>Ga0210385_10000006_pt1 | contig 759855 bp, 702 predicted proteins | sample IncBWH26OmetaG_FD_160107 | JGI IMG/M metagenome (GOLD analysis project Ga0210385, IMG submission 160107) | Forest soil microbial communities from Barre Woods Harvard Forest LTER site, Petersham, Massachusetts, United States - Inc-BW-H-26-O ...
TGCAGGTAAAACAAAGGCACGTATTGTTGAGGCGGGTGGTGCACCTGGTGAAGCTGGTGGCGGAAATATCCGTATCATTCCGCATGTGAGTGTGAACACAATTGCAACCTTTTTGGAATATGCATCGACCCACGCTGCTGATATTTACAAGATCGCTGATGAAGTAGGTATAGATGCTGAGGAAACTATTAACCTTACCGAGGCATCTGAAATTTTAGGCTTTGCTACAGTTGATAAAGGAGATATAACAATCACCCCGGTGGGCAAGGAGTTTGTAGAAGCCGATATTCTCGAGCGTAAAGAGATATTTGCAAAGGTGGTGGTTGAGCTTCCTATATTTAAATGGATGCTTTCACTGTTACGCAAATCTGCTAAAAAGCGTTTGCATAAGGAGATCATTTTGGGTGCACTTGAATTAGAGTTCCCGGAACACCAGGCCAATATACTTACACAAACGCTTATTAACTGGGGCCGTTATGCTGAGTTGGTTGCATACGATGATAATAATGAGATGATCTATCTCGAGTCTCATACTGTTACTCCTTAACTATGGAAACAAACCGGGCTACAGATAATGCTGCTCCAATAAAGGCCAGCCCCGCTCCGGTTATAGTATCTATGTGCGTTAATTTATTGCTGGCCATTGCGAAAGGCATTGCAGGTTTCTTCGGTAATTCAAATGCTATGATTGCCGATGCTGCTGAATCTTTCTCCGATGTAATGTCGTCTGCAATTGTTTGGGTTGGTATACGTACAGCTGTAAAAGCACCCGATGAAGATCACCCTTACGGGCATGGCAAGGCTGAGCCTATGGCATCTGTGGTTGTTGTTATTTTTCTTTTGATAACCTCAATTGTAATTGCAAGTCGTGGGATAGAGCTCCTCACACATCATGTGCAGATGCCCGAAATCTTTACCTTATATGTGCTGGTTGTCGTAATTATATTAAAGGAAGTAATATATCGTTACATGAGGCGCAAAGCGAAGAGCATACGCAGTTCGGCAATGCTGGCTGAGGCTATGCACAACCGAAGTGATGCGATTACTTCTCTTATTGCACTTATAGGTATTTCACTTGCCATATTTGGTGGTGCACGTTTTGCATCGGCCGATGCCTATGCTTCATTAGTAGCAGCCGGAGTTATTGCGTTTAATGCCATACGTATTTTCAGGCCTGCACTTAACGAACTTATGGATGCCGCCCCACCTGAAGAATTGAAAGAACAGGTGAAAAAAATACCGTTGAAAGTACCTGGGGTTATTGAAGTGGAAAAATGCCTGCTCCGGAAAATGGGTATGCACTACTGGGTTGATATGCATGTGGTGGTTAGTGGGTCAATTAGTGTGCATGATGGGCATTTTATTGCGCATAAGGTTAAGGATGCCATTATACACGAAATGCCTTTTATTACCGAGGTCAATGTGCATATAGAGCCTGATAGCGTTTCTATGAATTATTAGTTTCATAGCAAGGTACGAAGCAATCTTACCAATTGGTGTTCTGCCCCAAACCCCTGAAGGGGCTTTAATTTAGGATTCAAAACTTAAAATTTAACATTCAATACTTTGGGGCGGCATTTGCTCCCTGCTTGCTCCCGAGCACTCGGGACTAACCCGCGCCCACCTTTTGCCTATTTCAAGAAATGGATTTATTTTATCTGCCATTTTGTCGCCAATATTTTTTAGCAAGCAATCTTCGATATAAATATTTTATATTCAATTAATAATGAGATCATTGGCTAAACATTTTAGCAAAACAGTTTATTGTTATTTATTGTTTTTATCAATGAAGTTTAAGAGTAAGGAATAAGAGGTAAGGAGTAAGTATGACAAAGTAGCAGTATTAAAACTTTGTGGGCTGTTTTTTTGTGTGCTTTGTGGTGAGAAAGTACTGTAAAAGATATTTCGACAGGCTCAATATGACCATAGTGCGTATTTTCTCAGTATTATTGCATTAAATAATACGTAAACAATGGCAAAATCAGCCCTTATAACAGGCGTAACCGGACAGGACGGAGCATATTTAGCAGAGCTATTATTAAAGAAAGGCTATATAGTACATGGCATTAAGCGCCGCAGCTCAATGTTCAATACCCATCGTATCGACCATCTTTACAGAGATGTTCACGAAGGGAAGACCAATTTCTTTCTTCATTATGGCGATCTGACCGACTCCACTAACTTGATACGTATTGTACAAGAAACGCAACCCGATGAGATTTATAACCTTGCAGCACAATCGCATGTAAAAGTTTCGTTTGAAACACCTGAGTATACTGCCAATGCTGATGCCCTGGGAACATTGCGTTTACTGGAAGCTATTAGGATATTGAAAAGAGAAGATAAGAGCAGGTTCTACCAGGCATCTACTTCTGAATTATATGGATACGCCCAGGAAATTCCGCAGAAGGAAACAACGCCGTTCTACCCACGCAGCCCTTATGGTGTGGCTAAGCTATATGCCTATTGGATAGTAAGGAACTACCGCGAAGCGTATAATATGTTTGCGTGCAACGGTATATTGTTTAACCACGAAAGCCCTATACGTGGCGAAACATTTGTAACACGTAAAATTACACGCGCAGCTGCCAAGGTTAAGCTGGGTCTGCAAAAGAATCTGTTTCTTGGAAACCTAGATGCTGAAAGGGATTGGGGCCATGCCAAAGATTATGTTGAAGGAATGTGGATGATGATGCAGCAAGATGTATCGGATGATTTTGTATTAGCTACCGGAAAGAAAATATCGGTACGCAGGTTTGTGGAGCTGGCTTTTAACGAAGTGGGTATTACCATGGAGTGGAAAGGAAAAGGTAAGGATGAGAAGGGTATTGACAAAGCTACCGGAGATGTTATTGTAGAAATTGACCCACGATATTTCCGCCCTACCGAAGTTGACCTGTTAATAGGCGATGCTTCGAAGGCAAAAAAGAAACTGGGCTGGACACCTAAACTGACTATTGAAGACCTTGTAAAGGAAATGGTGGCAAGCGATTTGAAATTATTTGAAAAGGATAAGTACTTGCTCGAAGGCGGCCATGACGTGTTAAAATTCAATGAATAGAATTTGACCCGATGGAAAAAAGCGCCAAAATATATGTAGCAGGCCATAGAGGAATGGTGGGCTCTGCCATTATCCGCAAGTTAAAGCAACAGGGTTATACTAATATACTTACCATTAGTTCCAAAGAGCTTGACCTGAGGAAGCAGGAAGATGTTTCCTTGTTTTTTGCAAACGAAAAACCTGATTATGTGTTTCTGGCTGCTGCTAAAGTGGGTGGTATATATGCCAATAACACATATCGTGCAGAGTTTTTGTATGATAATTTGATGATAGAAGCCAATATTATTCATGCTTCGTATGTAAATAAGGTTAAGAAACTAATGTTCCTTGGTTCATCGTGTATCTACCCTAAAATGGCGCCGCAGCCGCTAAAGGAGTCGTATTTGCTGACAGGCCTTTTGGAATATACCAACGAACCATACGCTATTGCCAAAATCGCCGGTATTAAATTATGTGAGTCATATAGGTTGCAGTATGGATGTAACTTTATATCAGTTATGCCAACCAACTTATATGGTCCTAACGACAATTACGACCTGAATAATTCGCATGTACTTCCTGCCTTGTTGCGTAAGTTCCATTCTGCTAAAATTGATGGGCACCCGACAGTAACTGTGTGGGGTTCGGGTTCTCCTTTACGTGAGTTTTTGCATGTAGATGATCTGGCAGAAGCATGTATGTTTTTAATGGAAAAGTATAACGAAGCTGAATTGGTAAATATTGGCACGGGTACGGATATATCTATTAAAGACCTTGCCATACTTATAAAGAAGATCAGTGGCTACCAGGGTAAACTTGAGTTTGATTCCTCGAAGCCCGATGGCACACCACGTAAGCTGATGGATGTAACCAAACTGCACAACCTGGGCTGGAAACATAAAATAAGCCTTGAGGCCGGTATTGAAATGGTATACAAGGACGTGGAGCAAATGGTTTTTGCCTGAATTCTGTTAATGAATTGTTAATCATGGCAGTAATTACACAAAAAGCTAGTTATAATTTTTGATTTGAAAGGAATCCTTCCTATATTTGTTAAGGAAGAATTAAAGTGCTCCCTGTAAAATTCCTTATTGATAAGATTTCAAACTAAAACGTTTAATATGAAAAAATTAATTACCCTACTTGCAGCATCGGCTATTTCAGTTTGCTCACTTACAGCTGGTACTGTTAACGTAAATGTTGCACAAACAGTTGCAGCTAACTTTTACGATCAAAATTTTCACCAACCGGTAACTTCACTAACACTTGCCTATACGGAGCATGATGCCAACGGAGAAATATCGTATTATGTGTTTAATGTGAACGCACAGGGTGGATTCGTTATTGTATCTGCCGAGGATGCAGGTCATCCTATAATAGGTTATTCTAACAAAGGGGTTTATGTTCAGCCTGCTGAAGGTAGTAATTTCAATTACTGGATGAAGAAGCGAAACACTGAAATTGCAACTATTCGCTCTCTTAATTTACAGGCAACAGCTGACATTAAGGATGAATGGACATCGTATGCAAATAATACAGTGCCGAAAAGCTTGGAAAAGGCTGCTCATAAAGCTCAGAGTAGTAGTATATTCCCATCGTCGACCGCATATCTTATGAAGAGCACTTACGATCAGGAGTCGCCATATTGGGATGATTGCCCGGGTACAGGAAGCAATAAGGCAGTAACGGGATGTGTGGCAACTACCATGACACAAATAATGCGGTTCTGGCAATACCCAGCAACCGGACAAGGTTCAAGCAGTTATAATGCGGGTGGTTCGTACGGAACGCTTAAGGCTAAATATAACCATCCCTATGGTTGGGCAGCTATGGCTTTAAATAGCCCTCCCTCAACCGATACCACATTAGCGAGGGCAATGTCGGATGCAGGTATAAGTGTTGAAATGAGTTATAGCCCGAGCGGTAGCGGAGCATATGTTATTACCGGCGAAAACCCTTATGATGGTGCATGTGCAGAACTTTCGTATTCAAAGTATTTTAAATATTCTACTAAAATAATGCACGGAATTTATCCCGGTAGTAACGCTACCACCTGGCAGGATACACTTGAACATGAACTTGACTGCGGCCGTCCGATACAATATGAAGGAAACGACCCTAAAGAAGGAGGACATACATGGGTGTGCGATGGATATGACTCAACCAATAATTTTCATATGAACTGGGGTTGGAGCGGAATGGATGATGGATGGTATGCACTTAATAATCTTAATCCGAACACGTTGAACTTTAGCCAATATATCGGTGCATTGGTTGGTATTATGCCTCCTGCTGTAACTGCTGCTCCTGTAGCTCATTTTACGGCGTCTTCTACCAAAGCCTGCACAAATAACTTAGTTCAGTATTTCGATACTTCAACGAACCAACCAACAAGCTGGAGCTGGACATTTACAGGTGGTATTCCTGCCACTTCTACCCAACAAAATCCAAGTGTTAGTTATAAAACAGCTGGTATGTATGCGGTAAAACTGGTAGTTACAAACAGCATTGGTGCAGATTCTATAAGTACAACCAATTATATTACAGTAAACGCAGCTCCGGTAACTCCAACTATTACACGTAGTGGAGATACCCTGATTTGTAATCCTTCAAACTGTTCTTCATATGTATGGACAAAAGGCAATGTAGTTATTGCAGGGGCAACAGCATATAAACTTCTTATGACAGCTAATGGTGTATACAGAGTCACCGCTTATGATGATACTACCGGCTGCTCAAGTTCATCAGGATCAATAGTTGAAAGTGCAGTTGGTATTAATGAAATTTCCTTGACCAATGATGTAAAAGTATATCCTAATCCTACACAGGGGCATTTGCAGGTTGTATTCAATACGCCTGCCGCAGGTGAGTATACCATTTCTGTAACGAATGTGCTTGGCCAGTCAATATATACTAATACCATACATATTGCAGGAGAATATACCGAGAACATTGACCTTTCATCCTGTACAAAAGGTATGTATTTCATTTCTATAACCGGTAAAAACTCTAAGGGAGTTCAGAAAATATTGCTGGATTAACAGTTTAGTAAATGTTGTGTAAAGAGCCGCTACTATAGTAGCGGCTCTTTTATTTAGTATAAACGCTATACAATCTTATCTTTGTAGTGGCCTTAGTATAAAGACATAGTTCATGATGAAGAAATATTTGGGTGTATTAGCCTTATTTTATTCTGCCATATCTATTGGGCAAAGTGTTTATGCCCCCTTAAATGATGATTATTACCATTTGGTAGAACGGATGGATATTAAGGCTGAAAATTCGGGTAATATATTTACAGCGGTAAAGCCATATTTAAGGGTTGATATAGCAGGTCTTGCAGACAAACTATTGGCCGATACAACCTTGCATTGGTCGAAGGTTGATAAGGCGAATTTTCAGTATTTGCAGGATGATAATTGGGAATGGAGCAACAATAAAGATTCAGCAAATAGCCTGCATAAGTTTATATGGGGCCTTTATAAAAAGAAGACCGATTTTTTTGAGGTAAATAAAAAGAATTTCAGGTTTCAGCTAAACCCTGTGGCTTATTTTACCCTGGGCAAAGACAGGTACAGCGATCCATCTGACTTACCGGTAACCAAAACGGTTTACCTTAATACAAGGGGTGTGGAACTGCGAGGAGATATAGATGGTAAGGTTGGTTTTTATACATTATTGACCGATAACCAGGCTGTTTTTCCTCAGTATGTGGTTAGCAGAGTAGCATCAACTTATGCATTGCCTGGCGAGGGGTATTACAAGCCTTTTAAAGCAGATGGCTATGATTTTTATAGCGCAAACGGATATATTGATTTTAATATTACAAAGCATATAAGCACCCAGTTTGGTCAGGATAAGAATTTTATTGGTGATGGGTATCGTTCATTAATGCTTTCAGATTATTCAAGTAATTATTTGTTCTGGAAAATAGACACCAAGGTTTGGAAGTTTGAGTACGTGAATATTTTTGCTGAAATGGTGGCCGATAATTTGCAGGATTTTACAGCCGATGCCAATTACCCTCGCAAGTATATGGCTTTGCATTACCTGACATACCATTTTACAAAGAATTTTGATGTGGGATTATTTGAATCGATAACATTTGGTAATACAGATAGTATTCATAACCGTGGCTTTGACTGGTATTACCTTAACCCGCTTATCTTTTACAATGCAGTTGAAAATGGCTTAGGTGCGCCGGATAAAGACCATATAGGGTTTAATTTTAAATGGAATTTTCTTCATCATTTCTCTTTGTACGGAACAGCTCTGCTCGACGAGTTTGATCTTCCCCAGATATTGGCTCATACAGGCTGGTGGGGTAATAAGCAGGCGTTTCAAATTGGTGCAAAATATATTGATGTGTTCGGTATAAAGAATTTGGATGGTCAGTTAGAGTTTAATGTTGTACCACCATATACATATACGCACTTTTCTTTTTCCAGGGTAACCGACTATTCATACTTTGCTAATTATTCAAATTTCGATCAGCCACTTGCAGACCCGAATGGTGCAAATTTTTACGAAGGCATAGGTATACTCAGGTTTCAACCCATACCAAAGCTAACCCTTACCGGTAAATTATTTGTAACTGTAATTGGCCTTGATACAGCGGGACTTGATTATGGAAGTAATGTGATGATCGATTATAATAAAAGGGTAAGTGAGTATGGCAACTTTATTGGCCAGGGAGCTAAAACAACCATTGTGTTCGTAAGCGGAACAGTTACTTTTCAACTGGCCCGGAATATGTTCATAGACCTTACCGCAATTATAAGAAATGAAAGCAGCATGTATAAAGCCTATAATAATACCGATGATGTTATATCGGCTTCATTCCGATGGAATATAGCCAAACGGCTCCAGGAATTCTAATTGCTACCTTCCCCAATAATGCTGGTTTACATAGCTAAATACCTGATTTAGGCATTTTTAACAATAATTAGGCCGTTTTTAAGTTTGCTTTTGTAGCTTTGCACGCTTATAAAAGTATTACAGCCTCTTTTGATGATCGATAATGGTTTAGATAAGTCCCGAATTCCCAAGCACGTAGCTGTTATAATGGATGGCAACGGACGTTGGGCGAAACAAAAGGGTAAGTCGAGGATATTTGGGCATAAAAATGGTGTCAGGGCTGTTCGCGATACTATTGAAATAGCTGCCGAAATAGGAGTTAAGTTCGTTACCTTATATGCCTTTTCAACCGAAAACTGGAATCGGCCTAAAGATGAGGTAAGCAGCTTAATGGAGCTATTGGTATTTACCATCAATAAGGAAATTAAGACATTGATGGAGAATGATATTGCTCTTCAGGCAATTGGTGATTTGAAAAGCTTACCCAAGAATTGTTACCGCGAACTGATGAAGGCTATTGAAAAAACGTCGTCTAATAAACGAATGACCCTAGTTTTGGCGCTAAGTTATAGCTCGAAATGGGAAATAATGAACGCAGTAAAAGAAATTGCCAGGCAAGTTGAATTAAAGAAAATGACCACTGAAGAGATTACTGAAGAAAACTTTGCAAGTTATTTATGCACTACCAATATACCTGACCCTGAATTGTTGATACGAACAAGCGGAGAACACAGAATAAGTAACTTTTTGCTTTGGCAGATAGCTTATTCAGAACTATATTTTACTGAAAAACTTTGGCCCGATTTCAGGAAGGAAGATTTTATTAAGGCCATTACCGATTTTCAAAAACGGGAAAGACGATTTGGAAAGACCAGCGAACAATTAAGCAACATGATGCAATAATGAAAAAAACTTCAATTAAAATATTCTTTTTTAGCTTGTTTGCCTTTATGTCATTTGCGGGTTCAGCACAAATGAAAATAAGTGCCGATAGCGGTAAGTACGACCCCAATAGCCCTAAAGAATATATTCTGGCAGAGCAACCAACAGTTACAGGTGCCGAGCATATGGACAAAAACGTTCTTGTGCTTATTTCAGGGCTTACCGTTGGCGATAAAATGATGGTGCCGGGCCAGAAAATAACAGATGCAATAAAGAACATATGGAAGCAGGGTCTTTTTGAAGACGTACAAATATTCGTTTCGAAAACGGAAGGTGATAAAGTATGGTTGAATATTACAGTTGTTGAAAGGCCACGTTTATCAAAGTTTAATTTTAAAGGTGTATCAAAGGGTGAGGCTACCGACTTAAGAGACGAGATAAAATTAGTAAGGGGTAAGGTTGTAACTGACTTTTTAATAGCAGATGTTAAGCAACAGGTGGTGGCAAAATTTGTTGATAAGGGATATTCAAACGTAACGGTAAACATCCAGGAAAGACCAGATTCAAGCCTTTCCAACTCTGTTATTCTTACCATTGAGGTTAAGCGTGGAGAGAAAATAAGAATACAGGATATATTTTTCCATGGAAACACTGCGCTTACTGAAGGGCAATTACACAGAGCCATGAAGGAAACAAAACGTCAGCGTTTTCCATACTCTATTTTCAAGCCATCAAAACTTATACAGGACGACTATGCTGATGATAAAAAAAGTATAGTTGAAAAATACAACAGTAAAGGATACAGAGATGCTCGTGTTGTGCGGGATTCTATTTATAAATCTCCTAAAAAACCTGAGCGTATAAATATTGATATATGGGTTGATGAAGGTCATAGATATTATTTCGGAAAAATTAACTGGATAGGTAATGCAAGGTACCCTGCAAAACTGCTGAGCGCAGTATTAAATATAAAAAAGGGCGATGTATATAATTCATCATTATTAAATGAAAGATTATTCTCAAATCCTAACGGAAATGATATCAGTTCGCTGTATATGGATAATGGATACCTTTTCTTCCAGGTAACCCCGGTGGAAACGTATGTGCATAACGATACCATAGATATGGAAATGCATATATATGAAGGCAGCCAGGCAAGGGTAAATAATGTTACCGTTACCGGAAACGATAAGACAAACGACAAAATAATAATGCGCCAGATACGTACACAACCCGGTGATCTGTTCCGGAAATCGGACGTTTTACGTACACAACGTGAATTATCTCAGCTGGGTTATTTCGATCCGGAAAAAATGAATGTTGTACCAACACCAAACCCTGAGAATGGTACGGTGGATATTAACTATACCGTTGCTGAAAAATCATCAGACCAGATCGAGCTTTCGGGTGGTTGGGGCGGTGGCCTTGGTTTTGTAGGAACAGCAGGTATAAGTTTAAAGAATTTTTCACTGCGCAATGCATTCAGTGGTAGTGATGCATGGAAGCCTATACCAACGGGAGACGGTCAGGAGATAAGTCTTCGTTTCCAGTCGAATGGCTTACCATATCAGTCACTTAACTTAAGTTTTATTCAGCCCTGGGTTGGTGGCCATAAGCCAAATTCACTCAGCTTTAGTGTATATACAACCACTGAAAGTAATGGCTTGCCATTAGATAATGCAGATCGTGAATCAGTTAATATTAAAGGAGCCTCTATAGGGTATGGAGTTCCATTAAAATTCCCTGATGATTATTTCTCATTACAGGTATCAGAGAACTACCAGTATTATACGGTAGAGAACTATGGTTCCCAGTTTATATTCGGTAATGGTTATGCTACCAGTTTAAGTACTAAAGTGTTATTGCAACGGAACTCAGAAGAAAGTAACCCTATATTTCCAACCAAAGGTTCTACTATAAAGCTATCAGGCGAATGGACCCCGCCGTATTCAGTATTTGCAGGGCATCCTGATTATGCAGATATGGCACCGGAACAGAAGTATAAGCTACTTGAATATCAGAAATATAAATTCACTGCCTCATGGTACACTCAAATTACTAATAACAGGCCAAGTGCCGATGAAAAAGGAGGCCGGAACCTTGTGTTAAATGCCCGTGTGGGATTTGGCTTCCTGGGCGATTACAATCCCGCGCTGGGGTATTGCCCTTTCGACAGGTTTTACCTTGGTGGAAGTGGTCTGACCGGTTATTCACTTATTGATGGACGTGAAATTGTAGCGTTACGAGGGGTTGATGAAGGATCTTTATCACCTACTACCGGTGCAGTATCTGTTGCAAAATATACCCTGGAACTCAGGTACCCGATATCGCTGAACCCTCAGGCAACAGTATATGTGCTTGCATTTGCCGATGCCGGTAATTCCTGGAGTACCATAACAGGTTTTAATCCGTTCAATGTATACAGAACAGTTGGCCCTGGTGTCAGAATATTCCTGCCAATGTTTGGCTTACTTGGTTTTGACTATGGATGGAGGCTTGATGATGTTCCAACAGCGCCTGGTATGCAAAGAGGCCAGTTTGTGTTCACCATCGGTCAGAATTTGGGAGAATTGTAAAAAATGCTAATTTCGCCGCGCTTACTGAGCCGGCTAAAACAATTGTTAAAATGAAAAAAGCCATGAAAAAATTACTTTTTGTAATTCTGCTTGTTGCAGGAGGCTTGGTAGCCCATGCTCAAAAGTTTGGCTATGTAGATAGTCAGTATATACTATCAAAAATACCTGAATATAAGGTTGCGCAAGATCAGCTTAACCAGCTTTCTATTGGCTGGCAAAAAGAAATTGAAGCCAAATATTCTGAAATAGACCAATTATATAAGGCATATAAGGCCGATGAAGTATTGCTTACTGAGGAAATGAAACAAAAGCGCCAGGCTGAGATAGAACAGAAAGAGAAAGATGTAAAGGAGCTTCAGAAACAACGTTTTGGTGTGAATGGCGATCTGTTTAAGAAACGCCAGGAATTAGTAAAGCCATTGCAGGATAAAATATATAATGCTGTTCAGGCACTTGCAGAAAGGGAGAACCTTGCAGTAATATTTGATAAATCGAGCGATCTTACTATGTTATACACCAGTGTTAAGTACGACAAAAGTGATGAGATACTTAAAGACCTTGGATATAGCACCGGAAATAATTCAGGAACAAATAAAAAATAAATCAAACAATAAATAAAATCATAAAAAAAGTAAAATGAAAAAGATCGCAATTATAACTTTCTTGTTCGGAGCAATGATTTGTTCACTACAGGCAACCGCTCAAAAATATGGCCATGTAAGCCTTGATTCTGTATTGAAAGCTATGCCTGAGTCAGACTCAGCTAAGAAACAATATGCTGCCTATGCAGGACAGTTACAAAGCACTTTCGAATCTTTTCAGAAGGAATACCAGCAAAAACTAAATGATTATCAAACCAACCAGGCTACCTATACAGGTATTGTAAAGCAAAGCAAGGAGCAGGAACTACAAGATCTTGGTCAACGTATCCAGGCTTTTCAACAGCAAGCGCAAACCTCACTCCAGCACATGGGCGATTCTATTCAACGCCCGGTTATTGCAAAAGCAAAAAATGCGATAAACGCGGTTGCTAAAGAAAATGGCTACAAGTATATATTCGATACAAGCCAGGGCTTTGTGTTATATGCTGATGACGCTGATGATGTGTACGCAATGGTTATTAAAAAGCTTGGTGTGAAGCCAAAAGCACCAGGTGCTGCAATGCCTAAAGGCAAATAAGAATTTAAAATATAGAAATATGCCTGCTTCAGTAAAACTGAATGCGAATCAACCAATTGGCCTCTTCGATTCAGGTATCGGAGGGTTGACCGTTGCCAAGGCCATAAAAGATAAGCTGCCCAAAGAGCGGCTTATTTATTTTGGCGATACCGCTCATCTTCCTTATGGAGATAAGTCACCTGATTCTATTAAATATTATGCTATCCGTATAGCTCAATTCCTACTCGACCATCAGTGTAAAATGATCGTTATAGCTTGCAATACTGCATCGGCATTGGCATTTGATACAGTAAAAGATTTTGTTGGCAAACGTGCATTGGTAGTTAATGTAATAGACCCTGTTGTGAAAAAGATAACCGATAATGCTAAGCTTAAACGTATTGGTGTTATTGGTACAAAGGGAACTATTAAATCGGGCATACATGCACAAAAACTGAAAGAAGCAAATGAAAAGCTGGAAGTAAATGGATTGGCAACACCTTTATTGGTGCCTATGATAGAGGAAGGCTTCTTTAATAATAAAATAAGCAAAGCAGTAATTGATTCATACTTATCGCGCCCGAAACTTAAAAAAATAGATGCGCTGATATTGGGTTGCACCCATTATCCTTTAATTAAAAAAGAAATAGAATCGGTTTACCTGGGCAAGGTTCCGCTTATTGATTCGGCTGATGAAGTGGCAGAATATGTGTATCGCCTGTTAAAGAAAGATAATTTGTTGAATACTTCTGCTAAAAAGCCTGACCATCGCTTTTATGTTTCTGATTATACAGAAGCATTTGAAAAGAATACCAACTTTTTCTTCAATGAAAAAGTAAAATTGGAGGAAGCGAGGATATGGAAGTGAGTGTTATGGCGTAGTGCTCGTAACGGGCAACACTTTTCCGTTAAAATAATTCCAACCTGTTAATGCAAAGTCTTTTATGTAGGCAGCCATTTGTGCCGGTTGCATATTGGCTTTTTCGCCTGGAAAGGCTTGTGCAAACATTTCCGTTTGTACAGCACCGATACATAAACAGTTTACCGAAATATGCTGCCCTTTAAATTCTTCAGCCAGGCATTCAGTAAGGCTTGCCACCGCTGCTTTGCTTGAACTATAAGCACTCAAGCCGGGAAACTTTGCACTACCCTGGAAGCCACCCATGCTACTTATGTTCACAATATGTGTAGGGTGTTGCCCTTTGCCCATATAGGGTAATAAAGCCTGTATCAATTCGAATGATGAGGTGACATTGGTTCTGTACATGGTATCAACATCCTCCCTTGTTAGCTCAGCAAATGGTTTATTGATAAGCACACCTGCATTATTTATAAGTATATCTACTGAACTGATTGAAGAAAGTAATTCGGGCATAAGGCCGCGCTTATAATCACCATTGGTAAGGTCAAATACAAGCGGGTATATTTTAGCACCCGGGTATTGAAACAGGCATTCACGTTTTAATTGTTCAAGCTTAAGTCGGTTGCGGGCTATAATTACTACTTTGTTATTGATGTTCTGGGCAAATTGCCTTGCCAGTTCATTGCCTATTCCCTTACTTGCACCTGTTATAATAATATTCATACCTGCTTTTTTACCTGCCCGAAAATAACACTATTTTATCAAATCATTTCTTTACCGTAAACTTGTGCCCGATATGAATGGTGCATCGCTAGGTTATTTACTTGCTTTTTTCGGCATGTTCGTCAGCGCGTTGTCGAACTTTCCGTTTACGGATGCTGCCCGCAAATGGGGTTCTGTTGCGCTGAATCATTACAGGCTTGTGGTTGCTCTTATTGTACTCACAGTACTTTGTTTAACTATTGGCAAGCTTTCTTTTGCTGACCTTTTTGCAGGTCCTTCAATGGTTCAATATTTATATGTTGGGGCATCGGGTATACTGGGGCTTGTAATCGGCGACTATTTCGGTTTTTATGCCATGGCCATATTAGGCGCAAGGGTATCGAGCATATTTAATACCATAGCACCAATTGCTACCTTGTCCTTTGGTTTTTTGTTGCTGAACGAGAGCATTAATTTTATTGGCATAATAGGCATTTTACTGAGTATAGTAGGGGTGATTTGGTTTTTAATGGGTGGTAAAGCCGGTGAGGATTCACCACCGGCATTAAAGCACGGTACGGTCCGAAAGGGAATATTGTTTGGAGTGCTTGCCGGTTTGTGCCAGGGTTTTCACCTGGTTATTTCTAAAAAAGGATTTAACGATACAAGCTATGTGTTGTCGCCATTGCATGCAACATGGATACGGATATTCGCTGCTACAGTAGTTTACTTTGCGTTTACCATATCACGTGGCAGATTAAAGAAAGACGTTATTACAATTGTCCGGAACGGGCAGGACATTATTGGTAAAGTTACCCTGGCAACCATTTGGGGGCTTATTCTATCAATTGTATTGGTAATGTGGAGTGTTACCTTATGTAAAGCAGCGGTAGTACAAACCATAATATCATTGGTGCCTATAGTGGTAGTGCCTATGTCGTTTGTGTTATACAAGGAAAAACTTACCTTTAAAACCATGCTGGCAGCAATGGTATCGGTATCGGGGGTGTTTATGCTCATCTGGCGAGAAGATATTACCCAATGGGTACAATTGCATTTGCATTAATAGTAAATTTGCAGCCTTATTAAATCAGAGTAAAATGGCAATAAAAAGAGACATATTAGTTGATAAACTTTTTGACCAGAAGCAATTCAATACCGTTTACATAAGTAAGGTTGATGAAGACAATGCCAAGAGTGAGCAGGTGGAGATGATCACCGAACTGTTATGTGATGACAGACACAAACCATCAAGGACCGGTGTATTGAATTTTATTAAAAAAGAACCTAAGGCAGTTGAGTTATTGCTGCGTGCTATTGCAGAAGCAACCGGCGATAAACAAAAACTTGTTGCTGCCTGTTGGGAGGGGAATATAGAATGCACACCATTCCTTACATTTTTTGCTACACTTGTGGTTAAGGAGAAGTTTGAAGTAGCAATGGAAGCTCTTACTGTTATTGAACATATGACGGGTGAAGTGAGGCCTGAGGTGGCTAAAAAACTTATTGAGGAAGTAAAGGAAGGGTACAAGCCACAGGCCGACAGCCCTAAAGCTGCCTTATTATTAGACCTTGTACAATTACTGCACAGATGGGAATAAGAAGCAAAGCTTCACCCATCTCTAAAGGAGATATTTTACATTACACCACTTTACTTTTAGTGGTGTTAATGCTGGCCTCATGCAATTATTTCAATAAGAAAAAGGGCCCTACCGGCACTCCTATAGCCAGGGTATATGATGTGTATCTGTACCCGGCAGACATAAAAGATCTTGTACCAAAAAACACAAAGCATGCTGATAGTGTTTCAATGGTAAAGGAGTATATACAACAATGGATGGAGCAACAGGTGTTGTTGCATCAGGCTACCAATAACCTCGATGAGAAACAAATGGACCTTACCAGGCAGATAGAGGATTATAAGAATTCCTTGGTTATTTATGCCTATGAAAAGGAGTTAGTGAGAGAAAAGCTTGATACGAACGTGAGCGAGGCTGAAGTAGAGAAATACTATGATGACAATAAAAAAGACTTTCAGCTAAAGAATGATATTGTTAAGATAATGTATGTGAAAGTCGGGAAAAAGGCGCCCGGAACAGATAAGCTGAAAGCGCTTATATTGTCTGATAACCCTAAGGATAGAGATAAACTTGCTAAGTATTGTTACCAGTATGCACAAAACTTTTTCCTTAACGATAATGCCTGGCTGATGTTTGATGATGTCCTGAAAGAGATACCTATACAGACATACAACCAGGATATGTTCCTGCAAAACCCCGGTAACCGCTTTGTTCAAATGGCAGATACGGGTAGCGAATATTTCCTCAGCATAAGGGGTTATATGATAAAGAACAGTATGTCGCCTTTATCGTTTGAAAAGGAGAACATTACCAAGATCATATTGAATAAGCGTAAAATGGAGCTTATAGATGAGATGAAGAAGAACCTGTATAACCAGGCCTTGAACCATAGTGATACGCAGGTTTATTAAGATCAGGCTTTTTATTTAATTTTGACGCTTTATAATAAACCAAGGTATGAAACCCGATTTTGTTGAGGAATTAAAGTGGAGAGGCATGTTGCACGACATTATGCCCGGCACCGAAGAATTATTGAAAAAAGAGATGGTATCGGGTTACATTGGTTTTGACCCAACGGCTGATTCGTTGCATATTGGTAGCCTTTCGCAAATAATGACCTTATTGCATTTTCAAAAGGCAGGCCATAAGCCATTTGCATTAGTTGGTGGCGCTACAGGTATGGTTGGCGATCCGTCGGGTAAATCGGCCGAAAGAAATTTACTGAATGAGGAAACCCTGAACCATAACCTGGCTTGTGTAAAAAAGCAACTGGAAAAGTTTTTAGATTTTAACAGTGGCGCAAACTCTGCTGAAATAGTAAATAACTACGATTGGTTCAAAGGCTTTAGTTTTTTGGATTTTATAAGAGATGTAGGTAAGCACATTTCAGTAAACTATATGATGGCCAAAGATTCAGTAAAGAGCCGCATGGAAACCGGTATATCGTTTACTGAATTCAGTTACCAATTGGTGCAGGGCTACGATTTTTACTACTTATGGAAACATAAGAACTGTAAGCTGCAATTAGGAGGCAGCGACCAGTGGGGCAATATTGTTACAGGTACCGAGCTTATCCGCCGTAAAGATGGAGGCGAAGCTTTTGCACTTACAACGCAGCTTATAACTAAGTCTGACGGAGGTAAGTTTGGTAAGACCGAAAGCGGCAATGTGTGGCTCGATGCGCAAAAAACCACTCCTTACCAGTTCTACCAGTTTTGGTTGAATGTTGCAGATGAGGAGGCTAAGAAGTACATTAAAATATTTACACTTTTTGATGAAGCTGAGATAGAAAAACTGGAAACAGAGCATAATACTGCACCCCATTTACGTGTATTGCAAAAGGCTTTGGCCAAGGATATTACCATACGTGTGCATAGCGAAAAAGATTATGAGTTTGCGTTGGAAAGCTCTGAGATATTATTCGGGAAAGGAACAAAAGATAGCTTGTTAAAGCTTTCCGATAGTGATATACAAGCGGTGTTTGATGGTGTGCCACAGGTTGATATTGCACGCAGCGAAATTGAAAAGGGTATACCGCTTGTTGATTTCCTTATTCAAACCAATATATTTCCATCGAAGGGTGAGGCACGTAAAATGCTTGCCGGCGGTGGTGTGCAGATAAATAAGGAGAAAGCTGAAGAGGGAGCTACCGTTAGTACAAGTACCCTGATACGTGACCGGTATATACTTGCCCAAAAGGGGAAGAAGAATTATTACCTTATAAAAGTGATTTGATAATAAGCAGATTTAATAATTTGATGATGGTAAGGGTTTTAATTATCAAATCATCAAATTACCAAATCATCAAATGATTCAATGAATAAAGAAATTGACTTTTTAGTTGTTGGTTCCGGTATAGCAGGGCTTACGTATGCGCTGAAAGTGGCTGACCATGGCAAGGTGTATATAATTACCAAGGCCGATGAAGATGAATCGAACACTAAGTATGCACAGGGTGGTATAGCTGCAGTAATGCATAGCCCCGATTCGTATGAAAAACATGTACAGGATACACTTATTTGCGGAGATGGCTTATGCAGCGAAGAAGTGGTGCGTATGGTTGTGTATGAATCTACCGACCGGATAAAGGAATTGATAGATTGGGGTACTAACTTCGATAAAAGTTCATCGGGTGAATATGACCTTGGGCGTGAAGGCGGGCATTCAGAGAACCGTATACTTCACCATAAAGATGTTACCGGTAAAGAGATAGAACGCGCGCTGCTCGCTAAAATACACAGCCACCCTAATATTGAAATTGTGAACCATCATTTTGCAATTGACATAATTACCCAGCACCATTTGGGTAAACCCGTAACACACGAAACAAAAGATATTACTTGTTATGGTGTATATGCGCTGAACATTAAAACAGGTGATATAGATACCATTGTTGCCAAAACAACATTAATGGCAACAGGTGGTACAGGTAATGTGTATAGCGCAACAACGAATCCCGTTATAGCAACGGGTGACGGAGTAGCAATGGTATACCGTGCCAAGGGTGCCATTACCAATATGGAGTTCATTCAATTTCACCCGACTGCTTTATATGCCCCGCATTTGAAGCCGGCTTTTCTTATATCAGAGGCAGTGCGTGGGGCGGGAGCTGTGCTGAAAACAATGGATGGAAAGGAATTTATGCAGAAATATGATAAGCGTGGATCACTTGCTCCGCGTGATATTGTTGCGCGTGCGGTAGATAATGAAATGAAAATGCGTGGGGAGGAATATGTTCAGCTTGATTGCAGCCCGATTGACAGGCATAGGTTATTAGAGCACTTTCCTAATATATACAGCAAGTGCCTGAGTGAAGGAATAGATTGCCTTAAAGAGCCTATTCCTGTTGTGCCTGCTGCCCACTATATGTGTGGTGGCATAAAGGTAGATATGCAAGGCCGAAGTTCCTTACTTAACTTATATGCAGTGGGCGAATGTTCCTGTACAGGTTTACATGGTGCGAACCGTTTGGCATCAAACTCTTTGCTGGAAGCATCAGTATATGCTCACCGTGCAGCAATGAATTCAATTGAACTGGCGAAGAAAACTGCCTTACCGGAAAGTATTCCTGCATGGAACGATGAAGGCCTGGAATACCCTGAAGAGATGGTACTTATTACACAAAGTTTGAAGGAAGTGCAGGGTATAATGAGCAGCTATGTGGGTATTGTGCGTTCGGAATTACGCTTGCAACGAGCAAAGGAACGTCTTGATATTTTATATGAAGAAACAAAAGACTTGTACGACAAGACGATAATTTCCGTAAAATTGTGCGAATTACGCAACCTGATAACGGTAGCGTATTTGATCATTAAGATGTCGATGGCCAGAAAAGAGAGTAGGGGTTTGCATTATATGGTTGATAGTAAAGGCAAGAAGAAGTAAAATTAGCCTCCTTAGCTCAGGGGTAGAGCAACTGATTCGTAATCAGTAGGTCGTGGGTTCAATTCCCATGGGAGGCTCAACATATTATTGATGATCCTGAAATTCGTTCTTCTTATAGTTGGTGTGGTCCTTATTTTGTTTCTGATGACAAGGTTTGCAAAGACCAGTGATGCGAATAATACCCTGACAAAGCCTAAGGAGAAAATTCCAAACGATAAAATTGTAATTATTAAAGGTGCCAGGGTGTTGGATGTTAAACAGGCTGTTCAGCAATTCTGCAACATATACAATAGCCAGGAGATTTTTACTGTGGTAAATGTTTCTGAACTTGCCAATGGTGATATTGTAGTTACATTTCCGTACGACATTGATTTCGGCCGGTTTTGCTTCTTTGTGAATTTTATGCATTATCCTAAGGTTCCTTTCCCAAAAACAGACATTAGAGGTTGGGCAACGGCCAAGGCGAACGATATGTGGATAATGCCCGAAAATGCAGGTAAAAAAGTAATGTTATATATTCCCGATGATAATACTGAATATGATAGTCTTTATTTAGCTGCCGAGAACAATTTAAGCTATAAAATTGCTTTTGCAGATAGCAGGGACCCTCAGATCATTAGCTCAGCAAAGATGGCATTTGAAGCTCAATGGTTGGGAGTTGAGGATATAGGAATGGCGATTACCGAGGAGATCAGTTAAAATCTTATTAAAAAGGGCCATAATTTATTCCGATTACATATATTTGCTATTGTAATTTAACCCTGGAATCATAATTTAGTAATAAATAAGCAATAATTCATTTACGGATACCCCTGCATGAAACAATTTTTATTTAGTTCATTCTCTTTTATTTTAGTTGCTGCGTTTGTATCTTCATGCAAAACAAATATTGCGCCTCCTACGCCAAGTAAAGGGAGTGTAGACCCTACACGCTACGTTGCAATTGGCAGTTCAATGACGGCAGGTTATGCCGACGGAGCCTTATCATATCAGGCACAGCAAAACTCATTTCCGAATTTAATAGCACTTCAGTTAAAACAAATTGGTGGTGGAAATTTCAATCAGCCATTAGTGAACTCAAGCTCTATAGGCGTAAGCGCAACAGGTGGTGCACCTTTTAAAATGGGTTATGCTACCGACTGTATGAATGTAACTTCACTTTCACCTGTTCCGGTTGCGGCTTCGGGCGATGTAAGCATATTTACTACAAATGTGTATTCAGGTACAGCTTTCAATAATATGGGTGTACCGGGTGTAAAGGTTATAACAATGGCTACTCATGGGTATGGCAACCAGTTGAATGGTGCAGGCCATTATAACCCTTTCTTTTACAGGATGGCCATGAATCCTCTTACCTCTTCAGTTCTATCAGATGCAACAGGCCAGAATCCTACTTTTTTTACCGCACTTATTGGTATGGATGATGTATTAAGCTTTGCAATGGCGGGTGCTGCTTCTGATTCAATTACTTCAACTGCCAACTTTACGGCTGCACTGAATGTAATTATAAATGCCATGACAGCTAACGGTGCAAAAGGTGCCATAGGTAATATACCAGATGTGCTTTCAATGCCTTATTTTACAACCATACCGTATAATGGCCTGGCGCTCGATTCTTCAAACAATGCATTACTTAACCTGGTTTACAACACACGGAATATATACTTCCATCAGGGTAATAACCCTTTTGTAATAATTGACCCAAGTGCTCCTTACGGTGTCAGGTTAATGAAATCTGACGAATATTTATTGCTTGACGTACCTCTGGATTCCGTAAAATGCCATGGCTTGGGTTCTTACTATAAAGGTATTCCTAATCAATATGTGATTACAGAAACGGAAGCTGCTAATATTGAAGCTGCTATTACTTCTTATAATGCAATTATTAAATCGGTAGCACAAGCCAAGGGCCTTGCTTTTGTTGATGTAAATGCTTTTTTTAAATCAATACAAACCGGTGTTACCTATAATGGGGTTGCCATGAGCGCATTATTTGTAAAAGGTGGTGTTTATTCGCTTGATGGAATAGACCTGAACCCGATTGGCCAGGCAACACTTGCAAACCAATTTATTACTGCAATAAATAATACGTATGGTTCTACCATACCGCAATTGAATGAAACTGCGTATCCTGGCGTTATTTTTCCTTAAACCTGACCAAAACAATCAATTATAACCAAACACAAAAACAAACAAATCATGAAAAAACTCTACGTAACACTTTGTGCTTTAGTTGCCTTTACCGCGGCAAGTAATGCACAAACACAGTGTTTTAACGGCCGCTATGAAAGCGACGTATACACTGCACTGGATTCTAATATGGCCGTAACCTATGGCTCTAATATTACTAACACAGGTGCAACCGATGTGTTAACCTTCGATGAATATGAACCAGCAGCTGATACCAGTAAAGCAAGGCCATTGATCATTTGGGTTCACGGTGGAAGTTTTCTTGCAGGAAGCAGCGCCGATCAGGATGTAACAAGTTTGTCTCATCATTTTGCAAAGAAAGGATTTGTTTGTGTATCTATTAACTACCGTTTAGGTATGTCGAACGTGGATTCAACTGATGCAATTGAGGCAGTAATACGTGCAGTACAGGATTTGAAAGCTACAATTCGTTTCTTTTATAAAGACAGGAAGACCACAAATACTTACAAAATAGATACCAATAACATTTTTATAGGTGGTGCTTCAGCAGGTGCCCTTACTGTTGATCATGCTGCATACCTTACAAGAGATTGTCAGATAGTAGATGCAGGTTATATAACCCAGGCTGAGCTTGATACCTTAGGTGGGCTTGAAGGAACAAGCGGTAATGCCGGCTATTCTGATAAAATTAAGGCATGTATAAGTTTATGCGGAGGGTTGGGAATATATGGCTGGTTAGAAGCCGGAGATGTTCCTCTTTGTTCGATGCACGGAACTGCTGATAAGGTAGTTATCTATGGCCGCGGTTATGTAAACCCCGGTATCCCTATTTTAATAATGGATGGTGATCGTATTCTTAATACCCAGGCAAGAAAAGTTGGTGTACAAAATAATTTCTATACATGGTTAGGGGCTCCTCACGTTCCTTTTGATGGAACTACTGCCACTGAACTTGCATATATGGACACGACAGTGAATTTTGTTCGCGACTTTTTAATAGGCCAATTGGGATGTACCAACCCTCCTTTGCAACCTGCTGATGCGGTTTTTGGAAAAGACACACTTGAGCCGTTTACAGCATGCCCTGTAGGTATCGCATCGATCAATGGCTCTGATATGGTTATTAATGCATACCCTAATCCTTCTAACAATAAGGTTACGATTCAGTTAGCTGAAGGGCAAGGTAAATACACAATACAGCTTTCTGATATTTCCGGAAGAGTTGTTTCAACCGGTTATACAAGCCAATCGGAATATATTATTGAAAAGGCCGGTTTAACTGCTGGGGTTTATTTCCTTAAGGTTACAAACACCAAGGGTGAAACCACTGTAAAGAAAATAATATTCTACTAGTAATTACAGTTATTTAGCAAAAAAGGCATCTGAATAAGATGCCCTTTTTTTATTTATTTATGTCGAATTATTACCTGAGATAATTTGTTTACTTATCTTTGATTCAGAACATATAAAAACCTTAAAACCAATAACATGAATAAAATTTTTACACTACTTACTGTAGTAATGCTTGCATCGTGCGGGCAAATGGATAGCAAAAAGGAAGATGATACAAAAAAGGTGCCTGAAGTGACTGCGTTTACCGGTACTAAAGATTGGAAAACCCTAACACAGGACAATTATTCAATTCAATATCCGGCTGATTGGGAAACTGAAATGCAATCAAGTGGAACTCTATTTATCATTAAATCTCCATTAGAATCGGATAGTGACAGATTCAGGGAGAATATTAACCTGGTAACGGAAGATCTTACCGGAAAAGGTGTTGACCTTGATACATACGCTAAGGCATCATTGGACCAGTTAACTGCTGCGTACAAGGGAATGAAGATGATCGAGAATAAGAAAATAAAAGTGGGCTCAACTGATTATTATAAATTTCTGTACACTGCATCACCTGATAGCGTGTTTATGGAACTTGAGCAATGGTTTCGCATAGACAAAGAAAAAGCATATGTGTTGACCTTTGCCGTTGAAAGCCCTGCAAAGTATGAGAAGTTTAAGGAAGTAGGTGAGAATATACTTAGTACTTTTACGGTAAAGTAAAGAACCGGTAGGTTTATATGAAATATATACAAGCTTTTACAGTAGGTATAGCTGTTATCTGTAATGTATTTGTATCTGCCCAAACAATAGCGGGTACAAAGCTGAGCAACAAGCAGTCTGTACTTAATGGAAAAGCTTTTTTTAATTTCCCGGAAGCAGCCGCTAATGTGGAAAGACCCGTTGATATTATGTCGGCAGGGCATAACCCTAATGAAGAAACAAGAATAATTTATGCGAATGGTAAAGAGAAACTGGTTTTCTTCGCGCAAGAGCTTTATATAATATCGGATAGAAACCTGTTTGGTGAAGTAAGCAGTGACAGTGCATATAAAGCAAATTTTACAAGTAAAGTGTTTACGAATAATGATTCAGTACTTTCTATCCTTTCAACTCCGCTCCGCTACGATACAATGCACACACCAATACTTATTAAGAGCCTGCTTGTTCAGGCTTCTGATAGTACCTTGTTCAGGATAGATGCATATATAAATATTGATGCATTTGCTGATATTGAGCAATACAAAAGCCTGGCAGAAAATGTATTTAACACTATAACAAAAGGTACCAGGGCTATAAAAAGAACGGAAAGAAATGAGAAGTATTATTTGTTGGATAGCACTCAGTCATTTATTTTTCATTTACCGGTAAATTTTTGTGTGTCTGTTGATCAGGCGTATGATTTTAAAGTTTTTAAATTCCACAAACTACGCGGATTCAATGATAATGTGTGGGGTGACATGCTTATATATGTTGGCGATCACCCTTCGTATGTATACATGGATTATGGCCTTGACCAACGAGGTGCAAAAAAAGATTCAGGCCTGTTCTTAGGAAAGCTGGTAAGCTGGCTATTGTTTACAGATGAAACGCGGGGCGTTTTTCTGAAAGAGCAAATAATTCCCCGGGAAGATATTGGAGCAGGCACTATGATGCATATAGCAATGGTAGCCAATACGGAAGACCCATTTGCAGAGCTTACTGAAATTGAGCAAGGGGTAATGCTTACTACAAAATAAAAAGCCCCACTATAATAGTGAGGCTCTATTCTTAAAAATTATCTTTGCTAGTACATATGCAAACCACCATTCACGGCCATATTAGCGCCGGTAATGTAAGCTGCATCATCAGAAGCTAAATAAGAAACCATTTTAGCAATTTCTTCCGGCTTGCCAAAACGAGGATTTGGTACCTGCGCAACTATCTTCTCCCTTATCTCTTCTTTTATTGCCATTACCATAGCTGTACCAATATATCCCGGAGATATGCAATTAACCGTAATTCCTTTCTTAGCCGTTTCAAGTGCCAATGATTTTGCGAAACCATACATAGCAGATTTTGCTGCGGAATAGTTTGTTTGTCCGTAAGCGCCTTTTGAACCATTTACCGAAGAGATATTGATAATTCTTCCCCATCCGCGAGCGATCATGCCTTCAATAACGGCACGGCTACAATTAAACACACTGTTTAAATTAGTGTCCATTACTTCATGCCACTGTTCAGGTGTCATTTTGTGTAAAGGCGCATCACGGGTAATACCTGCATTGTTTACTAAAATATCTACAGGTCCTACTTCTTCTTCAATTTCTTTCATCATCGCGGTTGTCGACTTAAAGTCAGCCACATCACCTTCTACAATGTGAATATCAATACCCATTCTTAATTCGTTCTCCCTCCATTTCTTGGCTTCTTCGCGCCATTGTAATGCTTTTGTAAAGTCTTTGTAGTTGGCTACTACTTTATATCCGTCCTTATATAAGCGTTCGCACATTGCTGTGCCTAATCCACCTGTTCCACCTGTAACTAATGCTACTCTGCTTTTATTATCTGCCATAAAAAGGTTTAAAAATTAGTATTATGTTTTAGTATTGAGTACTTAGTATTGGGTATTGAGTAGATTTTATACTAATTACTCAATACCTAATACCATTAATTAACATGATTCTTTTACATAACGACCAGGTGCAGGTTCAATAACCTTGTACTTATCGTTGCCGGCCTTTGCAGGGGCAGGTATTTCTTTACCTGAAGCCTTTTTCAACCAGGCTGTCCATGGGGTCCACCAGCTACCTTCAAATTGCTTAGCTGTTTTCTTCCATTCCTCAAAGCCTTTACCCATTTCACCATCTTTATAGTAACCATACTTTTTCTTGGCAGGTGGGTTTACAATACCCATCACGTGACCTGAGCCGCCTAATACGTACTCAGTAGGTCCGCTTACTAATTCGGTGGTTGTAAAGGTTGTATGAGCAGGAGAAATATGATCTTCCTGTGTACCAACAACAAATGTAGGTATGCTTATTTTGCCAATATCAATTGGGGTATCGCAAATACGCAATGCATTCTTTCTGCTTAGTTTGTTCTCAAATAACATGTGGCGTAAATAATAGCCATACATGTTTGCAGGAAGGTTGGTATTATCACCATTCCAATACAGAATATCGAACGGAGCAGGTTTTTTGCCCTTTAAATAACTATTTGCAACATAGTTCCATATCAGGTCATTCGAACGTATCATGTTGAAGGCACTGCCCATCACTTTACCACGCATCAGGTTTTGTTCTTTCAATTCTCCGTTCTCAATTTTCTTTATCAAGGTCTCGTCAACTATATCTCCCATAGGGCCGATATCAGAAAAATCGATCATGCATGCAAGAAAGGTAGCCGTTTCAAACGGAACGTTTTTGCGAACCGTAGCAATAGCAAGTGCAATACTTAATAAAGTACCGCCTAAGCAATACCCGACCGCGTGTATTTTCTTTGCTTTTGAAACCGATTGTATTACTTCAGCAGCTTTCAGAGCGGCTTTTTCAACGTAGTCTTCAAAGCCCAAATTGCCCAGTTCGCGGGTAGGGTTCTTCCATGAAATAAGGTAGGTAGTAAAGCCCTGGTCAACAATAAATTTTACGTATGAGTTCTCCGGCTTCAGATCAAGTATATAGTATTTGTTTATCCACGGAGGAATAACAAGCACAGGGGTTTCGTATACTTTTTTGGTGCTTGGTTTGTATTGTATTAATTGAATAAGTTCATTCTCATATATTACAGAACCTTCTGTAACAGCAAGGTTTTCACCCAGCTTAAATGCGCTGGTATCGGTTTGGGTAATGCGGCCCTGGGCTACATCTTCCAAAAAGTTCTTCACGCCATCGGTAATGCTTTGGCCATTGGTTTCCTTAGCCATTTTCAGGGCCTCAGGATTCGTTGCTAAGAAATTAGCAGGCGAAAAAGCATCAATATATTGTTTGGTGTAAAATCCAAGTTTCTTCTTTGTCCTTTCATCAAGGTCAACAGAATCAACCATATTTCCCATAAGCTCAGATATCAAAAGATAGCTTTGCTTGATAAAATCAAAGTAAGGTTCTTCATTCCATTCCGGCGCTTTAAAGCGCTTGTCACCATCAGCCGGTGCAATAACGGGTGTATGTTCTTTGCCTTCCTGGCGCAGTAACATACTTTTCCACAGGTCCTGTTGCTTTTTAATAAAGTCAACATAAAGGCTTTGTGCCTTTGCTGTATTCTCAGGGCTTGATGCGATCTCGGCAAACAGGTTCGAGTACTGCATAGCCAGTTCAATGTTGTCGCTGAAATTGCCTGGTGCGTCTTGTATACTTTTCTCCATTGCCTTTTTTCCGGCTGCGGCGTATAATTCTCCCAGTTTCTGTTGTTCAGTAATATCCATGCGAAAAACAAATTTTGCCGTCCTTATCCGGCAGGTTAAATAATGCTGTAAAAATAAGTGATTATTCTATAAAAAAGCTATCCCTGCAACCATTTGGCAGATTACAGGGATAAGCTTATAAAATACAGAGATTAAACCTTGGTTTTTTCTCCTGCTGTGTTCTTCCACCAGTCACTTACCATGTCCATTGAAAAGAAAGAATCGATGTTCTTCTTTTGTAATTTGAACATAGAAACGATCTGAGAGTTGATATTGTCAGCAAACTTCTTGTTAAAGTTCAATGCAAGGTTCAGGTGGTCGTTGTATACGTTAACGATCTTTTCCATGTTGTGCATAGAAAGTTCGGTTGATTTGTCAAAGTTTTCTTTTACTAAGTCAACCAGTTTCTCAACACCTTCTTTGGTTGTTAAGTCTTCGTTCTTTATAGCTTCCATAAACTTGCTGGTGAAGTCAATAGAAAGGTCAATTCTTTTGGTATGAGAATCAATAACTGAATCAATAACGTCTTCAGACATTTTGATGCTTTTGCCAAAGGTTGATTTGAATGCGCTTACAATTGAAGGATCCATTTCCTTTTCGTACAACATTTTGCTGATAGAATCGAAGGTCTTCTTGTTGGTTTCCAATGCGGTGTCAAATTGCTTTGAATTTGAATCGATCAGGGTTTTGATGCTCTCCTTAGAGCTTTGAGATACGCTGTCGATGCTTTTCTTCAGCGATTCTGCTTGTTTGTTGATTGTGTTTTTCATGTTTGTTTTTTGGTTATTAAGATTATTAAATTAATTTTTTTGTCCGTTCTTTGAGTTCGATTTAGCGCCATTGGTTTTGTTCTCGGTGTACACTTCGTTAAACCAATTGGTCCAGAATTTCATATTGTTCTTTGTAACAACATCAATTTCTGCTAATATTTCTTCAAGCATTTTCTTACCACCCTTGGTTGTGAAAGTATTTTCCTTCAAATAAGAGTCAGAGATAGACTTGATGATGGTCTTAGACGCTTCAAAGTTCTTTTCAAGGTCTTTCTGAAGTTTTTCAGATATTTCCTTGTTCAATGCAATACTGCTTTGCAGGTTTTCAGCGCTCAGCAGGTTCTTGTTGAATTTCAACAATTGTTCAGCTTGTTTGCTGTAGGTATCCTGCATCAGGTCAGATATTTCTTTTACATAGCCCTTTTCGGTGCCATCGGTAAGATTATCTAATATAGTAGAGAACATCTTTTTCATAACGGCTGATGAATCTTCAATGTTTTTAAGGAAAGTGTTAACCTGGCCTTTAAAAGAGGTAACAATCTCTGAGTCCTTACCTGTTTTGAAACCTTCAAATGCAAGGCCCATGAAATTGGTATATGAATCGAGTACTGATTTATATTGTTTGTCGTAAAAACCTGTAACCACCTTCGATGACTCTTCGAACCATTTGGTAGTAGCCTTCATTGTATCTTCAATGGTATCCTTAATATGTTCAGCTTGCTTTTCAACACTGTTCACTTTAGGAAACTGTTTGGTAATAGTTTCAAACATGGTTTTACCTGCAGCTAAAGAAGCTTCAAATTGTTTGGTGCTGGTTTCTACAAATGTTTTAACCATTTCAGCGGTCTTTTCAGTTGCTGCTGTTAAGTTCTCTTTTAATGTTTCAGTGTCGTTCAAAGTTTTCATCATTTAAATGTTAATAAGAATTATTTGTTTCTTTCAGTTTTAATAATTACAATTGTCCCCTCTTGTGCCTTATTTTTTCTAAGGGGCTGCAAAAGTAATTTAAAAAAACGATAAATAGTTACTTTTCGGAGACAAAATTATATTTCCCTTGTATTTATAGTGTTAAGCAACCTTTACCTTACAGATACCATTGCGTTAAGCCATACCCTCAGTATTTATACGTAATTAAGGGTATATCCGTTAACTTCCTAAATCATTACAGGTACTTAACATTCAGACAGAAAAAAGACCCTATATTAGCTGCCATTAACCCATTAAACTCATTCACTATGATGCTTGGTGTACATTGTTCGGTAAGCGGTGGCTTGGAACACGCTTTTGAAGAAGCTGCTTTATTACATCTCGACGTTTTTCAGGTGTTTACCCGTAACCAACGGCAATGGAAAGCCAAGCCCATATCGGCTGAAGAAAAAACTGCCTTTGCCAATGCCTGGAAGGCCAACCCGCAGGTTAAGGCTATATTTTCGCATTCATCGTATTTAATTAACCTGGCAAGCGCCGATAAAAGTCTTCAGGACAAATCGATTGGCGGCATAACTGAAGAGGTATTGCGTTGCCATGAATTGGGAATATTCGGGGCTGTCTTGCACCCGGGCGCTGCCGGAGAAGCAACAGAACAAGAAGCTATGAAGCGCATTGCAGAGGGATTAAAGGAGGCATTGGAGAATACTAAACACTCTAAGGTAAAGATATTATTAGAGAATACGGCCGGACAGGGTTCGCATGTAGGATATAAGTTCGAGCACCTGAGGGAAATTATGGATATGGTTGGTTCTGAACGTATTGGTACCTGCTTTGATACCTGCCATGCTTTTGCCGCCGGCTACGATATACGCACCGAGCATGAATTTGAAGGGGTAATGGAGCAGTTTGACCATATAATAGGGCTAAAACATTTGAATGCCATCCATCTGAATGACTCGAAACACGATCTGGGTAGCCGCCTCGATAGGCATGAACACATTGGACAAGGTAAAATAGGTGTGAACGCCTTTAAATATATGATGAGGAAATTCTCTCATGTACCCAAGGTTATTGAAACCGATGCTGAGAATAATATGGACGAGGTAAATATTACCTTGTTGAGGAAGTTGGCAGGGAAGTAAATTATTTCCTCTTCAACACATAAACCACATTTTCCATTAAAGGGAAATACTTTTTGCAGGGGAATTCTTTAATTACGTTGTAGCCATCTTCTTTATCAAAGGCAACAATATATTCATCATCGTCAACATACCACCAGCTTTGCCCGTCCTTCAGCGGATGGCTCCATGTGGTCAGGTACAAACCATTAAATTCATATCCTCCGTCAATTTTATGTGGCGATATCTTTAGGTCTTCAGTAAGATAATTATCAGCCTGCCAGCGCACACGTTGCCATTCAAAATAATCATGGGTACCAATGGCACTTAATACTAAACTTATGGTAACCAAGGTTCCAAAAACTATTGCCCTGGGTTTTGTAATTTGTGCACCATCCATACTTTCCGGTACGATCAGCAATACTATTAATGGAAGAGTATAAAGTATGTAGCGATCCAAGAAAAAATCGGGCAGCGAGATAAGTATTACATAGCCCACCAGGCAAATACAAACAAATAGTTTTCTTTTCAGATCAATATTCATATCGGCAGAGGTTATTGAGCGAATAATGCACCCCACAACTTTGCCAATATGGGCAAGCATTAAAACAGCTCCAGTATAGGCAATCCATTTTAATATGGTTAATAATAACGGAGGGAAAGTCTGTAACATTCCGGTTCCGCCCTTAATGGTAACCGGCCCAAGGCTTCCCGTGTTTATATAGTTTCCTGAGGGTAATTCATTTACCCGCATAATGGGTGGAATGAACAATAGTATGAAAAAAACTAGCCATACTTTATATACCGTGCGTAAGCCTTTAAACGGGTTTTTCAGGAATATCAATATTGGAAACAGGAAAAAACCTGAATAGCATAATACCAGCCCACACCTGCCTTTTATCTGGTCGAATAACATTGTATTGGTTAAAAAAGAAGTAACCCTCTCGCCATTATATGGGTTGTATCCTTTGCCTGTTAATACCTGTAAAACATAGTAAAGCAAACATGCTATAACAATTGCCGGTAGTAAATAAATGAATCGCTTTTGTGTTGTTTGCTGGGGCTGAATAATGGCAGTAACGGCAAATGCAACAGGGATAATAATGCCAAGCTGCCTTGTAAGGGTTGCAAGTGTTGCCGTTATAAAAGCGGCAAATAACATAAGCTTGTTTTTGCTTTCCAATGCCCTGAAAAAGAAGATAAATGATAAGAGCGAAAATGTTAAAAAAGGAATGTCTGTCATAAAACTATTTGACAGGCAAAAGAACATTGGGTTGCAGGTAATGAGCAAGCTGCCAAAGAATGAAAGTGTTTTATTATTACTTATGCGGTTGATCAGACAATATAAAACAATGGAGCAAACAATTGCTAATACGGTTACCGATAAACGCAACACTAAATAGGAAAAACCAAATGGCAGGCAAAACAATGTACCCCAAAAAACCTGTACTATAAGTACTGGAGAGTAGGTATCAGTTATTTTGTAAGCATGATCTTGCAACAGGAATGATACCGACCTTGAATACATATAGTCGTCGTTTGTAGGGAAATTGCCTGTAGGGTTTGCAACAAAAAGCATTACTACCCATGCTGTAATAAGCAGGACAATAAATAAGGTATTCCCTTTTTTGTTAAACATGAATAATTAGATCAACCTTCTGGATTTCAGTTCCAGGTATTTATTAATTACATTCACCGTAAGGCCATCAGGCGGCGTTAGAATGGCATGTATACCTACCGCTTCCAACTCCTTCACCATCTGTTTCTTTTCGAACATAAACTGTTCTGCTATGGTTTTAATAAACACCTGTTCGGTATTATCAGGGCTGGTTTCAAGTATCTTGTTTAATTCGGTATCCTCAAAAAATACAACTACCAGTAAATGGTTAGTGGCAATTTTGCGCAGGTAAGGCATTTGCCTGTATAATGCACTTACAGAACCGAAATTTGAAAATAGTACAAGCAAAGCCCTTTGATGCAGGTTATGGCGTATCTGGGCATAGAGCATTTCAAAATCCGATTCCTGGTATTTGGTACGCTGGTTATAAAGGGTATCTAAAATAAAATGCATTTGTGAGCGCCTCTTTTGCGCTTTCAGCACGGTACCTATTCGGTCAGAGAAAGTGATTAAACCTGCCTTATCATCTTTTTTCAGTGCAATGTTCGAAAGCACCAGGCTGGCGTTAATGGCATAGTCGAGCAGGCTTAAGCCATTGAATGGCATTTGCATAGTCCGGCCTTTGTCAATTACACAATATACCTGCTGCGATTTTTCATCCATGTAATGGTTCACCATCAGGTCCGATCTGCGGGCCGTGGCTCGCCAGTTAATGGTCCGCGGATCATCTCCGAGTACATACTCGCGTATGTTCTCGAATTCCGTTGAGTGGCCCAGTTTACGTTGTTTCTTTATTCCTCCTTCTGTAAGGTTGTTCGATATCGCAAGCAACTCATATTTCTGCATTTGCATGAACGAAGGATAAACCGGGACGGTTGCTGCCTGGTCAAAAACAAAACGCCTGCTTACAATTCCTATCGGGCTCGATACATATATGTTCAGTCCGCCAAAGCTATACCCGCCACGTTTTATAGGCCGCAGTTTGTAATCAATTACATAATTACCATTAACAGGTATGGTTGCGGCATAACTAAAATCTCTTACCTGGAACTGAAATGGAATTTCGTCAATAACTTTTACACCGATTGGGAAACGGTAGTAATTCTCTATAAATATTTTTATCTCATTCTCATCGCCATTCGATAGTTTTTCCGGCAATACCCTGCGTGCAAAAATGTTCTTATCCTTCCGGTAAAGTATGGCTATATCGGCAATACCCACCACACCCAGCGCCAGCAATGCAATTTTAGCAATGGCAAATGCAATAGGCCATATAAAGCCAACAACAAAAAGCACTACCAACCCGGTTAAGGCGATGAACAATGTATTGGTTAAATATAGGCTCTTATAGAATTTCACTACCTCGGTACTTCTATTCCTTGAATAATTTGTTTTATCACATCATCGGTGCTGATACCTTCCATTTCTTTTTCGGCTGTAAGCATAATGCGGTGCCTCAAAATAGGGTAGGTAACATGCTGAATAAATTCAGGTGTAACAAAATCGCGCCCGTTTATGGCTGCATATGCCTTTGACGCCGTAAGTATGGCAATAGCGGCACGTGGCGATGCACCCAGGTAAAGCGATTTGTTATGCCTTGTGCTTTGAATAATATCGGAAATATAATTGATAAGGTTCGGCTCAATGTGAATGGTACGTATACGTTGTTGAAACTCCATCACTTCTTTTACTGTCAATACTGCCGAAACGGTTGTAAGGTCATTTACATTATTACGGTTATGATAGCTAACAAGCATATTCACTTCCTGTTCTTTAGTCGGGTAATCAACTTTCACTTTGAACAGGAACCTGTCTAATTGCGCTTCAGGCAAACGATAGGTACCCTCATGCTCAATAGGGTTTTGTGTGGCTACAATCATAAATGGCACTGCAAGCGGATAGGTTTTGCCATCAACAGTTACCTGATGTTCTTCCATAGCTTCAAACAAGGCTGCCTGTGTTTTTGCAGGAGCGCGGTTTATTTCATCAGCTAATATTATGTTAGAAAATACAGGGCCTTTTTTGAATTCAAAATCGGTTGTTTTGGCATTGAATATAAGCGTGCCAATTACATCTGAGGGCATAAGATCGGGCGTGAACGATATGCGCGAAAAACTTGTGTTTACCGTTCGTGCAATAAGTTTTGCAGTAAGCGTTTTGGCTACACCCGGAACACCCTCGAGCAATACATGCCCGCCCGAGAACATGGCAGTAATAAGCAGGTCTATCATATCATTCTGGCCGACAACTATCTTGCCAATCTCAGCTCTTATTTTTTCAATAGCTACCTGCAGGTCGCTAAGGTTTACTTTGTTTTCAAAAACTCCGGGTGCTTCCATGTTTATTTTGTTTTACGATAAAAGTTCTCTATCTGGTTATTTAATGAAATGAGCGTCAGTTCTTCTATTTTATTTGAGGCCTGTACATTTGAAATGAAAGTAAATAATTTCTGCAACTCCTCAACCGGTATCTGCGTTTTGCTTGAAAGTGATGCATAGAACTGATCGCTGAAAATGGTGGTGGTTACATTGTAGCGTGTGCGAACATAGTCGAGGAAGAAAAGTATTTTTTTATGCGCTATACCAATAGTTGTTCCCTTTTGGTAGTAAAGCCTGCCTATGGTTTCAACAAATTCAAGGCTGGTGTTTTTCATAGGTACTATTACGGGTATTGTTCTTTGTTTACGCTTACCTTCGAAAATAACATACAATAACAATGCAAACATCAGCAGAAAGTATGCATACTTTAACGAAATGTTCTCGAGGATAAATGAAATAGGGGTAGAGGAGGTATGGCCATAGGGTTTGTAATATTCGTCCCAGTAAGTATCGGCAACGGGCAAATACGACAAGGCAGCGGAAATATAATCGCCGTTGTTTTTCTTAAGTGCATTGTAATTGGTAAATGCAAAGGGCACCGTACTTAAAAAGAATTTCCCTTTGCCATAGTTTACTGCAATAAAATTGGGCCGTAGTTTTGAGTTCTGCCCCAGAACAGCAGTCTTTCCTGTATCGTAAGACTCGAAATAGTTTTCGACCGTACCTTTTTTATATTCGAAATTCTTCTCGGAATGTAAGCCTGTAGCTGCGAAATTTAAGCTGGTGGAATCTTTGCCCAATGCATCAAAATTATATTCGCGCTTGGCTTTGAATTTTATACTGTCTGCAAATGACTCGCCGAAATAGTCGGATGAAATGAAAGCGGAATGACCTGCTTTTACATAGTTACAGAGGTAATCCATGTCAAGCGTGTCAGGTTCAAAATCATCTGTAATGATTATGTAATTATCGCAAGGTGAATTTTCATTCGACAGCGTATTGTATAGCGCCTTGTTAACGGTTTTTATTTGCTTGCCCGGGAAAATATCTGACAAGTAATCGAACACTACGTAATCTCCGTAAGCTATTTTATCTTTTTTAGAAAAGGTGGGTTTCCAGTTAACAGGCTTAGGCGAATAGTACTCAACCAGAACAAGCAATATAAATATTGCAGCAAGAAAGAACATGTATTTCCTGTCGCCTTTCATTATTGTTGTAGCTGTTTGTTAAAATCTGAGAATGAATTTTTTATCAGCCCGAAACTGCTTTCTGTTATAGATGCATCTCCGTACCAGGCATAGTCGAAAAGAAAAGTCACTTCCATAAAGCCCTTTCCATATGCCGTTGACCGCAGTTCGTTCATGTAATCTAAATTGGTTTTCTCTGCTTTCCAGTTTATATGGTTTTTATCGGCAAGGTCTTTTAATATTTTTAAGTACAGGTATCGTATAGCTACCCTGTACTGGCCATTTGAAATGGAATCAGCTATCAGCTTGTCGAAATTCATCAGGTTAATATCTTCTTCAGTGCCTTCCATTTCAATAGAAAGATTTTTCGGCCCTCTTGAAAACAATCCTCTTCTGTCGCCCTTTATGAAATAATATACTATAAGTATAACGGCTATAATAGCAAGACTATATTCAATTACCTGCCAAATGGTAAAAGCATGCTTACCAATTATTGGTGCAAAAAAGTGCTTGTTAAGCCAGTTACCGATAATATCCCAGATACTTATTTTAGCAGAGTAGTCAGTCTCGTATATAAAATCACGGTCCTGTTTGAACTTTGCTATTTTCTCCGCCGATGGTTTTCTTACTTCAGCCGGCGCATATGGTTTCAGTACAATAGTGCTATCCTTCTTAGCAGCATGGCCACCAAAAGGAGCGAAAAATATAATGATGCAGAGTAACAGCTTAGTAATCGCCCTCATCTTTCTGCGTTTCTGTTTGACTCTGGGCCGTTTGCACTCCAATGTTCTCAATGTTCTGCATAAGTGCGGTATGATCTTTCTTTTCTTTAAGACTGTAATAGTAAATTGCTGATGCAACTACTGAGACCGCCGATACAAGTGCAACACCCAGAAAGGCAATGGCATTGAGTGCAATGAAAAGTATCTGGTACGAATCAGCGCCATCGCCATGGCGGATGGTATTGAAAGTCAGAACAGTGGTGAGAATGGTTGATGGTACTTTGAAAACGAATTGTACGGCTGAAGTTATTATGCCAACAATAATACCAAGGCCACATGCCGCCCACCAATTATCGCGTATCAGGCGGCGCGATTCTCCAAATGCGTCAATAGTGGTGGTTTTTTTGTCGAGCACTATAATAGTTGTAAGCAGGCTGTTGGCCACAGCAAGGTAAATACCCGGAATGAGGAATAAGATACATGCAGCTATAATAACCAGCACATTTAAAAAATTGCCTAGTATAACGCGCATAATATCTCCCCTTATGCTTTTGCGCACTTCATGTACATCATAGTCAGGGCCATTGAGTTTATATTGTAAAACGTGATTACCTATAATGGTTGCTGATAACGACCAGCCTATTAAAAGGCATAATAAGTTAAGCCAATAAGCCGGAGAAAAGAACTGGAACTGACTGAAGACGCTGTTCGAGCTCCCGAACGTACCGATCATCCGGAGGGTGTTAAAAGTAGTGAGTGATGAAAATACTCCGGCTAAAACGTAGAAGGGCCCTGAGATTAACATTATGTCGCGAAACAGCTTTTTAAAAGTAATACCGATAAAAACGAAGGTGGCATTTAATATCTGGCCAATATCGCGGTTCTCTTGCAGGTTGAGTGTGACTTTTTTGTTCATGCAATTTCCTGTGTTTGTGTGGTGATCTTTTTATGAAGTCGTATCGGGTAAATAATAAAGTAGCCTATTATCAATGCCAAAGATAAAAGAATCAGCAAGCCGTCGAATACCTGCGATGCCCGTGCGTGCCTTGTTACAAAACTTTCAATAAATGCAGCAACTATAAAGAAGGGAACCGTGCCCAATACCATTTTTAAGCCATCGTTTGCACCGGCTCTGAACGATTGCCCTCTTGTGTATGTACCGGGAAATAAAATACTATTGCCCAACGCAATTCCCGCACAGCCTGAAATAATACATACCGAAATTTCAATAGTGCCATGCAGCCATATGGTTAATAACGATTCTTTAAGTACCCCATACTGAAAAAAGAAGTATTGGAAAGCACCGAGCATAATTCCATTGGTGAATAAATAATACGCTGAACCAATGGAGAATAAAATACCTGTAGCGAATGTTATAAAGGCAACCGTTATATTGTTTTGCGCAATTCGCAGAAACATATACCCTTCATCGCCCCCATTATATACAGCAAGCGGGTGGCCGTTCTTTATGTTCTCTATGGTCATGTTTACATAATTATCGCCCATTATCTGGCGGACAAATGAATCGTCGTAGGCAGATGAAATAGCCCCAACAAGTGCAGAAATACCAAAAATAATAAAGGCTATAAGCAACTGTTTCTGATGCTTGTAAAACAGTAAGGGCAGCTCGTTCTTCCAGAACCCAATGATGCGGTTTCGCCTTTCTTTCTTGTTCTTATAAATTATCTGGTGGGCCCGGCCTGAAAGTTCGTTGAGGTATTTATAGGTAGGTGACTGAGGGTAGAATGTTCTGGCATAGGAAAGATCGTCGATAAGCTGAATATACAATGATGATATTTCATCAGGATTATCAGTATCTTTGCTTAAGAGAAGTTGCTCGAACTTCTTCCACCGATCATTACTGTGCTTAACAAATACTACTTCTCTCATGTAAAGAGTTTGTTGTAAAAATAAGAAAGAAATGGAGAAAATAAGGATAGAAACGACTCAAAATGTTGATATTGAATATGAAGTGGCCAGTGTTGGCGACAGAATAGTTGCTACTATTATTGATATACTTGTAATGTTAGGCTATTGGCTGGCTGTATTTATTATAATTACCAATACAATGTCTAACTCATTCGGGCCAGGCATGGGAATAGTGTTTTTTATTGTATTGCTGCCGGTGTTTTTATACAGTTTGTTGTTTGAAGTATTTATGAACGGGCAAACACCGGGTAAGCGTGCCATGAAAGTAAAGGTAATGCGTACAGATGGGCGCCAGCCGACCCTCGGTAATTACTTAATGAGGTGGATATTGAGATTAGTAGATATATGGATGACTGATGGTGTTGCTGCGCTGATAACTATTCTTGTAAATGGTAAAGGCCAGCGCCTTGGCGACCTGGCGGCAGGCACATTAGTAATAAAATTGCGTGCAAAACAGGAAATAAGCCATACTGCATTTGAAAAGATAGAAGCAACCTATGTGCCCGTTTTCCCTCAGGCATCAAACCTGACCGACAAGGATGCAACAACCATAAAGCAGGTACTCAGGCTAACTATTAATGATACCGAAGATATTGCAACCATTGAAAACAAGCTTGCATCTAAACTCAAGACATACCTTGATATTACTACTACTTTGGGCGACAGGCAGTTTTTACAAACCCTGCTGAAAGATTACAATATGATAAGCGGCAGTTTATAGTATTATTGAAATCTATCTCCGGGAGCGTAATATTGGTTTTTTTTGGCAGCCAGTTTTCGTTTGTTCCTTGTATATATTTTAAACCTGAGCATAGCTGAAAAAGTAAAATTATCATAGTCCGAAATGGGCGGAGAACTTAAACTACTTAATGCTATTCTATAGCTTAAACCTGCCCCGATACTAAGCCTGCGAAATACGTTTACATACGCAAAAAGTCCCGGTTCAAACATGGTGAACGAATACGATTTTGTGCGCCTTCTTCTGTTGTATGTAATGGCAGCTGTGTCAGAATAAGATAGGGTTGCAGTTCCGTATTTTAATGGCATGGCCAGGTTGATCAGTTTATCCGGAAACAGCATGGGTTCTGCTTTTATATAAAAGTCTGAATAGGAAAGTAACCGTACAGCCTTTATCAGGCCCATTCTGTAGCCGCCTCCGGTTCCACCCTGGTCGAAGCCGAAAGCAATATCGGCATCGTTATTAAAAACAATGCCGAAAATATCCATACCAACGCCACCGATGTATGTATTGCTGAATAAGAACCCATTATACCCAAGCTCCCATTGCAGGTAAGAGTAGTGTATGTTTAGCTTAACAGGTTTAAGTAATGTTTGAACTGTATCTTTTTGTGCAGATAATTGGTTGCAATAAAAAAGCGTTGCAATAAAAAATATGTATTGCTTAGCTCTTTTCATGCTTACAGTTTTACTTCTTTCAGTTGCTTGTCAACTATGGCAAGCCCGTCGGTAAACGAGTGAGGGTTATATCCAAGCTCAGTCATTGCCTTGTCGAGTATAAAACCAGTGCGCAACGGACGCTCAGCGGGTTGGCCTATCTGGTTTGTTTTCGACGGGGTAATAAGTGTTTTATCTAAATGCCAGAAATCGGCTATTTTATATACCATTTCCAATATGCTCATAAAGTCTTTGCCCGAAATATGGTAAATGCCCGTAGCGCCTTTTAGTGCTGCCAGTACACAACCCTCGGCAAGGTCCTCGGCAAGGGTAGGGGTACGAAACTGATCATCAACCACATTTATTTTTTTTGCCGTTGAAAGCGCTCCCTTGGCCCATAAAACAATATTGCTCCGGCTCATATTATCTACCACACCGTACACCAACACGGTTCTGATGATGGTCCATTTTATGCCGGAGTCTTTCACAACTTTTTCCGATACAAATTTCGATTCGGAATAAACTGACTTGGGCGGATACGGAATATCGGTCTCACGGTAAGGTCCGCTGTTACCATCAAAAATAAAATCGGTGGAAAGGTGAATAAGTTGCGGACTGTTCGATTGTTTTTTTAGTGCATCAACAAGGTATTGAACAGCATCTACATTCATTTTATGGCATTCCTCCACAGCCGTTTCGCAGGCATCTACATTAGTCATGGCGGCGGTATTAATAACCACGTCGGGCTGAAATTGTGCAATGGCGCTATCAACCGCTTTTGCATCGGTAATATCGAGGGATAGGTATGTATACCCATCTTGTTTCAGCAAGCGGTTAGGACCCTTTGATGAAGCAATGATAGTTACGTCCGGCTGGTTCAATAGCCTGTAAACCAATTTCTGGCCCAATAGGCCGTTTGAACCTGTAATTAATATTTTTTTGTTCATAGAATACTAAAGTAATAACAAATGGTTTTAGAATTGCAAAGGTGGGGAATTAGATACAAACAGGGTTTGTTTATTAGCTATTTAAACTGAAACAAGAGTATTGTTTATTCGGGGCACCTTTGCTCCCTGCTTGCCTGAGTTTCCTATACTCGCATCATTTGCAGCTAACCCGCGCCCACCTTTTACCTATTTCTAAAAAACTCAAATGTATTTCTCCCTCGCCTTTCAGGAGAGGGTCGGGGTGAGGTCGTGTATTTTGCATCCCAGTTTAGTAACTCCTAAAGGTCCCAAGTGCGCCTGCGTGGTTGGTTTACCGAGGAACGTGAAAAGTATTTTTTGTTTTCGAGCAGAAAAGCCAATATAAAGTAGATAATGATGGGCGAACCGAATGTGAAGAACGACAGGTAAATAAAGTAAAGCCTTATCGTGGTACTTTTCATACCCAGCTTTAGCCCCAGCCAAGTGCATACACCAAAGGCCTTTTGTTCGAACCAGCTTACTATATCTATTATTATTCCCGGAAACATTTTCTTTGAGCTTATTGCAAATTTACGAAAATTCAGCGCATTAATATTGTTTACCTTTTAACAAGTTATGCCCTATGGCACATTGCACACAACGGCGTTTGTCGCAATATTCATTTTTGAGTTGCAATAAAGCCTGTGTTTCATAGGCATCATGGGCTTGTATTTTCAGTGAGTCCCACTTTTTTATAATGCTATTACTTTCCGGTTTTAGTTCATGTAAAAACTCAAATGCTTTTTCAATCATTAATTCATTTCCGGTATTCTTCCCATATAAAAACAATAAGGGTACAATGGCATTAATTATCAGCATTTCTATCATAGGCTTACCCATAATGCCTGTGGCTTTTTGAGAAGCCTTATCGAAAGTGTAATGTGTAAACCAGTATTCAGAAGGCGGAACTGAAAATAGTTTTACAATGTCTTCAATTCTTTCTGACTCAGTAATAAGCCTGAAGAGCCTAGCGTGTTTGGTTAATATGGCAGCCAGTTGCGCCAAACGAAATGTAGGAAAGTGAGGAGGGCGAATACGCATGAATTTCCATTCAGCTTTAGAGATAGGAGTAAGGCTATATTTACTTTGTAAGTATCTATATTCCTTCTGCAGTTTCTGTGCATATTCATCTTTGAATTTTCCTTCGAGCATACCTGCCTGGCCTAAGAGCAGTGCTTCAATTTCAAATTCATTTGGCCTGTGCCTTGCTATTGTTTTATATGATAATGCACGGCCAAGCCTTTCAAATGGCTCTGTATTTATTGGGTTGCCAAGGTTACGTAATAAGGTTTGGTAAAATGTTTCTTCCCAATCGTTAACAGTGGCTTTTAATTTCAGGTCAATAGTATTGGTCTTTCGTTCGAGCCTCTCAGCAATTAGTCTGTCGAACCAGGCATGCCATACCAATTCATTTACCTTGTGAATATCACTTTCACAGGGGATACGTTTCGCAGAATTTTTCAGTTCTTCGTATTTACTAAATAATGATAGGGGAACCAGTTTTTTCAATTCAAGCGCCTGAACTGCATACCCACCGGGCAAAGATATTTCTGTGTCATTTTCCCATACCACATGAAGTATTACATTTTTATATGCCTTATCAAATTGGTGTTTATGCGCGTTCCAATCTGATGATTTAATGTGTACTTCAACATTACCTGCCCATAGTGTATCGCCTATTTTCAGTTTGGCATTGAAAAAATCAGGCCCTGAATCATGATTATGTAAACCGATCTGAACAATTTCAATTGCTTTGCCTTCCGTGGTCTTTAATTTCGAACGGTCGAACAAGGTGTGTTTCCATATATAATGCAGAAACTCTTCCGTCATTTTTTACAGAATTATAAATATAGTTAGCACTGCGCCCAGCAGCACGGTTATAAACTTAAGCAGGTTAAAGCGGTGATCCTCGCTGCTTTCGAACAATATGGTGGTTGATATATGTAATAGTATGCCGGTAACAATGCCTGTGGTAACGTTTAGTAAAAATTGTCCGCCAGGCAGGTTAATCATAAGGCCGGCATGTGCACCTAAAAACATACCTAATGGCGACATGCATGCAAATATGGCAAGTGGGATAAGTTGCTGCATTTTCCTGTCGGGATAAACTTCGGTGAGTATCGCCATAAGCGCAATGGCAATGGGTATGTGATGCAGCAGTATGCCAATATATAACCCGTTATCAACAAGGCTGCTGGTGCCACCGGGGTGATAACTTACGGCCATCCCCTCGAGTAGAGAGTGCAATGAAAGGCTGACAAGCATCATGGGTATAAAGGTCCTCGATTCGTGGTGGTGAGTGTGCCCGTGTTCAACACCATGCGAAAAGAATTCCAGAACTATTTGAAAAAAGAAACCGGCGAGTATGTATATCCCGGCTGTTTTTTTTAAGCTATTGTATACCTCGGGTATAAGGTCGAGCACAGCAATTGAAAATAGCAGTGAGCCAGTAAATGCCAGCAAAAGTTTTAATGCCTTTGGTGGAATTGTAACAAGTGTAAAAGTAAAGCCACCGGCAAAAACGGCTGCAAAAAGTATAAGGTAGAGTAATGTCATTATTTCTTTTTGCTGATTAAAATAAAACGGTCTGATTGTTCGAGGTCAAATGTATTAAGGTTATAGTCACCGAAAACATGTACCACCTCAAAGCCATGCGTTATAAGTGTTTGTTTTAATAATGGTTCAGTAAACATATGTATTTTTTCTTCAAAATAAAATTGTTTGTCACCATCAATTACATGGATATCTTTCACTAAAAAGCCGTTCTCTATTTTTTTGCTTACCTGAAATTTAACTCCTTCAACTTCTTTTTCATCATAGTGCGAGAGGCATTGCGCGGCTTTGTGCACATTCACAAAGTCGAGTACAAATAATCCACCGGGCTTCAGTGCATTGTAAACATTGGTAAAAACCGCATCGTTCTCACGTTCATTTTCAAAATAGCCTATGCTTGTAAACAAATTAAAAACATAATTGTAATAATTCGCCATATAAGGCTTGCGCATATCATGAATGTAGAACGAAAGATTTTCAGCGGTATATTTTTCAGCAACGTGAATATTCTTCTCTGAAATATCAATGCCGGTTACGTTAAACCCTTTTTTGCTAAGCGAAATGGAATGCCTGCCTTTGCCACATGCAAGGTCGAGCATAAAACTATTCGGCAATGGCTTCAGGAAATTTACCAGGTTCTGTATAAAGGCATCGGCTTCAGCCTGGTCACGATCTTTGTAAAGCAAATCATAGTAAGGTGAATCGAACCAACATTTAAACCACTCTTTTGTATCCACTGCCTGCATTACTATGTTTGCAACAAAGGTAACACCAAATAGCTAAGGGTTCTAAAAAAACAATTAATTAATTACCACCACTCGGGGCAGGTGGTGGTGGAGCCGATGAATTGCTTTCAGCCTCAGCATGGCCATTGAAAGCATAGCCAAAGGTTAACTCAAAGGCTAGGTTGCTGCCTGCATTCCATGCACCGTAATTTAAGGCATATAGGCCTAAACCACCATTGCGCGAAAAAACGGGTATAATTGAATTACTGTAGGTGCCGGAAAAATAAAATTTTGGTGAGAAATTATAGTAAAGCCCTACTAATGCGTTTATCTCAAAATTACTAAGACCCGTTATAGAATATTCAATGCTTTGGGCCGTATAATATGAATACACCAATGTGCCAAAGGTAGCGCCTGCTTCAAAACCCCATTTATCGGTTTGCTTTTTATTAATGCCGAGGTGCAATTGCCTTTTCCATATAACACTTACATCAACATAGTTTAATTCAAGGGTGAAGTATGCATTCTGGTGAAGGCTATCAGGTGGCTGCTGGCTTCCTCTTTGGGTATATGCAATTTCCAGCTGTAAAGAACTCTTTGGTGTTAATTTTGTGTTAACAAACAGGCCTCCGGTGAAGCCGAATTTATAAAAATCATTATCATAATCTATCTGGTCGGTACCGGCAACATCGGTAATAGCCACACCTGCCAAAGCGCCTACTTTAAAAACCTGTGCTTTAATACCTGAAACAATTGCCAGTAAAAGGAATGACGAGAATATAACGCGTTTCATATACGGGGTTTAGTTAATGCAAATGTAAGGTAATAATTGTTGACAATAAAACGTGGTTAATGTGCGTTTTATTTAAAATGTTCAAAAAAATGTTCATAACCAATTAAACCCAGGGTATTGTATTTAGTCGTATAAATGTATATATTTGTCGTATCAGATTAAACACACGTAAAAAATGAAGACGAAACAAATGATAGGTCTTTTTGTATACGCCGCATTACTGCTGGTGTACACGTGCTATCTGGTTATTGAGGCCATAGAGGTAATACAGCAGTAAAGCCTTTATTTTTAGCTTTGCCCCGAATAAAAAAAACCGCGTATGAATATAATTCAGACCATTATTCTGGGTATTGTTGAAGGTATTACCGAGTTTCTTCCCATCTCATCTACAGGCCATATGATAATTGTATCGTCCTTTATGGGTATTGCCGACGATCCTTTTACAAAAGCCTTTACAGTAGCTATTCAATTCGGCGCTATTTTATCGGTTTTGGTCTTATATTGGAAAAGATTCTTTAAAAGCATTGATTTTTATGTAAAGCTATTTATAGCTTTTTTACCTGCAGCAATTATTGGTTTTTCTTGTAATAAGCTGATAGACAGAATGCTTGGTAATGTATTGGTGGTAGGTTTTAGTTTATTAATAGGGGGTATAATACTACTGATGGTAGATAAATGGTTTGAAAAAACCGAGAATTCAGAAGATAAGGAGATAACCAATGCCATGGCACTGAAGATAGGGTTCTTCCAGGTTATATCAATGATTCCGGGGGTATCGCGTTCAGCCGCAACCATTATTGGCGGCTTAAGCCAAAAGCTGAACAGGAAGAGCGCAATTGAGTTTTCATTCTTTTTAGCGGTTCCTACCATGTTTGCAGCAACCTGTTACAAGGTATTCGAGTTTTACCATAAAGAGCATATGTTTCATAAAGAAGATATAAAGCTATTGCTCATTGGCAATCTCATAGCCTTTATTGTAGCTATTATAGCCATTAAGGGATTGATAAGTTTCCTGACCAAATACGGGTTTAAGGCCTTTGGTTATTACAGGATCCTTGCCGGTATGCTGGTTATTATCCTTTTCTATTCCCATTACCACATAAGCATGCTATAATGCCTGGTTACTGAAGCGTAACTGACATAAAACTGCTCAAAAATCGATTTAGGTGTAGGCCTACATGGATAAGTGATTCCATGGAAACTTGATAAAAATCAATATGTTTTAATGTAAAAAGTGTTCCAATTATTTGGAAAAGGGAGACTTGTTGTGTATATTTACTTTAATTAATCTCCCTAACTATGAAAAATTTACTCCTATTAAGCGCAGGAATGTTAGCAACGGCATTCGTGTCAGCTCAATCTGCCCCTACGGTAATTCACAATGCCGACGGGTCGTATTACAAACAATGTGTAAGGTTTCGCGAAACCGAGCCAATCTGGCAAATGGCGCAGAAGCATCCGGGTGTTACCCGTTTTGCTACTCCCAAAGTAGTTGATGACCGTGAAACACCAAGAAGACCAATTCGCGAAGGAACAAATTCAAATGCGTGCACTACCGATGGTTCACTTCAGACTGAAGCCGGTACTATGGAAAATAAAGCGCCGATTGTAAGCTTTGATGGTGCCAAAGGGCAGGGATATGTTCCCCTTGATCCGAATGGTATGATAGGTTCAAATTATTATGTTCAAACTATTAACTCTACCTATGCCGTATGGAATAAGAATGGAACTGCAAAGCTTGCTGAAACTGACTTGGCAAACCTTTTCGGTAAATTTACTTCTGACGAAGGCGACCCGGTTACCATGTATGATAAGTTTGCAGACCGTTGGGTGCTTACTGAATTTCAGCCAGGCTCTGGCAATAACATAGATACTATGATGTTTGCCGTTTCTGAAACGAATGACCCTACAGGTAAGTTTTATTTGTATTATTTCTGTTACGATAATACTGAAACATCAGATTATCCTAAATATACCATTTGGGCTGACGGTTACTACGAAACATGTAATTGTTCACCGAATGATTACGTAGTAGTATATGACAGAACAAGTATGCTGGCAGGTGTTAAAACAGCCGGGTTTATTAAAATAAGTTATAACGATAGCCCATTTAACAATAATTGTGGCGGTGGATTCTATTGCCCAATGACCTTAATGGCCGATGGTACATTGCCTCCTTATGGCTCACCATGTTATATGTTCGATTTTCAGGATCCTAATTGGGGAGGAAGTTGCGCAACAACAAATGCTATAAGGGTTTTCTCTGTATCGGTGAACTGGAAATCTAAGACAGGTAGTATAACCTTAGCCCAAACCTTAACTACAACTTCATTCAATTCCCTGTTCCCGAACGATAACTCAAACTCATTATATCGTCACGATATTGATCAGCCTTCAAGTAAGAACTACGCAAGCTTAGATGCAAGTGATGGTTTCTTTTCATATCGTATTCCTTATATGAGATGGGGAAGTTATAATTCTGCAGTTATGTGCAATGTTGTTGTTGCCGGAACCCATCCAACCTCTAAAAGCCCAATTGCAGGTGTAAGGTGGTATGAATTACGCCAGGATACAACCAGCAAGCAATGGAGCATATACCAGCAAAGCACATATGCACCAAGCGACAATGTTAGCCGTTGGTGCCCTGCTATTGCTATGGATGAAAATGGAAGTATTGGTTTACAATATACAGTAAGTGACCCGATATCTGTTTATCCCGGATTGCGTTATACCGGCCGTACTTCGTGCGATGTATTGGGAACAATGACATTAGCCGAAGGCACAGCTGCAACCGGTAATTCAATTGCAAATACTTCACTTCGTTGGGGCGATTATTCTCACCTGTCTGTTGACCCTACCGATGGTATTACCTTCTGGGGAACCAGCATGTATGCTAATAAAAGCATTTCAGGTAGTGCAGTAACAAGCCATATTTATTCTTTTCAAATACCTAAATGTGTATCTACAGGAGTAAATAATATAGAGCTACCTCAAACAGAGCTATCTGCATACCAATCGGGCAGCATGTTGAATGTAAGTGCGTCTAAACTTCCGCAGACAGATAATTATGCAATAGAGATATTTGATATTAATGGTAAGAAACTTGCAGGCAAAAATGTGACTTCTTCTTCAAGTGAATTGAAAACAACATTCGATGTTGCTTCACTGGCAAAAGGAATTTACTTTGTACGTATTACAAACGATAGTTTCCAACGTGTTGTTAAAGTGCCCATTAATTAAACAGGAATTTTAAACAGAAATGCCTCCGATCCGGGGGCATTTCTGTTTAATACAGAACCGTATTTATCGCTGATCAGTAATATATTTGGAAAAGCTGAAAGAGATTCATATATTTACATTAATTATATACTAACTATGAAAAAAACATTACTCGTATCACTTGCTATAAGTGCCGCAACACTTTCATTTGCTCAAAAAGAAATCCGTCATGCCGATGGTTCGTACTTTAAGCAATGTGCCAGATTCAGAATAACCGAGCCAGTATCGAAATATGCCGCAGAGCATCCTTCAAAACAGGTAAGCGAGGGGCCAATAGAAACCAAAGACAGGCGAATACCACCTTCAAAGAATTATCATGAAAAGTTCAACCCGCATGCAGATACCAAGGACGGGGCTATTCAAACAACTGAGGGCACATTGGGAAACAAGGCGCCTATTGTTGACATAAACGGACAAAGCAGTTTGTTTGGTTTTGTACCGCTTGACCCGAATGGAATGATTGGTTCAAACTATTACGTGCAAATGATTAATTCGAACTATGCGGTATATAATAAAAACGGAACTGTTAAACTTGCTGCAACGGACCTTACTGCAATTTTTGGCGCATTTACCTGCGATGATGGCGACCCGGTTGCCATGTATGATAAGTTTGCAGATAGATGGATACTAACGGAATTCCAGGAAAATGCAGCTTGTGGAACTCAAAATGACGCTATTGACACTCTCATGATGGCAGTTTCAGTAACGAATGACCCTACAGGTAAGTTTTATGTTTATTATTTCTGTCCTGATAATGCTGATTTTACCGATTACCCTAAATATTCTATTTGGGCTGATGGATATTACCAGACCTGTAATTGCCAGATTGATAAACTTACAGTTTACGAAAGAGCTAAAATGCTTACTGGTGATCCGACAGCCGGTTTTATTGTAATGCCATTCAATGATAGTCCTTGGAATAGTGGAGGCCAGGGTGGTTTCTTCTGCCCGATGACGATGTATGCCGATGGAACTTTACCTCCTTATGGTTCGCCGAATTACCTGATGTTTTTTAATGACGACAACTGGGGATCAGGTTTTACCGATGAGCTAGTAATTGAACAAGCTTCAATAAACTGGACTACAAAAACAGGAACCCTAACATCCTACCAAACATTACCAACTGCTCCCTTCGATTCTTATTTTTCAGGCGGAACTGAAAAGGATATAGACCAACCGGGTAAAACAGGTTCATTTGATGCGCTTGATGGTTTTATTTCATACCGTATTCCATACTTAAGATGGGGTAATTATAATGCGGCCGTTATGTGCTATCCTGTAAATGTGAGTAGCACACCAACCGCACCGGGTGTTACCGGAGGAACTGAGTTGGCTGGTGTAAGGTGGTATGAAATACGCCAGGATACAACCAGTAAGCAATGGAGCATTTACCAGCAAGGCACTTACGCTCCAAACGATGGTGTTAACCGTTGGAATCCTTCCATTGCAATGGATCAGAACGGAAGTATCGGACTTTGCTATTCAGTTTCAGATAAAACCTCTACGTATCCGGGCGCCCGTTATACCGGCAGAACAGCTTGCGATACCTTAGGTAAAATGACACTGGCAGAAGGCATTGGTGCAACCGGTTCTAAAACATTAAGTACTTCAAACCGTTGGGGCGATTATTCACATACTTCGGTTGACCCGGGTGATGGCATAACTTTCTGGCATACTAATATGTATAGCAACGGCGGAAAAGTTTCCACCAAAATATTTTCTTTCCAGATTCCGAAATGTATTGTAGGCATACCTAATGTTAGCGCACCTGAAATTGAACTTAGTGCATATCAGTCAGGTTCCATGCTGAATGTTAAAGCACAAGGCGTTTCAATTAATGGCGATGCTGATTTTGATATATATGATGTTCAGGGTAAGCTTTTAGTAGTTAAGAAAATAAAAGCAGGAACAAACCTTGCAGAAACATCATTCAATGTTTCATCGTACGCAAAAGGAATTTATTATGTACGTTTTGGTAATAATGAATTTCAACGTGTAATTAAAGTACCGATCAATTAATATCAATATTAATTCAATAAAAAAGCCCTTGAATGCTCAGGGGCTTTTTTATTTGTACCAATTTAAACTACCTGTTCATTTCTGCCAGGCAGGCATCAACCTGTGTTTTAATGCTTTCAACTAATTCCGGGTCCATAAACTCATATTCATCAGGAATATTCAGAATCACGATTTCCTTTTCCATTACCTCGAGCGGAAATCTGTCTGCCATTCGTTGAATGTGATCTTTTTCCATAACAAAAATAACATCGGCCCATAATAAAAGCTTAGCTGTTATTTTTGTAGTTGCACTGGGTTCGGTACCGGCTGATTTTGCAACTATGTCCTGTGCCTGCATGCCTTTATAAATAGCCTCAGCTGTTAGGCTTCTCCGCTTATTCAGGCTGCCGATAAATAAGATGTTCATAGTGTCAAGATGTTATTAGCGTATTTACTTCAGAAGATAAATTTGCATAAATTTGAGGTATGCTGAACAGGTTCCTGGTTTTTTTCTTTTTTTTAATATCCTTTGCACTGATCTCATTTGTGAGATATGGTAACCCAAATGCAAGAAAAATAATGGGGCATTGGGCTACAAATGATTTTATGGGAGAGTACGAAGAAGGAGATACCTTAGGAACAGGAGATACAGTGAATTTTGAAAAGGTAAAATTCAACGAAAAACTTTACCATTGGGGCGGAGGGTATTTATCGGGCATTGAGTTTAAAGCTGATTCGCAATTTGCACAATACAGAAATGTGTTATGTTCAGATGAAACTGATACAAAAGTGGGGTTTGAAGAAAAGTATTATTTTATAAGTGATAGTGTAGTGGAGGTTAAATCAGTATTACGCAAATTCAGGTTTAAAATAATAAAGGCAGATTCAAAAAAACTGTCCATATTAATTATAAAGCCCCGAAACCAGTAATACCTGGTTCGGGGCCCTTTACAGAATAAATTCGCGTTATTTCAAATGAGATTTAAGTATCCAGGCCATTTTTTCATGTGTTTCCAATAAGCCTGTAATAAAATCGCTTGAACCGAAGTCTTTATGTTTTTCAGCAAACGGAGTAATGTTCTCTCTTAAAAAATCAATTATGCTTTCATGATCCTCTGCCAGGTCTTTTATGTAACTCTGGCTATTGTTTTTGGTTCCTCTTTTCTCAGTTAAATGGGTTAAGCCTAAGTATTCTTTTAAGGTAGCAGGTGCATAATGGCCTATGGTACGAATACGTTCTGCCACATTATCCATGATCTCATCCAGTTGTTCATATTGCGATTCAAAGAACAAATGCATGGCATGAAAGTCTGATCCTTCAATGTTCCAATGGGCATTACGTGTTTTGGTATATAATACAAACTCGTCTGCCAGTAATTTTTCCAGTTCGGTAGCTACTGCTTTGGTATTCATAATGTTTTGTTTAGGGTTTAATTGTTAATCTGAAACAAAGCTAAATAAAAACGAATTGCATGAAACTGACTTCCATCAGGTAATAATATGCAATTGGTCATGTGCCTTTACATAAGTAAATACAGAAGCGCTGATATGTTGGTTATATTTGAATGCTGAAGCACGCCATGGAAATAAAGCATACTGAATCATTCGACCTTGCCTACCGTTTTGTAACCGAAACGAACCTTAATATATTTCTTACAGGTAAAGCGGGAACTGGTAAAACCACTTTCTTAAAATACCTTCGTCAGCATTCGTATAAAAAAATGGTGGTTGCTGCACCAACCGGTGTGGCGGCTATTAATGCAGGTGGGGTAACTTTGCATTCGTTATTTCAATTGCCTTTTGCACCTTTTGTTCCTTCAAAGGAAGCAGGTGCGGGTGGAATCAACAGCCATTCACTTTTATCGCAGATCAGGTTTAACAGAGATAAACTGAATTTGCTCAGAAACCTTGAATTGCTTGTTATTGATGAAGTAAGTATGGTCGCATCGCATACAATTGACGCTATTGATGCCATTTTAAGGAGCGTAAAAAGAAGGCATCAATTACCATTTGGCGGTACACAGGTTTTATTTATTGGCGATCTGCATCAGCTGCCTCCGGTTGTGAAAAACCAGGAATGGGCTTTTTTGAAAAACTATTACCCCTCTATTTTCTTCTTCGATAGTTTGGTGTTAAGGGAGCACGTTCCTATTATGATCGAGTTAAAAGAAATATTCCGCCAACAGGATAACACATTTATTAGTGTGCTTAACGACATACGGAATAATGAACTAACCCAGGATAGTTATGACACCTTACATACTAGGCTTAAAAAAGGATTTGACCCACCTGAGGAAGAAGGATATATTACATTAACTACCCATAATTCACAGTCTGATGAAATAAACAGGGCCAAACTAAAAAAGCTCTTTGGATATACAAGAACCTACAAAGCTCAGATACATGGCGATTTTCCGGAGAGTATGTATCCGGCTGAAGCAGAGCTTGAGCTGAAAGAAGGCGCACAGGTAATGTTTTTAAAGAATGACGTAGAAGGCAAAAAGTATTTCAATGGAAAAATTGGTGTAATTACAGCATTGTATGAAAGCAGTATCCGTATAAAATGTAAAGGAGAAGCAGAGGACATAGAAGTTAAATTGGACGAATGGAAGAACGTAAACTATTCCTTAAATGAAGCTACACATGAAATAACAGAAATTGAACTGGGTAGTTTTATTCAATATCCTTTACGGCTGGCATGGGCAATTACCATTCATAAAAGCCAGGGATTAACTTTCGACAAACTGATAATTGATGCTGAAAATGCCTTTGCCAACGGCCAGGTATACGTAGCCTTAAGCAGATGTACTTCGTTAGAGGGCCTTGTGCTGACGTCGCCAATTAATCAAAAGTTTTTAGGCGCCTATCACAACCTGAAAGAGTGGGAGGATAAGCACAAGAATGAAAGAAGCCTTCCGTTTAAGTTTGAAGAATCGCGCCAGGCATATATTCAGCAGGAGCTGCAAAGCGTTTTTACATGGTCAAACTGGGCCTATAAGTTGGGCGTATTAAATCATGTTCTTACTGAACATAAGGATGCAATACCTGCGGCCTGTTTAGTATGGATATATGAATTAATAGAGAAACAGAAAGCCTTAGATGGAGTTGCTAAAAGGTTCAGAGAGCAGATGACTGATATGTACATGCAGGGTTCTATTGTAGAAGAGAATGAGCAATTGCAAGGCAGAATAAAAGATGCGAGTAGTTATTTTGTTACTGAGATCAGGCAATGGCTTGAAAAATTTTCGGCGCATCAGCTTACAACCGATACGAAGAAAACAGCACGTAAAATAGATGATTCACTGAACGAGGTGAATTTTGAAGTGCATGAAATTCTGTTCAGAGTAGAGCATTGCAAAAATGGTTTTATGCTGAACGATTATTTGCAGAACTGGAAGAAGTTTGGCGGAATAGTTGCAAAAATGCCCGGCTCTTATGCGCTGAACCAGGCAAAAAGCATTAGTTCAAAAGAAACAGAACATGCAGTATTGTACGGCCGCATTGCAGAGATGAGAAACAGGATTGGGAAAAAGAATAATCTTCCTCTTTACACGGTGTTTAGTAATGCAGCTATAAAGAATGTATGCCAGCATTTACCACTTAGTTACGAGGCATTACTAAAGGTAAAGGGCTTTGGTAAAGTAAAGGTGAAGAAATACGGTGATGAAGTGCTTGACCTGGTTAAGGATTATTGTGCAGAGAATAATCTTAAACCTGTGCAACCCGTAGCCGAAAAGATACGGGTCGAAAAAAAACCGAATACCGTTGAAGAAACGATCAGATTATATAAGTCGGGTAAGACGATCGAAGAAATAGCATTGGAAAGGAATTTTGTTACAAGTACCATTGAAGGCCATCTGGCAAAGGGAATAGAAGAGGGTAGTATTCAAATCAATTCAATTATGCCCATGGAAGAAGTAGAAGAAATTGCTAAACACTTTCCTTTAACCGGTGATGAAATTAAACTGGCTGACATTAAAGGATCATTCGCAGATGATATTTCGTTTGGCAGGCTTAAAATGGTACAAGCCTGGTTGCAGATGGAGAAGAAGATAAAGGCGGAATGATATTATTTCCTGGTTTCTTCCAGTTTTGTTGCTTTGGCTGTATATGTTTTTTCATGAGGAGCATCGCCCTTATTTTTGTAACATTCTGCCAGTAAATGATAAACAGGGGCATTATCAGGGCTTAGCTTTAAAGCGCTGTTTAAATAGGAAATGGCTTCATCATTATTCCTTAATGTAATATCGCATCTTGCTGCTGAAATGTATGCATCTACCAGGTTGGGGTTAAGTGTGATAGTTTGTTTGAAAAATTCCAGAGCAGTTTTCTGGTCCCCTTTATTAAATAATATCGCTCCTTTGTCGAATACTACAGCACTGTTTGCAGGGTCGTACTTTATTGCACTGTCAATATATTGTAACGCACTTTTGAAGTCAGTAAAACCATTATTATAGCAATCGGCAAGGTTCATATACGCTCTGCTATAGTCCTTCTTCATGTATATGGCTTTTTCAAACAGCTTAATTGCTTCTTTATAATATCCCTTTCCTATCAATATTTCCCCTTTGGCATTAATTTTTTCAGGATTTTGAGATACGTATGCCACGCGGTAAATAAAATAGTCTTCTCCAATTATTGAATTCTCAAAGGTTTGTAAAAGGGCCCAGTTCTTAAGTGTGGGATCGTTAAACGGGTAGGAAAGCACCACAAGTACATCTGACTTTTTTACGGTAGCAATACTATCAACCTGGTTAAGCAGATCAGTAACTGAAAATTTAATACGGTTTCCCCAATGGCTATTCAGTACTATAAACTGGCCCCAATAGCGTGGCCTTGGAAAATAAATGTCCTTGTTAAGCAAGCCTGCAATTGACGATGTTATGTAATCGCCGTCGCCTAGTATAGGTAAGTGATCTAACCCATCTGCTTGTATATAATTGGCAGCAGGTAAATTGTTCGAAAACGGATACCTGATATCGCAAACATTGGCATAACACATGGCTATTATCTGGATAGTTAATAGTGTGGTAACAAAATGTTTTTTTATCCAACCCGTATATTTATTCTTCGTGATAATTTCAGTTGGCTTTTCGTTTATATAAAGCCAGTAGCAAAGAATGAATAGCAGGTACAAATGCCCATGGTGGCGTATGTAGCCGAAATATTTCAGGTATGTAAATAGCAAAACTCCAAGTGTGCCGCTAATGAAAAGAGCAAGTACTTTTTTGTTTTCTTTAAATAATATACATACTGCTATAAGTAAAATGATACTTAAAAATGCCTGTACATATATATGATGCTGAAGCGCATTCAAAATGTTCGAACTCCAGAAATGAAAATTCAACTGAGGAATAGGAATATAGCTTGTAAAGACAATGGAAAGAGTATGTGCAAAGTCATGCAATGAAAACCGTAAGTTCTCAGTTGAAAGCCCGCTATCAGATGGCGGTTTCATAGTAAGTATAGAAGCCACAAGCCCGGCAAGTATTACAATCACTGAGCCTGTTACATAAGGTATGCGGATGTTCTTCCTTTTATATAATGTCCATAGTATATAGCAATAGAATGGGAACCCAATTATTACCGCATATACATTCGTTTGAAATAGCAGGAAGAACAATACAGATAGAAGTAAGATATGCTTGCCCTTATACTTTGTATATATGCCTGCACACCAAAAAAGTAATAGAACAGTTATAGCATAGTTGCGGCTTATGATGGAATACTCGTAAGCAAAAAAGTAACCGATGCAGAAAAGGATATTGGTCATGAAACTAAATGGAGAATAATAGCAGAATACAAAAACAGCACCAGTTGCAATGCACAGGTTTAAAACTTTCATGTAAAATATATTATCGGTGAACTTTTGCAAGAGGTAAAGTAACACATACCATAATTTGGGGTGGCCCTCGTAACGGCCATTATAAAACACATCAGAAAGGGATGCGCTTTTATGAGCTATGGCCCATGCATGTATTTCATCGGCCCAGTATTCGTGAAATTGAATAAGAATAAATTCAACTATAAGGAAGATAGCAGAAAATAACAAGGCATTATAAAGCCTCTTTTTAGATGAACCTGAATTTACGTCAGTATGTATTGAATTATCAGTCACTTAGATTTTCTGTTGTATTTATTTGACTTTAAAAGTAAAGATTATTATATTTGAAATAGATTTAAGTAAAAACCCTGGTCCATCTAAACCTATATCTAAACTGATTTTTCATGCAAAAACAATTACGTTTAACAATACTTGTATGCGTTATATGCCTTGGTGTGAAAGCGCAAACCATAATGGGCATTGATGTTTCTTCGTATGAAGGAACGATAAACTGGAAAAGTGTGAAAGGCGGAGGATACACATTTGCATTCGCCAAGGCCTCAGAAGGAGTAGGGCTTACCGATTCGTATTTCGATAGTAATGAAATAAAAGGCAATGCGGCAGGTGTAGTTATGGGTGCATATCATTTCGCTCATCCGGAAAATAATACAGCTACGGCTGAGGCAAATTACTTTTTGAGTGTGGCAGGTAAATATATTACTGCCTGTCATTTGCCTCCTGTGCTCGACCTGGAAGATCCACCAAGCGGGCCTGCATTATCAACCTATTTTACTTCGGCACAGCTTACAAGTTGGGTTCAAACCTGGATGACAACCGTGCAAAACGCAACCGGCATAGCGCCTATTATTTATATTGGCCCAAGTAATGCATCGTATGTGCAAAGCTCATTGAATACCTGGGGACTTTGGATCGATGACTATAATAGCAATCCTAAAAACCCGCCTGCAAATATTGGTGTGTGGACAACATGGGATTTTAAGCAATATGACTGGACGGGTACCATACCTGGTATAGCTGGCAGTAACAATGTCGACCAGGATGTATTTAACGGAACCATGAACCAATTTAATACGTTGATAGGTTGTAATGCAATACTCGCCGGTTTTACTTCAAATATCAAATCGGTTTGCCCCGGAACGGCTGTTAACTTTACAGACAAAAGCACAAGCACCGATACAATTAAAAGCTGGCAATGGACTTTTGCAGGAGGCACACCGGCCACTTCAACCCTACAGAACCCGACAGTTACATACAATACACCCGGCATATACAGCGTAAAAGAAGTTGTAACATCATCAGTTGGAAAAGATTCGGTAGTTAATGCAACTTATATTAATGTGGTAAGCACGGCAGCTTTACCATTAACGGAAACATTTCAGTCTGCCCAATTTCCACCTGTAGGTTGGTATTTGAATTTGCCAAATCCAAACGACAGTGTGTGGCATTTGTGCACAACAACCGGATATAATAGTACGCAGTGTATGTACTTCCCTGCAAACTGTGGACAAACTGCTAATATTACCGGTGAAAGACAGCAGCTGTATACACCTGATTTTAATTTTGCGAACTCCACAAAAGCACAACTATGGTTTGATGTAGCGTATGAACCCAGTAAAACACCTACGTATAGCGATACACTCGATGTGTATTACTCAACCGATTGTGGTAACACATGGACGAATGTATATTCCAAGGGTGGAGCAACCTTGTGCACTACCGGTGGCAGCACAGGTGCCGGTACCGATACGGCAGGTAGCGACGGGCATGGCTGTTTTGTGCCACCAAATGCAAAGGCGTGGCGGACCGATTCTATTAATATTTCAGCTATTGCAGGCCAGCCTAACGTAATATTCTCATTCGAAAGCAGGTCAGGCTGGGGTAATATAATATACATCGATAACATTAATATAACTGATAACGCTTCAACTTCTGTTCAGGATATTGCTGCGCACAGTAATGTGAAAGTGTACCCCAACCCGAATAAGGGCTCTTTTTCTATTGCATTTTCAAGTACAGTAATCGACAAAGGACTGGTTGAAATATATGATATGCTGGGGCAGCAGGTATACAGTTCCTATATAAATACAGGCACAGCAGAAGTGAACCTGAACAATAAGGCGGGTATGTATTTTTACCGGCTAATGAATGAAGCAGGTGACAAACTAATTGCAGAAGGGAAGATAGTGATTGAGTAGAAAAAGAAATTTAAAAAGTAGGGCAAGCGGTGCCCGGTTCTTTTCTGCCACCTGAGCTTCCTCCGCCATGGCAGCCTATAATGTATAACAAGCCAATACGTAAATGTGTTTCCTGAAAACGGATGTTATACCTGTATTCCATAAATGGGCGCAGGCATTTGTTACCGGTAACACCAATGCCACCTTCAAGGTCCCAATTGGCTTCGTGTGCATTTAACATAGGTGAGTCTTCATAGTTCAACCATGAATCATAACCTCCATGTACAAGTGCATAAAAACTGAAATTCTTGGCTCTGATAAATTTGTATTCCAGGGCTAAGCCCAAAAAATACTCTTCTACCTGGTTAAAGCCCGGATAATATGAGAATTCAGGACTTAAACTGAATTTATTGTTAGGGAAAAAAGTACCACGCAGGCCTGCGCCAAAACCACTTACCTGAAAATTATACATTACATCGCCACCAATGCCAATGTTTTGCGATCTTCCTGCAAAGGAAAGACACAAAACAAAAACAGGTAAGAGAAACAGTTTTGCTGCTTTCATCAAAATACTATAGGCCTGTTAGCAGTGAAGTGAGAGCAGCATCTGTCGTTGCACTTAAGGTAATACTAACAGTATTGCTTGAGTTTACCGTTTGCGTTTGATAAAAACTAAACAGGCTTCCGCTTGAATTAATACCTATGGCTACAATTTTAACTGCAGTACCATTAGGTATATTAGTTGTTACACTATTGTATGCCTGCATTACTGTTTTGGTAGCGGGCATATAAACAAATATACCCACATTGGTAAGGTCGTCGGTGGTAGATGTAAATGTTATAGTAGAATTAGAATTGCTGCCGGCCAGTTGTCCGCAACTTATCCAGCCGAATGTTGTTATATACGCGGTGTAGCTCGATGTATTTGCTGTAAACGGTGTTACAGGGTTATTAGTCCAGTCGGGGTGGCCACCGGTAGTAATTCCGTAATAGGCATCCATACCACTTAACGGAGCGGCACATGGCATTTGTATTTCAAAATCGCACGGGTTCGGTTTAAGCACAAGCTGTGTCGTGCCTTTAAAAGCCAGTAATTGTATTTCGCCGGAGGTTTCTAAAATAGTACCAGCCGATACGGTTGGCATTTCGTAATATATCATGTCCTTGGCTGTGTATAATTCAACCAATGTTATGGTGAACGGATAGGTAATGGTATCGCCATTTGGCATCATTAAACATTGCCTTGAGCCCCATATTTCTGTTCCCTGGTTTCCTATAATAGGGCCTGTGCCATTACTATCAATTACAAATGTTTGTGTCGCCTGACGCTTACTGTTTAAGTAAGAGTTTACCGGGCTATATGAATTAAGCGCTGCTTTTTGAACCCTTGCTTTTGAGCAACTAAATAACAGAACCGAAGCGAGAGAGACAAGTAAAATGGATGCGATCAGATAACGGCTTACATTTTTCATGATTGGAGGTTTATAGTATTTCAAATATACCTATTATAACGAAATAATTCAAGGTTTATTACTGATACAAAGAGGAATGTAGTTCACCTGATGATTTTCCTGCCCTGGTTGCTCAAGATATACACTTGTCGAATTTTATGAATCATTAGGTTTTCTGCCTATAGATTTATTGTATCATTTTAATATAGTTGGCCAATGGAAGAGCAAGCGAAGAAAAAACCTGGTAAGAAAAGGCTAATTCGGATAATTGTAATTGTAATTTTATGTTTAACAGCGTTCCGTATTTATTTGCCTACTATAGTTTTACGTTTTGTGAACCGGGAATTAAACAAAATTCAGGGATACCGGGGACACGTAGATGACATATCATTGAGTTTATGGCGTTGTGCCTATCAAATAAAAGGTTTGCGACTTGATAAACTTACAGGTGAAGTACCTGTACCTTTTTTTTATACACAAAAAATGGATCTTTCACTGGAATGGAAAGCCTTATTTCATGGCTTTATTTCCGGTGAAATAATATTTTATAAGCCCAATATAAACTTTGTGAAGGGCCCTACCGAATCATCATCGCAAACAGGTATAGATAAAAGCTGGATACAAGTAATCAGGGCCCTTATTCCATTGCATATTAACCAGGTAGATATAAAAAACGGGGAAATACATTATATGGATTTTTATAGTGTACCCAGGGTAGATATTTCTTTAAGTAACATAGAGGCCAGCGCAACAAATTTAAGAAACAAAGTAAATAAAGACAGCGTACTCTCTTCAACTATTAAATTATGGGCAACTTGTTTTCAAACCGGTACTCTTTCCATCGATATGGTTCTGGATCCGCTTAACCCCTTACCAACATTTGAATTAAAAGAAAAAATGAGCCATGCCAGCTTAACTTCACTAAGTGACTTCAGTCAGGCCTATTTTAAAGTTAATATTAATGGCGGAGATTTTGAATTATATACTGAAATTGTTGCCAAAGACGGTAATTTTATCGGGTATACTAAGCCCATGTTTCACAATATAAAACTAAATACGAGTTACAAAGACAATAAAACCATTTGGCGATGGCTGATTGCTAACGGCACGCAATTAATAACAAATATTTTTTCTAACCCCAACTATAATAAACAATTCGCAACCCGCATTCCTATATATGGCAAATTTGATAAGCCGCAATCTGATAAATGGGCTGCTGTCGGAAGTTTACTACGTAATGCATTTATTGAGGCACTGACTCCATCTCTTGATACTACATTGCATATTAAAGATGTTGATAAAGCTATATCAAGTGAATAATAATACCAGCTATCAGGGAAAAGCTAGAGGTTTATTTACGTATTGCTTAATTATTGGTTTTTTTGGTCATCTTTCTTCTGGTCCTTTTTGTTCTCCTTGTCTTTCTTTTTCAGCAGGCCTCGTAATAAAAAACTTTTGCTGGCAGCATTAATGTCACGGTTAAGTCCTTGTGCACCTTGTTTAACATTTACAACTGTTACACCCAAATTTTTCGCAAAAACAGTATCGGTAAAAAGCATACCTATGGTACCTTTGCCATTCCGTATGTTTTTCATTATTACCGCCAGGTCGCTTGTAATGCTCGATGCATTATCGCCCATGGCTTTTAATTTTGCTAATACATCATCCATATTAATTGGACTAACGGTTGCAATAAAATCATTGCTTTTTACTACCGCCTGACCATCGGTACCGGGTGCTATTATAACCAGCTTATTGCCCATAAGCCCATCAGAGCCTATATTGGCGCGTGCATCTTTCTTAATGAATTTGCGTGTGCGTTCATCAATTTGCATATCGACCCTAACCGAAGTATCAGTAATTTGGATAATGTTGCTTACTATGCCCACGTTGATGCCCGAAAATCGGACATTATTGCCCGGCTGCAAGCCGCTTACATCTTTAAATATGGCGCTTAACTGAAATGTACTGCGGAACAGTTGCTGGCGCTGACCAATAAAATATATTCCCACAACAAATAATGCAAGGCCAATCGAAACAAATATTCCCAGCCCTATTTTATTTCCAGTGTTTTTTTTCATGACCGTAATATTAAATTCATTTAAAAAATGCTTTCACAAAAGTGTTTTCCGATTTTACCATTTCATCGAAAGTGCCCTGTCCAATACACATGCCTTTGTCTATTATTATCATGCGGTTAGCAGTAATGCGGGCACACTCTATATCGTGCGTAATAATTATTGATGTTGTTTTATACTTATGCTGCACGTCAAGTATTAAGCGACTTATTTCTTTCGATGTGATGGGGTCGAGGCCGGTAGTGGGCTCATCATATAGCATTAAGTCGGGTTTCATAATTAATGAACGTGCCAATCCTATCCTTTTTCTCATACCACCCGAAAGCTCCGAGGGCATTTTATCAATGGCATCCTTAAGGTCTACATTTTGTAATGCCTCTTCCACCAGGGCATTTATTTCATCCTGTGGTTTTGCGGGCAGGTTTCGGAGAGGGAACTCGAGATTCTCTCTTACCGATAGAGAGTCGTATAAGGCCGCACTCTGGAAAAGGAAGCCGATCTTTTTTCGTACTTCATTCAGCCCGTCCTCATCAATATCGGCTAAGCTTTTGTCTAAAATGGTTATTTCGCCCTCATCCGCATCGAGCAAACCAACCAGACATTTTATCAGGACCGACTTACCTGTACCCGATTTTCCGAGTATGGCTAGGTTCTCTCCTTTTTTTACCTGCAGGTTTATATCGGCCAGCACGTGATTGTCGCCAAACGATTTTTTTAAGTGCTCTATTTTTACCACAACCTGTTCCATTTTTTGTTATGTAAATAAACTGGTTACCTGCACAGCTATCATATCGACCAGGAAAACCATCAGCGACCCAAAAACAACTGCCGAATTTGCCGCTTTTCCTACGCTTTCAGTTCCCTTATCTGCATTATAACCGGTATAACAGCTAATAATGCCAATGGCGAAACCGAAGAAAAAAGTTTTAATAAATGCCGGAAACACATCGGCGAAATCGAGTTTGTCAAAAACCTCTGAAAAGAAGAGGTGAAAGCTTACCACTTCCTTCAGGTTAATACCAAAATATGAACCATACAATGCAACGGCATCGGCAAAAGCAACTAAAATGGGCAGCATAAGCGTAGTGGAAATAACCCTGGTAACTACAACATACTTAAACGGATTAATACCTGAAACTTCCATAGCATCAATTTGTTCAGTAACTTTCATAGATGCCAGCTCGGCTCCAATACCGGAACCAACCTTTCCGGCAAAAATAACCGCTGTTATTACAGGCCCTATTTCCCTGACTATTGAAACTGCTACCATAGATGGCAGCCATGATGTAGCGCCAAACTCTGCCATTACCGGCCTTGATTGTATGGTTAACACAAGGCCCATTATAAATGCAGTAATGGCAATAAGCGAAAACGATTTATTACCAACCTGGTAAGACTGCTTAGCTAGCTCATTAAACTCATAAGGTGGTTTAAGCGTTTCTTTAAAAAAGCGAAAAGTGAACAGGCTTAATTTGGAAACCGCATTAAAAAAACTACTGAACAGGGGAATCCTGTTCAGGTAAGTTTCTATATCGGTGGATATGAATCGTTTCAATGGCTTCGATTTTGTACTATAAAATTATTCCAGCCACATAATTTCATGCTCTTTTTTCGGTGAATGGTATGTTTAAGATGTTAAGTGTTGAATTTGCCTGACTTAACATTTCTATCAGGTTTTATTATGCTTCATCTATATTGAAAATTAAGCTGATCTGTTCGGCTTTTTGTTAGCCACATTTAACCATTGAATAAGCAGATTAATAGAAAATATGAGTTTTACGCTTGTTCACGGCCCTATCTTGGAACTGAAAATAACGGAGTTTTTAACTATAAAACAAAGGCATTATGAAAACTACAAAAGCAATTTCAGTACTACTCATTCTTATGGGAATGGTAAATTGTACTATAGCACAAGATGCTCAACCACCTTCTGCACCGGTTAATGAAGGAACACCGCCAAGCGGCTATTTTGAATTGGGTATTGGTGCAGGGCAACCCATTAATAGCTTTGCACGGGAATCAGGTCCAGGGTATGGTGGGTATGCATTACCCGGGGGCAATTTGAATATTTCATTTGGCATACCTGTTGCGCGTTCCAATTTCGGTGTTGCACTTATGTATAACTACGCCTGGAATTTTCATGATATAAATACTTACGTAGACAATGTGCAGGTAACAGATCAAAATAACACTTATATGCCGCTGGGCCAGGATATGTACCATGAAAGCTTTATACTTGGTGGCTTGTTTGCAACAATTCCGATTCAACGCGTTTCGTTAGATTTCAGGCTAATGGGTGGCGTGGCAATATGCGCCCTTCCTGAGATTGATTACGGAGAGGATGCTACTTCGCCCACTGCATCGCAAAATTTTGAATGGGATACGTACAGTAGTGTTTCGACGTCTTTTGCTTCAGACATGGGAGTGAATATACGTTTCCGCATATTCAGAACTTCAATTGTGGCGGGTGTTGACTATTTATATGCTGACCCGATGGTTAGTACAACTGAACGATATACTGACCAATATGGCAATTCTACTTTTTCACACGTTGGTGGAATGTTACCCATTTCTATTATGAGTTACAGCATTGGCATTGGCTACCAATTCCGGTAATGAAGGTAATACTGCAAATAGAATAAGTGAAGCCTGTAAATGAATATTTACAGGCTTTCTTATTTGAGCGCCTCGTTACTTATTGAAATATAGTGGCTGTAAAATAAAGCCCTCTTTTCAGCATTAAACCCGAGGCACTATTTGACAAGCATTTGCGACATGAGTATAAAAAAAATAGCCGGCGTGAACCGGCTCTTTTTGGGGTTTTACCAACAAAATAACGTTACTCTATTTTTTATCGGTTTCAACTTTGGTGTCAGTTTTGGTCTCTTTCATTTTCTTGTCACCATTCTTGCTTTCCTTTGTTTTAACAGTCTTTGTTTTAGACTTCTTCATAGCTCCATTATCCGTTTCAGTTGTAGTCTTTGTAGTAGTTGAAGAAGACGATTTTTGATCAGTTGTTTTAGCCTGGGCAACTGTAACAGTAGCAAAGCCAAGAGTACAAATAACAACACTGATTCCGGTAATAATTACTTTTTTTAGTTTCATGATATTGATTTTTAGGTTGAATTTGAGTGCAATTTATCTGCATCGCAAAAGACTCAATTAAAAATTTCTTTGGGTAAATAAAAAACAACGCCTAACTGATGTTTTTTATCGGTAAAAAATAAAGGCCGCTTATTCAGCAGCCTTTTCAATTTGTGTGACCCCGGTGAGGCTCGAACTCACGACCCAAAGATTAAGAGTCTTTTGCTCTACCAGCTGAGCTACGAAGTCATTTTTTTAATTGGGCTGCAAAGATTGTAAAAAAATGCCTTCATTCACACAAGAATTTTAAAATAAATGCATTCTGAAATCTGCTATGGGCATTAGTACGTATATTAAGGCATGAGAACAGGGCGTTTTATAGCATTAATACTTATAATTACGGGATGTATGGCAGGTACTCCAAACCAAAAAGCAAAACTTAAATATGTAGCCCTTGGCGATTCATATACCTGCTGCGAAGGGGCAAAGCCCGAAGAAGCATGGCCGCTTATACTTACCAACCATTTAAACGAAAAAGGCATCAGTATAGAGCTTTCGGCTAACCCCGCCCGAACTGGTTGGACCACCCAAAACCTTATAGACCGCGAACTACCCATATTGCAACAAATTAAACCCGATTTTGTGACTTTGCTAATAGGTGTAAATGATTGGGTGCAGGGTATTGATTCTGCAACTTTCCAAAAAAACCTGGTATATATTATCGATAATATTGAAAGCCAATTGAGCAATAAAAAGAACCTGATTCTGATAACCATACCCGATTTTGGCGTAACACCAACCGGTGCACAGTATAGCGGGGGCAGAGACATTGCAAAAGGTATAGCCGATTTTAACAGCATTATAATAAAGGAAGCAAATAAAAGAGACTTGAAGTATGTTGATATTTCCCCTGAAACACAGAAGATGAAAAACAAGCCAGAGCTGATCGCTGCTGATGGCCTTCATCCTTCAGCAACTGAATACGCCTTGTGGGAAAAACTGATATTGCCCGAAGTATATAGCTGCCTTAAATAGAAACGAGTCATAATTCTTGTTTTATTAAATGATATTGGAAATTCTAATCTGATTCTAATGTCAAAAAGTGTCTAAAAATTTGGATTTTTGGCTTTTGTTACCTATAATTGTATAGAGAAAAAAATAAGTGCAACAATGTTATCGAATTACATAGCAGGTTTAAATGTTACCAAAACAGCCTACAGCAGGCAGCTAACTGCTATGTATTTCTGCTTGCAACGTCAGTCACGTTTCTTTAATATTTTACTTCACAGCCTCAACCGTATCAACTATTGCATATACGCATCCGTTGAAGAATTTCTGGCGCATGTATTTGTTTGTTATCGCATAGAAACCAAAAAGACAGCCCCCGTTATCAAGTTGAAAAAGCATAATCTATTTAATTACCAGTACCTGCTCTGTATGATTTACAGCGGTTGTGTGTAATTAGCTTTTTCATATCTGTGCATTGAGCACAGGCCAAAACCCCATGTTTTTTTAGTATTGTAATTAACGTTCTGTATATATTGTTTTTGAAATTAGTAGTAGGTTTTTCACGTAAAGTGAAATCTTGCATAATTCCTTAAAATACTCTACTTGCAACTTAAGTAGAGCTTCGGTAGGGGTGTTCTGGTAAAGCAAAACGCCCCTACCGGCCCCCCTGGCTTTTATAGTCATGCTTAGCTTGTCGAAGCATATTCTTTTATCCTTCTAAAATCTGCAATCGTTATTCCTTGTTCGCTATTCATTATTCTCAAGAGGGTTGCCTCTTGCGGGCGGCTCTTGCTCCCTGCTTGCTCCCGAGTACTCGGGACTAACCCGCGCCCACCTTTTACCTATTTTACTTTATGAACTTGCAATTCATTTGCATATAACTGCATATAATTGCAATTTTTCGGAAATTCACATATGTTATTCTGTTGATTTTCATGCACTTGCCAATTCCATCAAAATCATTGATTTTGCAATTTAAGCCTCCCCGCTTGTGCAGCTTAAAGGAGCAGTAGGGGTGGGTTACACTTTTACCCATGTGTTACCTGTTAAAATGCTGGTCTTCAATAAAAAAGACCTTCGAATACACCTTCATTCTGTAACCCATCCTCCCATTCTTTTTTGTCATTGGTTGCCATTTTCTTTAGCTTCATTTTCAATACTTTACCTACTTATTGACATGATTTCTCTCAACTTTAAGAAATTGATTGAACTACTTTTTTTGCCTACCGATCCTCCAACCCGGGAGAAGTATTTCTACTTATACTATTTCAAAGAACTTATTTCTAAAAGCTCTGATACAAATTTACTTTCCATTATACAATAAGAAAAGAAGAAATTGATACTATTTTCAACAACTACTGTAAGTATAAAACAACCCCGTTTTGTACCAAAGTTCATTTTTGGTATATTGAACCTTTATTGCACCGAGTTGTATTACCTGAAAATCAATTTATGAGGGCCACTACCAAATTGTTTCTATTAAAGGCTTTTATTGTTTGTTCGGCTTTACATGCCAATGCGCAGGTAAGCGGGCGGGTATTTACATCCGATAACAAACCTTTTCCTTTTTGTAATGTGGCACTTATAAGAGTACACGATAGCAGTATGGTATCCGCGGCGGTTACTGATACCGCAGGCACTTATGTGTTACAAGCTACAGCCAGTGATACAGTAGTGGTAATGGCTTTTTACCCGGGCTATGGAAAAAAGTACTCCGCATCGTTTTTTATTTCTGATAAAAATGCAGGTTATAAGGCAGGCGATATAAAACTGGAAGGAACCGGTTTGTTTTTGAAAGGAGTGCAGGTATCCGCGGAAAAACCATTTGTAGAATACCAGCCTGATAAAACAGTATATAATATTGAGAACAGTATAATATCTGCCGGAAATAATGTGCTGGAAGTATTGAAAAAATTACCGGGTGTAGTAATTGATAATAATGACAATATAAAAGCAGGCGGGCAATCTGGTGTATTGGTAATGATCGATGGCAGGCCAACCTATCTTTCAGGCACTGATCTGGTTGGTTACCTGAAAAGCCTGAACGCCAGCCAGGTTGAAAAAATAGAAGTTATAGCAAACCCTTCGGCTAAATATGATGCAGGGGGCAGTTCTGTTATTAATATAGTACTGAAGAAAAATAAAAAACCAGGGCTTAATGCCGAACTCACATCTTCATACTCACAAGGTATCTATTATAGTGACTTTGAAGGAATAAATTTGAACTACAGTTCAACTAAGTGGAACATATTTGCCAACTATGGGTATAGTTTCGATAAAACAGTTCAGTATATAGGCAGCGATACCAAGTTTATGAGTAATGATGTCGTTCTGAATACTTTTGATGATTCACTGAAAAAGAAATCAGAGGATATAAGGAATAACGGAATGGTTACCATAAACTTTATACCTGATAAAAGACAAACCATTGGCATTGTGGCTGAAGGGACAGAGGCTGGTGAAATATTTGACAAGAATTATCTGAACCGGATGTATGGCAGCAGTCCCCGGCTCGATTCTACAATTAATTTACTCGGGCACAGAACTATGCAATCGGTAAACATGACCTTTGATCTGAATTATGACTTGAAAATAGATACCACCGGCAGAGACCTGTCCGCTTCGGTTGACTATGCCACGTACTCACAAACATTCAATGAACTCGATGCAAGTAATTATTACGATACCTTAAACCAAGTTATGCATGCTCCAACAATACTGCAATTCTCCCTTCCGAATACGGTTAAAGTCTGGGCTGCAAAAATTGACTATACGCAACCTGTCGGAAAGAACGGTAGGCTGGATATGGGATTGAAGAGCAGTTTTGTAACTACTGAAAATAATGCCCAATACTGGAACGTGGTCAATGGAGTGAATTATGTTGATAGCGCTTTTACCAATAATTTTACCTATTCTGAATATATATATGCAGGTTACCTTAGTTATACCCTTAAGCTCGGAAGTAAAACCAATATAGAACTGGGCTTAAGAGGTGAAGAAACCCAGGCTAAAGGTATACAATCAATACACGATACAACATTTACACATAACTACTTTAAGCTTTTTCCAAACATTCGTATTACAGAAAAGCTCGATACTAATAATACTATATTCATACGTTATCGTCGCAGAATATGGCGACCCGATTACCAATCGTTGAATCCATTTATACATGTTATAAACCCATATACATACGACCTTGGTAACCCTGACCTTCAACCAGCAATAAGCAATTCGGCATCTGTTGGTGAAATATACAAACAGATTATCAGTATTGAAGCCGGAGATGAGTATTGGCTAAATACTATCAGTAATGTGGTTTCACAAAATAATAATACCCATATAATTTACACTACTCCGATAAATTTTAAAAGTTTCAATAATATTTTTGGAAGGGTTGATGCTACCATTCCTGTAAAGAAATGGTTTATGAGTATGAATTCGTTCTTTTTAATGCAGCAAGAATTTCAAACCGTTATTCAAGATATTGATCTTACTAACTCGCAATTAGTATGGGCATTTAATTCTGTAAACACATTTAATTTAGGTAAAGAATGGAGCTGTGAAGTAGACTTTAATTACAGTTCAAAAGGCCTCGATGGAGAATTTAAAGTTCAACCCATATATACCTTATATGCTGGCATTAAAAAAAGTTTTGCCGATAAAAAGGGAACCGCAAGCCTTAGTTTGGCTGATATTTTATGGAGCGAAAGATATAACGAGGCTGAGGTTTTTCAGAATACGAATAATTCAATTATGTCTTACAGCGATTCGCGGCGCATCCAGTTAAGTATTTCATGGAAATTGGGCAAAGATGGAAAAGAAAGACAGGAACACGATAAAGCTGACGAAGAGGAAATTAACCGAATAAAGCGATAATTTTCAACAACTTGTACACATATCTATTGCAAGTGGACATAAATGATGTAAATAAAAAAAACCGGCACGCAGGGAGTGCCGGTTTTTCATGACAGGGGAAGGAATTAAGCCATTTCCTCTTCTGTAATTTCAATATCCTTTTCAACTAATGAATCAGATTCTTTTTTAGGAAGTATAATGGTAAGTATACCATCAGCGCAATTTGCCTCAATTTCGTCTGTTTCAATTTCGTTAGAAAGCAAAAATGTACGTTCGAAGAAAGTGTTGCGATTTTCTTTCAATGAATAGAAAGCGGTTTCTTTTTCCATTTCTCTGCGGCCATATACAAATAATACATTGTCCTTTACTCTTACTTTGCAGTCAGCATTTCTGTAACCAGGTACGGTCATTTCAATGGTGTACGATTCTTCATCTTCAGAAATGTTAGCGGTGGTGCTTACTTCCTGTGCGCCAAAAAAAGCAGGGTTAGAGAAGTTGTGTTGTGTGTTTCCGGTGAAAGGAGAAGACATAAATGGATTCATCATTGGAGAAGAAGAAGGCATTGATGAAGAAGGGAAGAAAGGAGAGGTAGAGAAAGGATGTACACCAAAGAAAGGAGTGTTGAATTGGTTAGCGCCATACGACCATGGGTTGCTTTGGTTATGGTACGCTAAAAATGGGTTAGCCGATTGGCTGAAGTTGTGGTTGTGTGACTGAAGCGGAAGAATGCCCCTGTTCATAATACCGAAGAAAGAGCCGTTACGGATCGATTCAATTTCTCTTGGAAATTCGCTGGAAGTCTTTGTTGATTCCTTTTTTGTTGTTTTCATTTGGTTGAAAATTTATGGGTTAATATTAGTGAACCTGTATATCAGGTTTCGGGGGCAAAGTAAGGGTGTCATTCTTATGGCAGTATTGTGCAATAAAATTGTTTGGGTTATTAATTCATTAACCTAATGCCAAAAAATAAATGGTGTTTTAACGATTAATGTACAGAATATGCGACTAAAATTTTAACATAAAATGTAAACGCCTCATATTCATAATTGAGACAAAAAAGAAGGTTAAGTTTATTACGGCTTTGTTAAAATGGAACGGTGTTCTTTTTTGCCTTTTTTATTATATTTTTGCAAAACATAAAATCTACAAGGGCGAATGAAAAAATACGTGGCAACCATTTTATCGGCAGGCTTATTTATAGCATCACATGCTCAATCTCTTGAAATTGGTGCGCGGGGTGGAGTTTCTTCATTCTGGCTTTTAAACTCAGCTGAATCGAATACACCTAAATCAGAAAGTAAAACGTTTTCACTCTCTTATAATGGTGGTTTGCACCTTGCTTACGATATTACTGACCAGGTAGGTATCGAAACCAATTTTTTATATGCTTCCTTAAACCAAACATACAGTGGCAGTTTTCAAAAGGGTGGTATGCTACCCGACGGAGGCATTTATTTATCGGGCCAGTCGTATACTTCAAAAATAAATATGACAGCCTACCAAATTCCACTATTGCTTTGCCTTGAAACAGCAACCGGTTCTTTTGTAGAATTGGGTGCTGAGTATGATATGATACAAACGGCTGATTATTCAGGCAATTATTCAAACCCTAATTCAACCAATAACTTTAATGCATCTAATGCTTTTGCCAAGAGCAATATATCAGGTGTGTTCGGGGTAGGGGGTAAATACAGCATCAACGACTATATTTTTATACTTACCGATTTTCGTATCACCTATGGCTTTACCGATATACAGGGTGTTGATGGACTTGGGCAGCATTACAACAGCACACCTTATTATACCGATATTAAACCAACCAATACACTTACCGGTAGTTTTAACCTGGGTATATTTTGTTTGATACCTACAGCGCCTGACTATAGGGTAGGACACAAATGCCATGGTACACCTAAAGTAAGGTCAGGTAATCACCACAGTTAAATTTTTAGTGTTATATAACGTAAAAAGCCCTGAAGCAGATGCTTCAGGGCTTTTTTATTGTGTTTTTGGTAACCTCTTATGCCGGTTCGCTTAGGTTTGTCATTACCCAGTCATTATCAGCTGAGTTAATAGTTGCATCGCAATATCCGCATTTGGTTGTAGTTGTGTCTGTGTATGGTGCACCGCAGCTTGGGCATGCAAAGCTCCACAGTTCAGTTTTCTTTACCGCTCCCACTTTCTTCGATAGGGTTAACACCAATGCGCGTTCAATTACAGTGTCGTCTATTTTGCTTAGGCCGGTAGGGGTTTCCCTCATGCGCATAGATGAGTAGAATATATTGAATGTAGCCAGCCACATATTATTGGCTTGTATGCAATTAATTAATGAAACCTGGTTCAAATACAAACGGTTGAACAGGTATTTCTCCTGTGCTTTAACTGACTGTTCAATACTCCTGAACAGATTTTCATCGGTAAAGCGGTGTATGTATTTAAGATCATGGGTAGTATGCGATACAAAGTATTGCATAATAGCATTCGATGCCTTGTCTTCCATTAATTGTATGCAGAAGTTTTCATCTTTATTAGCATATAACGGAGCAAGGTTCGCATCATCCTTGGTAATTCTGAAATCGTTCCTCAGGTAATCTTCTTCCTGTGTTATTTCGCACAGTACCCAATCATAATCTCCGAGGTAGGTAACTGTTCCGCACGATTCGCATTTGCTTACATCGCCTGAATCATCTTTCATAGGGTATCCGCACTTAGGGCAGTTGTTGCTATGGTACAGATCCTTTTCAACAGCACTCGTCTTTTTAATGAATGTCCAGTATTCAACAGCGGTATCGCCGGTGAACTTCTCATTAAATTCAGGGTACTTAGCGCTTATAAAATTGTCATCGTCGCTGAAATATACCGAGGCTGTAATAATACTGTAGTCGCCTTCCTGTTCAGCTGACTCAATACGTATTTGTTTGATGTTAATATTGCTCAGCGTATTCACCTGTTCAAGCGCGTTCATCATCAAAAACTGCGCATTGAAACGCTGGTACACACCGTCACTTATCCATTTACGAACCTTGGAAAGGTCTTTCTTCATCCATGCATCCTGAATGGCCATGAAGGCAGTATTTACCTTGCCAATAAATGCTTCCTGGTTAAAGCCCTGGTTAGCAGTAAAGAAATCGGGACTGATAGGCTTAGGTATACTGCGCGGCCCATCTGAAGTTCCGCTAACCATATCTGTTCCACCTGAGTCTTTATTCGATTTGAATCTGTATACAAGGTAAATGATTATTATGGCAAGTACAATTATTTTACCGAAGCCAAAGCCTCCACCCAATAACCAGCCTATACCAACTCCTGTACCAAAGCCACCGCCTCCGCCACCAAAACCGCCGCCACCACTACTACTGTGACTGCCACCGCCTCCACCGGCACGCGAATAGGCTTCAATAATTATTAAAAACAATAGTCCTGCAAGGACCAACAGATTTTTACCTTTTAATTTCATGGCGATGATTTGTAAAGCCTAAAAGTAAAAGAATTTTTTAATTAGTGCATCAGGCTGTTTATATCCCTCTCCTCACAGGAGAGGGATGGGTGAGGTCGTTTGCCCTCACGAAGTAAACAAAGTTTATTTATCTTTATATTCAGAACTACTCAACTAAAACCCAGCAGATGAAAAAAATATTTTTGACAGAACCAGCTTTCTTACGCATAGTTGTTATTAGCATTCTTTTTGCCGCTTGTGAAAAAAAACCTCCGGCATCTACTCCTCCGGTTGTTAGTACGGCGGGCAATATAAGTACCTATGCCGGTAACGGAATTCCCGGTTTTTCAAGTGACGGAATACAAGCTACTGCGAGTGAATTATCGAGCCCGGCAGGCCTTGCACAAGATGGTGCGGGTAACATTTATATTGCTGACCTATTCAATTACCGCATTCGTAAAGTAAGCAGTACCGGAATTATTACTACCGTAGCAGGTAACGGAAGCGCCGGCTTTTCGGGTGATGGTGCGGCTGCAACCAATGCGCAACTGAACACGGCATATGGGGTTGCAGTTGATGCATCGGGTAACATTTACATTGCCGATCAGAATAATAATCGTGTTCGTATGGTAAATAGCCTTGGTGTTATTTCGACTATAGCAGGAACAGGTTTTGGTGGAGCTTCGGGAGATGGAGGTCCTGCTACTGCCGCAACATTATCGGCTCCCGATGCAGTAGCTGTTGATGCTTCAGGTAATATTTATATATGCGACCATAGTAGTAACCGCATTCGAAAAATAAGTGCCGGTATAATTTCAACCGTGGCGGGTGGCGGAACTGCTAACCCGGGCGATGGTGGCCCTGCAACGGCTGCAAGCTTGAATTTTCCTACCGGTGTGGCTGCAGATAACTTTGGGAATATTTACATAGCCGACGGAGCTAATAACCGTATACGTAAAGTAAATGCAGGTGGTATAATTTCAACCATAGCAGGTAACGGCACAGTAGGTTTTTCGGGCGATGGCGGCCCTGCTACAGCAGCTATGATAAATGACCCTATTTCAGTAACATTAGATGCCTCAGGCAATATTTATATTGTAGACGCCCAAAACAACCGTGTTCGTGAAATTAATACGAACAGTATTATTACAACAATTGCCGGAAATGGTACAGTTGGCTTTTCGGGTGATGGTGGCGCAGCGGTCAATGCTGCGCTTAATGCCCCTTATGGTATAACTGTAGTAGGTTCAGGCTTTGTGTATATTAGCGATGAGGGTAATAACCGTGTAAGGCAGGTGAATCAGTAAACTAAGATTCAGGTTAAGATTAAGACTGAGTCATACTGAGCTTGTCGAAGTTTATCCTTTATAATCTAATACAATTTGGGCGTTCCCCTACGGGTCGGGCTATACGCTGCAAGTCCTCGCCTCCTATCGTCGGCTGTGGGCTTTACGCTACTATCCCTAACGCAGTGTTACGTACTATTTGACTTACTTAGTTTGTGAAATAGGTAAATGGTGGGCGCTGGTTAGTCCCGAGTACTCGGGAGCAAGCAGGGAGCAAATGCCGCCCCGCAAAAGGAACGCCCGAGAAATTTTATTTCGGATTTATCAGTGAATAAATGGCCGTATCCATAAAGCGGCCATCAAAAAAGAAATAATCCTTAAAGTATGCTTCGCGCACAAACTTATTCTTCTCCAGTAATTTTATGGAAGCACCATTTTCAGGGTAAACATCAGCCTCAAGTGAATGCAATTTCATAGTTTCAAAGGCATACTTTATTAAAACGGGTATGGCTTCCTGCATAATTCCCTTTTTCTGGTGCAAAGGGTGTAGTTCATACCCTATCTCGGCCCGACTGTTCTCCATATTAATATGCCAAATGCAAGCGGTGCCGATTAGTTTGTTTGTGCTTTTTAATGCAATGGCCCAGTAACCACATTCGTTATTGGTAATGCCATTCGTTATTTTATCAATAAATGAATAAACTTCCTCAATAGTAGTGTAAGGCTTACGTGCAATATATTTCGATACACTTTCATCAGCCCGTAACAACAATACGTCATTTGCGTCTTCCCTTGTCATTTGCCTTAGCACAAGGCGTTCGGTAGTAAGCACAGGAAAAGGTGTAAAGTTGAGGTTAACCATTTTATTTTCTTTGTTAATACTGTAAATGTACAAGAATTAATGTTTTACTTTTGTCAGTAAGAATATAATGTATGAGCAGTGACCTATTGTCGGTACGGGAGATAAAAAAAGAAGATATAAGCTTGTTGGTAGAATATTGGTTTACAGCCAAGGCGCAGTTCTTATTAGGTATGGGCGTTGATATTACCAAAATGCCAAAACGCGATGAGTTTTCAACTATGCTTACTGATCAGTTAAGGCAATCGTATAACGAAAAACAATCGTACTGCACCATATGGTGTATTAATGGCAAGGCTATAGGGCATAGTAACGTAAATAAAATTGTTTTCGGCCGGGAAGCTTCTATGCATTTACATGTGTGGAACACTGCAGTCAGGCAAAAGGGCAATGGAGTAAATTTTGTAAAAATGAGCCTGTCATATTTCTTCGATAATTTAAAACTGCAGAAAGTATATAGCGAACCATATGCCTTAAATCCCGCGCCAAACAAAACATTGCAGAAAGCCGGTTTTACTTTTGTTAAGAAATATACCACCACACCCGGCTTTATAAACTTTGAACAGGAAGTAAACAGGTGGGAAATTAGCTGTGAAGAGTATAAGAAACTGAATTAAGTAAGGCGCATTTAAAATTTGAGAATGGTACCGTTTTCACCAACGGCATACCCCGTATTATCACTTACCATGCATACCGAGAGCAGGTAATTATTAGTCCCCGTTATCATGCCCGACCAACTGCCCGATGCATTTGCCTGCAACATTGCGCCACCGTAACCACAAGTAAAGTATTCAGAACCCCGGCAAGCAACACCGGCTAAATTAGCGTTGATTCCGCTTGAAGTAATGGTCCATGTGGTGCCGGAACTGAAACTGTTCTCCAATATTATTCCGGTACCGGTTCCGATACCGCCAACAATAAATCCGTACCCGTTTTTGTAACACATTGATGTAAGGTTCTCAGTTGTATTACTGGTAACTACGTTCCATATTTTTCCTGAATCACTTGTTTCAAGTATGGTTCCACCTGCACCTACAATATATCCGGTGGCAATGCCGGTGAAATAAACACAGTTTAAATTGGCCGTTACCAATGTTTGTGATGACCAGCTACTGCCTGCATTGGTTGTGGTAAGCAGGGTACCATTTGCACCAACTGCGTAACCAATTTTTGATGTTGTAAAATCAACCGACGACAAGTTAACCGTGCTGTTACTTGAAAGTGCAGTCCATGTTACGCCTGCATTACTTGTGGTAAGTATGGTTCCTTTATCTCCCACTATATATCCCAGTTTATCACTTAAAAAATATACGCACGATAAGTTATTGCTGGTAACCGTGCTGGTTTGAGATGTCCATTTCAAGCCTGCATCAACAGTTCTCAGTATGGTGCCATTGGTGCCTACCACATAACCGGTATCAGTAAACGGAAAATAAACTGATGTTAAATTTTCACTGGTGCCACTGGCCGAACTCTTCCAGTTGGTTACTGTAATATTCATTACATCTCCTTTTGTAGAACCTACTTTATTGGATGCCCAAAATGTTACGGAATAAATTCCCTGAGCCGAATATGCATGTGTTGGGTTAGGGAGTTTTGAGGCCGGGCTGCCATCACCAAAATCCCAGTAATAAAATGAACCGCCTGTGGTGCAACCTGAATTAAAACTGACAACCTGGTTTACAGTATCGTTAGTAGAGCTAATAGAATAACAGGCACTTGGTGCTTTATTACTGCAACCAGTACCAAAAATTACGAAAGCCGCAATAACTATTAATGGGTGAAATAGCCTTGTTCTCATTAATTTAAATATCCTGTATAACCAATATGAATGGCTACAAGCAAAGTTAGTAAAATTAGGTTCAGTATGTTGCAAATTGGTACTCCTTGTTGAAAACAAGGGCTAAATACAAAGATTAGAGTCGGTTTCAACCTGATTGCTTCTGATAACCAATTAAATACAATATTAACTTTCCTCCTTTAACGTATAGATTCTACAGGGTAGATTAAGAAAATTGTAAAATGGTTGCTTTAGGAAGAAAAAAATAGCGTTTTATAACTGCACCCCACTTACTGCAATTACCTTCCAGTTGTAATTGAACAATTTCCAAACGCGCAGGTAACGAAACTTTCTGCTTATAACCTGGTCATTATATTTTTCTTGCATTTCAAGTATTACAGAAACCACTGCAGTATCATCTTGTATATTTATTACCTGTTCACTTGCCGTGATTGAACTCATGGTTGTTTGCCCTGAACGATAATTATCCAGCACCATTTTTTTAGTGCAAAGCACTCCATTAGGAATAACAAAGAATGCACTTTCATGTATTAGTTCATCAAGTATTTCAATAGAACAGGTTTCAAATGCTTTCAGCAGTCTTGTTTCATTTACCTGGATTGTAGATGTTGGGTTTGTCATTGTAATTAACAGCATTATTTTCAATGATCAAATATAGACACTTTGCTTTTTGAGTAAAAATCTTAAATTTGTTTAAATTAAACCACTATGAAAAAACTTTACCTTTTAACAATTGCTATACTGTGTTTCGGAATAAGAATTTCTACTGCACAGTTTACTGTTCTGTATAATTTTAATGGCTCACAAGGCGCAAATCCTTATGGTTATTTGACTATTTCAGGAAAGACGATGTATGGAATGGCGGAGTATGGCGGTACATCTGACACAGGTTGCGTTTTCTCAATAGATACAAATGGTACTGGGTATAAAGTTCTTCTCAATTTTAACGGTATAAATGGTGCACGCCCCTCAGGTTCACTATTATTGTTAGGAGGCAAATTGTTTGGTATGGCAGTGGTTGGTGGAGCAAACCATAAAGGAACTATTTTCTCAATAGACACTACTGGTGGTGGATTTAAAGATCTGTTTGACTTTGATTATACTACAAATGGTGCCTATCCATATGGTTCATTAACTTATGCATACGGGAAATTTTATGGCATGACAGCATACGGAGCAGTGTATAACAATGGTAATATCTTTTCGATAGATACGAATGGTAAAGGATTTAAGGTGCTGAATAACTTCAATGGAACAAGCGGCGCTTCTCCATGGGGCTCGTTAACGCTTTCCGGAAGAACCTTGTTTGGGATGACAACTAGCGGAGGTGCAAATGATAGTGGCTGTATTTTCAAAATAGATACGAATGGAAGCGGATACAAAGATATATTCGATTTCAATGGCCCAAATGGTTCAACACCTGGTTTAACTGATTTAATTCTTTCAGGAAACCACTTTTATGCAGTTACAAGCGCCGGAGGGGCATATCATCAGGGTACCGTTTTTTCAATTGATACAAATGGGGGCGGATATAAGGATTTATTTGATTTTAATGACTCGAACGGAGCTATTCCTTACGGTACTTTAACTCTTTCAGGCAACAGGTTGTTTGGCACAACATCGGCAGGAGGATCTTACGGTACTATTTTCTCTATAGATACTAACGGTAGTCATTTCGTTAACATGCATAATTTTGATAGTACAAAAGGCGCCACTCCATATGGTTCATTAGTCCTTTCAAAGAAAGCATTGTACGGATTTACATATTTAGGTGGCACAAGTGGTAACAATGGTGTTATTTTTAAACTCGATACTAATGTATTAAGTTCAGTTAATGAATTAACAGCAAATTCAGGGAGAGTAAGGCTCTTTCCAAATCCTAGTAGTGGCGTATTCACAATACAATCAAACAAAGTTGAAGTAAATTCAACGGTTGTAATTTACAACATGCTTGGAGAAAAAACATATACTGCTAAACTAAATCCAACATCAACCCAAATTAACCTGAGCGATAATATAGATGGCATATACTTATACAGGGTACTTGCTGAAAATGGAGATTTAATTTCTTCGGGTAAAATGGTAATTCAGAAATAGGTTTACTTCCCAATACAAAACCTGCCGAAAATATTCCCCAACAGATCATCGGTTGTAACCTCACCGGTAATTTCACCGAGGTGAGTTAATGCACTTCGAATATCCGATGCTACCAACTCACCCGATAGCTTGGTTTCAATTCCCTTTTTTGCATTGCTAAGGTTTTGCATGGTGCTTTGTAATGATTCATAGTGGCGGGCATTGGTCAGCACAATATTATGTTGCATATCGGCACCCTGCAAAGCGGCGCTGCATAATTGCTTTTTTAATTCTTCAATTCCTTGTCCGTTTTTCGCCGAAATAAAAAGCAGGCTACCAATTCCCTCAAACTTAATCTTACCCTCAACCTTATCAACCTTATTTGCCACGGGCAGAACAGCAATGTTGTCTTCGTTGCCAAGTTTTTTAATGTCAGCCAATACATCGGCAGCGCTCATTTCATCAGCATCGAACAAATACACTACAATAGATGCCTGTTTTATCTTCTGCATTGTTCTTGCCACACCTTCACGTTCTATTATATCTGCTGCATGGCGTATGCCGGCCGTATCGGTCAGGCGGAAGGCAATCCCTTCTATAGTTATTATTTCTTCAATAGTATCGCGTGTGGTGCCGGGTATATCACTTACAATGGCACGTTCTTCATTCAATAATGCGTTCAGCAAGGTCGATTTTCCTGCATTGGGCCTGCCTGCTATAACGGTTGCCACGCCATTTTTCAGCACATTACCTAAGCGGAAAGATTCAGAGAGCTTTTCTATCTTACCTATCATTTCTGTAAGCAGGTTTACCAGTTGTGCACGGTTTGCAAACTCTACATCTTCCTCACTAAAATCGAGTTCAAGCTCCACTAACGATGCAAAGTCCATAAGCTTCTGCCGCAGTTCTTTCAATTCATTTGAAAAACCACCACGCATCTGGTTCATGGCTATATGATGTGCCGCTTGCGATTCCGATGCAATAAGATCACTTACCGCTTCAGCCTGCGACAGGTCAAAGCGTCCGTTAAGGAATGCCCGCATTGTAAACTCACCCGGCCGGGCTGGACGTGCACCCTGTTTTATAAGTAATTGCAATACCTTTTGTATTATATAAGGTGAGCCATGACATGATACTTCTACCACATCCTGGCAGGTGTACGATTTGGGTGCTTTAAATAAACCAACCACAGCTTCATCAACCACTTCTTTGCCATCCATAACAACACCAAAATGCAGGGTATGGCTGGCAGCTTCTTTCAATTTAAGTGCAGGGAACAATTTTTCACATATAGCAACAGACGCTGGTCCCGATAGGCGTATTACACCAATGGCTCCAACACCCGATGGGGTTGATAGGGCAACAATGGTATCATCTGTTACAATGTTCTTCATTTTAGTACAGTCAAAGCCCCTTTAGGGGTTTGGGGCGGACGCAAAGGTAGGAAATTAACCCCTTAAGGCTAAATGCTACTCATGACATTTCCTTCGCAAGTCCTCTTCATGTTGGTATCCAGTATCGCCACACCTGAATTGCAATGCTTTATTAAAATTAATACACCCATTTTCATCGTCTCCTTGTGCAAAATAAACTAGTGCTTTGCCATAATACCCACATCCTGATTGAGGATATAGATTAATTAAAGTATCATATGCAATTAACGCATGTGTGTAGTCTTTTATTTTAAAATACGTCTTTCCTATTCCGATATATGCCCCCTCGTTAAAATTCTTATTATTGATTTTCAGAATTGCTTCAAGGTCGTTAAGTTCATTATTGTATTCTTTTAAAGTATCATAAATATGGGCCCTGAATAAAAGAGTAGGATAATGATAATTATTGTTTTTAAGTTCAATGATTCTCGTGCAGGTCTTTATTGCGCCTCTAAAATCAGTGATTGAGTATTCCGTAAAAGCTTTGCGATATAAATATTGAGCGTTAGCAGAATCTAACTTGATTGCTTCGTTTATATCTTCAATTGAAGCTACATAATTTCCTGAATAGTCTTCAATACTGCTTTTTAAATAAAATGCCTTGGGATTATTTTTCATTATGGCAATGTATTTGTTAAGGTCGTCCATGGCACCTTTATTGTCGCCTTCAATAGTGTACCTATAATCTGCACGCTTTAAAAAGGCAGCGGTATCATAAGGTGAATTAATTTGCATGGAAGATTCATCTTCGCGATTGCGAATTGTTCTTGCAGAGTCCATGTCTGCTATCGATTCTGCTAATGCTCCAGGTCTATTCTGAAACATTTTGGCCGAGGCTCTTTCACTATATCCCTCTGCATCATGTGGTCTGAGCTTAATGTATGCGCTGAAATCATCATAAGCACTAAAAAAGTCTCTTATCGCCATTTTATCAATTCCCCTATCGAAATATGCCATAGTATCATTAAGGTTGTATTTTATTGCCATATCATAATCTTTTATAGCTTCTAAAGTGTCATGCACCTCTTCTTTCATCTTAGCTCTGAAATAATAAGCATCAGAATTGGTGGGGTCAATTTTAATTGCTTTGGTATAATCATCAATTGCATTAATACTATCATTTAAATTATACTCAATGCTTGCAGCGTCAAAATAAGAAATTGAGTCAGTTGGGTCTAATTGAGCCGCTTTATGATAATCACGAATCGCTTCTATATTTTTATTCAAATTTTGTTCCGCCCATGCACGCCTTAAGTATGTTTTTTTATCATTAGGCTTTAAGCTGAGAGCGATATTACAATCTTCTAATGCTTTATTATATGCAGCAATTGCTGCAACTGTGTCTCCTAATTGAAGCTCGGCTTCTCCTAAAGTATTGAATGCCCTTGCTGAATCGGGATATTGTTGAGTTGCTTGTTTTAATACGGGCAATGCTTCTGCATATTTACCTGCTATGCATAAGGCAGTTCCCTGCTGTATTAGGTTTTGCCCTTTACTACAGGATAGAAGAGTAAAGAGAAAGAAAATAAATAGGAAAAATGATTTATTGAGTGACGGCATGGCATTTTAATTCAAGCTTCTAGCAAAGTTATTAAATCCTTAATAATAGATGGCGGATAACTTGTTTGCCAAATTTTTCTAAATTTGCTCGCAGATAATCCAATATATACATATGAGCGTTTTAGTAAATAAAAAATCGAAAGTAATAGTGCAGGGTTTTACAGGTACTGAAGGTACCTTTCACGCACAACAAATGATAGAGTATGGTACCAATGTTGTAGGTGGTGTAACACCCGGCAAAGGTGGCACCAAGCACTTAGACAAGCCTGTATTCAATACAGTTGCTGATGCTGTAAAGCAAGCAGGTGCCGATGTATCAATCATTTTTGTACCGCCTGCATTTGCTGCCGATGCTATTATGGAAGCTGCTGAAGCCGGCATTAAGCTGGTGGTATGTATTACCGAAGGCATTCCGGTAAAAGATATGGTTGCTGTAAAAGCATATTTAAGTGATAAGAATACTCGTTTGATCGGCCCTAACTGCCCTGGTGTTATTACTCCGGGTGAAGCTAAGGTGGGCATTATGCCGGGCTTTATACATAACCCGGGTACTATAGGAATTGTTTCACGTTCGGGCACATTAACATACGAAGCCGTTGACCAGGTTACCAAAGCGGGCCTTGGCCAATCAACCTGTATTGGTATTGGTGGCGACCCAATTATTGGTACCACTACTAAAGATGCAGTTGAATTGCTAATGAAAGATCCGGGTACTGAAGGTATAATAATGATAGGTGAAATTGGCGGAACTATGGAAGCTGATGCAGCTAACTGGATTAAGGCAAATGGTACCAAACCGGTTGTAGGCTTTATTGCAGGTCAAACAGCTCCGGCAGGCCGCACTATGGGCCACGCAGGTGCTATTGTTGGCGGTGCCGAAGATACAGCTGCTGCTAAAATGAAAATTATGCGCGATTGTGGTATTACCGTTGTTGATTCACCTGCCGTAATTGGTAAAACAATTGCAGCGTTGGTAAAGGCAAAGGTAAAAGCTGTATAAGCTCATTAGCCGCAGTTATAATAAAATTGCTCAACACACGTTTATTGAGAAACTATAAACACATGCGGCTTAGGTACTTTACGTTACTCGTTTTTTTTGTTTCTTCCGTTTCCGGTGCATTTGCACAAATCGGTGGTACAAGCACTTATAATTTTCTTGAACTTCCTGTTTCAGCAAGGGCAGTAGCGCTGGGTGGTACTTTTATAAGTGTGCGCGATGGCGACCTTAGCCTGGCCGCCGCAAACCCTTCTTTTCTCGATAGTACAGTCAATAACCATGCTATAATAGGTTATGTACCTTTCTTTGCGGGCATCAATTACGATTACTTTTCAATTGCACATACTATTAATGGTTTTGGTTTTTTAGGCAGAAGCGGAACCTTTGATGCAGGAGTGAAATATATAAACTACGGCACATTTACACAGGCCGATTTTGCCGGCAACATCACCGGGCAGTTTACAGCAGCTGAATACATGTATAATATAGGCTATGGCCAGCCGATAAAAGATTCTACTATTAATGTAGGTGCTAACCTGAAAGGAATTTACTCACATGAGGCAACATACACCTCTTCGGGTATCGGGCTTGATCTGTCGGGCTCTTACATAAGCCCTAACAAAAGATTCTTTTTGGGAATGGTTGTGCAGAACATTGGTACACAGCTGAAAGATTATACCACCGGTGATCCTGAACCGCTACCATTTGATGTGCAAATTGGTTTCGCTGAAAAACTAGCCCATGCGCCTTTCCGTTTTGGCGTTACGGCTGTCCATCTTCAACAATGGGATCTGACCTATTTAGACCCTACCGATACCCAAACTGTAAACCAACTTACAGGACAGGCAGTTCCTACAAATAATTTTGGCAGCTTTGCTGATAAGGTAATGCGTCATCTTATTCCTAATCTTGAAGTGGTGTTAAGTAAGAACTTTATGCTTCGTTTTGCTTATAATTACGAAATGCGCAAAGAGCTTGAACTATCAAGCCGCCAGGGATTGGTGGGCTTTTCAGGCGGTTTCGGAATCCGCATTTATAAATTCCATTTAAGTTATGCCTTGTCAAGTTATTATTTGGGGTCAGCCATCAGCACATTCTCCATGGGGCTTTCACTCGACGATTTTTATAACCGAAAAACCTGATGAAAGATATTATCATTGCCATAGACGGATATTCATCATGCGGTAAAAGCACCATTACCCGTGATCTTGCTAATGCATTGGGTTACGTGTATGTCGATACCGGCGCCATGTACAGGGCGGTAACTTTATATTGCCTCGAAAAAGGAATTATACAAGAAGGCCGTGCAGTTGATGCAGGTAAGGTAATACGTGAACTACTCAATATACATATTGATTTTAAACATTCCATTGAAACAGGGAAAACAGAAACATACCTGAACGGAAAGAATGTGGAAAATGAAATACGCAGTATGCCCGTAAATGAATTGGTGAGCCCTGTTAGTGCTATTCACGAAGTGCGCAAGGTTATGGTTTACCTGCAGCGCAAAATGGGTGCTAACCCTGGTATTGTTATGGATGGGCGCGATATTGGCACCACCGTTTTACCACATGCCGACCTTAAAATATTTATGATCGCCGATATAAAAGTGCGTACGCAACGCCGCATGCTTGAATTAAAGGAGCGTGGCATAAAAGCTAAAGAACAGGAAGTGGAGCGTAACTTACTTAAACGCGACCAGGAAGATATGAATAGGGAAGAAAGCCCTTTAAAGCAGGCACCAGATGCCATTGTGCTCGATAATACTAACCTTACCCACGAGGAGCAACTTGCCAAAGTATTGCGCTGGGCCAAGGAAAAGATGATAGGGTAGTACTTTAAGATTGAGTCATGCTGAACTTGTCGAGGTATGTTCCTTCTAATTAAGCATTCAAAATTTAAAATTCAACATTAATAATTTGGGGCGGCTCTTGCTCCCTGCTTGCTCCCGAGCACTCGGGACTAACCCGCGCGCACCTTTTACCTATTTCAAAACTATATAAGTAAAATAAGACGCAGCCCTGCGTTAGGAATTACTCGTGAAGCGTTTATTAGCTTTTGAACTCGTGAGACTTCGTGTTGTAGCATAAAGCCCTACCCGAAGAGGACTGTCCAAAAATTAATTACGAATTTAAAGCGCCTTTAGGGGTTTGGGGGCAAAACGCGAACTCACCCTAACCCTCTCCTGCAAGGCGGGGGAAACAAAAATGACGAATGGAAATTAGTCCCGTCTTCTCCTCCAGGCAGAAATAGCCTTTTCAGTACTTTCTGTTGCAACAGGCGCTGCCGTTTTAATTGCTTTGTTCGAAGAGAACAAACTAGCCGCAATGGCCGCAATCATATCAGCTTCTTCGCTTTCAGATGCATCATTAAGCATCTCAGGCTTAAAATGGTTGTTCACAAAGTGCGTATCGAACTTACCGGAAACAAAGGCAGGATGACGCATAACGAACTTGCAAAACTCCAGTGTGGTTTGCACCCCTGCAATTTTATATTCATCAATAGCACGTATCATACGCTCAATAGCCTCGGTACGGTTACGCCCGTGCACAATAAGCTTGGCAATCATCGGGTCGTAATAGATAGGTATATCCATACCTTCTTCCATAGAATCATCTACACGCACACCTGGCCCTTTTGGCGGAGCGTAGGTAGTTAGCTTGCCAATATCGGGCAGGAAATTGTTAGAAGGGTCCTCAGCACAAACACGTATTTCAATAGAGTGGCCGTGTATCTTCAGGTCGTTTTGTGTAAAGCTTAGTTTATTGCCGCGTGCAACATTTATCTGTTCACGCACAAGGTCAATGCCTGTTATCAGTTCTGTTACCGGGTGTTCAACCTGTAAGCGCGTATTCATTTCAAGGAAGAAGAAATCTTTGTTCTCGTCAAGCAAAAACTCTATGGTTCCTGCCCCTGAATATTTACACGCCTTGGCAATATCAACTGCACATTGCCCCATTTTTTTACGTATCTCCTCAGTCAGTACCAATGATGGCGCTTCTTCTACCACCTTCTGGTGACGGCGCTGTATAGAACATTCACGTTCGAACAAATAAGCCACGTTGCCATGGTTATCGGCCATTATCTGAATCTCTATATGGCGTGGGCCTTTTACATACCGTTCAATAAATACTGAGCCATCTCCGAAAGCCGATTTAGCCTCGCTGGTAGCCAGTTTTATCTGCTCTTCCAGCAGTTCAGCTTTCTCTACTACACGCATACCCTTTCCGCCGCCGCCTGCGCTGGCTTTAATGAGTACAGGTAAGCCCACTTTCTTGGCCACTTCCTGTGCTTCTTTAATATCGGTAATGGCTCCATCGCTACCCGGAACCATTGGTATGTTATATTTTTTTGCGGTATGCTTGGCCGATAATTTATCACCCATCATCCGCATAGCTTCCGCCGAAGGCCCAATAAATATAAGTCCTGCTTCTTTTACCTTTTGTGCAAATGCAGCATTTTCAGAAAGGAAACCATAGCCCGGATGTATGCCGTCTACTTTTAATTTTTTAGCTACTTCAATTATTTTGTCACCCAATAAATACGATTTGCTTGATTCTGGTGGGCCGATGCAAACAGCTTCATCAGCGTAACGCACAAATAATGCTTTGCGGTCAGCTTCAGAAAATACAGCAACGGTTTTAATACCCATGTCCTTACAGGTACGCATAACCCTGAGGGCTATTTCACCACGATTTGCAATGAGAATCTTTTTCATCAGTATAACCTGTGATTAGTATTTTGAAACAGCAAGCGTTAATTAAGCGGTCTTCAACACTTTGGTTACCATGTCAGCGGCTTCCTGTAATAAAATTACAGAGAACACCTTAAGGCCTGAATCTTCAATAAGTTTCTTAGCCTCTGCTGCATTGGTACCTTGCAAGCGGACAATAATAGGCACTTTTATTTCGCCAATGTTCTTGTATGCATCTACAATACCTTGTGCAACCCTGTCGCAACGAACAATACCGCCAAATATATTTACCAATATTGCTTTTACGCCTTCTTCCCTTAATATAATACGGAATGCTTTTTCAACACGCTCTGCATTTGCTGTTCCGCCTACGTCGAGGAAGTTAGCAGGGTTACCGCCGGCCAGTTTAATAATATCCATAGTTGCCATAGCAAGGCCTGCGCCGTTTACCATGCAACCTACATTACCATCTAATTTTACAAAATTCAGTTTGTTGTCTGATGCTTCTACTTCAATAGGATCTTCTTCCTGTATATCACGCATAGCTGCATAATCCGGGTGGCGATATAAAGCATTTCCATCCAGAATCATTTTACAGTCAACTGCGATGATCTTTTCGTCGGTTGCTTTTAATACTGGATTAATTTCTATCATAGATGCATCGGCTGCTTCATATGCTTTGTAAACACCTGTTACAAATTTTACCATGTTCTTAAATGCCTCGCCCGATAAACCAAAGTTGAAGGCTATCTTCCTAGCCTGAAAAGCCTGGAAACCAACTTTAGGGTCAATTTCTTCTTTAAATATAAGTTCAGGTGTTTTTTCTGCTACCTCTTCAATTTCCATTCCACCGGCAGGAGAGTAAACAATCATGTTCCTTCCCTTTTGGCGGTTTAACATAACGCTCAGGTAGAATTCTGCTGTCTTGGTAGGGCCCGGATAGTATACATCCTGGGCTATCAATATCTTATGTACGATCTTTCCTTGTGGTCCTGTTTGGCGCGATATAAGGTTCATACCCAATATAGTTGTGGCTTTTTCTTTTACTGCATCAAGCGATGTAGCAACTTTTACGCCACCTGCTTTTCCACGTCCACCGGCATGCACCTGTGCTTTTACAACCCATACCTGTGTGTTGGTTTGCTTTTGTAATTCTTTTGCTGCAGCCACTGCTTCATCAACAGTGTTGGCTACTATTCCTTCCTGAATGGGTACACCAAACTGCTTAAGTATGGTCTTACCTTGGTATTCGTGTAGATTCATATAATCGGGTATTGACGTTTTAGTGCGGTGAAAGTAATAAAAAAATAAAACCAACTGCTACCTAGTTATCCACCTTGGTTAATAAACGAAAAACCCCGCTTGTAGCGGGGTTTTCATTCTTGTGTAAGAAAGCTTACTTAGCTTCTTTGGTATCCGATTTCTTGTTGTAACGGGTACGGAACTTGTCAATACGACCTGCTGTATCAACCATCTTAACCTTACCGGTGTAGAATGGATGAGAGGTGTTTGAAATTTCAAGCTTTACCAATGGGTATTCTTTGCCGTCTTCCCATGCTATAGTATCTTTAGTTTCGGCTGTAGAGCGCGAAAGGAATGCGTAATCGTTAGAAACGTCTTTAAAAACTACAAGACGATAATTTTCTGGATGAATGCCTTTTTTCATGACTTTTATTAATTAAGGAGTGCAAATTTAAGAAAATCCTGAATACGGACGGCAAATAAGCTGAAAAATTACTTTTTCTTTGCCAGGTCCATCATTCCATCCGTTGAAAACCATGCCATTGAGCTATCGGCTATGGCTACCACCACGTTACAGTATTCAACTCCATCGTAGTCACTACTTTCATTAATATAGTAGCCGGTGGTCTTTTTCTGCTGAAGTTTGGTATCTGAATCAGGGTCGCAGCTTTCCTTCCCTAAGGTAAATTCAAACACTTTCCTGTCACCGCTTCTATACTCTATAATAGTATCGTGTTTAATATAAATAGAAAAGTTAGAATCTTCCTCTGAAACCCAATGCCCTTGTAGCATAGTGGCAATTTTGCCCAGGCTTAATTCCTTTTGGGCGTAACTGCTGAATGACAATAGTATTGCTATTGAAGTAGTGTATATGTATTTGGTTATTAGTTTATTGTGATTCATCAGGGTTTAGAATTACGTAACGAAGATACGAAACAAATTATTCTAATGCAATGAATCTGTTTCATTCATAGAATTGAAGGGCTTGGCATCTATAGCAATTATATATTTGCAGACCGATATTCATTATATGGCGGACATCAGTAAGGAAAATATTCAGAAAGCTATACAAGACTGCATAAAGCAGGAATTACCTTTTGTTTTCTATCGCCTGCCTGATGATATACAAGTACATTTTATGGCAGAGACCAATCCGGGAGTAAATGTTCCTGCTCCGGCACCCGGTTTTATGTTCAATCCTTTTCTCCGTAGCGATAAAGTCCCTGCTTGTTTTATACGAAAGGATATTCACTTTGCAGGTAAAGCAGATGACCTTAAAGGTATAAAGTTTAATATAGATGATGTTTGCGGAAAAGATTCAGCAAATGAAAAGGTAACGAAAGAGGATTTTTGTTTGCAGGTTGAGAAAGCCGTTAAGGACATAAGAAAAGGGAAACTGGAGAAAGTTATTCTGTCGAGGGTTGAGAAAGTGAACGTAGCAGAAAAGAACCCTGTTGTAAATTTTATAGCGCTTTGTAAAAAGTATCCTACTGCTTTTATTTCACTTGTGGTTATTCCGGGTAAAACGGTTTGGCTTACGGCATCGCCCGAATTATTGGTGTCATTGGAAGGTGATACTGTGCGTTCTGTTTCACTTGCAGGCACCAAGCCGGCAAATAATGAAGTACCCTGGGGTGAGAAAGAAAAGATCGAACAGCAAATGGTAACTGACTATATATATAGTGCACTGGCGCATAATTGTGTTGATGTAGAAATGTCGGGTCCTGAAGAAGTGGTTGCAGGAAATGTGGCCCACCTGAAAACTGTTTTTAGTGGTACACTTAATACAGGCATGTACCAGATATTAAATGAGCTGCATCCCACACCGGCAGTGTGCGGTTTGCCAAAAGAAAAAGCCTTGGAATTTATCCGCGAAACAGAAAAACACCAGCGCAAGTATTATTCGGGTTACCTTGGGCCTTGCAATATGAATGGAAAAACAGAATGGTATGTGAACTTGCGTTGTGCTGAACTATTTAACGGCAGGGCAAACCTGTTTATAGGTGGCGGCATTACCACCGATTCAGTTCCGGAAAAGGAGTGGAACGAAACAATTATGAAAGCGCAAACCTTACTGAGTGTAATAGGCCCAACCCTGAAAATTGTATGAGCACCAATAAACCGATAGTAAACGTACTTGCAAAATTAGCTGTAGCCAAGGGATTAAGGCATGCAGTTATTTCATCGGGCTCGCGCAATGCACCTATAGTAATAGCTTTTGATGCTGAAAAAAAAGTAAAGTGCTTGTCTGTGATAGATGAACGCAGTGCGGGCTTCTTTGCATTAGGTATAGCACAGCAGACAAATAGCCCTGTTGCCCTTATATGTACATCGGGTTCAGCCGTTTTGAATTACGCACCCGCAATTGTGGAGGCCTACTATCAAAAGATACCTTTACTTATTCTTACCGCTGACCGCCCAACGGAGTGGATAGACCAGGATGATGGACAAACCATAAAACAAACAGGCATTTTTGCTTCGTATATAAAAGCCTCATTCACTTTACCAGCCGATGCCAACCATGCTGATGAATTGTGGTATGCAGAAAGAGCGGTATCGGAGGCATTTAACATTGCAAATGAAAAAGGTAATGAAGGCCCTGTTCATATAAATATACCATTGCGTGAGCCATTATATGGTGAAACAAAGGATATGCAAAGCAGCTTCAAGAATATTGAAGTTGCAACAATTTCAAAGAAATTAAGTGATAAAGCAGAGAAAGAAATTATAAGTGCCTGGCAAAGCGCAAGTAAAAAGATGATCATCTGTGGCCTGCATAAGCCCGATAAAGAATTAAATACACTATTAAGTAAACTTGCTGAAGATAGTTCTGTTGTGGTAATGACTGAATGCACATCGAATCTTTTCGACACGAAGTTTGTAAATACGATCGATGGGTACTTTGAATCACTCACCGATTTGGAAAAGGAAGAATTGAAACCGGAAATACTCATTACACTGGGCGGCCCGGTTACCACAAAGAAGTTTAAAGCATACCTGCGTAAATATAAACCGAAGGAACACTGGCATATTTCTGCTTCATCTTCTCATATAGATACTTATCAGTCGTTGACACGAGTTTTACCCTTAGAGGAGAAAGAAGTTTTTGCTTTACTTGTAAAAATTAAAGGAAAGAATTCAGGTTATGCAGATGATGTAAGCGCTTTAAATACGTATGCGTTAAAGAAGCTTGATGCATATTGCAAACAAGTTCCATTCTCAGACCTTAAGGTGTTTCAAGTCATATTCGATAACCTGCCTGCTGACTCTGATGTACAATTAGGTAACAGTACACCCATTCGCTATACAAGCCTATTCAATTTAATTAAGACAGGCGCGCATTTTTACAGCAACCGCGGTGTAAGCGGTATTGATGGTTCTGTGAGTACTGCCGCCGGTGCAGCCTATGGTTCTGGTAAAATGACCACACTTATAACAGGTGATCTTGCTTTCTTTTATGATTCTAACGGATTATGGAATAAACATTTGCCTGAGAATTTGCGTGTGATAGTTATTAATAATAGTGGTGGTGGCATATTTCGTATAATAGATTCTAGGGATACTCCGCTATTGGAAGAATACTTTGAAGCTAAACATGAAATGAAAGCTGAGCCTTTTGCCAAGGCATATAATATTCCATACTATTCAGCAAGTAATGAGAAAGAATTGGAGAAAGCCCTGGTGCAGTTCTACAAACAACAGAAAGGAAAGCCGGCTATTTTAGAAGTATTTACCCCCAATGAAATAAACGCAGAAGTATTATTAGGATACAATAAATTTCTTAAAAAGTAAGTATGAAAACAAGGGAATGGAAAACCATTAAAAAGTATAAAGAGATACTCTTCACGGAACATAAAGGAATTGCTAAGATAAGTATTAACCGCCCTAAGGTGCATAATGCATTTACTCCGCTTACCGTGCAGGAGATGATCAACGCAATGGAAATATGCCGTGAAAGAACCGATATAGGAGCAATTATTATGACCGGTGAAGGCGGAAAAGCATTTTGTTCAGGTGGTGACCAGAGTGTGCGCGGGCATGGTGGTTATGTAGGAAAAGATACTATTCCGCGCCTGAATGTACTTGATCTGCAAAAACTTATTCGTTCAATTCCTAAGCCTGTGATTGCTATGGTTGCAGGCTGGGCTATTGGCGGAGGACATGTGTTACATGTTGTGTGCGACCTTACCATTGCTGCTGATAATGCACGCTTCGGGCAAACAGGCCCTAAAGTTGGTAGCTTCGACGGTGGCTTTGGGGCATCGTACTTGGCGCGTGTAGTTGGCCAAAAGAAGGCTCGTGAAATTTGGTTCTTATGCGACCAGTATGATGCAAAAGAGGCACTTGATATGGGATTGGTAAATAAAGTGGTCCCTTTGAAGAAATTGGAAGATACTACCGTAGAATGGTGTAATAAAATATTGGAGAAAAGCCCGCTTGCGCTTAGAATGCTGAAAGCATCATTCAATGCAGAACTTGATGGCCAAAGTGGAATACAGGAATTGGCAGGTAATGCAACACTTCTCTACTATCTTTCTGAAGAAGCAAAAGAAGGCAAGAATGCCTTTATCGAAAAAAGGAAACCAGACTTCAGCAAGTACCCTAAGTTTCCATAATGAGCAATATGAAAGCATGGATGGGGGCATTTCGCCTGCGCACATTGCCACTGGCATTGTCGTGTGTGGGTATGGGGAGCATTCTGGCTGTGCAGTATCGTATTTTTAAGCTTGATGTATTTATTCTCACAGCTCTGACGGCAATCTTTTTGCAGGTACTCTCTAACCTTGCAAACGATTATGGCGATGCCGTAAAGGGTACCGATAATGAAAATAGAGTAGGCCCTGAACGTGCTATACAAAGCGGTGCAATTTCATTAGGTGCAATGCGTAAAGCAATTGCTATTTGTGCAACACTAGCATTGGTATCGGGTATTGGTTTATTGTATGTAGCAACCAGTGGGCAAAATATGGCCATGTTCTTTATATTCCTTGCACTTGGGTTAGCATGTATTGCAGCAGCTATTAAATACACCATTGGCAAAAAGCCATATGGGTACGCAGGCTTCGGCGATATAGCCGTATTTATATTCTTTGGTTTAGTGGGAGTAGGCGGAACTTTCTATTTATATGCACATGCTTTGCCTGCAATTATTTTATTACCTGCATCTGCCTTAGGTTTTTTAAGCGCCGGTGTGTTGAATGTGAATAACATGCGCGATATTGATAATGATGCTGCATCGGGTAAAAGAACGATAATTGTACGGATGGGACTTGCAAAAGCAAAGCGATATCATACATTTCTAATATTAGGTGCATTGGTGCTTCTCTTTTTATATAGTTCAGTTGAGTATAGGTTCTCTTTCCAGTATCTATATCTGGCAATTGCAGTTCCGCTCTTAATCATGCATCTTGTTTCGGTTATGGGTAAGGAATCAAAAGCATTAGATGGAAACCTGAAACAATTGGCAATATTTACGCTGATACTCGTACTTAGTTTTTGCATTAATACTATTATCTGTGCTTAAAGCTCATTATAAAAAACACACGCTCAATTTCAAGCGCCCTTCGGGTACTTCAAGGGGAGTGCTTACCCAAAAAGAGACTTTTTATTTAATACTGGAAAGTGACTCTATTGCCGGTGTTGGAATAGGTGAGTGCAGCACACTTATTGATCTGAGTATTGACCATGTTCCCGGGTATGAAGCCAAACTGAAAGAGGTTTGCGCAAACATAAATGAATATGTAGTTAACCCGCATAAAACGCTTCTTGAATGGCCTTCTATCTGTTTCGGAATTGAGATGGCTATTATGGACTTACAAGGTGGTGGTACAAGAGAGTTATTTCCTTCTCCCTTTACATTGGGCAAAAAAGGCATCTATATTAATGGGCTTATATGGATGGGCAGTTTTGAATACATGAAGGAACAATTGGCTGCCAAGTTGAAAGACGGTTTCAGATGCATCAAGATAAAAATTGGTGGTATTGCATTTGATGAAGAGCTTGAACTACTCGCGCAGATACGCAATGAATATAATGCCGATGACCTTGAACTTCGGTTAGATGCCAATGGTGCATTTACGAATGAAGAGGCATTGGATAAGTTAGATCAATTATCAGACTTTGATATTCATTCAATAGAGCAACCCATTAAGCAAGGTGATTGGAAAGCAATGCAGGAGCTCTGCAAAAAGACTCCTATTCCAATTGCCTTGGATGAGGAGCTTATCCGAATTCAGAAAATAGAAGAGAAGGAAAGTCTGATCGCTACCATAAACCCCGATTACCTGATCTTAAAGCCATCTTTGTTGGGTGGCTTTAACGCTTGCCACGAATGGATAGATATGGCGGATAAGAATGAAGTGAAATGGTGGATAACATCTGCGTTGGAATCGAACATTGGCTTGAATGCTATAGCACAATGGGCTTTTCTGGCAGCGGCTCCGCCATCAGAAGGTGGGCTTCCGCAGGGGCTTGGTACTGGGCAATTATACACGAACAATATTGATTCTCCCTTAGTGATACAGAATTCAAGGTTGTGGTACAGAGGTGAATGGAATATGAAAGGAATAATTAATAATGCTTAGTTTTTTCTCTGTGAACCTCCGTGTTTCTCAGTGAACCTTAGTGTCACGGATTTAAAAAGTTACACAGAGTATCACGGAGCAAAAAGGAGAACCACAGAGAAATACATAAAACAGGTAGTATGAAATATGAAAATTTGAAGTTGAACGGTAAGGTTTATGCGAAAGGCGATTTGTTGGAGTTAACAAATGAGAAACTAAGCACTAAAAAAATAAAAGATGAGGAGAAATCTCTATATTCATTTATACAGGAATGGTTGGCGCCAACTGAGACCATAAACCTGAAAACGTCGGGCTCTACCGGTGCACCCAAGTTTATCACGGTGAAAAAGACTCACATGGTTGATAGCGCTAAAATGACCTGTGCTTATTTTGGTATTACTGCCGGCACAAATGCCTTGCTTTGCCTTTCAACCGATTTTATTGCCGGTAAAATGATGGTAGTGCGTGCTTTTGTTAGTGGCTGCAACCTTATTGTTGTTGAGCCAAGCAATAACCCACTCAGGCGAGTTACCGAAAAGATCGATTTTGTTGCAATGATTCCTTACCAGGTACAAAAGGTGCTGAACAGGAAAGAAACCAAAGTGATATTCGATTCTATTCAGAGTGTAATTATTGGTGGTGCACCGGTGTTGCATGACTTTGAAAAGGTGTTGGCTAATTGCCCGAATAATGTATATGCCACATTTGCAATGACGGAAACACTCAGTCATATTGCACTTCGTAAGTTAAGTGGAAAGGACAGGAGTGAGTTTTTTGAATTACTGGAAGGCATTAAAATATCAAAGAACAGCGAAGGCTGCATGATTGTTGATGCACCGATGTTGAGTGATACACTTATTGAAACCAATGATATAATTGAAATTGCAGATGAAAGGCATTTCAAGTGGTTAGGCCGTCACGACAATGTAATTAATAGTGGCGGAGTGAAATTATATCCTGAGAGAATAGAGAAAAAACTATCAGAAGTGATTAAGCAGAACAGGTTTTTTATTGGTTCAGTTAAAGACGCGAAGTTTGGTGAAAAGGTGGTAATGGTTGTAGAAGGTGCCGCTAATGAGGATATGGAGAAGATAAAGTACGATGTAGAGCGAAATATTGAAAAATATGAAAAACCACGTCAGTACTTTACGGTAACAAGGTTTATTGAAACACCTAATGGCAAGGTAAAGCGAAAAGAGACCTTGCAGATGGCATTGGATAGTAACCTGGCGAAGATTTGATTTGCTAGGTTTATATCAAGGCTAAAGCCTTTATTGACGTAATTAAGGGTTAACCACACCTTTAAAGGTGGGGTTTTTTAGTCTCCTACTTTTTGTGGCTTTAGCCTTGAATAAACCAATGATGGATTTGCCTAATAACCTTATTCGTATATTTAGCTCATATAATTTATCTCATGAGCAAAAGCGGAAAAGTAATTACAGGAATTCTGACATTCCTTCCCATCTTATTATTCATTGCATTCTTTGCAAGCATCATTCGTATGATGTTTCATATTATTCCGGCTGATGGCAGTTTGCCTAAGTTAAACCCCAATCAATTTATGATGGATTTTCTTCCTCTGTTTATATCGATCGCATTCCTTTCATTGCTAACAATGGGCTTAATGATATTTTATATAATACATGCAGTAAACAATAAAGCTCTTGTAGGTAACGAACGCTTAACCTGGATATTGCTCTTTGTTTTTGTAGGCCTTATTGCTTTCCCAATATATTGGTACACAAAGATTGTGAAGGATGATACTACTAAAGTGACTGTATTATAAATTCTACCCTTTTCATAGATATTCAAGATTATTCCTATATTTGTGCCATGATAACAAAAACGGGTTCATACTATACAAGTAACAAGGCTGCCTTTGGCGGTACCGTTTTAAATTGGTGGTGGAGCTAAGTTAACGAGCTCTTTCTGCTATTCTATACATTTTATTCAACTAATGCAGCAAGGGTTCCTAACAGGGACAAGGCTTTTTATATTACATTTATAACAATTATGGAACAGAAAATGAAAAATACATCGGTAGCACTTATAGCAGGCCCTTGCTCTATAAGTGAAAAAAATATAAATGAGGTTTATTCGCTTGCTGATATGCAGGTAAAAAATCGTTTTGGTGAAACCCAACGCGCTGTTACAGGCGTTCGTATTGTAGGTGTTAAATCGCGCACATCGTATATTGAAAAAGAGGGCGCTATGGGTATAGACAGGGAGGCCTTTGTATGTAACCTGAGAAGTTACGCCCAGGGTGGTAGCATTAAGGATATGAAAATGCTTCCGAGCATCACTATGTCAGAAGAGTTCATTCGCAAGACAGGTTTAATGGTAGCAACAGAAATTGTAGCGCCATTGATACAGGTTCCTTTGTGCGATCAGGTATTGCGCGATCATGAATTGCTATTATGGACACCTGCCGTTTTGCAGATTGGCTGGAACCTGATGGAAATGTATGAATGCAGTAAAAAGAATGCATGGAAGCTGGGAATTAAGAACCCGAAATGGGTTGGTAAGGAAAGCGATGGCCTGAATAGCATGGAGAAAACCTGGTTGGGTATTGGTACTTATGTTCCACAGATACATGATATTATATACATACATCGTGGAGTTGATGTGGCTGAAACAGGCCTGTATCGTAACCTGCCGGTGCATGAATCAGCTAAGAAGGTTAAAAAACTAAGTGGCAAAAAAATGTATTTCGACCCATCGCACACCTTTGGCCCTAAAATGAAAGACAAGATAGTTGATGGAACATTGGAAGCCATGAAAATGATGAGTAGCGCTGATGAATATTTGTATGATGGAATATTGATTGAAGCAGGTACTTCATTGACCGATACCGAACAACACATTACTCAGGCAGAATTACAAAAACTGATAAATGAGCTTTCTAAGTTCCGTGATATTGTTGAACCCAAAGAGAAAAAAGCAACATCGAACGTATGAGTAAACTAAAAGAAGATACAAGGCTTAGTATTCCCGGCGAGAAAATATCGGTGCCTATTTATGTGGGTAATGATATTTTTTCTGAGGTTACATCGATTATTCCATTAGATAAGTACAGTAAAGTAGGTGTGCTGATGGATAAGAATGTTGCATATCACTGGGGTGAAGAGGTTCACAGGGTATTTGGGAAAAAGGCTACCTATATTGTTATCCCTGCGGGGGAAGAGTATAAGGAGCTTTCAACAGCTGAGAAGATATTGACCTCGATGCTTGAGCATGGTTTCGACAGGAAATCGATCTTGATAAACGTTGGCGGCGGCATGGTCTGCGATATTGGCGGGTTTTCTGCAAGTGTATACATGCGTGGTATTTCGTTTGTAAATATGCCGACAACGTTACTGGCTCAGACGGATGCTGCCATTGGTGGTAAAACGGGTGTTGATTTCGGAGGATTTAAGAATATGGTGGGCAGTTTTTCATATCCGCTTGCCGTAATATGCGATACCTTAATGTTATCTACATTGCCTGAAAGAGAATTCAGATCGGGCTTTGCAGAGGTAATAAAACATGCGCTTATATCTGACAAAAAGCTTTTTACAGCTCTCTCTGAAACCGATTTCGGAGCAATGGATGAAGAAAGTCTTGCCGAAATGCTTTCACATTCCTGCAAAATAAAATGCAATGTGGTTACGAAAGATTCCAACGAAAAAGGCCTGCGTAAAATTTTGAATTTTGGGCATACGGTTGGCCATGCTATTGAAATGATAAGCCAGGATACTCCAAATCCTTTATTGCATGGCGAGGCTATATCTATAGGTATGGTTGCTGAAGCAAGGTTGTCATTATTAGCAGGATTAATTACAAAAGATGATTTTGCGAAAATTGAAAGTATAATGCATAAGGCCGGTTTGCCTGTGCGAATCGAAAAATCATATAAGACAAGGATATATGCAAAAATGCTTGGCGATAAAAAGAACGAACAGAATAAGATCAAGTGGGTGTTGCTGAATGGTATAGGCAAGTCAGTAATAGACGAGGAACAACCCGATAAATTAATTAACAAGGCAATAGACTATATACTTGCATGATTCAGAAAGTAGGAAATATTGCACGTATACATCCGCTGAATAAGCCGATAAGCGCCATTGTAAACGTACCCGGTTCAAAAAGTTATACGAACAGGGCTTTGATAATGGCAGCACTTGCCGAAGGGGTTAGTACACTGCGTGGTATTTCCGATTCAAACGACAGTAAGGTGCTGATAAAGCTTTTGCAGCAATTAGGAATTGAGATAGACTTGGATAAAGATACCGCAATTGTTAAAGGTTGTGCAGGGCAATTCCCTGAATTTAAAGGTGAACTAGATGTGGAAGACGCAGGAACAGTAATGCGTTTTTTAACGGCTTTATGCTGCATTATTCCAGGAGAGATAACCCTGAGAGGTTCTGAACGCATGCACCAAAGGCCTGTTAAGGATTTAGTTGAAGCCTTGAAAAGATTAGGTGCTAAAATTGAATACCTGGAGAGCTTCGGATTGCCACCTTTGTTGATCAAAGGAGGAAAAATAGCAGGAGGTGTTATAAAAGTAAATGGCACAGTAAGTAGTCAGTTTATTTCTGCTCTGCTTATGATAACTCCCTTATTACCGCTTGACACAAGAATGATAATTGAAGGTGAAACAGTATCGGCACCGTATATAGATATGACCTTGTCAGCCATGCACCAATTTGGCATTAAGGTAGATGGAGGCGATGGCAAGTTTCAGATAGAAGGCAGGCAGTGTTATGCCGAAGCTGAATATAAAGTTGAAGGAGATGCTTCATCTGCATCGTATATACTGGCTATTGCAGCTATATCGAAGAGCGCTGTAATTGTAAATAATGTACCCGGTAACAGTGTGCAGAGTGATGCTCATTTTGCAGACCTGCTTCAGCAGATGGGTTGCATAATGAGTAAAAAGGGCTCTACTACGGCAGTTGTTGGTACGGGTGAACTTAATGCCATAACAATCGATATGCAGGATATGCCTGATACGGCTCAGACATTGGCTGTAGTCGCGGCATTTGCCAAAGGTGAAACCATAATAACAGGATTAAGCACATTGCAATTAAAAGAGAGTAAACGGATTGATGCTTTGCAAGCTGAATTAACCAAGATGGGGATTAAATGTGAAGCAGGCGATGACTATATTAAAATAAAAGGTGGTAAGCCTAAAGGTGCATTCATTAACACGTATGACGACCATCGTATGGCAATGGCATTTGCTGTTGCCGGTGTCAGGATAGATGGAATGACCATTGAATCACCTGAAGTAGTTAAAAAATCTTTCCCAACATTCTGGACAACGTTACAGACTATGGGTATAAATTTAGAAATGGAATGAAAAACATAGCACTAATTGGTTTTATGGGCGCAGGTAAAAGCACTGTTGCTAGTTTGCTTGCAAAAGAATTGGACGAGGAACTGATCGAGACAGATGCAGAAATATTGCGACTGGCCGGGCTTTCATCTATCAATGAGATATTTGATACCAAAGGAGAAGGTTATTTCAGAAAACTCGAAAAGCAAGTTATAAAGGATTCTGTTAAGAATGGCAGTTCAATCATTTCGTGCGGCGGTGGAGTAGTGAGTGATGTGGAAAGCATGGAGATATTGAAAGCGAATGCTATTGTTATTTTTCTGAATACAAGTTTTAATGTTATTAAGGAGAGGTTGAAGCATACTGATATAAGGCCATTGTTCAGGCAGGAAGAAAAGGCAATGCTGTTGTATGCTGAGCGCTCGCCTTTATACCGACGCTTTGCCGATGAGATAATTGATACCGATGCACACAGCCCTGAGGAAATTGTACAAATGATAATAGATAAATATAGTTTCACCTATGGCCACTAACGCTAAAATATGTTTAGTGATTGGTGACCCTGTTGCTCAATCCTTATCCCCTGCTATGCATAATGCTGCATACAAGGCATTGGGTATTGATGCGGAATATACATTTAGTGCACGGCAAGTCACTTCGGATGGGCTTGCTGATTTTATAAATGAATCGAGGACTAGTGTTCATGCAATGGCAGTTACTATACCGCATAAAGAAACAATAATTCCTCACCTTGATATATTGGATGGTATGGCCAGGGTAATAGGTGCAGTAAATACTGTGTTTAATGTGAAAGGTAAATTGATAGGATATAATACCGATTGTTCCGGGGCAATTGAAAGTCTGAAAAAACATACTAGCCTTGTAGGCAAGAAGGTGATTATACTTGGTTCGGGTGGTTCAGCAAGAGCAATTGCATATGGATTAGTGGCCGAAAGAAGCAAAGTGACTATATGTAGCCGTAATAAGGAAAAAGCTAAAGAACTAGCAGAGGCTTTTGGTTGTGAATCTGCGGAATGGGATAAAAGAAACGATCTTGCTTCTGAAGCGGAGATAATTATAAATACAACTCCCGTTGGCAAAGATGGTAAGGAATTACCTATAGATGAAAGCGTAATTAATAAGGGGCAGGTTGTGTTTGATATTAATTACAGTATAAATGGCACATCAGTACTGAACGCTGCCAGGGAAAAGAATGCCATTGCAATTGACGGATTGGAAATGCTTCTCCGCCAGGGAATGTTGCAATTTGAAATATATACAGGATTAAAAGCGCCGGAAGAAGCTATGCGCAATGCATTACAAAATAAATCGAGCTATGCGGGCACCATTTAAAATATGCACTGTCGTGGAAGGGAATTCACTTCCTGTATTTCTTCGTAACCTGAAGAACGCTCAGGAAGGCTCTGCTAAGGTTGAATTACGTGCCGATTCAATTCATGGTTTTGAAGAAGATGATATTGACACTATTCGCAAGAGTGTTTCAATCTCCTCAATTTTTACTTGCAGACATGTGAAGGAAGGTGGTCTGTTTTCCAGTGATGCTAAAGAACAAAAAGCGATCAATAAAAGAGCTTTTCATACTTCGTTTAGCTATGTAGATGTTACAGTAGGTAATTCCCTTGTGAAGGAGTTAGATGAAAAAGAAAGAAAGAAGCTATTGATATCCTATCATGATTTTGAAGCTACGCCTAATTATATTAAGCTATCTGTAATGCTCGACAGGATGAGGAAGGAAGAGCCTGCCATTATTAAGATAGCAACCATGGTTACCAGCCCTAAAGATGTTTTTACGCTTGCTGATGTGTTGAAAGAAAGAAAGGATAAGGAAAAACTGATAGTGATTGGAATGGGAGGGATGGGCAAGCTGACGCGTATTATGTTTCCTGCTATGGGCAGTTATATGACATATGCATCTATGGAAGGAAGCAAAATGGCACCGGGCCTGATGACCCGAAAACAAATGGAATCTATTTATACAACTATAACAAAATCGTAAGTTATGCCTGGCAATTCATTCGGACAACTATTTCGTATTACTACTTTCGGAGAATCGCACGGTGCTGCTGTTGGTGTTGTGGTTGACGGATGTCCTCCTGGTTTGAAATTATCGGAGAAAGATATCCAGCCTGAATTAGATAGAAGGAAACCGGGGCAAAGCAAGATAACTACTCCACGTAACGAATCTGATACCATTCATATAATGTCGGGTGTGTTTGGTGGCGTTACTACCGGTACACCAATTTTGCTTGTTACCTTCAATAAGGATGCAAAACCATCAGATTATGAAGTGATGAAGGATACATACCGCCCTTCGCATGCCGATTATACATACGATCTGAAATATGGTTTGCGTGACTGGAGAGGAAGTGGTAGGGCATCGGCAAGGGAAACATTGGCAAGAGTTGCGGCTGGTGCAATTGCAAAAAAGTATTTGCTTGAGAAATTTGGCACACAATGTTTGAGCTATGTGGAACAGGTTGGAAGTATCCGTACATCTGTGGATATGGAAGATGTGACGAAAGAAGCTATTGAAAAGAGTATTGTACGTTGCCCCGATAAAGCCACGGCCGATAAAATGATAAAGCTTATAGAGAAGATAAAGAAAGAAGGTGATTCGATTGGCGGTGTGGTAAAGGGATTGATACGTAACCCTCCTCCCGGTATTGGTGAACCTGTATTCGATAAACTTCCTGCTGATCTGGGTAAAGCAATGTTGAGTATTAATGCTGTGAAAGGGTTCGAATTTGGTTCGGGCTTTGAAGGAGTAACCATGAAAGGCAGTGAGCATAATGATGGATTTACACTTGATAAAAAGAAACAGGTAATAACTGCTAAAAATGATGCTGGCGGTACGTTGGGCGGTATTACAACAGGTGATGATATTTATTTCCGTGTGGCATTTAAACCGGTTGCAACTATTTCAAAAGCACAAAAAACAGTGACCCGTTCAGCAAAACATACCATATTGGAGGCCATTGGCAGGCACGACCCATGTGTATTGCCTCGCGCTGTTCCTATAGTTGATGCTATGTCGGCACTCGTGTTGATGGATCATTATTTACGCCATAAAGCACAGAATTTGTAAATGATGATCAAGACTCTAACTGACATATCGCATATACAAAGTCCTAATTTTATTGAATTAGGCAGGCTTGACTTCTTCGCCCTTTTTCAGAAAGTGGAAAAGAAGTTCGATACTTGCTTTTTGCTCGAGTCTTTGGGCGAAAATGCAAAGGATGCCCGTTATTCAGTTATTGGTTTTGACCCTGATACTGTTATCAGTGCTAATGGTAATATGTTAAATGTTAATGGTGAAGAATATCATTTTGAAAATCCATATTATGTATTGAGGAATTATATTCCTAAACATTATGTTCCTTCTTCATCGATTTATTCAGGCGGATTGGTGGGGTATATAAGTTATGATGCAATGTCCTTGTTTGAGCCTGCCTTGTCAATCAAACAACATGAGCAGTTCCCGCTTTTTCTATTCGGATTATATGAAGATGGTTTGCTCTTAGATAAAACCACTGGCATTACTTCATACTTCTATCATACAAAAGATAGGTCCGGCATAGTTCGTGACCTAATACAAGAAAAACAACCTGCCAAGACTTCTTTGAAAATAGAAGCCAAAGGCGATAGCATGAGTAAGGCCAGGCATCAAGAGGCTGTAAATGAAATAATAGAGGAGATAAAGAAAGGCAATACATTCCAATGCCAGGTTGGTATAAAGAGGTTATTTGATGTGGAGGGCGATACCTTGTCATTATATGAAGGATTGAGGGAGATAAATCCTTCTCCGCACATGTATTACCTGAAATTTAAAGAGAAGATAGTTATTGGTGCAAGTCCTGAGTTGTTGCTGAACCTGCATGAAGGCATTATGGAAACATATCCGTTAGCGGGTACTATTAAGCGAGGTAGATCTGCTGAAGAAGATATGGAGTTTGCACAAACCATGCTTACCGACCCCAAGGAATTAGCAGAACATAGAATGCTGGTTGACCTTCATAGAAATGATCTGGGTAAAGTTGCACGCATTGGCACGGTTAAGATCTCACGGTTAATGGAAGTAAAGCGTTATAGCCACGTTCAACATATATCAAGTGAAGTAATAGGGATTATATCACCTGAAGAAAATGCTTTTTCAGCACTGGCTGCAGTTTTTCCTGCAGGTACACTGTCCGGCACACCTAAGATAGAGTCCATGAAAATAATTGAGCGACTCGAAGGCAACCCTCGCGGGCCGTATGGTGGCGCAATAGGCTACTTTGGTTTTAACGGCGATTGTAAAATGGCTATTCCAATCCGCTCTATGTTCATCAGTAATGGAGAGGGGTATACGCAAGCTGCGGGCGGAGTGGTATGGGATTCAACTCCGGAAGGAGAATATAACGAGATACAGAATAAACTGGCCGGAATGCAAAAGGCCATTGAACCATTTATAATTTAGTTATGCGGGTACTCATTATAGATAATTACGACTCATTTACATACAACCTTTTCCAGATGGTAGGTGATATTCTCGCTCAGCAAGATGTAACAAATGTGCTTGATGTTTGCCGTAATGATAAGATAACGTTTGATGAGATCGTAAAGAAATATGATAAAATAATACTGTCTCCGGGCCCTGGTAATCCTGCTGATAAGGCGTACTTCGGAGTTTGCGCTGATGTGTTGCTTAATCCTAAAAAAGAGTTGCCTGTGCTTGGTGTTTGCCTGGGCATGCAAGGTATTGCACATTATTTTGGAGGAAAAGTAGTGCCCTCCAATAAGCCAATGCATGGCAAAACAAGTCCTATCAAACATGATGATAAAGGTGTTTTTAAGAATATTCCACAGTCAGTTCATATTATGCGTTACCACTCACTTATGGTAGATAGTAAAACCTTGCCTGCCGAACTTGAAGTAACCGCAGTGACAGATGATGCCACAAAAGAGATCATGGGACTCAGGCATAAGCAATACCCGATAGAGGGAATACAGTTTCATCCGGAGTCCTTTGCTACCCAGGAGGGGACGACAATGCTTAAAAATTTTCTTTTAAATAAATAGTGTAATGGGAACTTCATATAGAGAGCTGATACAGGAAAATAAGCACCTTTCATACAAGGAGGCGTACCGGATGCAGCAAGCTATTCTGGATGGTACTATTAAAACAGAAGAGCTTATTGCCATTTTCTCTGCAATGGAAGGCCGTTATCCTGCCGGTGAGGAAATGAATGGGATAATTGCTGCTACACGGGAATCGATGGTAAAAGTACCGATACAAACGAAAGCGCTTGATATTGTCGGTACAGGCGGAGACGGATTGCGAACATTCAATATTTCTACACTTGCCTCAGTTATTTGCGCAGCCTGCGATGTGCCTGTTGTGAAGCATGGTAGCCGTTCTGCAAGCAGTAAGTGTGGTAGCGCCGATGTGCTGGAAGCACTTGGTGTAAATATTATGATCGATTCTGCCCAAGCAGTTAATTGCTTTGAGGAAACCGGTATGACATTTCTATTTGCGCAGCGTTTTCATCCTGCATTGAAAAATGCAGCAGAAGCGCGTAAACAATATGGTAAACGGACTTATTTTAATATTCTTGGGCCGCTTGTAAACCCGGCCAGTGTTAGCCACCAAACATTAGGTGTGTTTGATTCGGAGATAACTTCCCTGATGGGAGAAGCATCTGTCAAGTCTGGTATTGATACCTTATGGGCTATACGAAGCAATGATGGAATGGATGAGATAAGTTTGTTCTCTGTGCCCTCGGTTACAGAATTTTCTGCAGAACATAACAGTGGCAGGAATATAGACCTGTCATATCCTTTGCATCAGGGCAATATTGGAGAGATACAAATTGAAAATGTGGAAGAGAGTGTGCAGATAATATCTGCCATATTACGAAACCACGCTACCGAAGTACAAACACGCACAGTTGTTATTAATGCAGCAGTTGGGTTAATGACCTTTGGTGCAGCGCAAAGTTTAAATGAGGCAATGGAGATTGCTGAGGAGGCTATTGTAAGTGGCGATGCATACAGGAAATTGAATCAACTTATTGAAACCAGCAACCGTGTATAGCAAAACAGGTACCATATTAGATGCTATATGTGAAAAGAAGGTAGAGGAGATTGCTGCAATTTCTGCGCTGGAATTTCAAGCATGGAAGGATAAAGTGAAAGATATACCAATAGAAACCGGCAAAAAATTCTCTGTTTCAATCACAGAAAAGAAACCCGGTATTATTGCTGAGGTAAAGAAAGCATCTCCATCGGAAGGTATTATAAGGGCTGATATTAAACCGGCAGAGATCGCTCTTTCATATCAGAATAATGGGGCATCTGCTATTTCAGTAGTTACTGACAGGCAATTCTTTCAAGGCGATATAAAATGGATCAGTGAGATTAAGCAATCTATCTCCTTGCCTGTTATACGCAAGGATTTTGTGATCGATGAAAAGCAGGTATGGGAATCGAAGGCAGCGGGAGCAAATGCGATGTTGCTGATTGCAGGAATATTAGAACAAACTCGATTGCAGGAATTGTATGAGTTATGTTATGAATTGGGCATGGAGGCATTAGTTGAGGTACATACAATGGACGAATTGCAAAAGGCCTTGAACATTGGTGCTCATATCATTGGAGTAAACAACCGCAATCTGAAAAGTTTTGGAGTGAGTAATTCTACATTCTCATCTATTGCTGAGCATATTCCGGATGATAGAATTGCAGTTGCCGAATCGGGAGTTCATTCACGCGAGGACTTGCTGTATATGAAAAACGCTAATGCTGATGCAGTACTTATTGGTACTCATTTTATGCGAGCCGCTGATCCAGGTAAGGCATTGGCTGAACTTATTAAGGGCATCCAATGAGTAAGAAGGTTCAAATAAAGTTTTGTGGTATGCGTACTAAAGAGGCATTAGAATATGCTATAGATATTGGAGTGGATTATCTGGGCTTTGTAATTGATTTCCCTAAAAGCCCGCGAAGTATATCCTTAAGTGAATTTCACAAGACTGCTGAATGGCTCCGAAAGAATAAAAAAGGCAAATACAAGATTGTAGCCGTTACGGTTGATATGCCATTGGAGAACATTAAATTACTTGTAGATAAAGGCCTGGCGGATATTGTTCAGTTACACGGAAATGAAAAGCTAAGCAATATCAAAAAGATAAAAGGCATTGAAATCTGGAAGGCCTGGAATAAGAACAGTAAAGGTGATGTGTTGGAAATGAACAAAGCAGTTGATAGAATACTACTTGATTCAGGGAGTGCAACAGAGAAGGCTTTGAATACATCAGGTGAGTTTGACGCATTTGCTTTGTACAAAAAATTAAAGGGTAAGAAAGTGAAAGCTGTTCTGTCCGGTGGAATTGATGCGAGCAATGTAAAAGACTATTTGGAAAAGCTAAGCCCTGAGATCATTGATATATCAAGAGGAATTGAGACATCGCCCCGTAAAAAGAGTAAGAAGAAAATGAAAGAATTTATGAATTTGGTAAATAAATAATATGGCAACTAAGAAAACTATACGCAAAGGCTATTTTGGAGATTTTGGCGGACAGTATGTCCCAGAAACGCTTATGTCGCCTTTGGAGGAGCTTGAAAAAGCGTATTTAAAATTAAGTAAGGATAAGGACTTTAAAGTAGAAGTCGCGAAGTGGCTAACAAATTTTGTAGGTAGGCCAACACCATTATATTTTGCCCAGCAATTGACAAAGAAAGCAGGCGGTGCGAAGATATATTTGAAGCGTGAAGACTTAACTCATACGGGTGCACACAAAATAAATAATGCTTTAGGCCAGGCTTTACTTGCTAAGCACATGGGTAAAAAACGTCTCATTGCGGAAACAGGTGCCGGTCAGCATGGCGTGGCCACAGCAACTGTGGCCGCTGCATTAGGTATGGAGTGCGTGGTATATATGGGTACCGTTGATATTGAAAGGCAGCAACCCAATGTACAACGTATGAAGTTATTGGGTGCAAAGGTTGTTCCTGTAACTGCCGGCAGCAAAACCCTCAAGGATGCAATTAATGAGGCCATAAGAGATTGGGTTACCAATATATCTACCTCGCATTATTTAATTGGCTCGGTACTTGGCCCGCATCCGTATCCGACTATAGTGCGCGACTTTCAAAAGATAATCGGAGAAGAAGCAAGAAAACAGATACTATTTCAAGCTAAGCGTTTACCTGATTATTTGGTAGCATGTGTGGGTGGTGGTAGTAACTCAATAGGTTTGTTCTATGACTTTTTGAATGAGAAAAAAATCAAGATCATTGGAGTAGAAGCAGGCGGTAATGGAATTAAAAGCGGAAAACACGCTGCGCGTTTTGAAGGTGGACGGCCCGGAATATTGCACGGTACATTTTCGTATGTATTGCAGGACAAATACGGACAGATAACCGAAACGCATAGCATATCAGCCGGGCTTGATTACCCAAGTATAGGCCCCGAGCATGCCGATTTGTATGCTTCAAAACGAGTAGAATATACAAGCATAACTGACGAAGAAGCATTGAAAGCATTTATGCTGCTTGCTGAAACGGAAGGCATAATTCCTGCATTGGAATCTTCACATGCTGTAGCATACGCATTAAAACTGGCAAAGAAATTACCTAAGGATAAGATCATTGTTGTGAATTTGTCGGGTAGGGGAGATAAAGACCTGGCGCAGGCTATTGAACACATTCAAAAGATGAAACTATGAACGCTTTTCAAGATACATTCAATAAAAGAGCAAAGGGAAAGCCTGCTTTTATGCCTTTCCTGGTAGCAGGCGATCCTGATTACAATACCAGTCTTGAAATGTTTAAGGCCATTGCGCCTTATGCTGATATGCTCGAAATCGGTTTTCCATATTCAGATCCTTTAGCTGATGGACCGACTATACAAGCAGCAGATGAGCGTGCATTATATTCCGGAATAAATACGGATAAAGTATTTTCATTGATAAATGATATTCGCAAATTTTACAAAGGACCTATTTCAGTATTGGTCTATGCGAATCTTGTTTATCAATATGGTATTGATGCTTTCTATAAGCAGGCAGCAAAGAATGGTATTGATGGAGTACTTGTTCCCGATGTTCCTTACGAAGAATCGGAGCCATTTGTGAAAGCAGCTAAAAAACATAAGGTATCACCTGTGTTTATGGTTACCCAAACCACAACTGAAGCGCGCCTGAAAAAAATATTGCAACATGCTGAAGGATATTTGTACCTGGTATCTGTATTAGGTGTAACAGGTAGCAGAAGTTCATTGGGTAATGATACCTATAGCTTCATTAGGAGAATAAGGAAGCATACAAAACTACCCCTTGCATTGGGTTTTGGTATTTCTCAGCGTGAGCATATTGCCAATGCTGCTAAGGCTGGTATAGATGGAGTGATTGTAGGAAGTGCTATTATAAAAATACTGGAGGCAAATTTGAATGATGCAAAAGTGGCTTCTAAGAAGATTGATGGATATATAAAAGAACTTATTGCTTAAACAGGCTTTTTACAAATTCCTGTTTGTCGAACATACGCAGATCTTCCATTTTTTCGCCAATACCAATATAACGTACCGGTATTTTAAATTGATCGGATATACCTATCACCACACCACCTTTGGCAGTACCATCAAGTTTTGTTAATGCCAGTGCTGTAACGTCAGTTGCTTTGGTAAATTCTTTACACTGTTCAATTGCATTTTGCCCGGTAGATGCATCGAGCACCAATAAAACCTCGTGCGGTGCACTAGGTATAACCTTTTGCATAACGCGTTTTATCTTTGATAACTCACTCATCAAGCCAACTTTATTATGAAGGCGGCCGGCAGTATCTATAATAACTATATCAGCTTTTTGTGCAACAGCAGATTGTACTGTGTCGAATGCAACTGCCGAAGGATCGGCATTCATGCCTCTTGATACAATAGGAACATCAACGCGTTTAGCCCAAATGGTAAGTTGTTCAACTGCAGCGGCACGAAAAGTATCGGCAGCACCCAACACAACCTTTAATCCTGACTTTTTAAAATTGTTTGCAAGCTTACCAATGGTTGTGGTTTTTCCAACCCCGTTTACACCTACCACCATTATTACATACGGTGTACCTTCAGTCAGTTCAGGTCCGGCGCCATTATTACTTGCTGTTAACAGGTTCGATATTTCTTCTTTCAGAATACCATAAACCTCACTTGTCTGTATATTCTTGTTCTTCTTAACACGTTCCTGCAGGTTGGCAATTATTTTACCGGTAGTAGTGGTTCCAACATCCGAAGCGATCAATGTTTCTTCAATGTTATCGAGTACTTCCGCATCAATAGTAGCTTTGCCTGTAATGGCACGTGCAAGTCTTGAAAAAAAACCTTCTTTGGTTTTCGTCAACCCAATATCAAGTCCGCCTTCTTTTTTCTTTCCACCAAATATATCGCGTAGCTTCATAAACTATTTTTTATCACCCATCATTTTAGCGTTGAACTGCTTCGATTGTCCTCTTGGTATTGATAATGATTTCCAGCCTTCATTCTTTTGAGCCTTGGCAAGGTAAACTATTTGCCCAATGTGCGAGGAGTAATGTGCCGTTTGGCGAATGAGTGCATCCATTACAGTATGGTCTTCTGCCCGGATCTTTACAATCTTTTGCAGGTCTTCAGGTTTTAGTGAATTAAGGCAATCAATAAAACATTTCCATCCTTCGTTCCACTTTTCCATAAGCTGTGCCCGGGTGGTTATATCAGTTGCAATAAACTCATCATCTCTGTTGCGTGAATCTTTTTCTCCGTCGGTAGTAAGGAAATTGGTCCATCTGGAAAGCATATTACCCCAAAGGTGTTTTACAATTACTGCAATACTGTTCGATTCTGCTGAAGGCACCCAGAACAATTGTTCATCGGTAAGCTGTGCCATGGCATCTTCTGCCATTTTTTTATACTGAAGGAAAACCTTCTTTGTTGTTTCCAAATAGTCGTGCGATTCCATAGGGGGAAATAAAAAAGCTTTCTCCTGTTGTAAGAAGAAAGCTTTAATAAGGTGTACTAAAATTATTTAGCTGTAAGGAAATCCTTTACGTGATCCTTATTTACAATTTCTTCTTTAAAACTGAAAGAACCAGTCTTTGGTGATTTAACCATCTTTATCACCTTAACGAAGTCTTTACCTTTACCGGTTTTAAATGTTGCTACAGTCTTTTTTGCCATGACGTGTCAGTATTAATAGATTACTTAATTTCTTTGTGAACTGTCATCTTTCTCATTACCGGGTTGTATTTCTTCAACTCGATACGTTCAGGAGAATTCTTTTTGTTCTTTTTGGTAATATACCTTGATGTACCAGGCAAGCCACTTGCTTTATGCTCTGTGCATTCAAGTATTACCTGTATACGATTACCTCTTTTCCTTGCCATGATGCTTTAGGTTTGAAACGTTACTTGGTAGTTGTTATAAAGCCTTTTTCCCTGGCTTCCTTTAGGCAGGCATAAATGCCTTTTACGTTAATTATCTTTATTCCGGCGGTAGATACCTTTATGGTAACCCACTTATTCTCTTCCGGAACAAAAAAACGCTTGTCTTGAAGATTTGGATTGAACCTGCGCTTGGTCTTGCGGTTAGAGTGGGAAACACTGTTTCCTACCATCGCCTTTTTACCTGTAATTTGACATATTCTTGACATGATACCTTATTTTTTTTCGGGATGCAAATGTAAGAAATAAATCTTTCTGATATACAGTATTGGCTAAAATCTTTGCTGTTAATGAATAAATAGTGGTAGTATATGTGTTAATTAATTGATAATCAGTATATTTTAACGAACAGGAAGAATGATAATGTTATAGGTTCTATCTTTGCAGCCATGTCTGGTACTCCATTAAATAAAAAAGAAAGAGGCTATTTAACGTTAAGCGTTGGTCTGGCATTGCTTGTAATCTGTTTTCAGGTATATTCAGGTTTACATACCGTTGTTGCGTTTGTTTCTATAGCTATTGTATTGCTTACCATGCTTATTCCGGGTACCCGGTATACCTATATATTTACGTCTTTGGCTACCATAGACATTATAATTGGTTATTATTTTTCGAACCTGACCATTGATCCTGACAAGTTTTATAACCTGCTATATAATAGAAGTTCGGCGGTATTAAGTATATGGATATCAGCTTTTTTAATTGTAAAATTCAAGCAAAGCCGTACAGAGGAACAGAGGAGTAACCAACGTATGAATGCATTGTTCATGTATGCAACAGAGGGCATCATTATATCTAATAGTGATGGTAACATTGTAATGGTTAATCCGGAGGCGGAAAAACAATTTGGATATGCAATTGATGAGCTAATAGGGAAAAGAGTAACCATGCTATTTCCTGAACGGTATGGGGCAGGGCATTTAGAACGAAGAAGAGCACTTAAGGCGAACCCTGAGGCCAGATTGGTAGTACGTGCAATGGATATTTTCGGATTAAGAAAAGACGGGACTGAATTCCCTGTTGAAGTCAGCTTAAGCAGCTTCATCGCTGCCGATGGCCCCTTAGTGGTTTGTTTTGTTTTAGATACCACAGAATTGAAAAAGCAAAGAGAATTGACAAAAGCGCTTGAAAGGGAAATGGAACTGAATGAATTAAAATCGCGCTTTGTGGCAATGGCTTCCCATGAATTTCGCACCCCTTTAAGTACAATCATGTCTTCAGTTGCGTTGGTAGAAAAGTATGATGACCCTTCGCAGAAGGAAGACAAGATAAGACATATAAACCGTATTCGTTCCACAGTAAAAAACCTGACTAATATTTTAACTGATTTTCTTTCGCTCGATAAACTGGAAAGCGGCCTTGTAATGGTTAATCCGGCAGTTTTTAAATTAGATAAGTTTTGTGCCGAAGTAGTAGAAGAAATAAGGGTGGTAGTAAAGCCGGGTCAGCAAATAAATTATTTGTATGCCGCTACAATACGAGATGTGAACATGGACCAGAATTTATTACGCAATATTTTAACAAACCTGTTAAACAATGCTATAAAATATTCACCTGAAAAAAGCTATATTGATTTTTCAGTATCTAATACTGACAATGAGCTAATAATGTCAGTAAAAGATAGTGGTTTGGGCATTCCGGAAGCAGATAAGCCATTTATGTTCGACAGGTTTTTCAGGGCCAAGAACGTATCTACCATTCAAGGTACAGGGCTGGGACTTAATATTGTAAAAAGATATGTTGACCTTATGGGTGGTAAAATTGATTTTGTCAGCGAAGAAAATAAAGGCACTACTTTTACAGTAAAATTACCAATTACGGTATAGTGACCCTATGAATCAGCTTGTAGCCATAATGCAGCGTGAATTACGCCATGAATTAAGAAGCAGGCGGGCTTGGCTGGCTATTTTGCTTTATATAGCAAGCACAGTATACATCACTTATCTGGCTTTTCAGCACGATCTTGAACCGGTTACCTGGAATGCGCTGTTCTGGATACTGATAATATTCATTTCAATGTTTGCCGCTTCGGGCAGTTTTTCGGGTAGAGAAGGAGAGATGCTTTACATATATACACTTGTTTCTCCCGCTAAATTTATTCTGGCAAGGTTATTATATAATGGCATATTTATGGTTATTGTGAGCATTATTACCTTGCTCGTCTATATGATGTTTACCGGAAATCCGGTGGGTAGTATTGCTGTGTTCATGGCTACCGTTCTATTGGCCGTTTGGGGTATATCATCATTGCTCACTATGGCATTTGCAATTTCAATTAAAGGTGGTGGTGGGTTTACATTAATGGCAATTATCAGTTTCCCCTTACTTGTTCCGCTGCTTATTATAGCTCAGCATCTTTCTTCTCAAAGTATGCAACCAAATCCGTCGGAATATATAGGAAACCTTGCAGCTTTACTCTCATTAGATGCCCTAATTGCAGCCCTCTGCTATTTATTATTTCCATATCTTTGGCGCGACTAAAATTCCCCTGAAAGGGATGTTATATGACACAAGGTATTCTTACAGCAAAATGGTGGAAAGTTTTATGCGCTTTGTTGTTGATATATACTGCAATTGCAGGTTTTTTAGTGCCTGTGCCTACTAAGCCTATTTTACACGAAACGATCAGAAACCTTTACTTCCACGTGTGTATGTGGTTTGCCATGATGTTCATTTTTACTGTGTCACTGGTGTATAGTATTAAATACCTTATGGACCCTAAAAAAGAGTTTGACATTATTGCATCTCAAACAGCAAATACAGGAACAGTTTTCGGTATACTCGGATTAATAACAGGTATGCTATGGCTCAGGTATACCTGGGGAGAAACAGGTAAGGACTGGTGGGCTCCAGACCCTAAACTGAACGGAGCGCTTATTGCATTGCTTAGCTATTTCGCATACATAGTGTTGAGAATATCAATGGATGATGAGCAGAAAAAAGCGCGGGTAGCAGCAGTTTACAACATATTTGCGTATGTAATGATGATAGTGTTTGTTATGATATATCCGCGCTTAAGTAACGTCGATTCCTTACATCCGGGCAACGGAGGTAACCCAGGTTTTAATCAGTATGATCTTGATAATCATATGCGTATGGTATTTTACCCTGCCGTTATGGGTTGGGTATTACTATCTGCCTGGATAGCATCTATCAATATTCGAATGGAAAAAATAAACAGCTATCATCATAATAAAATATGAGAATAATCAGGAACTTTGCAACCTTAATTGCCGTACTTTGCTCTACAGTGTTATATGCCCAATCATCAGCTGATGGTAGTATTGAAATGGCAGACAGATTAAAAGCCGATGGTAAAATATACGTAGTGGTGGGTGTGGTTACTATAATTCTAATTGGCTTATTATTATATTTAGTAATGATAGATAGAAAGGTGGCGAAAATGGAAAAGGAAATTGAGGCTGACAAAAAATAAGTAAAATGAAAAAGACCCACATAGTAGCGCTTGTTGTTATTGCAATTGCATTTGGAGTAATACTTACTTCATTGTCTAACAATAGTACATATGCTTCTTTTAAGGAGGCAAGTGATCACCCGGGCAATGTATATCACGTTGTAGGTAAGTTAGATAAATCAAAGCCGTTTGAATACGATGCACATGTAAATGCAAATCTGTTTACCTTCTACCTTATTGATAGGGATGGTTCAGAACGCAAGGTATCCTTAGGCAAACCTGAACCGGATGATTTTGAGAAATCAGATCAGATAGTAGTAATTGGTAAGGCGCAGGATGGAAATTGTTTTTCAGCCGCCGATGTACTTATGAAATGCCCATCAAAATATACAGTCGATAGCATTCCTTCACAGAAGAAGCAAAGCTCAATGTAATTCTTCAACCGAACGTGAACGAAGTAACATACATTGGTGAAGGAATTGGCTGGCAGACCGCCGGTAATGCATCTATCTTTTTATCTTTTGTAGCGTCCTTATTTGCTGCTTATTGTTATTTCAATTCTGCAAATAACGATGAACTGGAAAATGGTCCCTGGAAAAAACTGGGACGTATTGGTTTCTGGTTGCATTCACTGGGTGTGATCGGCATTATGACCACATTGTTCTGTATGATATTCCGTCATATGTATCAATATCACTACGTATGGGAATACTCTAATGATGCAATGCCGCGCAGGTACACGCTCGCTTGTTTCTGGGGCGGGCAGGAAGGTAGTTTTCTATTATGGACATTCTGGCAGGTTGTTTTAGGTAATGTACTTATTCGCACTGCAAAAAAATGGGAAGCGCCCGTAATGACTGTTATATCGGTTGCGCAGGTATTCTTAGCATCAATGCTTCTGGGTTTTTATATTTTCGGCTGGAAAAACCCTATAGGCAGCAATCCGTTTACATTACTGAAAGATACTCCAGGCTTTATGGGCTCACCCATATTCAATGAGCCTGACTACGCATCTAAATTAGCAAGGACAGCCACGGGCCTTAACCCATTACTTCAAAATTACTGGATGACCATCCACCCACCTACTTTATTCCTTGGTTTTGCGTCTACTGTTGTTCCGTTTGCTTATGCTATTGCAGGTTTATGGAAAAAGAAGTATGGTGAATGGCAATTAGATGCACTTCCATGGACATTCTTTGGTATTATGATATTAGGCACCGGTATTTTAATGGGTGGTGCATGGGCATATGAATCACTTTCTTTTGGTGGCTTTTGGGCATGGGACCCGGTTGAAAATGCCTCGCTTATTCCATGGCTTACCTATGTAGGTGCCGGGCACGTAATGATAGTTCACAAGGCAAGAAAGAACTCAGCTCTTTCAACATTCTTATTCCCGATAATAACTTTTATTCTTGTACTGTACTCTACTTTTCTTACACGCAGTGGTATATTAGGTAATACTTCTGTTCATGCATTTACCGACCTTGGGTTATCAGGCCAGTTACTGATATATCTGTTTTTCTTTATTATCCTTTCAATTATTTTGGTAATTGTAAACTGGAAGGGAATACCACGTGACAAACAAGAAGAAGACCTATGGTCAAGAGAGTTCTGGATGTTTCTGGGTGCATTGGTTTTATTAATGTCGTGTATTCAAATTGTAGCAACCACATCTATTCCTGTTACGGCTAAACTATTTGGCTTTTTAAGCAGGCATACTCCCGTATTTAAAGAATCACTGGCAAAGCTTGCAAACCAAGCGCCACCAGTAGATCGCATTGGTTTTTATAATAAGTGGCAAATTCCTTTTGCTATTTTGGTATTACTGATTTTAGGTTTCAGCCTGTATTTTAAGTTTAAGAATACAGATATGAAACAGTTAGTAAAACAAATGACCTTGCCGTTTATTTGCAGCGTGGTATTTACTGTGTGTAGTGTATTAATGCTGAATGAAACGAACGGATTTTATATTGCATTGCTGGCTATGAGTTGGTTTGCCGTTTGTGAGAATTTTTATTACTGGATAAAAAACAAGAAAACAAATTTCCTGAAAGGCGGTGCATCATTTGCTCACGTGGGCTTTGCATTGGTTATGATGGGTGCCCTTATCTCAACTTCAAAAAAGGATGTGATATCTGTAAATACATCTAAGAAAAGCGTAAAATCAATTGATGAAAGCTTTTCTGATGCTACAAATATCCGCATGGACCAGGGCGATACGTTGCGTATGGGCGATTACTACGTTACCTATACAGGTAAGCATAGGGTTGGTAAAAACATTCTTTACAACATCGAATACTTGACAAAGAATATTGAAACAAAAAAATATACTTCTCAGTTTACATTAACTCCGCTTATTCAGCTGAACCCTCAAATGGGCAATGTTGCTGAGCCTTCTACCAGGCATTTCTGGAGTAAAGATATATATACGCATATAACCTATGCTGACCCGAACAGCCTGAAAGATGAAAATAAAGAAAGCGCGTTTGCTTTAGCAAGAACGTCTACCATATCGGTCGGCGATAAAATTTTTGCTTCAAGAGATACAATTTTACTTAGTTCCTTAGATAGCCATGTTGATCTGAAAAAATATAACCTGAAGGAAGGAGATATTGTCGTCGGAGCAGTTTTGAAAGTAATGGATTCTAACCATTCGGTTTATTCAGCAGAACCTATTTATGTGATCTCAGGTAATGAGGTTCATTATATTAATGATACCTTGACAAGCCTGGGGTTGGTATTTTCGTTTGATAAGATAGACCCTAAAACACATAAGCTGGACATATCGGTAGCTGAAGCTAAGCATATTGCAAAAGATTATATTGTTATGGAAGCGATTGTGTTTCCATATATAAATGTATTATGGATTGGCTGTTTAATAATGATCTTAGGTACTACTCTTGCCATAAGGCAGAGAATTTTAAAGAGTAGGGAAGCGAAAGCTGATAATACCTCTTTGAATGAAATCAAAGCGTAATAAAATTGTATTTATTGGTGCAGGTAATGTGGCAAGTGCCATAGCTAAGACCTTGCATAAAAAGCATGATATTGTTCAGGTATATAGTAAAAGCAATGCTCATGCAGAACAATTGGCTTCTGTTCTCCATTGTTCCTTTACAAATAGTTTGAAGAAAATAGTTTCAGATGCAGATATATACATAATAGCTGTTAAAGATGATGCTATAGAGCAAGTGGCTTCAGTATTACGATTGGGAAACAAATTAGTGCTGCATACTTCAGGAGCTATTGACATTTCACCCCTGAAAAAAATTTCGAATAGATATGGTGTACTCTATCCATTGCAAACTTTCTCGAAAGATTCTTTAATAAAAAAAGGTATCCCGTTTTGCATTGAAGCTTCAGATAAAAATGTAAAAACAGAACTTGAAGAATTGGTGAAAGAATTGAAAGGTGAGGTACATGTTCTGAATTCTAAGCAAAGGGCAAGGCTGCACTTAGCGGCTGTTTTTGTGAATAATTTTACAAACCATATGTTTGCAATTGCTGAGGACATTCTTAATGAAGATAAAATTCCATTCGATCTATTATTGCCACTGATTGATGAAACAATTACTAAAATAAAATATAAATCCCCGTTTCAATCACAAACAGGCCCGGCTTTGCGAAAGGACAAAAAGACAATTAAAAAGCATGAGAAAATGCTTTCAGATAAGCCAGATTACCTATCAATTTATAAACAAATGACAAAAAGCATTCAACATATACATTCCCATGCAAAAAAACTTTAAGGAATTACTTAACCAGGTTAAAGCATTGGTTTTTGATGTGGATGGTGTTTTAACCGATGGGAACATTATTTTAATGCCTAATGGTGAGTTAGTCAGGACAATGAATATGAAAGACAGTGTGATAATGAAGCATGCTGCAAAATCAGGTTATCATTTATGCATTATTACGGGTGGTAATTCATTAGCAGTAAAGCAAAGGCTTAACAGACTTGGAATTAACGATGTTTATATGAAAACCCATGATAAGTTGGATGCTTTGAAGGAATTTGCCAGCATTTATGACTTGAAACTTGATGAGATTTTATACATGGGAGATGATTTGATAGATTTTGAGGTGATGAGTAAAGTTGGGGTGCCTGCATGCCCGAAAGATGCAGTACCTGAAATAAAGGAAATATCGCTATATATTTCAGATAAAGACGGTGGAAAGGGCTGTGTACGAGATATTATTGAACAGGTGATGAAGGTGCAAGGTAAGTGGGGGATACCTAATTTTAACACATAGATTATACTGTGTTAACAAAAAAGGCGTAAAAAAAGATATCGCATGTCAAAAATATATCTACCTTAGCAGCTCAAACAAAAAAATTAACACCAAAAACTATGAAAAAAGTTTACAATTTAGTGCTTGTTTGCGGATTGTCTTTATTGACAATTGGTGCAAGCGCACAAAGCCTTAAGAAGGCAATTCTTACAAAGGAAACTAAGCATATTGTTACAGCGCATTTAAAACATGCTGCTCACAAGCCTACAGCGGGTACAACTTATGCATTTATTGATTACCCTGTTATTGACTCGGCAATCAGCTCTCAATATGCCGGAATCAGTTATTTAGGAAGCCCATTAGCACAAGGTTTTTATGTTCAGGACTTAAATACTCACTATGTTAATGCTGATAGCGGCACTCAAATAAACCCAGTGCTATTACATAGCGCCAGTGTAGCTTTTGACAGTATTATCGATATATCTGGAACAGCGTACCAAGGACAAAGTGTTGTTGTGGATTCATTATTTATTCCTGTTGGCCAGGAAAACCTTTCTGGAAAAAATGACACACTGGTAGTTCAAATAAACTCTGTTACCGCTGCCGGAATTCCAACATCTACAGTTTTATGGTCACAAACAATTATTCAAGATACTGGTTTGTCTTCAGGCCCTTCAAATGCAAAAGGTGCAGCTAGTTGGTTTTATGCATATACACTGCAATTAGCACCGCAATTTTCGTTACCTGCAGGTTCAAGCAAATTTGCTGTTACATTAAAGTATTATGATGAAACAAAACAAGATACTTTTGGTTTCTTGTATGGTTCTCCTGCATACAATTGTGCAGCAGCGGGTGGCAATTTTCCTGATACAACCTATGTAGGTACTGTAATTAAAATAACGGGTACCGGTGGAGGTTTGTATACTGCAAACAGTTTTACGAACGGATATGCGCACTATACAAACGGAACTACTACAATTACCTTACCTAGCGCTGCTTATGGTGCTGGTTTAAGTTACGCTTGTGGTACTGCATCTAGTACTGGTCTTGATTGGCAGGATATTGCAATGTATGCTGAAGTATCTTTTACAGATGTTACAGGTGTAAATGCTGTTAAGGATAATGGTCTGACAATTGGTCAAAACTATCCTAACCCTTTCAACAAGACAACAAATATCTCTTACAGTTTAACAAAATCATCTGATGTTGTTTTCACTGTTTCTGATATGACTGGTAGGACATTGATTAATAATACATATTCTAATTCTACCCCAGGTCAACACGTAATTAGCCTTAGCGCTAGTGAATTTACACCAGGTGTATATTTCTACACATTTAATGTAAATGGTTCTTCAGTAACTAAGAAAATGATCATTACTGAGTAATATTTATTTTGGTTTAATTTTAAAAGCCCTCCATTTTTATGGAGGGCTTTTCTTTTTATATTATTTGGATTTAATTAATTAAGAGCGGTACATTTGCATACATGAAAAGGGCAAAAACATGCTTCAGCACTTTAAGATATAAGCGATTGCTTATGTTCTTTTTGTGTATTTCAACCGTAAAGGCTTTCAGTCAGGATGTTAATGGAATCCGGCCCATTGAAAAATCAGGCGTGCAGACTTTAGTGGTTCATAAGCCTCTGAATTTAGGTGGCGACTCTAATCTCATTGTAATTAATTATGATTCTGCCGATGCTGAAGCCTGGGGCTCTTCTAATTATACCCGGGATCAAACTCAGCTGATGAACATGAATTATTCCTATCCGGCTGATAGTTCTTCTGGCAATTATTATGTAATAAACTATTTTGCAGTAGCTTTTGATAGCCTTATAGATCCTTATTTGAAAAGATCTTTCGCAACAGATTCTATAGGGCATTTATTTATAGATACCCTTATAGTGCCCTTAGTTCACGTAAATCATAGTGGTGTAAATGATACGGTAGATGTACAATTAAACCTTGTTAATTCTATGGGTTATCCAACATCAATAATGCTAACCGATTCTAAAATTATTGGCACTCAAATTGGCGGCACGAATAGTAATTCAGTTATTAATTACCTTAAAATACCCGAAAACTATAATTTATCCTCAGGCACAAAGTTTGCAGTTACAGTTAGGTATAATGGTTCTAAGTTAGACAGCTGCTGGTTCGTTTATGGGTATGGTAGCTTTGTCAGCGCTTGCAACGGAGGAATATATACCTTGGCCGAGCCAAGTAATTTTTCTGTAGTACAGGACTCAAAAGGTAGTTTTATCGCCAATAGCTTTATTCAGTACAGCAAGTATTCATCCGTAGGCTTGTATCCTACTAGTAATGGTAATGTGTTGTATTATAGCTGCTCTGGTGATAGTGTTTTTTCAAGCGGGTCGGACGGAGCTTCCTATTTTCAGAATATTAATGTGTATGCAATGGTTACAACCGTGCCACTTGGTATAAATGAATTGCAGAAAGATGGTTTTAGTATTGCTCAGAATTATCCAAACCCTTTTACTAATACAACCCGGATTAGTTATAGCTTGAAAAGCATTTCAGATGTTGATTTTAGTGTTTCCGATATAACTGGCAGAAAGCTTTTGGATAATAAATATAATAAAGTAGCCCCTGGTCAATATTCCATTAACTTTAGTTCCGAACAATTCCTTCCGGGAGTATATTTCTATTCTTTTGAAGTAAATGGGGCGTCTGTGACCAGAAAAATGGTCATTTCAAAGTAAATAAAGGTCTTTTGTTGGTAAATTACCTAGGGCTGTTTAAATCTTATTCCTTCATTTTCCTTTACAGCATATGCAAAAGCTTATTTTTGCGCCACTTTTAACCTATGACAGAAGATAAAGGAAGAAAAGACGACGAGAGTTCAAGTGATGAATCGTCTGGTAATGAGGATAATGGTGGAACCACAGATGGCATAGAATCATCTCGTGTTACTCATCTTCCACAGCTTTACCAGAACTGGTTTTTAGACTATGCCTCGTATGTTATTCTGGAACGGGCTGTACCAGCCCTTGAGGACGGTTTAAAGCCTGTTCAGAGACGTATCCTGCATTCTATGAATGAATTGGAGGATGGACGGTACAATAAAGTTGCAAACCTGATAGGAAATACAATGAAGTATCATCCGCATGGTGATGCTTCAATTGGTGATGCAATGGTTCAATTGGGCCAGCGCGACCTGTTGATAGATATGCAGGGTAACTGGGGTAATATATTTACCGGTGACTCTGCTGCTGCTCCGCGTTATATCGAGGCCCGCCTTTCAAAGTTTGCATTAGATGTTGTATTTGATGCAGATACTACCGTTTGGCAGGCCAGTTACGATGGCAGAAATAAAGAGCCTGTTTTATTACCGGTTAAGTTTCCTTTGCTTTTGGCCCAGGGTGCTGAAGGTATTGCAGTAGGTTTGGCATGTAAAATATTACCGCATAACTTTAATGAGCTTATAGATGCTTCTATCAAGGTATTAAAGGGTATTAAGCCACATATATACCCTGATTTTCCTACAGGTGGTATGGCCGATATGTCCAACTACAATGATGGAATGAAAGGCGGTAAAATATTGGTACGGGCCAAGATAGTTGTTACCGATAAAAAGACACTTACCATAACTGAGATTCCATTCGGCACTACAACTTCATCGTTGATAGATTCTATTATAAATGCTAACGAAAAGGGTAAGATAAAAATAAGGAACATTGAAGATAATACGGCAGAGAATGTCGAAATACTTATCCATTTGCCTGCCGGTGTATCGCCCGATAAAACCATTGATGCACTGTATGCATTTACTGATTGTGCTCTTTCTATTTCACCTAACGCCTGTGTAATTGAGGGCCAGAGGCCACGCTTTTTAGGCGTAAGCGAAATGCTGAAGATTGCAACTGAGCGCACCCTAGGCTTATTGCAAAAGGAACTGGAAGTTAAAAAGCATGATTTAACGGAGCAATTACACTTTGCTTCATTAGAGAAAATATTTATTGAGAAGCGTATATACAGGGATATTGAGAACTGCGAAACATGGGAAGAAGTATTAGAAGCCATTGAAGCAGGCTTGAAGCCGCACAAGAAGAAATTCCCGCGTGAGATTACACGAGAGGATATTATTAAGCTTACAGAGATAAAGATCAAGAGAATATCGAAGTTCGATAGTTTTATTGCTGAGGAGTTCATGAAGAAGATACTTGATGAACTGAAAGCAGTACAGCATAACCTGGATAACCTTACTGAATACGCTATAGAATATTACAAAGAACTTAAGAGGAAATACGGGACAGGAAGAGAGCGGAAGACCGAGATAAAATCATTCGATGCAATTGTGGCTACAAGTGTAGCAGCATCGAACCAAAAGCTTTATGTAAACCGCGAAGAAGGGTTTGCCGGTTACAGTATGCGTAAAGATGAATTTGTATGCGATTGTTCCGATATTGATGATATTATTGTTTTCCGCAGAGATGGAACGATGTTAGTTACCCGTGTTGCCGAAAAGGCTTTTGTCGGTAAGGATATTATCTATATCAATACCTTCAAGCGTAACGACGAGCGTACTATATATAACTTAGTATACCGCGATGGTACAAAGGGCGCAACATTTATGAAGCGCTTTGCTGTTACATCGATTATACGCGATAAGGAGTATGTCCTTACACGAGGGAATGAAGGCTCTGAAGTGCTTTATTTTACTGCTAATCCGAATGGAGAGGCAGAAGTGGTAACGGTGAATTTGAAGGCTACAACAACGGCACGGGTTAAGATATTTGATCTGAATTTTGCTGACCTGGCTATTAAAGGTCGGGATGCAATGGGTAATATAGTTACCAAGTACCCCGTGCGCAAAGTTCAGCAAAAGGAAAAAGGAGTATCAACGCTTAGTGCACAAAAAATATGGTACGACGATACTGTGCACCGCCTGAATACTGATGAGCGTGGGACATTTATTGGCGAGTTCTCTGGTGAAGATAAGATACTTGTAATGACCCAGGACGGGAATTACAGGTTAAGCAGCTTCGAGCTCACATCGCATTTTGAAGAAGATATGGTGCTTATAACCAAGTTCGATGATAAGCAGGTTATAACTGCAGCATATTGGGAAGGCGAGAAAAAGAAATATTATATCAAGCGTTTTGTACCCGAGGTGACCGATAAAAAGATCAAGTTTATATCGGAGACTGATGGCTCGCAATTAGAAGCTGTAACCGATATTAAGCATCCGATAGCAGAGATCAAGTTCAGTAAGGAAAAGGGCAAAGAGTTGCCGGATCTGAAATTGAGCATGGATGAGCATATACCTATTATGGGTATGAAAGCGCTCGGCAAGCCATTGAATTATACCCGTATTAAGGAAGTTGAATTTATTGGAGACCCAAATGCACCTAAGGACGAACCAACCGCAAAACCTAACACCCCTGCCGCACCAAAAGCGCTATTAGATTTTGATGAGGATAGTGGTGAGTCGCCAATGGAGCAATTAAAGTCGAAATTAGAGGCAGCACCAGCAAAACCCAAGGTAGTGGTAGCTAAACCTACGGGAGGAGGAGCAACTAAGACAAATCTGCCGGAACCATCACAAAAACCTAAGGAAGACAAGCCTAAAAAACGTGGGCCAAGTCAGACTTCAATGGAGTTCTAGTTTATCATTGATAATCAATAAATTGTGTATATTTTCTTAAATAAAAAATCCCCTGCTTTTCAGTAGGGGATTTTTTAATTTTATTGGTTAGCTAATTACTCAGCAACTACTTCAAATTCCATTGGAGTAGCTATTTCTTTGTAAAGCTTAACATTAGCAGAATATTTACCTGCAGTTTTAATAGAATCGGTAGGCAGGCTGATGTTCTTTCTGTCAACTACATAACCAAGTTTGGCGATAGCTTCTGCCAATTGGATTGAGTTAACCGAACCAAATATTTTACCGTTTTCGCCAACCTTAGCCGGAACCTTAACAACTAAGTCCTTAAGTTTCTTAGCCATGTTAGTAGCGTCGGTCCTTGCTTTTTCTTCCTTGTGTGCTCTTTGCTTAATAATTTCAGCCAATTGTTTGCGGTTGCTTTCGGTTGCAACTTGTGCAAGGCCTCTTGGTATCAAAAAGTTCCTGGCATAACCTGGTTTCACTTTTACAAGGTCATACTGTATGCCTAGGTTTTCTACGTCTTTAGTAAGGATAATTTCCATGACTGATATTGTGCTTTAGTATTATTTAATAAGATCGCCTACAAAAGGAAGCAATGCCATGTGGCGAGCTCTTTTTACAGCTTGTGCTACTTTACGTTGGTATTTTGATGAATTACCTGTGATACGCACAGGTAATAACTTACCTTGTTCGTTAATGAAATTCTTCAAAAAGTCAGGGTTCTTGTAATCGATATACTTAATACCATATTTTTTAAAGCGGCAATATTTGCTCTTCTTCACCTCAATTGGAGGAGGAGTAAGGTAGCGTACTTCGTTACTTGCTGCTGATGTGTTTTCTGCCATGACTGATTATATTAATTTAATGTAGATTCTGCTTTCTTCTTGTGATCGCCTTCTTTGCCTTTACCAAACTTAAGCTTCCTCTTTTCAAGGTAAGCAATAGCATGCTTGTCGAGCGATACGGTTAAGTAGCGCAATACGCGTTCGTCACGGTAGTAAGCAATGTCAAGGTCCTTAACAATAGTTCCAGGTCCTTCAAATTGAAACACATGGTAAAAACCGGTGCTCTTTTTCTGGATCGGATACGCCAGTTTCTTTAGTCCCCAATGTTCTTCGGTTACTATCTTACAACCACTGTCCTTAAGGGTTTTACGGTAAAAATCTACCGCTTCCTTGGTCTGCTCTTCGCTCAGTACCGGGGTCAGAATAAAAATGGTCTCGTATTGCTTGCTTTTGTTCATGTTTTTTTAAAATGGACCGCAAAGATAATATTATTTCTCTTTCGCAATACCCTTTAGCCTCTTTTTTTCATCTTTTTTGGTAGGGGTGTTATTCCCTTCATTGCGAGGGGCTAAGCAATCTAAACATCTTGCATTATAAACACTATGGTTTGCAACTCTAAGATTTAAGTTTGTGGCTCGTAATTGACTGATTATTAATTGGAAAGTATGATCTTGCCCAGAGCTTCCACCCAAATGTCAGAGTCGTTAAGAGACTCAACCAGGTGTAAATGAGTGCCCCCATGCTGCTGGAAAAGATGATTGTACTCCGTACGTATTTCAAAAAGGGTTTCGAGGCAATCGGCAACAAAAGCCGGGGAGAATGCCAGAATGCGTTTAATACCTGCCTTAGCCTTTTCCTCAATGACCTTATCGGTATACGGTTTTATCCATGGGTCGCGCCCAAGGCGCGATTGAAATGTAGTAGTATACGTACCCTCTTTTATACCCAGTGCAGATACCAGCAAACGGGTGGTTTCGAAACACTCAGCGCGGTAACAATAAAATTTGGCAGGGCTAAAGGTGCTACAGCAATCATTCAACTGGCAGTTCGTGCCGCATTGCGCCGAGCCCTTTAAAATGTGTCGTTCGGGCAGGCCATGATAGCTGAATAAAAAGTGATCGTATTCTTCGAGCTTGTTTTGCTGTTTAACAATATTGGTAAATGCGTTTATAAAGTGTGGATTATTAAAAAATGGGCCTACAATAGTTGTGTGTGGCACCACTTCTTTACTTTTAATAACGTCCATTACCTTTTCAATAGTTGAACCTGTGCTTGACGATGCATAGTGAGGGTAGAGGGGAACCACTATAAGTTTTTCCACTGCCTGATTGCCCAATAGTTTGTCAATGGCTTTTTGTATAGGTGGGTTTTGATAACGCATGGCCAATTCAACCACGTAGTCTGAACCTAGGTGCTTTTGCATTTTATCGGCCAGTCGTTTACTATACACCATTAGCGGAGATCCTTCTTTGGTCCATACCTGTTTGTATTGCGCCCCTGATTTTGATGCGCGCGTAGGTGCTATAATTAAATTAACAAGCAGTTTACGCCGCCATGCCGGTATATCTATTACGCGCCCGTCATTCAAAAACTCTACAAGGTATTTGCGCACGTCAGCCGTTTCAGGGCTGTCGGGTGTTCCCAAATTAACTAATAATATTCCTGTCTTACTCATAATTTTGAATTTTAAATTTTGAATGTTTAATGAAATACAGAATTCTTTTTATAATTCAACATTTAACACTCAAAATTCAACATTGCGCATTAAAAATTTAATGCGCGCTTCCCTGTTGCATCCAAACAAGCTTCTTTAATAGCTTCTGAAAAGGTCGGGTGGGCATGGCAAATGCGTGCAATATCTTCGGCGGATGCACGGTATTCCATGGCTACTACTGCTTCACCGATCATATCTGCTGCACGCGGACCAATAATATGTACACCTAAAATTTCGTCGGTAGCTGCATTGGTAAGTACCTTTACAAATCCGTCGAGGTCGCCGCTGGCACGTGCACGTCCGCTTGCCTTAAACGGAAAATTACCTGCCTTGTATGTTACCCCTGCAGTTTTCAATTGCTCTTCGGTTTGGCCTACGCTGGCTACTTCGGGCCAGGTATAAACTACTCCGGGAATTAAGTTATAATCTACATGCGGCTTTTGGCCTGCAATAGTTTCTGCTACATACACACCTTCTTCTTCGGCTTTATGTGCTAACATGGCACCACGCACCACGTCGCCAATAGCATAAATGCCCGGTACATTGGTTTCGAGGTGGTCGTTCACATCAATAAATCCACGTTGGTTTTTGGTAAGGCCTGCTTTCTCTAATGCTAATCCATCAGTATATGGTCGGCGGCCAACGGCTACCAAACAATAATCTCCTTTAAATGAAACACTCTTACCATCTTGGTCGTCGGCAGTTACAGTAACTTCTTTTCCTTTTGCTGTTACGGCAGTTACTTTATGTTTCAGGTAAAACTCAAATCCTTCTTTCTGTAACACCTTTTGTAATTCCTTGCCAAGCCCACGATCCATAGTACCTATAATGCCATCGGTAAACTCTACCACTTTCACTTTTGCACTCAGGCGTGCATAAACCGATCCTAATTCAAGACCAATAACTCCACCTCCAATAATTATTAAATTCTTTGGCACCTCGGTTAAATTCAACGCTTCGGTAGATGTAATGATACGTTGTTTATCGATAGTTATGCCTGGTAAACTCGATGGTTTCGACCCGGTTGCTATAATTGTTTTCTCGGTCTCTATTTCTGTTTTCTTTCCGTTATTATCTATTGCTATAATATTCTTCGTCGCAAAACTTCCCACACCGGTGTACACGGTTATTTTGTTTTTTTTCATTAAAAATGAAATGCCGTCGCAGGTTTGTTTTACCACTTCGCTTTTGCGTTTTATCATTTGCGCAATATTCACTTTCAAATCTTTTACATCAATACCATGTGTGGTAAAATTATGTGCAGCGTTGTAATAATGCTCCGATGAATCTAATAATGCTTTCGACGGAATGCAGCCAACATTAAGGCATGTACCACCCAGTGAGCTGTACTTTTCTATAATAGCGGTTTTCATTCCCAGCTGCGCGCAACGTATTGCTGCAATATATCCACCAGGCCCTGAACCAATGACAACAACGTTATATTTTTCCATACTAGCTATAATTATAAATGCGAAAATACAATTAAATGTGCTAATATGTGTAACATTCTGTTTACCCCATGTAAACAGCCATACAAGCCATATTCGGGTATGATCGGTATACGCTTCTTAACATTATGATGTTAGTAAGTGCAATTGTATCAAAGGATTTCAAGCAATTATCGCAAGTACTTTTGCTGTAATAAGTTTTAAAATGATTATATTTGCGATGGACAGAAAGTTCAGTTTTGTCGACAGAAAACAAAGATTCATCTAATACGAGCTACATGAGCAACGTAAGAATTTTATCCATCGCAATGTTAACATTAGTATCAGTTAACGTAATGAGCCAAACAAGTAACACAGCACCGGGATCAGGAGATAGCATAAAGCACTCCGCTCTACCATCTATACTGGGTGGAATAGGTGTTACCTATTTTGACGGAAATATTAACCACAGCAGTGGTGTTACCCCATATAGTACCGTGCGTACGGGCTATTCATTGGGAGTAGAAGAACGGCCTGTTATGTTCCTTGGCGTAGCTTTAGAGGGAATGTATGGTCAGATAGCTTCGAGCGAAAGATCTGAAGTACCTGCCAAGAATCTGAACTTCCAGGCAACGGTAATTCAGGGCGAGCTTACGCTTAACCTTCACTTCGATGGATTGATAATGAAGCCTGATGCAGTTCTTTCTCCTTTCATATATGCAGGTATTAGTTTCCTTTCCGGAAATTCATATGCCGATACACGTGATGCAAAAGGTGAACCATACTACTACTGGACAGATGGCAGTATACGTAATGAAGCGCAAGTAGCACAGAATATTTCTACAGCCAAAATAATTCAAAGGAGTTACAAGTACGATTCATTATTGGGACCTATAAGTACACTATGTATTCCGGTAGGTGTAGGATTGAAATTCCGCTTGACGGATAATATTTTAATGAATGTACAGGCCGCGTATTATTTTACTTTCTCTAACGATCTGGAAAATTATAAGAACTTGGCAACTGATCAGGCAGCAGGCAGTACAACAAGTAGTGCAAGCTCTGCCTTGAAAAATGAAAAGTACTTATATTCTGTATGTACAATTGAGTACCATTTTACGCCTAAGGACAATAGCCCTAAGGTTGATGAAAGCCGCTATTCAAACGTTCCCTGGCAGTCTATTGACGTTAAAGTAGATACTGTTAAGGTTAATACCAAAGACATAAGTAAGGACCAGGAAGATGAATTATTGAAAAAGGAACAAAACCGTGATACTTCAGCAGTTGACAGAGCTGCGGCTTTCTTTGCTAATCCTAATGCCGGAGGTGGAATTGTTACAGGCATTGATAACGGTGCCACAGGCACCCATGACCCGAGCAAAGTACCTGCCAGAATACGTGCAGTGGATAAAAACCACGACGGTTATATAACATCGCAGGAGATCACCCAGGCGATCGATGAGTTTTTTGACGGAACGTCTACATTGACTATAGCAGATATTAACTATGCAATAGACTACTTCTTTGACCAATAAACACAACATATGATAAAGTACCTCGTACTACTGTTCAACCTGATAGGGTTATTCGTTTACCAATTATTTATGCAGTCTAACGTGACTGTAACACAAACGGCTCCCCCACAAGCAAACCCAGGTTCAACCTTCACAGTCGAGGTAACAATCAATAAAGGAGGCGCCTCCGGCTTCGCTAAATACCAGGCCGATCTGCCACAGGGTTTTACTGCCACTGCGGTTGAAAAACAAGGCGCTACTGTGCTTTCTTCAGGAAATGCGATAAAATTCATCTGGGCATCTTTACCTGGTGATGCTACAATGAAGATATCATATACCGTTACGGTTGATGCAAGCGTATCGGGTAGCCAACCAATAGGTGGTAAATTCCTATATGTAGTAGATAATAATAGGGCAGAAGCCGATGCTAACCCTCAGACCATAATGATAGGTTCCGGTGCTGTTGCAACAAATACGACAAGTACAACTCCACCATCTGGCGGAGATAATGGCTCGTCTACAACAACCGGTACAACCCCTCCAACAGGTGGCGACAATGGTTCTTCTACAACAACTACAAGTACAACTCCTCCTACAGATGGTAATAATGGTTCATCTACAACAACCGGCACAACTCCTCCAACGGGCGGAGACAATGGTTCGTCTACAACAACTACAAGTACAACTCCACCAACAGGTGGCGACAATGGTTCATCTACAACAACCAGCACAACCCCTCCAACAGGCGGCGATAATGGTTCATCAACAACAACCAGTACCACTCCTCCATCAGGTGGAAATAGCGGACAATCGACCACAACCAGTACAACTCCTCCTTCGGGTGGTGATGCGGGGCAATCGACAACTGCCGTATCGGCTCCTTCCGATCCTCCATTAAAGGGAGTGAGCGCTACACGTAGTATGTCAACTGGTACGGTTGCACCGGGTGGCAGTATAACAGTAAGCGTTACGGTACATAAAGGTAACTTAAGTGGTTTTGCAAAATTGCAGGAAATACTTCCTGCAGGTTTTACAGCAACCGAAGGTGAGAAAAAGACTGCTTCTTTCACCTTAGTAGATAATAAAATGAAAATGGTTTGGCTGAGCCTTCCGGCAGATTCAGTATTTACTGTTACCTACCAATTAGTGGCAGGCCCTACTGCATCAAGCGGTTCTCAGTCTGTTACCGGTACTTTCTCATTTGTTGCTGATGGTGGCGCTAACAGTTATAAAATAAATGCTACTACCTTCACAGTAGGTGGTGCAGGCGCTGTTGTAGTAAATAATGGAGGCTCTAATGGCGGCTCACAAACAAATGGAGGAAGCCAAACAAATGGTGGTTCACAAACGAACGGAGGAAGTCAAACAAATGGCGGCTCACAAACGAATGGTGGAAGTCAAACTAGTGGTGGCAACGATAATGGAAGTACTGTATCGCATATTCCAGGTGCAAGCAGCCCGGGGGTATCATATTTTGTTCAGGTAATGGCATTACATGCTATGAGAAGCACATCTTTTGTAAAAGGCTTCTTTAAATTAGCTGAACAGGTAGACCTTCGTTCAGAAGATGGTTTGAACAAATACCTTATTACAAGTAAATATAAAGTGTATAAAGATGCCCACGATAAGCGTGATGCTGTAAGGCCAAAGGTAACCGATGCATTTGTTGTGGCTTACAATACCGGTAAGAGAATTACTGTGCAAGAGGCACTTATGATTACCAGTCAGCAGTGGTACCAGTAACATTTAAGGGCATATTTCGTATATTTGGACTCAAGTAATTAAGAAAATCGTACATGCGGAAGGCCTACTCGGTAATATTTAGCTTAGTTATTCTGTTCTCTTTAGCTTCTGAAAGGATATATGCTTTTAGCTATTCAGCTGATTCTGGCAAAGCAAAGCAGAACGAGATAAAGGCACCCGACACCAATAAAATTAAGCTCGCGCAACCCGGTTTTGAATTAAAACCAACTATTGGCTTGGGTATTGGGATGATGTCTTATTTCGGTAATGTAAAAATGGTTAACAGCTATGCCCAAAACCCAACTACAAGCAGACTGGGGTATGACCTCGTATTCGCCCAAAAGATCAATCAGCATTTTGAATTTAATTTATATGCCCTTATCGGCACATTAGGGGAGTATGAAAGGTCGCCTACATATAACTGGAACTTTCAATCGCAAATTGAAGGTGGAGGCATACATATTATGTATAAAATATTACCCAATAAGGATATTTCCCCTTATTTCATTTTAGGCATTGAATCATATGAATTTCTTTCTACGACTGACTTGCACGATCAGTATGGTAATAAATATTATTACTGGACCGATGGAAGCATAAGAAGCCAACCACAAACTGCTTCAAATGCTTCAACGGCAACAATACTAAATCCCGATTTTACATATGAAACTGATATCAGGTCCCTTGACCTGGATGGATCAGGGAAATATTCAGAGCAAACATTTGCTATACCTGTAGGAGTGGGCTTTATGATACATGTAAATAAAAAGGCTGATTTTACCATTGGAACAACATTGCATTACACGTTCACCGACCATATTGATGGACTTACACCGGGAGTTTCGGGTCCTTTACATGGAACAACCAAAAATGATATGTTCTTAATGACAGCTGTTGGTCTGAGGTACGATTTAACGAGCGCAAGGGCAACTCGTGGTCCGGGTGAAATTGATGACAGCAGGTATGATACTGTAAAGTTGGATGCTTCACTTATAAATGACACTGTGCATGAGTATGCTATGAATGATACTACAACCATAAGCGATTCATTAAGGCACTTACAGTATTTAATGTATATGGATAGCACAGGTCAATTTGCTAAGGTGGTGTATGATAGCTCTATGATTCCCGGTGCCCGTAATGCATACAGCAATCCGGGCCCGAAATATTCTATTGAAATAGGCAGATACTCTAAAGGTGTTCCGGCGGCCGATATGGATAAAATATTAAGTGTATCTGATGTTAAATCTACAATGCTGAAGGATTCAACATCTGTTTATACGGCAGGTGAGTATGTTGATTTTGATGCTGCTAAAAAACGCCAGGAGCAATTAGCAAAACAAGGAATTACAGATTCAAAAATTGTGTACCGCAAGGGTGATGATTTTGTAGCTACTGATAAACCGGTTTCTAACCCGTCAGTAGTTAATGCTGGGCATACAGTACCGGTTACCTCAGGTGGAACAAATGATAAAAGTGTAACCAACGACAAAGGAGCAGTAACAGATAAGGGCGCAACCAATGATAAAGGTGCTGTTACAGATAAAGGAGCTACATCTGATAAAACAGCTACCAATGATAAGGGTACTGTAACAGATAAAGGAGCTGCGACCGATAAAGCAGTAAGTACGGAAACAGGTGAAATTGTTTATCGTGTTCAGTTAGGGGCATACAGGCATAAATTATCAAGCACACGCATATTTACTAGTGTTAAGAATTTAGTTGAAGTACGAACAGAGAATGGATTCTATACCTATTCAGCCGGTTCATTTACAAACTATAAAGATGCAACAGTGTATAAAACAGAGCTGGTTACAGCAGGATTCTCTGACGCGTTTATTAAGGCATACCGCCATGGAAAAAGAATAGCATTATCTGATGCGGGAGCTACATATGTAAAGCCTGTAAAAGAGAACCTGAATGATTCGGTTACCCATGAAATGAATACGATGGATAAAACCCAAATAAAGTTCAGTGTTCAGTTAGGTGTATTTAAGGGAGAGCCACCACGTGAAATGAAAAACAAGTTTAAGAAATTCTCTAATCTTACTTTCGATGAAGAGAGCTCAGGTAATACCCGGTATAGTGTTGGCCCTTATTCAGATTATGCAGCTGCTAAGGCAATGAAAGAAAAGGTAATAGCTGATGGTATTAGCGGTGCATTTATTGTTGCTTACTTTAAAGATAAACAAATACCTCTTCAACAGGCATTGAGTATTCTAAAACAATAATTTCATAATTACTTCATTTTCACAAAGTATATTTGCACTATAAAACTTAATATCATGAAAACAATCAAGACATATTTCGTTATACTTACCCTGATAGGGTTCAGCGCAAACTCTTTTGCGAAGCAAGGTGGGCTTTTAGGAAAGGCTAAAGAGGCTGCCGCTAAAAAGAAGGATTCAAAACCAGTGGCTAAAATGAAAAAGCCAAAAGGTGGTAAGGATGATATGGCTGTAAAGGGAACAGGTGTACCTGCAAGTGCTACTACCACTAAGTCAGTTCCGACCACTACAACTACTCCTACAAATAAGTAGTGTTTTATCATTTATATAATAAAAAAAGCCCTGTAGCGTTTGCTCAGGGCTTTTTTTTATTGGTATTAAGAGGCTTTATGCGTCAATATTGGCATAACGTGCATTCTTTTCAATAAAATCACGACGAGGAGCCACATCATCTCCCATTAACATAGAAAATATACGGTCCGCTTCTGCAGCGCTTTCAATACTTACTTTACGAAGTTTGCGCGATTCAGGATTAATGGTGGTTTCCCATAATTGTTCCGCATTCATTTCACCCAAACCTTTGTATCGTTGTACGCCTACATTGTCTTTTCCATTTTTGCCAATTTCCTTTACGGCAAGGTCGCGTTCGTCTTCGGTCCAGCAATAACGCTGATCTTTGCCCTTCTTAACTAAGTAGAGGGGAGGTGTGGCAATGTAAATATGCCCGCACTCGATAAGTTCCTTCATATAACGGAAGAAGAATGTGAGGATAAGTGTTGTAATGTGGCTACCGTCAACGTCGGCATCGCACATGATAACGATCTTATGGTAGCGTAACTTTTCAATGTTCAATGCCTTCTGGTCCTCTGCGGTTCCTTTAAACACGCCAAGAGCTGTGTAAATGTTCTTTATTTCCTCGTTCTCATATATCTTATACTCCATTGCCTTTTCTACGTTCAATATTTTACCACGTAAAGGTAATACTGCCTGAAAGGCACGATTACGGCCTTGTTTGGCTGTTCCACCCGCCGAATCACCCTCAACCAGGAATAGTTCACATTGGAATGGGTCTTTTTCGGAGCAGTCGGCCAGTTTACCTGGTAAACCACCGCCTGTAAGTGCTCCTTTACGTTGCACGAGTTCACGTGCTTTACGGGCTGCATGGCGTGCCTGTGCTGCCAAAATAACCTTGTCAACTATAACCTTGGCTTCCTTAGGATGCTCTTCCAGGAAGTTATTAAGCATTTCCCCAACAATGGTATCTACAGCGCCAACTACTTCTTTGTTACCTAATTTGGTTTTTGTTTGCCCTTCAAATTGTGGCTCGGCAACTTTAACCGAAATAACGGCAGTGAGCCCTTCGCGGAAGTCATCGCCATCAATCTCGAATTTCATTTTTGCCAACATGCCCGATTTCTCAGCATACGATTTCAGGGTACGTGTTAGCGCCCTGCGGAAACCTGCAAGGTGTGTTCCCCCTTCGTGGGTATTAATATTGTTTACGTATGAATGAAGATTCTCTGTGTAGGATGAATTGTAAAGCATAGCTACTTCCACCGGAAACCCATTCTTCTCCGATTCCATATAAATTGGCTCAGGTATCAGCTTTTCACGGTTCTCATCTAAATAAAGAACAAATTCTTTTAAGCCACCTTGTGAAAAGAATGAATCAGATATGAATTCTCCCTTTTCATTTTTTTCTCTTTCATCTGTAATAGTAAGCCTCACTCCTTTATTCAGATAGGCTAATTCTCTTAAGCGGGCTGAAAGAATATCATAATGGTAAACTGATTCACTGAAAATGGTATTATCGGGCAGGAATGTTTGCGAGGTACCTGTTTTATCTGATTCACCTATTACTTTAACATCGAATAAAGGTTTGCCTTTGCTATATTCCTGGGTGAATATTTTACCTTCCCGTTGAACAACTGTCTTTAAGTGAACAGAAAGAGCATTTACGCAAGATACACCAACTCCGTGTAATCCGCCGGATACTTTGTAGGTGTCTTTATTGAATTTTCCACCTGCGTGGAGTACTGTCATAACAATTTCAAGGGCCGATTTCTTTTCCTTAGCCATCATGCCGGTCGGAATACCACGTCCATCATCTGTTACAGTAATGGAATTATCCGGATGAATAAAGACACCTATGTTCTTGCAATATCCTGCAAGCGCCTCGTCAATAGAGTTATCTACAACTTCATATACCAAATGGTGGAGTCCCCTAAGGCCTGTATCGCCAATATACATGGCAGGGCGTAATCTCACAGCCTCTAATCCTTCCAGTACGGTAATGCTGTCAGCTGAATATTCGCCTGACTTACGTTTTGCTTCTGCTTTTTCTAATTCTGCATCAACCATTTGTTGTGTTTTTTCACTCATATTCCAGGTGTTATTTTAGGTGTTTTCTATATCATACAAATATAAGAAAAAAAGGCGCTTCTTTGGCACAAATGACGGGCAAAATAACAGGGTTTATTTATTAACAAAATGGCCTTTTTGTTGATATGTAGTCAGGGACTAAAAACGAGTAATTTTTTTGTAAGGTTTTGTATTTTGGAACTGTAGGTAAAGCAAAATTCTTTCTTTTAAGTTAAGTGACTTATATTAGCCGAAATAAACCGCAATTATGGAGCGTCGCATAGTATTCTTCGTTTTAATGATCACTTTCTTTGGTTGCACTCTTAAAGCCCAAAAGAAGTGGTACTCAGTTGAGGTGGCTTGTACTAAACATGGCCATGCCTTAATGGGAAGAAGAGATATTGCCAATTATGTAGACCAATATATGCCAGATTCGGCCTCAAATGCACCAGGGAGAAATGTACCTAATGAAGATTCAGTGGTGGCAATAGCAGAGCCTTTTTTGTTTAAAATATATGGACGGGACATGATAGAAAAAGAAAGGCCGTATGAAATTTATAGTGTTGATGGCTATTGGGTATTAACCGGCACAATGCCTGCAGATACGAACCAAAAAGGTGGAACAGCTACTATAATTATTGATCCCAAAAATGGCGCTATTGTGAAATACTGGCATGGGAAGTGAGCACCCGTATAACCTTAGCTGACTTATGTGCCTAAAAACGAAAAAGCCCCTAAAAGGGGCTTTTTCTATAGTAGGTAATAAAACTTATACTTTTTCAACTACCGGAGCTGCTGCTGCTTTGTTAGCTGCCGCTGCTGCGATCTCATCGCCGCTTAAACGTTGTTTTTCTTCAATACGGCCTTTTTTGCCCTTTGCATTACGTATATAGTAAATACGGGCTCTGCGTACAACGCCCTCTTTATTCACTTCAACACTTTCAATGAACGGAGAGTAGGTTGGGAATACCCTTTCTACACCAACGCCATTAGATATTTTACGAACGGTAAAACTTGAAGACGCTCCCATGCCACGACGTTGAATTACAACGCCCTGATATTGCTGAACGCGCTCCTTGTCGCCTTCCTTAATTTTATAGTTAACGGTAATGGTATCACCGGCTTTAAAGTCAGGCATTGCCTTCTTTACTACTAACTGCTCTTCTACGTACTTTACTAGGTTCATGACGATGTTTTTTTCAAAAGGGCTGCAATATTAATCATTATATTTTAATTAGCCAAAAAGAATACATTAATTTTGACATTAATTTACAACATTATGCCCTTTAAAGCAGGCGACAAGGTAGCATTTTTACATGAAAAAGGCCAGGGTACCGTAACGAAGGTACTTTCGGCCCTGAAAGTGATTATTGAGCTTGAAGGTATTGAAATCGAGGTAAATACTAAGGAACTGGTTCAGATTAAGGATATAACGCTAAGCCAAATGACAGCAAGGCAAAAGGACCCGCTACCTGCTCAGTCTAAATCAAAGTCTCAGCCTAAATCAAAACCCCATGCCAAAGATGTATTGGTTATTGACCTGCATGCTGAAAAGCTTAACGAGCACTCATTTTCTATGAGTAACCAGCAAAAGCTAAGCCTGCAGCTCGATTATTTCCAGGAAAGCCTTGAAAGGGCCATTAATGGGCATATAACCAAGATAGTATTTATACACGGGGTTGGTAATGGGGTATTACGCCAATCTATTCGCGATATTTTGAAAAGATATGAGGGTATAGAGTTCTCAGATGGCTCATACCAAAAATATGGTGCAGGAGCTACTGAAGTGAGGATAACCTCGCGCAATCGGTTCAAAGAAAGCTATTAGTAAGCCCTTACATTCTTCCCTTCCATATAGTTTATGAAAGATCGGTTGGCAACCTTATTGCCACCGGGGGTAGGGTAGTTACCGGTAAAATACCAATCTCCTTTATGGTCAGGTATTGCCTGGTGCAGGCCATCAATACTCTGATATATTATCTCAGTATCGGCATGAATATCCTTAGGGCGTAATAACTCTGTTATTTTAGCCGATATTTGTTCCGTTGTAAAGTGTTTGTATATTTCCTTTACCTGGTTCTGAATTTGTTCTAAAGGCAATTCATCCTGTGCTTTGGCTTTTTCATAAAGCTCTTCCAACAAGTTGTCCTTAAAGGATTCTTTCAGCAGTGTAACGGCGGCTTCAAAAGCAATGAGGTCGCCTAATTTGGCCATATCAATACCATAGCAATCAGGAAAACGGATTTGCGGCGCGGAAGAAACTACTATTATCCTCTTTGGCCCAAGTCTGTCTAAAATGCGTAGAATACTTTGCTTAAGTGTAGTGCCGCGAACGATTGAATCGTCAAGTATTACAAGGTTATCTTTCTTAGCATGTATAACACCATATGTTGTGTCGTAAACGTGTGCTGCTTTATCAGCACGGTTAATGTCATTGGTAATGAAGGTACGGAGCTTGGTATCTTTCAGTGCAATCTTTTCAACCCGTGGGTGGATGGCTAATATCTTTTTCAATTTAGCATGGTCCCCTTTTTCCAGCTCCTTCTGTTTAACTCCATCAAGGTAATGTTCTACTTCTTCCATCATGCCCAAAAAGGCTACCTCAGCAGTATTCGGGATGAATGAGAAGACGGTATTCTCAAGGTCGTAGTCAATTGTCTTTAGAACAGGTTCAGCTAAAAGCTTACCCAGGTTCTTCCTTTCTTTATATATATCGGTATCGTTACCACGTGAGAAATATATCCTTTCGAATGAACAGGAGAGCTTTTCCTGCGCAGGATTCACGGATACTTCTGATATTGTTTTGTCTTTCTTAATAATGATCGCATGGCCGGGCTTCAATTCCTTGATCTTGTCTGCACTTACGTTGAAAGCAGTTTGTATGGCAGGGCGTTCAGAGGTAACAACTGCAATTTCATCATCGTGATAGTAGAATGCAGGGCGAATACCATTGGGATCTCTTAACACAAATGCATCACCATGACCTAGTAAACCGGCTATAGCATAGCCGCCATCCCAACGTTTGCTGGCATGGAACAATACATCTTTAATATTGATGTTATCGGCAATCAAGCCTGAAATTTGCTCGTTATCGTGCCCTTCGTTCTTGAATTTTCTGAACAGCTTTTCATTTTCTTTGTCAAGGAAGTGACCTATCTTTTCAAGTATGGTAATAGTATCTGTCTTTTCTTTCGGGTGCTGGCCAAGTTCTAACAGCTTATCGAACATCTCATCCACATTGGTCAGGTTGAAATTACCCGCTATCATCAGGTTCTTAGTACGCCAGTTATTATGACGTTCAAATGGGTGGCAATAGTCAATATTGTTCTTGCCATATGTTCCGTAACGCAGGTGGCCAAGTAAAAGTTCGCTTAAAAACGGAACATATTTAGCTTGCCAGTCAAGGTCGGCTGAAACATCTTTATGTTCATTTATGGTAGTGTCAATCCTGTGCTGAACTTTTCCAAAAATATCTTCCAGCGCATTTTGTGCAGCAGAACGTGCTAAGTGCATGTAGGTAACACCGGGAGGAGAAGAGAGTTTTACATCAGCAATACCTGCACCATCTTGTCCGCGGTTATGCTGTTTTTCCATAAGCAGATAAAGCTTATGTATGCCGTAATAGGCGGTTCCGTACTTTTTCTGGTAATAGCTGAATGGCTTTAAAAGCCTTATCAGCACTATGCCACACTCTTCATGTATCTCGTCGCTCATACTCCTCAGATTTGACTGCGCAAAGTTACGAAATTGTTACGAGTTTTTGACTATTCCAGGGACTCTCTTCTGAATGCCCCTAACTGATGCGCCAGAAGCCCGAAAATGAAGAAAATAATACCGGTCAGAATGCCTAAAAGTGTACCCACGCTGACTCCTCCGCCACGCAAAAAGATATGAACATCCCACAGAATAGATAGGAGTATTATCATAACACCGGCAGGGAAGAATATTCGAATAGGGTTAAAAAGGACTACAATATTCATTATTTCCTTTATTGTATCTAAAGCAGTAAGGGTATTTATTGTGCTTGTGCCTTCGGTGCGTGGCTTAATTGTAATAGGTATTTCTTTCACCAGGTTTCGTTTGAATACAAAGGCCAGTAATATAATATCACTGTAGGCCATTGTATCCGGGCAAATAACGAGGTACTTCTTAGCTAATGTTGTATTGTACAACTTCATGCCTGAATTAATATCGTGAATAGTAAGGGGCATTAATATCCCCGCAATTTTACGGATGAGCCACTTGCCCATACTTCTGTATATTCCAGAACTATGCCCGCGATCACCAACCACCATATCGGCATCGGTTTCCTGGGCATGTTTGAAAAGTTTTTCAATATCATCTAAGGTATGCTGGCCGTCGGCATCAATGGTTACAACAAAATCGGTATCGGCTGCTTTAACTCCTTTTTTTATAGCGCCACCGTAACCGGTATTTACTTTGTTATGTAAAACAGTTAGTGCGCTTTCAGCCGAAAAGCTCTCCAACATTTTTTTAGTGCCATCTTTCGAGCCATCATTTACTACAATAAGCTTATACCCTTTTTGTTTGCAGTACGCAATAGTTTCCGGCAAAAATTTCTGCAACGATGTTTCTTCGTTATATGCAGGTATTATTACCGAAAGTGAAGACACGTTCAATACTGTTATTTACCTGTTATCTTAAACTCAGTACGGCGGTTCAACTGGCGGCCTTCGTCTGTTTCGTTGGTGGCAATAGGGTTATCCATGCCATAGCCTTTATATGTTAAACGGGCCGAAGCAATACCGTGTGCTATAAGGTAATCAACGACTGACTTGGATCTTGCCTCAGATAGTTTTTGGTTGTATGGCTGTGAACCTTTGTTGTCTGTATAGCCTGATATCTCGATCTTCAAATTGGCGTATGTAGTCAACAGGTTAATAAGCCTATCCAACTCTGTGGTTGATTCAGGGCGTAGTGTAGCCTTGTCGAAGTCGAAGAAAATATTCTTAAGTACTATGCGGCTACCGATATTCAGAGGCTGCAAAGCAACATTCTTTTCCACTACCTGGTAGGTAGCAGTATCAGGAATATTAAAGTTCTCAGAATAGAACAAATAATCTTTCGCTTTTACTGCAATACCATAATTAGTACCCGATGGTAATGATATCAGGTACTTACCTGTTTTACTGTTCGAAGTAAAGTCGGCAATAACGGTGTTCTTTTTATTATCAACTAATTCAATAGATGCTTCTAAAGGCAAGTGAGTTACTGAATCAGTAATTACACCTTTCAAAAGTGTCATCCTTGTTTTGTTAACAGCAACGGCCGATGTCATCATAACATCACTCACGCCGCCTGCATTTCCGGCAAGCAGGTCATCTTCATTGCTAAGTGCAACCGGTTTTTCAGGGCCTAAGAAAGTAACCTTGTAAATATCAGTTTCGCCATACCCTTCTTTTCTAACTGATGCATAGTACCCGTGCTTTCCACTGGCAGAAATACTGAAGAACACATCATCACCGGGTGTGTTTACAGGGTAACCAAGGTTCTCAGGTTCTGACCATTTTCCGTTGCTATCCATCGATGATTTAAATACATCGAAGCCGCCCATAGAGTTGTGGCCCTGTGAACTGAAATAAAGTGTTTTGCCGTCGGCTTGAATGTCTACACCTTCTTCGCCGTATTGGGTATTGATAGTCGGACCAAGGTTAACAGGTTCTCCCCATTTTGCTTTATCACTTAATACAACTTTATATATATCCCTGTCGCCATAACCACCGGGCCTGTCACTAACAAGGTATAGTGTTTTGTTATCCGGTGCGAGGCTCACCGATGATTCATGGTATTTAGAGTTGATCTTTCCACCAAGTTCTTTTGGTTTTGACCATTCTTCACCTTCAAGGAATGATTGATAAATATCTCCGCCATTCTCATCACGATAGATATATAATATCTGTCCATCGGGTGACAGACCTGCTGTTGCATCATGATCGGGCGTATTTACAGGTTCGCCCATATTGGTCGCAGGTAACCATTTTCCGTTCCTGAATAATGAAATGTATAAATCTTCAAAATACAAACCATCATCAGCCTGTTTACCACCGGTTGTATTAGGCCTGCGTGATGTAAATATCATTTCCGATTCATCGGCGGAAATAATTGGTCCGTATTCACGGTATTCTGTATTGATGCTTGGTCCCACGTTATCGATGAATACACGTACCGGATTTTTTACAAGCTCCATTCCATATTTACATTCCTGTATCTTCTTTTTTGTGTCGGCAACTTTATCGGCCTGTTTTTTAGGGTCAAGTGTTGGTCCATATTGGTCATATTCCTGTATAGCTTTTACCCATTCCATGTTCAGATGGTATGCACGGCCCAGGAGGTAGTGAATATCGGGGGATACATTAGGATTCAGTTTATACGCTTTTTCAAGGTAAGGTATTGCCATTGTTTTAAAAGGCGAGAAAGGTGTAAGATAACATTCACCTATCTTGTAATTCAATGTTGCATTATTTGGGTTAAATGCATTCGCTGATAAATAGAAAGGTATAGCATGGTAATGCCATTCTGCGGGGCGACTAAAAAAATCATCACCTGCATTTATAGAATCCATAGCTTTTTTAAAGCCCTTTACATTGTCCTTGAAATTCTTTTTTTCGAACTCAACATTCTGCGCCCAAACTAATTGCGCAGTAAAAAGGGTGATAAGGAGTAAAACTTTTTTCATGTTCGTGGGGGTTTTACTGGCAATCTTGTGAATAATCTTTTCCTACTGCTACTCCTAACGATGCTGCTTTTTTCCAATCGCTGCATGCATCATCCTGTTTACGTATCATTTCTTCGGCAATGCCACGGTTCAAATAGGCATAGCCATAATTCGGATTAAGTTGAATAGCTTTGTTACAATCGGCTATTGCTTTGTCATAGTCTTTCATTTTAAACTCTGCTGAAGCCCTGTTGTTGTATGCGTATGCATACGATGCATTTGCTTCAATAGCTTTATTGAAATCGTAAATGGCTCCTGAATAATCTGCTTTGTCGAATTTTGCCGTACCACGGTTGTTGTATGCAAGGGCAAAATCAGGTTTTACAGCCACAGCCTGAGAATATGAATCAATAGCTGCATCAAGCTGGCCTGCTTTACGCTGTGCACTACCTAAGTTATCGAGCGTAGTTGCAAGTTTGTTTGCTTTAACGGAAGCCTGGTAATCGTCAATGGCTCCTTTGTAATCTTTCAATTCCATTTTGCAGCTACCTCTGTCATTATATGCTTCAGCATAATTAGGCTTGCTTGCAATGGCTTGTGTAAAGTCTTCTTTCGCATCGGCATAGTTCTTAGCTAAGAAACGTATTTCGCCACGGTAATAGTACGCATCGGCATTTTTAGGGTTAGCAGCTATTGCTTTTGTGTAAGCGTCACTCGCTTTGTCGCTTACTCCTAATGCACTCTGGCATTGTCCAATGCCATAAAATGCTTTGTCGTCTGTTGGTTTAAGCTCAGTTGCCTTTGTATAATCGGCAATAGCGTTGTTGTAATCTTTTAGTTTCAATTTGGTATTACCCCGATTTAAAAAAGCTTCCTCGAAGGTTGGCTTGATGGCGATAGCTGTATCGAAATCAATTACTGCCGCTTTAAAATCGCCTTTTGTAAAATCTTCGATTCCTTTATTGTAGCTCAACTGTGCTTTTTGCTCAGGTGTGCTGGCAATATTAGTCTTCACTGTATCAGCGCCTGCTGGCGGAGGAGTAGGGGTTGCGTTTTGCGCAAACAAGCCTCCTGCAGTTAACAGAGAAATTGAAACAAGTAATTTAATTTTCATGTATGGATGTTTAATGTATTCGTTCACCAATTACCAGCCAAAGAGCTCGTATTTCTTCATCATACTGTTCACTTTTCCCCTCACAGTACTTATTGTTTTGCTATCCTCGGCATGCATTAATACTTCATCTATAAGTTCTACTACCAATGGAATTTCTTTATCGGTAATACCACGTGTGGTAATAGCCGGAGTGCCAATACGTATACCCGATGTGACCATTGGTGATTTATCGTCGAATGGTACCATATTCTTGTTCACCGTAATATCAGCCTGTACCAAAGCGTTCTCAGCTATTTTCCCGTTCAGATTCTTTGAACGAAGATCGATCAACATGCAATGGTTATCGGTTCCTTCAGACACAATTTTATATCCCTTATCTACAAAACACTTGGCCATTACCTGTGCATTTTTTATCACTTGCTTGCCGTAGGTTTCAAATTTGGCATCCAAAGCCTCACCAAATGCAATGGCTTTACCTGCAATAACATGTTCCAATGGTCCGCCTTGAGTACCCGGGAACACAGCTGAGTCGAGTATAGACGACATCATGCGTATTTCGCCCTTCGGTGTTGTAAGGCCAAACGGGTTAGGGAAATCCTTGCCCATCAATATCATTCCGCCACGTGTGCCACGTAGTGTTTTATGTGTGGTAGTAGTTACAATATGGCAATGAGGCAAGGGATCGTTCAGTAATTTTTTAGCAATTAAACCCGCAGGGTGAGCCATATCGGCCATTAACAATGCCCCAACTGAATCGGCTATAACGCGGAGGCGTTTATAATCCCAGTCGCGTGAATAAGCCGATGCACCACAAATAATAAGCTTTGGTTTTTCTTTTGCAGCAGTTTCAGCAACCACATCGTAATTAACTCTTCCGGTAGCCTGTTCAACGCCATAGAAACTGGGAACATAAAGTTTGCCTGAAAAGTTAACAGGGGAACCATGTGTTAAGTGGCCACCATGAGAAAGATTAAAGCCCAATATTTTATCGCCTGGTTTTAATACACCAAGCATAACGGCTGCATTTGCCTGTGCACCCGAGTGTGGCTGAACGTTTACCCATTCAGCGCCAAAGAGTTGTTTAGCGCGGTCTATTGCTATTTGTTCAACCTTGTCAACTACCTCGCAACCACCATAATAGCGCTTGCCCGGAAGCCCCTCGGCATACTTATTGGTAAGCACTGAGCCTACCGCCTTTATTACATTTTCACTTACAAAGTTTTCCGATGCTATCAGTTCTAACCCGCGCATTTGTCGTTCGCGCTCTTCACCTATCAGGTCAAATATTATGTCTTGTGCCATAAAGTAATTACATGTTATTACCAACAAACTTATGAAAAATGTGGTAACAACTGACAAAAGCCCTTTTTACGTGATTTAGAGTGTTAAAAGCCAGACATTAAAGCATGGTCAGGCATACTCTTCCACCATATCCAATTCCATTCAGGGTGTTGGCCCTCATCTCATTAAAGAATATGCCATTTACCAGTATTTCAACCCTGTCGCCGGTTTGAGCCATTTTTATTATTCGCTTCATATCCTCGGTAAATTCATTTCCCTGGTATAGTGAGAACACGGTGGCCTTTTTAACATTCACCCATTTTCCGGCACCGTTGTTCCTTTCCAATACCAGATCAAACGCTACAACCCTTAGGTTATGGTATTTGCGTTGCAGGTCGACCATATTTATTTTATTCACTTTTAAAAGTGAGTCTTTTTTTATTGAACCAGTAACCGTACCTGCAACATTGGCATATATGGTTTTGTGGTGCTTTGGCTTTTGCACGTGAATAATAAACCTGTGGCCTATTGTATCGGCCATTTGACTAAAGGCTGCATGGCTAAATGCCATGCAGCTTAGTATTAGTATGTTAATGAATAAGGTTCTCATAGGTATTTGCCTAATAGGTTCATTACATCAGCATCTGAATTTATTTCTTTATCAATTACCTTCATTTTAAAAGTGTAATCGCCATTAGTTACATTCACTTTTTTGAAATCTTCAGGAGTGAAGATAGCAATTTTATCGTTTTTAGTAACACACCACATTACCTGCGATGAAGATGTATCATAACGAACAGGTTCGAAAGAATACAGGCGGAAAACGGTATTGAGTTTATGGTCTACCATATATACATCGGTTCCGTTCAATGTATCATTATCACTATCAATAAATGTTGCGTGAATATTTGTAACAGCAGGTGCGTTAATAACACGGTCACAGTTCCAAACACCAAATTCGGGTACATTCAGCCGCCTTATAACAAATGTGCTTGCTATGGTTGATAGCTGTGCTGTTTTCTCTTCTTCTTTTTCCTGTGCAAGAAGCTTAGTATAATCGCGCGATTTTTCAATAAAATCCTGCTGAGCCTTTTTGAAATCCTTTGGATCGAAGACCGGATAAACTACAAATGTGTATGAAGCAGAGTCCTTTGTCAGTGTCAGCCTGTATGTATCGGTAAAGCCTATTCTGTTCAGGGAGAAATCGTTCCATGTCATACTTGCAAGCCTTGGGTCAAAGCTTTTGAATTTGCTGTCAACTTCAAACAGGTTGTTGCCGCATGATGCAATTTCAGGGAAATCTTTACTGTTGCAACTAAGCCTGAAGCTCATGTTCTCGGGGTTCGATCTTCGTGGTGCAATAGGTTTCCTGAAATCTGGGGCTTCCATATCAGTCTTTGTGTTTTCAATTTTGTTTGGTACCTGTTCTGTTACAAGATCAGGCTTACTTACTTCCTGAAATACCCAGTTCTTTTTTACCGTGTCAAGCACATAAATATTATAGTTTTCGTTTGTAGTGGTAGAAGCCATTTCCACTTCCATATTCTTTCCTTGTTTAATAAGAACAGGCTTTCCGTTTTGTTCACCTCTAATGTCGAGCATGCCCGCAGATTCAAATGTAAATTTTGTTCCCGCAGAATCGTAGGTCATAGGTATACCGCTAAGGAATATATCAAGAGGGTTGTGAAATTCTCTGTATTCAATATCTACCTTGCCTTTAATAGTAACACCTTTTTCATCGCAAAAAATACCTGCCGGAATAATTACCCTGCTGCCATTGTAAGTAAATGAGCCGCCATTGTCTGCGTTAATGGTATGTTTTTTGAATGCAATATCCTTCCCTTTTAAAGGTGGATTAACAAAAGCCCCTTTGTTCATAAAGCCTCTGGTGTTTGAGCGGATCAGTGTGGTGTTGGTTTTCGCTGCCATTTCTGTTTTATTCAACGAAATGGTGCTTGCCTGGTTACGCTTTTTTAAAATTCCTACGGTTGCGCAAATTACTACCGCTATTACTACTGTTGAAGTTACCTTTACAAACGTACCCGGAAACTTCTCGTCTGTGTTTTTCATGGTTACACGGATTAAATGATTAATTGGCCTTTTAGAGAGCTGTAGGCTTATTCCATGCGTGTGTGATTTGATTGGTTTAGCTGCTTATTTAATACTATAATGCAGCGGGTGGTAAAAAGATACAGGGTATCCCTCTCTTTTTATAGAAACGCTAGTTCTAATTGGGAAATTGTATGGCCGGGCAGGAAATTTTTTATTCCAGAATAAGAGAAATATCCCTTTCAAAGGTTTTTTGTTCTCCCTTTCCGTCCTTATAATTAATATGGGTTATAAGTACGGAAGAACCTTTAGGCGCTTTTCTGATATAAGAGATCATTTCTTCGGTAAAGAATTCATTGGCTGATGCTTTGGCAAGATGCGCCACAGCCTCGTCAACCAAGGCATAGCTTTCCTTTGTACTATATGTAACCGACAAGTCAAATGATGTTATTTTAGTTGAATCCTCGCAATGTTCAATATCGAGCTTTTTTGCTGCCAATAATTTCCGTTTGTTTATTTTTCCTCCTCTTAATCCGGCAACGGTTACTTTGCATTTCCCTATTTTGAATGTGCTCCTTGTAACACTGTCTTTTTGTGCAAATGATAGAGTTGGTAATAACAAAATCAATATAAGAATCAGTTCTCTCATTATTTACTTAGCCTTATTGCGATTTCATCAGCAATGTGTTTGATTCCCTTTGTTTCATATTCAATGTTTCTGATTTTTATCAAATCTCCATTTGTTGTTTGATTTAGTTTGTCGATTACTTCTTTTGTTAGAGAATTTCCATTGACATGATAAAATGAAAAACTTCCATGTATACCAATTCCAATTGAGAAACTTATAACTTTTGATGAATCCCCGCAATCCGTTAAAGTTATTTCAGGGTTAGACGCTATCTCTGATAAAGGTGCTAGAGTATTCCCTTTGAATTTGTTAGATAATATGGCTTTGCAATTTCCTTGAATGAAAATGTAGTAATATTCAGGAAAATCTAATCTTATAGGTTCCATAATACGGGTTTTACCATTCGTTGTTTTGTATACAATGTTATTTATTGTAAAAACATCCCATTTAGGTGCACTGTAAAGTAGTTGGCCAGACTCTGTTTTAAACCTACCGGGATTATTTTGAAACTCAACACCATACCCCATAGCAGAGAAACTAAAAGAGATGATTTTCGCTGTGTCTTTGCACCTCAGTATACTATCTAATGGACTATTTAAAAGAGTTGATAATGTGATAGTATCTGTTTTGTCTTTACTATAAAGAATTATTCTTGTCGTATCGTTATAATTGCTTAACGGATGGAGATTTGTATCGATTTTTTTTAAATGAATAGAGTCTGTAGGAAGACTGATTTTAAAAGTATGCTTTACACTGTTCTGCGAGAAAATGAAGCTGGGTGAAAATAGAATCAATAGCAGAATCAATTTCCTCATTGAATTATATTTAATGAGGCAACACCTACAGCAGTTAATTTTTTTCTTTTACCCTTTTCGCGATATATTACTTCACTTACCATTATATGATCTCCAACTATAAGGCTAGTTAGTTTGTTTTTCATTTCACCGGTAAGTGTATGCCCTTTAGTAGATAAATAGGTACATTGCTGTATAGTACGTGAATGCCCTCTTGCTTTTTTATCAATAATATTAGTGTTATGAGAAAGGCTTAACCCAAATGAAATAACAATATACTTAGCGGTATCTGTAAATGGGTAGTCCTCAATTTGTACTTCAGAAAGCGCTTGCAGCTCATTTAGAGTGATATTTCCACCATTCTTGCCTCCGATGATTATGGTAAGCCTTGGTGCATTTTGATCACTGAAAAGTAAAATATTTTTCTTGTTTTTTAGGTTTGTAGTATCAATTGGAGTAGGGGCTACTCTCTTCAAGTGAATGGTTTTATAGGGTAAAGTACTATCCTGTTGCCCAATTAATAGGATGGGTATATATAGTAATATTAAAAGTATCTTTTTCATCAGTGGGTCATATGAATATACTTGCTTGTATCCTCCAGTATATATTCATCGTGTTTAAGTGTTACTTTTTTAGTTTTCGCATCTACTTCGCGTGTAATATCCTGTTGTGAATTGAGAGACACTTTTACATTGATAAACCGGAAAACACCGTCGAAGTTTTTTAATGCGTTCAACATATCGTCGGTTAACTGGTTTGAAAATGATTGGTATTGCTGATTGTTAATTCTCAGGTCGAATGTATCTACATGGCACATATTATCCATAGGAAAGAAATCTCCGAAAGCAACATTCAATTCTTTGTATAAGGCCAAGTCACTAGCCGAAACAGTTGAGTCTATTATAGTACCGCCTATTGTAAGTGATCCTGGTGGTAATGGCTTTACATCAAAATCCTGTGCTGCAACAATAATTTGTTTACCACTGGGCAATGTTTTGTAGATAGTTACTGTAAGTACGCCCGGGTTATGCTTAACAATTATAAATTTTCCGTGTGGTAATTTTTTTGTGTAGGCAGGACTTGCTTCAATATCGTAGCAATTCAATGTAGTATCGGGATACGTAATGGTTAGCAGATTGGATACATTAGTGTATAATGTGTTGGAGTATGATAGGAGTGCCCTTAATGGTTGGGTTGAGCGATGCACCTTAATGGTTTTAATTTGCACCGTGTCTAAGTTCTGCTGGGCAAAGACAGACAAATTGCTTATGCCGAATATAAACAGAATTATGTGTTTTAACCTCATGTAATTACATATAAGGCTTGAAAACCTCCTTAATGTCATCCATGCAGGTGATTTTTTTCTCTACCACCTTCATGTTAAAGGTAAAGTCACCCGTTGTTTTACCAACGCCTTTAAAATCGTCAATAGTGTATATGGCAATTTTACTTTCAGGGGTAACTATCCATGCATAGTTTGGTTTTTCAGGGTTAAACCTGCAGTTGTGGCCCGGATGATAAATATATAATGCATTTACATTCTTCTGTACCAGGTAAAAATCAAGGTCGTTCAGGTCATCGCTCTTATTGTCAGTGTATTGTGCCCTTAACTCTGCACCCCTTGGTAAGGCACCCGGGTTATCGCTGTTCCATACGCCAAAGTTGTTAATGGTAAAGTAATTGGTAACTGCCCATGCCGTATTTGCAGAAACCATCCTGTTCTCTTCTTCCATTTGTTGCTGCTTTATTTTGGCTAATAATGCATCATATGCGTCCTGTTGCTTCTTTTCATCGGCCTTTCTTTTATCATAAGCCACTTTATAGTCGTCGTATTTTTTATTGTATTCTTTCATGGCCGCATCATAATCCTTGCCTTCAAATACGGGCCTTACAATGAAGCTGTGTGATTCGGTGCCTTTTTTTACGGTGAACATATAGGTTGCACCATCAGCATTTCTTTTCAGACTGGCATCGTCCCATGTAACCGATGAATATGATGGCTTGTAGTTTTGGTCGGTAGGATCAGCTTCGAAAAGCATGTTCTTGTATACACCCAATTCAGGAAACTCGCTGGCATCGGCCTCTATATTAAATACATTCTTGGCATTATCAACTTTTTTAGGCTCAAATGGCTTCTTCTTTTCCAGTTGAACTTCTTCCTTTTGAACAGATGCTATGGATGTTTGTATTTGTTGCAACTTATCTTGTGCTGCAGTACCTGAGGTATCTTTGAGTTCCCCACTCATCTTTGGTTGCAGTGGAGCTGCTACATAATTACTTTTCGATTTGTAATCCCAATTCTGCTTTACTGTATCGAGGTAATACACATTGTAGTGTGTTTGTGTTTGGGTAGAAGCCATTGTGATCTTTATGTCTTTACCTGTCTTTATAAACACCTGCTTGCCATTCTGGTAACCTCTTACATCTAACATCCCAGCCGATTCAAAAGTATATTGCTGTCCGGCAGAGTCGTAGGTCATTGGTATTCCGCTTGCAAAAAAATCAATGGTATTATGGAACTCCCTGTATTTAATATCCACTTTACCGGTTATGTCGTTTCCATTGGCATCAACAAATGCAGCAGCAGGTATAATAAGCTTGCTTTTATTATATACAAGCGTACCACCTTTAGTGGCATCAACCGAATAGTTCTTATAAGGCACATCAACACCTTTTATTGGCGGGTTTACATATGGCTTTTTGATTGTGGTTGTAGAAGTGTTAGAAGACGTAGTTGCTGTTCTTGTATTGCTTGAGGTTGATGCTGCAACAGGAGGCTGCACAACAGTTTTATGGCTTTTCCAATACGTATATGCCCCAACGGTAGTAACAACTACTGTGGTACTTACAATAACCATAGTACGCAAGCCACCAAACTTAGAGGGAACTTTAATGGTTTTGGTGGTGGTAAATGTTTTATAAACCTTATTAAAGTCCTTGTGCTTGCTTATCTCCTCCTTGCTTAGCTTTTCTGAATCTGTCTCAATTTTGATCTTCGAGTTTTTCATGATTTATGTTAGCGTTATGCTGTTTTTTTGCTTAGGGTTAAATTTAGTTTTAGCTTATCAAGTAACCGATAGAGCTTCACTTTTGCATTGTTCTCTGTCATGTTCAGTATATCACCTATCTCCTTAAATGCCCTTTTCTCAAAAAAGCGAAGCTCTATCAGTTGTACATCTTCTTCTTCAAATTCATTCAATACTTCTTCTACTTTCTTGTATTGTTCGTCAATATCATCATCAGGGTTTATTTCCTGTATCACACTTTTCAATTCATGCTCTTCCACTTTTATACTCCGTTGCACTTTATCCTTCCGGTACATGGTATTTATTTCGTTCAAGGCTATGCGATATAACCATGAAGAGAATGGTGAACCCATGAATTTGAACTGAGAAAGCTTCAACATGGCATTTAAGAAAACCTGCGATGTAATATCAAAAGCAGCTTCTTTACCTTCCACGCGTTTGTATACAAATTGCAGAATAGGTTCGTAATACCTGTTATACAATACTTCAAACCTGGCCGGATCAGCTTTTGCTGCTTCTATCTCCCTCTGCTCACTGAGCATTTCTTCGGGACCTATGTGATATTTCGATTCGTTTAACATTTTATATTCTTTAAAGAATCAGCCTCTTTTAAAGCTATAATGCACATCGTAGCCTAAAAGATACATGATTCTTGTGGTTTTATTTTAATGAGGGTTAATAGTTGTTGATTATCAGTTGCATATGATTAACGAAATGAGTGGCCCAAAATTGTGAATGAATAAAAAGTGAACTCAACCTCAGTCTTAATCTCAACCTTAATAAATCCTGCCTTCACGCCAGATATCTACCGCGTTATACCACAAATTACGGAACTGAGGCATGCGTTGCAATGTGTAATCATTATCGGTAAATGGGTTATTGGTCTTTACAAACGTAAAGCTGAGTGTCATATAGTTCTTGTCCTCACCATATGTCCATGTTTCAGAACTTGAATTCCTGAATATGATATTAGGAGCCCCATATACAATATAAACCATTCCCCTGTCTGTTTTCCAGCCTTCTTCGTACGATGTGAAATAGTTATTCGCATCCTGAACGCGGTTGTAATAGTTTCGTATTAGTGCCCTTGCCCTGTCTTTTGTATTGCCTGCAGTGTTTATCCAGAATTCATCAACCGCCTGCTTCATATCTCTGGCTTTCATTATCCTGTCAAATTCATCGTTGGTAGTTATATATCTCAATGGACCTGCCATTTGATACACCTCGCCTATAGTAGGATAGTGTTTTTGAAAACGGTATACGGTAAGCCCATACCGGCTATTGGTATCAGCCATAATATGATAAAAACCTTCTGCTTTCAAATTTATGAGTGCAACGCCGCTTGTTCCGGTTTTTAATACAAATGTGCTATCGGGTTTATACAAAAACTGCTTATTTTCAATTACAGAAAAGGGTGGGGCAGCAGTAGGAAATTCTCTTTTGTAATAGTTTACATAGAATTTATCAGCAGGCTTGTTGTACATTATAGCATAGGTTACTGCTGAGTCGATATATGGTGAGAAAACCAGGTATCCCGTTGAGGGATCTCTTAACATAAAATTTTCATCATTGCCAGGGTTCAGCTTATCCACATTTATGTAACTGATCTCTGTTCTGCGGCTCATCAGGTCCATAGTGGTAACCGTAATCAAATGAGTATTGCCAGCCTTTATTCTTAATGGAATGGTCCCAACGGTTTCTTCTCTCTTAGTATTTGAAATGCTTGCAAACTTTAGTGTGGTAGCATTAGTGTCCTCAGAATTGGTTGCATCGTAATTGGCACTTACACGGCAATAAATTTTAACTGCTGCATTAAAGCTATCAGCCTGGTTCCGTCGAACGTAGAGTAGATTACTTTCGTTGATCTTAAAGTATAGTAACGAAACAGAATCGTTTACATGGTATAGCTTGAACTCAGGCCGCAGGTAATGTTCATCACTTCTGTACTGATTGGAAAGGTTTTGAACACTGACCTTATTGGTTGAGTAGCAGCCCCACAACGCAGTTATTATAGCGTATGAAAGAATAACAACTAATATCCTGCTTCTTTTCATGATATACAAATATAAAATATTAGTAAAGAAGTAGAGTTATTCTTCGATAGAACGATTTATTAAGCTTTCAGGCAGGGCTTTACTGGTTTTGGCACCTAGTTCTTTTATCTTGCTTACCCTACGTACTATATTACCCGGCCCGGTAGATACCTTTTTCATAGCTTCATCATAGCTTTGCTTGGCCATCTCCATTCGTTTGCCAACGTTTATCAGATCTTCAATCAGGCCAACAAATTTGTCGTATAGCTTACCGCTTTCTTCAGCTATTTCATACACGTTCTTGGCTTGTTTTTCCTGCTTCCACATTGATGCTATGGTATGCAAAGTAGCCAATAGGGTAGAAGGGCTTACTATCACTATTTTTCTGTCCCATGCATAATTGAACAATTCATTATCAGCCTGAACGGCTATGCTGAAAGACGATTCCATAGGTATGAAAAGCAATACAAAGTCGGGTGTATTTAGAGCCTGTAATAACTGGTAGTTTTTTTTACCCAGTTCATCAATATGCTTTTTTACCGATGCAATATGTCTTAATAGTTGTATTTGCCTTTCTTCATCTGTCGGTGCATTTACAAATGCTTCATAAGCCACCAACGATACCTTCGAGTCGATGATAATATGTTTATTATCCGGCAGGAATATTACAACATCGGGTTGCTGGCGGGCGCCTTCGCTATCGGTGGTGCTATACTGCACTTCATATTCTCTGCCTTTTACAAGGCCGGAACGTTCCAGTACCTTTTCAAGTATTACTTCACCCCAGTTCCCTTGTTTCTTACTATCGCCCTTTAATGCTGTAGCAAGGTTATTGGCCTCAAGGCTTATTTGCTTATTAAGTTCTACCAATTGTTTTATTTCACCTTTCAGGGTGTTTCTTTCGGCTGCTTCAGTTTTATATGATAGATCAACCTTATCATGAAACTCTTTTATACGATCGCGTAATGGATTAAGAATTTCCCCGAGTTTTTGCTGGTTTTGTTCGGTGAATTTCTGGCTCTTTTCCTCCATTATTTTATTCGCAAGGTTTTCGAATTGTTGCTGCGATTGTATTTGAAGGCTCTCGATTTCCTTTTTAAATGTACCAAACTGTTGATTAATGTTTACATTTTCATTAGCAAGGGTAGCATTCTGGGTGCTCAGGTCGAGGATATGCTGGTTGGCTTCTTTTAATTCGTTATTTGCTTCTTTCAGCCTTTCAGTAGATTCAGTATGAAGTTCTTTTAAAACATAGCGCTTGTCAAGCTCATCTTTGGGTACACTATCCTTTAGCATATTGGCTTTCAGGAAAAAATACCCAATGGCAATACCTGCAATTATTCCGACTATTAATACTACAATTAAAGACCCCATACTATATTAAAACAGGGTATAAAGCTAAGCAATATTGTTTGAATTTCCTTAAATGGCTTCTATGTCAGAAGTCAGCAGCCAGCCCTGGTTGCCATTAGCGAGTTTTACTTCTGTCCAGGTGCCTTCTGATTTTACAATCCACACCTTAGCTCCTTCGTGAATAATGAAAAGTTGTGCTCCATTATCCGCCGGTGCAGCCTTTACGGTAACACTTCCGCTCATTACAATAGCGGTATCGTGCGTGGTAAGTGTATTATATTGTTCACGCGAAAACAGAAAGGTAAATAAGCTAAAGAAAAGCATCAATACACCAAACCAAAACCCAAATTGACGCAGGAACAGGTTCCTTGAAACCAGATACGATGAGATAGACAATAATGCCAGACATAGCAATGAAATGCAAATGATTGCCCAGCCTTTTTCAGAACATATATCTACAACCTTATGCCACCAATTGGCAAGAAATATTTCTGAGTCGGGTGTTATTTTATCTGTGGTTTTTAAATTAGCTAATTGCAGGTTGAATTGCACATCAGCATCAGATGGATTAAGTTTTTTAGCTTTTTCGTAGTTTAAAATAGCCTTAGGATAATCTGCTTTGCGGTAATAGCAATTACCTAGATTGTAGTATGCCTGTTCTGATTCATAGCCATCGTTTATGAATGAATTGTACATGGTAATGGCCTTATCATACGTACCTTTTGAATAGGCAGCGTTTGCACTGTCCATAGTAAGGTATGGCGCAGAAGCATTTGCCCTAATAGTTAAGGCAATACAAATTATCAAAAATATTTTACCGCACAATTTCATCTTCTAATTGTGTTATAAGTGTTACGGTTGAATTATAAACTTCATTTAAATTACCTGTTACCGAAGCAGGTGCGTAGCGAACGTATTCGCAGTTATCTAAAACGGTTGAAAGTTTTTGCAGGGTATCAGGTGTTACTTTTTCCTCTGTTAATTTCTGACTTATCCTTTCACGAGACAGGTCTGCAACAGGAATCGTGAATTTATCACTCAGGTAATCTGATATGGCCTTATGAAGCTCTTCATAAAACTTTTCTTTATTGTTTGAAGCAATAAAAGCATTTGCCGCTTTAAGTCTTTTCTTAGCCATGCGGGTAGCGCCGCGTTGCTTTACCGAGGTGGCATCTTTATTCAGTTCAATATGCCTCCTTCGTATAATTATAAACCCAATAAAACAAAGTATGGGGCTAAATATTCCTGCAAAGAATGGAATAGAATACAGAAAGTAATCATCGGAATGATATGCAGGCAAATGCCCGGTGTGTATATAACGGATATCGCTGCCTAATAGTTTAACATCTTCTTTATTTACGGTAGCACTGTTCACTGTCATAGTTGCGCTATTGTTATCGCCTTTGGCAACATCAAGGCTCATTTCAGGTATGTTTAATGTAGTGTATGCTTTTTTTGCAGGGTCGAAATATGTAAAATCCAATGCGGGAATACTATACTTACCTTGGTGCCTTGGAATTAATACATAGCTGAAATTACGTGAGCCACTAACACCTGAAGGAGTAATGGTAAGGTGATCAACAATTTTGGGGTCGTAATGATCAAAGTCGGGTGGGAAACGGAATGGAATAGAGTCGATCAGTTTTAATTCTCCGTCACCTGAAATAGTTACGTTAAGATTAACAGCATCGTTAGCTTTTACGCTGCTTTTATCTAATGTACTTTTGATTGTATATCGACCAACAACTCCATTGAATTCTTTGTCGGTGTTAGGCAAAGGTTCAACATCAATTGTAATAGGTTCACTTTTTATATTGTAAACCGATCTTTTATACGAACCGAAAAATTGCCCGAAAATATCATTCGGGTCATTGCTTTTTACTCTTTCCTGAACAACACATTGGGCGGTAGCGGGATCTATTTTTATTTTGCCTGTATGCTGCGGAAAAATAACACTTTGCTTTAAGGTTACTACCTGGTAAGCCATCCCGTTGTAGTTTTCGCGGGTTAGTTCCAGTTGTCCTTTTTGAGGTACATTTTCGCAGTAAAAGCCGGTATAATCAGGGAATGTTGCATCCTGGAAGTTCTGTAATTCAACTCTTGAATACACCTTAACTGTAATAGGTATACCCTCACCTTCATACACTTTCGTTTTGCTTGGGATAACCCTGATAAACAGGTTTTGTCTTACCTGTTCATCAGTCATTGAGCCTTGCCCTGTCTTGCTTCCCTGTTGCGCAGTAGCGCCCTGTTGTGCAGGTGGAGTACCTTTCACTACTTTAATAGTTAAACTATTTGACTGAAGTGTTTTGCTGCCTGTTTTTATACTGGCAGGGCCAATGGTAAAAGTCCCTTCCTTAGTTGCTACTAATACGTATGTTAACGTTATTGATTGCGAATTAACTCCGTTTACAGATTGAAAGCTTGAAGACTGGTAAGGTCCGCCTGCATTCCTGAAATCACTAAAAGACGGAGCTGTGAAATTTCCTCCGTTTCCATTCAAGGTAAAATTAATCTGGAACTGCTCACCAACACCAACAGTAGTTTTAGTAGCTGTTGCAGTAAAATCCTGGGCACGCAGGTTAAGGTAACTTGCTAAGGCAAATGCAAAAAATAAAAGATATTTCAAATTTCCTGCTTTCACTGCTTACCAGTTTTTCTCAATTTGTTTTTGCCCTACAGCTTTTTTCTTCTGCAATTTATCCTGCAAATTCTTTTCGTCATTATTCAATGCATCTAACATCCGTTGGGCATCTTGCTTCGACATTTGTTTATCCTGTTGCTGTTGTTGTTTGTCCTTATCTTTATCCTTATTGTCTTTGTTCTGATCCTGCTTTTGTTTTTGCTGATCTTTCTTGTCTTGGTTCTGTTTGTTTTGTTTTTGTTGCTGCTGCTGTTTCTGTTGTTTTTGCTTCAGCATTTCCTGAGCATATGCTAAATTATAACGTGTGTCTTCATCTTTACAGTTATTGTACAACGCATTTTCATAGGCTTTTACGCTTTCTTCAAATTTACGTTGTTGTAAGAATGAGTTACCTATATTGTGGTATGCGTGAGCCATTAATGCTTTGTCTTTTGTAACAGATAGTGCCTGTTTGTATGCATCTATAGCCTGATCATATTGCCCTTGCTTGTAATAGGCATCACCTAAATTGAATTTACCCTGAACGGCAGCGGATTTATCACCCAATGCTTTTTGATATTCTTCGGCTGCTCCTTTATAATCCTTTGATGCGTAATCTTTATTACCATTATGCAAATGAACATCTCCCTGCTGAGCATAACTACTCAAGCCTACCAGAAGGGCAGGTATCGATATCAGATATGTCAGTAATTTATTTGCCATTACCTGTTCCAAATAAATTTAAACGCTGGTACCACTTTGTTTTCTTTTCCGTTATAAATATATCTATCAAAAGAATCAGTAAAGCGGGAATAATGAATAATTCAAATTGTTCTTCATGATCGCGAAACACAGTTTCCTCGGTAATTTTTGTTCCCATTTTTCTTATCTGGTCAAGAATTGTTTCGAGTCCGGCATCAGATGTTGTTGCCCTCACACAACTGCCATTACCAGCAACAGCTATTTGTTGCATAAGGTTAAGATCGAGTTTGGTAACAACTGTATTTCCATCTTTGTCTTTCATAAAACCCGATTGCTGGCCATTTGAGTAGGTAGGTATTGGAGCGCCCTCAGCAGAGCCCATTGCAATGGTATGGATAGTAATACCTTTTTCGGCAGCCGATTTAGCCGCAGAAAGGGCATCATCTTCAAAATTCTCTCCATCCGTTATCAATATAATTGATTTACCTCTTCCATTGCCGGTGTTCGCTTGCTGTGTAAATAAGTCAACCGATGTATCAATTGCCGAACCTATTGATGTTCCCTGAACAGATATCATATTGGTGTTTATAGTGCCCAAAAGCATTTTTGCTGCTCCACCATCAGTAGTGAGTGGTAATTGCACATAAGCCTGTCCGGCAAATACAACAATACCAATTCTATCGCCATGCAATTCAGTAATAAGTTTTTCAATGGCTTGTTTTGCACGCTCCAGGCGGCTAGGCATAATATCCTGCGCATTCATACTATTTGATACGTCAAGACAAATAACAATATCTGATCCTTTACGTTCCAGCTTTTCAGGGTGCATGCCAATTTCAGGGTCTATCATGGCCCATACCAATAGCGTGATAGCGATAAGCGAGAGAATGAACTTCAGATTCTTTTTAGATACTGAACTCTCAGGGGCAAGACGTGCATAAAGAGAAGTTTCAGCAAAGTTTCTAATGGCTTTCTTCCGCATTCGCATAGCTAACCAATATACCAGTATAGCAACCGGTATAATGGCCAATGCATAGTAGAATATTTTATGAGCCATCTGTAACATTATGGTACAGTTTTTAAAATAGTGTTACGTAATAATATTTCCAGTGCAAGTAATATGGCTGCTGCAATAGCAAATGGTAAAAATTCATCGGGATGGTCGCTGTAATCTTTTTCTTCAATTTTCGATTTTTCCATTTTATCAATTTCTTTATATATCTTATTCAGGCTTTCATTGTCAGTTGCTCTGAAATACTGTCCGCCGGTTTCGGTTGCTATTTGTTTTAATAACGCTTCGTCAATTTCTACATCTGTCAGCGCATACTGTAATGTTCCATCGGGTAACTGAGCAACAGGTGACATTGCTTTTCCTGTAGTACCTACGCCAATTGTATATACCCTTACACCAAATACCTTTGCTATTTCTGCTGCAGTTAGCGGTGGCACAGAACCTGTATTGTTTACACCATCGGTAAGTAAAATAATCACTTTACTCTTTGCAGGGTCGTCTTTTATTCTTGCTACTGCAGTTGCAAGTCCTTCACCAATTGCAGTACCATCGGCAATCATACCCGTATGTACCTGTGCAAAAAGGTTTTTTACTACTGCATGGTCGGTTGTAAGAGGGCACTGGGTAAATCCCTGACTGCTGAATATTACAAGGCCGATCTTATCTGCCGGACGGCTGTCAATAAAACTACCAGCAACTTTTTTTGCTGCTTCAATACGATTGGGGTTAAAATCTTTTGATAACATACTGCCCGAAATATCCAGGGCAATAATTATGTCAATTCCTTCGCTGGTGATATTTTTATAATTCAATTGTGATTGCGGACGGGCTATAATTACTATCAGTAAACTAACTACCAACATACGAAACCCAAACAATACGTGCCTTAAATAGTTCTTATAATTATTTGTTTTAGGAATATTACCCACCCTCCATGGTAAGGGAATTGAAACATCGGCTACACTATCATTATGCTTAAAGATGTAAAAGGTAACCAGCAATGGAATAACCAGCAGTAACCACAATAGGCCGGGATGTGCAAATGTTATGTCGTGGAAGAACTTCATACTGTTGGTGGGGTATTAGGTTCAACACGTGGAGCGCCCTCTTTTAATACAGGTTCCTGTGCACGCATACTGCTGTTTATAAAGTCAATGGCATGATTTAAAATAGCTTCATTTTCATTTGGCAGTGGTTGCTCCTTTGCAAATTTCACAAGATCGGAAAGTACAAGTATTTCCCTGAGTTTCCTCTTTAACTCATCATTCAGTTCACCATTTCTTCTAAGGGCATACATTATCTCATCAGTGGTCATTTCAAGGGCGCCAAGTTGCATGCGGTCATCGAGGAATGTTCTTAAAATGTCAGAAATGCCACTATAGTATTCCTTTGTTTTTCCTTCCTGCCATAGTTTTTTCAATGCCAGTTCCTCCAGCGCTTTGAGTGCTTTAATATGTGGGTCAACCGGCGGTGCTTTTACAACCACAGGTTCAATAACCTTCTTTTTGCTCTTTTTAATAAAGTAGTAAATGAGGAAACCTATTATAGCCAGTATTACCACTGCTATACCAACATACATTAAAATTACAATGATCGGGAATTTTACCTGTATAGGCCCTTTAATATCTTTGAATCCTTTGGCTGTATCAACAGGTATAGTACGTACCTGCATCATAAGCGCATCGGTCAGTACCGGATGAGAACTGTCCCCATTTAGTATGAACTGAAATGGAGGGATTGCGTAGTATCCTGAATCGAATGAAGTAATAACCAGGTCCTGTGTTTGTGATTGCAGGGTAGGGTTAGCACGGTCAGGAATTACGGTGTCAATTTTTGATTTACTTACAACATGCACCTTGGAAACCAGTGAATCGGTAATTAATGGCCATTGAATTTTTGGCACGCCGCCCTTTGTGTCGTACGTAAGTTTTAAATGAAGATGAGTTTGATTGCCGATAACTATAACAGTACTATCAATACCGGCAACGGCATTTGCATTTTGCGAAAAGCAGGATGCGCTGCACAATGAAAGAAGTGCTAAAGCAAAAAAACAATATATGTTCTTCATTTTCATTTTGCCCTGCTCTTGAATAAATTGGTCAATGGCCCGATGTACGACTCATCTGTTGAAATACTTGCCGTATCAACACCACTTCTCATAAAAACATCTTTTATCATTTGCTCTCTTTCCCTGGCCGCAGCATAATAATGATTGCGCACGGTTTTGCTGGATGTGTCAAGCCATAGTATCTTTCCTGTTTCAGCGTCTTTAAATTTCACAAGCCCCATTTCAGGTAATTCTTTTTCCCTTTTATCGTAAATGCGCAGTGCCACAAGGTCATGCTTCTTTGCAGCAATCTTCATGGCATCGTAAAAACCGGCATCCATAAAATCAGATATAAGAAAGGCGATGCTTTTCTTTTTAATAACATTTGTAAAGTATCGTAAAGCCTGGGTAATATTGGTGCGTGTACTTTTTGGTTTAAACTGTATCAGTTCACGAATGATGTGTAGTATATGGGCTTTCCCTTTTTTAGGCGGAATGAATTTTTCAATAATGTCTGAGAAAAATATTACACCTATCTTATCATTGTTCTGTATAGCTGAAAATGCAAGCACTGCGCATAGCTCAGTAATCATGTCCTGCTTGAATTGCTTTTTAGTGCCAAAATTTTCAGAGGCACTCACGTCTACCAAAAGCATTACAGTTAATTCACGCTCTTCTTCAAATACTTTAACATACGGATGGTTGAAACGTGCGGTAACGTTCCAGTCAATAGCCCGTATTTCATCACCTACCTGGTATTCGCGTACTTCACTGAAAGACATACCGCGCCCTTTAAAGGCAGTATGGTATTCGCCTGAAAATAATTCCTGCGAAAGTCCACGAGTCTTTATCTCGATCTTTCTTACTTTTTTTAATAGCTCAGTCGCTTCCATTGTTTTTGCTAGTCACTAACCACTAATCTCTAACGACTATTAAGGCACTTCAACTGTATTGAGAATCTCTGTTATTATATGTTCTGAGGTGATATTTTCAGCTTCAGCTTCGTAAGTCAGACCAATACGGTGACGTAATACATCTTGGCATATAGCACGAACGTCTTCAGGTATTACATAACCCCTGCGCTTGATAAATGCATATGACTTAGCCGCTAATGCCATGCTTATGCTGGCACGTGGTGAACCACCATAACTGATCATCGAAGCATATTTCTCTAGCTTGTAATCTTTTGGTGAACGGGTGCTGAATACAATATCGAGTATATATTTCTCGATCTTCTCATCCATATACACATCCTTAACCAGTTTACGTGCATTTGTTATAGCGTCTGTTGTAAGTATTTTTGAAGGAACAGGGAAGTTTGCGGCCAGGTTCTCACGGATGATCTTCTGTTCTTCTTCCTTGCTTGGGTATTTTATAATAACCTTTAACATGAACCTGTCAACCTGTGCTTCTGGCAGTGAGTATGTACCCTCCTGTTCAATCGGGTTCATGGTTGCCAATACTAAAAATGGCTCAGGTAATTTAAATGTGGTATCGCCGATGGTTACCTGACGTTCCTGCATGGCTTCAAGCAAAGCGCTCTGTACTTTTGCAGGGGCACGGTTAATTTCATCGGCCAGAATAAAGTTGGCAAACAAAGGCCCTTTACGAACAGTAAATTCCTCCTTACGTTGGTTATATATCATTGTACCTATCAAATCGGCAGGCAAAAGGTCAGGTGTAAACTGTACACGGCTGAAACTTGCATCTATTGTAGAGGCAAGTGTTTTAATAGCTAATGTTTTAGCTAAACCAGGTACACCTTCCAATAAAATGTGCCCGTTAGATAAGAGACCGATAAGCAGCCTTTCTATCATGTACTTCTGGCCAATAATGACCTTTTCCATTTCCATGTTCAAAAGGTCAACAAAGGCGCTTTCCTTTTGAATACGTTCGTTCAGTTCTTTAATATCAACCATAGCAGTTTTAATTTTTAAGGATAGCAAAGATAATCGAGTATTTAGATAGGCTTGTAAGCCACGCTGTTAAAAATTGTTAAGCATTTCTTTTGATTTTTTGAGTGTATCTTTGCATATAGAATCCAGAAAAATGAGTGTAAATATTCCATTGGCAGAACGTATGCGGCCCCGTACTCTTGAAGAGTACCTGGGGCAAAAGCATTTGGTGGGGCCTGATGGGGTGTTGAGTAAGTTTGTTGCCTCAGGCAACATACCTTCGCTTATTTTATGGGGACCTCCCGGTGTGGGAAAGACAACACTGGCACAGCTCATAGCAAATCATCTGCATAAAGAGTTTTACTCACTAAGTGCTATTTCATCGGGTGTGAAAGATGTGCGTGAAATAATAGAGCGTACAGAGAAAGCAGGCTTGTTTGCGGGCACCCCAATAGTATTTATTGATGAAATACACCGTTTCAGTAAAGCGCAACAGGATGCCTTGCTTGGTGCGGTAGAGCGGGGTAAAATAACCCTTATAGGAGCCACTACCGAGAATCCATCTTTTGAGGTTATTTCGGCATTGCTTTCGCGTACACAGGTATATGTGTTAAAGACCTTAGATAAAGACGATCTGCTTGAAATGGTTAATAGGGCTATGAAGCAAGATGCAATATTGAAGAAGAAAAAAATTGAACTGAAAGAAACACAAGCATTGTTGCGCTTATCGGGTGGAGATGGAAGAAAGCTGTTGAACCTTTTTGAAGCTGCTGTGATGGCCTTTAATAGCGATGAGTGTGTAATAACCGATGATGTTGTTATGAAGGTGGCGCAACAGGTAGTACCTATGTATGATAAAAAAGGGGAGTACCATTACGACATTATATCAGCTTTTATAAAATCAATGCGAGGTAGCGACCCGAACGCTGCTGTGTATTGGTTAGCGCGTATGTTACATGGGGGAGAGGATATACTTTTTATTGCCCGCCGTATGGTTATTCTTGCCTCGGAGGATATTGGTAATGCAAACCCGACAGCACTTGTAATGGCTAATAATTGCTTTCAGGCAATTAATAGTATTGGTATGCCCGAGGCACGTATCATACTTTCTCAAACTGCTGTATACATGGCATGTTCACCGAAAAGCAATGCATCGTATGCAGCTATTGATGCAGCTACGGACGCAGTGTCAAGAACCCCGGACCTGCCTGTGCCGCTTCATTTGCGTAATGCGCCAACCAAACTGATGAAAGAACTGGATTATGGGAAAGAGTATAAATATGCCCACTCGTACGAAGGTAATTTTATAGAACAGAATTATTTACCGGATGGTATTAAGGGAACTGTTTTTTATGAACCCGGTAAAAATGCCAAAGAAGAAGAGTTCAGAAGGTACCTGAAAAGCATGTGGGCTTCATTCTATCCGTATTGAGAAGGAAATAAACAGTTGTATGTTGGTTTCTGGTTTTGTAAATATTTGCAGGAGCCATAGTTTTTTCTAAATTTGACAAAACTAATACGAGGGGAATGGGTTATACTAAACAGCTTTTATATCTATCTGTTATACTATCAGGTGTTGTTTTAACCGCTTGTAATTCGGGTAAGGGAAATGATGCTAATGATAATAAGGGCACTATAATTACACCTACTGTTCATGTAGATTCGGTTGTTAATACTCAAAAGGTAACTATGGTTATATGCAACATTCCTTTTCCTTCTACCATATTCGATACATTACATTATGCCCATGCTACATTCGAAGGGCGTTTAATGAATCCTACCGAGAGTGTGTCACTATATTCACAAAGTAACTCGCAGGCTATAAACCTTGGGGTGTACGGTGCTGACCTTTCATATGTAATTTCGTTTGAACAGTTTCAGCAGGTGGGTTCCTATATGAAAGCTACCAAGTACTTGACCGATAAAGCCGGAATACCAATGGCTTTTACACAGCAGGTTATTGAAAGATGCCAGAAAAACTCAAATAATAAAGATTCCCTCAGCCGCATCGTGTTCCAATCTTATACATTAATAGATAAGGCCTTGAAGGATGACCAACGTAAGGCCATGGAAATTCTTGTACTTGCCGGCGGTTGGGTAGAAGGTGTATATATCAATACACAGGGATTAAGCGCCCTGACATCACCAGCAGACAGGCAAGGCGCATACAATGCATTACTTGCTCAGAAGCATTATTTAGACCTATTACTAAACCAAATGGACCTTGTTTCTGATAATCCTTATTGCCAAAGCATTTCAGTTTCTCTGCATGAAATAAGAGGAATTTTTAACGGTATTTCTGATGGAACAGCTACCAGCAATGAAACCATTGAGAACCTGACCCAGAAGATAAGCGAATTACGTACTCGCATTGTAAAAGGGGGGAATGCATAAGTATGATATTTGCTAAGGATATATATAAATCATACAATAGCCTTAACGTATTAAAAGGAATTGACCTTGAAATTAAAAAGGCCGAAGTTGTATCTATTGTAGGTGCATCGGGTGCCGGCAAAACAACCCTATTACATATTTTAGGTACGCTCGATAGAGCCGATTCAGGTTCTGTTGAAATAAATGGTACAGTTATTAATAGTTTGAAGGATAAAGAACTTTCGCGTTTCCGGAATCGTGAAATAGGCTTTGTATTCCAATTTCATTACCTGTTACCCGAATTTACTGCATTAGAGAACGTTTGCATACCCGGTTACATAGCCAAAACAAATGGCGCTGAAGTAAAGCGCCGGGCGAATGAATTGCTTACCATGCTCGGCTTGCAGGACAGGCTTGAACATAAGCCTTCAGAGCTTTCAGGTGGGGAACAGCAGAGGGTAGCTGTTGCACGTGCGCTAATAAATAACCCATCAGTGGTTTTTGCCGATGAACCATCAGGTAACCTTGATTCGGCCAATGCAAAAGACCTGCATAACCTGTTTTTTACCCTCAGGGAAAAATTTTCTCAGACATTTATTATCGTTACACATAACGAAGAACTGGCTCAGATGGCTGATCGCAAGCTTACCATGCGCGATGGAAAAATAGCGGGCTAAAAGGTTTTTTTTAAAAAAAATGTTCTTGTATGTTCCAGTTCTGCCAGTATTTTTATATTTGCAGCCCCAAATTGTTCTTTTAGTATTGAATTAAGCGAAAGTAGCTCAGTTGGTAGAGCGCAACCTTGCCAAGGTTGAGGTCGCGGGTTCGAGACCCGTCTTTCGCTCTTTAGCCGCCACTACCTAGGCGGAAGTAAAACTAATTTGGTTAGCAAATTGGTTGCAATTTGCCCGGGTGGTGGAATTGGTAGACACGCAGGACTTAAAATCCTGTAATCATTGCGATTGTACGGGTTCAAGTCCCGTCTCGGGTACAAAATGATAGTGTGGTTATGAGCGCGGAAGCGAACACGAGCGATAATTTTGACTCAATACTCACACTTACCTCCTAGTTTTTCTTATCAGAATAGTTTTCAAAACCTTATGGTTTCTTAATTAGGCTAGGATCAAACGTTTATAAAATACTATTCTATTCTGATTTTTTCAATCATAAGGTGTTTTTTTACTTTATGTACCATTGCAGACATTTCTTTTTCCCTTATTTCCATCTCTTTAATATCCTTTTCTGAGGCTTCTACTATAGGTTTTAACCTGTTAAGATTTTCTTTCATCTGAAAAAGAGCATCAGAATTAATTTGTCGGGCGGCTTCATCGGGACTCTCATCTTGTATTTTTTTCTGCATTTGATCTATGAAATGCTCTACATAAGGTATCATATCCCAGGGATTGTTGGGGCTATTCCATACAAATTCAATATTACACCTTCTGCATTTGTATTTATTGCTTTTCCAGCCTTGTGTACTGGTATGGGTCCCGGCTAATTTCAGATGAGAATTTTTAGAGCATTTCGGGCAATGTGCATTGTCCTTAACAAGTTTTTTCAACTGTTCCCTTCCCGCAAGCACATTTTCCCTGTTTTTAGCATGGAAATTGAGTTGTTCAACAAGTTTGTCACAGGTTTCCAGCAGGTGAGAATATTCTTCATCAATTTTATTTTCCTGGATGAGTTTGTCAGCGCGCTTTTTAAAAAAATTAACCAGTTTTATTAATTCCCGTTCTTCTGCTTTAAAAAGGTTATTCATATTCTTTCAGATAGGTTTTCAAAGATAATAATTGCCTTAGCTACTTGTATAAGTTGGATGGAAAAATGTAAGGTATCCTGGTAAAATAATTTTTCACTGAGTTTGCCCAACCTGTGAAAATCACCCCACAAGTTCGATATTTGCGCGACCCACAGGGTACAAAAATTAGTGTGAGGATGATAACGGGAGTAAGAAGTAGTGTGCAATATTTATGTGCATTTTTCTCATTACCCTACAGATACCTTAGTGTATTTAGGGCTGTTGAAAATAACCACGCATTTCTCTTTTCTTACTGAAGTACTGATTTTAACTTTGCATTATTGGTACATACTTACATTAGGTATAAATCCTGACAATTATTGTGTTAAGTTCATTGAAATTGTAAGCATCCTTTAATAAAGAATAGTAAGAAAATGTAACACTTTTTGACGATTTAAAATCGAAAGGATTTACTGACAAATTTTATTTGTGGTTCATGAGGAATTATTATTTTATATCTTTACCTGTATACAAAACCACATTTCATGAAGAAAGCCACATTTATTTCAGCACTTGCTCTTCTTATATCATACTATGCCTGTGCACAAAACTACATGCTTTACGGCATGACAAACGAAGGAGGCATTAATAGCGATGGAGTACTTTTCAGTTACAATGTAGCCAGTAAAACATATACACAACTTGGTGCATTTAGTCAACCTGGTGGATATCCTTTAGGAAGCCTTATGCACGATCCTGCCAATGGATTACTTTATGGGATGGTGCAAAGTGATGGCTTAGGCGAAGGATTTATATATGCATTTAATCCTGCAACTAATACCATACCCTATACTTTCAACTTTAATGGTACAGATGGTGAGTACCCTCTTGGAAACCTTACTTATGATCCTGTTGACAGTATGTTATATGGCATGACATCTGTTGATGGTGCTATAGGGTTTGGCACTGTTTTCAGGTACGATCCAAATACTAATGCAGTGAATACCCTTGTAAACTTTAATGCAACTGACGGTAATGATGCTGAAGGAAGTCTTACTTTCGATCCTGCGGATAGCATGCTATACGGTATGACCTATCAGGGTGGTACGCACAGTGTAGGTGTTATTTTTAAAGTTAATCCAAAAACGGGTACAGAAACACTACTGAAAAATTTTATTGGCACAAATGGAGATCGCCCAGGTGGTTCGCTTGTATATGATACGGCAAGAAAACTTATGTACGGAACAGCGTATTATGGTGGTAGCGCTTCAATTGGAGTTATATTTAGCCTGGACCCCATTACTGATTCTCAAAAAGTACTTGTCAATTTCACCGGGCCAAATGGTCAGTACCCTAATGGAACACTCATGTATAATCCTGTTAACGGGCTCTATTATGGAACAGCTTCCGGAGGAGGAGCCAATTCGGATGGTTTAATTTTTAGCTTCAATCCTGCGAATGATTCTGAGAAGGTTCTTGTTAATTTTAATTATTCTAATGGATCTACACCAATGGGAGACCTGATATTTAGTCACTCAGATAGCCTTTTATACGGATTGACTAAGAATGGTGGTGCAGGGTATGGAACTTTATTCAGTTACAATGTAAAAACAAATACTGAAAAGGTATTAGTTGATTTAGGTAATGCCGGAGCCGCATACCCTAACGGGAGCTTGCTTCTGGTAAATGATACAACTGCTCCTACAGGTTTGTCTACTATAACTAATAAGTACAATATATTTGTTTACCCCAACCCTTCTCATGGTAAATTTGTTATTACTGTACCGAACGTACCGGATAAAGCACGAATTGAAATATACAATATGCTTGGGCAAAGTGTTTATTCCGGCGATTTAATCCGGAACAACACAGAAATAGATCTGAATGGCCAAGCAGCCGGACTGTATTTATATAGACTTACTGATGAGAAAGGGGAAACTGCAGGAAGTGGAAAACTTGTTGTAGAGTAGTTAAAGTATAAGCAAATACTAAGGGGGTGGGTTACAAAATGGTAAAATTTTGGTGGTTTTGTTTTTGAAAACCAATATGTTGACGGGTAACAAATTGAAAAAGTGTAACCCGTGATTTACTGGGGGTGGGGTTTACAAAAACGGAGGTTATTTTTGAATTCACAAAACTGAAAATCAATAGGTTGAGGGTTTACAAAATGCAAAAAGTGTAACCCCCCAGGTTAGCAGGCAGTGGGCTATAAAATGGCTTTGATTTGAGAAATTGTTGAAGGTGAATTGCCTATAAATATGTTGGAGTCGATTATTACAACCGGCCTTTTCAGGAAAGTGTATTCGTTCAGAATATAGTTTTTCATTTCCTTATCACTCAGCTTCTTGTCTTTTAATCCAAGCTCCCTGTACTTGATAGCCCTTGTGCTGAATAAAGCCTCAACTGAGCCTGCCATTTCAACCATTCTATCTAGCTGCTGGGGGCTTATGTTTTCAGTCTTTATGTCTTGCAATTGAAACCCTTTCTCTTTTAATTGCAAGTCTTTGAGAATTCGTTGACAGGTGGAACAAGTGGAAAGATGATATACTTTTTTCATGGCTTTTATTTATTTTCCTTTGTGTTGCCCGGAAACCCTATGCCAGCCCCAAAAAATACTTCAACCGCTTTTATCTTTCCTGCACTGGTAAAATCGTATACATCAATATTCCTCACGGTCTTATCGTCTGTAGTTTTGATCTCCACAAGCAATACCAATTCATCGCCTTTTTCAAACATTTTAATGAAACTAACCGATTTTGTAAATTTTGATGTTCCCCAGCATTCCTCTTTAAATTTATCTACAGGTATGTGGTCATTATCGGGTGCAGGACTGGTAAATGTAAAGCCATCGGCAAGCTGGCTCACTACCATGTTCCAGTCCTTGGTTACAAAACCATTGTAATAGGCTTTAACTGCTTTTTCTTTTAAAGTGTCTTGCGCATAAGTATTGGAAGCCAGGCAAATTGCAGCAATCAGCACAAATAGTTTTATAATAACGTGTTGTTTGGTTTTCATAATAGTGTAAGTTTTATGCAAATGTAATCAGTATACTTCTCCGAACAAATTAGTATATTTGTATGTATGAGTTTTGTAAAAAAGATAAATAGAAAGTCAGGCAGCATAGTTGCCGGAGTAGTTTTATTGATCACTTTGTTTTTCAATGCTTCCTGCAATAAAAGCGAACCCGCTTCTAATGCATCTATGTCGGCATCGGTCAATAGCAGCCAGGTAACATTTACCGTCACTTTAACAGGTTCGAATGGTTACACTATTGTACAAGGCAGCAGCAGTAATTACACCATGACTATTTATTTTAAAACAATTTCAGGTGGAGTATTTACGCTGGGAGATCCGTCAACCGGCTATTATGCTACCGTAGCTGATAATTTTGGCTACAGTTACAGTACCAGTGCAGCCAATACAGGGCAAATTACCCTTACAGCGCTTGGCGGCTCAAAATACAATGGAACCTTTTATTTCACAGCCATCGAAACCAGCCCGACAGCGGGTGGGGCTACTGTAAGTGTCGTAAATGGTACTTGTACAAATATTTGATTACCCCGAACCGCTATATCTAAAACCATTTACCTCATCTAAATCATATAAACTGGAGCGATTGCTTTGTTTTCTATTGTTTCTTTTATACATTTGTAAGACTAAGCATTCAAAAATAAAATTATGAGAAAGGCAAAGTTTATACTGGCAATTCTGTCATTTGCAGGGTTAGCAGCTTTCGGGCAGGATAAAAAAATAACAGGTAAAATACAATCGGTGGATCCGTATAATGATGAATTCAGGCTCACCATAAACGATACTGCATTTGTTTTGATAGTTCAACCCAATGATGCAAGCAAGAAAAAGTTTGATGTGAATAAGGAGTACAAGGATATTCTGGTTGAAAAGAAAGGCAAATATGAGCTTAATTCAAAGTACGCCGAAAAGACTATGGTCTTCTCATATTATATAAATGGCAAAGGGTGGAAGTGTATCAAAACAATTGAACCATTGAAGAAATGAAAAAACAATTACTTGTAATTACTGCAATTGCATCTTTTAGCCTGTCCTCTACAGCACAGACTATACTGGGTGTTGACGTTTCTTCCTACCAGGGTACACCAACATGGTCATCGGTCAGGAATACTTCAACTAAACTTTTTGCATGGGCAAAGGCTACTGAAGGAACAACAATTGCCGACGCCGATTTTACCTACAATGAAACGAATGGCACTACTGCTAAAGTTGTAATGGGCGCCTACCATTTTGCGCACCCCGAAACAAATACAGCAACCGCCGAGGCTAATTATTTTGTAAGTATTGCAGGTTCATATATTAAAGCAGGTAACCTGCCTCCCGCACTCGACCTTGAAGATCCACCAAGCGGAACTGCTTTAACAAGTTATTTTACCAGTTCGGCTTTGGTTGCGTGGGTACAAGCCTGGATGACAGCAGTACAAAATGCAACAGGTGTAAAGCCTATATTATATACAACAGGTTCTATTGCAAATTACCTGGGAACATCACTTACATCATATCCCTTATGGACTGCAGATCCTGATGGTAGCCCAACTGCCACACCAAGCGGTACCTATCTGGGTTCATGGCCAACATGGACCTTTAAGCAATATTCATGGAATGTAACCGTTTCCGGAATTACCAGCGGTGGTGTTGATGGTGATAGTTATAATGGAGACACAGCTCAATTTAATTCCTTTATAGGGCCTACAGTACCTCCGGTATGTAAAACCTTTTATACCACTGTACCATATTCTACTTCTTTTGAAACTCAATGGATATACGATAGCTGCGGCCAGGCTGACCAGAGATTACCTGATAAATTCTGGAAAAGCAGCATTGGTGGCACTACACCTAACGACAATGATTATTGGCACCGAGATGATTACACAGGTGGAGATTGGTCAACCCCAGCCAGCGGAGCATATACACCGGCAGCTTCAAATGGTACATATAGTGCCAGGTTTCACAACGATCCTCCTCCGGCAGGTTCCACCGGTGCGCTCGACCTATATATTAATCTTTCAGCAGCAGGAACCAAAACCATTAGTTTCGACTATATACATAACGAGGCTTCACCTGCACCATTTAAGTTTGATGTTGTACTTTCTACCGATGGAGGTAAAACATTTACCGATACATTAATGAGAATTTCTGCCCAGGTATCTGCCTGGACAGCTGAATCTGTAACAACTACAGCAACATCTTCCACAGGCGTTATAAGGTTTATAGTGACTGATAAAGGAACTAATGATGTTGGAATAGATAATCTGAGCGTTTCAAGTACTCCTACAGGAATAGATGAGATAACAACTAACACGGATATGGTTGTATATCCTAACCCGACAGATGGTACAGTACTTAATGGATTATTTATGGCAGATCCAGCCTTTAATACTATGGAAGTGCATATTTACGATATGATGGGTAGGGATGTGCTGACACAACAGGTAGAAATTGAAAGAGGAAGATTTTCAATGGCGCTTGCTAATGCACATTTAACACCAGGTACGTATATGTTCGTTGGCCTTTCAGGCAATGAAAGGTATATGAAAACCATAGTGGTAAAGTAACATTGCCTATTGAGCGATCTTTAACGGAATCGTTATCTTAATAATGGTTCCGGTATGCGGCTCAGTAATATCAGTAATGGTAATATTGGCCATACCTGGCTGAAGGTTATTGAGTATGTTTATCCTGTCTTCAGTTGCCGATATGCCCATTGAACGATGTGAAGCGGCTCTGTTTTTCTTTATTTCTTCAGCTTTTTTTCTGCCAATGCCATTGTCCTGTATGATGCATATTAACTGATGGGTATGCTCTTCAATGGTTAAAGTCAATAATCCTGTCTTATCCTGCAATGGCATTAAGCCGTGTAATATTGCGTTTTCTACAAAAGGCTGTAATAGTAAAGGTGGAATCATAGTATTGTAAAGCGAAACAGTATCGGCAACTGATATGGAAAACTGGAATTTACCATTGGCCCTGAGTTGTTCAAGGCTGATATATAGTTTCAATGTGTCTAATTCCTGTCCCAATGGAATGTCTTCTGATTTTGAGTTTTCCATTACATTCCTGATGAGGCGCGCAAACCGTGCAAGGTAGTCCTGCGCTGTTTTGCTATCGTTTTTCAATATGTGGTTTTGAATAGAATTGATTGCGTTAAAAATAAAATGTGGATTCATTTGGGCACGCAGAGCCTTCATTTCGATATCGGCAATACGTTTGTTTATAAGGGTTTTTTCTTCTTCTTTTTTCCGAATGGCCCTTAACCTGAATTGAATAAAAGCAAAAGCAATTGTTCCGGCTAATAAAACTTCCAGAATAATAAACCATGCTGTTAACCAAATTGGCTTGTGTATACTAAAGCTTAGGCTAACAATACCTGGGTTTTCTAACCCTTCTGCAGTTATTGCTTTAACTGTGAATGTATAATCTCCGGGTGGTAAAAACTGGTATTGTACAAATGGGTTTTGTGTGCTGTACCAGGCAGTATCTAATCCTGATAACCTGTATCTGTATTCCAGCTTTCCAAAACTATTGTAAGATAATCCAATGAACGATATTTTTATCTGATTCTGATTGTAACGCAGATATGCAGATTTTTCGGCAGGAAAGCTCACATCGTTTACAGTAAATGATGTAATAAAAAGCGAAGGAGCTTTTTTGGTTTCTATGGCGGGTAATGTATGCGATATAATTGTGTTTTCAGACGCTATCCAGAGTTTGGTTCCTGTTTGACATATCTGCTGAATTTTTTGACTTGGCATGGCATCGATCAGGTTGTATTTGGTAATGCTGTAGTTGCCATCTGAATCGAGTACTAATGCCGATAAGCCGCTTTTTGAACCAACCCATATGGTATGATAACTGTCAATAAAAATGTCCTGGCAATTGTTTGAAATAAGGCCATTTGCAATAGTGAGCCGTTTGACACTATTCCCTTTCTTTACAAGCACTCCATTTCCGTAAGTGGCGAAATAATAGCTTCCGTCGGTGCTATGAGCAATGCCTTCAATACGCTCGTTAAGGTATGGCACATCATTTCCATGGTACTCCATTTTGCCATTATGGTAGGCCCAAAGACCATTATTGCACGCCAGCCAAAGATATCCTTCAGCATCGAGGTGGCATGAAGAGGTACGGGAAGGAAGTGTCGCTATCTTTATTGAATCTTTATTGTTTTCACTTATTTGGTATAAAAAATACCGGTTTAAGATGTAGGCACGTTTATTTACAGAATCTATGGCAGTAAGGTAACACCCAAGCGGATTGTTATTTTCATCTACTATAGGTTTTGGGTTACCTTCTTTGCTGAATAGTATATAGGCCATGAAGCTATTATCGCTATATAGGTTACCTGTTTTAATAATTACAGGGTAGGTAATATTTGTATGGCTAAGCAAAGTTGAGAATCCATTTGCTGCATGTAAGCTGATGTTTTTTATTGTGGTATCCTGGCTAACAAGGTCAACAGTATCCTTTGCGTGGCTTATTGCCATGTGATTGTTGTCGAGCTTGCTAAGCGTGTAATAAATAACTGATTGACCTATAGGTAATTCATATTCTCTGAGAAAGTGGCTGGGAGCAAGATAATACACGCCATTTTCCAATGTTGTTATCCATAGCCCACCTTCATTATCTGTCATAACATTACTGATAGAATACCCATTAAGTATATGAATATTACCGGGTGTTATTTTACCATTTGTTATATGAACATTAAAGAGGCCTTGGTGGTAAACAGAAAGCCAGAGGTTGTTTTTATCTTTTACAAAACATGTTGCGCGTCCTACAATAGGTTTCGTATTATATAGTGGTTCCATGCCACTAGTGTCGAGTTTAAGAATATCATTACCTGTATATGCATAAAATGTATTGTTAGTGTCCTCCGCGAAATAGATATAACCAATAATTAAGCTTTTAAGTGCCAGGCTATCTTTATATGGAGTACTGAACTTAAGTGGGATAACTTGTTTTACCTGTTGTTTATTATAAATAACTTCCCTGTCTGGTTGATGGGGTTCAATTATATTACCGGATATAAAATGCCCTTTTTCTATTTTAATTATATATCCTGTTTTTATTTTGGGCACAATGCAATGAAAGTCAGATCCCTTATATCCCGGGTTTATTTTGAAATAACAGGTGCCACCTCTGATTCCACACCAAATTGTATCTCCGCTATCAATATAAAAAGTAGACATGATACAGTTTCTTATATTATGTAATATGCTATCATTAGCACCAATGGAGTAAATAGAATCATTATGCCAGTAACAAAGCTTGCCCGATAATGAACGGAACCATATTCTGCCATGCCTGTCTTCGTAAATACCAAAAACGGTATTATCTGCAAGCCCATTTTCAATAGTGTAGTTTTTAAAAGTATAACCATTAAAACATGAAACCCCTCCATCGGTTCCAAACCAAATAAATCCTTTGGAGTCTTGTGTGGCACAATAGGTTTCAAAACTTGGTAAGCCATCCCTTACGTTAAAATTCTTTAATACTGGCTGCTGCGATAGAGATGACAATGGATATAGTACTATTGAAATAAAGAATATAAGAAAGCAGATAAGCCTCTTTTCTAAGTATAAATACGTAGTGATTCTCTGTTTAGCCATTTGGAGGCGCAAAGCAACTAAATTAATTAATTGCCTGAATTTAAATGGAGTTAACAAAGGAATATTAATTTTAGCAAATGAATTATCCGGTTATTATAGTTGATGATGAGCTTGACGGAGCCGAGTCATTAGAAATACTGATTAAGAACTATTGCCCTAAGCTTGAAGTAAAGGCTATTGTGCATAATGTGCAAAACGCTGTTTCGGCTGTACTTTTACATAAACCCGTAATTGTTTTTCTTGATATTCAAATGCCATCTGGTAGCGGCTTCGAGGTTATTGAGCAAACTAAAGAGATGAGCTATAGTGTTATTTTTACAACTGCACACGAAGAGTTTGCATTAAAAGCTATTAAGGCAAATGCTGTTGATTATTTACTAAAACCGATTATTGCAGAAGAACTAATAAGAGCAGTTGATAAGGCGGTTAGTATTAAGCCTTCAAACCAGATGAATGGACTGCTTGCAATGTTCGAACAATTAAATACTGCAAAATCAGCCGATTCTAAAATAACTATATCAAACAATCAAGGGTTATTGTTTATAGAACCTGAAGAGATTGTCAGGCTTGAGGCCGATTCAAACTATACACATTTCTACCTGAGTGACGGTAAGAAGATAACTGCATCTAAAACATTAAAAGAAATAGAGAAGCTATTGCCAGCCTATTTTATTAAGGTACATAGTAGCTACATCATCAACAGGAAAAGAATGGTGAAATATATAAAAGGTGATGGCGGATATCTTGTAATGGATGATAACGTAACAGTGCCTGTATCTCGTTCCTATAAAGCCGAATTTTTAGGGGAGTTGGGGAAAACATAGATCAATATGTTTATATAAGTAAAAAGGCCAGAACGTTTGTTCTGGCCTTTTTATATTAATGAAAACACGATGTTCCTTATTTGACTACGCTAAACCTTTCAATTTTCTCATTGTCATTATTACTCACAAGCTTTAATATGTAATTACCTTGTTCAAGGCTAGAAACATCAATTGTAATAACATTGTTGTGAGTGCCTAATTTTTCATCAAAAAGCTTTCTTCCAGTCATATCATAAACTATTGCATATTCTGGTATAAATGCTGTTCCTGCTAAACTAATATTTAATCTGCCCGTTGTTGGTATAGGATATAACTTAATCTCGTTAGCTTCTTTCACCTGAGCAATACCAGTAGGCGAAGTTATCGATAAACTACCATTAGCGGAACAGTTATTGGCATCGGTAACAGTGACTGAATAAGTTCCGTTACAAAGAGATGATATTGTATCTGTTGTCAGGCCACCCGTCCAGTTATATGTATATGGTTTTGTGCCACCACTAACAATTGCCCAAACTGAGTTTGTACACCCTCCGGCAATATTACTATCTATTGCTACTGTTAAAGGTGTTGGTTGAGATATCGTTATAGTGTCAGAAGATATACAACCTTTGGTGTCTGAAATAGTAATAGTGTACTTACCTGCACATAGTCCGGTAGCATTGGCAGTAGTTTGCCCTCCCGGTGCCCAGTTGTAAGAATATGGACCTGAGCCTCCAATTGCAAAGGAGGTTACACTTCCATCGCAAACTCCATTACAAGAAACATTGCTAACACCTGATATGCCTGCGGATAATGTAGAGCTATCAGCCACTATTACTGCCGGAGAAATGGTACATCCATTATGGTCTGTTACTTGACATATATAACTACCTGCCGATATTGATGTTAAATTACTCGTAGTTGCACCAGTGTTCCAGCTATAGGTATAGCCAGTAGTACCTCCATAGGCATATACTTTTGCAGAACCATTACTATTGCCGCAACTTGCAGCAATAGATTTAGAACTGTCAGCTAAGGCGGATGCAGGTTGAGTAATTATAATAGACGAAGACCCGCTGCAACCATTTGCATCAGTTACTGTAACAGAATAGCTACCTGCAGAAAGGTTACTTGCAGTTGACCCGGTGCCACCAGAAGGTGTCCAGTTATATAAATAAGAGGCTGTTCCGCCTTTTACACCAACCATTGCACTACCTGAATTAGCTCCAAAACACAACACATTGGTAGATGATACAATACTGTCTCTAAGCTGTGCAGGTTGAGTTACGCTAACTGAGGCAGTGGCATTACAATTGTTTGCATCTCTAATAGTAACAGAGTATGTTCCCGCTGTCAGATTAGTTATTGTAGCCGAAGAACCTATATTTGGTGTCCATTTATAAGTATATGCAGGTGTTCCACCAGCTACATTTACAGTAACGCTTCCGTTATTACCACCAAAACATAAAATATTAGTTGATGATATGGTATCGGTTATTGCAGTAGGTTGAGTAATTGTAATGGAATCATTAGCTGAACAACCATTGGCATCTACAACGGTAACCGTGTAAGATCCGGCTGCCAGTCCTGCGGCAGTAGCACCAGAACCTCCTGAAGGAGTCCAGCTATATGTATAACCTCCAACACCACCGTTTGCTTTAACTGTAACAGATGTTGTACCTCCGTTACACTTTATTGCGGTTGGGGTTGCAATTACTGCAGTCACTAGTGTTGGCCTTGTTATTATAACCGTATCAGATACTTTACAACCTTTGCTATCTGTGGCTGTTAATGTATAGGTATTTGCTGCCAAGCCTGTTGCTAAGCTATCTGTTCCACCTGAAGGAGCCCAACTGAAGGTATAACCTGGAGCTCCACCACTAACAGAAAAATATGCTCTTCCATTATGGTCGCCAAAACAAGGAGTAACGTTAAATGATGAATCTTTTGCAATGGCTAAGGTTGTAGTATCGCTTATGTTAGCCGAAGCTGAAAATGTACATCCATTAGCATCAGTAACTGTAACCGAATAAATTCCTTGCGCCAATGTTGACGCTGAATCAGTTGTTCCACCCGAAGGAGTCCAGTTATATGTATACGAAGGAGTTCCTCCTGTTGCATGAATAGCTGCAGAGCCATTACTTTTACCGCAACTAGCTCCATAGGTGGTTACAGTTCCTGTAATGGCACTGCCAGGTTGAGTAATAGTTGTTGATACTGTTGCTTTGCAACCATTTTTATCAGTTACAGTAGCAGTGTAAGTACCTGCCGCAATTCCTGTTGCAGTATCTTTTGTTCCACCTGCTGTTGCCCAGGCATATGTATAGGTAGGCGTTCCACCCGTAGCGGTCACTACTGCACTACCTGTTTTTGAACCGAAGCAAGCAACCTGAGTAGAGTCGGTTATTTTAGCTACAAGTAAAGGTGGTTGTGTCATAGTAACAGAATCTATTTTAGTACATCCATTTGCATCTTTTATTGTTACAGTATATGTTCCTGCACCACCGGTTACTCTGTTACGTGTGCTTCCACCCGGAGCCCAGCTATATGTATAACTCGGTGTTCCGCCTGATACGCCAATATTTACTCTCCCATTTGTATTGCCATAGCAAGCAATTGGAGTGGTGCTTGTTATACTATCTCTAATGGCAGTAGGTTGGGCGATTATAGTTGATTTTGTGGTTTTACATCCATTTGCATCTGTAGCAGTTACGCTGTAAGTTCCTGGTTTCAGGTTTGTAGCGGTAGCTGTTGTTTCATTATTCGACCATAAATATGTATAGGTCGGTGTTCCACCACTTGCCAACGAGGTTGCTGTTCCGTTAGAATCTCCATGACAGCTCACCCCACTAGTGGCAGTTACACTATCCTTTAATAATGTAGGTTGAGTAATTGTAGTAGTTGTATTAACAGAGCATCCGCTTGCATCGGTAACTGTTACTGTATAGTTACCTGCAACAAGATTGTTTGCAGTGGATGTAGTAGCACCGCTTGACCAGCTATACCCATAGGCCGGTGTTCCGCCAGTCGCTGTAGCCGTTGCGCTTCCATTATTACCACCATAACACGGAGTAACGTTTGTAGTTGAACTTATTCCGACCGCAAGAGTAGAGTTATTAGCAACTGTGGTAGATGCTTTCACCGTACATCCGTTATTATCAGTCACAGAAACAGTATAAGTACCGGCAGCAATTCCTTTGGCTGTGTCATTAGTTCCGCCCGATGCAGCCCAAGAGAAAGAATATGGAATGTTACCACCATTTACGGTTGCGTAGGCCGCTCCATTACTTTGTCCGCAACTTGCAGGTGTAGTGGACGAGGCAGATACTGTTAGCGCTGATGCAGCTTGTGTAATTGTAGTTGCTGCTGTTGTTTTACAACCACTCTTATCTGTAACCGTTATTGTATAAGTACCTGCGGCAAGAGCCGTTGCAGTATCTTTTGTTTGTGTTGGAATAGTGTTCCATGAGTAGGTGTACGAAGGTGTACCACCTGATACTGTTACTCCGGCACTTCCAGTTTTAGTTCCAAAGCAGGAAACCTGCACTGAGTCGGTAATTTTTACAGACATGGCAGGGGCGAGTGTAATTGTAGCAATTGCAGAATCTTTACATCCGTTTTTATCAGTTATATATACGGTATATGAACCAACTGCCAGGCCTGTTGCAATAGCAGCAGCTTGGGTAGGGGTTGAGTTCCATATATAAGTATAAGGTGTTGTTCCACCTTTTACGCCAACAGTTGCCGTAGCAGTTCCACCACTAGCGCAAACCGCTGTTTGTTTCGAAATACTATCCCTTATCTGAGTTGGCTGAGTTATTTTTGCAGTTGCAGTAGCCGGGCAACCATTCGCATCGGTAACTGTAACAGTGTAGCTACCAACTGCAAGGTTTGTAATAGTGTCCTTTGTGCTACCCGATGTCCAGCTATAGGTAAAAGGAGCAGTACCACCAAATACAACGGTGGCTATAGCTGTTCCATTATTGTCACCAAAGCAGGTAACATTAGTTACTTTGGTATTGACAAAATAAGTGGAACAAGTTGCCGTAGCAACAGGTTCTAAATAAGTTGATGAATTTAATGTGCCTCCGAAAGAGGATACTGTATAACACAGTAATAGAACTGCAATAGCAGTAAACGTTTTTGTTGTAATATTTTTCATGTTTATTTTTGTTTAAGAAATTTCAGGGTTTTCTTAAAAGATGAAGCGCAATAGTATGTATTATTTTCAATAATCACAAATATCTGTCTGTTAATTTGTTGTAAAATACTAAATCGTTAAATTAACTGACATTTAAGCAGATGTAATAAATTATAAATAGGTTGGGTGGGGAAACAAAAAAACCCCGTAGTTAACCGGGGCTTTTTGTTTTTAGTTAGAGATGAAATTTATTTCTCATCTTGCTTGTAGCGATATCCTAAAGCTTCATGCAAAGATTTCAATGCTGCTTTTGTATCAGCAATTGCAGCGGCTTTGTGGCCACCAAAGTCATCTGGTGCCTTATCCATGTATTCAATAGCATCTTTCATAGCATCAATTGCTTTTTCAATTCTTGGATGCTTTTTTGCTTCAGCACCCGGTGCATTAGAATTAGTAAATGCAGTTGTGGTTAATACACCAAATGCAAACGCAGCTACAAGGCTACCGGTTAAAAGGAGTTTTTTCATTGTAATAAAGGTTTAGTTTGTTATACACAAATGTAAAAAGTTAATTATATTAAAAGCAGAATACAGTGTTAAATTTTATACAATTAAAAAACCCCGGCAATATTGCCGGGGTTTTTTAATTCAAGAATCAGTAGTGATTACTTGTTTACTTTTGCAGCAAGGTCAGCACCAGCTTTGAATTTTGCTACTTTCTTAGCAGCAATCTTGATGGTCTTGCCGGTTTGTGGATTCCTGCCATTACGGGCAGCTCTCTTTGTAACTGAGAAAGAACCGAAACCTACTAATGCAACGCGTTGTCCGCCCTTAAGAGCTTTGGTTGTTTGGTTAACAAAAGCGCTTAGTGCTTTTTCTGCATCAACTTTAGAAATTTTTGCTTCAGATGCCATTGCGTCTACTAATTCTGATTTGTTCATTTTTGGTTTAGAATTTAGGTTAATGATTAATTAATTATTGCTAATGTATATGAAACATCCAATAAACAGTATGTTCTATATGCTGAATATGCCCAAATAGTTGATAAGTAGGCTGCTTTGTTAATAACTTAGGCTTAAATGGCCTGTTATCAGGCTAACCTAGCTTTATAAAATATCAGATAACTCCATAGATAATGAATATGCTTAGATAGCAAATTGAAAATCACATCTTATATTTACCTTTGAGGCATGCAGCAGAAAAAAAATATTGCCGTTATTGGTGGCGGAGCAGCGGGTTTTTTTGCCGCAATTTCCTGTAAAGTGCACCACCCTAAAAATACGGTTATAATATATGAGAAGACAGAAAAGCTGCTTGCTAAAGTTAAAGTATCTGGTGGTGGAAGGTGTAATGTAACACATGCTTGTTTTTCAATAGCTCAATTAGCCAAGTTTTATCCTCGTGGTGAAAAACAATTAAAGAAAGCATTTACTCAATTTAATACCAATGATACTGTTGCGTGGTTTGAGAGTAGGGGAGTTTATCTTAAAACTGAAGAGGATGGCAGAATGTTTCCTGTAACTGATAACTCGCAAACCATAGTTAATTGCTTGATGCGCGAAGTGGAAAAGTTAAATATTGAAATTGAATTGCATCAGCCGGTAATGGCAATAGAGAAAGAAGGTAATGGCTTTATGTTAACCTTTCGCGAAAAAACTATTTATGCAGATAAAGTAATTATAGCAAGTGGAGGTTCCCCTAAACTTGAAGGGTTTAAATGGCTTGAGAAATTAGGTCATCGAATATCTTCACCTGTTCCTTCGCTATTTACATTCAATATGCCTGATGAGCCTATTAAGGCTTTAATGGGGGTATCGGTTGAATATGCAAGTGTAAAAGTATTGGGTACCTCGTTAAAAACAAGCGGACCATTATTAATTACACATTGGGGTATGAGTGGGCCTGCTATACTTAAAGCATCCGCATGGGGTGCAAGAATATTGAGCGATATGAATTATGAATTTAAAATTCAGGTGAATTGGCTTGGAGACTTGAATGAAGACAAAGCGAGAAACATATTGCTTGAAGAAACGCAACTGCATCCTAAACGGAAAATAACTAACCTTGATTCAATTAAACTACCGAATCGCTTGTTTTTATTTCAATTGGGAAAGTTGGAAATAAGTCCTGATACTACGTTGGAGGAATTAGGTAAACGAAACCAGAATAGATTACTGAACACCTTATTGAATGATGAATATAAAGTCAGGGGTAAAACTACCTTTAAAGAAGAATTTGTAACCTGCGGCGGGATAGCACTTGATAATGTATCAATGGATACTATGGAGAGTAAAGCCTGTTCCGGAATGTATTTTGCAGGCGAGGTATTAGATATTGATGGTGTTACAGGAGGCTTTAATTTTCAGGCAGCCTGGACAACAGGATTTATTGCAGGCAAGTTATCCGATTAATTCGCTAAGCTCAAGCCAACGCATCTGCTTTTCATCAATAAGTTTTGATAGCTGACCAAACTCCTTTGATGCCCGTATCAGATTTTCGTGAGTTGTTTCACTACTATTGATCTCCTCTGTTAAAGCAGCTTTTTGTTTTTCAAGTTTCTCTATTTCTTTCTCTAATGTTTCAAACTCAAATTTCTCTTTGTAGCTTGCTTTGGCTTTAGGTTTTGCCTGTACTGGTTCTGGTATGCTTTCTGCTTTAGGCTTTTGCTGAGCTTCTAATTTCTTGTTTTCCTTTTCTTCTTCTCTGTAATCAGTATACTTGCCATTATATATTTTAACGTTACCATCACCTGTCAGGATAAATAGTTCGTCTGCTAGTTTATCCATAAAGTAACGATCGTGCGATACTATAATCAAGCACCCCGGAAAATCGAGCAGGAACTGTTCTAATGTACTTAGGGTAATTAAATCGAGATCGTTAGTAGGTTCGTCAAGAATTAAGAAGTTAGGGTTTTTCATTAGTACAGTGAGCAGGTATAGTCTTTTCTTTTCTCCGCCGCTTAACTTTGATACAAATGTGTATTGCATTTCGGCTGAGAACTGAAACATAAGTAAAAGCTGAGATGCTGATAGTTTGGTACCATCTCCCATGGGTACATACTCACCAATTTCTTTAATGACCTCTATAACACGTTTATCATCACTTATGTTCATTCCCTTTTGAGAATAGTAACCGAATACTATTGTCTCACCTACATTCACTTTACCTGAATCTGCTTGTTCTAAGCCAGTTATAATATTCAGAAAAGTGGTTTTCCCTGCACCATTCTTTCCTGCAATACCAATTCGTTCTCCCTTCTTAAAAGTGTAATCAAACCCTTTTAATATTACTTTTTCTCCGTGTTTCTTCTTTACATTCTTAAGTTCAAGTATTTTGCCACCTATGCGGCTCATTTTAATACTTAACTGCAGATCACTCTGTTTCTTTCTTCCTGATAATGATTCATCAAGTTTAGTAAAAGCATCTACCCTCGATTTCGACTTTGTTCCACGGGCACGAGGCATTTTTCGAACCCATTCTAACTCTCGCCTGTAAAGGTTATTGGCCCTTTCTAGTTCTTTCGATTCATTTAATTCCCTTTCTGCCTTTTTTTGAATAAAGTATTCGTAATTACCTTTGTAGTGGTATAGATTACCGTTATCTAATTCCAAGATATCGGTACATACATTATCAAGAAAGTACCTATCGTGGGTAACTACAAGCAACGAAACATCGTTGCGCACGAAATAATTTTCCAGCCATTCTATCATTTCAAGGTCAAGATGGTTGGTGGGTTCATCCATTATAAGTAGTTGCGGTTCTTCAATAAGTACACGGGCAACCGCTAATCTCTTTTTCTCACCACCAGAAAGTGAACTTACCTGTTGTTCAAGATGATGTATATTTAATGAGGTAAGGATTTGCTTTACTTTATTTTCATAATTCCATGCATCGTTCAACTCAATCTCTTCCATTGCTTTTTCCAGCAATTTCTGATTTGTTTCTGAAGGGTCCTCCTCGTGTTTTTCTAATGCAATTTCATAATTACTAATGGCTTTTTGCATTGCATTGCCGGAATGAAAAAGTGCTTGATAAACAGTGTCCTTAGGCCTGAAAACGGGTTCCTGCTCCAAAAAAGAAATATTTATGTCATTACGGAAGGTCACAATACCGCTGTCCGCAATGTCCTCTTTACTTAGTATTCTTAAAAGAGTTGATTTCCCCGCACCATTTCTTGCTACAAGTGCTACTCTTTGTCCGTGTTCGATACCAAAACTAATGTTCGTAAACAGCTGCTTATCGCTATAAGACTTTGATAGATTTTCTACTGATAATAAATTCATAGGCTGCAAAGGTAGGCAGAATAAAGGAATAGGTGTAAACTAAAAGAAACAAGCTGCCATTTGGCAGCTTGTTTCAGTATGAATAATTGAATGGGGCTACTAGTCTTATTGCTTGATAAATTTTCCGGTAAACTCTTTGGTTCCGTTTACTACACGTAATAGATACATGCCTGATGAAAGAGTGTTAATTCCAATTGTATTAACATATCGTGCATCTAATTTGCCAGATAATATTAACTGGCCTGTAATATCATAAATCATGTACTGCACATTATCGCCAGGTATGTTAATAATAGCTTTAAGGCAATTTGTAGCAGGATTAGGATAAAAAGTTACTTCATCAACCTTATTTTTTACTTCATTTATTCCTAATGGAATACATGATTGCGTAAGATTGATCTCTCCACCTGCCGCGGCTGATACAGCTTCAAAATCAGCATGGAAAGCCTGGTAGTATTGGTTAGCAATAGAAGAATCATGCACAACAACAGTATTTTCGTCATTGCCCTGATCAGCTGATGCACTCCAGTTATGAGAACCCGTCCAAATTTTTGGGTCAGCATTCCAATCATAATCGCAAGGGTCTACTAGCAAATATTTGCTATGACAGATGCCATTTTGGTCATAACCAGGAAGGCCTTGATATATTAAGAAGTCAGGACCAAGTTGATTGCTAAGGTTTACACAAGGAGTGTTTCCATTACTTGACTGGTCAATGATACCACGCACAGCAAGACCATGTTGAGATTTTGTAACCATTTCATTAGCATCAGCAGTATATGTGAAAGTGAACATTTCAAAATCTATTTCACTTTGTGCCGATGTTTGAGTTGCAATAATGTGATTGCTAACACTATCTTTCGGGCTGAAATAATTTTCAACCATATGGCCATCAATGTACATTGTATTATTAGTGCTTGCTTTCTTTTTAGCACCAAATAAAGCTGCCGATGCATTAGGTAAGCCACCTTCAACAGTATCTCCCCACATTTGGTTGAATTCAGTAAGGTAGTGTTTAGCTAAACCGGCATCCTGGAAAATTATAATATTATTAATGTCTTTACATATTTGCCCCGGCTCCCAGTTCATGCAACCAGTCCATAGTATTGGGTCATTCGGGTTTGAAGCAGTTCCATCTATTATCACAAATTTATTATGCATTATGTAACTGTTATCAGTTCTGGGTAGAGTAGGTATAGCCTTGTTTATAAGTGCAAGTCCATAGTTAGGGGTAATTGCGTTTACAAAACCTTTTGATGAATCACTTGGATTATGTATCCAACGGATTTTTACTCCACGTGCAAAAGCACTATCAATTGCATTATGAATAGGAGGTACATATCCACCCTCATACCAGGTACTATCTTCTACGTAATCATAAAGTGCAATGTCAATAGTATACTTAGCACGCCTGATATAGGCCATTAAAGTGTCTCCTGCGCAACGTATAAGTGCCTTGGCATTATTGTGAGGTCTGGCAACTGTTGTGTCAACAGCGTGTGTTGAATAGCAAATAATATGATGGCCTGGCCCGAATATTGTTTGAGCCCCAGCTTGCACATATATGCAAATTGCGACTATCAATAAAATAGAATACTTTTTCATGATTTTCGGATGTTGGTTGTTGACAATTGAAAGATTATTATTGCAATTTAAGAAGAAGGTTTATAAAAAAGTGCTGAGCAGTTTTACTAAATCATTAAGTTTAAAAAGGAAAAGCAACATTATATGTTGCTTTTCCTGATTATAAAAAGAAAATCAATTACTTGATAACTACTTTTCCGGTAGAAATAACAGAACCTTCTTCGGTAAGTATTCTGTATAAATAAATACCAGGAGCAGGATTGTTCAAGTTGATCTGTGTTTTATCAGAATTCAATGTGCCTGCATAAACATTCTCACCAAGTATATTATATACAAATACATGAGATTTTGCAGTTACATTTTGCATTGCAATTGTAAATGAACCATTGTTAGGATCAGGATAAACACTTGCAGATGCGACGTTGCTTCCATTGATTTCATTAATTCCGGTAGGGCAACCTAATTTCTTAACATAACCACTGAACTCTGTATAGCCAACGTACACGTTTCCGGACTGGTCAAGTGCAAGAGATTGGTAGCTTGAACCAGAAAGAGAAGTTGATGTAGCTGTTGGAAGAACGCGCCATGCAGTATCAACTTTCGGATCGAATTCTTCAGTAGTAATATTACGCATACCTAAGTTAACTTGTTCATTACCCCAATCCTGGTATGCTACAAAATAATCACCGGTTTTATCAATAACCAGGTTCATTTCATCTGTCCAGTCTTCAGAGAAACCTGCAGAAGAACCTACGAAATTCCAGTTAGTGCCATCAAATTTCATACAGTGTGCATTAAAGCTACCTGCATATTGTGTGTAAGCTACTACCGGCATGTTATCATTAGGATCAATCTGAATAGATGCGTATATAGCCTCACCTGCAGCAGTGAAATTACGTGGGCCAACATATTGCCATTTACCTTTTGTATATTCCATAACTGAAATACCGTTAGTATATGTAGCATTTTCTGTAAATGCAAGATAAATATTACCATTCTTATCTATTGCAATACTTTCACCAGACGCGCTATCAGATCTAACTGTGTCATAAGGACCTACATAAGCCCATGTACCGGCTGTGTTTGCAGCACACTTCATAACAGCGGGTTGGTATCCTAAGTTTTCAAATGCAGCATAGATAGTATCAGAAGAAGAAATAGCCATAGCTAGATCGTAACAATTCCCACCGCTAAGGGTGTTTGAATTAGTTCCGATAGCTGCCCATGCTCCGCCAGTATAAATATATCCGGAAACACCATATTTATTAGGAGTTCCGTAATCATCAGTAAACAAATCGATTGGTTCACCCTTAGAGTCAAAGCCTATATTGTTGAATTTGGCAAGGCCGGAAGAGAGGCCTTTTTTGCCAACCTGGCTCCAAACGCCTGCGCTGTAACTCATAACATTTGCCTTGTTGCTGTTATTTCCATCGCTATAAGCGGCATAAACTGTGTTTGAAGGATCTACAGCAATCGATATGTAGTTTGCTACGCCATTATTTGTACCTGGTGTAGCAGAAAATCCTAAGCCACGTTGTAAAAGCCATGTTTTAGCTGTGCTGTTCCATTGGAACATTTCATCATGGTCTCCAACTCCACCATCTTCATAAATTACTGAAGGTACACCTCCATGATTCATAGCTAATGAAACATACTTAGCGCCTTTAGCGGAAAAATCTTGAGACACTTTATAAGAATTACCTACATAGTTCCATGATGCTCCATTCCATTGAACAACGCTTAACCCTCCATATCCATAACTTGAATTATCAACATAAGCTACATAAACATTGTCAGCAGAATCTACTCCAAGAGAATTAGAAGCTACAGGGCCACTTGTTGCACCAGAAGCTGTTCCCACTGCTGACCATGTTGTACCATTGAAGGTCATAACAGTTAAACCACCTGCAGGTGTAGTGCTTTGATCTGTAAATGCAACATAAGGATGGCCGTTTTTATCAACTTGCATTGAAATGTTAGTTGCTGTATCTGCACTAACACCGGCAGTATCAGCTGTGCCGCCAACTACTGACCAGGTTGTACCATTAAAAGAAAGAACCATGAGTTTATCTCCATGTGTGCGGTCTTCGTAAGCTACATAAGGAATATTGTTAATAGTATCTATAGCAAGGCTGACCCATTGTGCTTGGCCTCCCGAGATTCCATTAGTATCGCCAACATAAGACCAGGTAGATGTTCCACTGTTATAAGAAGAAACAACCAACTTGTCTATTTTTCCAAGATCTTCGTAAGCTATATATGGAACCGCATTTTTATCAGTAGCTAATGAAATATATTGAGCTGAACCTGTAAAAGCTGCCTGGTCCAATGTATCCCAAGCAGTACCTGTCCACATAAATACTGAAGGATGGGTACTTATTTTGTAATTTGTACACGCCATATACGGTGTACCGTGTTTATCAACTGTCATTGCCTCCCAAATAGATTTACCTGGGCAAACTACATTAGTACCAACTTGCTGCCATTGTCCACCAACATATTCTCTTACTGCAGCACCCCAATAATTTTCATCGTAGAAAGCTACATATGTAGCACCACTTTTTTGATCTGTAGCCAAGGCGTTATATTCAGCTATACCAAATGCAACCTGATTGGTATCATTAGGGCCGAGGCTCTGGAAACCGCACTGCGCATTTGAATGGCCAAATAAGCCAACAACTGCCAGTGATAATAGGTAAATGTTTTTTTTCATGATATTTTTTAATTTGTGATTAGTTTGTAAAAACGTGCCGAAAAACCGCAGGGCGTTTTTTTGTCGCTGCAAAAGAAGTAATTGACGATTTACTGAATGTTAAGCTAATGTTAATATTGTCGTGCTGCTGAAAGCTTGCATGGACTTCCCTTTTTTACTGTACAGACAGGGTAAGTAGGTGATTATGTGTATGCTCTTCGATGATCTTATGGAATGAATGATTTCCAGAGGATAGTAATAAAATTAATGATTACTTAACATTAGGGCGTCTAGTCGGTTTAGATTGTCTTTCTAATATTGCCGTACCTAAAAAATTACCTATAATACTATCTAAAATGAAGAAAATTACTCTCGCTTTTAGTTCACTTTGTTGCACCTTTCTTAGTTTGAACGTGCAGGCACAGGTTCCTGTAAAGCCGGCCCATGTTGTTTTTGTATTAGAAGAAAATTATTCTTATAGTGACATAACAAGTACTTTTGCATCTTATGCCCCTGTAATTAATTCGCTGATAAAAGATTCAACAACATATTCAACTGCGAATTTTACTCAAATGTTTGCAATTACTCATCCCAGTGAACCTAATTACCTTGAATTGTTTTCTGGAAGTAACCAGGGAGTTACTGTAGATGAAAGTGGCCCTGATGCAAATGCTCCTTTTGATGATTGTAATTTGGGTTCTTCATTAATTGCAGCTGGTTATACATTTATAGGATACTCTGAAACACAACCGTCTGTCGGTTGGTTCAATACTGATAATGGAAACTATTACACCAAACATTGCCCCTGGATAAATTGGATGAATGGTGATAATGGAGTTATCTGTACAAAGGATTCAATACCTGTAGGTTCTGATCTGCCTTTTGCACCAGTTGGGACTTATTACCCTGATTCAAACCACTACTCTTCCTTACCAACTGTATCATGGGTTATACCTAATATTATTGATGATATGCACGACCCAGCTACACCATCTACTGCAATTTCGAACGGAGATGCTTGGTTTAAGACGAATATGATGCCTTTGGTTCGTTGGGCAATAAACCCTGTTAATAATACTTTGGTGATTGTAGTTTGGGATGAAGATGATGAGGTACATGGTAACAATATACCAATGTTGTTTTGTGGAGGCATGGTTAATCCCGGAAATTGCACTACAAAAATCAATCATTACAATTTATTAAAGACAATTGAAGACATGTATGGTCTGCCTGCTTGTGGATCAAGCACCGGACTTGCTGATGTTCCTGCAAGTGTTTGGAGGGTTACGGGAATAAATTCTATAACTGGTCCAACCAACAAAGTAGCCACATGGCCTGTTCCGGCAAGCTCTCGGTTAAATGTAAAAGTTACTTCGGTTGATGAAGGAAAAGCAAACATCAATATTTATGATGTGACCGGAAGGTTGGTGAAAGAAATGAGCACTGAATTAAAGCCTGGTGACAATTCTATTACTTTTAATACTGATGACCTTTCAAATGGTATCTATTCTCTGGTTATAAAAGGAGAGAAGATTAATGTTTGTAATAAAATAGTGATTGATAAATAAGCACTATTTAATTAACAGAATTCATTTTAATACAAGAGATTATGAGAATCAAGAGATTACTTGGTATTGTTATTGTTATGATAATTGGCCTGAATAGCGTAAATGCTCAGTTCAACGATTTTCTTAATTACCCTTTAACCGTTTCCCCGCATGAATCAGTTGATTCAACGCGTGGACATGTTTGGGGATATATGTTTGGTAGTTACTATACTGTAGCACATGCCGATTCATTCAAAACAAAGAATATACAAACACAATATGCGCATTTACCGGTTGGATCAAATGCATTTTCAATGGAACGTGTTTATGTTGGGTATGATTATTTTTTTAATAAAACCTTTTCTGCACATATTGTTTTGGCACACGAAGAAACAGATGATGCAAATATCGCCCTTGCAACAACTAATTATAAATTTACTTCGATATTCTTTTTGAAATTTGCCAATATGGAGTGGAAGAATATTTTTAAAGGCTCCACACTTTCAGCAGGCTTGCTTGCCACACCTTCATTCGATGTTACGGAAGACCCTTTTTGGGGATATCGTTCTTTCGATAGATCAATTATGGAGATGAAGGGTATTACGAATGCGAATGATTTTGGAGTGAATCTGGGTGGTAAAATTTGGAGCAAGAAAGATGATTTAGGAATTGAAAATGCTTGTATTGGGTATAATATTATGGTTGGTAATAGTACAGGATCGGTACCCGATAATAGTGGAATAACATCTGCATATACGGTTTGGAAGAAATATTATGGTGATGTATATGTGAAATTGTTGAATGATAAACTGGTGTTAGACTTTTTTATGGATGGCCATACCCTACAATGGCATAATACCGATACAGTTTTAGATCATGTCTATACAATTACTCAACGGATATTTCTAGGATATAAAACAAAGAGTTTTAGTATAGGTGCTGAATATTTTCAGCAAACACAATATAATCAACTATATATTCCAAGTGTTGCTATTGTTCCCAGCTCTACTATACCTGTTGGTGGTGATACAGTGCAGAATAATGTTCAATCTGGGTTTTCTATTATGGGTTCAGCTGTGTTAATGCGAGATAAAATCTCCGGATCGCCCAAGCTAAGCATTATTGCACGTTACGATATGTTCAACCCTTGTGTTAATTATAGTGCAACTACAACATACCAGGCCCTTAATGTAAATAGCCAGTCAGTTGCACCGGCTAATTCAATTAAAGAATCTTACTATATTATTGGTTTTGATTATCAACCTATAAAGCAAATTCACTTTATGCCTAATTTATGGTATGATGGAATTACGAATTTAACTAATCCTGATATTACTTATACTGCAAGAGAAAAAGCAGATTATGATATGGTACTCAGGTTGACATTTTATTATCAGTTTTTCAAAAATTAATCTATTGTTGAATAGTACTTTGAATATAGATGTAGTATGCGTTTAAAGGCAGGTAATAATTAATTTTAATTGAAGTGAAAAAAATCACCTTATTATATATAGTATTAGGCATTATATTCAGCGTTAAGGTAAATGCCCAATTCAATGATTTTCTAAATTATCCTTTAACAATAGAGCCACATGAATCACCGGATTCGACCCGTGGACATTTTTGGGGATATATGTTCGGTAGTTATTATACAAAAGTGCATGTCGATTCCGGTAAAGTCGGAAATACTCAGTATTCGCAATTGCCTCAGGGATCTAATGCTTTTTCGATGCAACGGGTTTACCTGGGGTATGACTATTTTTACAATACTCAGTTTTCTGCACACATTGTTTTGGCTCATGAAGAAAATCAGGATGCTTCTTTTGGTTCCATAACATCTAATTATAACTATGCACCGATATTTTATCTGAAATATGCCAATATTGAATGGAAAAATATTTTTAAAGGCTCAACCCTTTCAACAGGCTTAATTACTACTCCCTCATTTGCTATGACTGAGGAACCTTTTTGGGGTTACCGATCAATTGACAGAACAATAATGGACATGAAAGGGGTTACAAATTCAAATGATTTTGGTGTAAGGCTAGGGGGAAAGCTATGGAGAAAAAAGGATGATGACGGTATTGAAAATGCATGTATTGGCTACAATATTATGGTTGGTAACGGGCTTGGTTCAACACCTGATAACTATGGAATTCCAGCTTCGTACACAGTTTGGAAAAAATATTACGGTGATATTTATATAAAGCTATTGAATGATAAGTTAGTTCTGGACTATTTTATGGATGGACGTACTTTGCAATGGCAAAATGATTCCGGGGTTGCTCAACATGCATACAATATTACACAGCGAATATTTCTGGGTTTTAAAACAAAAAATTTCAATATCAGCGCTGAATATTTTGTGCAAACCGAATACAATCAATTGTATACTCCAAGTATAGCATTGGCGCCTTCTTTAGGTGCCACTCCTGACGATATTGTTGTACCCGTTGGCGGAGATACTATGCATAACATTGTTCAGTCAGGCTATTCAATTATGGCAGCAGCCGTATTACTTAGAGACAAGGCAACAAAGGCCCCGAAGCTAAGCCTTATAGCACGGTATGACTTTTTTAATCCTTGTGTTGGCTTTAATCCACTTTCATTTTACTCAGCAACAACTATTGATGGCCAAACGCAAACATTTACCAACGTTCCTTATATTAAAGAGTCATATGGCGTTCTGGGTGTTGATTACCAGCCAATAAAGCAAATTCACTTTATGCCCAATATATGGTATGATGGAATTACTATTCTCAGTGACCCTAACGAGAAATTAACAGCAAGAGAGAAATTTGATTACGATATGGTACTAAGGGTTACGTTCTATTATCAGTTATTTAAAAATTAGGTTAAGCGTTTTAACCAAAGAGTAATATAATATTACCGCAATGTTACTGTAATGTTATGTTTTAGGGCAAAAGTAGAAACGGGTAAAAAAAATAATAGTTTGCCTTAGATTTGCAAACAATTTCAATGATATTTAAGATATTAAATTTTAAACTCTGGCTAAAATGAAAAAAAATACTTTAGTATTAGTGATTTTGGGAATTATTCTAAGCACCCATAGTGTAAAAGCACAAGTCCCTGTTAGATGTACCCACGTTGTATTTGTGCTTGAAGAAAATTATTCTTACAGTGAAATAATTGGTGGCTCGTATTCATCTTATGCACCTACTATAAATGCATTATCAAAAGCATCAACTACGGTTAACTTTACTCAAGATTTTGCTATAACACACCCAAGCGAGCCTAATTATCTTGAATTGTTTTCCGGTAGTAACCAAGGAGTGACTGTAGACGAAAGTGGCCCTGATGCAAATGCCCCATTTAATGATTGTAACTTAGGTTCTTCACTTATTGCTGCTAAGTTCACATTCACTGGTTATTCTGAGAGTCAGCCTTCAGTTGGTTGGTTTAGTGGAGATAAAAGTACTTATTATACCAAGCATTGCCCATGGATCAATTGGATGGATGGTGACAATGGTGCTATTGCAACAATGGATTCTATTCCGGTTAAGTCTGACGTACCTTTTGCACCAATAGGTACTTATTTTCCTGATTCAAATCATTACAGCACATTGCCTACAGTTTCATGGGTTATACCAAATATAGATGACGACATGCACGATCCTTCTACTCCTTCTACAGCTATTTCCAATGGCGATAGTTGGTTGAAAAAAAATATTATGCCTTTGGTAAGATGGGCGGAAAAGCCAGTAAACAACACTTTAGTTATAATAGTTTGGGACGAAGATGATGAATGTACCGGATGTACCAATAATATTCCGTTATTGTTTTGCAGTGGAATGGTTAATGGGCAGAATTGCTCCTTTAAAATGAATCACTATAATCTTCTGAAAACTATTGAAGATATGTATGGCTTGCCTGCTTGTGGTTCAAGTTCAGGCCTTGCAGATGTACCTACAAGTATATGGAACTCTACCGCAATAAGTTCTCTTAATGCACCTGTGGCTGATCTGAGTGTTTGGCCTGTACCTGCTAAGGAAGAGTTAAATATGAATGTGAAATCGGTTACGGAAGATAAGGCAACAATTTCTTTATATGATATTACCGGAAGAACTGTGAAAGTAATGGAATCAGAATTGAAAGGTGGCGATAATTATCTGGCCATAAGCACGATGGATATTTCGAATGGAGTTTATTTTTTGAAGATAACAGGTGATAATATAAATATTTGCAAAAAGGTTGTAGTTAGCAAATAGAACCGATTTGTTTAGTGGCGTAATATAATTTTATCACTTTTATATGAACTTTATGGTAGGTGTTTTATCTGAAAAAGGTAGAAATTTAACCGACAGGTTCATTTTTTTAATAGCTGTGTTTTCTTGTTTTGCAGTTGTTTTAAATGGCCAGACGGTAAATACAATAATAGGTAATGGAAACCCTGGTTTTTCAGGCGATGGAGGATTAGCAACGGCTGCTGAAATATATGCTCCTAACGGCGTGGCTTTAGATGATTCAGGCAATGTATATGTAGGTGATAATTTGAATAACAGAATTCGTAAGTTGTTCGTTAAAACAGGAATTATAACTACAGTTGCCGGGAAAAAAACAGGCGGTTTTAGTGGAGATGGAGGCCCTGCTACTGATGCAGAATTATCAAAACCGGGAAACATAACATTAGATAAGCAAGGTAACTTATATATTGCCGATGTTTTTAACCAAAGAGTACGAATGGTTAATAAATCCACAGGCATTATAACGACTATAGCGGGTAATGGTAATGATGGATATAGCGGAGACGGAGGGCCGGCCACGGCTGCTTCATTTTTTTATCCGGCCTCAGTAGCGTTGGATAGTGCCGGTAATGTATATATTGCGGACGAACTTAATAATGTAATCAGAGAAGTCAATATGTCAACTGGTATTATTACCACGGTTGCAGGTAGTGGAAATTCTGGTTATAGCGGCGATGGTGGGCCAGCATTAAATGCATCAATGAATACCCCGGCCGATGTTGCTTTTGATTCAGCATGGAACATGTACATTGCTGATGGAAGTAATGCAATTCGGAAGGTAAATGCCGTGACAGGTATAATTACAACCGTTGCCGGTAATGGAACTGAGGGATATGGTGGAGATGGCGGCCCTGCAACTGCTGCCGGCATTGACGGACCTGTCGGGATTGCATTAGATGGATATGGTGATTTGTTTATTGCTGATATTGATAATAGCAGAATAAGAGAAGTGACTCCTAATGGTATAATTAATACCGTAATTGGTAATGGTCTGGCTGGCTTTATAGGTGATGGAGGACCTGCTACTGCATGTGAAATTCATGGACCATTGTATTTGACCTTGGACAATTCAGGAAGTGTTTACTTTGCTGATGGCTCGAATAATAGGGTGCGTAAAGTAAACAATCTCGTAGGTATTGAAAATATTACCGATGATTTTGGAGTTAATGTTTACCCTAATCCGGTTGTGCACGGAAGCTTTTATTTGACTTTAGCCAATAAACTAAGTTCTCACTCAGTTGTTGGTATTTATAGTGTAACCGGGCAATGCTTCCTGAATACTGAATTACCCGTAAACACACATTCAATTGAAATACCTGTAAAAGGTATTGCTTCTGGTGTATACTTACTCAAGATATCATTAGCTGATGGTAGTAACTTTTGCGTGAAGAAATTAATAATTGAAAACTAGAAAATAGTATGAAAAAAAAGAGTTTTATTGGAATGCTAAGCGTGGCAGTTTTCTGCTTCTTTTTTATCGATACTTCAGCACAGATACTAACCAGTCAGGATTCTGCAAATGCAGGTATTATTGCTAACGGTAAAACCACAGAAATATCAGCGTACGGTGAAGCTAAGGTTCAATACGATTTTCGTTTCAACACAGCTACTGCCAATCTTACAAGAAATGTGATTTATGGTGAGCACCAGTTTAATAGTATGATATCACTTTTTGCAGGGGCAGAAGTAGATAACGCTAAAAACTTTGCTGTTCAGCAATGTTTCCTGAAATGTAATTTAAGTAGTAATAACTATCTGGTTGCAGGATTGTTCACACCACGTATAGGTATTATGAATGAAAACAGCATGCCTACTACCTTTAATGGTAATGACAGGCCTTTTGTTGAAACGCTGATAATACCAACTACCTGGCGCGAAATTGGAATTGGTTTGTATGGAAGTTGTAAGTCATCGCCGTTCTATTACTCAGTAGGAATTGTAAACGGTCTTAATGCACAAGGATTCTCGATGCAAAATGGAATAGGAGGAAATGGGTTGTACGAAGGCACCAATGCTTCTGCAACAAATATTGCACTAACAGGTTCATTACTTTACTATATTGGTCATTTAAGATTACAGGCATCTGGTTATTATGGTGGTAGTGTAGGGCTGAATAAACAACAGGCGGATAGCTTACAACTTGATTACGGACCTTTTGGTTCACCGGTTGCCCTTGGAGAGTTTGATGTTCAGTATCTAACAAAAGCTTTTACATTTAAGGCATTGGGGACAATGGTTAGTATTCCTGAGGCAGATACCATTAATAGGGCATATGATAATAATGCACCACAACAAATGATGGGTGCCTATGCAGAATTAGGTATAAACCTTGCATATTTAATAAATAACAATACAACACGAAATTTTACCGTGTTTGCCCGTTACGAATATGTGAACATGGATGCTAAAACTTCTGCTGAAGGAGTTAGTGATCCCACAAGGCAATTGAAATACATTGTTGCTGGTATTACGTACATGCCAATAAAAGGCGTTGCATTCAAGGCTGATTATGTATTCAGACAATCGGGACCTCCAAACCCGTTGTTACTTGCTGAGTTTGCTCAGCCCGGACAATACTATACAGCAAATGGTTATTTTAATATCGGTATAGCTTATAGCATTAATTAGTAAGTGTGTATCAATTCAATATCCTGTAAAATGAAAAAAAATATTTATACTTTATTAGCTGCCATAGGAGCAATATTAATTTATCCAGGATGTAAAAAAGATAACTCTAGTACTCCAAAACAAACTCAGACGGCAGTTTCTAATGATACTGTTATGTATGGTTTAGCTACTTACATTATTCTACCTACTTATCAGGCTGCTGCAACCAATGCTCAATCGCTATATTCAGCCATACAGCAGTTTCAGACTTTACCTTCAACCGCTAACCTGGCATTAAGTAAACAGTGGTGGTTACAGGCAAGCGCTTCGTATCAGCTTGCAGAAGCCTATAATTTTGGCCCTTTTTTAAACAATGGAGTGGCAGGTAGTTTAAATCCCTTTCCCAACCTTGATACAACAGCAATAGATACAATAGTAAATGGTACATCAACACTTTCAGGTGCTTATTTTAGCAATGCTGCTTTTAATGTTCAAGGCTTTCATGCACTTGAATTTTTGCTATGGGGTGGAAATAGTAATAAACAGGTAAGTGCATTTACACCCAGACAGTATACCTATATGCTTGAAATGGCTAATATAATTGATAGCACCATGTTAAGTATATACAATGCGTGGGATGATTCGGTGGCACATCAATTTGTATATGCAGGCAGGGGATCAAGCTCACCATGGAGTACACTCGGAACAGCATTGGCAGATATGGTAAGTGAACAAAAGATTGAGTCAGAAACTGATGAAACACAAAAAATAGGACTGCCTCTTGAGTTTTGGAATAATGGCCCTCAGTTAGAGGAGGAATCTCCTTTTGCTGATAACACATTGACTGATGTCAGAAATAATATTATTGGAATACAGAATGCCTATTTAGGCGTATTTGGTTCAACGCAGACAAACGGAATAACAGCTATAGTACAACAATCAAATATTGCTTTGGATAATAAGATCAAGGCAGATTTTAATAATGTGTTTAATGCATTAAATGCTGTGACAGTTAAGCCTTTTTATATAGCTGTTCAAGCTAGTTCACAACAGAATTTAGTAAAAAATTTGTTTAACATATGTGACACACTTGATAAAGATTATTTGAATAAGCTTTTACCTTTTATTGAGAAGACTGTTAAGAAACATTATAAAAAATGAGGAAATATATTGTTTCAATATTGTGTGTAATTACAAGTGTATTAGTTATGTATTCTTGCAGTAAGCCGGGTACACAACCACCCGATAATCCTTACTTATCGGCAGGCAATGAAACAGTTTTCGATAATGGATCCACTGCTTTTGGTGACGATTTTCCCGTAATAAGTGGTAGTCAGTTACGGTTCCATGATGATGGTGAAGCAGTCTTCAATAATACATTTGTATATAACCCCAACTTAGCTTTTACTGGCTTGGGGCCCGTTTATAATAATAGTTCATGCCTGGGCTGCCATATTGGGTTGGGTGAAGGTAATCCTCCTGCTCCGGGAGGGCCTTTGGTATCTATGCTTTTCAGAATAAGTATTCCGGGTGCAGGGCCTTATGGAGGGCCTAATCCTGTTCCGGGTTATGGCGGTCAATTACAAAATAATGCAGTTGGTGGTGCTGCACCTGAAGGAACGGTAGACATTCAGTATACAAATGTAAACTATACATTTGCGGATGGTGCTCCGTATCAATTGCAAATACCTCAATATACTGTAACGGGAACATATACAAACTGGCCATCCAATGCTTTAATATCAGGTCGAGTAGCTCCACGTTTAGTAGGACTTGGTATTTTAGAACAAATACCAGAGAGTGAGATTCTGGATAATGTACATGGAAACCTTGCCATTGGCGATACTTCAGAAATTAATGGCAAGCCTAATTATGTATATGATTATACTAAGCAGCAAATGGAACTCGGCCGTTTCGGATGGAAGTGTGAAGCACCCAGTATTTTACAACAAACAGCAGGTGCATATAATCAGGATATGGGTGTTACCAGTTATGTTTTTCCGGAAGAAAGCACTTATGGCCAGGCACAATTTTCTTATGTTCCGGTTGGTGATCCAAGCCCTGAATTACCGGATAGTGAATTAAATGAAAATGTATTTTATGTACAAACACTTGCACCACCCGCAAGGCGTAATGTATATGATGCACAGGTCGTTCGCGGGCAACAGATATTTAATTCTACAGGTGCTCAGTGTGCTTCTTGTCATTCTCCTACACTTACAACAGGTGTCAATTTTTCGTTTTCAATAATGTCGAACATAAAGGTACATGCCTATACTGATATGCTGCTGCATGATATGGGGGCAGGTTTGGCCGATAATCGTCCGACCTTTTCGGCAACTGGCAGGCAATGGAGGACCGCCCCGCTTTGGGGTATAGGCCTTGTTCCGTTAATTGACCCGCAAGGTCAGTATTTACATGATGGAAGGGCACGTACTTTGATGGAGGCAATTATGTGGCATGGTGGCGAAGCTTATAATGCGAAGGAATACGTAAGAAACCTTTCGGCATCTGACAGGAATGCACTTATTGCATTTCTCCAGTCATTATAATATTGATTAAAGTAATTTGTCTTATAGAGTAATATGAAGTTCCTGAAAAAAGTACTCTGCCAAATATGCTTAATATTTCTCCTTACTAGTTTAAGTAGAGGGTTATTTTTGTATAATGAATTTATTTTCAGAGTCTAAGCTACCAGTTTCTGTATATGTATGGTAAAAATAAATGCCAGCCGAATAATTAGTTAAATCAATTTCAATATTTGACCGATTCGAAGTAAGTGCTGAGTGTCTTTCGTATATCTTCTCACCAAACGTGTTGTATATTTCTATAGAAATAGGCGTAGCATTTAAGTTACCTGGCACTTGAATGAAGAATACGCCATTGTTTGGATTTGGGAAGAGTTTGGTATTTAATACACCCTCCGGCAAGTCATTTGCTTTAGTTAAAACACCTGGAGTAAAGCTGAACACTACACCATCATTATACGATCCACCGGCACTAGTCATACCATACAGAACATTTCCTGAAATTGTTAAAGAACCATATGGTAATTTTCCGTTTGCAATTCCTTCAAAATCATAAATGTCAGTATAGTTCATGGCATTCGTATCTATTGAAAAAATACATCCGCTATCATGTGTTCCACCATATTGTGTCATTCCGTATAATATATTTTCTTCCAAAGTTAAGGAGCCCAATGGTGTTCCACCATTAGGATAAGTGAAATCAAGCATGTCTTTATAATTGATGCCATTTGTATCTACTGAGAAAACACAACCTGAAGAATGTGAGCCTCCACCTGAAGTCATTCCATAAAGTGTCTTTCCTGAAACTGTTACTGAGCCAAATGGCTCCCCGCCATTTGTACCATCAAAATCAAGCACATCTTCATAATCATTACCAGTGGTATCTATGGAGAAAATAATTCCATACCCAGCCAACCCTCCATTAACGGTTGTTCCGTACAACCTTCTTCTTGAAATAGTTAAATCTCCATTAGGGTTCCAGCCATTTGTACCATCGAAATCAAGCATGTCCTTATATCGGCTACCATTTGTATCTATAGAAAAAATAACCCCATAACCATGAACACCTCCAAAAGCTGTCATCCCATATAAGATGTTGCCCGAAATAGTTAAGTCACCATTTGGTTCAATACCACTGATATCAGTAAAGTCATGCATATCCCTATATCCGCTACCATTCGTATCAATAGAAAAAACACAACCGCTATCGTGTGCACCTCCATATTGCGTCATACCATATACCCTGCTTCCTGAAAAAGTTAATGAACCCAATGGGTTAGCACCGTTTGTACTGTCAAAATCAAGAATATCTTTATACCCGTTACCAGTTGTATCTATTGAGAAAATATTACCTAAGCCGTGTGCGCCTCCATATTGTGTCATACCATATAGCCTATTCCCTAAAAGTACTAATGATCCGTTGGGTTCAGAACCATTGGTTATATTGAAATTCAGAAGATTTTGAAACTGTGACGTACCTTGTTGTACTAAAGCGAAAAAAAGAATAAATGCAAGAATGGTTGACTTCTTCATAAATAAATTAATTTTTTAAGTGTAATTAATCGATGCTAATATAGTGAGAACCGGCTAATAACAACTAAGTGATACTAAGCACCATATTTAAAATATAGTTTATTAGTGGTGACTTATAATAAGCTTACCAAAGTATTGTTGTTCCTGGCCATGTATTACAATAAAATACATACCATTCTTATAACTTTCTGTGTTTATTTCAATATTATTTAATCCTTTAGAGGAACTTATATCCCTGGTATCAATCAATCTTCCTGTTAAATCGTAAATGGTTAAAACTGAATTAGAGGCTTCGTTACAATGAAAAGATACCAGAACTGATTTATCTGCTGGGTTAGGATCTGTTTTGAAAAGGTTATTTTGTGAATTAACGTTGACAGATACTATTGTGTTTGATACCGTATTATGTCCATCATAGTCAGTTTGCATGAGACGATAAAACGAACTCCCTTCGAACGGAGAGTCATCAGTGCTATTGTAATAACGATTTTCAAAGCTAGTGCCGGAACCTGCAACAGTAATCGCATTCACCCATGCATTACCATCTATCGATTTTTGAACGGTGAACATTTTATTATTGATTTCAGAGGCTGTTACCCAATTCAGTTTTATGTTATTTGCAGGGGCATTGTAATTTGCAGTAAATGAGATAAGTGTAACAGGTAAAAGTGTTGTTGGTTGGTCACCACAACTTAATGGGTTATATGTGGCTGCCAGTGGAGAGGCGGAGCTTGTACTGATGGGATCGCCAAAATTTATTGATGCTCCATTTCCATTTGATTCCAAATGTGCATCATATTGATAATATTGAACGGCACAACTTGCATTAATACCTGAAAAATCAGCAATGAAATAACGAATATCCGGGTTGGTTGAGGAGTAGTTATCGTAGTTACCTGAATAGACTAAATTATTATCGGTACCAAATAAGCAATATATTGGTGAAGAAGCCGCACACATACTGGTAAATGTATAATGATTAGGACAGAAATCATCACTAGGATAATTACTTACTCCAATCATAACATTCGACCGTGCAGGAATGGCTACGCTACCTGCACTTGCATCAATAAAGCTACCTGCTGCACAGCCACAGGCACTGTTCAATGTGGTTATAGGAGATGCTTCTGTAGCGTATGTGCTGACTGTGTGTGTGGTTCCAGCCGTTGTGCTGCCATATTTTATATTAGGTGGAGTAGCCACGTTATTGTCCCAGCCATAAGCCCCTGTACTTATAATTAAAAACTCAGAATTACCTTCACAACAAGGGGTAGATGTGGTAGTATTACCTGGAGAGCTGGCACACGCATCATTGCATGCATCTATCATAATACCAGTTATTTGAGGGCAATCATTACATGTAGTTGTAGCTTTGGTAATAGAAGTACCTGGAGTTAGATAACATGTACCGGCAGTATTATATTCATATACTTCAAAAGTATACGTTGTGCTTGCTGTAAGCCCAAGTATAACAACAGAGTTACCTGTACTATCATAAACTACATGCCCTGTACCTAATGTTGCGCCACTGCCCCATGTAAAGCTATGCGCGTATGTTGTACCGGAAGCTGGAAGAGTTATAGCTCCAGAATAGACTACAACTATTCTTTTATTTCCGTTTCCGCTTGTCCAGCTAAGTTTTACGCTATTACACCCAACATGAGAAACTGCAAGGGCCGATGCTGCTGTTGTTGGAGGTATACATGCTGCTTTACCAGTTCCGCAAAGAAAGAACAGAAAGAAGGCTATAAGGCCAAAAGGTTTTACATGAATAGAAATTTTTTCTTCGTTTTTTTTTATCATCTCCTGAGAATAATAAAAATTTGTTTTAATACAAATTAACTTTGCTAAGTTAGTTTCAGACGTTTAATTTACAGCGTATTCTATATTATTGTATTGTTAAGTATTGAGTGTCTGTGATTTCCCTCAGTACGCAATATAGACTAAAAAAAATTCATAAAAGCAAAAAATGTCGAATTTTATCTTCAGACCAATAGTTTTGCTTGCTACTTACTTATAGGAGTATGATGAACAATAAAGCAAATGGTTGCTCTTAACGTTAATAAGTTTACTGAAATATTAACGGATCAATTGTAAATAACCGTGATAGTTATACTCTTTTTTGCTGTAGTCAGCGGCCTTTATTATATAATAATAAGTGCCATCACTTTCTTCTATGCCCGACATACTTCTTCCTGACCAATCAATTTCAGGAGAATTTGCTTCAAATACCCGCTCCCCCCAACGGTTAAATATCTCAATATAATAAATTTGCATCCCACCTACAGTTACGTGAAATACATCGTTTTGCCCATCTCCATTCGGGGTGAATACGTTTGGTATAAATATGCTTTCAGTTACATAAATAGTGTCTTTGGCTGTATCAGGGCAACCAAAACTATTTGCGGCTATAAGGGTTACATAATATGTTCCTGGTACATTATATTGATAATAGGGATTGGTTTCAGTAGAAGTTCCACCTTCTCCAAATGTCCATAAATAATTTGTTGCACCTATACTTGTATTGTTAAATCCAACAAACTGCCCTCCCAATATACTTTTTGGTGTAGCGGTAAACTGAGCAACTGGTATTGGTTCGGCTATTACTTGCATCGAATCTGCTATACTAGTATTGCAACCATCTGTTACAGTGCATACGTAATGTGTTGATGTTGAAGGTGATACGGTGAAAGGACCTGGTCCATTGCTAAGGCCATTATTCCACACATAGTTATAAGCGGGTTTGCCTCCATTAACGCTAATTCCCACCGTTCCGCTTTGACCCACACATATTGTATCAGAACTCATATTAACAACCAATGGAGGATAGAGGTAAATTGTTTGGAATGCGCTATCGGAACATGTTCCGTTACCGCCAATTACTTTATACATTGTAGGGCTAGTTGCCGGGCTTGCCGTCACTGTCGATCCATTTGTAGAATTAAGCCCCGTTGAAGGTGACCATATATAGCTGGTCCCACCATTTGCAGTCATGGTAACCGATTGGCCTGGGCATAATGTGTCACCTGCCGACAGTTTTATAGTAATGACAGGGCTAGTATTTACGGTAATATTAGCTAATACTGTATCATTACATCCAACTGCACTCGTTCCAATAACTGTATATGTTGTTGATACTGAAGGAGTGGCTCCGGTACTTGAGCAGGTAGAACAGGTTAAGCCTGCCGAAGGGTTCCATATATAGCTTGAAGCTCCGCTTGCAATTAAAGAATCAGAATTACCTGAACAAATTGAGGCTTGAGTAGCAGAGGCTGTAATGTTTGGTAATGGATTTACAGTGATGGAAACATTAGCTGAATCTTTACACCCTAATGCATCAGTAATAAGCACAGAATATGTTGTAGGAGAGGTAGGGTTTGCAGCTGAAGTATCACAGGTAGAGCATGCCACCGATCCTGCAGGACTCCATACATAACTAATACCTCCAGAAGCATTTATCGAAGTAATGCCTCCAATGCATATGGATGGAGCAGTTGTGCCTGCAGTTACTGCCAACTGATCAACCTTAATGCTTATTGTATCTGTAGCAGGACAGCCTGAAGTACTTGTACCGGTTACAGTATAAGTGGTTGTTGAAGCAGGATTTGCACCGGGATTTGAACAGGTTGAACAAGTAAGACTACCTGAAGGTGACCAAATGTAAGTTGATGCGCCGCTGGCAGTAATTGTAGTTCCATTAGCTCCAAAACAAATGAACGGCGCTCCGGCAGACAAGTTTAAAGCTGGTGTAGGGTTGACAGTTACAATAACAGTATTACTATCAGAACAACCGCTCCCTGAGGTTCCTGTTACGCTATATGTTGTAGTTGCTGTGGGGGTTGCAATTACAGAAGCACCTGTGCTATTATTTAAGCCGGTAGAAGGAGTCCAAACATAACTTACAGCACCAATGGCAGTCAGTTTAGTTGAATCTCCTGAACAAAGTTGATTAGAGGCAGCAGAGACACTGACAACTAGTTTGCCTACATTTATGCTTATTGAATCTTTTGAACTACATATTCCATTTAAACCGGTAATTGTATATGTTGCTGTGGATGTAGGTTTAGCTATTACAGTATCGCCTGTTGTTACACTCAACCCAATACCAGGGCTCCAGGTATAACTACCTGCTCCACTCACTACAAGCGTCACTGAATCGCCCGGGCATATACCAGGGCTGCCAGGGCTTATTGAAAGAGTAGGGGTTGGAGTAACTGTTATTGTAGTGTTTACTGTGTCAGTACAACCGGCAGCATTGGTGCCAATTACAGTATATGTTGTTGTTGACGGTGGTGATGCAATTACGGGCGATCCGGTCGAATTATTGAGTGAAGATGAAGGTGTCCATGTATACGTCGAGGCACCTGAAGCCTTTATTGTGTCAGATCCCCCAGAGCAAATGTTGCCAGACGATGAAGCAGTGATTGTAAGGCTTGGTGAAGGGTTGATAGATATTTTTATACTATCTTTTCCAGTACATCCACTTCCGTTAGTACCTGTTACTATATATGTTGTAGCTGCACTTGGTATAGCTATTACAACCGTTCCGGTAGTTGCGCTCAATCCGGTTGATGGGCTCCAAGTATAATTACTGCCACCTTTTGCTGTAAGCGTAGCTGAACTGCCTTTGCAAATTGATGCTGAAGAAGAATTGACCGTAATAGTTGGTGAGGGGTTCACCGCTATAGCAACTGTGCCTACTGCATTACATGAACCCGAAGTTCCTGTTACCGTATATGTAGTGGCTGAAGTAGGGTTTGCATAAGGATTAGGGCAGGTTGTACAGCTAAGCCCATTTGATGGACTCCATGTAAATGTTGCAGCACCGTTAGCATTTAACATAGCAGAATCTCCTAAGCAAATTGTTGAAGAAGGGGATGCTGTTGCAGTCACTGATAAAGAAGCCGCCACGGTAATAGTTACACTATCCTTGCTTTTACATCCATTTGCATTGGTCCCAGTAACATAATATGTTGTGGTTCCTGCCGGGTTTGCAGTTGGGTTTGAGCAGGTGGTACAACTTAATCCGGTAGTTGGGGTCCAGGTATAGGTTGATGCTCCTGAAACATTTAAATTAACAGAACCACCGGCACATATACCTGGTGATCCAGGCGTTACTACTAGAGTTGGGCTTGGATTTACTGTTATTGCAATCGTTAACGTGTCATCACAGGCCCCTGCTATGGTTCCTACCACAGTATATGTTGTGGAAACAGTCGGGGATGCCATTACACTCGCTCCTGTAGAAGCACTTAGGGTTGCTGCCGGACTCCATATATAACTAGTTGCTCCACTTGCTGTAAGTTTTACAGGAGTTGAGGGACATGTAGATGCAGATGCAGTTGACACCTTCATCGGGTTTGTTGTAGGAGTAAAGCTTCCGCCTTTTAATAATACACCTGAATCAAATTTTCCATTACCAATGTTTGCCACACCAAGCTTAATATGATATTTTTGGCCGCATTGAACTTTAGCTTTTGCCGTAAGTACCGTAGTAAATCCGCCATAGCCAACAGTTGTAGCCGCATTGTTTGCAGGGCAGTTAGTGCAAACACTTGTTTCTGCGCAATTTGTACTTGATGTAGCAGGGGGTGAATTACAAACATAATAATTGGAGTTAGTACTACAGTTTACATTTTTTACAGAAACCGCGGTAGTTGTTCCGGGAAGAAGAGCCAGGTTTATTGCACCATTTGTAAATGTTCCGGCAATTCCGGGGCCACTTAGAAAAAAACCAAAATCATCAAAATAAGTATCATTATAAAAGCAAGGTTCTTCATTTGAACCAAATACATATTGAAATTGAACGGAATCAGAAACTGCCACAAAGTCGAATTGTAGTAAGGCGCAGGAATAGGTTTGGCTAAGTGTAACCCCAATAAGGTTTGCAAGGTCTTGGTCCTGGTATGTATTAGCGTTTGGCCATCCATCGGTTGTAGAATATTGAAAGGTAGTGCATGATTGGTCGTGCTGGTCGTTTGTTTTACAACTAGGGCCCTCTGCAAGCTCAATACCTCCATTACAAATTATAACACCGGTATCCATTCCAATATTTGATTTGATTCCATTAAAGAAACCAAATGATGTATCAATACCCTGGTATGTAATATTAGTTGCAGTAAGACCTCCGCCTAATAAAACATTGTTTACCAAATAACTAATAGAAGAGTAATTGCCTTTACGTGAGGTGGTTAGTTGGGCTTTAGAATTGATAATCAATGCAAACTGCATTAATAGAACTAAAGTAGTATTAAGCAGAGTGAATTCTAACTTTTTTATTTTCATACCAGAGGATATGATGTTTTATTCTTTCAGTTATTAATAACTAACCTAATTTAAGTGCAAAATAGCTAAACAAAAACGGCTTTACCATTAACTGAACATTAAATATACAATTGCGCTACAATTGACTCTGATAATCAATTGTTTAATTTGATTTAATTAAGGCCAAAATCGATTTAGTTTTGTATTAGCAATTGTATTTTACTAAGAACAGATATAATTTACCCTGAAACAGATGTTTTTATTGCTTAAATAGTTGCATTAAATTACATCTATATATACTATTATGATATACTTGTGTTTAGTTAAAGTGCCTTATGGGCGCCATCACAAAAAGGCTTTCTAGCCGAATACTTGCAGCCACAAAGCTTTACGGTTTTAGTTTCCGTAATCTCAAATTCAATTGGAGTAAAAGAGGTTACTTTATGTGAGCCATCACAAAATGGTTGGTTCTTGCTTAGGCCACAAGCACACCACCAATACTTACCAGGTTGAAGTTCTACAGGATAATTAGCTTTTTGCGCAATATTGGGGTTTTCCATGAATTATTGTTTTAGACGGGCTGCAATGTACTTCTTAATTTGTTAACTGGTCACATTCATTTTAAAACCTACACCATGTATGTTTTCAATTTTTACTTTTTCATCTGAATTTAAATATTTTCTCAAACGAGATATAAATACATCAAGGCTCCTGCCCATAAAATAATCATCATCACCCCAAATAGTCTTTAGTATTTCTTCGCGTTTAATAATCTTATCCTTATTCATACAAAAATACCTCAATAGTTCTGCCTCTTTCAAAGTTAAATGGGTTTCTTGTTTATTGTTTTTTAGTGAAAGGTCTTCAAAATTGAATTTATAACTGCCTATAGTAAATTGAGTGGGAAGTTCATTATCAATTGTGCTAACTTTACTTCTTTTCAAAAAAACCTCAATTCTCAGCAAAAGTTCCTCAATGCTGAACGGCTTGATTATATAATCATCGGCTCCCGTCTTAAACCCTGCTATTCTATCCTCTTTCATAGTTTTGGCTGTTATGAAAATAATAGGTGTATCCTTGTCATTTTCGCGAATATGTTTTGCGAGTGTAAATCCATCCATCTCTGGCAGCATTACATCTAGTATACATATATCAAAGTGTTCTTTATTATACGCCTCTAACCCGCTTTTGCCATCTTTACAATAAACAACACTGTAGCCCTTTAATTTCAAATTATCACAGGTTACAAAGCCAAGGTTAACATCATCTTCTACATAAAGAATTTTAGGTTTCATGGTTTCCATTATTACTGAACAGGTATTTCAATTATAAAATTACTTCCTTTATTTAATTCACTTTCTAATACCATCTTCCATTTATGAGCTAACACAATATTTTTAACATAACTAAGGCCCAGCCCAAATCCCTTTACATTATGTACGTTGCCCGATGGAACTCTGAAGAACTTATCAAAAACGCGTTTCCTGTATTCTTTCTTTATTCCTATTCCATTATCTGCAATTGATAGAAATAGTTTACTTCCTTTATTATATGTGTTTATTTTAATAAGCAGCGATCCTTTTGAGTATTTTATGGCGTTATCAAGAAGGTTAAAAATTACATTAGTAAGGTGTTGTTTATCAGCAAGTACTGAGTAATGTGTAGCAATAAGATTCAACTCGACTGTACCTTGTATATTTTGAATATTAATTGCAAAGCTCTCTAAAACATTACGCAGCAAAGCATGAACATCAATGGTTTCTTTGTTTAATTTAAATTCATGCCTTTCTGTTTTGGCGCTTTGTAAAACCCTTTCTACCTGATTGTTCAACCGTATGGCTTCTTCTTTTATAATACCTGCATAAGTCGATAACCGTTCCGGTGTATTAACTATGCTGGGGTCAGATAATGTTTCGGTTGAAATGATAATAGTAGATAAAGGTGTCTTAAATTCGTGTGTCATATTATTGATGAAATCTCGTTGCACTTCAGAAAGCCTGCGTTGCCTTAAGATAATGAACATAGCGTACCCAAAAAAGATAATTACAAACAGAAGAATAATGGACGTAAGTACCCAGTTATCCATTCGACTTATAATGTAGCTTGACCTGTCAGGGAAGTAAACACCAAAATAATAAACGAACTTATCAAGCTTGGGCAGGTTTTTTACCGGTTTATTTTCAGCTGATTTATTTGTGCTGATATGATTACCATAAACCATTTTATCACTTGAACAATCATAAACCCCGTAGTCAAACTCTGTATTTACACCAAGTTTGTCGAATTCGCTTACGAGGTAATATTGTAATTCCTTTGCATCAATTGCATTATTTACATTCACTACATAGTAGTCAGTAGAAACTTCGTTTATAAGGTTTTGGGTAGGCAGGGTGAATTGCCCGTAATCAGCAAGTTTTTCGGCTGTATTTCGTAGCGCTATCTGAATGGTCTGATCGAATTCTTTTTCTTTCAGGTCGAATGCTTTACGAACCCAATATATCTGTATAAGTATTACGCCAATTACGGATATAGTACCCAATAAGACTACAAGTCTGATAGTATTTTTTCTCATCGATGCTAATTTAAATGGATTATCTGAGCAGATGTATATAATTAACAGTTCATTAACAAATGTTGGGTAGTCATTAACAGGCAAAGGCCCAATGTGGCAATATGTTTGCAGCGTAAATAATTACTAACCTTAAAAAAACAAAATGAAAAAATTAATTCTTTCAGTTGTTCTGATCTTCGGATTATCTTCAGTGAATAGTTTAAGAGCACAACAAACGAAGAGTGATGCTAATGCCCCTGTTGTGGCATTTGAAAAGGATACTATTGATTACGGTACTGTAGTCTATGTCTCAGATAGCACCCTTTATGTTACATTTAAAAATACCGGGAAAGAACTTTTAATTATATCTGAAGCTAATGGTTCTTGTGGCTGTCCAATATCTACCGCACGAAAAGAACCAATACAGCCGCGCCAAAAAACACAAATAAAGGTGTATTATGACACGTAACGTGGTGGGCAATCATTCTTTAAAGCGGTTACCATTAACAGTAATGCCAGCGATGGAATAAAAAGCTGTTATATAAAAAGAACTGTTTTGACAGATGCTGCTTCTGCAATTTTGAAATAGCACTTTAATTAAAAAATAAAACAACAGCAGGTGATAGAACCACCTGCTGTTTGTTCAAAACCATAATTGCTTAACCGCATTGATAGGGTAATTGGCAATGAACTTATTGTGTAACAGTAATTGTTTGAGATGTTGTAGCTGAACCACCGGCATTTGAAACAGTTAAGGTAACAGTGTAAAAACCAGGACTGGCGTATGTATAAACCGGATTCTCATTACTTGCAGAACCTGCATTATCGCCAAATGTCCAGCTAAACGAAGTAGCACCTGTTCCCGTATAATTGAATTGTATAGCAGAACCTGCTTTACCCGGGTTGGGGCTGTAACTAAATGTGTCAGTAGGAGACGATATTTCTTTTTTACAGCTAATTGCACCAATAGTTAAGGTGATTAAAAAAGAGAAAAACAATAATTTCAGCGTTTTCATATTATTATGGAGTTTATTTGTTTATGAAAGCAAAACTATATAAGGTGCCTCCCTATGTTAACTATTATTCGGTGAACCCAAATGATAATTAGGCAGATGTAAAAAGTTCAGAGTTGAGGGTGTTGGTAAATAGTATTATTTTTTGACTAAATTCGCCTAAACTAATTAATCAAACCATGGGAATTTTCAGTGGAATATCACACGAATTAATTGATATTATAGAGTGGAAAGACGACTCGAGCGATGTAATGCTGTGGCGTTTCCCTCGTTGGCAGGACGAAATCAAGAACGGTGCAAAACTAGTTGTTCGTCAGGCGCAAGTAGCTGTATTTGTAAACGAGGGTAAAATTGCCGATGTTTTTGTACCGGGAACATACACACTTGAAACACAAAACATTCCGATTTTAAGTACACTTAAAGGCTGGAAATATGGTTTTAATAGCCCATTCAAAGCTGAGGTGTATTTTGTAAATACAAAACAATACACTGATCAGAAATGGGGCACGAAAAACCCTATTATGTTGAATGATGAGAAGTTCGGTATGATCGACCTTCGTGCATTTGGTACCTATGCTTTTAAAGTTTCTGATGCAAAGAAGTTTCTGGAGGAAATTGTGGGAACGAATGCTGCTTTCACTACTGAAGATATTGATGGGCAGCTGCGCAGTATGCTGGTATCTAAACTTACTGATGCAGTTGCAAAGAGTGGTTTAGGTATTGAAAAATTCTCTGCAAGTCTTGATGATTTTTCAACATTTGCAAAGGAAAAACTCGATCCTTCATTTACTGAGTATGGCCTTACACTAACAAAACTGTTAGTGGAAAATGTTTCGTTGCCACCGGAATTACAAAAAGAAATATACCAATACAGCAGACTTGGAAAGATTGATATGAGTAAGTTGGCTCAAATGAATATGGCTAATTCTATACAAACCGCTGCAGGCAATCCGGGTGGATTAGCGGGTGCAGGTATGGGTATTGGCGTAGGGTTAGGTATGGGTAATATGATGGGTAATATGATGGGACAGAGTATGAACCAGATGCAACAACAGCAACAGGCAGCTCCGCCACCACCTCCAATTCCACAAGCAGTGCAGTATTTTGTGGCTGTTGGTGGTAAGCAATCAGGCCCGTTTAATGAGCAGCAATTGGCTCAAATGGTGCAGGGTGGTTCATTAACCCGTGAAACATTGATATGGAAAGCGGGTATGGCAGCATGGACGGCTGCAGGGCAAGTGGCTGAAGTAGCTGGTGCGTTTGGCGCAGCACCACCTCCAATTCCATCTTAATGATAATTGAATGCAATAAAAAAGGCTTATGAAATTCATAAGCCTTTTTTATTTCTGTTTGTATAGTGTTACATTGTTTCATCAGCACTTGGGCCATACATGCCCGGTACTGGTATGTCAAGTAATCTGAGGTAAACGCTAAGTTGGCCTCTGTGGTGTACCGCATGGCTTAATGCGAAATTGCGAACAACTCCAATAGCTGGCATGGTGAAGTACACTTTTTCACCTTGCTTCAGTGACCATGGTCTCATAAGTTTCTCATCAGTTGCATTTTCAAGCTCTTCTAATGCTTCACCTGTGTTTTTGTCGAACAGGTCGAGCACTTCTTGTAGAGATGCTGGAGGGGCACTTTGAGATGGAGGGTTCTTTGCAAAATCATATTCGGTTGCATTAATTGCACGACCTATCCATATAGGGTTGCTTGCCAGGTGACGGCCCAGTTTTAATAGTTCCATTGATTTCGCATGCGGTTTCCATGTGTATTTATCCGCCGGAATGCGTTCGAGCATTTTACGTGTGTTGGCTGATTCCATTTTGAATTCAGCGATGAGTCCTTGATTGATTGCCATTATTTTGGTTTTTTTTGTTTGTTATTAAGTGAGACGTGTTTTGTTTTATTTTACTCTTACAAGAAAAGTGTATTTGAATTTAGTTGGCGGGTGACACCCATTTAATTACTGCATTGCCTTCAATAACTATTTCATTATTGCTGTTATAGCAATTAGTGCTTAGTTTATAAATTGACTTCTCGGTAAGAATTTCCATGATCTCAACTACGCAGGTAACCTCATCATTTAAAAAGACCGGCCTTTTAAAGTTGACGGTTTGAGATAAATATATTGAACCATTACCGGGCATTTTGTTGCCAAGCACTGCAGAAATTAAACTCGAAACCAATGAGCCATGTACGATCCTCTTTTTAAATATAGTTGTAGCGCTATATGCATCATCCAGGTGGATGGGGTTTTTGTCTGTTGAAAGTTCGGCAAATAGTTCTACATCTTTAGCTGTGAAGGCCTTTTTTGTTGTTTCTTTATCTCCTACTTTGTATGCCATGTGCTTATTTATTTATTGTTGTGTTAAAACTATTTTTTCAGCTTATCGTTGCAATCTTTTAGCATTTTATCGTTTGCCGCTTCACCCCAATGCGGTTTATGTATATCCTTGCTATCGTTAGGGAAAAGAGACGCAGCCTTTGCAAGTAAAGGTTGAGCTTTTTCAGGCCCGCCCCCAAACAACTTTGGCGTATAGTATAGGCTGATGCCTTGTAAATAGAATACTCTGGGGTTATTAGGGTTTAACTTAAGTGCTTGGTCGTAATATCCCTGAGATATTTTACCGTACTTGCCATGTCTTGATTGCGGATCAACTGAGAGTCTTGCATTTGATAATAATGCGCCTAATACTGCAATCTCATCGTTGGCTGTATCCATCAATTCAATCTTGCTGAAAAAGTTATCTGCTTCATCAAGCATAGGATCTTTTTTCTTTTTATCAGGCTCCTGGAAAGAAAGGATGGCAATACTCCATGCTGCATAGTAATTAGCAAGCCAGTATGTAGGGTTTTGTTTGGCAATCAACTTAAACTGATTGCTGGCAAATAATAGTTGCGGGTAAACTTTAGCAGTATCGAATGCTGCATAGGTTTGTATTAAACTGGTATCAACCGATTGGGCTTGGCTGTTTTTGCCGACCAGCATACCCAAAGCAGCAACGATAATGAGAAATGTTTTTTTCATAGGGTTCAAAGTTAATGGTTTATAGTTCATCTTTTTTAAATGGAGTTAATGAAAGGAATATTCCAGCAAATAGGCTCCGATACAAGGCCGGTTCAATAGGGTAGCGCACATCTCCATTGTCTGAGTAGTTATAACCTAATATGTTTTTGTTGTTTGTCAGATTATCTATACCAAGGTAAAATACGCCGAATAGCTTCTTTACCCTGAACAGGTAACTGATACTTAAGGCAAGGTCTTGGTAGGGGATAGTACGGTCACCTAAAAATGTTGGATTGAGCGGGTTGTAATAAGGCCTGCCCGAAGCATAGTTATAAGTCAGAGAAACATTCATACCCGGTTTTTCAAAAAAATATTTGGTTACAATATTTAAGTCGTTATTTGCAACAAAATCAGGTTGAGCTTCGGCTATGTAATTAGCATAAAGCCTTTTGGTGTCGATATAGCTATAAGATATCCAATAGTCGAAGTCGTTAATGCTTTTTTTATCTCTCCAAAAAACGTCAACACCTTTCGCATACCCATAGCCACTGTTATCAACAGGCCAAAAGAATGGGCGATAAGGATTTGGGTCGTATGGTACATCTTCAGGAACTATTTCACGTATCAGGTCATTATATGATTTGTAATAACCTTCAACACGGAAGGTTCTATCGTTTTGCATATACTGGTAGTTTGCGATGTAATGGGTTGCTTCCTGAAAATTGGTTTTAGTGTCTCCAAACAATAAGTATTTATCTGACGGATCCTGGTAAAACATGCCATAGGCTAAAGATACCTGGCCATATTTGCCTACGCGTATTGCTGCTGACACACGAGGGGCTACATCGCTCTTACCTAATAATTGACTATATTCATAACGTACACCTGGTTTTATTGCAATCCATTTAGCTGGTTTCCATTCTGCTTCAAGGTATCCAGCCAATATGGTTTCTTTAAATGAAATATCAACACTATCAAATTGCTGCCATTCAGAATAACTTTGTAACTCAAATCCTGCATAGGCAAATACTTTATCTGATATTTCGTTGTCTAATTCAATTCTTCCGGCTGTACGCTTGTCTTGTTTGTCAAATATCTCACCACCCCAATTCACAGAATCTCCATTCTGTGTGTAAGATGTAGCAACTGTTAAAAAAGTTCTTTCATTAAAAAAGTGCTTGTAATACAAACTTGCCGTGCCGTATGAGTTTTGAAGCTTGAATGCAAGCGTTGTATCTGGCTCATTCGGGTTAACAACATCAATACCACTTTTATATTGGTTGTAGTTTGCAGTGAGTTTTAAAATATCACCTGCTTTGTTTGTCCATACGTATCTTAAGTTGCCACCAACGCCTGCAGGTGGTTGAAAGAAATCGAGATTAGTTTTAGTAATGCCATAAAATGGTTGTGTATTTGTATAGTTAATGCCACCTTCTAATGCAGAATGGTCCCATAGTTTTGAGAAAGATAGACCAACTCCAGCCATATTAACGTTTGCATTGAATGTTGTTGCTTCAGGCAAATCATTCGTACTAAGGTCTAATATGCCAGATAGCGCTTGCCCATAACGTGCACTATAACCACCACTGCTAAACGATATGCCTTTAAACTCATATGGCCCAAAGCGGCTACGCTGTGCTACACCTGGTACAGGGCTAAAGAATGGGTCTTGCACAACAAGTCCGTCAACTATGGCTGCAGATTCACTTGCATCACCGCCACGTACAAATAACCCTGTTTGGTCGGCTACTTTTTCAACGCCGGGTAGGGTTTGTATGGCACCTACCACATCGCCTGCTGCACCTGCAGTTGTATATATGTCTAGTGTAGTTAGTACCGCAACCTTTCTGTCATTATTCGCTTCCATTGAACCAGCCATAATGGTTACCTGATCAAGCGAATTCGAATTTGTCCCTAATGTTAAGTTCACAATAAAAGTCTTACCTGTATCAGGAACAAGATTATAAGATGCAGTATCGAAGCCAATTGCAGTTGCAATTAAAGTAATGTTTTCTTTTTTACTGACTTTAATTGTGTATCGACCGAGTGTATCGGTCAGTGCTCCTGAAATAGTATTCTTCACATAAACGGTTGCATAAGGAATCACTTTTCCTTTTGCTTCGGAAACCCTTCCTTTGATTACCATTTGGGCATTGGCAGGTACCGATAAGAAAGTTATTGGTATAGCTAACGCTAACAATTGTAGTTTTTTTATCATTTTCATTTGGTTAATAGTTTAATACTTCGCAATGGAAGTTTCTTCTGTTTAATAATCGTATAATTTCTTCTGAGTGTACTTTGCCTTTTAGGTTTTCTACTCTCAGTATTTTCTCATTGTCGTCTAGATCAATAGTTATTTTATGATTGGGAAAAGTTGCATTCATTTCTCCAACCAGGTAAAGAGCATTGCGTTTGCCACGCACATTGGTTTTGAATATTTCAATGGAGCTCATGATATATATTATATTCCAAGAATTGATTTTAGTTTAGGGTAACCTGACTTACTGATAGGCACTTTAGCTCCTGATTTTAAAATTGCGAGATGGTTCTCTTTCTCGTATGGTTCGATACGAGTTACCTGTTGGATCTGCACTATGAATGAACGGTGAACCCTTACGAACTGAGTTTTGTCCAGCACATCTTCAAAATAACCCATTGTTTTCTTTTTCAGGTATGAGCCGTCAGCCGTATGGATCTTTACGTAATCATCGTCGGCTTCCAGGTAATGAATCTCATGGGTAGGTATAATACGAATCTTTGTTCCTGTTTTAACAACCACCCTGTTATGTTGTTCAGGCGAGTGCGAAGCAGTTTCTACTAATGATTCAATACTTGCTTTGTCATCCTTCTTTTCATATTGCTCTATCCATTTTTTTACGGCTTTGTCAAAACGTTCTTTACTGAATGGCTTTAGCAGGTAATCCACTGCATGTGCTTCGAAAGCCTTCATAGCGTACTCATCAAATGCTGTGGTGAAAATGACTGCAGGTTGTGAGTCAAGTAATTCAAGCATTTCAAAACCATTGATCTTTGGCATTTGTACGTCAAGAAAAATAAGATCAGGCTGGTGTTGTGCAATTGCTTTTACACCTTCAAATCCATCTCCGCATTCCTGAATAATTGAAATGGTTGGGTATTGCTGTAAATATTCGGCAACGATAGACCTTGCCAATGGCTCATCATCTATAAGTATTGCTTTAATCATGCTGTTGAGGTATTATAACAGTTGTAGTAAATAAATCTCCTTCAGTTTTTGTTTCTATTAAATCTTTGCGTGCATATAACAAATACAATCTTCTTCTGATCGAACTAAGCCCGAAGCCAGTACCTTGCCTTATTTGTGAAGTTTGCGGGTCAAAAGGGTTTTGTATAGAAATAGAAAGCTGTGCGTTTTCAAGTTTTGCAGTAATGCTGATTGTAACCGACCCGGTTGTATCGTATAGTCCAAACTTAATAGCATTCTCAACAATCGGTTGTAACAGCATTTGCGGAATCTGGCACTTCAGGCTCACTTCATCGTTCTTAACTTCTGTGCTTAATCTATGCCCGAAACGTACCTTTTCAATATCGAGATATAGTTGCAGGTAGTGTAGTTCTTCCTTCAGGCTTACCAGCATTTTTTCGTCATTCTTAAGTGTACCCCTAAGAAAATCTGCCAGTTGTTGAATCATGTGGCGGGCTTCCTCCGGACGGGAACCTGTAAGTGAGCTGATAGAATTCAAGCTGTTAAACAAGAAATGAGGCTGAAGTTGCTGACGTAACTTATATAGCTCCGCATCCTTAGCCAGTTTGTCTGAATCGGCTTTTCTTTTTTCGTTCTCTCTGTTTTCTTCAAACGTAAACAATAGCCAATGAATAAGAGCCATCCAGCCTGTCATCAGGAACGCAATAAAGAAACGTACAGGTAAAGATTTGTGAAGGAACGTTAAATAAGTTGGGTCTGATATAAGTTGCGAAAGCGCCCATTTGATTACTCCTATCCATAAAACTGCAATGCAGAAATTCCATACAAATATGTAAAAGAACTTTCCTCTGCCCGGGCGATAGTAACGCAATGTGTTTCGTACTGCTAAGCCAATAGCCATTAATAACCCATTGCTTACCGCACTGTCAATTGCCGCCGTTTCCCACGAAAACCCCATCCAATTCAAAGCCCAGGCTTGAATGGTGCCCCAAATAACCCATAACAGGATCATAAAAGGAATCGTTCTTCTATTTGAAATTTCGGGGCTAGGCACTGTACTTTCTTTATTTACTATTAATAGCTAAGAATATCAATACCTGCAAATATAGATGTACCATCTATAACCAACACTTTTTCAGGGTTAGACTTAATGATGGCCGGGTTTCTCTTATCTTCCACACCGCCGAATATCGATACCATTTTCGATTGAATTTCCCAGTCAGATGGTACAATGATCTTGGTGCCGCCAAATATCTGCACCACTTCCAGTGTTACTTTTCCCTTTATATCTGCCTGTGAAAGGTTTATTTCGGCTCCGCCAAATATGTTTACGACATCTCCTCCTTTAAAATCTTTTGAAATTATCACCTTATGTACGCCACCGAATATTGAGGTAGAGTCTATAAAGTCATCCTGAGAATAAGATTCTGTACCCGGTGCAGGCGCCCCATACTTAGGATGAGCTTTCCATTGCCATTTCTGGTTTTTCCAATATGCTTTATCTTCCCAATCCCAGCCATGTCTTTTCCAATAACGCCTTTTAGGGCGTACAATCATTAATAAGCCGACAGCTATTATAACTATGGGCCATATGTAATCAGAAAGATTAAGGTTAGGATAGAACTCCTCGGCGAGGAATATACCGCCTACCAATATATAGATTGGCCATCCCCATGTACTAAAGTTATGCCGTGCACCTAAATAAAAGCCAACTACAATTAATATCATTGGCCAGGTAAATAACCAATGAGGGAAAAGAACTGTACCTAATTGATTTAATAATAGAACTACACCTACAGCTAATATAATTATTCCGCCAAGGAATCTTCCTGTTCTGGAATGTTCTTCATGGTATTGAACCCAGCTTTTTGTATTGTCTTGTACGGGGCCCGTGAATTTGTTCTCTTGTGTTTCCATTGTTTTGAAATTTGATACAAAACTATATCATCTTGGTACCCTGCTGTTAGGGTAATTAGGTAGTGAAACTAAGAAAGTCGGTAGGTGGCAGGAAGAAGTCGGTAAGCGGAGAACCTAGTGAGCATCTGCGGGTAGGGCAACGTTCTTCTTGAATTTTTGCAGATATAAGAATGGGATACAGCACAGCATAAATATGCCTACGAACATATAAATATCATTATAAGAAAGTAATAAAACCTGTTTCATCATAGTGCCATCCAAGGCAGCGTATGCCATTTGTTTTGCCTGCCCAAAACTATACCCTTTTGCCATGAATTGATTAATGATCATACTTTGCCGGGTAACCGAAGCCTCGTGATAATTGCTTATATAATTAACCAAACTGTTACGGTGTAATGCAATTCGATGGGTTAGCATAACAGTGCTAATTGCAATACCAAATGAGCCGCCAAGCTGACGCATCATGTTATTTAAGCCTGTTCCTTGTCCCATTTCTTTTCCATGCAAGTCTTGTACAGCAAGTGTAGTTAATGGTACAAACAGTAAGGACATACCAATACCACGAATAATAAGTGGCCAGAAGAAATTTCCGGTTCCTGATTGCAGGTTAGAATTAGCCATTAAATAAGAAAACACAAAAAACAAAAGCATTCCTCCTGTTGATAAGAACTGTGCAGGCACACCTTTCTTTAACATAGTACCAATAAATGGCATCATTAATATGGTTGCAATACCACCCGGGAATAATATTTCGCCCGTTTGAAGAGCCGTAAATCCGAGCAAGCTTTGGCAAAAAACAGGAAATACAAACACAGATACATACATGGCAAAGCCCAACATAAAAGAAGTGAACATACCAATAGTAAAACTTCGGTGACGCATAATTTTGAAATTCACAATAGGGTATTCCACGTTTAACTCCCTCCAGATAAATGCCAACAGAAATACGGCAGCCGATACTCCAAGTACACAAATCAAAGTACTGTGGAACCAGTCCTCGGTTTGACCCCGTTCTAAGAATAATTGCAGGCTGCCAACGGCCACTAACAGAAACAGTATTCCCCAGTAATCAATTTTTTCGCCTTTACTGCTCTTGGGGGAAGGGTTTATAAATGTTAAAACAAGAAATACGGCAATAGCGCCAACAGGGATGTTTACATAAAATATCCAGGGCCATGAAAGGTGATTGGTAATGTACCCGCCAATTGTAGGGCCAACTGTGGGGCCAAATACAGCGCCTAATCCAAATAGAGCAGTAGCCATTCCCATTTCTTCACGTGGCCAGGTTTCAAGTAAAATAGCCTGTGCAGGAGAAAGAAGTCCGCCACCTGCAAAGCCCTGTAGAATACGGAAGATGATCAATTCCTGCAGAGTATGTGCATGACCGCAGAAGAATGAGGTGACAACAAATGCAATAATTGAAAAAAGAAAATAATTCTTACGGCCAAATTTATTACCTAGCCAGCCCGACATAGGTAATACGATAACGTTTGCTACCGTATAACCTGTTACCACCCAGCCTACCTCATCAAGAGTAGCACCCAGGTTCCCCATAATATCGGGTAAGGAAACGTTTACAATAGTGGTGTCAATAAGTTCGAGCAGGGCAGCAAGAATTACCGTTATAGTAATGATCCACTTTCTTGCACCTGTTTCTGCCATTTCTATCTAAATTGAGACGCAAAGATAATAATTAACCTTGTCACTTCGGGTAGGTATAATATTAGATACCGTCCAATGCTATCGGGAACTTCCAGTACGGATTCAGTTCTTTTTGTAATAGCTTTATTCTTAAATGATATTCGTTTAAAACACTTGAAGATGAGCTGGTTTCATTTTCGGAGTAGTAGATCTCTTCACCATTAATTCCGGCAAGGAAATTATAAAGGCATTTAGGTAAATAGGTTGTATTATAACCACCTTCTAAAACAGCAAATACGTTTTTGAATTTGCTTTTTAATAGTTGCCCTATTTTATAATAACTATTGGCAGAAACGAGAAGTTGCAGTAAGGGATCTTCAATATGGGCATCGAAACCAGCTGATACTGCAACAACATCAGGGTTAAATTGCTCAGCAATAGTCATGAATGTATTAATAGCATGCATAAATACATCATCGCCACTTTCGGGCGGCAATGGTATATTAATAGAATAACCTTTGCCTTTTCCCTCTCCAACTTCATTGACAAAGCCACCACTCGGGAAAGCAGGATATTGATGCAATGACCAGAAAAGCACTTTATCAGTATTATAAAACACTTTCAACGTTCCATCGCCAAGGTGTCCATCAAAGTCCAGAATAAATACACGCTTGCCTTCATTAACTAATTTTTGCGCTGCTACAGCTATGTTATTAAATAAACAAAACCCACTGGCAAATGTTGGGTGAGCATGGTGCCCCGGTGGTCTTACAATGGCGAAATCATTACTTTGCGATGCCATAATAGCTCCCCCAACTGCATTCACTGCAGCATTGTAACTGGCAGGTACCGCAAAAGTATCCGCATCTATCATTTCACTGTTTATACTGGCTTGTTTTATCTTTTCAATGTGCGCTTTGGTGTGAACAAGTTCAAGATAAGGTTCGCCACTTATTATATTGCTATCAGGAATTGCACCAAGCGATTCAAGCCTTTTGAAGTTCTCATAATGCCCTGATGGGGTTTGGTGCTCGAGAAATATTTTGTTATATATCAGTTTCATGTTTGAGGTTAATCATGTGTAAAAATAGAATTTATCATGTTTATATGGAAGAGATAGAAATATCTTTACATTCTTAAATACTGATATGAAGATATTTGAAAAGGTAAATATTGGACAAACGAATAAAGTAGCCGCTAATTGCATAGCGCTTGCACCACTTACAAACACCCAGAGTAATGAAGATGGCACGATAAGTGATAATGAGTATAATTGGCTGGTCAGAAGGGCTGAAGGTGGCTATGGAATTATAATTACCTGTGCTACCCATGTGTCGGAAGCGGGAAAGGGCTGGGATGGTGAAATGGGTGTTTGGGGTGATAAACATATTCCTGGCTTGACTCGATTAGCTGAGGGTATACACAAGAATAGCAGCTTGGCAATTGCACAAATATTTCATGGTGGATCCCGTGCACCGGAAAAAATAACCGGAAAAACTCCATGGAGTTCCAGTGCGTATTTAATTCCCGGTAATCCGCCTAAACAAGTACGAGAAGGCATTGTTGAAGATATTCTACAAGTAATTATAGATTTTTCAAATGCAGCGAAGCGAGTTTACAAAGCAGGGTTTGATGGAATTGAGCTACATGGCGCACATGGGTATTTATTTCACCAGTTTTTGAGTACTGATACCAATCATCGCAATGATGAGTGGGGTGGTACATATGAAAACAGGTTTAGGTTATTGCAAACTGTTATTAAAAATATACGAAAGGAATTACCTAAGGACTTTATTGTTGGAGTACGTGTATCACCAGAAGACAGAGGAGTATTTAAAGGAATTGATTTTGATGAGGGCTTGAAGACTGCTAAGCTTCTCGCTGACGAAGGTGCCGACTATATCCATATTTCGGCATGGGAAGCAATGAAGAGGCCTGAAAAATATAAGGAACAGGATAAAACGATGATAAAATATTACCGTGAGGCTTTACCTGCACATGTTAGTATTATGGTGGCTGGTGAAATATGGACTCCGGATGATGTTGAAAAGTGCATTAATGAAGGAGCTGACCTAGTAGCCCTAGGCAGGTGCGCTATAGGTAACCCCGATTGGCCTAAACTTGCAGTGAAGGAAAATTATGCCCCCAAAAGACCTCCTTATACAGTGGCTGAACTGGAAGAGCGGGCTATAAGCCCAAAATTTGTTGAATATCTTAACAGGTGGGAGAATTTTGTGAAATAGCTTTAATAAGCACTCGCTGTATTTAAGCTATCGATATCTTCTTTGTTAAGTTTCAAATGAACTGATTGAACAAGATCTTCCATTTGTTTCAGATTTGTAGCACTTGCAATTGGAGCAGTAATACTTGGCCTTGCCATTAACCAGGCTAGAGCTACACGAGCAGGGTTCGAACTATGTTGTTTAGATGCTTCGTCCAGTGCTTTTAATATTCGCATACCACGTTCGTTCATGTAATTTGTTACAACTCTGTTGCCATGTGCACCATTAGAGGCATCTTCCTTTGTTCTGTATTTTCCTGTAAGGAAACCTTTTGCAAGGCCATAAAAACAAATTACCCCTACATTTTTCTTCAGGCAAAGCGGTTCAAGGTCTTTCTCAAATTCAGCACGGTCGTATAGGTTGTACTGAGGTTGCAATGTCTGATATGAAGGATAACCTAACTTCTCACTTATTTCAAGTGATTTTTCAAGCCTGTCTGCCTTAAAGTTCGATGCTCCTATTGTTCTTACTTTGCCTTGTTTTACTAGCAATGCATAAGTTTCTAATGTTTCTTCAATTGGCGTATTAAAGTCATCCTCGTGTGATTGATAGAGATCAATATAATCAGTCTGTAATCGCCTTAAAGAAGCTTCAACAGCCTGCATTATATATTTCTTCGAAAGGCCTTTCCTCCCATCGCCCATGCCCATTGTATGCCCTACTTTGGTTGCAATAATTACATCTTTGCGTTTTTTGTTTTGTTTCATCCATTTGCCAATAACAGTCTCCGATTCTCCTCCAGTATTACCAGGTACCCATTTAGAATAAACATCTGCTGTATCTATTAAGTTAAGCCCACTGCCAGTAAAAGCATCAAGTAGTTTAAAAGCCATTGCATCATTAGTGGTCCATCTGAACACGTTAGTGCCTAAAGCAAGTTTGCCAACTTTTATCTCTGATTTGCCTAATTCACGTTGTTCCATACAATTTGTTTTGTATTTCAAATGTAATGCTTTATAAATAAGAAAAGCTTCGCAGTATTGCGAAGCTTTAATATATGAATAGTGTGAAGCTTACTTTAGAAAAGCTGCATGCTCAGGAATATGGAAAAAGTAATCATCATATTGATTAGCTGATTTCAATTGATCGATATAGAACATACGGATACTTGTTTGCCCTTTACCAAACGCCTTGCAGAAATAGTAGCCTGCCTCGGTTTGGGTCATGCGCTTTAAATATCCTTTTTCATTCAATGTCTTGTAAAGACATACTATTGGCAAAACACTACTCCTTGATTTCGGTATAAATGTGAATTTACCTTCCTCATCCTGCTTTACCAAACCCATACGATAGAGATAGGCAAATATTTTTTCTCCTGCAGCCCTATTCTTGAAAATATCGAAGAAAGACAGAACATATTTCCCACCATCTTCGGTAGTCATTTTGTCTAATGGGCTCTTCAGTATGGCTGAGGCAAGGTTAGCAACCTTGAATTCTGAAGAAATGTAAGCATTCGAGTTGTTTACTTTCATAGTTCTTTGTTTAAAGATTAATGTTACTTGTAATTAGTAAATGACTACATGCTTCTGAGCATGGCCTGAAAAAAAAGAAAACAAACAAATAGTAACGCTACCGTTACATATGGTGTAATGGAGGAGAAGAATTTGGTTATCATATTGCGTGTTATTGATGTAACACAAAATTAGACCAGCCTCATAGCGTGGCAGTTAAACTAATGTTACCAAAAGTTTACTAAATGTCTATACGTATTAATACGTAAGGATCTTAGAATTTCCTTTTTTCCATCTCTTCTATAAGCTGCCGTACATTTTGCGGAATAGATACGGAGGTATTCTTTATGAAATCGAACAATACAACTACATCCTGTGCTTCGGCCACAATTTCACCTTTGTCATTAAGTATCCGGTGATGTATACCCATGCTTGAATTCTTTATGAAATCAACTCGGGCTTCCACAGCAATATTACCAGGGTAGAATAATGGTTTACGAAATTGACATGCTGATGATACAAGCAAAGGGCCTACTTTTTTATCTGCATAGTCCTTATGGAATTGAGAGATTTCCCAATAATTTACCCGTGATGCCTGTATGAACTTAAAGAACATTACATTATTAATATGCCCGAACATATCCATTTCACTCCAGTCTAGCCTTATGTTTAGCTTGGAAGGGAAAATAAAATTAGTAATGCTCTGTACGTTTTTTTCTTGTTCACTCATAGGGCAAATATATGTAAATCAAATTTCTTTTACCGAAATGCGTATGTGTGCAGTCCTTCCTTTATCATCGGTGCACGATACTTTTACGTTTCCTGAATTGGGGCTAAAGAAAATCGATTCATTAGGTTTTGACTTGCCGAAGAATTTATCATCTATATACCAATAAACCATTGATACATCATTACCTGCATTGCATTTAAGCATTATGTTGTGGCTTTCGTTCTTCATTAGTAAATATTGAGTCCCGTTTACAGGTGACTGTATGGTAAGTGAATGATCATTGTATACCCGTGGACATTCGGGGTTATGCGGCGGAATCTTCTTGTAAGGTATTTTGTATAGATCAAAATAAAGTATCATTTCAGAAGGGTAGGAGGGATATAGTTTTTCTACGTACCCGGCTTTTGGCAAACAGCTACGACAATATGACATGGTTCCTTTGGCATCGGTATAAACCATTTTCATGTGGTCGCAGGTTTCAGTTGATGATACACTTGGAATATAGTAATCAGGTACAAGGTTAGTACAATACTTATCTGGTAGTTTACCAGTTTCTGAACATACCCAACGTACACCTAAGTGTGCCGGGAATTTCAACCAGTTAAAATCATTGTAATAACTTAATGTACCGAATATCTCTGTCATTAAAGGAACAGCACAGCTTGCACCACTCAGTTCCTGAGATTCTGCTGCATTGAAATTACCAACCCAAACACCGACAGTATATTTATCATTATACCCTACGCACCATCCATCATGATGCCCGTATGATGTTCCTGTTTTCCATGCAATTTTTGGAAAGTGTTCCGCATCATCCATATTAGCCGGCACATCGGTGCGCTCCATTTCTGTAAGTATGTGCGATACCATAAAGGATGACTCAGTAGAAATTAATTGCACAGGTTTTATTTCAGGTTGATCTTTGGTATATCGCAACGGTGCAAATTGTCCACCATTGGCAAGTGTTACATAAAGGCCCGTTAATTCTTTCAGTTTTATACCACAACCACCAAGTACCAATGATAGCCCTAGTTTCTGTTGCTGGCTAACCAAAGAATGGCATCCACCATTTTCAAGCACATTTATATAGGTAGCAATATCCATATTACTAAGCATTTTTACGGCAGGTACATTTAATGAATTTAATAATGCATCCTCAACGGTTACCTTTCCACGGAATGTTCTATCGTAATCCATTGGTTGGTAGCCGCTGAAGTTTGAAGGTACATCATATAAAATAGTTTTGGGTGTGGCTAAGCCCTGATCAAATGCGAGCGCATACATTATGGGTTTAAGAGCACTGCCTGGTGAACGAATTGCATCAACTCCATCTACTTGTCCCTGGTGAGCAACATCATTAAAATTAGAAGACCCTACGTATGCCATAACAGCATGATCTTTATTACGGACTATAAGCACAGCAGCATTTGTAATATTCCAGAGCATTAGTTTTTGCACATATTCAGTGAGAATGCTCTGTGCTTTCTTCTGCATATTCAGGTCGATAGTGGTTTGTATATAAGAAGCATCTTTTACTTTATTGGCCATTTGTATGCAGAATTGCGGCGCAACTTTCGGTATTTCCATTCGCTTTGCATTCAATGGTTCTGAAATAGCCTGTTGAATTTCTTTCTCTTTAAATAATTTGGCTTTGCCCATTCTTTCCAGCCATTTATTCCTGCCTGCAATTATTGCTCCATTATTATTATCGAATCTATAATGACGAGGACTATTAGGTACTATCATTAATGCAGCTATTTCGGCGGGGCTAAGACTAATCGGTAGCTTATGTAAGTAGATGAGTGATGCAGCTTTGATACCTTCCACGTTACCTCCATATGGTAACAGATTAAAATACATTTCCAGTATTTCCTGTTTGGAATAATGCAATTCAAGCTGTAATGCTTTGAATATTTCCTTGAACTTGTTTGTGAAAGTTCTTCGTTCCGGCGATAGCATTCTTGCCACCTGCATGGTAATAGTCGATGCCCCTGATACTACTTTTCCTGCCCGAATGTCTTGAAAAAACGCCCTTGCCAGTGCAATAAGATTCACGCCGGGGTGGTAGTAGAAGTATTTATCTTCTTTATAGATGAAAGCCTTCTTCAATCCTTCAGGAATATCTTCTTTCCTTATGCGGATCCGCCATTTATCATCCTTACTTAAAAAAGCAGACATGATTGAGCCATCTGATGACAGAACAACTGTCGAATAACTTAGCCTTTGGGTATTCAAAGGATATAGCCAGTCAAGTACCTTGAATAAAAGAAGTGAGGCAAGTAAGAATATTCCCGCTCTCCACAATATCTTTTTCCTGCGGGCACGTAAATTTGCTAAGATGTTTTTAAAGAACATCTACTATACTATTTCACAGTAACACTGCCGCTTCCACTATACGAATGATACGAATCATCATACATAGCATCAGCACCAACCGGGCCCATTACATATTTACCTGTCGATACTGCACGTGCTAAATAATAGAAGTCCTGTCCTTTAGGTGTAACGTTAACGAAGAATGTTATTCTGTCGTCGCGGATATCCATAAAGTCAGGTGTAGCCTTATCCTTTATCCATTGTAATTCACGTTCAGGATTTATACGAGGGTTCTCTATTTCAAAGCATGCAGGAATGATATCCGTTATAGCAACATTATCTACATAACGGTTATCAAGTGATTCAATATGCACTTTTACAACCACCAATTGGTTCTCTTTAAAGTTATTCATATCGGTCAGCTGGTTTCCATTATTATCATAGAAACTCTTGCGAACTTTCAGATAGCTATCATCTTCTTTAAATGTATTGCCTGTTGGTATACCTTGTGTTTCGTAATAATAGTAAACATATCCGGTGCCTGCTGTTTTTATCTCCACTTTTTTATTGGTTATATCCTGTTTCGCAACATAGGTTAACTGATCAGCAGATATGTCTCCGGCCTTTGCCCCGTTTATCCATAAAGAAGCAGTAGCGCTCGACTTAATCGCATTTTGAGAAAGTTTGCCTAGTGCTATCAGTGCAAAAGCATTTTCCTGGGTAGAGTACCATACATCCTTTTTCAATTCTTCAGAGATATGCCTTGCAAGAATTGGTATTTGCGGATTGTCAGGTTGGGCATCAACCAATGTTGCTAATGAAATAGACTCATCTCTCAGATAAGAGTAGAAACTTCCGCTTAAACAACGTGTTGCCCTTTCACCTTCAAAGCCATTTGGCAGCATTGATGAGAATGCTTTTGTATCTCCGCTTAATGCATAAGCTGCAGCAAGCATATATCTGCTGTCCAGTGTCATTAAACCAGGGCTTGATTTGTAATAGTTCATTGTTGGAATGTTCGGATGGCCAGATATAGCCAATACGTATAAAGAGTAAAATACCTCTTCAGGTACTACTTCTCTTTGGCGCAAAACACTCTGAGCATCGTAATAGAAATAGGCTATATTCTTTGTTCCGTTAACCTGGTTTTGAAGGAATTGAACAAGGTTATCCATTACAGTACCATCAACCTCATACCCTGATTTTTTAGCTTCTACTAAAAAGTGCAAAGCATAAGCCGAGCACCACCAGCTTTCGCCTGAGCCATCAATACCAGGCCAGTAAGCGAGCCCACCATTATATAACTGGGCGGAATATATTTTCTTAATTGCCTCAGTAATAATGAAGTTAGGATTCAAGCGTTGGTTGTTATCTTTCTGTCCGAGCGCTTTTACCAATGCTGAATAGTATAATACAGGGAATGCGGTAGATACTGTTTGTTCCATACAACCATAAGGATAGTTGAGCAAATTGCCTAGGTTCTTATTAAACACGGCTAATGGAGATTTGCTGATTAAAATATAGCCTTTACTTGCATCGGAACCTGCAAATGAAGTTGTCAGATTAATATCCTTTACTTGCCCTCCTGTAACTTCACCACCTTCAGTTAGTTTGGTTAATGGCATTGGTGGGCGAACTGATATTTCTTCATGTTCGGTATAATTAGCACCATTTGCTTTTACAGCTATATCTACTTGTCCAACACCTATTGATGCTCCTGCATTCAGCTGGAATGTTACATCTCTTTCTGAGTGTGCAGGTATGTCAATATCTTGTGTTGCAGAACCTGAAACCTGTAACGGACCGGATACACCTAATGATGTTTTGGCTGTCATTTTGCTGTTTGTGGTATTATTCAAACTAACACTAAGCGTATTCTGGTCGTTAGGGCTAAGGAACCTAGGTAAAGAAGATGATATAACGATCGGATCAGCTACTATCATATTCTTTTCACTGCTACCAAATGAGCTGCCTTTATAGGCAACAGCCATTAAGCGCAATGAGCCGGAAAACTCAGGAATATTAATGGTGTATGAGCATTCGCCACTACCGTTTGCTTTCAAGGTGCCACTCCAATAGGATAGTATTCTCACACGTTTACCTCCAACCGGGTTAAGGCGTCCTTCAAGCCCTTCGTCACCACCAAAACTGGAAATTCCCAAGGCTGAGAGCTCAGGCAATACACGTGGGTAAATGTCGAATGTATTTACTTCAAGTGCTCTCTTGCTATAGAAGTAATTGTATGGATCAGGTGTTTGGAAATTGGTTATCTGCAATGTTCCTTCGTCAACAGCAGCAATGGTAACTTCTGCATTAGGTGCAGTTTTTACCTTTATTGTTTGGCTTGTTTTGGAATGTGTTGTTTCTACTGCGTTTATCTGCACATTCAGTTTATTTGCCAGGTCTTCAACCTTAAGCGGAATAAAGCCGCGGGCAATTGTAAGTGGAATAGAATTGTCACTTAATGGGCGAATTAGCGATGCAGATACATACACTCCTGGTAGATCATCTTTGCGGATAGGAATACTTAGGCTGGCTGCTTTATTATCGGTATGCACAAAATACTTTTCAAGCATTTCATTTTGTTCAACCGTTACAATTAATTCTCCGTCAAAAGGGCATTTGAAAAGTAAGCTTGCCTCTTCACCGGGCTTGTAAGAAGCCTGTTTTGCTACAATTTGAATATTGCCTTCTTTCTGCACCTGGAATGAATTGTATTGTGTATTACCTGAGCCGTACGCATAGAAATATGATGACACATAGGTGCTACACCCCGAATAAGGCATAATGCGTATTTCATATTCTCCTGATTCAGAAGGTGTGAAAGAAATTCCTGCACTGCCATTCTGGAATAGAGTTTCTTTATAGAATACCGTATGATTAACTTCCTGCGATTGGTAACGGTATGAATTGTAGCTGTTTGTCAATACTGTTTCCCACGTATGCTTTATTACCTGCACATATGCAGTATTTGAACCGGAGAAAGCATTTCCGTTTTTATCTACAGCGGCAAAATTTACATTTAATGGTTTGTCAGTCCCAACCCAGGTGTCAAAGTTCTTTATACCATAGAATACTTTCTGTGTGTATACTTTAAAGTCAGCCTCACGATTCACTGGCCTGCCGGTTTCATCGAATACAGTTACAATACTCTTACCAGTCAATAAACCAACATTAGACTGATCAGAGATGGTATATTCTATTGTTGCAGCACCTCTATCATCTGTTTTTCCATCGGCCGTTTGTTGCTCGAATGTTATACTGTTAGGGCGAGTGATGTAGAAAGTATAATCACTGAAATTCTTGGAATAGAAAGGGGTGAAGTTAAGATCGAACGTTGATTGGTAATTTTTGTTTGCAGCAGGCGGGCCGAATAATTCATTAGCCTGTACAAAGATCTTAGCTGTTTGTCCAATATCATACTGTGCGGCATCACTTTGAACGGTAACCTTTATGCGTTGCGGCATAAACTCTTCAACCATAAATGATTGTGACTTTAAAAGCACATCGTTGCCGGAATACATGGTGATGTTATAAGCACCTGTCATGGCTGCAGAAGGCACATTGAAAGAAATAGCACATGAGCCTTCTTCATCAAGTTTGCCTTTCAACTCTTGTAACTGTTTACCATTCGGCATGGTTATTTTAAACTTAACAGGAACATCTTTCAATGTTTTCCAATCGAACGTACGTACAATGCTGTTGATATTAATGGTGTCTCCAGGGCGATATAGATCACGGCAACCATACATGTATGCATCATAAGGGACATTGGTTGTGGTTTTTCCACCTATATCGAATGGAGACATATTAATTGTATTATCCGGTAAATTCATAAATGAAAAATCAGTGCCGCTGGATGCTATGATGGCCACAACGTCCTTACCCGGATATTTAGATCTGTCATATTCAAAGGTTGCCATACCATCACCATCGGTAGTAGCGCTGTATATCTCCTGGTTATTATCACTTACAAAGGTTATTTTGGTTCCTGATAATTTGTTTCCCGTCAATATTGAATGACAGAACACATAAATATTATTCTGACCTTTCTTTACAATCATTCCTATATCTGATACAACAAGCAATTTGCTGTCCTGTATCCATGGTTTCTTTTTGTCCTGCACCTGCACCATGTAAATACCCTTGTGTGTATTATCGGCTTGAATATCAGCTGGGGTAATGTCGAGAAGTGAGGTCATACCGGTCATTGGCAGACTTGTTGTGCTAACATCCCTACGAGTAATTACATCTCCAAAAGTTGTGTCGGCAGTATAGTCATCTGTATAATGATAGCCATCATCTTCCCCATCATCGCCTTCATTATTATAGTTGTAGCTTCCATAACTTTGGTATTGTTGCCCACGGCGCAGGTAATGCAGAATATTGTTCTCGTATACCTTGTAAACTGTAAGCCTTACTTTAGGTACACTAATAATTTGAACTCCAATGTTCCTGTTACCTTGAGAAGATAGGTAAATGCTATTCTTGTCGGAGAAAGCTATGTATGGTGGAGGCGTGCCAAAGTGAATGGAGCCATTGTAATCGTCTTTTAATTCAATTCCGAAGATGTTTCTAAGCTTTCCTGAAATAGTAAGCGTATAATCGATTTTATTTGAAAAATCTCCGGTAATATTAAATCCATTGCCGGTAGTAGTTACTTTGAATTTAACCTCAGGCTTAAACGAAATATACTGGTCAATATTTTCTGCAACTACGGGTTGCGTGGTTGTAACGTTTATATATGATTGGCCATTTTGGAATACAGGCAATGCGCTTTCTACCTGGAATTGATCTTTTGGTGGAATTTGAGATAGGTAATTAATGGCCTGTTCTGTTTCTTTATTGCTACCTACGCAACGAACGCCTTTATCAATATCTATAGATAAAGCGCATGGATACTTCTCCCCATCAACGGGTTTAAATAAAAGCTTTACCTGCATGCCATCATCTGCTGATACAAGCTCAGGCTGCACCAATGTTTTGTCTTGCGTAAGCTTTAACTTCTGAAGTATAGATGAAGGTGAAACAGTATAATTAAAATCAAGATTTACGCCAACGTATACACCTGAAGAAGCATTGCCATTCTTAAGTGTCCAGAAAGTTTCAACATTGGCAAGTTTTAAATATGGAGTATGAAATGTAATAGCTTTATCATCAATTGGCAAGCTTTTTTTGCTATGATTCAATATTTTTTTGGTAAGCGTTACCTTATACTCTGTGCTAGGTAAAAACGATTGAAATGGGGAAAAAGTAAGTTGGTTACGGCCAGTCCATTCATACACACCTTGCACAGAGGGACTGAAATTTAAATAATGTGTGCTATCTGCTTTATATAATAATGAGTCTGTAACAACATCGGCAGATAAAGTGAATACCAATGATTGCTGTATTTGAACTTCACCATTCGGAAAATTGACTTCTTTAATGGAAAGTTTTCCATTACGGTTGCAGGCAGCAAATAAAACTACAAGGCAAATTGCCGAAAGAAAAGAAAGTGATAAGCGTTTCATTTAGAATTGTTTAGAGGCTTTAATTATAAGCCTTGAATTGTATTGCACGAATGTACAATATCAATCAATGCCAACCTAAACAAACTTTTACTGATGAGCACCTAACACAATACCGAGTGTATAAACTGGTAGTTCAGCATAGGAAGTAGCTGATTTAAAGTAATTTGAAAGCCTGTAATTAAAATATAAGGCAACGCCCTGCTTACTGCCTAACCTGAAAGTTAAACCGTAATTGGTGGGGTTAGTAAACTTTAATTGCCTGTCAATAGTTTTGGTCGAAGAGCCACTTGAAGTATTAGCTACCCCATTATTATCCCACGAAATATGTTTAGTATAAATAACCCAATCAAAATATGCCCCTCCATCAAGGAACATTTTACCAATGTAAAAACGATCAAATACTTTGCCTCCGAAATTATCAAAACTTACTTTTTCTGAATTATGAAGTATATTATTAGGTAATTTTTTCATGCTATCCTGTGTGAGAAAAAAATCGGTTGACTTATAATAAATATCAACCCCAATTCCATTCCATTTTGCAAACTTGTACCCAAATCCACCGCCAACAATAAATTCTCTCGATTCACCATAAATGACTTCCGACCCTTGATTTGATTTGCCTAATATAAACGCACCACCAATAAATCCATCGCGCATTTTATGGCTAAACTTAGGCTTTGTTGTATCAGAAAAAGTGCTTTGAGCCATTGCGGGTATATATGCTAACGCAAGTAGAACGGACAGGTAGTTATTTAATTTCATTGGGCTATTTAAAAGATGGCGCAAATATAGGATTTTAGGTGTTTGCCTTATTTTGCTTGTCCCATATATAAGCTATGTTTACCTTTGTACAGGTTAAATTAATATTATGATAAAACTAAGTAAGGAAAGTACTAAAGCTGACCCTAAGCTTGATAAAAAGGAAACCGAAAAGGAAACTGAAAAGCTTAAGGAGGAGATATTCGAAATGCAGAATTTATTGTATGCTGAGAAGAAACATAGCTTATTGGTAATTCTTCAAGGGTCAGATGCATCGGGGAAAGATGGAACTGTGCGACATGTGTTTTCGGCCTTGAACCCAATGGGCGTGACCGTAAAAGCATTTAAAGCACCCACTGAAGAGGAAATGGAGCACGATTTTTTGTGGAGGATACACAACCATGTTCCTGCTAAAGGAATGATTCAGATATTTAACCGTTCACATTACGAAGATATTTTAGTTCCATCGGTACATAAAGCACTGGATAAAGAGTTGATAGAAAAAAGATATGACAGGATAAACAATTTCGAACAAGGGCTTTCAGAATCGGGAACAGTAATATTAAAGTTCTTTCTTCATATATCAAGAGAAGAGCAGGACGAAAGAATAAAGGAACGGCTGACCGATCCAAAAAAGAAATGGAAATACGATCCGGCAGATAAAAGGGAGATGCACAATTGGGATGGATATATGGAGATATATGAGAAGATATTTGAGAAATGCAGCCCAAAACTGCCATGGATAATTGTTCCGGCGGACAATAAATGGTATCGCAACTATATTGTAGCCAAAGAAATGGTTAGTACCTTAAAGTCATTGAAAATGAAGTATCCTCGATAAATCCTTATCTTTACGTAAGATTATATTATCAATGAAAGATATTTTCAATCAATTACCACCTGATCTTTTTAACTTTGTTTTAGTTACTATATTTTCCCTGTTAATAGGTCTTGAACAAAGAAGGCGCTCTATAGACAGAGCACCCGAAACACTTTTTGGCACCGACCGCACTTTTACTCTTATTGGTATAGTTGGGTTCATACTATATATAATAAGCCCGCAGAATCTAATTCCTTTTGCTATGGGGGGATTGATAATAGGAGGATTGATGGCTCTTTATTATAATCAGAAAATGAAGCTACATCAGCTTTTTGGTATGACATCGCTTGTAACGGCCCTGATCACCTATTGCCTTGGGCCGCTGGTTTGCACGCAAAATAAGGCTTTGGTTTTATTACTGGTGGTAGTAGTACTGGTTGTTACTGAAGTGAAAGAAAGCTTACGTAAATTATCGAGCAAATTCGGTGACGATGAGTTTATTTCATTAGCTAAATTTATAGTGCTTACAGGTATTATCTTGCCATTATTACCAGATGCTCCCATTTCAGATATCGTAAATGTTTCTCCCTATAAATGCTGGTTAGCAATTGTTGTTGTGTCCAGTATTTCATACTTAAGTTATTTGTTACGCAAGTTCGTTTTTCCTGATACAGGCATACTTTTAACAGGAGTACTTGGAGGATTATATAGCAGCACTTCTACAACCGTAATACTGGCACGTAAAAGCAAAGAAGATGTCGCCGGCAATCGTATAATTGGTGCTATGTTCCTTGCGCTAACAATGATGTATTTAAGGATCTTTTTACTGGCTCTTTTCTTTAATGCCGATATAGCGATGAGGCTTTTGCCTGCTTTTGCAGCACTTATTTTGATCAGTTCGCTAATAGCGGTTTACTTTATAAAAATTAAAAAGACAGAAGTAGGTAAGCAAAACGAAGCGCTGGCGACAACTAGCCACCAAAACCCATTGGAATTCAAAACCGCTTTGCTGTTTGGAGGCCTTTTTATAGTCTTTGCTATTATAACCCAGTTTGTTATTAAGAATTATGGCGGGCATGGCGTAAGTGTGCTTGCCTATATTGTTGGGGTAACGGATGTTGACCCTTTTATAATTAATTTGTTCCAGGGCAAAATGGCTATTGATGCGTCTATAATTACAGTTGCAGTACTTAATGCCACTACCAGTAATAACTTACTTAAGCTTATATATGCTGTAAGCCTTGGCGATAAATCAATACGCAAGGAATTGATTATAAGTTTCGGAATACTTATAGTTGCAGGTATTGTGGCGGTGCTTATTTAGACCTCGCCTAAAACCTTAACTTTGCCTTCTCAAAAACAAGCCCTATGACAATAGACCTGAGAAGCGATACCGTGACCCGCCCGACATCCGAGATGTTGAAACATATGTTCAATGCCAAAGTTGGTGATGATGTGTTTAACGAGGACCCTACCATAATTGAACTTGAAAAGAAAGCCGCTGCCATATTTGGTAAAGAGGCTGGTTTGTTTTGCCCTTCCGGTACTATGACTAACCAGATAGCTATTAAAATGCATACACAGCCGGGAGATGAGTTGTTGTGTGATGTAACCGCCCACGTGTATAACTTTGAAGGCGGTGGAGTTGCGTTTACATCAGGCGTGCAACCAAGGCTGATACCAGGTGATAGGGGCAGGTTTACAGCCAAACAATTGAGTGATTCACTTCATCCGGATGCTGACTGGTTGCCACGTACTACACTTGTTGTTGTTGAGAATACCAGCAACAAGGGTGGAGGAAGCTATTATAAACTTGAGAACGTAAAGGAGATTGCCAAGGTATGTACCGATAACAAGATAAAGTTGCACATGGATGGCGCGCGTATATTCAACGCACTGGTCGAAACCAATGAGGATCCATTGGAATATGGTAAAGTATGCGATTCTATTTCTATATGTCTTTCTAAAGGCCTGGGTGCACCGGTAGGCTCTGTGTTAATAGGCACAAAGTCGTTTATTGCCAATGCACGCAGAATACGTAAGCTGTTAGGAGGAGGAATGAGGCAAGCAGGTTACTTTGCAGCAGCAGGTATTTACGCCTTAGATAATAATGTAAAGCGTCTGAAAGATGATCATAAACGAGCCAAGCATTTAGGCATCTTACTACAGGGTAAAAGCTATATTGATAATGTATTACCGGTAGATACGAATATTGTGATATTTAACCTGTCTGATAAAATGCCTTCGGCTAAGTTTGTTGATGAATTGGCAAAAGAGAACATACTCGTTTCCTTAATGGGCACCCAAATGGTGCGTATGGTAACACACCTTGATTTTACTGAAGAAATGCTTGAAACAACCGAAAAAATACTGAAGAAAATATAATATGCCATATCACTTTTATACTGCCGAAGTAACTAAGATCATTGATGAATCGCATAACACAAGGCGATTCTTTTTTAAAATACCCGAAGTGCAAGACTTCAAGTATGGCGCGGGACAATTTGTAATGCTCGACCTGCCCATTGATTCAAAGATAAAGACCCGCTCATATTCTGTTGCCTCTGCACCAAATGGAACGAATGAACTTGAGCTACTCATATCATTGAATGAACAAGGCCTCGGGACTCCATACCTTTTCAATAATATAAAAGTGGGCTCGCAATTGCCATTATCACAACCTGCGGGTAAGTTTATGCAACCTGCGTTTACCAATATTGAGACCGATATTTGTATGATCTGTACAGGTACAGGTATTGCTCCTTTCAGGGCGTTTTTGCATGATATAAAGAACAGAAATGTGCCACATGGCAACATACATCTGATATTCGGAAGCCGTTACCAGAGGGACCTTTTGTATAGGAATGAAATGGAGGAGCTGGCCAAAGCTTTGCCCGGATTTCATTATACAACAGCTCTGTCTCGTGAAGATGATCCGGCCTATGCCGGTGAGAAAGGTTATGTACATGCTGTATATGAGAAGTTATATGCTGATAAGCGCCCTGCCATGTTCTACCTCTGTGGCTGGAAAGCCATGATCAAAGAGGCACGTGACAAGCTACAGACTATGGGTTACGACAAGAAAGTTATTAAATTCGAGTTATACGACTAGGCAATGTTATAAACGGGGTAAATTTCTTACCTTTGAACCTTACAAAAGACATAGTATGAAGACTGTATTATTTCGTGAAGCTTTACGTGAAGCAATGACAGAAGAAATGCGCCGCGATGAGCGCGTGTTTTTGATGGGTGAAGAAGTAGCTCAATATAACGGAGCGTATAAAGTGAGTCAAGGTATGCTTGATGAATTTGGTGCTCGTCGTGTTATTGATACACCTATTGCGGAACTTGGTTTTACAGGTATTGGAGTAGGTGCAGCCATGAACGGCTTACGCCCTATTATCGAATTCATGACCTTCAACTTTTCCTTAGTTGCAATTGACCAGGTTATTAACTCAGCATCAAAAATGCTCGAAATGTCTGGAGGCCAATTACCAATGCCAATAGTATTCCGAGGTCCTACCGGTTCTGCCGGTATGCTTGGAGCACAGCATTCAAACTCTTTTGATAACTGGTACGCTAACTGCGCCGGCTTAAAGGTAATTGTACCTTCAAACCCTGCTGATGCTAAAGGATTATTGAAATCTGCAATACGTGATAATGACCCTGTTGTATTCATGGAATCGGAACAGATGTACAGCGACAAAGGCGAAATACCTGAAGGAGAATACCTTATTCCTATTGGTGTAGCCGATATTAAGCGCGAAGGAAAAGATGTAACCATAGTGTCTTTTGGTAAGATAATGAAAGTGGCTTTGGCTGCTGCCATTGAATTAGAAAAAGAAGGCATTTCTGCTGAAATTATCGACCTCCGTTCTATACGTCCTATTGATTACGCTACTGTTATAAATTCAGTTAAAAAGACCAACCGCCTTGTTATACTCGAAGAGGCTTGGCCTTTGGGTTCTATAGCTACCGAGGTTGCGTTTAAAGTACAAAAAGATGCATTCGATTATTTAGATGCTCCTGTGCTACGTGTTACCTGCGCAGATGTACCTATGCCTTACGCTCCAAACCTTATTGAGGCTGCAATGCCAAATGTGCCTAAGCTGGTGAAAGCTGTTAAGCAGGTTATGTATGTGGCTAAGTAGTTATAACGGTTTCTTCATACATACACTATACTCCATTCCTTCATAAGGTGGGTAATTCGGAATAACTGTATAGCCTATTTTCTTGTACAACGGAATTGCTTCTACCTGAAGCGTTCCTGTTTCCAAAACTGAATTTGAATAATTAAGCTCTTTGGCCCAATTTTCCAATTCCTTCATCAAAGCAATCGCTATTCCTTTTCCGCGATATTCATGTAAAACAAATATTCGTTTCATTTCCGCACTTTCTTCGTTGAATTCTTTAAAACAACCACAAGCAACAGGTTTGCCATCCTGATAACCAATAACTACAGTATCTATTTTTTCTACACTGTTATGTTTTGTGTATTCGCCTTGCACATTCGGGTATCGGTCCCATAGGTCTTTATCTAGCGCCTTAATAAGTTCCCTGAAGTCAGTTGATGCAGATGTGGTTCTCTTGAATTCGAGCATAAAGATAGTTCATTAAAATAGCAGGACAAAAGTAAATATTCATATGATATCAACAGCTCAAATTATATAATGGAAAATTGTATATAATTGCCTTAAATAAAAGGATATGAAAAAAATGATCTTAGCATTGAGCCTTGGTGTTATTATGGTGGCGGCCTATTCGTTTACATCTGATAAAGATAAAGAATGCCCTGCAGAGGGAAAGGCAAATCCGAAGAAAGGTAAAGATGCTGTATTGAAACCAAGAGAGAAGAATGTAAACAAGCATAAGAACAGGCAAAGTGTTCCGCAAACCGGCGATTACGATAAAACTGTTACCATACAAGGAATGTACGACAGTAAAGATGATTCACTATGGAGCGAGGAAAAAGCATGCTCATTGACCGGTTATTTTTTCAGAGCAGTAGATAATAATATGGAATCGTGTAATTGTTTTACAGAAGATAAAGCAAAATACAGTACCAATATTTACTTGTCTCCAAATCCCTTAGATAAAAACACACGCCTGGCTGATTGTATAGTAATAGTGGTTATGCCATATTCACGAACCATAAATAAGGACTGGACGGCAGATAACCTGAACGATAAAATGTTTGGCAAAAAGCTGACAGCATCTGGCTGGCTGATATATGATTTTACGAAAAGCGTAGGCTCTATAATGACCAATTCTAACGGGTCGCATCCTGAAAGGCGCAGTATTTGGGGTATATGCCCAATGACTGACCTGAAAGTAGCAGAATAGCTTTAATTGCTGGGTGCCTGGAACGATTGCACACCAATTAACTGGTCGTAATAGATCCCGTTCGGGCGGTTATAAACGTAAATAGTGTACTTATTCTCTGTTTCAGAATGATTACCCTCTATAGGAGTAACATCAGCAACTTTAGAATGATCGGCCAAATAAGCATATTGATAATCATAATACCCCTGTTTTAAATAAAGGTCAGCCACATATTCTTTTAAGCTGTCAACATAGTGCATCATATATTGTTTCTTGCATTGCCAATCACTTAACTGCCCAAAGATGTATATGTTGCCTGCGGTACAGGCCGTATCAATTTTTAAAAGGAAATGTACCAGTGCATAGTCACCTGTAGTTGCACTGTTTGTGCTATCCTCGTCCTTATTCAAAATAAGATACTGCCCGTCTATATCATTCTGAAAAATGTACGCTTCTCTTCCTCTTGGCTTATCAGGATGCATTTCTATTTCTGTATAATCATGGTTAGGAACAAAGCGCTGAATGTTTTCACTGATAAGCCTGAAGCTTGTCATGTCAACATTGCGGAACTGGTTACCTCCGTCGAATGAATTTCCAAAGTCCGACAGGTATTGAAGCGCAGTATCAGTTACAAACTGAGGTTGCAGCCCGCTAATGCAATTATCCCATCGGCCATTTTGCAGTATAAACACCTTCATTGCCTGAAAGGGATCTTCTACACGATAACGTGATGTATTAATGGTGAAAAGTATTTCCTGTTTGGTATAAAGATCGGAGCCTATCCCTCTGGTCTCTCTCGCATGTATAGAAAGGTCTTTTTCGTATACCATGAACCGGCGGGTAATTATTAAACTATCGGGGTTGTTGTTAATATATACTTTAAGCAGGTAATTACCTGTAATGGTCATTTGCATGTTTTTATTGGGTAGGGTAATAGAGTAGTGGGTATAGGACTGCTGAGTAAGTGAAGATGTGGTGTAATTCGTCACAAAATCCTGTTGAAACCCCTTTAAATAATCGAAGGTGTTAATATCGCTTGGTTGCCAGTCTGCATCACAATGTACAAATGTGTAATAGTACGATTTAATGTCCCCATCCAGGTCATCAAACTCCAGTTGTAAGCGTTGGCTCGAATTTAATTCAATGATTGGTGGAGAGAATCTCCAACCAATTTGATGGAGTTGTACCGTGCGTATTGTATTCCGATAGGTATGGTCGTAATACCTAAGCCGCAGCGAGTCAGAATAGTCAATCTTATTTTTTTGAGCTAACATAGGCAAATAGCTGCAAAAAAGGATTAGAAAAATACCTGTAAAATGACTAACTTTGCGCTTCTTGTTTATCATAGGTACAAAGATAAGACTGTAAAATTAATAATAGCATGAACGTATATTTCGACAACGCCGCTACAACCGCAATAGACCCGGAAGTACTTAACGAAATGGTTAACGTGCTGGGCAGTAAGTTCGGTAATCCTTCTTCTATTCATTCGTATGGCAGAGAGGCCAAAGCTTTAATTGAAAAAGCAAGAAAAGCCGTGGCTACCTACCTTAACGCATCTCCGTCCGAAATATTTTTCACATCAGGTGGAACAGAGGCAGATAATATGGCTATTCGTTCAACTATTGATACGTATAACATTAAGCATATTATATCGAGCCCGTTGGAACACCATGCTGTATTGCATAGTATTGATGAAATGGTGAAAGCCGGTAAGGTAAAGGCAAGTTTTGTAAAGATCAAGAAAGACGGTCATATTGATATGCAGGATCTGGAAAGATTATTGAAAGAACATCCTAAGTCATTAGTATCGCTAATGCATGCCAATAATGAAATAGGTAATTTGCTACCAATAGATGAAGTAGCTGAGTTATGTGCTAAATATGAAGCTATCTTCCATTGCGACACTGTTCAATCTATTTGCCATTACCCAATAGACCTGCAAAAGACAAAAGTTCACTTTATAGCGGGTGCAGCGCATAAATTCCATGGCCCGAAAGGTGTTGGCTTTATTTATGTGAACGGAAATTTAAAGATACATCCACTTATTTATGGCGGAGCTCAGGAACGTAATATGCGTGGCGGAACTGAAAACGTAGCCGGTATTGTTGCACTGAGCAAGGCAATGGAGCTAGCACATAAGGAAATGAAAGAACATGCCGCGCACATTCAGGGTATTAAGGACTATATGATCCAGAAACTGGAAAGTACTATACCGGGCATTGAGTTTAATGGCGATACCAAAGGCCGTTCTCTCTATACAGTGCTTAATGTTATGTTCCCACCGACAGAAGACGCCGAGATGCTTTTAATGAAACTTGATATAAATGGTATTGCCTGTTCAGCAGGTAGTGCCTGTACCTCTGGTAGCATGCAAGGCTCACACGTAATTGAGGCCCTTGGCAAGAATGTTGATTCACGCCCTGTAATACGTTTCTCGTTCAGTAAATACAACACCAAAGAAGAAGTTGATTTTTGCATTGATAAACTCAAGGCATTCTTCAAACAACCTGTTTCAGCTTAATGCAGCTTACCGATACGCACACGCATCTTTTCGCCACTGAGTTCGATACCGACAGGGCAGAGATGGTAAACAGGGCTATTGAGAAAGGCATTACCCGTTTGTTCCTACCCAATATTGATGCAGAAAGCATAGAGGCAATGCTTTCTATGTGTAAGGCATTTCCTGATACCTGTTTCCCTATGATGGGCTTGCATCCTTGCTCCGTTTTTAATGACTATGAAAGCCAATTGGCAATTGTGAGAGAATGGCTAGATAAGGAAAAGTTTTATGCAATTGGTGAAATGGGTATAGACCTGTACCACGATGTAACCTACGTTGAGCAACAAAAGAAGGCTTTTCGCAAGCAGGTAGAGTGGGCAAAGGAATTAGGCTTGCCAATTGTTATCCATTGCCGTAATTCCTTCAATGAAGTTATGGAGATAGTAACAGAAATGAAAGACGATAGGCTTAAGGGGATATTTCATTGCTTTTCGGGTACGCTTGAAGATGCTAAAAAGGTAATGGCGCTTGGAGATTTTATGATGGGCATTGGTGGAACAGTTACCTATAAGAATAGTACCTTGCCTCAGGTTCTTACCCAGGTACCTCTGGAGTATATAGTACTGGAAACCGACTCTCCCTATTTAACACCTGTACCTTTCAGGGGTAAACGTAATGAAAGCTCGTATTTATATTACGTGGCTGAAAAGCTATCAACTATATATAATCTGCCAATAGAGCAAATAGCAGATATTACCACTAAGAACTCGATCAAGGTTTTCGGAAGATAAATAGCCATGTTGCAATTAGTAAAAGATTTTATTGGCCTGTTTTACCCTGAGGTATGCCTTTGCTGTGGCGAAGAACTAGGTGTAAAGGAAGAATTTGTATGTACCATGTGCGTATACAAACTACCAAAAACTAATTTCCATAAGATGCAAGATAACCCATTGGCAAAAGTGTTTTGGGGTAGGGTAGAGCTTGCTTCTGTTGCGGCATATTGCCATTATCAAAAGGGTAATACAGTCCAAGGACTGGTTCATGAAATTAAGTACAATGGCAAAAAAGAGCTTGGTACATATCTTGGGAAGCATTATGGGCTTGACTTGAAAGGATCTGAATCATTTAATAAAGTAGATGCTTTAGTATACATTCCTTTGCACCCTAAGAAACTTAAAAAGAGAGGATATAACCAAAGCGCATATTTTGCTGAAGGCTTATCGCTAAGTATGGGTGTGCCGGTATTACACAATGCTTTAAGCAGAATAAAGAACACCGATACCCAAACCAGAAAATCTAGATATGAGCGCTGGGAAAACGTGGAAGGCATTTTTAAAGTAGATATGATTAAGGAGTTAAAAGGGAAACATGTGTTATTGGTGGATGATGTTATAACTACCGGCGCTACCATTGAGGCTTGTGCGCACGAGCTTATTAAGGCAGGAGTGGGTAAAGTAAGCGTGGCTGCTATCGGCTCTGCCGATACTATAAGTTCTATATAGGTTTTGACTCTAATTCAGTTAAAATCAATGATAATTGGTTAATGATTTGAAAATATCTTAACTTTGCAGGATAGTTAAAATTTAACGCATGAAGTTTTTTATAGATACAGCTAATATTGACCAGATAAAAGAAGCTCACGACCTGGGTGTTCTGGACGGTGTAACTACCAACCCATCGTTGATGGCAAAGGAAGGAATTGTAGGTAAGGATAAGATTTTTGCCCACTACCGAAGAATTTGCGAGATAGTTGATGGCGACGTAAGTGCCGAGGTTATTTCTACCGACTTTGATGGTATTATTAAAGAAGCACTTGAACTGGTTACCATACATCCACGTATAGTGGTAAAAGTGCCAATGGTAAAGGATGGTGTAAAAGCTATCAAGTTCCTTACCGGTAAAGGCATTAAAACAAACTGTACTCTTATATTTTCACCAGGCCAGGCTTTGTTAGCTGCTAAGGCAGGTGCTACGTATGTTTCTCCTTTCATAGGCAGGTTAGATGATATTTCGATTGATGGTGTTGAGTTAATAGCTCAGTTACGTTTGATATTTGATAATTACGGTTTTACAACCCAGATATTAGCGGCTTCTATCCGCCACCCTGTTCACATTATTAAATGTGCTGAAGTAGGTGCCGATGTTGCTACTTGTCCACTGAGTTCAATCCTTGCTCTCCTTAAGCATCCGCTTACTGATAGTGGCCTTGAAAAATTCCTTGCCGATTATAAGTCTTCACAAAAAACAGAAAAAATAAACGCGTAATATGAAATCATCAAAGAAATTTAGCCTGTTGACTTTGGTAGTAATTTTGCTTGCTGCAATGGCATTTGCTTCATGTAGTAAGGAAGTTGCACCTCCGTCTGCTCCTCACCAGGAGAGGGTTGGTACTTCGAGATGGATGTAATAGCTTAACCGCTTTACTTCTTATTTCTTTCGTCAAGGGCTTTTTGCAATGGCAAAAGCTCATTTTTTAACCGGGCAGCTTCAAGGAAATCTAATTCCTTAGCTGCCTTTTCTATTTGCTTCTTCAGGCGTTTTATTTTGTCTTCCAGTGCAGTATCACTATAGCTTGCGGTTGGTTCTGCAGCCATACTCGGGGCCGCATTCTTATTCTCTAAATATATTTTTTGTGCGGCCGCAGCCCGGCCTTTCGATCCATCTATCACACTGCTCGATTCCATTATCGCTTCCTTCGATTTGAAAATGGTTTTAGGGGTAATATTATGTTCAAAGTTGTATTGTATCTGCTTTTTTCTTCTTCGTAAAGTTTCATCAATAGTCCGTTGCATAGAGCCGGTTATTTTGTCTCCATACATAATCACACGTCCGTTCTCATTACGAGCCACCCGGCCAACTATCTGTGTAAGCGAACGGTCCGATCGTAAAAAGCCTTCTTTATCTGCATCTAATATGGCTAATAACGATACCTCCGGCAAGTCAATGCCTTCTCTAAGTAGGTTAACACCAATAAGGACATCAAATAAGCCTAATCTCAAATCGCGTAATATCTCAACACGTTCCAATGTTATTACCTCAGAATGTATATAGCGACATCGTATTCCCACCTTAGAAAGATACTTGGTCAGCTCTTCAGCCATACGTTTGGTAAGCGTAGTAACAATAACCCTTTCATCTTTCTCTACATTCTTATGAATCTCTTCCAGCAGATCATCTATCTGGTTCAGGGTAGGGCGTACTTCAATGATAGGATCAAGTAGTCCGGTTGGGCGTATTAACTGCTCCACTACAATGCCTTCACAACGTTGTAATTCAAACTCAGCAGGCGTAGCGCTTAAGTAAATGGTCTGGTTTTCCAGGGCTTCAAATTCATCGAACTTTAAAGGCCTGTTATCCAAAGCTGCCGGTAAACGGAAGCCATAATCTACCAATGTTTCTTTACGTGAGCGGTCGCCGCCATACATCCCTCTTACCTGCGGAACAGTTACATGGCTCTCGTCTATTATCAGCAAATAATCTTTCGGAAAATAATCGAGCAGGCAGAAAGGCCTTGCACCGGGTAACCTACCATCGAAATAACGTGAATAATTCTCAATGCCGGAACAGTAACCCAGTTCACGCATCATTTCCACGTCGTAGTTTACACGCTTCTGCAGGCGATTAGCCTCCTCAGCTTTTCCTACACTTTCTAAATAAGCTACTTGTGTAGCCAGGTCTTTTTGTATCTGTTCTATTGATCTGTTAAGTGTATCGGGTGAGGTAACAAATATGTTCGCCGGATATACCCGTATTGAATCAACCCCTTCAATCCGCCTTCCGGTGGACGCTTCAAAGGTTTCCATAAATTCAATTTCGTTGCCGAAGAACTGTACCCGCAATGCATAGTCAGCATAGGCAAGGAATATATCAACGGTGTCACCTTTTACCCTGAAGTTACCTCGGGAGAAATCGCCTTCGGTACGTGAATAGAGCGAGGTAACCAATAGATTCAGTAATTTATTACGGCTTATCTTTTGCCCTTTCTGTAAGGGAATAACGTTCTTTTCAAATTCTATAGGGTTACCGATACCATAAATGCATGATACTGATGAAACAACCACAATATCCCGTCTGCCAGATAAAAGTGCGGATGTGGTACTTAATCTGAGTTTCTCTATTTCATCATTTATGGAAAGGTCTTTTTCAATATATGTATCGGTGGTAGGTAAATAGGCTTCAGGCTGGTAATAATCGTAATATGAAACAAAATACTCTACCGCATTCCTAGGGAAGAACTGCTTGAACTCTCCGTATAGCTGGGCTGCCAGGGTTTTATTGTGACTGAATACCAATGTTGGCCTTTTTGATTGTGCAATTACATTGGCCATGGTAAAAGTTTTACCTGAGCCGGTTACACCTAGCAGGATCTGGTTTTTTACACCGTTAACAACACCTTTTGTAAGCTGTTTTATAGCTTGCGGCTGGTCACCTGTAGGTTCAAAGTCTGATACTAGTTCGAAGTCCATATTGTTGTATCAAATATACGCTTTTTCTCGCTGATATGCTGGAGAATGTTAGGAGGGATTCAGTACTGCAAATATAAACATTTTATTTACATGTTATTACAAAATGTTGAATCATGTAACTCTGTCATACTTCTCCTCATCCATTACTCTTCATCTCTAATTTTCATTGATAAATACAATAAATAACAATGAACTGTTTTGCTAAAATACTTAGCCACTTATTGCGCTAATTATTGAAAGCCAACTGGTTGTAATTGAAAATCCTTGCTAAAAATCTTTCGTGCCAGAATGGCAGAAAATTTATAGGTTTGTGATACAAAAAATACAGCTTGTAATATGGAATGGTATAATTATGTAGCAGGTTTTTGGGCAGGTGCTTTCTTGGCGAATTTTGTGCCTCATTTTGTAAAGGGCATTTGTGGTGATAAGTTCCCAACGCCATTTGCTAAACCTCCGGGCAAGGGTTTGTCATCTCCATTAGTAAATGTATTGTGGGCATTGTTTAATCTGCTTATAGCCTATGTATTATACCGACCAGCTAAGATCTCTTCACAAGATTGCCTTTCACTAATCATATTCTTTATTGGTTTTTCGCTTATGAGCATAATGGCTGCTGTGAATTTTGCGAAAAAGGATAAGGAGTAATTGAATGTACTTTTTAGTAAAAACCAACGTTATTTAATGCAAAACAACCACTATGAATAAATTATTCTTTTTAGTTATTACATGTTCTGTTTTGCTCGCTTCAATGAATCCTCTCAGTATTGAGTTGGTTGGACATAGAGGCGGATTACTAAAGGATACAGCTAAAACCCGGCAAAAAGCGAAGAGTTATAAGGTGGAGTTCTATCGGCAAATTGTTTTACATGGCTCAGGGACTACAACATACAAGCGGACCAGTTTAGATATTGGTACATTTAGCGTTTCGCTTACAATTGCAGATGATGGTTATTATAATATAGATGGTACAGAGTATTACCTGAAGTTTATTGATTGGCAAGTGCCTGAAAAAAACAAAGGTATGCTTGAAGTGCATAGTGGGGAGGGTGAAAATAATGATGGGGTATATACTGAGGATAGCAAATAATTGAATGTTGATAGTGGGTCCTCAAAGTAATACTAATTCAAATATCTAAGTATGACAATACAACGCCCTCAGACCATTCAGATTTTTCTACCAGATGGGAATCCAACTAGCATTAAAATTGCTGATTTGACTAATCGGATGATGACAGTTGTATTGTTCCCAAGAAACAAAATATCAGAAGTTAGCTCAAGAGAGGAGGTTAAAAAGCATGGCGTATATTTCTTGTTCGGTAATACTGAAGAAAAGGCGAAACCTATATCATATATAGGCGAAACTGAGAATTGTATTGAAAGAATCAAAGCGCATAACAAAAGTAAAGACTTTTGGAATTATGCTGTTTTGGTTACTTCTAAATCAAATGCCTTTACAAAATCTCATGTTAAATATTTAGAATATTTATGCATTAAGAATGCTAATGAAATTGGACGGTATGATACTGATAATCTAGCTACTCCAGCGAAACCATACATTACCGAAAGCATGGAGGCTGATTTATTGGATAATTATGAGACTGTTAAAGTTTTATTGGCAACTTTAGGTTTTCCAATTCTGGAAGAATTTGTAAAGCCGACGATAGATAAAAAGGGTGTTTTTTATTGTAAAGGGAAAAATGCTTTAGCTGAAGGGAATATGGTTGATGATGGGTTTGTTGTGTTTAAGGGCGCTAAGTCAAATATAGAGGAAACTAGAACTGCTGGTTCATGGGTAATCGGGATGAGAACAAAATTGATAGATAGTGGAATATTGATAGAAAAGGATGGGATGTATTTATTTACTGAAGATTATCTGTTCGGCTCGCCGAGTGCAGCCGCTGCCACAGTATTGGGAAGGAGAGCAAATGGTTGGATAGAATGGAAAAATAAAAAGGGTGAAACTATAGATAAATTATTCCGAAGCGATAAGCCAATCGAGAATAAAAAATAATTGGACGCTAAAACTCCATATACAAGTTGTTAACCTTCTTTAACAACCCCATTGCCCGATATTTTATTATTTTTGAATAAACATAAAACCAAGACATTGAAAAAGATTCTGTTAGCTATAGGCTTATGTATGAGTATAGTGGCATTGCAAGCCCAGGAAGAAACTGTAGATGCCAAGGCCAGCGCCGTTTTACAATCGTTAAGCAAAAAGACAAGGTCTTACAAATCAATTAAGGCTGAGTTCAATATTATAATGTACGGCAGGGAGAATAAGATAACCGATAACCAAAAGGGAAACCTAATTGTAAAGGGCGGTAAATACAGGCTTGAATTGAAGAATCAGGTTGTAGTATCGGACAGTAATACCATGTGGACCTACTTGAAAGATGCTAATGAAGTTCAGATAAATAATGTGGACCATTCAGCTGACAAAGGTGCCATATCTCCGACCAATATTTTTACCATATACGAAAAAGGTTTTAAGAGCCAGTTTAAAGGAGAAACAACTGAGAAAGGTGCCGCAATTGCTACAATTGACCTGTTCCCTAAGCACCCTGAAAAGGAAAAATACCATACAATTGAACTTAAGATCGATAAAACTAAAAATCAGATTGTTTTATTAAAGGTATTTATGAAAGATGGCACCATAATGGAATATAGCATTGATACCTTTACTACAGACAGTGATCTGCCTGCAAGCACATTTACATTTAACCCTAAAGATTACCCGGGTATAGATGTTGAAGACCTGCGTGAATAAATTTAGTTGTTAAGCATCTCTGTGAACCTCTGTGCTTCTCAGTGTTTCTCTGTGTAACTCGTTAGTAAATAATGACACAGAGGAATCCAGGAGTATCTACAGAGAAATTGCCGGAGAAAACTAACGACTTACTCTAGAATTGTCTCAACCGTATTAGCCTGTGCAAGTATTTTATGTACTGGGCAAGCATTGGCTATTTGTACAAAGCGCTCACGTTGCGTTTCGTCAAATGGACCTTCAATATGTAGCTTACGTTTAAAAATGTTCTTTTTATCTTCTGTAATTAGCAATTCTACTTCAACTTTCATTGCAGTAGGAACCATTTTCTTATGGTTCATATACATTTTTAGTGTTGCTGTAGTACACGATGCCAGGGCTACACATAGGTATTCTTTGGGAGCAGGGCCTTTATCCTGTCCGCCGTTCGATGCGGGCTCATCACCAATTAAGGTATGTTTACCAATTTGAATTTTCATTTCAAAATCAGTATTGCCAAGTGTAGATGTTGCTTGAATCATGGGGTTAAGTTTTGGGTTAAGATTTAGGGCTTAGCTGTTTCTCTTCGATTCCTAATTCCTAATTTTTAATTCTTAATTAAATCACGCTACTTCAGCATATATTCTTCCAATGTTCTCCAATGTTTCAAGGAGTTCAATGTATGAATCGCTGGTAACAAGTTTCATTCTGAAGTCTTTGAAGTTGTCCATGCCTTTAAAGTAGTTGGAGTAATGTTTACGCATTTCTAAAATGCCAAGTTTTTCTCCTTTCCACTCTACAGACTTTAACAAGTGAGTGCGGCAGGCCGTTATTCTTTCTTCAAGGGTAGGCGGGGCCAGTATTTCTCCTGTTTTAAAGTAGTGCTTAATTTCTCTGAATATCCATGGGTAGCCAATACTTGCACGGCCTATCATAACACCATTTACACCATAGCGCTCTCTCATTTGCTGAGCCACCATAGGTGATGTAACGTCACCATTTCCGAATATAGGTATCTTAATACGTGGGTTGTTCTTCGTTTCGCCTATAAGGGTCCAGTCAGCAGGGCCTTTGTACATTTGTTTTCGTGTGCGGCCATGAATGGTTAATGCCTGAATGCCTATATCCTGCAACCTTTCGGCTACTTCCATAATGTTCTTGGTACTGTCATCCCAGCCTAGGCGGGTTTTAACTGTAACAGGCAGCGAAACAGCTTTCACTATTTCAGCAGTCATCTTTACCATTTTAGGAATATCCTGTAATAATGCAGCACCAGCCCCTTTGCAGGCAACCTGCTTTACAGGGCAGCCGTAGTTAATGTCTATCAGGTTGGGGTTAGCTTTTTCGGCTACAATGGCAGCTTCGCGCATCGATTCAATACTGCTGCCGAATAGCTGAATACCAATAGGCCGTTCATGCTCAAAGATGTCGAGCTTTTTAATGCTTTTCGCAGCATCACGTATCAATCCTTCCGATGAAATGAACTCGGTATAAAGCATATCGGCTCCCTGTTCCTTGCACACATGGCGGAACGGAGGGTCACTCACATCTTCCATAGGTGCAAGCAGAAGTGGAAAATCTCCAAGCTCTATATTACCGATTTTGACCATCTACCTTAATTATTACCTTTGCAAATATATCGTAAAAGCATGAATATGGAGCCATTAATGCCTCAGTCGCCATTTCAAAGGAGTTTCACTCCTGGAAGAAGATTCTTGATTTTAATGGGCCTCTTTATACTTTGTTACGTATTTGCTAATATCATAGGTATCCTATGCTTGTCGTGGATTGGTGGATTAAGTGTGTTTCAAATGCAAACAATGGACCTCACTGACCCGAAAGTGCTTTTGGCTGTTCAGGTTGGGCAGATCATTGGTGCTGTATTCGCATTTATTCTTCCGGTTATTATTTATTCCATAATTACCACCGAAAACAGGGCTGAAGAATTAGGCTTGAAAGGAAAGCCCAAAGCAGTTACCTTGCTTTTAGCAGGTGTATTAATGCTTTGTGCCGGCCCACTTATTAATTACATGACTATGCTAAATGGAAAGATTCCTTTCCCCGATTTTATAATACACTTTCAGGAGTCTGCAGATAAAGAACAAGAAGCTTTTCTTAAAGGACAAAGTGTTGCCACCCTTATACTGAATATTTGCATGATCGGTATAATGGCCGCGGTGGGTGAAGAACTTTTCTTTCGTTCAGCAATGCAGAAAATATTAATAAAGTGGACCGATAATGCACATATTGGCATTTTGCTGACTGGCATAATTTTCAGTGCTGTGCATTTCGAGTTTCTTGGCTTTTTTCCTAGAATGCTAATGGGTATGTACCTGGGTTATTTATTTGTATGGACTAAATCAATTTGGATTCCCATGTTTGTACACTTTATAAATAATGGCTCAGCGGTACTTTTTTCTTTTTTGGAGGAAAGAAAAATATTGCCGGTGAAAATTGACGAGTTAGGCAGCGATAAATCGCAAATAGGCTATGTAATGATAAGCACAGTAATAGTGGTAGTACTATTGTTTATCATTTACAGAATTGAAAATAAGAAAACAGAAATAATAACAGTATAGCTTATTTCTTCCCGCTTCCGTACTCCATAAGGTATCTCTTAATAAAGTCATCGAGTCCGCCATCAAGCACGGCCTGAACATCTGATGTTTCGTAATCGGTACGGAGATCCTTTATCAGTTTATACGGATGTAACACATAGTTACGTATCTGAGAGCCCCATTCAATTTTCTTTTTGCCACTTTCAATATTTGCTACGGTCTCCAGTTTTTTGCGTAGCTCTCGTTCATATAACTGAGATTTTAATAGTTGCATAGCATTTTCCTTATTGTTCAACTGCGACCTCGATTCCTGGTTCTTTACTACAATCCCCGATGGTTTGTGGTACAGTCGCACCGCTGTTTCTACCTTGTTTACATTTTGTCCGCCTTTTCCACCCGAACGGAAGGTCTCCCATTCAATATCAGCCGGGCTTATTTGAATATCGATGGTTTCGTCAATTAAAGGGTACACATATACCGAAGCAAAAGAGGTATGCCTACGTGCATTTGAATCAAACGGAGAGATACGTACTAAACGGTGTACACCATTCTCACCTTTCAAGTAACCGAATGCATATTCTCCTTGTATTTCAAGTGTAACTGATTTTATACCTGCTGTTTCGCCCTGTGTAAGGTCAGCTTCTTTTACTGAATAGCCCTTACTTTCTGCCCACATAAGATACATACGCATAAGCATATATGCCCAGTCCTGGCTTTCGGTGCCACCTGCACCTGAGTTTATTTCTATAACTGCATTTAAATGATCTTCAGGCGAACCAAGCATATTCTTGAATTCTAGGTCGCTCAGTAATTTAGTTGTGCTTTTAAACTGCTCATCTAATTCCTTTTCTGTAACTGCTTCCTGCTTAAAAAAATCGTAAGTCAGCGCAAGGTCATCTACACTCTTTTCGAGTGCACTATATGCTTCGGTCCAGTTTTTTTGCTGCTTTATTTGCTTTAAAACAACTTCGGCTTTTTTCGGGTCGTCCCAAAATTCGGGGGCCTGGGTAACAAGTTCTTCTTCGGCTATTTTAGTTAATCGTTTTTCGATGTCAAAGATGCCCCCTCAGCGCGTCAAAGCGCTCCTTCGTTTCTTTAATCTGATCTTCTGTGACCATAAAGATATTCTATGCCGGCCTGTGCCTGCGTTAAGTTCTAGTTGTATTGTTTAATAAATATCAGGATGAGATGCAGGGTCAACCTCATTCATAATAGTATACACTGTATCGTAAATATCCTCAACACTTGGTTTTGAGAAAAAGTCTCCATCAGAACCGTAGGCAGGACGGTGATCTTTTCCTGTTAAGGTACGTGGTGCTGAATCGAGATATTGATAGCCACCTTGCTCTTCCAAAACCTTCTGCATCATAAATGCACTGGCACCACCTTTCACATCTTCGTCAAGGAATAATACCCTGTTGGTCTTTTTTAACGATTCTACAATGCTGTGGTTTATATCGAAAGGCAGTAAGGTCTGTACGTCGATTATTTCTACTGAAATATTAACTGTCTCTAATTGCTGCGCTGCTTGCTCCGCCATTCTGCAAAGCGGGCCATATGTAATAATAGTTACATCTTTTCCCTCACGCAACACTTCAGGAATACCTAATGGGACCTTAAACTCTCCCATATTAAAAGGCCTTTTCTCCTTTAAGCGGTAACTGTTCAATGGTTCAATAACTATAGCAGGCTCATGTGCTGAAAGTAAAGTGTTGTAGAAACCTGCAGCCTGTGTCATATTACGCGGTACGCAAACGTAGATTCCACGCAGCGAATTAATTATCATACCCATTGGTGAACCACTATGCCATATACCTTCGAGCCTGTGCCCGCGTGTGCGAATAATAACAGGAGCGCGTTGTGTGCCTTTTGTACGATATGCAAGGGTAGCAAGGTCATCGCTCAATATCTGAACAGCGTAAAGTAAATAGTCGAGGTATTGAATTTCTGCAATTGGGCGCAGGCCACGTAAAGCAAGTCCTATTGCCTGCCCAACTATGGTAGCTTCACGAATACCCGTATCGAACACACGTTCTTCGCCATATTTCTTTTGCATGTTCTCAAGGCCTTGGTTCACGCCACCAAGTTTGCCTGAATCCTCACCAAATATCACCACCTCAGGGTATTTACCCAGAATGGCATCAAAATTATCACGCAATATTTCATGTCCGTTTACCGATTCATCATCATACTGCGCTTGCACCGGACTAACACCCAGTACCTCATTTGTATATAAATGAGAATCGTAACGGTCTCTGTTCGTTTCTTCGTATCCCTTTAAAAAATCTAATAATGCATTGCGGGCATCGGAGCTTTCGTTACGTGTTAAGCGTAATGTTTTTTTAATAGCTATTACCAGGTCCTTGCGTGCCGGGTCCTTAGCTGATTTCAATTCAGTAATAAACTGAGCAATGGCATCTGCATGGCCGGTTCCTTCAACAGTTGCAAGTATAAGAGCAGTGCCTTGTGCAATTTCTTGTTTTATAGGTTCAAGGCATGCTGCCCATGCTTTATTTCGTGCGTCTTTTACAACTTCTTTTGCAGTTTCTTCAATTGCATTGAGTTCAGCTTCGGTAGCAATGGCAAACTTTAATATCCATTCGCGCATTTTCCTGATACCGTCAAAATCTTTTTCCCACTGAAGCCTTTCAGGTGATTTATAACGCTCATGTGAACCTGAAGTAGAGTGACCCTGTGGCTGTGTTACCTCTTCAACGTGAATTAACGTAGGAATATGCTCGGTACGGCAAAGCTCAGCAGCTTTTTCATATGTTTCGCAAAGTGCTGAATAATCCCAGGCCTTCACTTTGTACAGTTCATAGCCCGGTGCTTTTTTATCGCGCTGCATTCCTTTTAATGCTTCGTAAATATCGCCTTTGGTTGTCTGGTATTTTTTAGGCACCGAAATACCATATCCATCATCCCAAACCGATAACAGCATTGGTATTTGCATAACGCCCGCAGCATTTATCGATTCCCAAAAGAGCCCTTCGGATGTACTGGCATCACCAATTGTACCAAATGCTATTTCATTGCCCTTGTTGCTGAATTTTTCAAGGTCAGCAATATGAAGGCCCTTATTCTCTCTGAATAGTTTAGATGCTAAGGCTAAGCCTACCAATCTGGGCATTTGCCCGCCTGTAGGTGATATATCAGATGATGAATTGTATTTGTTTATAAGATCTTTCCATGTGCCATCTGCATTTACAGATTGGGTGGAGTAGTGGCCACCCATTTGCCTGCCTGCCGAAGTAGGTTCTGCAGCAAGATCAGCATGGGCATATAAGCCTGCAAACCATTCCTGTAAGGTAAGTTCGCCAATGGCAAACATAAAAGTCTGGTCTCTGTAATATCCTGCCCTGAAATCGCCATGTTTAAAAGCTTTAGCCATGGCAACCTGTGCTATTTCTTTTCCATCGCCAAAAATGCCGAATTTGGCTTTACCGGAAAGAACTTCCTTACGCCCGAGTAAGCTTGCTTCACGGCTTTCATTTACTATCCTGTAATCGGTTAGTACCGTTTTTTTGAATTCTTCGAACGATATTTCTTTTTTCTGAGACAAGTTCTGTAGTTCCTCCGTTTTAGCCATTTAAATATTATAAAAGAGTATGTACTTTATGAAAGCATGCAAAGTTAGGATTTGTTTCAAAGATAATGCCTTCAAACCTGTTAATTTTTAGCAAATAGTGGATTCCTGTAAAAGAGTACTTTTATAGTTTTGTTACTTTAACGTTTACCATTGGATATAATAGCTAAATACAGGTCCCTGCTTTTAATCATGGCATCATGGATTATGGTAGGCGTATTTATGGGGCCTGTCGTATATTTTTATGTTCCTGTTACCTTATTTTTTCTGAAATCGGGTAATAAGTATATGGAAATACTGTTAGGGTTTTTTCTGATTCTCACAATTTCGGATAGCAGAAGTGAAAATTTACGTTTTGCAGTAATTACGAAAGAGGTGTATGTAATAATGATGGCGATCTTTTTGCTTATAGATTTGAAATCTTTCAGGCCATTCAACAGGTTTTTTGTCCGCTTTATTCCGTTTTTTCTGGTCGCCTTCATTTGCATTTTTAATGGTCCTGATGAAAACTATTATAGTGCATTTGAAAAAACCATTTCATATATACTTTTGCTTGTCGTTGTTCCTAATTATGTACTTCGTGCCCATCTTGATCACGGTAAAGAATTTTATAAGATAGTTATGGTATTGTCAACATTAGTGCTATGTATTGGTTTCATATTTAAAATAATAGACCCGGGGTTTGTTACTCGTGAAGGGCGTTTTGAAGGGGTGCTTGGCAATCCTAACGGGCTAGGAATATATGCACTGCTATCTTTTCTTTTATTAAGGACAGGGCTTGAGTTGCACCCTAGCCTGTTTAATAAAAGAGAAAGGAATATAATGTATGCTGCAATTCTATTGTCAATTATTTTATCAGGTTCACGGAGTAGCCTTTTTGGATTGCTGATATTCATGATTTTTTCATATCTGTTCAGGCTATCACCGTACGTGGGAGCGGTATTGGCATTAATTGTTATGGGCAGTTATGGGTATATATCAGAAAACCTTGTAGGTATTATAAATAAACTAGGGCTTGAGAATTACTTGCGTACGGAAACCCTTGAGGCAGGATCCGGAAGATTTGTGGCATGGAAATTTACATGGGATCATATACAGGAAAGCTATTGGTTTGGCCGCGGATTTGAATATACAACTTACCTTTTCAGTATACCTGAGAATGTTGTTTATCTCCAATCTTTAGGGCATATAGGGAATATTCATAATTCCTATTTAACACTTTGGCTTGATACAGGCCTTGTAGGACTGGTTTGTTATATGCTTGCTTTTTTAAGCTATTTTATAAAAGCAGCCAGTCGTACGCGGTTAGCCTTACCTGTTTTGTTTACAGTGGTATTTTCTTCCTTTTTTGAATCATGGCTTACCGCTTCATTAAATCCTTTTACAATCCAGGTAGTTATATTATTAACCATATTTACAAGTGATGCAATATTCCCGGCAAAAGCCAAGGCTGCTGTTTCTGTACAGTGAGTTGGCTGATTATTTTCTGGCCTGCATCAGAAAACTTGTATCAATATATGAGATTGATGTATATATTATTCATTGGCCCGTTAATAAGGAAGCCCCTTTTAGGTTTGAATTCCCTGAAGGTGTTATATCGTATGACAGGAAACGGTTTGATGCTAAAGGCTTAAAGGAAAAGATAAAAGAAATCGCCCCTGATTTTATTTATTGCAGCGGCTGGCTTGACACTGATTATTTATCAGCTGTACGAGGGTATAAAAGCAAAATTCCAGTTGTAATTGGTTTAGATACAAAATGGACGGGAACAGCAAGGCAATATTTGGCCTGTGCGTTAAGCAGGTTTACATTACTGAATATATTTTCGCATTGTTGGGTGCCAGGGCAAAGCCAAAAAAAATATGCATTAAAACTTGGGTTCAGGTCAAGCAATATACTTACAGGTTACTATTCAGCTGATACTGATTATTTTAAGGCTCTCGGAGAAAGGGCGGAGTTAAAAAAGGAGACCAAATATCCGCACAGGCTTATTTTCGCGGGACGGTATTATACTTTTAAAGGAGTTATAGATTTGTGGAATGCATTTATTCAATTACAAAAAGAGAAGGAAAGCGATTGGGAATTATGGTGCCTTGGGGTAGGTAACATAGAGCAGGTAAAACATCCTAAGATCAGGCATTTTGGGTTTGTGCAACCTAAAGATATGATGGCATATATAGCTGAAACGAGTGTTTTTGTTATGCCAAGCCTTGTTGAGCCCTGGGGCGTTGTGTTACATGAATTTGCGGCAGCTGGATTTCCGCTAATAGCCTCCAATGTAGTGGGTTCTGCTGAAACCTTTATAGCAGAAGGTCAGAATGGTTATATTTATGCGGCTGGTGATGTAGAAGAATTGAAAAGAAGTATTGATAAAATTACTTCGAAAACTGATGATGAACTAAGGTTGATGGGTAAAAAAAGTGTTGAAATGGCAATGAAAATAACCCCTGAAATATGGGCAAGGACAGTAATGCAGTTAATTGACAAAAAATAGTAGAGATATGTTAAATAAAAATTATTGTATTGGAGTTATAGGTGCAGGTACAATGGGCAGTGGTATTGTTCAGCTGGCATCATCATTTGGGCATAAAGTTTTACTTTTTGACTCTAATGCGGCGGTTGTTACACAAGCATTTGAAAGAATAAATAAGTCTCTTGAAGCATTGGTTCAGAAGGGTAAGATAACCGATGCATCTGCAAAGAACACCTTGTCTAATATTACAAATGCAAAATCAATAAATGAGTTTGCTAAATGCGATCTGGTTATTGAAGCTGTTATTGAGGAGCTTTCTGTAAAATTGGAAATATTTAAAAAACTTGAACAAATAGTTTCAAAAGATTGTGTGTTGGCTACTAATACATCTTCTTTATCGGTTACGTCAATTGCAGCGGCATGTAATGGATCGGGTAGGGTAGTAGGTATACATTTCTTTAACCCTGCAACAATAATGCCATTGGTTGAAATAATTCCTGGCATTGCTACTGATGCAAGAGTAGTTGAGGAATCACGTGCATTAATAAATTCATGGAATAAAGTTACTGTATTGGCAAAGGATACCCCGGGTTTTATCGTTAACAGGGTTGCCCGTTCATTCTATGGTGAAGCCATAAGGATTTATGAAGAGGGTATTGCCGACTTTGCAACCATTGATTGGGCCATGAAAGAGATAGGGGGGTTTAAAATGGGACCTTTTGAGCTAATGGATTTTATTGGTAATGATGTTAATTTTAAGGTAACTGAAACAGTGTGGACACAAATGTTCTTCGATAACAGGTATAGACCTTCGTTAACTCAAAAGCGTTTGTATGAAGCTGGTTTTTGGGGCAGAAAAAAAGGTCGTGGATATTATAATTATGCTAATGGCGCAGTAATGCCAGAGCCTAATAAAAATGAAGCATTAGGTAATGAAATATTTTTGCGAATAATATCAATGCTTATTAATGAAGCGTATGATGCATTGTATCATCATGTAGCTTCAAGGGAAGATTTGGAGTTGGCTATGACAAAGGGGGTAAATTATCCTAAAGGGCTTATACAATGGGGGCATGAAATAGGCTTGGAGAAAATATTGAATAAACTATTGCAATTGCATTCTATGTATCTTGAGGATAGATACAGGCCAAGTGTGTTGATAACAGTGCAGGATAAATAAATGAACGAGAAAGCCCCCATAATTTATTTTAAGAATTTAGATTGTTTAAGAGCCATTGCCGCGTTAATGGTTATTTTTAGACATATTGGTAGCTGGCTTAAATTTCCGGACACTCCATTTTATTTAAAACTCCAGCAATGTCTTACACTCAATGATTATGGTGGCCGCTTTGGAGTTTACCTGTTTTTTGTAATAAGCGGTTTCCTTATAACCTATTTGATGTTTTTAGAACAGGGTGCTACCAATACCTTCAATATAAAGAACTTTTATATACGAAGGATATTGAGGATATGGCCGTTGTACTTCATGGTACTCTTAGTGGGTTTCGCAATTTACCCGTTTATTATTAATAAGTGTATGCATGAAAACTACATGGAAAAAGCAAGCTTATTGATGTATTCAACCTTTCTTACTAATTATGACAATATCCGCTATATTACTCCTAATGGTATTTTAGGTGTGCAATGGAGCGTTGCTGTTGAAGAACAATTCTATTTGATCTGGCCAATAATCTTTATTTTTTTTGCTAAGAAAAATTTCCCTGTAACCCTAATTGCAATTACTGTTTTCTCTGAACTGTTTTATATGATGCATTTAAACCAATTCAGAAGACAGTATTTTGATACGTTAGGCATTATGCGCTATCTTTCATTCGGTGCACTATTGGCATGGGCGTGCTATAACAAACCAGATGCAATAAAAGCCTTTTTTGATAAAATTCATCCGGTACTGATGGCTGCCATTTACCTGTTTGCTGCAATATCTCCATTTGTTGTTAAAATACTTATAGGAGATAGTGGTACTAATAATTTTTTTAACAGTATAATACCTATGTTTTTCTTCGGATTTATTATTGTTGAACAGAATTATTCAAGGCGATCTTTTTATAAATTCGGAAAAATAAAACTTCTGAACTGGCTTGGTAAGATTAGCTATGGTCTTTATTTAACCCATATGATCGCAATCTACATAGTGAACTTCTTGTTTTCCGGAGCATGTCTTTATAAATATATGGCCTTGCAAATACTTTTGGTATTTGTACTCACTATTGTAATAAGTTATATCAGCTATACATACGTTGAGAAATATTTCCTTGCATTAAAAGATAAATTCAAGTATGTTAATAATACAATATAGTAGAATCAGATAACTTTGTGGTTGAAAATTCCAAACAGATAATTGAATAACATGGAAATAAAAACTAAAACTATAGCATCAGCCGAAGAGCAGAAAAAGCGTGAAGCTTTCATTCAGTTGTTCAATGAAAACCCTATACCTGATAATGAAAAGTTGGCCAACACTGCACTTTTTGTAAAAAGGCAAGATCTGTCGAAACAACTTTTTTTTAATGAACTATACCAGAGAATTGTTGACGTGCACGGGGTAATTATGGAGTTTGGTGTACGCTGGGGGCAAAATCTTGTAACACTCAATAACCTGCGAGGTATTTATGAGCCGTATAATCATAGCAGAAAAATTATAGGGTTCGATACTTTTGGCGGGTTCCCTTCTGTTGATAGCAAAGATGGAAATCATGATATAATAAAAAAAGGCGCTTTTTCTGTTACAAATGAATATGAAAAGCAATTAGAGAAAATTCTCAGTTATCATGAAAGTGAGTGTCCGCTAAGTCATATTAAAAAGAATTTTCTTATAAAAGGTGATGCCGTTGTTAAGCTTCAGGAGTATTTAAAAGAACACCCTGAAACCATTATCGCATTTGCCTATTTTGATTTTGATATTTATGAACCGACAAAGAAATGCCTTGAACTAATCAAACCACATCTTACAAAAGGTTCCATACTTGGTTTTGATGAGTTAAACGATCCGCAATTCCCCGGCGAAACTGTAGCTGTAAAGGAAGTATTAGGTTTGGCTAACATACGGATAAAGCGAAATAAGTTTTCCGGTATACAATCTTTTGCAATTATTGAGTAAAACTTTTTATAGATAATGGAAAGAATAAAGGTTTTGAATAAATATACAGGAGTAGTTTGTGCTGTAATAGTTCTGATGCTTATTGTTTTTTTTCATCATGAAATTATTTGGGATGAAGAATGGTACATTGAGCAGATAGCATATATCCATATCTCAGGTCTGAGATTTGTGATTAATGACCCGGCGGCACCTATGCATGCAGTTATTCATTACATATTTTCACCTATTACACATTTGCATTCTCCACAGATCAGGCTTCTAAACTTTTCAATGTGTTTTTGCATATGCATTATTATGTACCGTATACTTAAAATGGATAAACGAAATACAGATGTATCGTTACGGTATGCTTTCTCATTATTTTTGTTACCGGGTTTTTTCTTAATAGCTTTTTTTGCCATTACGGAGGCACCTTGTTTATTGTTTTATACAGCTTCAGTTTTTTTTTTGATGAAGTATGTTTTGCTAGAAAAACAAAACTTGTTACATATAATATTAGCAGGCGTTTTTTTAGGATTTGCTGTGCTTACCAGACAGTTGTTTCTTGTTTGTATCGGGCCTGCATGTGTGCTGGTTTTTTATACACAATACAAGCATCGTTGGCCGGCTGTTATTTTATTTGTAATAGGAGCGTTACTTATTTTTGGCCCGGTTTTTTACATGTGGAAAGGCATGGTACCTTCCACCTCATTTTTTAAGACCCACCATGAAGGGAAACATTTCTCTATAGAACATGTATTCCTTTCATTCGGGTATGCATTTTTCTATTTTATAATACTCATGCCTGTCTATATTTTCCAGTTTATAAAGCGCAACTGGAAATTCATTGTTGTAATAATAATAATAGGCATTTCGATACCTTCCTTTTTAATGGGAGATGGTGTTTTTGCGCCAATATCAGGTCTATTATCACACCTGTTTTCGGATAAAATAGTAAATGTAATAGGCTTCGTATTCTTTAAAGTAATTGAAGCGGTAAGTCTTGTGCTAATCTCTTTTTTGCTTTTTGAACTTTACATCAACAGAAAGGATTTTATACAGGTGTTTTTTGTATTGAGCATGTTGAGTATTTTAATAACGCCCGTAATGATACTTGATCAATTCAGTTCACGGTATTCTATGCAAATAGCTCCTGTGCTTGTCATGTTCGCCTATTCGCGTATTAAACTAATTGATGCCAGAATGCAACTGGGTATTAATTTCATTGCTGTGGCAATTAATATAATTGCTGTTATTACATTCTTTATTTATTCCTGAATACAGCGTTTAAGCTATTAAACCTTAATGCCGTTCGATACAGCTGAAAGGTTTGATATTTTATAAAGCAACCTTGCGCCAACGTTAGCATCCCACTCATCATTGCCAGGTGCTACCTCATTAATATCAAAAGCTATAATTTGTCTACCCGATTCAACAACCATTTCTATTAAGTGAATAGCTTCCCAGAACTGAAGCCCGCCGGGTACCGGCGTACCTGTATTAGGGCAAAGTTTAGGGTCTAGGCCATCAATGTCAAAGCTTATATAAACCTGTTTAGGAAGTGTTGAAATAATGCCCTGGCATATTTCGTACCATGATGCACCATGAAACATTTTCTCCTTCATTGCCTTGTCGGAGAATAATTTGACCCTGCCTTTTGAGTTCTGAATAATTGCATTTTCACCTTCTGAAAAATCGCGTATACCAACCTGTACAAGCCTTTCCATGTTCTTTATTTTCAATGCATTGAACATGATAGATGCATGTGAATAGGTAAAACCTTCATATGCATTACGCAGATCGCAATGGGCGTCAATATGTAAAATGCCAAACGACTTGCATTGTTCTGAAACAGCTTGCATCAACCCTAATGGTGTACTATGGTCACCTCCGATAAGTGCTACTATCTTATTCTTTTTTAAATGTGATAAAGATTGTTCTTTAACCCATTTCATTAACTCAGTACATTCTTTATTAACCTCATCTAAAATAAATTTCATCTTTTTCTTATCTCCTTTGCCGCTGGTAAACATGTCAATATATGTTTCAGCTTTCGGGCGGAGTTTTTTGCTCTTTTGTATCAATTTAGCCGGCATATCTTGCATAGCAATACCTATTTTCCACGCATTTGCAATTTTTTCGTCGAACAGATCAACCTGGAATGATGCGTTGAAAATAGCTTCAGGTCCTTTGGCTGCACCACTTTGATAAGATACTGTAACATCCCATGGAACAGGAAGCGCTACTATCTTTGCTGTTTCAACTGTATAGGGTAATCCGAATAATGTATCGGATGACGCAGGGCCATCGAGGTCGAAGTTTTCAATGTTCTTTTTTGCCATGAAGCTTAGTTATATATTGGCAAAAATAAAAAAAGTCTCCCGTAAAGCTACGGAAGACTCTTTTTATAAATGAATTACTGATTATTTCACTTTTGCTGCAAGTTCAGCACCAGCTTTGAACTTCACAACTTTCTTAGCAGCGATCTTGATCGCTTTGCCGGTTTGTGGGTTCCTTCCGTTACGTGCTGCACGCTTTACAACTGCAAAAGAGCCAAAACCTACTAATGTGATCCTGTCGCCTTTCTTAAGTGCTTTGGTGGTAGCGTCTATAATTCCGCTAACAGCTCTTTGTGCATCAGCCTTGGTGATTTTTGCTTCTCCAGCAATTGCATCGATTAATTCTGCCTTGTTCATAGTTTGTAAGGTTTATTGTTATTACTGGCGCAAATATATTTAGTAAGTCAATGGATGTGCGGGGTACAGGGCTAAAAAGCCCTAAATTGTTCATAAATAGGGCTGTTTGTTAATAACTCGACCAAAAAAGGCTGTTTTTATTGCCTTGCAGGGTAGGTATATGTTGCTAAACGGCTCTCCAGTTTAATTCATGGATCGGAAAACCTCTCATAAAATCAATGGCACGCATACGTTTTCTGCCTTCTGCCTGCAGTTCCAATATCTCAAGGGCGCCATCTGCACAGCCCACCAATAGCTGGTTTGTATTACTTATTACTACTTGCCCGGCAGGAATACTTAATTCAATAAGTTTGGCCGTTTTAAATATTTTTAATGTGAGTGTAGTTCCCTCTTCATTTATTAATTCTGTATAGGCGCCCGGGTAAGGGCTAAGCCCTCTTATAAAGTTATATACATCATCAGCGCTCTGATCCCAATTGATCTTACAATGCTCTCTGAAAATTTTAGGCGCAGGTTTTAATTCTGCCGATGCAACTTGTTTTTGAGGTTTAATACCCTCGGCTGCATCTGCAATTTTATCGAGTGTTTTTACAACAAGTTCGGCACCAAGTGTCATAAGCTTATCATGAACCGTGCCTGCATCATCATTTTCAGTGATCTCGATCTTTTCCTGCATTAATATGTCACCCGTATCAATCTGGTGTGTTATAAAAAAGGTTGTTATGCCTGTTTCCTTATCACCATTAATAATAGCCCAATTGATTGGTGCTGCTCCACGATATTGGGGTAGGAGAGAAGCATGTAAATTAATAGTACCTAGTTTAGGTAATGCCCATACCATTTCAGGTAACATACGGAATGCAACCACCACTTGCAGATCGGGATTAAGATCTTTCAGTGCAGATATAAACTCTTCATTTTTCAATTTTTCAGGCTGAAGAACAGGTAAATTATGCTTTACAGCAAATTCCTTTACGGCCGAAGCCTGTAATTTTAAGCCTCTGTTTGCCGGCTTATCGGGTACGGTTACAACCCCAACTACTTTGTGCCTACTTTTTAAAAGTGCATCTAATGTGGCCACCGCAAATTCAGGTGTGCCCATAAATACTATTCTTAAACTCTTGCTCATTTTGCTTTGTATGCTTACTGGTTTCTTACTGTTGGTTCCCAAATGCTTGACTTTACCCCGGTAAGTGCTTTAAACATTCCAATGAGTATTGCCAGGTTCATAAAAAAGAAATGACGTAACAATCGTAATGGCCTTATATGAACGCCAATTTTTTGCAATAAAAAATCCATCGGTACAAGCCCTAGTAGGAAGGTTTCGAAATAAAAAGCAAAATGGAAAAAGTTGTTATAGTTGACTAATAACAGGCTACTGACATAAGCTATTATAATAAAAAGCGGCCCTTTCCAACGTAATACCTTATGCGACATGAAACAAAAACTGATGGCGTTAAAGCGGAACAGTAGAGGTGTAAAAACAAAAAGGTTTTGAAAACTACCTGTGGCAATACGTATCTTTCTTCTGAACTCTTCCATTAATTCATTCGACACATCTTCAAAAACCAGCGCCTTAACTTCAGTAATTGCTTTACCACCATTTTCAAGTACTTTCATATTAATATAGAAGTCATCAACTAAAAAGTTCTCAGGTACTGGTGTGAAATATTCTTTCCGTAAGGCATAGCAGCCACCAAAAGGCCCCATCATGGTACCCCAAAGTATACCCTCATTGTACTTGGTAGAAACCTCGCCACGGATATAAAAACTTTCTTCGTATGATATGCCTTCACGTTTCAATCCTTTATGAAGCATATTGGTATCAACCAGGGCAATAGCAGGGTTTTTAAAGTGCCTGATAAGTTTTACAAGGGTATCTTTATCAAATATTACATTGGCATCGGTAATAACTAATATTGGGTTTGAGGCAGAGCCAGCCAGCTTGTTGATAATGTTAACCTTGCCAGTACGTTCAGTAAATGCCTTTAGTTTTAATTGTGAATATTTCTTCGATAAAACACTTATTATTTCATTTGTTCTATCTGTACTACTATCTGATCCTATCAATATCTCCATCTTTTCCGGTGGGTATTTTCCTGAAAAAATGCTTTGTAGCTTTTCTTCTATCACAGCTTCTTCGTTATGTGCTGCAATAAGTATAGAAATAGCCGGCAATTCTTCTATAGTATAAGTTATAGTGTTACTCGTTTTACCAATTGCAAGGATCTTTAAAAGTAAAGGATATACTATATAGGGGAATACTAAAAGCCCAAATGAGATCCAGAATAAATATTGGTAAAGTAGAATCATGAATATCAATGGCTGGTTTTACCGTTTATTCTTTCCTGGTAAAAACGTACCAGGTCTTTTATTATTCGTTGTATATCGTGATGCGTTTGAACAAAATTGCGTCCATCATCGGCTATTTGTTTTATAAAATCGGGGTTTTTAATGCAATATACTACACTTTTAACAAATTCATCGGCAGTATTGGCTACAATTACATCCTTGCCATAGTTACAGTCAATACCTTCAATACCAACTTTAGTTGTAATAATGGGTTTGCCCAGTGCCATACCTTCAATTATTTTAATTCGTACTCCACTGCCTGCAAGTAATGGCGATATCATTATTGCATATTTACTCATAAACAGAAAAGCATCTTCAACTTCGCCATGAAAAACAACATTAGAATATTTACTGTCTTTCATTTGACCAGGCATATTGCGCCCTGCAATATGCAACTTAACTTCAGGTAAAGCAGGGTTAACTTTTGGCCACACTTCTTTCAAAAACCATTCAAGTCCCTGCAGGTTAGGTTGCCAATCAAGCGCTCCTATATAAAAAAGCGAGTTTTTGTCTGTAGGTGGCGCAGGAACGTATTTTGAAATATCAATACCAAAAGGAATGTGAGCTAATGGTGCTTTGCAGCCCATTAGTTTTAATTGATCAAGATCGTTACGGGTAAATGTAATTATGCCATCGCATAAATTAATTGCTTTCAGTTCAAACTTTTGCAATTGTTTTACCAGAATGTTCAGGTATATTTTTTTTAAGGAATTCTTTTCCTCGCTTGCAAGCCCTTCCCATATTTTGTACTCTACATTATGGGCTCTCATAATAACAGGTGCTGAAGAATGCTGTCTTATCAATTGAATATATGAACTAAGGTAAAGCCCTTCAAGTTCTATTACATCAAACTTTTCTTTTACTAATATGCTTTTAAGTTTTTCGGCGTATTGTGTAGATTCAAAACGGGCAGCGTTATACGATTTGCCTTGTAGTAATGAAATCAGCGCAGAAAATGCATTTACCGTGTTATCGAGCTTAACTGTTTCTAATCTCGTACTGTTCCTGAACTCTTCCGGAATTTTTTTTTCGTCGACATAATGCTTGGCTGTATTCATAGCCAGCATTTTAACTGAATGGCCTTCCTGAATCAATCCCCTGGTAAAAGTGCTTATTGCAATTGCGCCCCCGTCTTTTTCAGGGTAGGGTACTTTATTACAGAGTTGGAGGATTTTCACGGAGTCAAAAATATAAATTCCATTGGAAGGAGATAATAACACCTGTTAGTAAGTTTAAAACAGGGTATAATGAACTATTCTATAATTTTGAAATACCGGAAAACAACCTCATACAGCCTGTGAAACAATATCACGACCTACTACAACATATATTAGATAAAGGAGCCCAAAAGAATGACCGTACCGGTACAGGAACATTAAGCGTTTTTGGTTACCAGATGCGGTTTGACCTGGCAGAAGGGTTTCCATTACTTACCACTAAAAAGCTCCATTTACGGTCTATTATACACGAGTTATTATGGTTTTTGAAAGGAGAAACCAATATAAAATACCTGAAAGATAATGGCGTATCCATATGGGATGAATGGGCAGATGCAGAAGGTAATTTAGGCCCTGTTTATGGTTACCAGTGGCGCAGCTGGCCAACCAGCGATGGCAGGCATATTGATCAGATAACGAACGTAATTAACCAGATAAAAAAGAACCCTGATTCGCGCCGACTTATTGTAAGCGCATGGAACGTAGGCGAAATTGATAAAATGAAATTGCCACCATGCCACATGTTCTTTCAGTTTTATGTGTGCGATGGTAAGTTATCTTGTTTGCTCTATCAACGTAGTGCCGATGTGTTTTTGGGTGTGCCATTTAATATTGCATCATATGCATTATTAACCTTAATGGTGGCGCAGGCTTGCGGATTAAAACCAGGTGAGTTTGTACATACTCTTGGCGATACCCATCTTTATTTGAACCACCTTGATCAGGCTCGCTTACAGCTTACCCGTGAAACACGGAAATTGCCTCAAATGAAGATAAATCCTGAGGTGAAAGATATTTTTTCATTCCAGTTCTCAGATTTTACCCTTGAAGGGTACGACCCGCACCCTCATATAAAGGCCCCGGTGGCAGTATAGTATGATAATATCTCTTGTTGCAGCAGCTTCTGATAATAATGTAATAGGTAAGAACAATGCCCTACCATGGCGTATGCCGGCCGATATGAAGTTCTTTAAGAACCTGACCATGGGGCATACGGTTGTTATGGGCCGTAAAACATATGAATCAATGGGGAAGCCATTGCCGGGCCGTAAGAACATTATAATTACCCGGAATAGTAATTATAAAGCTGAAGGGTGCGTAGTAGTAGGCTCATTTGCGGAAGTAATAGAGATTTGTAAAGAAGAAGGTGAGATTTTTATAGTAGGAGGTTCCGAAATTTATCGTCAAATAATAAATAAAGCAGACAAGATTTATTTAACCAGGGTACATGGTATTTTCGACGGAGATGCATATTTTGCTGATATACACTCGGATGAGTGGGTGGAAAGCCATAAAACTGACTATGAGGCTGATGAAAAAAACCCCTATCCATATGCATTTATGGAATATTTGCGTAGAAAAAAGTAGTAGGATATATGCTCCTTTTTCGTACCTTTGTATCGCAATAAAATAAACCCCAATTAGTTATGACAAAAGCAGAGATCGTTAAGGAGATATCAAGAAAGACTGGTATCGAAAGAACCGTAGTAGAAGCTACCGTTGAAGCCTTTATGAATTCAGTAAAGGAACATATTTCAAATAAAGAAACCGTATCCCTCAGAGGATTCGGTAATTTTATAGTAAAAAAACGTGCGGCAAAAATAGCTCGTAATATTTCAAAAAATACGGCTATTCAACTTCCGGCTCACTTCATTCCGGCTTTCAAGCCTTCCAAGAAGTTTTCAGAAAGGGTCAAAAAGTCTGTTAAGTAATTTGACTGAATGGCAGCACTTTCTTCTAAGCATTGGGTTGCCATTTCAGGAAGCGTAATTCTTTTTGCATCACTTTTCTTTGTAAACAGAAAGGCACCGGCCGTTAGTAATCAACCGCCAATGGCGGCTGGGCATGCAACTGCAGGAGATTTCAATGTAGTGTTAGAAGAAGCTGAAAAGCAGGTGCCAGCAGATAAAGCCACTGCTATCAGTAAGTTAAATGCAGCCTTGGCAACTGCAACTCCCGAGGAGAAGCTAACCCTTTTAAAGACTATTATAGATGCCTATGATAGCCTGGGTGCTGAAATACCTGGTACCTATTACATTGAAAAACTAGCCGGTTTGCGTAGTTCGGCTGATCTATGGTATAAAGCTGCTGACAGGTATTATACTGCTTCGGAAATAGGTGATCAGCAGGCAAGGGCTACGCTTATTCAAAAAGCCCTGCAATGCTATAAAAGCTCGTTTGCAATCGATTCAACCAACCTCGATACCCGCGTGGGTATAGGTAAATGCCTTGTTGAGGGTTCACCGGCCCCAATGCAGGGTATTGCCATGATAGAAGGGGTGCTTAAAAAAGATTCCAATAATCTTAACGGACAGTTAGCCCTGGGCGAATTATCGGTGCAATCAGGTCAGTTTCCCAAGGCTATATATAGGTTTAACAGGGTTTTGACAATAAAACCTTCGTTTAGCGATGCGTACCTTTATTTAGCCGATGTATATGAAAAAACCGGAAATAAACAGGAGGCTGTTAGTTGTTTGAAAAAATATAGTACTTATGTAACCGAAAAAAAAATAGAGGGAGAGGTTAACAACGAAATTAAGCGATTACAGAACGATACTTTAATAAATAAATAATAATAATTTAATAAGCTTTTATTATGCCTTGCGGAAAAAAAAGGAAACGCCATAAAATGGCAACCCACAAAAGAAAGAAACGCCTTAGGAAGAACAGGCATAAGAAACGTCTCAGGTAGTATACCCATCTTTTAAGATACATAAAGAAGGCCGGAACATTTTTCCGGCTTCTTTAGTATTGATGGATACATTTGAAACTTCCCATTTTATGTACAAAGGCCTGAAATACATTCGTACTTCCCTGTACTTATTATTAAATATCTGCTTGCAAGGTGTTAATTGGTTACTGATGCCAGTTCTTACCCTTTTCGGATATAACACAATCTTTATGGAAGAAGCCGAGCCCTGCTTTTCCATCCATCCTGAACCACTTCAATTACAAGCGCTACCTGCCTGCGCAAATCCACATACCTATGGCAGAATACATAAAGAAATTACAATTTTAACAAACTCAATTCATGAGCAACGAACTAATAATAAACTCTACGCCCAGTGGCGTGGTGACAGCCGTCTTGCAAGACAAGAAGCTGGTGGAGATGGTACGGGAACGTACCGACGCACAGTTTTCGGTAGGGGACATATATCTTGGCAAGGTTAGTAAAATAGCCAGCAGTCTTAATGCAGCCTTTATAAATGTAGGCTACGAAAAAGACGCTTTTTTACACTATTTTGACCTTGGTCCTCAATTTAATTCACTCAATAGCTATGCCCAGGGAGTAACCTCCGGAAAGATCAAGCATTCTCCTTTGATGTATTTTAAAATGTTGCCCGATATTCCTAAAAGCGGCAAAATTTCGAATATCATTAATGGCGGCCAACATGTGTTGGTACAGATTGCCAAGGAACCAATATCAACCAAAGGCCCACGTATTACATCGCATATTACCCTCGCAGGCAGGTTTTTAGTGCTTATTCCTTTTGCTGAAAAGATAGCCGTATCGCAAAAAATAAGGTCGCAGGAAGAAAGAGAGCGCCTGAAAAAATTAATGGATAGCATTAAGCCTAAAGGTTTTGGGCTTATAGTTCGCACAGTAGCAGAAGAAAAGAGCGTAGCCGAACTGGATGCTGATTTGAATAACCTGGTTGCAAAATGGCAGGAATGCTATAAAAATCTTGCAACCAACCCTAAGCCACCTGCAAAATTATTGGGTGAAATAGGCCGTACTTCGGTTACTATACGTGACCTAGTAAACGCATCGTTTAGCAGTATAATGGTTAATGATGTTGAACTTTTTGAAGAAATAAAAAAATATATGCATACAATAGCGCCAGAGAAAGAGGATATAGTAAAGCTCTATAAAGGATCTACACCCATATTTGACCAGTTGGGCGTTGAAAAACAAATTAAGGCTGCATTTGGCAGGGTGGTAAATATGTCGAGTGGGGCATACCTTATTGTTGAACATACCGAGGCGTTGCATGTAATTGACGTGAACAGCGGTACCAAAATAAAATCGAAGAACGACCAGGAGACCAATGCGCTTGAGGTGAACATGGAGGCAGCTGAAGAAGTAGCTCGCCAGCTACGCTTGCGTGATTTGGGTGGTATTATAGTTGTCGATTTTATTGATATGTATAATGCTGAAAATCGTAAAAAACTTTTTTCGCACTTAAAAGACCTGATGAAAACGGATAGGGCTAAGCACCATATCCTTCCACCAAGTAAATTTGGCTTGATACAAATAACCCGTGAAAGGGTAAGGCCACAAACGGTTATTAATACAATGGAAAAATGCCCTACCTGTGGCGGAACAGGTGAGGTTTCTCCACCATTGCTGATAACAGATAAAATTGAAAATACATTACGTTATATACTTACCGAACAAAATGAAAAGGGCGTAACGCTCATGGTTCACCCATTTATTTATGCGTTCCTCACAAAGGGCTTCCCATCTATAAATATGAAATGGAAACTGAAGTATAAGCGCGGAATAAAGATACAAGAGCTCGATTCTTTACAGTTCCTTGAATATAAGATACTGAATAAGGAAGGTGCGGAGATAAAGCTTAACTAAGTTTTATGTTTTACTAATTTAGATTGGCCTACCAGTAATGGTTAGGCCAATTTATTTTAAGAAATGTTTCATTACAAATACTTAGCCACAATAGGCATTTTACGGCCTACGCCAAATGCTTTGTTCGATACCCTGAGTATAGGTGGTGCCTGTAAGCGCTTATATTCATTTCGGTTTACCATGTCTATAATCTTTTTTACCAGTTCTTTATTTGCACCATCTACCTTAATATCGGCGGCTGATCTTTCAAGTTCTATGTATTGGTAAAGTATCTTATCGAGTAAATCATACTCAGGTAAAGAGTCTGTATCCTTTTGGTCTGGCTTTAATTCAGCACTTGGCGGACGGGTAATAATGTTACTTGGTATTGTGTTAGGCTTTATCTTATTAATATAATTAGACAGTTCATAGACCTGTGTTTTATACAAGTCGCCAATTACACCTAATGCGCCACTCATATCGCCATACAGTGTACCATAACCAGTAGCCAGTTCACTCTTGTTAGAAGTGTTCAGCAGTAAGTGCCCCATTTTATTCGACATAGCCATAAGCAACAGGCTGCGCATTCTCGATTGTATGTTCTCTTCGGTAATATCCGCTTTCTTGCCGGCAAATGATTTGCTCAGGCTTTCGTATGCTGCTGTAATACCCGGTTCAATAGAAATAACTTCGTGTTTGCAGCCAATGTTCTTTGCTATTTCAGCCGCATCGCGTAACGATTCTTCGGAAGTGTAGCGTGATGGCAATACCAGCGCATGGACATTTTCACCGCCTAATGCCTCTGCTGCCAATGCAAGCACCAATGCAGAGTCTATTCCACCTGAAAGCCCAAGAACAGCTGTTTTGAGGTTGTTCTTTTGAAAGTAATCTCGGATCCCCAATACTAAAGCATCATGAATAAGTTCAATACTTTCCTTTGGCCTTGCTCTGTCAGAATGTGTAATTGCCTTTACCGATCTATCAGGTAATAGTTCGTGTATGGCAAGGTCTTCTTTAAAGTAGTTGAGTTCATTCACTATGTCACCTTGTGAATTCATTACAAATGAGCCACCGTCGAATACTATATCGGTATTAGCTCCTAAGGCATTTACATAAAACAAAGGTTGCTTGTACTTGGTTGTAATGGTGCTGAAAAGCTTCTTTCTTTCTTCTGCCTGGGTGAAGGAAAATGGTGAAGCCGCAATATTTATAATACAGTTTGTGTCAGGCGTAATAAGGGTTTCAAGTGGCGAGTTCTTGTAATAGAAATGTCCATTGCGTGGTGATTCATTCCACAGGTCTTCGCAAACTGTCAGGGCAATTTTAAAGCCTTTGTAATGTATCAGTTCAACTTCTGTTGCGGGTTCAAAGTACCTGTATTCGTCAAATACATCGTAAAAAGGTAATAGGCTTTTGTTTACCTGGGTTTGTATCTTGTCATCTGCCAGAAAGAATGCTGTATTATGGAGCGGTTTGCCATTATGCTGGTTTCGTGAAGGTGCACCAACGATAGCCGCAATATCCTTGCACTCGTGTGCAATATCCTTCACAGCTTCTTCGCAGGCTTTAATAAAGCCCTCATGCATTAACATATCCTTAGGAGGGTAGCCACAAATGGAGAGTTCTGAAAAGACAACGAGATCGGCACCTTCGCTTTTTGCACGAAGAATGCCGTTCTTAATTTTAGCAACATTTGAAGTAAGATTGCCTACATGGTAATTAAACTGAGCAAGGGCAATCTTCATATATTAGAATAATACTCCGATAGTAAGGTTAACGCCCTTTGCAATAATTGAGTTATTGGAATCAGAATTAACGTTTGTAAAAGCATTATCGTAAGTAATAGCTCCTTGTATAGATGTGCTGCCTGCCAGGTTATATTCAAGACCAAGGCCAACGATCAATGAAACGCGGAAGAAACTAGACTCATGATAATCGTTAACATTATCAGTTGTAGCTGGGTTAAATGTGACTGAGTAAACTTCACGTGTTACGGTAGGGTTATCCATTCCACTTAACAAAAATCCTGGTTGTACCCCAAATAAACCGAAATACTTGATAGGGCCAATTGAATTTGTTCTGAGTTTCAGCACCAATGGTATTGCCAAGTATTGCATGGTTTGGCTATGGGCGGTAGTAATTACTGAATCAGTATAATTACCAGCTTTATTTTTAGTGGTATACGTATTAGTATAGTTTACTCCAATTTGATCCACCTCGAGGCCGGTAGCCAGGCCATAATTATGAGAAAAATAGAATTCAAGATTAACTCCGTATCCAAATCCAAAGGCAGCACCGTTAGCAGCATTTGAATTGCCACCGCCACTTGTGCCCGGGGTTGCAAAATACAGGCCAGGCATAATATTTAATCCAAAATGGAAATTCTTATCATCTCCGTTTGCAGATGCTGCACCATCTTGTGCAAAAGCGTAAGATGCTGTTAGTAAAAGAGTAATGGCAAGTAATACTGTCTTTTTCATGAATTGTATAATTTTGTTTATATGTTTGAACCGGATACAGGGTGCAAATGTAACGATAAACTATGATTTATTCAAAAAACCAAATAGAGTTACTGGCCGAAGCCTTAAAAGGCTCTGCAGCAGCGCGTGACAGGTTAAAACTGGAGTCACCGGAGTTAGTAATGTTAGAGGCAGGAATAATGACTGAAGTACCTGCCATGCAGTGGTTGATAAAGAACCATAAAGTACTTGCTATGTTTATGGATGGGGTGCATGGTAATAAATCGGCTGTTAGAATATTGATGGCTATGAAGGAATTTGGCCTTGCAGCGGTAGCCAATTATGTAAATGGCGACGATAATGCAGGTGAATGGTTAAAGAATAACCATTTATACCACTATTTAAAATTGGCAGAAGGTATTAAGTACGCCCATAAGCATAGAGGAAGTGCCCCAACCAGTCCTTTTAGTTAGGAACAGCTTTGTTAAGGTGCTCAAGTAGTCTTTTTGCTTTTTCTACGCCTGTTATTTTAGCAATATCTTCTTCTGTAGCTTGCTTAATTCGTTCTACTGAACCGAATTTTTGCAATAGTTTTTCCGTTGTTTTTTCTCCAATGCCTTCAATACCTGTTAAGGCCGATTGAATAGAACTATTGCTTCTCCGCTTGCGATGGTGCGTGATTCCAAATCTATGAGCCTCATCGCGTATTTGTTGTATAACACGTAGAGTTTGCGAGCGTTTGTCGAGGTACAATGGAATAGGATCGCCCGGAAAATATATCTCCTCAAGCCGTTTAGCAATACCTATTATTGATATTTTTTTTTCTAAGCCAAGCTTGGTAAGGCTATTAATGGCAGAACTTAATTGCCCTTTTCCGCCGTCAATTACAATAAGTTGAGGTAGGGGAACACTTTCATCTACAAGCCTCTTGTATCTGCGATATATAACTTCTTCCATCGATGCAAAATCGTCAGGCCCTACAACCGTGCGTATATTAAAATGTCTGTAATCTCTTTTACTGGGCTTACCTTCTTTAAAAACTGTCATGGCAGCAACCGGGTTGGTACCCTGAATATTAGAGTTATCGAAGCATTCTATAGTATGGGGTAATACCGTCATGCGCAGATCTTTTTTCATTTGCTCCAGCAGTATATCCGATTTCTTTTTGGGTGAGCGCAGGCTTTCCAGCATTTGCTTTTCACGGGCATAATACTTCAGGTTGGTCTCCGACATTTCTATTAGCCTCTTTTTATCTCCTTTTTGTGGTACTAGTATTTCCGCTCCCGGTATTTCAGCGTCAATTGCAAAGGGAATCAATATTTCAGGTGAGTCACTACTCAGTCTTTGTCTGAGTTCCACAATACCCATCAATAAAAGCTCTTCTTTAGTTTCTTCCAGCTTCTTGCTTAGCTCTATTGTGTGCGATTGTATAATGGCACCATTCACCACTTTTAAAAAGTTTACATACGCTCTTTTTTCATCTTCGAGCAATGCAAACACATCAACATTATCAATAGTCGGGCTAACAACCGCCGATTTGCTTTGGTATTTTTCAAGCAGGTCGAGCTGTTCTTTAATTACCTGTGCCTTTTCAAACTCCCATTTATCTGAGTTTTGCTGCATTTCACTTTTCAGAAAACGGATAGCACCATTTATGTTGCCCTTAATTACCAATCGTATCTGGTCTATGGCTTTGTCGTAGTCTTCTTTAGTTTCTAAGCCCTCGCAAGGTGCTTTACAGTTACCTAAATGATATTCGAGGCAACGCTTGAATTTCTTTTTTGCAATGTTTTCATCTGTTAATTGCAGGCTACAGGTACGCAACGGATAAAGCTGCTTTGCAAATTCTAACATGGTTTGCATAACCCGTACCGATGCATACGGGCCAAAGTATTCCGAACCATCGCGTATTACTTTGCGGGTAGAGAAGATGCGGGGGAAAGGCTCATTTTTAATAATAATCCAGGGGTATGTCTTATCATCCTTCAGCATTACATTATAACGCGGCTGATGCTTTTTAATAAGCGTATTTTCCAGCAGCAGGGCATCCCACTCGGTGCGGACAACTATGTAATTTATTTTGGCAATACGGCGCACAAGCATATTAAGCTTGGCATTATCATGCACTTTAAAGTATGAACTGACACGTTTTTTGAGGTTCTTGGCTTTACCAACATACAGTATAGTGTCGGTATCATCAAAGTATTGATAAACCCCGGGGGAATCAGGTAATGTGCTTATAACCGCTTTTAAATGCTCTTTCACTTCCATACTAAACAAAAGTATCAAAAAAAGAGCTTCGTATTTTCAAACGAAAGCCTATTTTTGCGGCTCGTTTGGCGGTACGGAGAGATGGCAGAGTGGTCGAATGCGGCAGTCTCGAAAACTGTTGTACTCGCAAGGGTACCGAGGGTTCGAATCCCTCTCTCTCCGCTGAAAAGGATAAAGTATTCTTCTTGAATACTTTTCCTTTTTTAGTTTTCCCTGATCCACCCGTCAAATCAGATATTAAGGAAAATATCATATTCACTTTTGTGGTTCCAAATTCCTTTTTGCCTTATGATATACTATACCGTCTGGAAAAAGGTAAGATTTTAGTTGATTTGGGTAATCTTCAATTCAACTCGCCGGTTTAATTGTCTTCCCTCTGGGTTATCAGTACCATCTGCATTTTTATTGGCTGCTGCCGGCATAGATTTTCCATAACCTTTGGCTTGCATGCGGTCTGCGTTTATACCACTTGCTGTTAAGCTTGCTACAACTGCCTGGGCACGTGCTTCCGAAAGTTTCTGGTTATACTCCGCACTGCCTTTGCTATCAGTATGGCCCGATATTTCAACCTTCATATTGGGGTTACTTTTCATAAGCATTAACAAGTTTTTCAGTTCTACATTTGAAAGGGGGCGTAATGTAGCTTTATCAAAATCAAAGAAAATATTGTTCAGTACTATTTTAGACCCTACTTGTATTGGGTTCAGTGATACAGCCCTGTTTATTTCATAATAATTTGATTGCTTAGGTATTTCCATATTCTCTGAATTGAACAAATGTCCTTTTGCCTGGTAAGTGATGTTATAGTTTTTACCCGGTACAAGAATAAAAAGGAATTTACCTGTTTTATTGTTTGAACGATAAACTCCCACAACTTGTCCGGATACGTTATCGGTAACAGTAATAACTACATCCTGCGCTACTTTGCCCGACTCATCATTTACAACACCTTGCATCAATGTCAATGGGGTTTCCTTCTTTGCCAGGAAAGTCGCCATATAATTATCCTTTTCCCCAAGCCCATTTTCCCTAAATGATGAGAAATAAGCTTTCAGTCCATCGGGACTCACTACATAATAAATGTCATCGTCAGGTGTATTGATAGGGTAACCAACGTTCATAGGCTCTGACCAGGTGCCATCGTCAGAGAGCAGGCTGGTGAAAATATCGAATCCACCCATGGTATTATGGCCATTTGAGCTAAAATATAAGGTAACACCATCAGGATGTATGAATGGAGCATCTTCGTCAAAAGCAGTATTTATTGCGGCACCCATATTCACCGCTTTCGCCCAATCGCCTTCGGGCGATAGTTTACTGGTGTACAGATCTCTGCCACCAAAACCACCTGGCCTATCGCTTGTAAAATAGAGTGTGCTTCCATCAGCCGATATAAATGCACTTGGCTCCCAGTATTTTGAATTGATGTTCTCATTAAGCTTCACAGGCTTGGCCCATATATCGCCATTTAATGATGTACTATAGATATTCCCATCGCCGTTATCATCTTTGTAAATTAATATGGTTTGACCATCAGGCGATAGACCAACCGTAGCTTCGTTACCATCGGTATTTATCGGTGCTCCTATACCCATGGCAGTTGACCAACCTGTTTTAGTTTTTGTCGACATGTAAATGTCCTCGAAAAAATTTCCTTCTTCATCTTTCTGCCCACCAGTACTTCCTTCACGTCTGGATGTAAAAAAAAGTGTTTGTTGATCAGCAGATAGCACAGGAGAATAATCGGCATAAATTGAATTTACAGTAGCGCCAAGGTTTTCAATTTTTACTTTTACAGGGCTAGCTACCAGAATTTTCGCTGTTTTGCACATTTCTATTTTCCGATTTGCTTCATCAAGCAGTGCTTTATCTGTGTTTTTATTCTCGGCCATTTCAGCTATGTACTTTTTATAAACTGCTATTGCTTCATCGAATTGGTAATTCAAATGGTAGGCATCGCCCAGGAATTTATAAGTAATTAACGGCGCGTTTCGTTCTTTATAAGAACTTCCTTCATAATTGTTCGTAATTGCAGTTATGGCTTTGCTGAAATATGCTATTGCATCTATCCTGTGCCGTTTTGAGCTCAAATAACACACGCCTAATTTAAAAGCAAGGTTCATGTTCAATGTATCTTCTTTGTATAAGCTCAGTATAAGTGGTAGTGCAGCTGAATATCCTCCTTTGGAGTAAGTAAGAGCTTCGTCCTTTCCGTTCTGGTAAACCTTGTTGAATATTTTCTCGGCAGTATTGAAGTCTTTTTGAAAATCTTCATTGTTGTTCTGCGCATTAAGGGTGGAACCAATGAAGAGAGATATAAAAGCAAAGAAATGTATGGTCTTCATAAGGGTTTAATTTGGGGTTATCGTATTAGCATGCATATCAAATACTATTTCATCATCGGCAATAAAGAGATAATCCTCCTCACTATAATTAGTGCCGTATTTTCTTTTTGTTTCTTTTCTTTCCTTCAGAAAGAGCATAAATTGGCGTATAGAGTAGATAATCAAATTCATAGTTATTTATTTTGATATAGTATTGAATGCAAAGGTGTTCCTGTTTGTTCTGTAATGCGTTGCAGAATTCCTTGAATAAGTTGTATTGTTTACACTCTACCCTGCATCTGCTGTTAATAATGCAACTTATTCCTCGAATTATATAATGATTTTATGCCAGTAGCCAACAATCTTTACATCCCCTAAAAATTAGGCGGATATGGAAAGTCTGATAAGTATTAAGTAATATAATTCTCAAAAACATGCTAATAAAAACAACGTTTCATCCTATAATGAGGGAGTTGACAAAAATAATAGATGAAAATAACTGGAGTGGATCTTTTGAAGAAGCAATAAAAAAAGCGAACACCAAGAATGTACCACTTTTAAGTAAGGTAAAGGACCTGGAACAATTTTTGAATTGGGCCAATGATTTTCTTTATTGGGTCCCAACTGAGAATTCATCAGGCCAAAATGTAAATGATCATCTCAGTGCATTCTATTTTATTGCTGATCAGGAGCCTTTGCTCTCGTTGCAAAACAAGGTAGTTCCTTCTGATAAGGCCCCTGGACTTACCCCTTTTTCAAAGTGGTTGGTTGATTACGCAAATGCAATGGGCGCGTTTTTAGATACTGCAGAATCGTTGACAAAGGAATCGGAGCAAACCTTTTACGATTCCCCTGCATATAATATGAGAGAGTACACAAGGCCGCATGGTGGATGGACAACCTTTAACCAGATTTTTGCAAGACATTTTAAGCCCGGATACAGGCCCATAGCAGCAATAGCTGATCAGGCAGTAATTGTAATGCCAGCCGATTCTACGTTCAGAGGACAATGGGAAATAAGGAAGGATTCTAATGTGACAGTTAAGAATTTGAATTGGAAAGTAAGCGAACTACTTGAAGGCAGTCCTTATAAAGATCGTTTTGAAAATGGCCTATTTATGCACTCTTACCTTAGTCCAACAGACTATCACCGTCAACATGCACCGGTTGGTGGGAAAGTATTAGAAGCCAGAGTTATTCATGGCCAGGTTTACCTTGAAGTTGAGGCTACTCCAATAGAAGGTGATGCAGGTAAACATACCTTATCGCCGAAAAGTAATTTCGATTCTCTTGATACTCCCGGGTATCAGTTTGCGCAAGCCAGAGGGTTAATAGTTTTAGATACTCCAATAGGCCTCGTGGCAGTCCTGCCAATTGGTATGTGCCAGGTGTCGTCAGTTATTATTACTGCCGAAGTTGGTGTTACTGTCCGAAAAGGCGAAGAGTTATCATATTTCCAGTTTGGAGGCTCTGATATAATTCTGCTATTTGAGTCCTCAAGCAATGTATCCTTTAACGCGCAACCCAATGTACACTATAAAATGGGCGTTAAAATAGCGCAGGCGTATCCTGTAATATAAGATTAAGGTGTTTGCGAGTAGAGATTCTTGCGGTGTTAAGAACTGGCAAGCCTATAAACAAAAAAGCCCCGTATTTCTACGAGACTCTTTTGCGACTTTTAGTCATCTACCAACTATTATTTTTTGTCTGTTTCAACAGTACTTTTTGTAGTAGTATTTGTTGTTTTCTTACTGCCATCTGAATTCTGCTTTGTTTTAACAGTCTTTTTGCTTGACTTCTTTACAGTTGCGCTGTCATTCTTTTCAGTTGAAGTAGTGGTAGTTGTAGTTGTTGCCTGGTCTTTTGCTTTTGTTTGAGCACCTGCAATAGATGTAATACCGAAACTAAATGCTGATAGCATAATACCCGTAATAATTGTTTTGTTGATTTTCATTTTCGTTTGAATTATATGATTATTTGCCAAAACTAGGATCATTCAACCGTTTGCCTGTTACATATATACAAGCGAAGTTTATATGGTTTACATATTTATAGCAGGTGCCTTTCAGGCATGGTAATTTGCGTGAATGCTATAACTCTTTCACATAATCGTATAACACTTTAGCTGATAAATGGAAGCAATTTTACACACAATAGGAATTCAATACAACCTAAAAAAACATAAAATGGAAACACAGAATAGTATATCGATTTTTTTAGTGGATGATAATGAGCTGTTCACGAAAACATTAGTATTATCCCTCAAAGATCACTTTAAATCAGAAATCCAGATTGAATCGTTTCTGACAGGAGAAGGTTGCTTAGAAAGGATACAACAGAAACCTGAATCGGCTGCTGATGTGGTAATATTAGATTATCATTTGAATACTGAATCTAAGGAGGCAATGAATGGTATTGAGGTTTTGAAAGAAATAAAAAAAATCAATTCTAAGATCATTGTAATAATATTATCAGCTGAAGACAAGGTTACAATAGCCCTTGATTCTATTACTAATGGTGCTTATGAATATGTTGTGAAAAGTGAAACCGCATTCATTCGCATTCGGAATATCCTTAAAAACAGCCTTGAAAAAGAACTCAACACTAAAATATTAAAGGCCACAATGATGATTATGGAAAAGTATCCTGAATTATCTAAGTATATAGAAGAAATGCCGGAGACCATTCCGGATGAAAACGACCCTGAAGTGACTTTAAAGAACCTTAAATCATACTACAATTCTCTCGATTCACTGCTGAAGAAATATGTGTTAGAGCACCCTGCAGTTGTACCTCACCTGGTATAGACCTGGTGCATTGTACTGAATTGTATTCAAGAAATATAATAGTAACCTAATAGCGAAAGCCGACCAAATAATATTGGGTCGGCTTTCGGCATTAATTACTTAATTGACTGCTTTATGGATTATCTGTTGTTGCCTCTAATGCAGATTTAACTTCACCGGATGTGCCAAGCATATCTTTATCAAATATGTATAAAGCATTATGACTGATATTCTCACCACCGGCTATTTTTATTTTATCCAATAAGCCTAGTGCAATGGTTTCTTCTTCAATTTGTTCTTTCACAAACCATTGCAAAAAGTTCCATGTACCCTAGTCTTCTTCTTCGAAACTTATTTTTACGAGCTTATAAACAGATTTGGTATTTTCAACTTCATGTTCAAATATCTTTTCGAAACAACTGAATAGACTTTTCGGGTTTTCGTGTGGGGTAGGTATAGCAGTCACATCGGCTATTGCACCTCTTTTCAAAATATATTCTAATATTTTCATCATGTGATTGCGTTCCTCCTGAGCGTGCCTGAACAGGAAATTTGCCATGCCACAGAAACCTTGGTTATCGGCCCAGGCGGCATAGGATAAATAAATTTGAGAAGCATGCGCTTCTTTTGTCATTTGACCATTCATTGCCGTTGTTAACGTTTTCGAAAGCCTGTTTGTTTTCATAATTTTTTAATTTATTATTAAATAATAGGATAACCTTATTTGATCAAAGGATCGGTTGATTTCTTTGGGGAGTATTTTTTGTGTAATGATTTATCTGAATCTCCGTCAAGGCGATAATATTTTGGCGCTATTTTATTGGTGTCTCCTCCCGAGCGCTGATACTTAGGGGCTGTTATAATTGAATCTGTTTTTCTTTTGTGCCCGTCTGATTGTGCGTTGCTTACTAAAGAAACAAGCAGTAATAAGGCTATTGCCAGTGGGTACAGTTTTTTTGTATTCATAGTTTTATTTTTCATTGAGGAATAATTAGATGAAGAGCTTCAGGTTGTCAAATGTTTTTTCGGTATCACCGCATTTTGGTTTATTGGCGGAACAAGAATTACAGATAAATAGAACAGTGGGGCTATTATTCATTGTTATTTTCCGAAGCTCATTTTCTCTGAAAGTAAACCTGCAATCATAACATTGAGCAATACCGCTTGAATTTTCCATTCCACAAAGGCTTACATTATTGTTTGAAACTACAGTAGCTTGATAATTGTTATTCTTATAGTATACATTCCGGCTGCTGTTCCGGCTGCTACAGTTGCAGCAGTGCCAACAACAGAACTGACCTCGAAAAGAAAAGGTGAGGCTGTTACGTTTTCAATTGCCCGGCCATGAATCCATGTAGTTGCAGTTGAAGAACCTGCTATGGTATTATTATCTATCGCTAAAGTGCCAACTGTTGAGCCTGTATAAAGAGCAACAGAACCTGCTGCTGCCAGGCTCATTTCATAATCTATTGAGTAAGTACCCACAGCTAAGGTATATACTGTACCACTGTTGCCGGCTGATGCAGTAACACCTGATGACGCAGTATTTAGAACTTGAATATCTATTGTGAATGCATTTCCAGGCGGCACACTATTATTGGGAACAGAAACCGCGTGAACATATTCAGCAATACCGATTACTGTTCCATTCGTTCCTGCTGCACCAGTAGCACCGGTTGCACCTGCAGCACCATTTGTTCCGTTAGTGCCTGTAGAACCAGTTGCACCCGTTGCTCCATTAGAGCCATTTGTACCTGTTAAACCAATAGGTCCAGTTGCACCCGTTGTACCGTTAGCACCAGTTAATCCAATTGGGCCAGTTGCACCAGTTGCTCCGTTAGAACCATTTGTACCGTTAGTTCCATTAGTACCAGTTAATCCAATTGGACCAGTTGCACCTGTAGCACCGTTAGAACCATTTGTACCGTTAGTTCCATTAGTACCAGTTAATCCAATTGGACCAGTTGCACCCGTAGCGCCATTCGTACCGTTAGTGCCTGTTAAGCCAATAGGTCCAGTTGCGCCCGTTGCTCCATTCGAACCATTTGTTCCGTTAGTACCAGTTAGGCCAATATGGCCAGTTGGGCCTGTAGCTCCAGTTGCACCATTCAAGCCATTTGTTCCGTTTGTTCCATTAGTACCTGTTAAACCAATTGGGCCAGTAGCACCTGTTGCACCATTAGAGCCATTTGTTCCGTTAGTACCTGTTAATCCAATGGGTCCTGTAGCACCCGTTGCACCATTGGAACCATTTGTTCCATTAGTGCCTGTTAAGCCAATCGGTCCTGTAGCACCCGTTGCACCATTAGAGCCATTTGTACCATTATTACCTGTTAAACCAATAGGGCCTGTAGCACCGGTTGCACCATTGGAACCATTTGTTCCGTTAGTACCTGTTAAACCAATAGGGCCTGTAGCACCGGTTGCACCATTGGAACCATTTGTTCCGTTAGTACCAGTTAATCCAATAGGCCCGGTAGCACCGGTTGCACCGTTCGAACCATTTGTTCCGTTAGTACCTGTTAATCCAATTGGGCCAGTTGCGCCAGTAGCTCCGTTCGAACCATTTGTACCATTAGCGCCATTAGTACCTGCAAGACCAGTTGCACCTGTAACTCCGGTCGGGCCAATAGGGCCATTTCCGGCATTTAATGCGTAAGGTACGCTTAATAATTGCGAAGCTCCCATAGATAAATATCCCGATCCGAAATTGACTTCAATTTGCATCCACTTAGTTCCGGTTCCCCAGACAATGGAAGCAAATTTTCCCTGAACGACTGTTCCGTTACCAATTTCAAGGTTTATTAAACCAAATTGATTCGTAGTTACTGATTGCGTTTCCTGGTAAACTATTCCTCCGGTATCTGAATTATTGTGGATAGTAGCTCTCACATCCATTTTAGTATTAGCCATAGGGTAACCTGCGGAAGTACGGACAATAGATTGATATTGAAACGCTTGAGGCACCTGTGCAAAAGAATGGAAAGGCATCAAGAAGCAAATGAACAAGGCTGATATAAAGAATTGTTTTTTCATAATAGGTTAGATTATTGTGTTTTACTTATTTTAAATGAGCTTGATGAGTTTGATTCCGGATTTATAATATTGAGAAGGTATAAACCATTAACAAGGTCACCTATAGATATTCTGAGTTCTTGTTGCCCTGCAGGAATGTTTTCTTCAATAATTAATTGCCCCAGTGTATTATATAAATGAATGATATGATTACCGGGAACATCATGTAGGTTTATAGTAAGATAATTTATGGTAGGGTTTGGGTATACTCTAATGTTCTCGTCAGGGCGAATGCTAATTAACGAGGTGGCAAAATCAGTATCAGGCTGGTTGAACCCCTGAGTAAGAAAATTACCTGCTGAAGAATATGTATCTGTCATCACCTCTCCAAGCGTCCATGTCATGGAACAAGTTGTGGACGTGGCAAAATTCCCTGAACAGGCAATTACGTTAGGTTGTAATGACTGCGCATTAATGCCTCTACACACGAAGAAAAGTAATGCAATGAAGAGCAATCTGTTTTTCATTTTAACTGAGTTTAGATGCGTTTAATTTCAATGACGCAAAACTGAATATTCCTGAAGATGGAGGTGTTACATAACTATAGGTTTAAGTTATATCAATCGCATATTCACTCTGCTTATAGCATTAAATCAGTATAACCCGGATAAGATTGGTATACAAGTGAAATGTGTAAGATTCTATGGCGGATATGTAAAGCCTTAGAGATTCTATAGCTACACTTTTGTGAAGTATTTAATTCTTAATCATATTAAACTAAAAAAAATGACAACAACAACAGAAATCAAGGACGAACAAAAAATTGTTACTCCTGCAGACAATCAAAAGGGAATTGAAAATCACAAAAAGGCTGCAAAGCATCATGAAGACGCTGCAAAGCATCATATTGAAGCTGCAAAACACCATGAAGCAGGAAATCATGAGAAAGCTAGCGAAAGCACAGTGAAAGCTCATGGACATCATGCTATGGCAAGTGAAGCTCAAAGAGAAGATGTAAAACACCACGCTTTAAAGAGTTAAGTAGTTTTATTATCAATTTGGAATTAATAGAAGCATCATGTACAAACATGGTGCTTTTATATACGCATCAAGTTATACACCAACATATTATAAAAGAAGAAGATGACAAACGCAATATATTTAGGTATCTGGATGGATCATGCAAATGCCCACTTAATGGAATTTTCAACAGATACCATTGTTACAAAAACACTTGAATCTGAGTTTACACACCAGCAAAAAGAGCATAGTCTGGGTAAGAGTGAAAACTTAATGCATAACAAGGAGCAGCACCAACAGGCCGAGTATTACAAGAAATTGGGCGAGGTTATAAGAAACTATGAAGATGTGGTTCTCTTCGGGCCGACAGAGGCTAAAGTTGAACTGCTTAATACATTGCGTTTAGATCATCGCTTTGAAAAAATAAAGATTGAAACCAGGCAGGCAGATAAAATGACGGAAAACCAGCAGCATGCATTTGTAAAGAATTACTTCACTCACCGCCTAGCTTAATTTATAAATCACAGAAAATGGAAACACAAGGAACAAACTTATTTATTGTTGACGACAATAAGTTAATGGTTGAAACACTTAAACAATACCTACAGGACAGGTTTGGGAATAGTATGCATATATCGACTTTTGAAGATGGTGAAAGCTGTATACTTAAGATAGATAAAGGAACCCATATTGTTATTCTCGATTATTTCATGAAAGGGAAAAATGGTCTTGATATTTTAAAATCTATTAAAAGCATAAATCCGAAAACTGAAGTAATAATGCTGTCAAGCAATGAAGATATGGCAATTGCTATTGAATCATTCAGGGCAGGAGCTAAGGAGTTTGTTATCAAAGGAAGAGATTCCTGGAAGAAGATTGGCAAATTGGTTAATAACGTAATTACTGCGCCCATCCGGTTAATGGTGCGTGAGTTAAGTATATCTAAACAATTGGCTGTTCTTCTTATGGTATTTTTCATGATGGGCATTGTAGTGTTTTGTGTAATGCAACTAAAAAAATAATTCTAAAAACACATAAGAGTAGAGAATGAAGCAGATCTTGACCAAGGTATGGTACTTGCTGAAAAACACTTCTAAAGAATTTATAAAAGACAATGCATTTACATTAAGTGCTTCCCTTTCTTATTATACCATATTTTCCTTACCCCCTCTCTTAATTATCATAATGGGGATCTTTGATTTTTTCTTTGGCCCGGATGCCGTGAGAGGGGAGCTTTTCGGACAGATAAAAGGCATGGTGGGCAATGACACAGCCTTAGAAATACAAGTAATGATTAAAAACGTGAGGCTTTCTAACAGCAGCATATTCGCAACTGTTTTTGGCGTTATTATTTTGCTGATTGGCGCATCCGGAATATTTGCTGAAATGCAAAACTCTATTAATTCTATATGGGGAATTGAGGCAAAACCCAAACGCGGGCTGGCGAAATTTCTGAAGAACAGGTTAATGTCCTTTTCAATGATAGGCTCGGTAGGATTCTTGTTGCTTGTCGGGCTTATAATTAACGCAGTCATGGATGTTTTAGATAGCCACCTGTTGCATTATTTTCCGGGTATTACAGTATACTTGTTTTATGCCTTAAACATGTTAAGTGTCTTTCTTATAATTACCGTTCTGTTTACCATAATATTTAAAACCCTGCCCGATGGAACAATATCCCTTAAAGATTCCATTATAGGGGCCATATTTACTTCTTCTTTATTTATGGTTGGTAAATTTTTGATTGGGGCGTATATAGTTGGCTCACATGTAGCATCTGTTTATGGTGCCATGGGCTCTATAATCCTTATTCTTGTCTGGGTTTACTATTCTTCAATGATATTATACTTTGGGGCGGAATTTACTAAGGTATATGCCCGTAAACACGGCGAAAAAATAATACCAAACGAATATTCTGTTCAAACACCGAACGTTAGGAGCCTTGAAGAATAAGGTCTGCCTTGCAGATAGTTTTCATCATTCAGCTTAATACGTGAATTGTATAACTCTTACTATTAGTTGTGTAATAGATACCTATGGTAGTAGAGGCACCTTTGCCACGTGAAAATTAATTCACCAAATACAAAAAATAACATGAAAAGTAAATTCATACGCATACTCGCAACAGCAGCAGCCCTTATATCGTTTCCGGGTTTAAACTTCGGACAAGCACCGGTAATGGGTACTGCCAATAATTTTGTTTTCTTCACTACAATAGGAGCCGTAACTAACTCAGGTCTTTCTCATATAACCGGTAACGTAGGCTCTAAAAGTGCTACGAGTTCAGGTTTTGGTAATGTAAATGGTGTAATGGACAATAGTCCGGCAAATATATTATGTGCTGCAGATCTGCAAACAGCCTACCATTCCCTTGATACTTCGAAAGCCACTTTTGCTTTTGCAGGATCACCTATTGGAAATGGTGATACTCTCCTAGCTGGTGTTGATTCAATAGTTGGCCCCAATATAACATTGGCTTCAACGCTTTACTTAAATGCGAAAGGAAATGCAAATGCCGTATTTATTATTAAGGTAGATGGAAACTTTGCAACAAATATTTCTTCTAGGGTTATACTGCTTAACGGCGCATTAGCCTGTAATGTATTCTGGCTTGTAAAAGGTACAGTAGGCTTAAGTGGAAACGTAATAAGAGGTAGCATTATTTCGAATGCCGCTATTAGCGTAAATGTAGGCGATACACTTGAAGGAAGAGCGCTTACAATATCAGGAGCTATAACAATTACAGCAGGTACCGGAGTATTGGCATACACACCGTTGGGTTGTAGCAGCCCTATTTTAACAGGTCCGAAAGCCCCTAATCTTGCTTCGGCTTCTTGTTATACAATATTTGCGGGTATAGGAGCTCTTTCAAATACTCCCATATCACATTCAATTGGTGATGTTGGTAATAATGGTGGAGGTGCAATTACCGGCTGGACCCCGGCTGATGTAACAGGTACACTCCATCTTGTTCCCGATGCTTCTACTATTCAATGCGACAGTGATGTTAACCGTGCATACAGATACCTTGACTCATTACCTTATGATATTGAGTTATTATATCCTGCTCAATTCGGAAATAACCTAGTTCTTACACCGCATACATATATTATGAAAGCTGCGGCAACATTTACAGACACCCTTTACCTTGATGCACAAGGTGATGTAAATGGTGTTTTTGTTATTCAAATTGAAGGCGGCGGGCTTACAACAAGCACGTATGCAAATGTTAAACTAATAAATGGTGCACAGTCTAAAAATGTGTATTGGATGATTCAGGGTGCTGTTAACATAAATAATTTTTCAGTCTTCAGGGGTACTATAATTGTATCGGCTGGGGCATTCAACTTAGTCAACACATCAGTTACGCTTGATGGTAGGGCACTTACCATAGACGGTGCAATTACAACGCAGGGATTGACAGCCATAATGCCTCCCGGTTGTTCTTCAGGCTCTCCAATAATTATAACTCAACCTATAAACGACACAGTGTGTTCAGGTAGCTCAGCTAGTTTCTGGGTTTCGGCAACAGGTTCAGCTCTTACCTACCAATGGAGAAAGGGCAACGTAAATTTAGTTAACGGAGGAAATATTTCAGGAGCAAAATCTGATTCGCTTGTCATTAACCCTGCAAAAATTTCCGATACTTCATCTTTTTACAACGTAATCGTTAGCGGCTCTTCTGCTCCGAGTGATACTTCAATATACGTAAAACTTGTAGTCAACGCTTTACCAATTGCAAATGCAGGACCTGATAAAGGTATCTGTAGTGGCGATAGTGCTGTTATAGGTTCTTTAGCAATTTTAGGAGTAACATATAATTGGGCGCCCATAACCGGATTAAGTTCAAATACTTTAGCTCAGCCAGAGGCAAAGCCAATATTGACAACGACGTATACGTTAACCGTAACCAATGCTGCAAAAGGTTGTGACAATAAGGATACTGTTATTGTAACAGTGAACCCTAAACCAATTGCTAATGCAGGTACTGCAAAAAGTATTTGTAAAGGAGATAGTGTTGCAATTGGCGCACCTTCAGTACTTGGAGTAACTTATAGTTGGTTACCTGTTGCTGGTTTAAGTTCGACTATTTCATCACACCCTAATGCAAGCCCGGCCATTAATACAGTATATACTTTAACCGCAAGTAATGGTGGATGTTCTAATTCTGACACGGTCACAGTTCAGGTTAAGTCTACACCAATTGCCAATGCAGGCCCTGATAAAGGCATCTGCAATGGTGATAGCGCTATTATAGGTTCGCCTGCAGTTTTAGGTCTATCATATAGCTGGTTGCCTGCGCTCGGATTGAGTTCAAATACGTTAGCTCAGCCAGAAGCAAAACCAATATTAACAACAACTTATACATTAACCGTAACAAACATAGCCGCGGGTTGTAATAATACAGATACGGTTATTGTAACCGTGAATGCTAAACCAATTGCTATTGCAGGTACTGCAAAAAGTATTTGTAAAAAGGATAGCGTTGCAATAGGTGCACCTTCAGTACTTGGAGTAACTTATAGTTGGCTTCCTATTGCCGGTTTAAGTTCGGCTATTTCATCACACCCTAATGCAAGCCCTACTATTAATACGGTATATACCTTAACCGCAAGTAATGGTGGATGTAGTAATACAGACACTGTAACAGTTCAGGTTAAGTCTACACCAATTGCAAATGCAGGCCCTGACGTTAGTATTTGCCTCGGTGATGGTGATACTATTGGAACTCCAGCTATTGTGGGAAATACCTATAGCTGGTCACCTGCTCTTGGTTTAAATGCCAGCTCACTGGCACAACCTAATGCAAGCCCGACAATAACTACTACGTATACCTTAACCGTATCGGGAGCAATATCTACTTGTAATAGTACAGATACTGTTATTGTAAAAGTTGTTCCTCAACCTATTGCTAATACAGGCTTTGATAAAAGTATTTGTAAAGGTGATAGCACAACCATCGGCGGTATAGCAGTTGCAGGTGTAAGTTATAATTGGTTGCCTATAACAGGGTTAAATTCAAGTTCATTATCTGAACCTGATGCAAGCCCTGCAGGAACCACAACATATACACTTACGGTATCAAACGGAGTGTGTAGTAATAAAAACACAGTTTCGGTAACGGTAAATAACATGCCCGTTGCCAATGCAGGCCCTGATAAAAAGATTTGTACGGGCACTAATACAACAATTGGTACACCGGCGATTTTAGGTAATAAGTATACCTGGACACCTTCATTAGGATTAAGTTCAGATACTATTGCACAGCCTACTGCAGGCCCGGTTACTACAAGTACGTATACACTTAATGTGACAAACGGTGGTTGTTCAAATTCAGATTCAGTAATTGTAACAGTTAATCCATTGCCTGCTGCAGATGCCGGAAACAATCAGTTCTTGTGCGGCGGCGGAAGTGTTCAACTAGGAGGTCCTGCAGTTGCAGGAGATACTTACTTATGGACACCTGCTTTTGGGTTGAACTCAACTACAGTAGCTCAACCAATGGCAAGCTCTGAAGTAACTACTTTATATACAGTGAATGAAACTGATACCGCAACAGGTTGTTTTAATTCAAACCAGGTTACTGTAACAGTTAATCCGGCTGAATTCTACAATGGTATCTCTCCGAATGGTGATGGTATAAATGACTGGTGGAATATACCAATGCTTAATTGCTATCCTACCAATACTGTTCTAATCATCAACCGTTGGGGCAGTGAAATATGGAGCGGCTCTAATTACGATAATGAAAATGTAAAATGGACTGGAAAGGATATGAATGGAGTTGATATGCCTGATGGAACCTACTACTACATTATTAAATATAACAATACTGAAAAACGCGGATGGGTATTTATCAAGAGATAGTACTACCAGAATAACATTAATTAATACTTACCAATAAACAAGAATCATGAAAAACAAAATAATAACAACGCTAATAGGAATATTTGCTGCAGTGAGCGCCTTTGCACAGCAAGATGCTTCCTTTTCACAATACTTTTTCAACCCGCTTTATATAAACCCTGCTTACGCCGGTAGTCGTGGAATATTTTCAGGCACTATGGTTTATCGCACGCAATGGGTAGGAATGCAAGGCGCACCGGTTACAGAGTCAGTTGGAATGCATGGTATGATACCAGGCAGCAATATTGGACTGGGGCTGCAATTTTACAGTGATAATGTTGGCCCTTTAAGCACTACCGATGTATCAGCAATATTTGCTTACCACCTTCACCTTAGTGACGCGACCACTCTTGCTTTTGGTTTAGAAGGCTGCATGGATAATGTGAGTGTTTCATTCGGCAAAATATCTGTTGAAAATACAGCAGACCCATCGTTTAACAATAATTCATCTTCTGCCTGGGTTCCCGATGCTAATGCAGGGCTTTACCTGTACAAAGATCATTTCTTCGCAGGTTTTTCAGTGAGGCACTTAATGCAACCAAATTTCGGATTGCAGAATGATAATGGAGCCGGTGATGCAATATTTTTCAGAACATATTACCTGACTACAGGGATTGTTGTTCCCTTAAGCGATAATATAGGTATAAGACCTTCAATACTTGCTAAGTACGTACAAGGCGCACCTGTTGATATTGACCTGGACGCTTCACTTATATTTTACGATAAATTTTATATCGGAGCCGGAATAAGAACCGATAAGAGAATAGATATAAACGGAATGGACAATGCTCTTGTTCTGAGTATTGAGTATGATGTGGCTAACCGTATACGTTTTGGATATTCTTACGACTTCTACTTAAGCCAAACCGGAAACTACACAAACGGAACCCATGAAATTATGCTTGGTTGGGATTTATATAGCAACAAAACCAAGATGACAAGCCCTAAATATTTTTAATAATCAATAATACGAATCATGAAAAAGATACTTATAATAACAATTGCAGCATTAATATCTGTAGTTGGTAATGCCCAGACAAAAAAAGCCGATAAGCTTTTTACAAACTGGGAATATTTTAAAGCGGCACAGTGCTATGAAAAAGCGGCAGTGAAGAACCCTACCCAGATTGTGTATTACAAATTAGGGCAGTGTTATCAGAAAATGCACCGATATAAAGAAGCTGTAACAGCTTACGATAAAGTGAATGCCATGGGGCATGATACTTGTAAAGCATTCTACCTTAATTACGGGTTAGTGCTTAAAACGAACGAAAGGTATGTTGACGCAAAAATTGCTTTTAAAACATATTCCGATATGGCTCCATCGGATCCAAGAGGTTCATTTTATGCAAGCTCTTGTGATACAGTGAGGGCAGATCAGAAATTTGACTTACCTATTACCATAACTTCAGTTTCATCACTTAACTCAAATGTATCTGACATGTGTCCGATACTATATAAGGATGGTATTGTTTTCATTTCATCGCGTAAAGCAGATAATGGCTCAAAGGTATATAGCTGGGACGGTGAATATTACCTGCATGCATTCTATTCTAAAAAAGAAAAGACTGACACCAGTTTTCCAAAAAATGCACCGCTTGAAAGCGATCTCATAAATAAAAAGTACCTGACCGGTCCTGTTTGTTTTTCAAAGAACTTCGACACTATTTATTTTAACAGTGTTGAAAAAGAATTAAAAGGAAAGAAAAAGAAAACCTTAAATATTGAAAGAAATAAGATCTATTCGGCAATAAAGAAGAATGGTGAATGGACCGATCTTAAACCATTTCAGTACAATAACGATACATTTTCAATTGCTACACCTTACTTGGCAATGAATGGCTCAAGAATATACTTCTCATCGGATATGCCGGGTGGCTATGGTGGGGCTGATATTTACTATTGCGATAAAATAGCAAATGGCTGGGGTAAACCGGTAAATATGGGCCCTAACATCAACACTTTTGGTAATGAGAAGTTTCCTACAATGGATTCTGCGGGAGATTTTTATTTCTCATCTGATGGTTATATGGGTTTTGGAGGAATGGATATATGTGTAGCCAAAAACAATAATGGCACCTTTAGTAAAGCAGCGGTTTTAAAGGCACCTTTTAATTCAGCAGGCGATGATTACGGTATTACTTTCGTTAAAAACGAACGTATAGGTTATTTTTCTTCTAACCGAAAAGGTGGGAAGGGTGATGAGGATATTTATTATTTCAATCTTGATAAAGATAGTCTACCTTGTCATATCAGTGCATCTGCATATGTTATAGACTACAAATGCGTACCAAAACCTAAACCGGTTGTAGTTGTAGACTCTGTTATTAAGGTAGCACTTGACCCTATAAAGACCAAGGCTAAACCAATAGTAATAGCAAAGAAGGGAATGATGAGCATTCATTTTGATCTGGACCAGGCTACTATTCGCCCTGAGGCAGCAACAAGGCTTGATAGCATTGCAAAAGTAATGGAACAGAACATGGACTTAACCCTTACTGTGAATGGTTATTGCGATTGGAGAGGAACTACTATTTACAACCAGGTTCTGTCTGAAAAACGTTCGGATGCAACAGTTGATTATCTGGCTTCTAAAGGTATCGACAAAAAGAGAATGTTAGCTAAAGGCTATGGCAAAACCAAGTTTTTGAATATGTGTACTGAAGGAGTAGAATGTACCGATATGGAACAGGAAAAGAATAGAAGGGCAGAAATGTCATTTTCTAATTCAAAAACGCCAGCCGTTACATCAACTAAGTAAAAGATTTTTTAAGGAACAACTATCATAATACATAAGCCATGGAAGTTAAAAAAGAAAAACCAAGTAAAGCAATGAATAGCGGAGTTGCTATAAGCATAGCTGATGCTCAGAAACAATCATCGGAATATGCCCGTAGTTTAATTGAAGCCAGCCTCGACCCTTTGGTTACTATAAGTACCGAAGGTAAGATAACTGACATGAATGTAGCCACAGTAAATATTACCGGCATAGAGAGAGAAAAACTCATTGGTTCTGATTTCTTTGATTATTTCACCGAGCCGCAAAAGGCGCGTGAAGTATATCAGGAGGTATTTGCAAAGGGCTCGGTAGCCGATTCACCACTTACACTACGCAATAAAAATGGGAAACTCACTGACGTTTTATTTAACGGATCGGTATATAAAGATGATAAAGGAAATGTGCTTGGTGTTGTTATTGTGGCTCGAGATGTTACAGCACAAAAATTACTCTCAAGATATTCGTTGAGTCTTATTGAAGCCAGTCTTGACCCTTTGGTTACTATAAGTACGGAAGGCAAAATCACTGATATGAATGAAGCTACGGTAAATATTACCGGCATAGAGAGAGACAAACTTATTGGCTCAGATTTTTTCGATTATTTCACTGAGCCGCAAAAGGCGCGTGAAGTATACCAGGAGGTATTTGCAAAGGGCTCGGTAGCCGATTCACCACTTACACTCCGTCACAAGAATGGAAAACTTACCGATGTATTATTTAACGGGTCAGTATATAAAGATGATAGGGGTAATGTACTTGGAGTTGTTATTGTTGCCAGAGATGTTACAGCACAGAAATTGTTATCAAGATACTCGTTGAGCCTTATTGAAGCTAGTCTTGATCCACTGGTAACTATCAGTACCGAAGGAAAGATAACAGACATGAATGAAGCCACTGTAAATATTACCGGCATAGAGCGTGAAAAACTTATCGGTTCTGATTTCTTCGATTATTTCACTGAACCGCAAAAGGCGCGTGAAGTATACCAGGAAGTATTTGCAAAAGGTTTTGTTATTGACTCACCACTTAAACTGCGCCATAAAAATGGAAAGCTTACCGATGTATTATTTAACGGATCAGTATATAAGGACGATAGAGGAAATGTACTTGGTGTTGTAATTGTAGCAAGGGATATAACGGCCCAAAAACAACTTGCTGAAAGAGAAATTGCAGGACGTGAAAAGGAATTAATGAGAATAGAAGAATTGGAAAGATTCAGAAAGTTAACGGTAGGCCGCGAGCTTAAAATGATTGAATTGAAAAAGGAAATAGAAGAACTAAAGAGTAAAAACTAATTGAGATAAGTATATACCAATTATATAGATAAAGAAAAATGCCAACTACTTCTTCACAAAACAATAGCCTTTATAATAACCCGATTGAGATAGAGAAATTCCTGGCTCAGAATGAAGTATTAGTCTCGGAAGAGAAAATGGGTCTTCAGAATACTGAAAAGGCACTCTTGAATATACTAGAGGACTACTCTGAGGAAAAAATTCACTCGGAAGATAGCCAGAGGGCCTTACTCAATATACTTGACGATTATAGTGAAGAAAAAATTAACCTCGAAAATACCCAACGCGCTGTTCTTAATATACTTGAGGACTATAGCGAGGCAAAGGAAAAGGCAGAAGAATCTACTAAGCTGAAAGAAGCGTTTTTGGCGAATATGAGCCATGAGATACGTACACCTATGAATGCCATAATAGGTTTTTCAGATATACTATCGAAAGGAAAACTAGAAGAGAAAGAGAAGGAATACATACGAATAATTAAATCTGCCGGAGAAAATCTTTTAACCATTATCAATGACATACTTGATATATCAAAGATTGAAGCAGGTATGATGACCTTTGAAGAGCATACTTTCAGTGTGAAGGATATATTCAAGTCGTTGAATGTTATGCTAATGGGAAAAGCTAAGGAAAAGGGCCTTGAGCTATTATTTATTTGTGATGAAGATGTTCCGGATAGTTTACTTGGAGACCCAACACGTTTAACTCAAATTATAATCAACCTGGCAGGGAACTCAATTAAGTTTACCCAAAAGGGCGAAATAATTGTTAGGGCAAAGGTTCTTAAAAAGGAAAATGAAGATACGCTACTTGAGTTTTCGGTAAAGGATACCGGTATTGGCATACCAGCCGATAAGATCCAACATATTTTTGAACGATTCAGACAAGCAGAATCACATACAACCCGAAAATACGGAGGCACCGGACTGGGGTTAAGCATAGCAAAACAACTGGTAGAACTTCAGGGTGGAAAACTGTCGGTTACCAGTGAGTTCAAAGCAGGCTCAATGTTTGTTTTTAATATACCATATAAGAAATCAATTGAGGTACTTCACGAAGCTGAAGATACAGGTGAGAAATTCAATATGGATCAGCTTCGGAAATTGAATATCCTGCTAGTAGAGGATAATCAATTGAATGTGAAACTGATATTAAGCCTTTTCTCTGAGTACGGGCTTGTATTACAGGTAGCTGAGAATGGAAGCATAGGCATTGAAAAACTAAGAGAAAATAAATTTGATATTGTGCTGATGGATATGGAAATGCCTGTAATGAATGGTTATGAGGCGGCAACCATTATCCGGAATGAAATGAAAAATTCGATACCGATTATTGCCATGACGGCACATGCTATGGCAGGCGAAAAAGAAAGGTGCTTAAGCCTGGGGATGAATGATTATATATCAAAGCCCATTAATGCAAACCTGCTTTTCGAGAAAATATACGATTTAACACTTAACACTTAACACTTAATATAATGATAACAGACCGATCGGGCAAAGTAATTGAAAATGTATGCGACTTAAAGTATCTCACTGAGATGATGGGAGGCAAGAAACACTTAATAAAAGGGATAATGGATTCTTTCCTGGTTCAAATTCCTGAGGAATTGAAGGCTATTAATGATGCAATACTGCAGGTAAACTATAGTGTTATAAAGAATTTCACGCACACAATGAAATCTTCAGTTTCTATACTGGGTGTTTCCATACTTATTCCTGTTTTAAAAGAGATGGAAGCACTAGCAGCCTCAGCGATGGATATTGAAAAGATTAAAGAACTGAACCAAGAACTTGCCTTGATATGCCACCTGGCAATAGAAGAAGTAGAGAGAGATAAAGAGAAATTTATTTAAAAAAAGATAAACCTGAAATTATGGATAAAAAAAACAAAGTCGGCATTTTTATTGTTGATGACAATAAAGTGTTTTCACTTGCTCTTAAATCTGAGATAGAAGTTGCTTTCAAAGATGTATGCAGAATTGAGGTGCAAGCATTTGAAACAGGTGAAGCCTGTATGAAGAAATTTCGTGAAGAGAAACCTCAGATCGCCATTCTTGACTACCATTTAAACAGCAAGAACCCTGCTGCTGCTGATGGAATTCAGGTGTTGGATATGATCAAGAAAGCAAATAAAGACACTGATGTAATTATACTCACGAGCGATGATAATATTGATATTGCCTTAAAGTCATTTCACCACGAAGCATCAGATTATGTTGTTAAATCAGAAACCAAATTCAAGAAAATAAATTATTCGTTGTTTAACCTAATTAAGGTTAGTGAAGCGAAGGATGAAACAAAAATATATAAGTATGTAAGCCTTCTTTTATCTGTTTTTATTGCCTTAGTAGTGGGCGCAGTAGTTGCAATTACAATAATTAAACCTTCTCTACTTAAATAATTTAATTCACGAAACTGTGAGCAAGCTAAAGCAAATAAACATTTTTATTATTGATGATAACCGTGTTTTCTCAATGGCTTTAAAAGCAAATATTGAGCTATCATTTGGGAAAATGGATGTGAAGATACATTTGTATGAGATAGGTGAAAAATGTGAAACGATGTTTAAGTTGATATTACCCGAATTAGTTATTCTTGATTATAACCTGAATAGTGATCATCCGAGCGCTTCAAATGGCATAAAGGTATTGGAGTGGATTAAGAAAGAGAACCAGGATACCAATGTTATAATGCTTACAAGCGAGGATAATGTGGATCTTGCCGTAAAATCATTTTTACACGGGGCATCTGATTATGTGGTTAAAACACCAACCCAATTCAATAAAATTAATTATTCCCTGAGAAATATTTTTAAAATAATGGAGTCAAGGAGTGATGTCAGGAAATACAAAAGGCAGCGTGTTACATTATTTATTTGCGTTGCGTTACTTGTAGGAGGAATTATTACTGCACAAATTCTTAGTTTTTCACTTAATAAATAAGTCAACCTAAATCTGAATTATAAGAACAAAAACGTGAATTCAAAAAAACAAATAGATATTTTTATTGTCGACGACAATAAACTCTTTGTATTAGCAATGAAATCTGCTATTGAAAATGCATTTAAAAATACCCAAGTTAAAATAAGCTCGTTCGATACCGGTGAGGCTTGTATGGAGGAATACAGAGAAGTTATGCCTGAATTGGTTATCCTTGATTATTCGCTGAATAGTAAGGACAAGGATGCTATGAATGGCCTTGAGATATTAGAACAAATAAAAAAGATAAACTTTGCCACGAGTGTAATTATGCTAACAAGCAATGAGGAGATTGATATTGCACTCAAATCATTTCACCACGGAGCCGCAGATTATGTTATTAAAACCGATAGGCATTTTAATAAAATAAACGATTCTATATCATTGATATTTGCAAAGAAGGAATTGGAGTTCCAAAATGACACTAAAGCAAAGAAGGCGGTAGAGCTTTTAATAGCAAGCAGAGAAAAAGGATTTCATGACATAGAATTAGCCAAACGTATGGCTGAGCAGAATATAGCGAATAAGGAACTGGATTTTCAAAATGATGAAAAGGCTAAAAGAGCAGCGGAATTAATAATTATTAGTACACAAAAAGCAGAAGTAGAAAGATCTAAACTTATAATTGAAACCAAAAACAAGGACATTACAGATAGCATACTGTATGCAAAACGTATTCAACAGGCAAAATTGCCACGAAAAGAAGAGATTTATTCTGCCTTACCTAACTGCTTTGTATTGTTTAAACCTAAAGATATTGTTAGTGGAGACTTTTATTTCTTCTATAAAGACAGCAAATCTCTTTTCATAGCTGCTGCTGATTGTACAGGGCATGGTGTCCCAGGCGCATTTATGAGTATGATCGCTTCGGAGAAGCTTAGTGAAGCTGTTTCTGCCAATACAGATACATCGGACATAATGAAGAAACTAAATAAGGGTATTAAAACATCACTGCGCCAAACAGAGAGCCTCGACTCCACCAAAGATGGGATGGATATAGCCCTATGTTCGGTAGATACTGAGAACCGAATTGTGAAATATTCAGGCGCAAACAGGCCACTTTGGATAATTCGTAACGGGCATAGTGAAGTGGAGGAAATTAAAGGAACAAAAATGGGAATAGGTGGCTTTACCGAGGATGAGCAACATTTTGAAACCCATGAGGTAAAATTGCAGGAAGGGGATTCATTCTACATCTTTTCTGATGGGTATGCAGATACTTTTGGAGGAGAAAGCGGTAAAAAACTTATGACCGGTAAATTCAAGGAGATATTGCTTGATATTCAAGGTCTTTCAATGTTTGAGCAAGAAAAGCACCTCGATTATTTCCTAGAGAACTGGAAGGCAGGTGAAGAGCAAGTAGACGATATTCTTGTTATAGGTATTCGCCTGTAATAGCCCTCAATTTTCCTAATATGTGATTTTTGCAAGTATTGACTGTACTAATGCAATACTTTTCAGTGTAAAGGTGGGCACCTTTGCTCCGTGAAAATTAATTCACAATTAAATCAACTCATTATGAGAAATAAATTATTACCTATTATAGTAGCATCTGCTGCTCTATTATCTTTTCCGAAGACGAATTTCGGACAAGCACCTAACCTGGGTACAGCAGCTAATTATACTCTGTTTACCTCTGTTGGTGCAGTTACAAATTCAGGAATTACTTACTTAACACACATTACCGGTAATGTTGGCTCAAACAGTGCCACTACAATTACTGGTTTTGGTAATGTTGATGGAGTAATGACCTATTCCGGTGGCGCTTTAAGTGCACAATGCGCATCAGATCTTTTAGCTGCTTACGATTCATTGGGCAAAGCCGTAGTGGATTCTTCGATAGGTGTTACAATAGGTGGAAATAGCATCCGCCCGGGTACATATCTTATGCCTGGTGCTGCTTCCTTAAGTGGAACATTTACCCTGGATGCAAAGGGAAACTCAAATGCCGTGTTTATTTTTAAAACAGCAAATGCATTCAGTACAAGCGTAAATTCAAAGATCCGTTTAATTAACGGTGCACTTGCATGTAATGTGTTTTGGAAACTTGATGGAGCTGTAACTATTGCAGCTGGAACTATTATGAGAGGAACCATTATATCAGGTGGTGCAATATCTTTAGGCAGCGGCGATACACTTGAAGGAAGAGCCCTTACTATTAATGGCGCTGTAATGGTTGATAGCGTAATGGCGTATACACCGGTTGGTTGCGGAAGCCCTACTCTTACCGGCCCTGCTGCCCCGGCACTTGCTTCTACATCATGTTGGGCAATATTTTCAGGAAACGGAGCAGTTACTAATGGAGGAACAAGTATAGTTGTTGGCGATGTAGGCACGAACGTGGGTTTAACTACAGGCTACAATGCTTTAGATGTAACAGGTACTATTCACCCCAAACCCGATGGTGCTACAGCAGCATGTGCTACCGATTTAGGTAATGTATATACATACCTTAATACCTTGCCAGCAGATATAGAATTATTGTTCCCTGCCCAACTTGGTCATGGCTTAGTTCTTACACCACATACATATATAATGAAGGCAGCCGTTACATTTGTAGATACACTTTACCTTAATGGAGAAGGAAATGCTAATGCAGTATTCGTTATCCAGGTTAATGGTGCTGTTTCAACCGGCGTTAATTCCAAAATTAAGCTGATCAATGGAACACAGGCAAAGAATGTTTTCTGGAAGGTTGATGGTGCGGTAAATATTAATTCTAATTCTACTTTCATAGGAACAATTATTTGTAATAATGGTGCTATAAGCATACATTCAAATTCAACCCTCACAGGCGGAGCCTTTACAACTAATGGTCAATTTACAACCGATACGCTTACCATTGATAAGACTTCAACTTGTGCGCCTGCTGGGATTGCTTCTATTATGCATAGTAATGAGCAAGCAATTACTTTATATCCGAACCCTTTCAAGTCTTCAATTACAATCTCAGTAAGGGATTTATCTCCGGCTGATAATTATGAATTGAAGGTATATAATGTGTTGGGTAAAGAAGTAATGAGTAATGTTATAACTAACCAAACTACCATTCTTGGCACAAACAACCTTGCTTCAGGAATGTATTTTTACCAATTGTTAAACAACAATGTATTGATGCAATCAGGCAAGTTGGTTTCTCAAAACTAAAACTTTAAATACTAAAAACCCCGCTCAGACTATAAGTCTGAGCGGGGTTTTTACTTTGAATGAAGCGAAGAATTCAATATGTGAATGATATAAGTAATCAAAAGAGTAGTGTAACAACAAAAGGGCAATACTTGCTCACTTTTGCAATGTGAAAATTAATTCACACTTAAAACAAACAATGATCATGAAAAATATAACCGAATTAAAAGGAAACTGGAATGAAACCAAAGGAAAACTAAAACAACAATTTGCCATGTTAACAGATAAAGACCTTTTGCTTGCAGATGGTAAAATGGATGAACTTATTGGCAGATTACAAACCAAGCTTGGTAAAACAAAGCAAGAGATACATAAGATCATTGCAGGATTATAAGCCGTCTATCAGTAATTAAATCAACACACTAAATAAAGAAAATGAAAACAATAATAAAAAATTTGTCTGCCATAGCAGTTATTGCAACTGCAACCTTAATAAGTTGCAACTCTCCGGAACAGAAAGTAGAAAACGCACAAAACAATGTTACCCAGGCTAATAAGGATTTGGATACGGCTAACAAAGAATACATTGCAGATATTGACAGTTACAGGAAGCAAACCGATGAGAAGATTGCTGCTAACCAAAAGAGCATAGATGAGTTTAATGTTCGTATAGCTAATGATAAAAAAGCGGCTAAGGAAGAATACGAACAAAAAATTAATGCCTTAGAGCAAAAGAATACAGATATGAAAAAGCAAATGGATGACTATAAAGCAGATGGAAAAGAAAAATGGGAGACATTCAAAGCTGAATTCAGTAAAAGCATGGATGACCTAGGTAAATCATTTAAGGACCTAACGACCAAATCATCCAAATAATAAAATTTAATACATATTTACAATGACAAAAGATGTAAAATGGTCAATAGACCAGGCTCACAGCGAAATTACTTTTAAAGTAAAGCATTTAATGATCGCTCACAGTAATGGTACATTCAAAACATTTGACGCAAATATTTATACAGCCAATAAAGATTTTGAAACAGCGGAGATTGACCTATGGATCGATCCGACTTCAATTATTACAGGAGATGCAAAACGTGATACACATTTAAAAGGATCTGATTTTTTTGATGTGGAAAATCATAAGCAAATAACCTTCAAATCGAGCACAATTGGCAAGAATGCCAAAGGTGACCATGAATTATGGGGCGAATTAACAATAAAGGGTATTACTAAACCCGTAAAGCTTGAGGTTCAATTTGGTGGTATTGTAAAGGATCCCTATGGACATGAAAAAGCAGGGTTTACTATTACTGGCGTAATTAAGAGAAGTGATTGGGGCCTTGTTTGGAATGCTCCAACTGAAGCCGGTGGACTTATGGTTAGTGATGAAGTTGCAATATCATGCGATGTTGAACTTGTTAATGTTAATCAAAAGGAGCTGGCAATGGAATTAGAGCCTTCTGCTTCTAAAAAGATTGGATTTTAGTTAACAGACAGTATTCACCACAATATTATGGAAGAGAAGAAACTTACTACTGCAGGCGGCAGGCCTTATGTTGAATTTGATAATTCAATGACAGTCGGAAATCGGGGACCAATTCTATTGCAAGATTATTTCCTGCATGAGGACCTGGCTCACTTTAACCGTGAGCGTATTCCTGAAAGGGTGGTTCATGCGAAGGGAACAGGTGCATTTGGCACTTTTACTGTAACACATGATATTTCCCGGTATACAAAAGCAAAACTATTTTCTGAAATAGGAAAGAAGACAAAAATGTTTGCGCGTTTCTCACTGGTAGCAGGCGAGAAAGGGAGCGCTGATACTGAAAGAGACCCGCGAGGGTTTGCGCTTAAGTTTTATACTGAAGATGGTAATTGGGACCTGGTAGGTAATAATACACCGGTGTTCTTCATTAAGGATGCTAAAAAGTTCTCCCATTTTATTCATACACAAAAACGCGACCCAAAAACAAATTGCAAGAGCCCTACAATGATTTGGGATTTCTGGAGCTTAAATCCGGAAAGCCTCCACCAGGTAATGATATTGATGAGTGACAGAGGTACACCATTTTCATACAGGAACATGCATGGTTTCGGAAGCCATACTTTTTCGCTTATTAATAAAGATAATGAGAAGGTTTGGGTCAAGTTTCACTTTAAAACTCTGCAAGGGGTTAAGAATTTCAATGGGAAAGAGGCTAATGATATGAAGGCTACTGATCCTGACCATTCACAACGTGATTTGGTGGAGGCTATTGAAAGAAAAGATTTTCCGAGATGGGCTATGAGTTTACAGGTTATGACTGTGGAGCAGGCAAAGACTTATAAATGGAATCCGTTTGACGTTACAAAAGTATGGAGCCATAAGGAGTTTCCGTTGATTGATGTAGGTACAATGGAGTTAAATGAAATTCCGCAGAACTACTTCCGCGATGTAGAACAATCAGCATTTGCACCGGCTAATGTTGTTAATGGCATCAGTTATTCCCCCGATAAGATGTTACAAGGCCGTTTGCTTTCATATCCTGATGCGCATAGGTATCGATTAGGAGTAAACTATGAAAACATACCTGTAAACAAATGCCCATACATGGTTGCAAATTATCAGCGCGATGGGCAAATGCAGGTTGGTGATAATGGTGGTGCAAACCCGAATTACCGCCCTAACAGTTTTGATGATATTATTGTTGATGAACGCTATAAGGAGCAACCAATGAATTTAGAATCGAATGTGGCAGATTGGTTTGACCGGAATGAAAACGACAATGACCACTATACCCAACCTGGTACCTTATACCGTGAAGCAATGAATGAACAGGATAAGAAGAACACAGTAACAAATATCACTATTGCCATGAGTGGCATAAGTGGAGAAAAGAAAGAAGAAATTATTAAACGGCAATTATGTCACTTCTTCCGTGCTGATGTGCAATTAGGAATGGCAATAGCAAAAGGACTTGGGGTTACCATTGACGAGAAGACAATGGGGCATAAAGCATAAAAAATAATGGGTAAAATGGAAAACACAGCAAAAGTAAAGGACTCTGTAAAGGAGAAGAAGGTATATCCATCCAATGATCATACCGGATCTGATTGTGATTCCGATCATACAGGAAAGGATAGTAGTTCAGATCATTCAGGAGGTGACTGTGATAATGATGAAACTGAAACCACAGAGAAAAAAGGCAAAAGCAAAGGTAAGTTTAATAAACCGGGCAGGGAAGTTAGCCCTGATACTACCGGAATTGATACTAAAGCAGATAAAACAAAAAGTAAATAATGATTGAATAAATGGATAGTTCTTTTAAAATTCCTTTTTACGCTAAATCGGCGCTAATATTCATTAGCGTTTTTGCTTTTGTATATACTATGTACATAGGCCAGCTTATTATTATACCTATTGTTTTTGCAACTATAATAGCTATTCTGCTTAATCCGTTCGTTAACTATTTAATTAATAAGGGCATAAACAAAATTGTTGCCATTATTATGGCCGTTATACTTGCAATTTCCATAACTATTGGGCTTCTTTATATTCTATCGTCCCAGGTAAATATGTTCAGGGAAACGTATCCATTGTTAAAAGATAAGTTTCATACAACAAGTACCAGTTTCTTGCAATGGGTTTCCATAAAGTTTAATGTTCAGCAATCAAAGATCAATACCTGGATAAGTGAATCGCAAAGCAAGGCCATCAATAACTTCGCCATTGGTGAAAAGCTTTCTGAAGTAGGACAATTAGTAGTTACCGGAATGCTTTTGCCGGTATACCTGTTTATGATACTATACTATAAACCATTATTAATGGAGTTTACCCGTAAGCTCTTTCGGAAAGAAGACCACATTGCTGTAACTGAAGTATTGGTAAACTCAAAAAGAATCATTCAGAGTTACCTAGTTGGCCTTTTCATTGAATTTATAATTATTGCAATTTTAAATTCAGTTGGGTTGCTATTGCTTGGAATTGATTATGCAATTATATTGGGAATAACAGGTGCTATTCTAAATGTTATACCTTATATAGGGGGTGTAATTGCAATTGCCTTGCCCATGATAATGGCTTTTGTTACAAAAGATTCGCTTACTTATACTGTGCTTGTTTTTGCCGTATACATCTTCATCCAGTTCATTGATAATCACTACGTAGTTCCTAAGATTGTAGCATCACGGGTAAAGATAAATGCCCTTATTTCTGTTATAGTAGTTCTAATTGGAGGAGCATTATGGGGCATACCAGGTATGTTCCTTTCTATTCCATTAACTGCAATCATTAAAGTTATTTTTGATCATATCGAGCCCTTAAAGCCACTCGGCTTCCTTCTAGGGAACATTGTTCCAACTGCTTCTAAGTTTGCATTTGTAAAGAAAAAGAGATAGAATTTCTTACAGGTAAATTATACTATTTAAATAGTCTTAATCTTCTTCCTATCTTTTTTGTATTCCTCGCGTGGTGATTCATCATTAAGTTCTCCAATATCTTTATATGCTCTTAGTAGGAATCCGGGCAAATCTCCTTTATATTCTATTCTATAAAATGAAAGCCCATTATATGGAACATTATTCTGTGGGGTGTTAAATGTTACTCTGCTGCCAAGGCCGTCAGTATCAAATGTGGAATTAAAAGCTTTCTTTCTGGTTGCGTTTAATTGCTGAAACCTCAAATTCACAAGTGTGTTACCTACTAAAGCGGTGCATTTATCCTGTATGGTAAACATCAGGCTATTTGTAATATGCTTATTCAGATACGTTAAAAACAATGTGTCGCGTATTGACATTTTATCGACCTTTTCAGAATCGCTTTCAGAAAATGCCTTACTGGCTTCCTGATGCGATGACAAATAGTATTTCTTCTTGGCTTCAAAGAATAAAATATATTCTTTCTCTTTTACAGCATATTGTTCCGGATACACTGAAATGCGGGCATTTGGGTTTTCTGACAGGTAACTGGCCAGTTTTTTCATAAACCTTTCCTGGCTACGTGACATTGAACTTTGCCTCATGTTCCATTTCATGGTTAAGGATTTCTCGATTGTGCTTTCCTGATTTTTTACAGCTACGCCATAGGCGGTTGTAGGCGGTTTTACAAAAATGTTGCGCAGAATACTGAAAAGCACATCGTGCAAATGAAGCTTTGGGTTTCTCAGATCACCGGTAATTGGCACAGAATAATCTATAACATTACTACGATCTCTTATAAACGCCATAACCAACCACATGGGTATCCATGTATTCGCTTTGTTTTTCACCCTTTTTCCCACTCGCGGGTCAATGATCAGTAAATGGTTTTCACTTTGAATTACACCTTTTCTTACTTTCCAGGCACCATTCAACTCAAGTGTTCCTCTGTCCAAAGGAAAGGATGTATACGTGATAAGGTAAGGATTAAATAGTGAAATAGGGATTTTGCCAAAATGGAAATTAACATCAAAATCTTCACTATCTCTTGGGTTAATGCTGGCCTGTAAGCTTGCTTCACCATAAGGGCTTATTCCTGAATGCATGAAGAATTTTATTCGTCCTTTAACCTGGTTTACTGAATCTGCGGAAAAAGACAAAGGATTAGCTGCAATTGAGAACTCTTCATTTCTCGAAAAGTCATTAAATTTTAGATTCCCACGGGTAAAAGCAACCCTATTGATAGTATAAGCACTTTGAAAGAAGTTCTTGGATATATCTATTAAATAATGGGCCAGTTCAATTACCAGGTTGTATTGTGTATTATCGGCATTTATTGCCGTTACATTAGCTCCTTTCTCACCAAACATTGTTTCAATGTTATCCAGTTTATCGTATTTTTCAAATTTGAAATAGGGGTGGGTAAGCGTTACAGAATCGAGGTGATATATATGTTGTTTAGGGTTTACTTCATTAATTGTCATTACAAACTTGTCAAATGCTAGGTAATCTTCAGCAGTGGTTTTGCCAAAGTGGAAATCACTAACTGCAATTCGTCCCTTAGTATCCTGGTCATTTTCATCTTTAAAATTGCCTGTTGTTGTCAGGTCTGCATCCAGGTTGGCAGAAAAAGTCCCGTAGTTGATCATCTGCCTTAAGTATTGTTGCACAAGCGCCAGATTAAACTGATGCGCTTTAATGGCATAATGGTAGTTTAAAGTATTAAGGTTGATATTAAAATCAGCTTCCATGTCACCTGTTCCTATTCCTGCAGAAAAAGAAAACTTGCCTTTAATACTATCGTTGTCCCATCTTTTTCCACTACTTTCAAAATGTACATTTTTAATAAAGTAGTTTATGTCTATAAGCGTATTATGGAAATAAAATATTCCATCATTTATCTTCACATTCAGGATATTGAAATGTAGAGGGGGTTTATTCGAATCTGCCGCTGAAGGGGAAAACCTGTTTATTAGATCGGAAAAATTGAAATCATTACGTTTGTTGAGTATGACTATTCCTGTAGGTTTATCTAGTGTAAGCTCAGATATTTCATACGTTTTTGAAAGCATTTTCCGCAAGGCAAAGCGTATACTCAACCCATCTGCTGCAAAGAAAACACTATCAGTTGTTGCTTCATACACTCTAACATTACTGAAATGAACATAGCCAGTAAAGGGGTTGACATAGGCCTTGTCCATTCTGATTTGCCTGCCGGTATATTTAACACTGTATTTTTCAACAAGGTACTTGGTAATAGGTGATGCAAAAATTATTATTAGTATAGGTAATACAATAAGTAAAGTTAAAATTATTAGTATGGTTTTTTTTAATTTTCTCTTAGCTGACTTCATTTTATAATATTCAATTGGTAAGTGATAAAAATGGCCTTATTCAACCATTAAGTCGTTACATACAACTTAAAGAACCTTACAGATTTTACTGTAAAGAAATAGCCGGGCATAAAAGATTGCTCTTTTATCCCGGCTCCTCCGTCTTTCCCACCACTCAAAGGAAAGACATTCTTTCAAGAATGACTATTTTATTTTAAATTAATAAACGAAAGCATTCATATTACGTTTAGCTATTCCGTAATTATTGAACATTAATATTTTGAGTATTTGTTCCGCTACCACCCGATCCGTCTGCTGTAAGAGAAACATTATAGTTGCCGAAACTGCTATATGTATGGGTTGGAGATGTTTGGGTAGAATTAGAGCCATCGCCAAAATCCCAGTTATAGGAAGATGCCCTGGAAGACGTGTTAGTAAAGTTAACCGTTCCTGCACCATTCTCGGAATAATTGAAACTGGCATCGGCCGCTTTTTGGCAAGATGTGAAGAATATACCGGAAAGTAAAGCAACAGCAAATATGACTTTTAGATTTTTCATTTTAATTAGGTTGAAATTTTATGGATTGATAATTATAGTGCAAAAATGCTTCTACTAAAGGGCCTGAGTGTTACATATATTTACCAATAAGTTATATGCTTCTCACTTCCTTGTATTCTTCTTGGCCTCTTCTTTCTTCTTCTTAAAAAAGCCTTTTAAAAGGAAATTATGGCTAGCGGCATTCATATTTTCTTTGAATCCACCAGCACCTTGTTTAATATTTACCATTGCTTCATTTACATTCAACGCTAAGGTGCTGTCCATGAATAATTCCCCTATAGTACCCTTCCCATCGCGTATATTCTGCACAATTGCAGCCAGGTTGCCACTTATGCTCGCAGAGTTGTCACTGGTTGTCTTTATTTTCAATAAAATGTCATCAATGTTTATTGGTACAGTTGTTTCCACAAAATCATTACTCACTATCTCGGGCTTGCCTGGTGTGCCGGGAATAATAGATATTATCTTATTGCCCATTAGCCCGTCGGTGCCAATTATGGCTTTTGCATTTTTTTTCATAAACTTCCTGGTATGTTCTTCAATGAGCATATCCACCTGCACGGTAGAATCGGTGATCTGTTCTATCCCTTCAACAATACCTACATTAATACCGGAAAACCGTACGTTATTACCTACCTGCAATCCACTTATATCTTTAAATATTCCACTTATCTGGAATGTACTGCTAAATAATTGCTGCCTTTGGCCAATGAAGTATATTGCTGCTATAAACAGCAACATACTTATACTTACAAGTATTCCCAGCCTTATTTTATTCCCTGTTTCTGTTTTCATAATTCATACGTTATTTAAAAAATGAGCGTACCCATTCATCTTTTGATTCAGATAATTCAGTGAAGGTTCCTTCGGCAACTAATACCCCTTCCTTTATCACTACCATCCTATTAGAGGTTATTCTCGCACATTCCACATCATGGGTAATTATTATGGAAGCTGTATTGTATTTTTTTTGCACGTCTAATATCAATTTGCTTATTTCTTTCGATGTTATTGGATCTAAACCGGTTGTTGGTTCATCGTAAAGTATTAATTCAGGCTTAAGCATTAATGTACGCGCCAGACCTATCCGTTTCCGCATTCCTCCGGAAAGCGCAGAGGGCATTTTGTCGGCCGCATCTTCCAACCCGACACTTTTTAAAACTTCTTCCACTGATGAATTAATTTCTTCATGGGTTATTGGCTTCAGGTCACGCAAAGGGAACTCAAGATTTTCTCTGACGGTCATGGAGTCGTATAAAGCAGCGCTTTGAAATAGGAACCCGACTCTTTTTCGTATTGCGTTTAATTCGTGCTCCTTTATACTATTAATGCTCTTTCCAAACAATGTAATATTACCATCGTCTGCTTCAATAAGCCCAATAAGACACTTTATCAATACCGACTTACCACTGCCCGATTTGCCCAAAACAACAAGATTTTCACCTTGCGCAACATGCAGACTTATACCATTCAGCACATTATTATTGCCAAATGATTTTCGTATGTTTTCTATTTCTACAATTGCTGTCATTTTTGCTTATGTAAACAAACTGGTTAGCTGAACCGCTATCATGTCGATAATAAATATGGATAATGATGCAAACACAACTGCCGAATTAGCGGCCCTACCGACTCCTTCAGTACCGCTGTCAGATTTATAACCATAGTAACAGCCAATTAGCCCGACGGCAAAACCAAAGAAGAATGTTTTAATTATTGCCGGAAACAGATCGGAGAAAGAGAGCGCCTGAAAAACCTGTAAGAAGAATAAATGGAAACTTATTTGGCCTTTTATATTAACCCCAACATAAGAGCCATAAATAGAAATAGCATCAGCCAGGATAACAAGAGCAGGTAACATTAAAGTTGTAGCCAGTATTTTTGTAACTACAATGTATTTGAACGGATTATTCCCCGCTACTTCCATCGCATCTATTTGTTCTGTTACTTTCATTGAAGCTAACTCTGCACCAATTCCGGAGCCTACTTTTCCTGCAAATATCAAGGCAGTTATCACTGGCCCCATTTCCCTTATTATTGAAACCGATACCATTGCCGGAAGCCACGATTCTGCACCAAATTCAGCCAGCGTAGGCCTTGATTGAATGGTTAGTACCAGGCCCATGATAAACCCGGTAATGGCCACTAATGGGAATGAATTATACCCTATTAAATAAGATTGTCTAATTAATTCACTTAACTCATATCGCGGCCTAAACACTTCTTTAAAGAAGCGTAATACAAACCTTGTTATCGAGGTTACTTCTTGAAAAAAAGCCCTTACCTTTTTAAGGTAAGGGCTTGTAAGTAAGAAGGTTGATTTCTTAAGTTCAACCGATTCTCCATTATTTGAACTTGTTGACATGTATCTTATTTGCTTAAATACTTTTGCCTTGTATGAAACGTAGGATTATTGCAATAAGGGCAATAACAAGCAGCAAGTGTATTAGTCCGCCTACACCATAGGCCAGAAAACCTACAGCCCAACAAATGACGAGTATTACCGCGATAACATATAATAGATTTCCCATGACTTTTGTTTTATTTGATTAAATGATAATTAAGCTATTCTCAATATCCATAATATAAATAATATTAATGCGATAAGTAACAACAGGTTAATGAGCGCACCAAAGCCAAAACCACCGGCCAAAAGCCCTATTAACCATAGAATCAATATTATTACAATAACCAACCATAACAAACTGAGAGCAGCATGCTCGCCTCCGTCATCGGAAATGCTGGTAGTTATTTTAGGTGATTCAGAAACAATAGGACTGGATTCGCTTGCCGGAGCCATGGTGGTTCCAAAGCTATTTGCACTGCCTTGCTTAGCAATTGGCAATACATTGATCTTAGGCATCATTTTTTTAATGTTTACTATAACAGCAGGGCTTGTATTTTTTATAGCCTCTTTAGAATTTGCTACCGGGCTGTTTGTTATAACCGGGGTAGCGATTATTGGCGCTGCCGCTATTGGTAGGCTAGTTTTATTCGGAGCTATTGTTTTATTCCCTTTTGAATAGTCAACATAAAAACCGCTTGTATAATGGCGCTTAGTTATTGCCAGATTTGATGAGCAAGAAGAGAAAAATGCGCTTGCCGTTAATAGAATAGCACTGAATTTGATTAGATTTTTCATAGTGTTTTTTTAATTGATTAGAATTATTTATTGTGATTTTTTACTGATTAAAATAAGCGAACACCAAGTGTTGCCTGGTACCAAACGTTTTTGTATCGTGGTGTAGTTGATGTTCCGTTGCCATTGTTATTAAATACATCCCAGCCTATTCTGGCTCCGAATACCACACGGCCAACATTAATATCAAAACCACCTGTAAGGCAAAATGTGTTTTTTCGCACGTTGTCATTCTCAAATACGGTCTCCTGTTGAATAGAAGTGCTTTCGTTAGCAAATACATCGGTTTGCTTAAGAAGATAAGAAAACTGAGGGCCGGCAAGCAGGGTTAAGAATTCACTTGGTTTCAACGCGAACAGAATAGGTATATCAAGGTAATCGGTGGTGCGGGTAAGGTTGTAACTGCTGCCTATAATTGAGCCGGTTGCCTGAAACCCTTTTTGTGAGAACAGTACCTCTGGTTGTACACCTAAGTACTTTCCTATAGGGATAGTTAAAAATGCACCGCATGCAAAACCCAGTTTTGGGTTAGCCACAAAATCTTGTCCTTGGGCGTCATATACGTTTGAATAATTTACGCCTGCCTTAACGCCAAGTGTTAGCCTGTCACGGCTATCCATTGCATCATCTTGTGCATAAATATTACCTCCTAGAAGAGCAGTGGTCAATAGTGTTAAAATTATCTTTTTCATATTATTTTAAATTTAAGTGTGAAGTAATTTTCACATTACAAAAGTGCTTACTTGGTGCACTATATCTATTACACAACATTGCCCATTTGTTGTATGAATCACACATGGTCTTTATGCTGCGTGCCAAGCATAAAAAAAGCGTTGCTGTATAAGCAACGCTTTTACATGTTTAATGAAATATTACTCTTTGGTAATGGTAGACGCTGCCATAGTTACTCCACCTGTTCTTGCTAATGCTTTTCCATTAAGTGTAGCACCCGTATCAAATGTAATAGACTGCATTGCCATGACAGTTCCCTGGAAAACAGAAGTGGTTCCAAATGTTGCAGAACTACCTACTTGCCAGAAAATGTTTGATGCCAGCGCACCACCTGCCAGAATAACCTGGCGGCCTGATGTTACTGTTAAGGCTGAAGCAATTTGTATTATAAATACTGCAGCTGAATTCCCTTTCGCATCAAACGTAAGGTTACCCGATGATAATGCCAGGGAAGAAGTTGATTTATAAAGTCCCGGGGTAAGTGTAAGTCCGCCGATATTTCCTGATATTGTTACTATATCAGTGCAGGTTCTGCCTGCGGCATTATTATATGCTGCTGTCAGATCGGTCTTTGCCTGATTTGCTGTAGCATCATTAATATATAATGTGCCATTTAATACACCAGGAGGAAAGCCGCCAACGGAAGAACCAGGGCTCAGGCCTATATCGCCGGTTACGGTTGTTGCACCTGTATTAGTAATTGTTGAACCTGCAAGCAGTGCAAAACCAGAAGTACTTGCCAATGGCACGGTTGCCTGTACCGTAGTTTGAAGCGGTATTACGACAGGGTTTGTACTCGTTGAGGTTGAAGGCGATGAGTTATCTTTTTTACAGGCAGTCATTAAACTAACTGTTACTATGGCGAAGGTTGCTATTAATTTCATTTTTTTCATTGTATTTCATTTAGGTTGCAAAAGAATTTTTGCAAGGATACAAAGGTGGGCACTTCAGGTAGTCTAGGTGTTACACAACATTAAGGAAAGGTTGCAACATTCACATAGTGGAAGATATAATGAGTAGCTGAGGAAGGATTACATCCTTTCCATGTACCAGTTAAGTGTTTTTTCCATTTTCCGGTAACGGAAAATAGTGGTAATTATATTCTGCAACCGTGTAAAAGCTGTTTCACTTTTAATAACATAATCAAATGCCTTATGGTGCATGCAGCTAACCGCCACATCAATTTTATCTTGCGAAGACAACATTATTACCGGAATATCTGCGTTGAATGCTTTTATTTTATCTAGTGTGTCAATTCCATTCATGGCATTCTTATCAATACCATTAAGATGATAGTCCAGTATTATCACATCCGGAGCCTTCGATAAACTGGCAACACATAATTCACCGGTTGCAAATGTTTCTACTGCAATATTGGCATGCTGAATGAACTTAATCTCCAACGATTTCAAGAAGAGTGCATCATCATCCACAAGAAAAAGCTTAACATTTTTTTCGTTTTCCATTATTTCGCGTTTTTAATTGCATTAAACTCTTCTTTCAATTCTATACAGGCTTGTGTACAAATGCTTTCAAGTTGCAAAACCAAACCGGGTATTGCATCAGCCTGTTCCTGTGTGCTTGCATATTCCTGCACTTTCTTTGCTATATTTTCAAAATCGGGGCTAATACCCATTATTGAAAAAGATGGAATTATTTTATGCACAGCTGCATATAACGCGCTCCAGTCTTTATCTTTCAAGCCCAGTTTCATTGCGGTAATCAACGGTGGTGTTTGTTCCAGGTAAACTGAGATCATTTCCATCATCAATTCCCGATTTGATTTTGTACAATGCATCAAATACGCCATATCAATGCATCTTATTTTTTTAACCTGTTCAATTTCTTTCTCTTTCTCCTTTTGTTCCGTAATAAGAACAGGTTTCTTTATCAGCCCTATAATTTTACTGTATAGTACACGTTCATCAACAGGTTTTGCTATATAATCATTCATCCCTACGGCTTTACATTTTGCAAGGTCAACAGTAGTTACATCGGCTGTTAAAGCAATAATAGGGATCTTAGAGTTCATTGTATTACGAATATACTCAGTAGCCTCAAACCCATTCATTTCAGGCATTTGCAGGTCCATAAGTATTATATCATAGGTTTTTGTCTTTAATTTTTCAATCGCAATTTTACCATTGGATGCAATATCACGTTCAAAACCGAAATCATCCAAAAGGGTTTTCATTAATAATTGGTTGAGTGCAATGTCTTCAACAACTAATATTTTTATATTCTTTATTTTTTTATCCAATTCCAATAATTCCGGCACCAGTTCTTCTTCACCTTTTGTTTTTTGAAAACTAAGTGTGAAGCTGAAAGTAGAGCCTTCACCAATTTCACTTTTCACATTAATTGTTCCCCCTTGCGATTCAACCAGTTGCTTAACAATTGCAAGTCCAAGTCCGGTTCCTCCATATAGCCTTGAGGTACCGCTTGATGCCTGTTGAAAGTTTTCAAATATTTTCTTTATTTTATTTTCAGGTATTCCTATTCCCGTATCTGTAACGGCAAATTCAATAACTGCATTTTCACTGTCTTCACTTACTAAGTTAACAGCAACCACTATTTTTCCGGTGGTTGTAAACTTTACAGCATTGCTAACCAGGTTTAATATGATTTGATGCAGACGCACGGGATCACCAATAAGCACCTCAGGTATTTTGCTATCATATTCTTTAACAAGTTCCAGGTTTCTTTCCTGAATTTTTGTTTCGAACAGGTGAAGCATGGCCGATATAGATGAAGCCATTTTAAAAGGCGCCTGTTCAAATGTCATTTTCCCCGCGTCAACTTTTGCCAGGTCAAGGATGTCATTTATCAATACAATTAATGCATCGCCACTTAACTTAATTGCATTAATGTATTCTTTTTGTTTTTCCGATAGCTCTGTTTTCAATACCACTTTAGTAAACCCTATAATTGCGTTCATAGGCGTACGTATTTCATGGCTCATGTTCGACAAGAATTGTTGTTTGGCCTTTACAGCATCCTCTGCTGTACGGGTAGCGCTTTCAGCAATTTCTGTGGCACTTTCAGCCTTACTCTTAGCCTCTTCAGCAATTTCGGTTGCTAATTCAGCAACAACTTTAGCCTCAGTCAATTCCTTTTCATATTTTTTTTGTTGTGTAATATCTCTCGCAACTACAACTATACCCAGCACATTTCCCTGTTCATCCTTATAAACAGAACCATTGAATAAAACATCGGTTAGTTTATGATCTCTGATTGTAAGTGGGTAATCTGCCACAAATCCTTTAGCAAATACTTGCTTGTAGCCTTCCCTGGCCTTATCGGGTTCAGTGAAATAGTCAAAAAAATCTGTCCCGATCAGCTTTTCCCTCGCAATACCGGTAATGTTTACCGAGGCATTATTCATATCAGTAATTTTCCCCTCCGGGCTTATAGTAAATAGCGGATCAAGACTGGCTTCTATTAAGCTTCTTGCGTAACGAGATTCCGGGGTTGTTTTGTTTTCCATTATAGCTTAGTTTGAAGCATTATTTATATCCCCTATCTCTTCTATATTCATTCGCTTTTTATCTTTCAGTTGCTTAAACTGACTTGGTGTAAGCCCCGTAAACTTTTTAAATTGATTAGATAGATGCGCTACACTGCTGTAATTCATCTTCCAGGCAATTTCCGTTATGTTCAACTCATCGTAAATAATCAATTCTTTTATCCGCTCTATTTTATGTGCAGTAATGAACTGAGCAATAGTGGTTCCTTGTACCTCTGTAAAAAGGTTAGAGAGGTATGTATAGTCGTATTTTAGTTTTTCACTTAAATAGTCGGAGAAATTTGTTTTTATAACCTCATCGGAATGATGTATCATCTCAATAATAGTATTCTTAACCTTTTCAATTAGCACACCCCGCTTGTCGTCCATTAACTCAAGCCCGGAGCTGTGAAGAGCCTTTCGTAATTGTTCGAGTTGTGCAACTGTCGGCTCTTCCATAATGTCTACTTCACCTAGGTCTACAACCACAAAGTGCAACCCGAGTTTTTTAAGCTCTTCTGAAACCGCCATTTTGCAGCGGTTACTTACCATATATTTTATATATAATTTCAATTTCTGTTATTTATGAGGAAAAGACTCAAACAAAGGTGTGTTCCTTTAAGTCCGTATAGCTTACATAAGTACTCCGAATAGTTACACAAATCACACATTCCGGTTTCTCCGGGAAAATATACTTTGGCCTCAAAACCTAAGAATATCTATACATTGCAGGTTATGAGGTCTTTATAGGCAAACTGTGAATAAAAAGAAAAGGATAGGGTTTAACTCCTATCCTTCTTTTTTACCGATTAAATGATTTTGTACTATATCTCAAATACTCCTTTGTCCATTTAATTGATAGTAATAATTAAGCTTTTTCGGTTTTAGCAGCTTCATTGATAAAGCCAATCACTTCTTCGCGATTCTTGTTCAATTTAGCTTGCACTCTTCCAAGCATTTCTGATTCTTTTCCGGTTTCTAGTTTCAGATCTGAATCGGTAAGTTGTGAAAATTTAGCTTTCAATTGTGTTGATTGAGTAGCCCAATTGCCGGTAACTTTAAAAGTTTCAGCAGTCTTGTTTTGTGTTGTTTCCATTTTTTTGTTTTCGGTTGTTTCCATGATTTTTGTTTGTTTAAAATATTAGTAAATAATTATGGTACAAAAGTGTGGATATTGCGTTTTAAAAGTGTTACATGTAACTTGAATATAATTGTACATATCCTACGTGATCTATGTGGACAGTATGTTTAAACATGAAGCAAGAACCTGCAGCAAGAACCCTGTGAAGATCATAAAGAAAAATAGTATTGCCTTTTTATCGTTGCCCCTATTTTTTTGATTAGTAACTTCAATAATTTCATTTATCTCACTTTCCAACTCATCAATTTTTTTCTCCAGGTTAAGATTACTGTTTGGGTTCCGTCTTGGAATTTTAGTGTCAGAAGTTCTTTGCAGGCCAATAATTTTGGTTTTGAATATGCCAATGGCGCCAACAATATCAAAAAGCAGCCCTGCAATATTCAGTTCGTATGCCAGTACCATAAACTAATTTATTATGATTAATTACTTAGTAACTACAACAAGGTATTTAGATATACTCCAGAATTGCGCGGGTAGTTTTATTATAAGGGAATCGGACTTGTTATTGTTCGTTACTGAATATGAGTTGCCCGGATGATTTGTAAGTAATTTATCAAACCTACCCATTAATGGTATTACTGTAAACTTTGTCATATCTTCTTTGGTAAAATATTCCACATTGAAATTCTTCTTCACTTCACTGGTTCTACCTATACCAATAAAACCGCCATCTTTAGTAATCACATTATGTTTTTTCAATTCCTTTGTTGTTCCAATTGCATAATAAATCGTGTTTAATTCAGTAGTCATGTCGGCAATCAGTTCATTTTGACTACGTATAACCTTCATACTATCATTAAACTGCTCAATAATTGCTGTAAGTGAATCATTCGACTTGGAAATCATCCCTTGCAAAACACCTATTTCTGAATCCTTTTCGGCTAATTCATTAGAAAGATGTATTTCCAATTTCTCTATTTCTTTGTTTTTAGTGTCCACCAGTTTAAGCCTCTTTTCCAATGAATATATCTCTCTGTGATATTTAAGTAATTGCATATTTATAATTCTTATATCACTAACGACACTCGTTTTAGTTTCAGAGCCAAATGAATTAACAGATAGTATTTTTTCAGTAACCTTAATACTATCAAGGTTATCCTGTACTTCGTTTATAGTTTTTACATATGCTGTAATAGTAGAGTCTTTCATTTCAGACGATCGCATCAATACAGAGTCCTGCATACTTAACGATTTTATTTGCTGATCTTGTTTTGTGTTGCAGCCTTCCATTATAAGAACAGCAATTGATACGTACCCTAGTATTTTCATTGTTTCATTTTTAGGTGTGAAATAATTTTCACAGGGCAAAAGTGACCCTCTTTACCATTCGGCTTGTTGCAAACCGTTCACTAAACTTTACATTATTCACGTATTTAACAATACACCACCTTTATAGGTAATGGCTGTTTCAATAATGAATGTCTGTAAGTAAATGATGTAATGTATTGCTGGAATTATGTAACAGCCGCCACAGGCACATGGCTCACTTTTGCGACCAATGAAAAACTTCAGTATAAATAGATTTACCAAGACTGATCAATACACAACAATAAATATTATATCATGAAAAAATTAGCTCTTTTAAGTATTATAGCATTATCACTAATTGGTGTAGCAGAAAGCAAAGCACAAGTTGGAGTAAGTGTTGAAATTTCAACCGCACCACCGGAGCTTCCGGTTTATGTTCAACCCATCTGCCCTACAGAAGGATATTTGTGGTCACCGGGTTATTGGGCTTACGGTTCTTACGGTTATTATTGGGTTCCTGGTGTGTGGATCAGTCCACCTACAGTTGGTTATTTATGGACACCGGGCTACTGGGGTTGTAATGAAGGTATATATGCCTGGAATGGCGGTTATTGGGGAACGAACATAGGGTTCTATGGAGGTGTTAATTATGGTTATGGATACGGCGGTAGCGGTTTTTATGGCGGAAGATGGGAAGGTGGTTCATTCAGGTATAATTCGGCAGCGTGTAATGTAGGTGCTTCTTTCCATAATACTTACTCAGATAGAACTGTAATAATCAATAATAGTAATCATACAAGTTTTAACGGACGTGGTGGTTTATCAGCAACGCCTAATGCATCGGAACAGGCAGCAATGAAAGAGAGACACACACAACCTACTTCGGCACAGCAGACACATGAACATAGTGCAAGCCAAAGTAAGAATCAGCGCGCCTCAGTAAATGGAGGCCATCCTTCTGTTGCAGCAAGAGGTTCTGTGGGAGGCCAAAGGTATAATTCTACAGGGCATACGGTAACAGTTCCTGCACGTACAAGTCATACCGGTACTGCGCCACAACAGCATTCTCAACCTGCACAACAGCATCACACACAACATACTGCAGCTCCTGCTCAACATCAGGCTCAGCCTATGCAACAACATCAGGCTCAACGGTCAGCACCTGCTCAGCAACACCAGGCTCCAATGCAACAACACCAATCACAACGGTCAGCACCTACGCAACAGCGTCAAGCACCTATGCAACAACATCAGAATCAGCAACATCAAGCTCCTGAACAGCACCAAAATGCGCCTTCTCATGAAGGTGGTGGAGGGAAAAGATAATTTATAGGTTAATTGATGGTTTAAAAAGGCAGGTTAATTACCTGCTTTTTTTATTTGAACAGTAAAAGATTAAACCATAAACAAATTGATGTTATTATTAAACTACCTAAACAAACAACTGGTGCCAAGCACAGAAGGCATTCATTTAAATTGATAATGTATAGCTTTATGATATAATCCTATTCTGTCCCAATGACTTATTATAAACTAATATAAACTCAAAGTGAGTTCCCGAAAAGATTTGAGCCGTGTACAATTTCGAGCTATCTAATAGTTGAATAAAATCCTTGTATTTGTAAAAAGCCTTCAAATAAGTTCGAAATTTGTAACTTTCTGCCCGCTTTGAACGGTTTGGAGCATTTTGGTCGTTTGATTCCAGTTGTTAAAATCCCATTCCCTCCCACAAAAAACTAATTTGTTTGAAATACTTAAACTATTGTTTGATTTTCATTACCCTTTGCCCTTAGTTTCATAGTAATTTTGTAGTGTAATTCTTAATGCAATTAATTACTGAAACAAAATGGAAACAATAAAATTAAATAACGGAGTAGAAATTCCTGTGTTAGGTTTCGGGGTATTTCAAATCAGTGACCTAGCTCAATGTGAGCAAAGCGTAGTTGATGCAATTTCTGTAGGCTATCGTCATATTGATACGGCTGAATCATATCTAAACGAAGAAGCAGTTGGCAGGGGCATTAAAAGAAGTGGCATGCCAAGAGAAAAACTGTTCATTACAACAAAATTGTGGATTCAGAAAGATGGTTATGAAGGAACCAAAAAGGCATTCGAAAGGTCGTTGAAGCGATTACAACTGAACTATATAGATATGTTTCTGATTCACCAACCTTTCGGAGATGTTTATGGTGAATGGAGAGCGATGGAGGAATTATACAATCAGGGTAAAATTAAAGCGATTGGTGTTTCCAATTTTCAGCCGGACAGGTTAATGGATCTGATCATCCATAATAAAGTACTACCTGCAGTGAACCAGATTGAGACTAACCCCTTCAATCAGCAAATAGAAACGCATAAGTTCTTGCAGGAAAATAATATACAAACGGAAGCATGGGCGCCATTTGCAGAAGGGAAGCATAATATTTTCACCAATGAAGTGTTGGTTACTATAGCAAACAAAGGTTAAGCGGTTAGGTGAAAGAAAACTTGATGTTTAATACTAAGTCCTAATTCTAAAGAACATGAAAAATCAAAATGAAATATTCCCCAAAGGAGATAAGCTATCATCCGATTACTTTACTGGCATGGCCAGTCTTTATCCTCTTGTTGCTAAAGATGAAACCGGAACTTATACTGCCGGAAGTGTATCATTTGAGGCTGGTGCACGCACGAATTGGCATACGCATCCATTAGGGCAAATACTACTTGTTATTGATGGTAAAGGATTCTATCAGGAGAAAGACAAAGCTGCAAGGCCAATTGCAAAAGAAGGTGTGGTAATCATTCCATCTCATGTGGAGCATTGGCATGGCGCTGCTAAAGACAGTAGCATGATACATATTGCCATAACGAACATTGGCAACCAAGGGCCTGTGGACTGGCTTGCACCTGTGAGCGAAGAAGATTACCTGAGAATACAATAAAAGCAAAATATGTTGATACAAAACAAACAAATTGCTATTATAGGCGCAGGCCCGGGAGGGTTAACCTTAGCAAGACTTTTACAACTGAAAGGTGCAAATATAAAAGTGTATGAAAGAGATTTTAATAAAGAAGCCCGTGTGCAAGGTTCACCGCTTGATATGCATGAAGAATCAGGGTGGGCGGCTTTACGCAAGGCAAATTTAATTGAAGAGTTTAAAAAGAATGTCCGTCATGGAGCGGATAAAAAAATCATTGTAAATGGACGTGCGGAAGTAATTTTTAGTGACCATGAAATCAAACCCAATAAAGATATTGTCAATGAGCCTTCGCGCCCCGAAATAGACAGGGGCGCATTACGAAAAATATTTCTCGAATCCTTACAACCTGAAACAGTTGTGTGGAGCAGTCATTTTCTTTCAATAGAGAAACAAAATGAAGGTTGGTTATTGCATTTTAAAAACGGTGCATCTGCTTATGCAGATATTGTAATTGGAGCTGATGGTGCTAATTCTAAAATCCGTCCATACGTTACAAATATCAAGGCTTTTTATTCTGGCATTACAATGGTTGAAATCAATTGCAGTAATGCGGAAAAAGCAATACCACATATTTATGCTTTACTGAATGGTGGGAAAATAATGGCTTTCGGAAATGCGAAGTGTTTATTAGGAGGCCAAAAAGACATTGGGGGCTTGGGTTTTTATGCAAGCTTCAAACCCGATGAAAACTGGGCATCAAATAGCGGCCTGGATTTTTCTGATAGAGCACAATTGTTGGCGTGGTTTAAAAAAGAATATAGTGGATGGAGCAGTATTTGGTATGAACTATTTGAAAATGCAGCAACGCCTGTTATTCCACGTCCGATTTATTGCATGCCTTTAGATCAAGCCTGGGAAGCCTTACACAACTTGACATTGCTCGGCGATGCAGCGCACGTAATGCCTCCTTTTGCTGGAGAAGGCGCAAACACGTCTATGTTTGATGCGTTGGAATTAAGTGAATGTTTAACGTCTGACAAGTATAGCACTTTGCGGGAAGCCATTTCTTTTTATGAAATAAGTATGCGCAAAAGAGCATCAACGGCAGCAAAGCAATCGCTTGAAAATGGTGAGCGGATGCACTCGGAAGGTGCGCTTGAAAAAATGCTGACGGTTTTTGGTATAAAATAATTCTTATGTCTATGTTTAGGTTCTATTCGAAAAATAAATGATAAGAGCCAAATGGAACGCAAAACATATGTTGAATTTTGGGATTGCCTAACCGAAGAAGAACGCTTAATAGTTGATATATTAAGGCAAATTGTGTTGGAGAATTTACCGGAGACATGCAAAGAAAAAATGGCATGGAATGTGCCCTGTTTTTACGGCAAAAAATGGATTTGTGTTATATGGCCTGCATCTATACCGCGAGGAGGGTTTAAGAAAGGTGTTTTATTGGGCTTTGGCCAAGGGAATAAACTGAAAAATGAGAATGGGTATATAAAGCATGGGCCTAATAAGAAGGTATATTACCGGATCATACAATCGGTTGATGATATTGACGAAAAGGAGATAGTTATATTATTGAAAGAAGCATTGGAAGTCGATAAAGGGAAAGGCTAACCTGTTTTTTTTTATATTTGATGCAACGGGAAGAAACATCAATGGAAACCTATATTTCAATTTTAAGGGGTATTAATGTTAGTGGACATAAGCTAATTAAAATGGCTGACCTTAAGATGCTATATGAGGGTTTAGGTTTTAAAGAGGTAATAACCTACATTCAAAGTGGGAATGTTGTTTTTAAAGCAGAGAAAAAAGGAGATTTTGCTGCAATAATTGGAAAGAAGATTCAGGATAAATATAAGTTTGAGGTGCCAATACTTGTAAGGAAGGCTGAAGAAATGAAACATGTGTCTGAAACAAACCCTTTTTTGAAAGAGAAAGGAATTGACGAAGAAAAACTGCACGTTACTTTCCTGGCTGAAATACCAAGTAAGGCGAACCTTGATGTTATTAAGAAAATTGACCATTCTCCTGATAAACATATAGTAATAGGTAAAGAGGTATTTTTATACTGCCCTGGTGGCTACGGAAACACTAAGCTTTCAAACACCTTTTTTGAAAATAAACTTAAAGTACAAGCTACAACGCGAAACTGGAAAACAATTAATAAGCTGGTGGAACTGGCGCAATATAAATAGATATGAATACAAAGAATAATACAATACTTATTACGGGAGGAACATCGGGCATAGGACTGGCATTTGCTGAGGAGTATTTAAAGCGCGGCAATAAGGTGATAATATGCGGCCGCAGAGCTGAAAGATTAAAGCAGTTAAAGGAAAAGCATCCGACATTAATAATAAGGGAATGTGATATTGAAGTAGCTGTGCAAAGGGAGTATCTTCATAACTGGATAGTTGAGAATCATCCTGACACCAATATACTTATGAATAATGCGGGTATTCAATTGTTGGCTGACCTTACTAAACCGGTGGAACTCGACAGGATCTATTCTGAAGTGGAAACCAATTTGATTGCACCGATTCATTTGTCTTCATTATTTGCAAAGCATTTGTCTACTAAGGCAGATGCAGCTATTATGAATGTATCATCAGGTCTGGCATTTGCACCAATTGCATTTATGCCTGTATACTGCGCTACGAAAGCAGCTATTCATTCAATTACCATGTCACTTCGTTATCAATTAAAGAACACATCGGTAAAAGTCTTTGAAATTATTCCTCCATCGGTCGATACTGAACTAGGGCACCAACGGAGGTCTGATAAAACACAAAGCCATGGTGGAATACCTATTGCAGAATTTTTACCTGAAGCTATGATGGCTATTGAAAATGATGTGCTGGAGGCGGCAATTGGCCAATCGAAGGGTTTACGTGCGAAGCGAGAGGAAATGTTCGATATAATGAATAAATAACCGTATTTATTTTACATGAAGCGGAAGATAATTTCTAAGGTTTTAGTTGTAATTGCTGTTTATTCATTGTTCATGTTGGTGTTTGATGTTCTTCAAAATCCATCAGTGTATAATAGTACGCTGGGAAAAATTTCAAGTAACTATCAAAGGACCGGAGACCTGAAGCATTATTCAATAGATAAGGTTAATAAGCCGTTTATTGATATTACCGAAAACAATGCATATAACTGGGATGCGGCATATTATATGTCAATTCGTGATAAGTTGTATGGCGAGGTAGACCCGCATTATGCTGACAGGTATGCCTTCTATCCATTCTTCCCTGTAATATGGATGATATCGGGAATACGTTCGCATCATATTATTTTTCTGAACTTTTTGTTCTATGGGCTAGCTGTCATTTTACTGTCGCAGATGTTTATGAAAGATAAACGGAATGATATGTTCTTTTTTATTCTGGCGCTTTTGCTCCCTTCAGTAGCCGTATTTTATTTGCCTTATGCCGAGTCGTTGTTCGTACTCACTTTTGCTGTTGGCCTTTTTGGGTTAGTAAAGAAAAAATATTGGCTGTATTTTTTAGCAATGGTTTGCTTTAGTATGACCCGCCCTGCCGTAGTAATTCTTGTCTTTGCTTTTCTGGGTACCGATATAATGTATTTGCTAAGGCACAGGAACATTAAGCATTTTTTCAGGCAAAGCGCATTAACAATTGCGCCGGTAATTATGGGTTGGGGTATTGTTACTGTCATTCAATATATGTATAGTGGTTCCTGGACTTCTTATTTCGATACCTGGATATTATGGCCAACGGAATCGGGAATGTTTAACAAAATAACCGATTGGTCAACCGAAGGCTTCGGTATGAACAGCTTTTCAATTTTCTTTTTAACCCTACCGGCATTGGTTTATTCAGCAGCTTGGGGTATTCGCTCATTGCTTAAAAACGGTAAGCGTGAAACAGTTTCCTTGTTCAGTGGCAGCGAGACATATATAAAGGAGTATATGTTTAACCTGTCGCTTCTTTTTATAGTAGGTGTATTAGGGTATTTTATTTGTACCAGTGGTAATGTTATAAACGGATTCTTCCGTTATACTATGGCCATTCCATTCTTTTATATCGTATTATTTCAATTGCCCGAAAAGCTTGAAAAGGTTGGTTTTATTTACAAACTGATTGCACTCGTATTATCAGTATCGGCATTGGCCTGGTTTCTTTTAAATGTGCATTATGCAGGTAATATATATAGGTTCGAATATGTTGGATTATATCTTTTCGTTTTCATAGCTCCTTTTATAGTATTTGAAAAATATCTGTCAGACAGAGCTAAAATGATAGTCTTATTGGTATATATATTGCCTGCTATAGTTTGGCAAACGTATCTGTTCAATATGTATCTTAGCGACGCATGGATATTCACCTGAAAAGCATTCAAAGGATATGAAGAAAACAATAGTAGCCTGCCTTATATTACTAACTGCTTGCAACAAGCCGCAACAAAAAGGGCTTGTGTATTTTAATGACTTTGAAACGATGAAAGGCTGGGCTCCTGTATGGTTGAGCAAAAAAATAGTCCATTCCGGCACGTTTTCAAACCAGGTCGATTCCACCCATGCATACGGTGAATCGTTCAAACAGCTGTTCAGAGAAATATCAGATAACAAGGTTGTAAAAGTAAAGACGTCATTCTGGGTATATTTAACTCCACAGGCGCAAGGTAAGCTGGTAGTTGAAGTCAGAAGACCGGATGACTCATTTGCATTCTGGACATGTAAGGAGTTTGTAGAAATTGCTCCTAAGCTCGGGCAATGGCAACAAGCAAAAGCAGAGTTTACCTTTCCTGACTCAGTTATAAGGTCAGCCAATACTATTGCTATATATCCATGGAATACCAGCAAAGGAACATTTTATGTTGACGATATAAGGCTGGAGTTTGTACTCGGTTATTAATACAGAATAAATGGAAAACACACCGGAATATAATAGTCGATCAGGCAGGGTACTGACCGGGGCAGTTATATTGGTATGGGGTGTGCTTTTATTGTTACAACGCACCGGTTTTCCAATACCTGAATGGCTGTTTACCCTCCCAATGCTGCTTATTGTTATAGGTTTAGTAATTGGCATAAGGCGGGGCTTTAGGGGCGCTGCACCATTTGTGTTAATTGGAATTGGCGGGTTTTTACTGGCAAGACATCAAGGCTGGATACACTTTTCGATCGGTCATTATTTCTGGCCTGTTTTATTTATTATTGCCGGATTAGCTATTATCCTCCGGCCAAGGCGTAATTTATTTAGTGGTGGATATATGGCTAATGATGCCGATGGTAATAATGTATTCGATTCAGTAGCGGTTTTCTGGGGTGCAAAGCGAACTATACTTTCCAAGGCATTTTCAAAGGGCGAAATTGTGAATGTTTTTGGTGGTACCGAAATTAATTTTACACAAGCCGATATAAGCGGCACCGCGGTGGTTGATGTGGTTTGTATTTTTGGCGGAGTTAAACTTATTGTACCTAAAGATTGGGACGTAAGGGTAAACGTGGTTCACATATTCGCCGGTACTGATGATAAACGCAATCTGCATATACCTTCAGAATCTAAAAAGGTATTACTTGTTAATGGTGTAGCCATTTTCGGAGGCATTGATATAATAAGCTACTAGAGTAAATAAAAAAGCCCCGCAACCGCGGGGCTTTTCTCAATCTCAACCTAAGTCTCAACTTATTTCTTCGTTTCCTTTTTTGCAACTACGGTATCTTTCATATCGCAATGTCCGCCACCCATCATCGGGCAATTTGAGCTCATGCCTTCATGACAATCTGAACCCATACCTTCTTTGCCGCTTCCGCCACCCATATTGCAATTATCATTGCCCATATTGCAGCTACCACCCATACCGTAATTACCGCTATGCATCATACAGCCGCCATCGCCATGCATTATACCCATACCATGTTGGCAGTGCATCATATTACCGCAGCCTTGCATCTCATCACAATCGTTATCCATCATTCTGCATTCACGCATCATCATGCGGTGTTCGTGCCTGTGGCAACAGTTCATAGCACAATGTAAACCCGTGCCTAAAAGAGATAGAAAACCCATTATAATAACAAACCATGAAACATATTTGAACAGGTTTCCAAGGTTGTCCTTCAGGGTTTGAGCCAGTAATTTCATTCCCGCTACAATTACAAGCAGTCCAAGGGTAAATGCTATTATACACATAGTATTAAATTTTTTGATTTATTCAGTAAAGATATGCATAAAATAAGGGATAAAGTAAATTTTACCTTTAGGTATATATATATTACAATAAAAATTCATATCCTTGTGTAATAGGTATAGAGTAAGAATCAAAAATAACCCTGATATATGATTGCTACCGAGACGATAAGCATACAGAAGACTAAGAACAGCCGCCTTGCAGAAGTGGATTTTAACAACCTTTCTTTTGGTAGTATAATAACAGACCACATGCTGGTTTCTGATTATGCTAATGGAGAATGGGGCCCATCTAAAATAGTACCCTTCGGACATATTTCCATATCGCCAACTATGCTTGCCCTGCATTACGGACAGGTGGTGTTTGAAGGTATGAAGGCTTTTAAGTTGAAAGATGGAAATATTTCAATTTTCAGGGTGCAAAAGCATTATGAAAGATTCTGTAAATCAATGGAACGTATGTGTATTCCACATATGTCGTTCGAGCATTTTAATGAGGCCTTAAAAGCACTTGTTAAAATTGATGCTGCCTGGGTGCCTGCAAATGAAGGATGTTCACTTTATCTCAGGCCATTTGTATTTGCATCGGAAGAACGTTTTGGTGTAAAGGTTGCTGATGAGTATAAGTTTATAATATTCGGAGGTCCTGTAGGCCCATACTACTCTGCTCCATTAAAAGTAAAGGTAGAAGACCGGTATATTCGTGCAGCGCATGGCGGAACAGGCTATGCAAAATGTTCCGGTAATTATGGCGGGGCATTTTATCCAACCAGTTTGGCTCGTAAAGAAGGTTTCGATCAGGTTATATGGACAGATGGTTCTCCTGAACTTAATATGGAAGAATCAGGTACCATGAACGTGATGTTCCTGCTGAATAATGTATTGGTTACTCCTCCTATATCCGATTCTATATTAGATGGTGTTACCCGCGATTCGTTTATAACGCTGGCTAAAGAAATGGGTTATAAAGTAGAAGAAAGAAAAGTAAGCGCAAAGGAACTTATAGCAGGATTTGAAAGTGGTATCTTTAAAGAAGCATTTGGCACAGGCACAGCGGCCGTTGTTGCCCCAATTCAAACCATAAGCATTAAAGGCACCAACTATAAACTGCCTGAAGTAAATAATGATAATGTGTCACTTAAAATTAAGCAGCGTTTACTTGAAATACGCATGGGCTTAACTCCCGATACCAATAAGTGGAACACTATAGTTAAACCATAATCAGGGCAATGCTGCTTTCTGTTTTATGAAAGCAATTACCAGAACCATTTGGATCCTTTCACTTGTAAGTCTCTTCAACGACATTGCAAGTGAAATGCTATTGCCCATAATGCCCATTTACCTTAAGTCAATTGGTTTTACTGTGGTAATTATTGGTGTATTGGAAGGATTAGCAGAAGCTGTATCAAGCTTAAGCAAAGGGTACTTTGGTAAAATATCTGATAAATATGGCCATAGAGCTGCATTTGTAAAATGGGGCTATGCCCTGAGTGCAATATCAAAGCCAATAATGGTATTATTTGCAAACCCGGTATGGGTTTTCTTTTCCCGTACATTGGAAAGGCTTGGTAAAGGAATACGGACTGCCCCGCGTGATGCCATATTGGCAGATGAATCGGCCCATGGTGATAGGGGTAGGGTGTTCGGCTTCCACAGGTCAATGGATACAGTTGGAGCAGCTATTGGCCCCTCAATCGCTTTATTGTATTTATACTTTCATCACGAACAGTACAAAACGCTTTTCTATATAGCCTTCTTCCCGGGTGTAGTGGTTGTGCTTCTCTCTTTCCTTATTAAGGATAAACGTGTTAAAGCTGAATCTCAATCTCAGTCTAAACCTAAAGTAGGTTTCTTTTCTCAGTTTAAGTATTGGAAAGAAAGCACTCCTGCATATAGGGCATTGGTTTCCGGGCTGCTGTTTTTTGCACTATTCAACAGCGCCGACGCCTTTCTGATATTGAAAATGAAGGAATCTGGCATTAATGATACAATGGTTATTATTATTTACATTTTCTATAATCTTGTTTTTGCTCTTACGGCTTTCCCCATTGGCATTATTGGCGACAAAGTGGGCTTAAAAGCTATGATGATAATTGGATTAATAATATTCGGTACAGTCTATTTCGGTATGGCATTTGCAAGCAGTAAGGTTGTTTACTTTATTCTTTTCTTCTGCTATGGGCTATATTATGCTTGTACTGACGGAATATCGAAAGCATGGATAAGTAAAACCTGCGAAAAGAAAGATACGGCAACAGCCTTAGGTGTTTTCTCAGGCTTACAGAGTATTTGCACATTTATCGCTAGTAGTTTGGCTGGACTTATCTGGTACAAGTTCGGGTCAGTATATGTTTTTTTTGTTGCGGGTACTGTAACCTTTTTAGTTATTGTATATTTACTGTTCAGTAAGTTGTTAATTACCAGTAAGCCTTCTTCATGAGTAGATCATTACTCTTTACCTTACTTCTGATAGTGCTGTTTGCAGCAGGCGTTTGGAAAGTAATTGATGCTGGTATGCAATTACCCATCAAGCCAAAAATTGAAAAGGTGCAACCTATTTTGCAGGATCAGAATGTTTCAAAAGTTGCTGTGCCATTAACCGGTATATCGCAAGCTTTAACACAGTTTAAAGAAAATATAAAGCATCCGCTTAGTCTCTTATTGTTACAGATACTTGTTATCATTGGCGCATCACGAATATTTAGCATCTTACTTTCCATGCTTGGTCAGCAGGCAGTTATTGGAGAAATTATAGCAGGTATTGTACTTGGCCCCTCAGTTTTAAAAGTGTTCTTTCCTCATTTCTTTCACTTTATCTTCCCTGCGGAGTCGCTGAATACATTGCTCTTCTTAAGCCAGATCGGCCTTGCTTTCTTTATGTTCATTATAGGCATGGATCTGGATATTGATGTGATAGTTAGTAAGGCGGGCGATGCATTAACAGTAAGTATTGCAAGTATCCTGGTTCCGTTCTTTATGGGTGTTGGCCTTGCGTATTATCTCTACCCATCTTACGGCCCTGAAGGGGTAGGCTTTTTAGCATTTAGTTTGTTTATAGGTATTTCAGTGAGTATAACGGCTTTCCCAGTGCTTGCCCGTATTTTACAAGAGCGTGGCATGACCAAAACGCCCATTGGTTCAATGGCCATAATGGCCGCAGCAACTAACGACCTTATGGCATGGTGCATATTGGCTGCTGTAATTGCTATTGCCAAGGCGGGTGGAATTACAGGTGCTATATTTACTATAATACTTGCCGTATTGTTTGTTGTGGTTATGTTACTTATAGTAAGGCCAATATTGCAAAAGGTTTCAGCTAGCCAATTAAAGAAAGAAGAACCAGGTAAGGCTGTTATATCTATTTCGTTTTTCATTTTGTTGGCTTCTGCGTACACTACTGAATTAATTGGAATACATGCTTTATTCGGAGCATTCCTGGCAGGGGTTATTATGCCTCATAATCTCGATTTCAGAAAAAGTATTACTGAAAAAATAGAGGATGTGAGTGTACTTGTACTGCTTCCCATTTTCTTTGCTTTTACAGGTTTACGTACCCAAATGGGCTTGCTCGATCAGGCTTCAACATGGGCAGCATTTGGTTTTATAATGTTAGTAGCGGTATCAGGTAAGTTCATCGGTACTGCAATTTCTGCAAAGGTGGTTGGGCAAAAATGGAGTAATGCCTTAACCCTAGGTGCCTTGATGAATACGCGCGGCTTAATGGAGCTTATTGTGTTAAATATTGGTTACGATCTGGGAATATTGTCTCCTGAGGTATTTGCGATGATGGTATTAATGGCAGTTGCTACAACATTTATGACCGGCCCAATTCTGAATTTGGTTGATTGGGTTAATAAAAGAAAGCTAATCACTAAATAATTGAATATGAAAGAAAAAATACGCTGTGGCTGGAGCACAAAAGAAGCCATTTATATAGAATACCACGATAAAGAGTGGGGGACACCTGTTCATGATGATCAAAAACTGTTTGAGTTTCTTGTGCTGGAAAGCTTTCAGGCTGGCCTGAGCTGGTTAACTGTACTAAAGAAAAGAGAAAACTTCCGGAAAGCGTTTGCCAATTTTGATGCAAAGAAAGTATCGAAGTTCGATAAAAAGAAAGTGGAGCAATTAATGCAGGATGCAGGCATAATCCGCAACAGGCTTAAGATAGAAGCAGCAGTTAATAATGCAAATTGCTTTCTGGCAATTCAAAAAGAATTTGGTTCATTCGATAAATACGTGTGGGGTTTTGTTGGTGGTAAGCCAATTGTAAACAAACGTAATGGTCTGGGCAGCGTGCCGGCCACCACGGCCATTAGCGATGCTATGAGCAAAGACATGGGCAAGCGTGGTTTTAAATTTCGTGGTTCAACTATTTGCTACGCTTTTATGCAAGCGGTAGGTATGGTAGATGACCATATTGACGATTGCTGGAAGAAAAAAAGATAAAACAGTGTTATTATGTACCGCTTTCAATACGAGTAAAACGCTTCTTCATCCCTAGGAAGCGCTTCTCAAATAGGTTATATGATAATGTGGCTAAGCCAATAGTCAGCAAAATTGTTGAAGCATAGAGTGCTGTGTTTGAAATAATATCATTGTATTGCATGCTCATTTTTTGAAGAACATAGAGTGTTATTCCAATTGCCAAAGCATGGTACATATAAATACCATACGATATTTTACCGAGGAAATCGAATAAACTGGTGTTGAGTTTTATAAGTGACTTAGGGTTAGATGATATGTTTAATATAAGGAAACAAAAAATAACGGAATGTGCATATAGTTTACCCAAAGCCAGCAATGGAATACTCACCAGTATTACAATTGCCTGTACATCGCGGCGATAAATAAAGCTAAGTATAGTATCTTTCTTAAAGTACAGTACATAAGCACCTAAACCGCCAATAGCCATACAGCTAATACGTAAATATGATATGTAATTTATGGTAAAAGCTATACTGTTTTGCAATGACATTAAAGTGTTGTGCATTGCAAGAAAGCTTAATGCATGAGGTAAAATAAATTCCAATGCCTTCATAAAAATGATTACTCCAAAAAGAGCTACAAGGTATCGCTTCGTATACTTCAAAAGCAGGGGCCATATCAGGTAAAACTGTTCTTCTACACCTATTGACCAGGTTTGTGAAATATAGGGTACCACTCCGTATTTCATTAATACTATATTGGGTAATATAAGGCAGAATAGAATTGTTTTTTGTAATAAATACTTGCCTGTGCCTGGATGAGAATACAGGAAAGGTATATGTGGAAATATAAATAAGCCCGATAATACCAATAAGAAATAAAGGGGCCATATTCTCAGAATTCTTCGCAGGTAAAATTGCCCCACCTTAATATCCTTGTATCTTTCTTTTTCTGCTATAAGCAGATAAGTTATTAAAAATCCACTAAGTACAAAGAAGAGATCAACACCGAGTCCGCCAATTGAATTTATAAAAACATTATCGTATGAATTAACATAACCACTATCCTTTTTTGATTGTTCTATGTGATGAACAATAACCATTAAGGCAGCGGTGAATCGTAACCCATTTAAACCTGGAAAAAAAGTTTTATCTGTACCAGGTTTATCTGTCTGCATGAAAATGGATGAATTATTTATTCATTATAAAGTACATTCATTAAGGTGCGACCTACAATGTGTAATGTGGCTGTATCAATCACACTCATATTGTCGCTGTGGCGGTGATGGAAATAAGGGTAATCTCCACGTGTTACTTCGTAGTGTACTATATCAATGGTGGGAATATTAGCTATTTCATTTATATATAAATGATCATCGGTGGTCATACTTGTACCATCACGTGTAAACGTAGCCCCGTACCCAAGTTTATCTGCAATATCCCATACTTTCTTTACCACGTCAGGTGCATAGTGCATGCCTGTACCTTCCATAGGGAATACTGCATTTTTGCCGCCAACCATGTCAAGCAATATACCAAAGAGTGGGGCATAACCCGGCGGAATATTTTTTGCCCAATACTGTGAACCAAGGCACCAGCTGTCTCTCATTTCAGGGTAGTTACCATCTTCAGGGCCTTGCTGGCCATAATCTTCAATGTCAAAAAATACCAAGTCAACACCAACTGAAAATTTGGCATCTTTTAAATGACGGCCCATTTCAAGCAATGTGGCTACTCCGCTGGCTCCATCACAGGCTCCGTCAAATGTACCTTTCGGGTCAATGCTATCGGCATCAGCAAAAGGGCGCGTATCCCAATGTGTGCAGAGTAATATTCTGCGTTTATTATCAGGTTGGCTTGAACCGGTTATGTTTTCAAATTCAAATGTTTTACCATCGAAAGTTTTAGCTGTCGACTTTTGTACCGATACTGTAAGCCCTTCAGATTTTAGTTTGTCAACAATAAATTGCAGGCATTTTTCATGCGCTTTGGTCCCTGGTATACGTGGGCCAAAATCAACTTGTTCTTTGGTGAATTTGTAGGCACTATCGGCATTGAAAGCAGGAATATTACTAGCAGCCTGGGTTTTTGTTGTGTCAACTGCAGGTACTGGGGCAGGGTGGTTATTGCTCTTACATCCCACCATAAATATTGAAAACGCAATTACTAATAATAATGCAACTAAACCGGTAGCTATGTATCTTAAATACTTATTTCTTTCTTTCATGTTTCCAAACAGTTGTTGTTGCTGAATCTTGTAATACTACAAACTTAGAAAGTATATTGCGTATTGCGTCTGATAATGTAAAGTCTTTCTTTTGCTTTGCTTCCGCACGGGCATCAATAAGGCTGTTTACAAGGTCGGCAAAGTCTTCGTTACTTGTGTTCTTATCTTCAACTAATAATCCTAAAATATCAGTGAAATAGGTCATATATGCTTTCCGGAATACCTCAAATGTTTGTTCACTTACACCTTCTGTTTTACCTGAAGCATGAAAACGATTAACATGTGATGAAACTTTGAACATATTTGAAATTACAATAGCCGTATTGAAATCATCATCCATTGCTTCATTGCAATTAGCTTCAAAAGATGAAAGGTCCTTTTCTATATCTGCATTTACAGTGGTATTGGTCCACTTCATTTCCTTCAAAAGCAGATATATTTCACTTAGTTTAGTGTAAGCAATCTCAGCATCCTGCAGCCCTTTGTTTGAAAAATCAATTGGGTTACGGTAATGGCTTTGCAATAAGCAAAAGCGTAAGGTCATTGGGCTGTATGGTTTTTCTAATAACTTATGTGTACCGGTAAACAACTCATCAAGGTTAATAAAGTTATTCAGTGACTTCCCCATCTTCTGCCCATTGATGGTAAGCATATTATTGTGCATCCAGTATTTAACAGGTTGTTTGCCACTGCTGCCAACAGATTGTGCTATTTCACATTCGTGATGCGGGAAAAGCAGGTCCATGCCACCACCGTGTATATCGAACGTTTCTCCTAAATATTTTTTACTCATGGCAGAGCATTCTATATGCCAGCCTGGGAATCCATCACTCCATGGCGATGGCCAGCGCATAATATGTTCAGGCATTGCTTTTTTCCACAATGCAAAATCAATAGGGCTGTGCTTTTCACTTTGTCCGTCAAGCTCACGTGTGGTATGTAAAAGGTCTTCGGTTATTCTGCCGGATAGCAGTCCATATCTATGGTCTTTTTCGTAACGGTTAATATCAAAATAAACTGAGCCATGAGATTCATAGGCATAACCATGCTCCATTATCTTCCTTATCATTTCTATCTGCTCAATGATATGGCCCGATGCCTGTGGTTCAATAGAAGGGGGCAGGTTATTAAGCTGAGCCATATTTCTGTGAAAACCCAAGGAATAGTATTGTACCACTTCCATGGGTTCCAGCTTTTCAAGGCGTGCTTTTTTTGCAATCTTATCTTCACCTTCATCGGCATCATGTTCAAGATGGCCCACATCTGTAATGTTTCGCACATAACGAACCGTGTACCCGATATATCTTAAATATCTTGTAACCACATCAAAGGTTACATAAGGCCTGGCATGCCCGAGGTGAGCATCACCATATACAGTTGGTCCGCATACGTAAAGCCCTACAAACTTAGGTGTGATAGATGTAAAGACTTCTTTTTTGCGCGTTAGCGTATTGTAAAGCTGAAGGGTATTGTGTGACATGTTATTAAGCTACAGTAGCAGTTTTGCGTAGTTTACGGCTTTCCATACTGGCGCGTATATCTTCTACACGGCCTTTAGGAATAGCGCTTATAAGTCGTTTGGTGTAATCTTTTTGCGGGTTGAAATAAATATCATCGGCATCGCCCAACTCTTCTATTTTGCCATTGTAAAGCACAAGCATACGGTCGGCCATAAATTTCACTACTGAAATGTCGTGAGAAATGAATATATATGAGAAGCCAAAGTCCTTACGCAGTTCAGCAAGCAGGTTAAGTGCCTGTGCCTGAACTGACACGTCGAGTGATGAAACGCTTTCATCGCAAATAATAAATTCAGGATTCAATGCAACAGCGCGGGCAATACAAATACGCTGGCGTTGCCCACCCGAAAATTCATGCGGATAGCGTTCAAAGTGTGATGCATTCATATTAACGCGTTCAAGTAATTCAATAACCCTGTCCTTGCGGGCACGGTCGGTATTTAAAATATTATGCACCTGCATAGGTTCCATAATAGCCTCGCCAATAGTTATACGTGGGTTAAGCGATGAATACGGATCCTGGAATATGATCTGTAATTTTTTACGGTATTGGCGCATTTCCTTATCCGACAACTTTAACAGGTCCATGCCTTTGTAAGATATGCTACCCGATGTAGGCTCAATGAGTCGTAATATGGTTCTGCCCAATGTTGTTTTACCTGAGCCTGATTCTCCAACCACACCAAGCGTTTCACCAGGGTATATATCAAATGTAAGGTCATCAACAGCTTTCACGTAGTCCGTTGTTTTTCCAAACAATCCTTTTTTTATGGGGAAATAAGTTTTCAGGTTTTTTACCTGCAATATGGGTTCTTGTTTATAAAGCTTTTCATGGTCTTTCTTCCTAACCTCTGGGGTAATAACGTACTTGTCTATTACATCACTTAGTTTCTCACTGCCTTTTCCAAGGCCACCTGCTTCAGCAGGTTTCATAAAGTCCGAGACGGTTGGCAGCACATACAGGCGTTTATCCAGTGGTGGCCGGCAAGCCAATAATCCTTTTGTGTACGGGTGCTGAGGATTTGAATATACATCGAGTATATTTCCCTGCTCAACAACCTTTCCTTTGTACATGACCAATACTTTCTCAGCAATTTCAGCTATAACACCCAGATCGTGCGAAATAAAAATAATACTCATGTTGTTTTCTGCCTGTAACTCCTTCATGAGCTCTAAAATGGCTTGCTGAACGGTTACGTCTAATGCAGTAGTAGGCTCATCGCAAATAAGTACAGAGGGCTTGCACGACATAGCCATTGCAATCATCACCCTTTGCTTTTGACCGCCTGATAACTGGTGCGGATATGAGTCTATTATAGTTTCGGGTCTGGGTAGTTTTACCTGTTTGAATAATTCTAATGTCCGGTGTCTACTTTCTTTCTTAGATACATGTTGGTGAAGCATAATGGCTTCCATAACCTGATCGCCGCATGTATATACAGGGTTTAACGATGTCATGGGTTCCTGAAACACCATGGCAATTTCGTTCCCCCTGAAATAACGCATTTCTTTACCGCTTATCTTGGTAACATCTATAATGCCTTTACTACGGGAATTAAATAACAGTTCGCCGCTGGCAACGGTTCCGTTGCTGGGAATAAGGCGCATAAGTGCAAGTGAGCTGACGGTTTTTCCAGAGCCTGATTCACCTACAATACCCAGCGATTCTCCCTTATTGAGTGTATAGCTAATGCCATCAACAGCACGTACGGTATCATCCTCACTTTTAAAATCAACCGTCAGATTCTTAACGTCCAGCAGCACATCACTCATAAAAGTCCACAGTTTTGGAAAGGCGAAAGGTACGGAATTTTAAGAAATGGGCGAAATTTCAGAGCCTAATCTTCTAGGTAATATACCAATGATAGTTTTCCGTAGTCATATTCCTCACTTTCATCGCTTAATGACAATTTGGCCGTTTTGCTTCCTATTTTCTTCAATTTCCATATTGTATGGTCACTTTCTTTAACACCTTCGCCAAATTTAGTTGTAAAATAATCTGACAATCGGCTTTGTAAAGATGCTGCCATTGAATCAGTAGCTATATATACGTCCTCATCAATTTCATTCAGTTTTTGCTGGTCAAAGTTATAGGCAACTGTATAGAAGTTCAGTGTGTCGACTGTTTCATTTACCGAATCAGGATAAAGTGTATCCATTGGCAGTGAATAGAAAATATAGTTAGTGTCGTTCTCATCCGGCTTCTTTTTTTCAGATGCAAGAACAGTTTTTGTATCAGTGCCTAAGGTTACCTTCCTGAACATTTGCTGCCCATCGCCCACCAATAGCTGCGTAAGCGGTATTTGATATGGTGTTACCTTACCATTATTTTTGCTTCGGCATGAAACTAAAACTATGCAGAATATGGTGAGGGCGACGAAAGAGAGCTTATAGATAGGCTTGATTTTCTGTAGTTTCATGCATTGTTTCAAACGGACGGCGAAGATAATAAAAATTTAAGGCTTAGATTGAGATTTAGGTTAAGCAATATACAGACTGAGGTTGAGATTTAGTTTAAAAAATAAAGATTCTCTTGGTCTTAACCTAAATCTCAATCTCAGAGACTATACATTTTGCCGGGTAATGATTTAAGTACTCCGGCAAATTCCAAGGTAAGTAAATGCGATGAAAGTAAGCCGGGAGAAAGTTTAGCCGTTAATGCAATATCGTCAATATGCATGGGTGCTGCTTTACTCTTTAAGCTATTTACAATGGCTTCCTGCTCAGGGCTCAGATCGAAAATGATCTCTCTTTGTTGTTTGGCTTGTTTCTTTTCATCTTTCCAACCCAGGTATTCAATTACATCATGCGCATTTCGTATCAGGTAAGCCTTGTTCTGTTGAATTAATTTATTGCAACCTGCAGAATGAGCATCGTCAACTCTTCCGGGAAAAGCCATTACCTCGCGGCTATATGAGAAAGCAATATCGGCAGTTATCAATGAACCACCTGATATCTTCGATTCTGCCACTATTACGGCATCCGATAGACCCGCTATAATACGGTTACGTTTTGGGAAATTTTCAGGGGCTGTTTCGGTGCCGCTTAAAAAGTCAGTCAATATACCACCATTCTCAATCATCTTTTTCGATAGATTATAATGCTCAGGCGGGTAAAGTTTATCGAGCCCATGTGCTACAACACCAACCGTCGGCAAACCAGCATCGAGTGCTGCTTTGTGGCTGGCAACATCAATACCGTATGCAAGGCCACTCACTATCAATGCCCCGGTTTCCTGCAATCCGTGTATTAAATCTTCAGTCAGTTTTTTACCATAAGGTGTAGCATTTCGTGTGCCGACAACCGCAACTGTGCGGGCCGTATTCAAATCAGCATTGCCTTTGTAATAAAGCATTACAGGGCCATCATCGCATTGTTTAAGTCGTAGCGGGTAATTCTTATCTAAATAGAAGAGGGGCGTTATTTCATTCTTTTCAATAAAGGCAATTTCTTCTTCAGCACGGTTTAATACATCCTGGTTAATAATTGCATCGGCTGTTATGGAGCCTATATCGGGTATTTTACGCAAGGTTGCCCCTTTCTCTTTAAATACAGCCTCGGCACTGCCGCAATAAGCAATAAGTGTTTTAGCTGTTACATGCCCTACACCGGGTATTAGTGTAATGCCTATTTTATATTGAAGGTCTTGGGACATGATGCAAAAATAGAAAGTGTATGAAATAAACTGAATATATTTTCAGAATGGTTCACCTGTTTTATTTTTTCGTTCACCGATAATTTTACCGTGTTCACAGAAATTTCAATCAAAAAGGGTGAAATCAGGTGTAACATTGTATCGTCTTTCTTTGAGTGGTGGAAAGACATAATAGGCCGGAGCCCTGTAGAGTTACTCTATCTCCGGCCTTCTTTTTTTTGTTTCCTTACCTTTTGTTATGCCAACTTACCGAAGTACGTTTTTGGGGCTGCTCTTGCTCCCTGCTTGCCTGTTTTCCCTATACTCGCATCATTTGCAGCTAACCCGCGCCCACCTTTTACCTAGTTCTGTATTTGCGTTAGGGATAGTAGCGGAAACCCCGCAAGCGCAGCGCGGAGTTGAAGCGGATAGCCCGACCCGCAGGGGAACGCCCAAAAATCAATTAAGAATTAGGGATTAAAAATTAAGTAGACAATATCATTCAAAGCCCCTTCAGGGGTTTGGGGTAAAAACAAGAAAGTAAATCAACTTTATGGCTCTGACAATAACAAAAATCACAATAAATATTAAAAATTGAGTTAGTTATTAGTAGTGTGAAAGGATATTTTACCTTTGAATTAAACTTTAAAGAACGTGGGATTTATACAAAATATTAAAATTAAGGTAGGAGAATACTTTTTGAAGAAGGAAAGTGCTGAGGTTCAACGGTCAAAGACCATAATGAACATGAAAGCAGCCAAAACCATAGGGGTATTATACAATGCTGGCGATATAAATGAGGTAGAACTGGTAAAGAAATATATAACTCAACTACGCGATTCAGGCAAAAAGGTCAGGTCGATGGGGTACGTGGCGTTAAAGGAGCTTCCGGGTAATATACCAACCTCGATCGACCAGCAATCTTTTACCTTAAAAGAAGTTAACTGGTATTATAAACCTGCAATTGGTTTTATTGGTAACTTTGTAACAGAGGAGTTCGATTTATTGCTTGACCTTAATATTAACCGGCAGCTACCGCTAACTTATATAGCTGCACTATCGAAAGCGAAATGCAAGGTAGGCCGGTATACCAATAAATGGATGAGCCTATACGATGTAATGATTGAGGTAGACAAGGAGAAAACGATGAAGTACTTTTTGCAGAATGTAGATATATATATGGAGATGCTGAATAAGGACGCTAATACAAATAGGGTTAAACAGGCGTAAACATGGAAAACGAAAATAAGGAGAACCTTCCGGAGCACTTGCGGCAGGAGGTTGACGAGGCCGAAAAAGAGGCTATAGCCCGCATGGAAATTGAGTATGAGTTAAGGCACAACGACCGTTATAAAGAGTTTTTTGCCACTTACCACCCCGATGATATAGAGGAGTTCATAAAGTCGTATGCCCGCCGAAAGGTTACCTGGGTAAATTGGGGTAAGTTTTATTACGAGCATAACGAAGATCATCAGCTAAGGTTTTATAATATGGCGCAGAGCTGCCTTTGGCAGATACAGCAGAAAAAGCTTTTTAACCTGCAGTGTCAGTGGAGAGCGGAGAAGATAAAAATACCCGGTATAACCACTTCAATAGATTTCCGTTACTGGGAATATAATATTAAGCAGTGCAATTTTGTACAACCAATTACCCAATGGGAATTTGACCTGTATATGGAATACTTTCAGAACCCGGATGCTGAAGTGGACCCGGCTGAGTCTGACTATGAGTTTGAATGGCAGGATTACCTGCGTTTTACTGAGGAATATAATAACGCCAAGGAAGGCGAGGAGCTTATCATTCCTTTATGGTACCAGTTTTACGATACCCGCATGGGTACTGATAAGCTGATGAACTTGAACGATATAAGGGGAGAGAAGGAAAGCAAATACCTGAAGTTATATTACGATAACATTAGTAAAACCACGGCGGAAGAAAAATCTGATACAACTCCAACCAAGAAAGATACGGCTGAATATTTATCGGTTTATAACCCTACTATTATTGAAAAGTTTGTACGTAGTTACGAGGATAGGGATATTCTGAAATATTTTCTTTCATACGAAAAGAGCCATAAACCAATGGACTTTGCAGATGAACTGGCAGAGATGGCTTTTAAAGAATTAAAAGAAATAAGTGAAGTGATACCTGTCAGGGCGAGTAGCGATTGGAGGGAATCGTTGATTGAAGCCTGGGAAGAATACCGTGGCAAGCAAATTCTAAAGTTATTGCCTTTGGTGTATGAAGATTATCTGCAAAAACAAGAGCTTGGCATATCATACGAAAAAGAAGAGTCGGTTGAGGTGAATGAGGAATTGGAAGAGTGGAGAGCCGCAATATTAAAAGGCCGTGAACTTTCCGGCGAACCGGCAGATTTTAATTTTTAAGACAATCAGAAGCGTTTATGTCTAAGTCACTTCCCGTAATGGAGCATTTTTATACCATACAGGGAGAAGGTATGCATAGCGGCAGCGCGGCATACTTTATCCGCCTGGGTGGTTGTGATGTGGGTTGCCATTGGTGCGATGTAAAGGAGAGCTGGGATATTAATGCGCATCCATTGGTTGAAGTAAGTGAGTTGGTAAAAGAAGTGAAAAAATCTGGGGCGGGAATTGCTGTGATAACAGGTGGCGAACCTGCTATGCATAACCTGAAAGAAATTACAGCTCAGTTGAAGAAACAAAAGATTGGTGTGCATATTGAAACATCAGGTTCTTCAGTTATTACCGGAGATTTTGATTGGGTGTGTCTTTCTCCTAAAAAACGAAAGGAACCATTGAAAAGCGCCTTGAAGCTTGCTGATGAATTAAAGGTGATCATATATAATAAGGATGATTTTGCATGGGCAGAAAAGAACGCTGCCCTGGTTTCAAAAAAGTGTAGATTGTTATTGCAGCCTGAATGGAGCAAGGCTGAAAAAATGACCCCATTGATAGTTGAGTATGTAAAGAAACATCCTCGTTGGCATGTGTCCTTACAGACTCATAAATACATGAATATTCCATAAGTAGACCGTGAGTAGAATAGGCAAGACATTTAAAGCAATTGCTGAAATAATAAAGAACCCCTGGTTGCTCAACCATGTGTTGGCTGATGATACTATATGGAAAAAATATGTACAGAAACATTATGGTATTAGCGCCCTTCCGGTAATAGATATAAATGTATTGCTCCCAAATTTTAAAGAAGAGCTGAATACGTTTGCCTTTTTAGAAGGTGGTTCATTACCTACCGACTTGTGTTTAATCCGGGGTTTGTGTAAATCAATGCCGGACTGTAGTTATTTTGAAATTGGTACGTGCAGGGGAGAGAGTGTGGTGAATGTTGCCGATGTGTGTAATGAATGCTATACCCTTGACCTTGACCCTAAACTAATTGCTGATAAAACCGAGGCTGACCTTATTGGTTTCTTCTCGAAAGGGAATACTAAAATAAAGCAGTTATATGGTAACTCACTAACGTTTGACTATGCTGGTTTAAATAAGAAGTTTGATGTAGTGTTTATTGATGGAGACCATCATTATGAGTCAGTTAAAAGCGATACTGCTAACGTTTTTAAACACCTATTAAACCAGGATAGCATTGTTATCTGGCACGATTATGGCTTCGATCCGGTTACGCCCCGCCACGAGGTAATGGCCGCTATTATGGATGGAATGCCGACAGAATTGAGAAAGAATTTATACCACGTTTCAAATACCATGTGTGCTATTTATACAACCAGAACTTTGCCTGTAATGGATATGAACAGAGCTCGTATACCCAAGACGAAGTTTAAGGTAACAGTAGAAGGTACCTCTTTAAAATAGGAGTCTCTTTAAAATCTCTTTGTAAGACAAAAAACAGGCTGGAAATTAGACCTGCCACTCATATCTACAAAGAACTGTGGTTTGAAGCGAAATGAAATATTGTCACTAACATCAAAGTTATGTAACTGTGCATCTACATTAGCATCAACTACATTGAGAATATAAATAAACGCAGCAGCTATATATGAAACGTCTCTGTTGCGGCCGTAATAATTTTCAATTGTAAAAAGGTCGCTGGATGTATATACACTGGTATTAGGGTCATTGTCAGGTATACCCTTATCACGGTCTACCAATTTTTGGTGGTAAAAGGCATATTGTTGCTGATTAGTAATTGCAAAGTACGCGCAGGTTCCAAGTCCGGCATATATTATTCCGGCTTTCCACCACCTTTTATTATAAAACTGACCGAGGCCGGGAACAATGATAGAGGAGATCATAGCTACATGTGGATCAGGGTAAGGGTGCTTAACCTTTGGAACAGTATCAGCTACCTTCTGTCCATTCGAATATTGAAATGAGCAAAATGCTATTAAAAAACACAGAAAAAACTTTCCGGTAATATGCCTAGGCATGAAATGCATTGATAATATTCCTTAATTCTTCTTCAGACTTGAATGGAATAACTATTTTACCTTTTCCTGCACCGGCACGAGCCAGTTTTACCTTTACAGATAACCTTGACGATAATTCACCTTCCAGTTTTTTATCTTCCTGCTTTTCGCTTCCTGTTAATGCAAACTTGGATTTAGATGAACTCTTTTTTGCGCCTTTAGCCTGTTGTTCTGCTTCACGAACACTAAGTGATTCGTCTAATATTTTATCGAAAACGCTAAGCTGGCTTGCAGGGTTATTAATATTTATAAGGGCTTTCGCATGACCCATGGTTATCTTTCTTTCACGTATAGCCAACTGAATAACAGGCGGAAGTTTTAATAAGCGAAGAAAATTGGTAACCGAGCTACGATCCTTTCCAACTTTTCCTGACAGATCTTCCTGGGTCATATTACATTCTTCGATCAGGCGCTGATACCCTATAGCAATTTCAATAGCATCAAGATCTTCACGATGCGTATTTTCAATAAGAGCCATTTCCAGCATACTCTGGTCATTTGCAACTCTTACATATGCAGGTATTTCTGCCAAGCCAGCCAGTCCCGATGCCTTTAAGCGTCTTTCTCCTGAAATAAGTTGGTATTTGTCCTTACTTATGCGGCGAACTGTAATAGGCTGTATTACGCCATGTTGGCGGATAGAATCGGTAAGTTCTTTTAAGGGTATTTCTTCAAAGCGGCTGCGTGGCTGAAATGGATTTGCCTCTATCTGTGAAATTAATATCTGAGACATTCCACCGGTTGATTGAATACCGGTATTAGCAGGTCTTGTTGCTGCTATGCTATCTGATTCTGATTCAAGTAAAGCACTCAAGCCACGGCCTAATGCCCTTTTTTTTGTATTGTCGCTCATTATTAGTTGTCTTCTACGTTAATTATTTTGTCACTTTGTTTCATCCGTGTCATCTTATTCTTTTGCAATACTTCTCGCGCCAAATGTAAATAGTTCAGTGAGCCTCTTGAAGCAGCATCATGCATAATGATTGTCTTACCAAAGCTCGGTGCTTCACTTAGTTTGATGTTTCTGTGAACTATTGTATCGAATACTATTTGCTGGAAGTGTGTTTTAACTTCTTCTACAACCTGGTTGCAAAGGTTTAAGCGGCCATCGTACATTGTAAGCAGAATACCTTCTATTTCAAGTTCGGGGTTGAGGCGCTCCTGAACAATTTTAACGGTTTGTAAAAGTTTGCCTAATCCTTCCAATGCAAAGTATTCACACTGAATGGGAATAATAACCGAATCGGCTGCAGAAAGAGCGTTAAGCGTAATAAGGCCTAAGGAAGGTGAGCAATCAAGTATTATAAACTCATATTCTTCTTTAACCTTAGCCAATGCCTGGCGCATCATTTTCTCACGGTTAGGCAGGTTTATCATTTCTATTTCTGCACCCACAAGGTTAATGTGTGCAGGCAATAGGTCCAGATTAGGTGTTTCGGTAGTGAGTATAGTGTTCTTTACATCTGTATTGTCAATGATACATTCATATACACTGGTTTTTATCTTTTTAGGGTCATAGCCTACACCAGATGTGGCATTAGCTTGAGGGTCAGCATCCACAAGCAATGTTTTATGCTCCAGCACAGCAAGCGCCGCCGCCAGGTTTATTGCTGTTGTTGTTTTACCAACTCCGCCTTTTTGATTTGCAATCGCAATGATCTTTCCCATGTTTTCGTTGTGTTAAACTAAATTTCTTTGGTCTCGCCAATATTGAATAATGTAAGCTTTTTACCTGCTTTTTCAAACTTTGCTTTTACTTCTTCTTTGTTTATTTTAATAATATCAAACGTATCATAATGCATGCCTATTATGTTGTCGCACTTAATAAAATCACATGTTCGTATAGCATCATCAGCACCCATAGTAAAATTGTCTCCTATAGGTAGCATGGCAAAGTTTAATTTGAAGAATTCGCCGATAAGTTTCATGTCGTAATGCAGGGCCGTATCACCGGCAAAATAAAAACTGCCTTCACTTGCTGAAACCACAAAACCCATAGCTACTCCTCCATAAGAGCCATCGTTAAAACTACTGCTATGAATTGCGTTTACAGCCTTTATTGTTATTCCGCTTTTTGTGCTAAACGCTCCACCCAGGTTTACCGGTCGAATTGCAGTAATGCCTTGCTTGCTGAAGTATTCGTAGATTTCAAAATTACATACTACTGTTGCACCTGTATGCTGGGCTAAAAATGGCACATCAGCAATATGGTCCATGTGGGCATGAGACAGCAAAAGGTAATCAGCTTGAATGGAATCTAACTTTATAGCCGCAGCAAGTGGGTTAGGGCTTATGAATGGGTCAAAAACAATGCGCTTTCCACCAATTTCTACACCAAAACTTGAATGGCCATAATAAGTTATTTTCATAGGCAATTTACTTGCCTGCGAATTTACTACCTACCAAGCAGAGTTACCCCTATTTTTTACTTTTTTTATAAACAATGGTGTTGATATGTTTTTTGCCTTATTAAGCCTTTTTTACGATCTTACTCGCAACGAAAGCAAAGAGCCCTAATACCAGGCCTGAAATAATACCGATCATAGGCCCCATAATAAGCATCAATTGCCTTGGATGGCCATGCAGGATTGGCATTTTATTGCTCATTTCCATTTCCTGTGTATGATTTGTCGCATAACGGGTAAATAATAAAATGTGGGCACCGGTTATCCAAACACAATTTACCAGGCTCGTTAAAAAACCATGAAGAAAATATTTTCCCGGAGCCCTTTTTGCAATAAAATAAGCGCAAATGAGAAATATTGGTAACCAGAATGCAGGTTCAATATTTGATGGAATAACAAATACCGTTGCTATAGCCATTGCCAAGCCAAAAAGAGAAAGTGTAATTATAAGTTTCAGATTCATTTTTCCTTGTTTAATTTTTATAAAAGTAAAAAATAATTGTAATTAAAGCTTAAAAATAGAAACAGAATGATACGGCATTTTTTGCGGAGAGTGAGGGATTCGAACCCACGGGACCCTTTCGAGTACACACGCTTTCCAGGCGTGCTCCTTAAGCCACTCGGACAACTCTCCTTGCAATTCAAGCGGGCGCAAAGATATGGCTTTTTTTAGGTTCAGACTGAGATTTAGACTAAGGCTTAACCTAAATCTCAGCCTGAATCTTTTTTATTTTAAAGCTTCTTTTAATCCATCTATGGTCATGGTCCATTTATGTGCTGCCATATGGCGATGCTGGTGGTGAATGTGTGAACACATAATATGATCAATTCCTGCCGGCATATCAATTGTTTTGTTTACCGGCACTTCCAGTATCATTGCCACCTCCTGCATTCTCCATGGTTTATCTTCAGGGAACTGGAAGAATGGGTTTATTTGCAAAACAGAATCGTGTTGTACAAATGAATATTGGATGGCATTGGTTGCATTCCCGGCTGCTTCTGCATTTTCTCCTCTTGCCGATTTGTTCAGCACCATGTGAAAATTACTGTCGGGGCTGGTGGCTATACAAAGAGAAGGGCTTCCATTAAGTACATCATCATCTGATACGAAGAAACTCGATGAATCTATACTTATTGAGATGTTTTCATCTTCATTCCATCCCGGCATTTGCAGGTATAATGTTTTAGCCGATGCCGGAATGCTGAAGGCTGTTTGATCTGATGTATGTGCTGTGGTTTTAAAATGTTCAGAAACTTTTGCAATACCAATTATCAGGAATATCCATGCAAAGGTCCAGAGAATGGAAGCTGTTACTGTAAACCATTGGATAGGGCGTTTCCTGCCTGCGATGGCTCTGCTGAAGCGAACAATAAGCGCTAGTAACGGAATACCTATGAACAGGAATATGCCTGTTAATAGCATGCCTCGTTCAAAGCCATTTATATTGAGCAGGTTAAAGAAGCTGTGTATAGAGTAGTTTACAGTGTGCCCATCATGAGCTTCAATATGAATTATGTTCATTCCGGTAAAGAGCGATACCACTAAACCCAGCAATAAGCAGGCAAGAGATACTATAAGTATAACTCCGATAACTGCCAGAATTGCCTTTACTATTCCACCTATCAGGCTGCCTGCACCATGGAAAATTGAGGAGAAAAAATCGCTCATGTTGCGGTCAAAACCGCTTCCGCCGCGTGCTCGGCTCCCCCAGTTCTTTACATCATTTCCAAAGTTCTTTGCTTTGTTCTTAAAGTCATTCATATCCTCTTCTATTATCTTGCGGATATTATTGATATCTACCGGTTGGCCGCGCATTTCAAGCTTTTCAGCTGCAGTCTGTGCCTTAGGTATTATAATAAGCAACAGTATATATAGTATAAAACCAAAGCCGCCAAGGAATATAGATATACCGAAGGCCAGGCGTAACCATATTGGGTCTATACCAAAGTGGTAAGCCAAACCTGAACATACTCCCCCCAACACTTTATCGTCAGGGTCGCGGAATATACGTCTGTGGCCATATTGAGAGCGTCCTTTTTCATTGGTAGTGTATGGTGTTTCCTGTTTTGCACCGGTTGCTCCTGTTCCGAACTCTTCCGGATTGCCCATTATGCTTATAACTTCTTCAATGTCGGTAATGGTAACAACTTGTTTGAAGTCGCTTATTTTAGGTTGCAGTAGTTCTGCAATACGTGCCTCTATATCGGCCATTATTTCGGTTTGCCCGTCAGATCCAGCCATGGATGCGCTTATGGCATTGAGGTAGGCCGATAATTTTTGGTGAGCATCTTCTTCTACATGGAAAACGATACCGCCAAGGCTTATGTTAATTGTATTTTTCATGGTGAGATTATATAACGTTGTTTGGTGAGTACTTTTTTACAATGAACTTAACTGAGTCCACCAGTTCCTGCCAGGAGTTACTAAGGTCGGCCAGGAATTTTTTACCTTCGGGTGTAAGCTTGTAATACTTACGTGGTGGGCCAGATGTTGATTCCTGCCATTCGTAACCTAAAAGGCCATCATTTTTTAAGCGCATAAGCAAAGGGTAAAGTGTGCCTTCTACAACAAGTAGTTTTGCATTTTTCATGGCATCTATTATCTCAGAAGGATACGCGTCCTTTTCTGATAAGATGCACAGTATGCAAAACTCTAGCACTCCTTTTTTCATTTGCGCTTTTGAGTTTTCTATTTCCATGTTATTTTGTTTTATTAGTACTTGACAATGCAAAGATATATAAATGTATTAGTACCTTGTAATACATAGTACTAAAATAAATTATATATAACTGATTTTCAATAAGTAAATTTTAAATACCAGCCAGTCAAAACAGAAAGAAGTAAGGTTATTGTCTTAATAGAAAATTGGAAAAAGCCCCTCTGTGGCCACAAAAAAATAGGCCGGAGTGGAAAAGGTTGTTTTCCAGGGCTCCGGCCATTCTTGCTCTTCCACCACTCAAAGAAGAGCATTATGTTAATGCGTAATAATTGTTGTCAGAACGATTAGTAATACAAATGTATGAATTGCATAAATCAAATAAAAACGAAAAGTGTTAAAATTTGCTAAAACGTTATTCTGTAGGAACCCACAGGAAAAAAACCTAGCTGATAATCAGTTTCCAAGGCGTTAGTATTGGGGTTATATATCTGTTGAAAAATATTCTGGCGGTTAAAAATATTCTGTGCTTCAAATGCCCATTCCTGTGTTATTTTTTTACCGTTAAGTTTAAATCCAACCTTCAGATCGATGCGGGAATAAGGCGGATATTGTTCACTAAAGGCAAGGTTGCTTTCGTAAATAGGTACGTGTTCAAACTCGCTTTCGGTAAGGTTTATAGGTGTATACCACTTACCCCCGGCATAGTTTATTTTGGCGCTTATTGAAATTACTTTGCGCCTTGCTTTATCAAGGTTTATGTCTCCACCCGCCAGTGCATTAAGTGTATAGTTTCCATTGAAGGCAGTATTTCTTTCAATACCGTCGCTACCTTCATATTTCGATTGGTATAATGATGCTGTGCATAATACATAATATGTTTTATTGAAAAATTTTTCTACGGTAAGTTCTGCGCCGTAGTTGCGGCCGGTTCCCTTATTGGTAAGGCTGTCGTACGGTGGATCGTAATATGATGCCCCAATATTGAGCACAGAATAGCTGCTTGGTTGTATTTGTACAGGAATATTGTAGAGGTGCTGGTAATAGGTTTCTATTTTCATGCGCCATCCGGGTATAAAAGCATAATCGTACCCAAGCACCAAATGAGCGCTTTTTGAAAATCCGAGGTCTTTGTCAGTGCTGGCATAAGAGCCATCGGGCAATTTATTTTCATAATAATAAACACTGATGGGTTGCATTTCACTATGCAAGCCGCCTGCTATTGCTATAGATTGTTTTGGAGCAAAATTCCAGCGAATACCAAGCCGGGGCTCAAAAGCAGTGCTATTAGTATTGATCAGGAAATCCTGGTAATGAAGTCCCGCATTAAGCACTATGTTATCGGTGAATTTATGTTGCCATTCTACATATGTTTGTAGTAATGTGTTGGTAGTTTTAAATCTTTCACCATAAGTAAAACTACTATCCTGTAATACGCTGTCAGCGTAGTTAGAGTAATAGATATCGGCCGATACGCCTGCCTTTATGGTATTTCGTGCATTTACTTTTGTATTAATAGTATATGAAAGTGATGAAATAATATCGGTTTCATTCTGTCCGAAGGTCAGCTTGGTTATATTGTTGTAGTCAGTATCTATTTTAGTAATGTTCTGTAAACCCGAAACGGCAAATGCTATAGTTTGCGATGTTCTTTCGTTAAAGAATAGTTTATAGGAAGCGCCTACCACACCCATATTTGAGTTGAAATAAGTATCCTCATTAAGTGGGGCCGTACTCAGGTTGCTCTTGCTTTGGTCTTTTGCCAACAGCGCAATATAACTTGGCCCACCTAAGCCAAAGATGGATATGGTGCCATATTTTATTCCGAGTGGGATATTTACAGTAAACGACAGATCCTGGTATTGAGGCACCGCTGCAAAGCCATAGTTTATGCCCAATAATTGAAATACTGCAAGGGTAGAGTAGCGGTAGTCGATATTATACGACGCATTAGAGCCTTTTGAAAAGGGGCCTTCTGCCTGAACCTCTAATCCGTTGAACCCTAATTCCCCTGCAAATTCGCTTCGTTCGGTATTACCGTTTCTCATCTTCAGATCAAATACACCTGCAATGGCATTACCATATTCTGCCGGAAATGCCCCGGTCATAAAATCGCTCTGGTCTAGCATATTGTTATTTAAAATACTAACGGGCCCACCTGTAGAGCCAAGTGTGCCGAAGTGGTTCGGGTTAGGGATATTTACCCCATCTAATTTCCACAATAACCCTAACGGAGAGTTACCGCGTATGACAATATCATTCCTCGAATCATTTGCCACACCCACACCAGCAAAATTTGTCGCCATGCGCGATGGATCAGATAATGCACCGGCATATCGGCTGGCATCGTCGGGGGAGAACTGACGAGCACTTAATGTACTCATATCATTCAGGGGTTTATCCTTGCTCTTTCCTGAATGTACAACTACTTCCTTCAATGTATCTACATATTCCTCCATGGTTATGTTAACTATACCTTCTTTACCAATGTCCAGTACTATGTTATTCAGTATAACCGGTTTATATCCCATCATGGAAAAACCAAGTGTAACGTGCCCAATGTGCACACCATGTAGTATGTATTTACCATCAACGTCGGTAGATGTACCTATAAGCGAATCGGAGTTCAGAACGCGCACCAACACTCCCGGTATGGGTGATTGCGATTGAGCATCGGTTACAATGCCATGTATTTGCTGGGTAACATTTTGAGCGGAAAGTAATACAGGAGCCAGTAATAATATCAGCAACCACTTGTAATGCATCTTCATATAAATGCTATTTTATAAATACAGACGCAAAAGTGTGAGTTTACTTTAAAACAGAACGATAACAAATGTTATCATTTTTGAAGCTGAGACGCTTTTAATCTGCTCAGGTGTACGGGTGTTATACCAAGGTAAGAGGCTATCATATGCTGCGGAACCAATTGGTGGATTCCGGGATAGGTATCATTAAGCCTGTCGAACCTATCTAAAATATCATCGGCGTAAATTTCTTCTAATTTACCTACGGCCATCATAAAATATTCTTCCGCTATCATTCGGCCCATTTTATTCCCATCCTTAACCTGCTCATAGCCGTATTGTAATGCGTCGCGGTTTAAAATAACAGCTTCCACATCACTAAGTGCCTGTATGCTGCAAGTTGCAGGGCGCTGCTTGAGAAAAGATGCGTATTCTGTTACGTAACTATTCTCCATAGTGAAGTGAATGGTTATTTCTTCTCCTTTGGCATTTGTTATAAAGCTTCTGGTAATTCCTGAGTTTAAGAAAAATATCTCGCCTGAAATATCACCTTGCTGCAAAAGAATATCCTTCTTCCTGAAATTTTTAATTGATAACAATGGCAGGAACCCTTGTATTTCTTCCTCGGAAAAAGAAATTAAAGAAGCAAACGAAGCATATATTTTGGCGAAACCTATCACGCTGATTTGTAAAACATAAAAATAAGGATTTATCCTCTACCTTTGCAGTATAATGAATATAGCACAGGATTTTCAATCACTTTTTTCACTGCATGGGCTTGCAAGCCTTATTGTTCTTTCTTCGCTCGAACTGGTATTAGGGGTTGATAATATTATTTTTATTTCGCTGGTAATAGTCAGGTTACCTGAAGGGAAAAGGCTGACTGGACGTATTATTGGATTGTCACTCGCTTTAATAATGAGGCTAATTATGCTTTTTGCATTGGTTTGGCTATCAAAAACCACAACAATCTTGTTTACTATTCAAGGCTTCAATGCTACTATTCATGATTTGTTGTTCTTTATTGGTGGGATGTATCTTATCTGGAGCACTAGTAAAGAATTAAAGGAGCATATTGCTAAAACCGCCCGAAACAAACCTGATGATGGTAGGACTGAATTAGTATTCGGCAAAGCAATACTTCAAATAATGTTAGTCGATATTCTGTTTTCTTTTGATTCAATATTTACGGCAATCGGGTTATTGCAGAATTTTATGATAATGGCACTGGCAATTGTTTTGTCAATGGTTTGCATGTTGTATGTTTCGGGTAAGGTTAGTGCACTTATTAATAAATACCCTACTGTAAAAACTCTGGCGCTCCTCTTTATTATTGTAGTAGGCATTATGTTGGTGGCTTCAGCTTTTCATGTTGAATTAGCATATCTGATTTTTAATCTACTATGATAGTAGAAGTGTTAAATGTACTATGGAATAAAAAGTATTAAATGAATAAACTAGAGCTTCAAATATTCGCAGATAACTATACCATGAAAGACTTTGATAAAATAAAGTTTGATTGGAATGGTCAGCACGGAGACAAATTTCAAGATGGTAATTATAATTTCAGAATGGAGGTTTGCGAGTTTATTGTTCCCAATCTCGACAAAGTAAAACTTGAATTAATACGTGATCTTTATTTGGAGCTTGCAAAATGCTCTAAGGAGATATGGATTATTTATAACAAGTTTCACTTATTTGCTCAGCAATTGTTAGCAAGGGGCGGTACTAATTATTTGATGGACTATATGCAAGGTGCATCATTATCATTTGATGCACATATAGCAAGTGGAAGCATAGAAATTAATAGAGATATTGCTAAACAATGTTTGAATTATATATTGAAAAGAACAAGAACTCCTGAAAATGAAGCGGAGAAAAGGCTTTGTGAGGCTTTTATAAAGCGTTTTGAATGGTTATCAAACAAATGACGACGATACTTTATAGACCTGTCGGCCAAAAAGAGCTTGATTTAATCGAACGGTCAGGGTGGAGGAGATTTCCACCTCGACTTGCCGAACAGCCCATCTTTTATCCTGTCATGAATGAGGAATATGCTATACAGATATCAAAAGAGTGGAATGTAAAAGCGTATGGCGCAGGCTTTGTTACAAAGTTTCAAGTAAATGAAGACTACTTAAAGAGATTTAAAGTACAAAATGTAGGAGGTCCAATTCACAATGAGCTATGGGTGCCTCCTGAAGAACTAGAGGAGTTCAATGATAATATAGTTGGCCAAATTCAAGTTATAAAATCTTTCTATGCAAATGATAATCTAGAACACTGAAAGTGACGTGAATTGCCGGATGGGAGAAGTATTGAAATGACCCTTTAAACCTTCCAGGTTACTCTTATTGCAAATGTGCGTGGTGGTTCTATTTTAAGTGGACGTAGTGAATAGCTTAAGTTCAGTGCATTGTTCATCACAAAAGCGGCTTTTAGTTTTTTTGACAGATCTTTACCTATGCGTGCGTTGAACACATTTATACCGGTAGAATGTTCGGTTCTGTACTCAGCTACGCCATAATCAGCTGTTGACGATAGCGTGTAAAAAGCTTCATCAATGTTTTGCATAAAGCTATAATAAACCCAATCACCTCCGGCAAAGCATGTTTTGTATTTCAGCTCAATATCTATCTTACCAATATTCTGAAAACGATATTTTAAAATATTGTTGGCAGTATTTGAACTTGTAGAGTTATAAGACATTTTTGTATTACTGCTATCAGTTGCGAAAATTAATGAAGGGTTGAGTGCTTGCGGCACTGTATAGGTATAACCTCCAAGAAAGTCAATTTTTAGATCTTTTGTTATATTGCCTTCCCCCTCAATAGAAATATCAATTCCTTTTACACGTGTTGGCCCCGTGTTGAGGTATTCAAAACCAGGTATTGTATTATATACACCAGGCACTACCTGGTATCTTCCCCATTGGCCATATATAAGCTCTATGGTGTTTTGATATTGCTGCCAGAATGCCGCTGCATCTAAAAAGCCCATGAAGCTTCCTATTTTGAACCCCTGCTTTATTCCGATTTCAGAATTCCAGCTTGTTTCAGGCAGAAGATTTGGATTAGCAAAAATGCTCAGGCTACTGAATTGGGAGTTAATATAACGTTCGGTAAGGGAAGGGTAGCGATAACCTTGTCCGTATGAACAGCGTAGAAAAGTACCCTCTGCCAGTTTAAGGCTTGCACCGGAACGGAAAACAGGTTTTGAATCGGTTTTGCCATTATTAATAATAAAGTTCTCATCCCTGAAACCAGCAGACAGGTTCAATATATCCCAGAACTTTTTATCAAGTTGCACATAGCCTGCATAGTTTTGAAGGTAGTTGGTTGTTGCAGGTAATGATATTCCCAACTGATCAAGCGAATCTGTATGAGAATGAGTTTGATTTAGCACCAAACCTCCGGTTACATTTAAACCTCCCAGTGCATAAAACTTTTTAATGCATTGGTATTCGGCATAAAACACAGTAGTTATGTTCGACGGATTATCTGTAATAAAATTATCTGTATAGTAGAAACGGGCGCGAATACTATGTTCAAAACCACCGACAGATAGATAGCTGATAAAAGGATCCAGGTAGAATATTTTTTGATTTTGCAGAATTAAAGTATTGGGATAAAATCTGTAAAGCCCTGTGCTATCATTTTGCCATATCAATGAAAGCACATTTGATGATTGTACAAAATTTCCATTGAGCCCGAAATTAAGACGTGGAATATTTTTAGGATGATAGCGCAATCCGAAATTAAATCGCCCTGTTTTTTCGCCCAATGTATTTGGGTTTACAGCCGTATCTGTACCAAATTTATTTGTTTGATTAACATCTTTAGGCGGGCCAATGTAACCATGATCATACAGCACCATGCCACCCAATACCAGGTCAAGTTGGCCGACTTTTTCAGTGTGTAAAAAACTTGTTCCTGAAAAATTGGCTGCCCCGTTCCACCATTTCCCTCCTGTAACCGGCGGCGAGTCATAAACACCTGAATAAACAGAAACACTGGTAGATGGCACATCAGTAGGGTAGGCAGTGCGGATATTTATACTTCCATCTAATGCCGATGAGCCATTGGTTACTGAAGATGCTCCCTTAATTATCTCTATCTGTTCTACATTCTCTAATGGAAAAAAGTTCCAGTCTATGCGCCCCCCATCGCCGGGCAGGGCTGGTAATCCGTCAATTAAAATAGCCACCCTGCTGCCAATACCAAAATCAAACCCACTACCACCGCGTATTTGCGCTTCTCCATCTAAAATATTTAAGCCAGGTGCCTGATCGAGGGCTTGTTTAATATTGGTTGAGTTTTTGTTTTCAATAAGCGATGGTTTAAGCACATCCATTGATACCGTAATATCTTCCAGTTTTTGCTCATACCTTCCGGCTGATATAACCAGTGTTTGCATCTGTGTCATTTGTTCATGCAAACTAAAATTATGGGTCAGTACGGAATTTGTGTCGATATTAATTATTGCAGTATCCGGAGCCATGCTTAACAATGAACATACTATTGTATGTTTGCCCGCGGTTAAATGCAATTCATAATTGCCATTTACATCAGTTACTACACCACCGGTAATATCATTAACATCGTAAACTGTTGCCCCAATAATTCTTTCTTTGTTTGAATAATCAGTTACAAGCCCTTTAAGGGTACATGTTTTTTGAGCAATTAAAGAAATTGCACAGAATGACAATAAAATAAGAAAAAGTAATTTTCTCTTCACTTATATATCTTCAGTTTATTTTTGAATAACTATTCTTCCTGTTTTAATAGAGGCATTATTCTTATCTGTAATAGAATAGATATACACTCCATCAGGTATTGTAGAAACATCCATTGTACTTGTACCTAAGCCAGGTGTTTGTACTGAAATCTTGCGGCCGGTTATATCGAACAAGTTAAATAATAATGATGATGAGTTTGATACATTTCGAATATATATATTGGTACTTGCAGGATTAGGTCCAACTGAAATTTCATCAGCATTCTTAATTGTATTAATGCCTGTAGGGTTAAAGATAAGTCCAAGGCTATCAGCAAAAAGCTGGCTACCAACTTGTGCACCTGCTTGGTTAATACTTGATGATAGTATCCACAAGGCAGTAACCACCGGGTTTGATGACCGATACGAAACAGGGTATGAAATATGGGTATATTTTGATACGGTTGAAGTCGGTGTTTTAAAAAAAGCTTCGCCAATTGTATCTGAACTACCACCTGAACCGAATAGGTAAAACTCTATATCAGCATTATCTCCGCTTACTGAAGTGTACTTGTACCACCCCGTAATACTATCAGGCCTCAAAGTATACGGAAGCCCACCGCTGATAGTTTTATTGCTTGTATTTATAGTTCCTGTGGTTAATGCACCGGGTGCAGTTTCAATAACAACATTTTCAGTGATTAAGCGTACCGCGTATTTCCCGCTTTTTACATCAGCAGTAGAAGAGTCTTTTACTAGTGTATAATCTCCGAAGGTAGATGTAGAAGAATTCAAGTCGTTCCATCCGTTTACATCGTCATACCCTTTTGAATTATGTGTCCAATGTTCGAAATTTGCATTGGGGGTAGCTGCATCTGTCTGTGCTATAAGCCTTGAAACAGAAAGAATAAGAAAAAGTGTAGTTAATTTTTTCATTCGGTTTGTATTAGGGGATTAGATTGTTTTGGTCATACAAAAGTATTAAAAATGGGGGAGGGTAATATGAACAGACGCCCGAGTTAATAACAGTGGCAGTATATAAAAAGATACCAGCGTTTATTTAATGCAAATAAAAAACCCCTGATAGCAACATCAGGGGCCTTCAACACATGACAGCAAATATTATTTGCTATCCCAAATAGGCCTTTAGTAATTTGCTTCGCGAAGTATGGCGTAACCTGCGAATGGCCTTTTCCTTTATTTGCCTAACACGTTCACGGGTAAGGTCAAACTTAGCACCTATCTCTTCCAGTGTAAGAGGGTGGGGAACATCAAGTCCGAAAAATAACTTGATAACTTCTTTTTCTCTTTCACTAAGGGTCGATAGGGAGCGTTCTATTTCTCTCTTTAGCGATTCCTTGATCAGCATGCTATCTGCACGTGGTGAATCGTGATTCACTAACACGTCAAGCAGGCTATTATTATCATCTCCATTGGCAAATGGTGCATCAACCGATACGTGTTTGCCTGAAAGTTGCATGGTATCTTTTACCTTATCCATAGGTAACTCCAGAATTTCAGATAACTCCTCCGGGAGGGGCTCTCTTTCAAACTGTTGTTCCAAACGTGAAAAGGTTTTGTTAAGCTTATTTAATGAACCAACCTGATTTAACGGCAGGCGCACTATACGTGATTGTTCTGCCAAAGCCTGTAATATTGATTGGCGTATCCACCAAACGGCATAAGAGATAAACTTAAATCCACGGGTTGGATCGAAGCGCTTTGCTGCCTTTATAAGCCCTAAATTACCCTCGTTAATAAGGTCAGGAAGACTGAGTCCCTGGTTCTGATATTGCTTGGCAACTGACACCACAAAACGTAAATTGGCGCGGGTTAACTTTTCAAGCGACCTTTCATCACCATCTAAAATCTTTTTCGCTAAAATAACTTCTTCTTCAGCAGTTATAAGTTCCTCACGACCAATCTCTTGCAAATACTTATCCAGGGAAGCGCTTTCTCTGTTAGTAATTGATTTTGTGATTTTTAGTTGTCTCATTTATATCTTTTAGTTGTGTTAAATGGGCAATTTTAAGGTTTTGCAAATGTAGGAAAAAAATATTTTAAAGGGGATACGTTTTCCCCTGATTTTTTCTTTCCCTTTACTGGCCTAAGCCCCGAAGGCATAGTATGCCCTTGTCCCGTTAGGGTAAACCCCTTCAACCAAAATTCCACCCGTTTTATTCTGCAAAATCTTCTCAATATCCCCCGCTGAACTAACTCGCTGATGGTCAACCTTTGTAATGATAAAACCTTCCTGAATTCCTATATCTCTTAACTTACCATTATCGAGCTGTACTACCTTAACACCGTTTTCCAATCCAAGTTTGGCTAATTCTTCTTTAGAAGCGGTTGAAAATGCTGCCCCAAGACTGGTTAATGAAGAAGGACTTTCTGCTGCAGCAATCTTACTTGTATTTCCATCAATATTTCGCAACAAAACGGGTATTTCCATTTGTTTATTATCCCTGTTAAGGGTAATGGTTACTTTATCACCTGGCCTCATACGACCTATTTGTTCTTCAAGCCCGGAAACATCATTTACGCCCTGGTCACCTATCTTGGTTATAACGTCACCTTCCTTTAGCCCAGCTGCTTCAGCGGCTCCATTTGGGGTAACTGCATCTACATATATTCCATTTGTGCTGTTAAGCCCTGCACTTTTTGCTATATCATCATCAACGGTACGTATAGTAACACCTAAAAAGGCACGTTGTACCGTACCATATTGCAATAAATCTGCCACTACTTTCCTAACCAAGTTTACAGGTATAGCAAAGGAATAGCCAGTATAAGATCCTGTGTTAGAGGCAATTGCCGAGTTGATACCTACCAATTGTCCATCTGTATTTACCAAAGCACCACCGCTATTACCCGGATTTACGGCTGCATCAGTTTGAATATAAGACTCAATAGGGTATACGTTCTTAGCCTGTTCACTTGCATTCGGCAAAATATCAATATTCCGTCCTTTTGCACTTATTATACCAGCTGTTACTGTAGATGTGAGGTTATAGGGGTTACCAACTGCAAGTACCCATTGGCCAACCTGCATTTCATCCGAATTACCATATTCCATAAATGGAAGATTGGAAGCATCTATTTTCAATAAGGCAAGGTCAGTTTCAGGGTCTTTACCCACTACTTTAGCGGTATATGTATGCCTGTCACTAAGGGTAACTTCTATTTTTCCGGCCTGGTCTATTACATGGTTATTGGTTACTATATAGCCATCAGCTGAAATAATAACTCCCGAACCTGTAACCATTCCCTCTACCATTCCTGGGCGTTGATAACCATTCATATAATCCCAAATGGAATTATAACCGCGGTTGTCCTGCATTTCCACTTTTGATTTTACATGGACAACGGCAGGTACCGCTTTTTGGGCAGCGGTAACAAAATTGGTTGTAGCTTCTGTAGTTGAATTATTTAGCCCGACGAATTTTACTGGTAACGGATTCTTTATATTTGACTCAGCCAGCCAGTTGTTTTGTTTTTGAGTATAATAATGATCAATTGCTAATGATGCAATTCCGCCTAAAAGTGCGATAGAGAATACCGAAATGAATTTTTTGAATGTTTTCATGGTTATATTGCATTTATAAGTTCATGATGCAAATATCGCCAAGATACCTTTAAACATTGAAATCTTTAACAATAATTAACAGCATAACTTTGCTAACTTTGCATCGTAAAATTTATTGTGTATAAAGTATAAAATGAAAAACAGGGTTCTGGTTTTTATTATTGGATTGATTGCCGGGGTTGTACTTGGTGTGGTTTTTGATGTAGGTATAAAAGCGCTTTATCATCAGGTACGTGAATTGCATTTGAGTTTGAATAAAATTAATAGTCAACAAGATAAAATATCTCAACGGTTGGATAGTATACAAGGCAAGCTGAAGGATGATAAAAAGACTTCGCCGCTTGCAGCTAAAAGTGTTTTTAAGACACCACTCACTCAAGGTGTATTGAAACATGATTCTTCTTTGATAAAAGAAAAGGATGATGATAGTACAAATGATAGAATAGATTCTACAGTTATTGTTCAATCTCAGGATAGTAATATCGTTGTGATGACAAATCAATTGGTAAGTGTAAAAACACTTCCGCTTAAGAATATAGACTCCGTGATGGTAAACAAATCTAATGAGCGCTCCGATTCAGTGATAGCTTCTATGAGTAATATAGACGAAGAAAAAGACCCTGCTTATTACCGGATTGAGTTTTGGGAATCGCCACTGAATTTTAAGGGTTATAAGATGAGTAAAGGCAAAATTGTATTATACGGAATAAATTCAACAACACCGTTCCGTCTGGTAAAATGGGATGATAGCTATTACCTGCTATCGAGCCAGAATGTATTTAAGGTTGCCTATACGGATGATTATAAGCCATTCGAAAGGGTAATAGATAAAACTGTCCTTAAGAAGATAACCCTATGAAGCTGGAGTTTTATAAATACCAGGGTACAGGCAACGACTTTGTTATAATTGATAACAGGGCTGGAAAGCTTAAAGAAAATAACCACAAACTTTGGGCTAAGTTATGTGATCGCCGTTTTGGTATAGGGGCAGATGGCTTGATGTTATTGCAAAAGAAGAAAGGGTTTGATTTTGAAATGTATTACGTAAACTCCGACGGAAAGCCTACTTCAATGTGCGGTAACGGAGGAAGGTGTATAACGCATTTTGCAAAATATCTCAAGGTAATTAGAGGCAATAAGGCTCACTTTATTGCCATTGATGGTAAGCATGAAGCAACTATTAAAGGCAATACAGTAAGGTTGAAAATGAAAGATGTAAATACACTGCTTGATAATAAAACTTACTGTGTACTTAATACTGGTTCTCCGCACTATGTTGCATTCTCTGATGATGTAATGCATACTGATGTGGTAGCAAAGGGCAGAGCCATTCGCAACAGTGCATCTTTTAAGAAAGAGGGTATCAATGTGAATTTTGTGGAATTGAGAAAGAATGCCCTTCCTTTACTCCGGACTTATGAACGCGGAGTTGAGGACGAAACATTATCGTGTGGTACTGGCACAGTTGCTACAGCATTAGTTTTAGCCGCTAAGAATAAGTCTACTGCAAAGAATCATTGCGAGATACAAACCATGGGTGGAAAACTAAAAGTATGGTTTAAGCAAGATACGAAAGGATTTAAAGATGTTTGGTTAGAAGGCCCTGCTGAAATGGTTTATAAAGGGAAAATCTCAGTGTAGTTATAAGTGATGAATGATGAGTTATGAGTGAAAAGAAGAGTGTTTTAAAAGATAAATCGTTTGTTTTTGCTATTAGAATAGTGAAGTTATACAAATATCTGGCAGAAACTAAAAGTGAGTATATTTTGAGTAAGCAGTTATTAAGGAGTGGCACTGCAGTCGGTGCGTTAATACGGGAAGCACAAAATGCTGAAAGTATGCTGGACTTTGCACATAAATTATCTATTGCCCAAAAGGAATGTGATGAATCAATATACTGGCTTGATCTTTTAAAAGAAACGGGATATATTAGTTTGAAGGAGCATAAAAGTATTGTTGCCGATGCTATAGAAATATTGCGAATAACACGCTCATCTATTTTAACTACAAGACAAAGGACAAAAAAAACTCATAACTCATAATTCATAACTCATCATTCATAATTGAAAGATGCTATTCCAGGAAGAAATAAATGAATATAGGTTAAAGATATCGCCTATGCATTCAGTGGATGAACTGAATACGGGGCTTTGGTTGTGTTTGATCGGAACACATGAAATACCACCACATATTGCTCTTATAAATTATGCTAAGTATTATTCAGTTACTACGAGCAGAGTAAAGGCAGGTGAACCGGTAAAGAAAATACTGAAGGCTATTAGCCGTAAAACACTTCCTACAGTTTTTGTTTTAATGAAGCCCGGAAGAATTATAGATAGTGTTTTAGAAGAAAGTTTTAAGGCCTATCCTACGCTTGGGAATGGTGAACATTCTTGTTTGTCGCCTATAAGCGATTTTTTTGCGAAGATATATTCACCTGAATTTGGTAATCAGCATCTAGTATTTGATGTTTTATCATTAGCTGAGAAAAACGAAATGCTTGTTGAATGCAGATCGTTATTCATTGATAAGTTAGATGATGGTGTATTGCATTTACCGAAATATACGCATGCGCAAATACGCCACAAAATAAATTCTATTCTAAGGTAAATGAATAGAATAGGACGTTACCTGGTTGTTGTTCTGTTGTTGTCATTTGTTGTTTTCTCTGCTACACATTGCCATACCTCTACAAAATCTGCCAAGGAATCTTTTCTCGGTAAAATTGATACGGCACATCACTACCTGAATATAAATGATACAGTAAAATATGTTGGTGAACAAACCTGCGCACTTTGTCACCAGGCAATATTTAATTCTTTCTCACATACAGGCATGGGGGAATCGTTTGATATTGCGAGTAAGCAAAAGAGTGCAGCGCGGTTTGGTAAACATGAGATTGTATATGATAAGTTCAAAGATTTCTATTATCATCCGTTCTGGAAAAATGACAGTCTGTACGTACTTGAATACAGACTAAAGGGCAGAGATACTATTTACAGACATGAACAACAGATAAATTACATTATTGGTTCGGGCATGCACACCAATTCGCATATATATCGTGTGAATGGTTATTTGTATCAGGCGCCAATAACATTCTATACTCAGGAAGGAAAGTGGGACTTAGCCCCTGGTTTTTCTGATGGGTTTAATTCACGTTTCAGCAGAGAGGTTGGCCTTGAATGTATGTCATGCCATAACTCGTACCCTGATTTTACAATGGGTTCTACGAATAAGTTTAAAAGCGTACCTAACGGTATTGCGTGTGAGCGCTGCCATGGAGCAGGGGGGATGCACGTGAGAGCTATGCAATTAGGATATAGAGTTGATACAACAAAAGCTATTGACTATACAATTGTGAATCCAGCAAAGTTGCCAACTGAATTGCAGGTTGATCTATGTGAGCGTTGCCATTTACAGGGGAACACTGTGTTGAAGCAGGGTAAATCATTTTATGATTTCAGGCCTGGGATGAAGTTATCAGATATCATGGATGTATTTATGCCGAAATATACCGGCATGGAAGATGAGTACATTATGGCATCGCATATGGCTCGAATGAAAATGAGTAAATGCTATTTGAATAGCCTGAATTCAGGTAAGGCAACATCGTTAAAGCCATATGAGGGCTCAATGACCTGTGTTACTTGTCACAATCCGCATGAAGATGTGCGTAATGTAAACGATAATACCTTTAATGCCATTTGCCAGAATTGCCATAAAGATGGAACCAATAATTTCTGTAAAGAGATTGTTGATGAAAGAGAATTCCCTAAGCATGAAAATAATACTAGGTCAAATGGACTAAATATGAATTGCATTAGTTGTCATATGACTAAAGGCAAAACAATCGATATTCCGCATGTTGTTACAACCGACCATTACATACATATTCCTATTAAGGATGAAGACAAGGAGAAGGTAAAGAAATTCATTACCCTGTATGATGTAAGTAATCCCAATCCGGCAACTGAAACAAGAGGTATTGCATTCATACAGCAATTTGCAAGGTTTCAGTCCGATTTTCCGGCGTTACTGGATTCGGCCAAACAATATTTCCCCGATAATACTCCTGCATTAGTACGTAAGAATTTTGAGCCTTTAATTGATATATGTTTCTATAAACAAGATTATAAAGGCCTGCTTAACTATGTTTCAATTATGCATCCGCAATATGTAATAGATAGTATGCTTGTACATAAAGATTACGAGAACAAAGATGCCTGGATAGCATATAGAATAGGCGAGGCTTTTTACCAGATCAATAATATTAAAGGTGCAGAAGCTTTTTATAGAAAGGCTGTTACATTGGCCCCATATGTACTTGACTTTCAAAATAAGTTGGGTGCATCATTGGTAATGCTTAACAGAGATGATGAGGCAGGTAAGGTTTATGATTTTATATTGACACAGGACCCTGAATTTGTTTCCGCTTTAACTAATAAGGGCTACTTAGCATTGCGAAAAGGCAATGCAGATGTGGCTAAAGAGTTTTATGATAAAGCCCTTGCTCTTAGCCCCGATGACAAACAAGCCTTGCTCAATATGGCTGGTTGGTATGTTTATAAAAAGGAGTTTGATAAAGCCAAAGAAAGCCTACAACAGATATTGAAAAAATATCCCAATGAACCACAGGCAACAAAATTGTTGGACCTGCTACCCGATATTGAGCAAAGAGAGTAATTAAGTTTTTCCTCTTTTTACATAAACAAATCTCCCTTGTGCCACTGGTTCAATTTGAAACACACCAAGGATAATTGTGTCAGGTATTTTCTTTCTTACTTTGAAATAACCGAACGAATTACCGTGCTTTTCTGCAGTATCACTTGTCAGCCAGTGAAATTCAACTCTAGGCACCATTGTATTATTCCATACCAGGAAAGTATCTCTGTATTCCTCAGTGGAATTGCGGGCGACAATTTTTACGTTTTCAACCCAGAATTTTGTTTTAACTGCGCTATCTTTTAATGTAACATTACCATGTGAAAACTCTGAGTTTATTATATGAAAGGATGAGATAAGGGTGCCATTCTTCTTTGCTACAGTAGGCGTGCCACTTCTTACAAATGCATAACAGCTGTCACAATCGTCATCATCCATATTCATAATATACAGGAACAATGATCCTATAAAAATTGAAAAATTAAGTAATACAAAGAGTATAACCCTTACTATTCTCTTATAAGGCATATCTTTCCTATATATATGGGTTCATCTTTCAATAAAACCACCAGCAACGAATCAGGGTATCGTTTAATTCCCGCAACTAAATATGATGGAAAATTATCGCATGTACATACGGTATCATGTTTCTCTTTGTCAATCCAATATGAGCTATATCCCGGTTCATTATGTATAGGAAGGCAAAGAAGAGTATCTTTAAATAGTGAGTCAGCAATATTTATTTCATATAAAGCTTTTGTAAATTTATAATAGTCTTTGGCAGTTTTTTCAAACCAAAAAACAGAATCGGGAACACATTTGTCTTTATAAATTTCTGAATGGAGTGTATCAAGTTTATATTTTCCTAGGTATTTACCTGTATTTTTACTTTCTTCAATGCTGTAACTCGGTGTGTAGTTATTGTTTATAGTTTCTATAATTTGGCGGTCATGCCATAAATTACAAACATAAATACCGACAGAAATCAACAGGCATATAAGTAATGATAGCAGGTAATCTATGAGAATGGGTTTCATGTAAGTTAAAAGAAGAACAATAGCTTAACGGTGGCTAAGAAAAATTATTGCTGTGAACTTACCCCACCAACACACTTTCCCCAAACTTCTTGGATACGTTCACCTTATTATCCTTGCCAACCTGTATGGTCATTGACCCATCAAAGGATATTTTCTCCAATAGTTTCAGACGTGTGCCTATTCCGATTCCAAGTTTTTCAAGGTATTGAAGAAATGCAGTCGAGGTATCTTTTACAGCTACTACCTGACAACTGCTTCCGATTTCAACTTCCAGTAAAGTAGTTTTATGTATGGTGGCTATCTTACCGTTAGCTTTCGGTATAGGATCGCCGTGTGGGTCATAATCAGGGAAGCCAAGGAATTTATCCAGCCTGTCTGCCAATTCATCATTATGAATATGTTCTAATTGCTCAGCTATATCATGTATCTCATCCCATCCGTAGCCAAGTTTCTCTAATAAAAACACTTCCCATAGGCGGTGCTTACGCACTACATCCATGGCGGTTTTTATCCCTTTATCTGTAAGCTTTGCGCCCTTTTTTTTATCGTAACTGATAAGCTTCTTCTCGGTCAGTTTTTTTAGCATGTCAACTACCGATGCCGGGTTGTTCTGGAGCTCTTCAGCAATCGCAGTAGGGCTTATTTTAGTCCTGCCTTCAAGGCTAATGCGGTAAATAGCCCTAAGGTAGTTTTCTTCTGAAAATGTATGCATGTCTTTAGGTATACAACGCAAATATAGTTATTAAATTCTAATAAATAAAATTAGGCGTGTCTAATAATTTATATTAGCTTTGTAAAATATTTAGTACGGATTCAATAATGTCAACAAAAGAAGAAAGAGAAAAAGCATGGAAGAGAGAGAGCGTAGGCGCATCTCTACCAGAAGTCTTTTCTTCCATACGTGTGCCGGGTAAGGGTGGGTTCTGGAAGAAGTTACTTGCTTTTTCGGGGCCTGGACTTATGGTTGCCGTCGGTTATATGGATCCGGGTAACTGGGCAACCGATATTGAAGGGGGCTCTAAATTCGGGTACACATTACTTTCTGTTATTCTTATATCAAACCTGTTTGCTATTCTGCTGCAGTATCTGGCATTGAAACTTGGCGTAGCTACCGAAAAAGATCTGGCTCAGGCTTGTAGGAGCAACTATAGCCCTAGAGTGAGTTTTATGCTTTGGATATTTTGTGAAATTGCGATTGCAGCATGCGACCTGGCAGAAGTAATTGGCTCCGCTATTGCACTTAATCTGTTATTTAAAATACCACTTACATGGGGAGTTGTTATTACAGGATTTGATGTGTTGCTTATTCTTTTCTTTCAGTATAAAGGGTTCAGGTTTATTGAAAGTGTAGTGGCTTCGTTAATTATTGTAATTGTGTCAGCGTTCGTTTTTGAAATGATAGTTTCTCACCCGCAGGTGTTTCCTATGCTGAGTGGCCTGTTGCCAAAACCTGAAATAGTTACAAATCTGTCAGAGCTTTATATAGCCATTGGTATACTAGGTGCTACAGTTATGCCACATAACCTGTACCTGCATTCCAGTATTGTACAAACACGTGATTACCCCAGAACAACAGTGGGTAAAAAAATGGCAATTAAGTTTGCTGCAATTGATAGTACCGTTGCACTTATGGCGGCTTTCTTCATTAATGCCGCTATACTTATAGTTGCTGCTGCCAGTTTCCATTCAAGCGGGCATAGCGACGTAAGTACCATTATGGATGCCCACAAGCTTTTAACGCCTTTATTGGGTACAACACTGGCAAGTACTTTATTTGCTATTGCTTTACTGGCATCGGGGCAAAACTCTACCTTAACAGGCACCCTTGCAGGCCAAATAGTAATGGAGGGCTTTTTGGATATTAAACTAAAGCCCTGGCTGCGAAGGCTTATTACACGCGGAGTAGCTATAGTACCTGCCTTTATAGTTACATTCATTTTAGGGGAAAGAGGTACAGCGAACCTGTTAGTGCTTAGCCAGGTTATCCTATCCATGCAATTAAGTTTTGCGGTAATTCCTCTTGTTATATTCACAAATAGTAAACAAAAGATGGGCTTGTTTGCAAACCGGAAATCAATGAAAATTGTTGCATGGGCAGTGGCAATTATAATTTTGGGCTTAAATCTTTACTTACTTTACGACACCATTTTTTTGTAATAGGGCATGAACAAGTTTATTTCAATTAGGGCAAGTATTTTATTTTATTTATTGCTGTGTTACGCTTTTGCCCACGCAGCAAGTGATTCAACGAAAAGAGATAACGGCTGGCTTTTCCACTACCAGATAACATTAATAGACCAGTACCATGGATATTTTCATGCACCATATTCCGGGCATAATAGCTTACAGGATACAACAGAGCTTGATCTATCTATAACTTCGACATTTTATATGGGTAGGAGGTTATGGAAATATGGCGCTTTCTATCTTGACCCTGAAATTTCCGGAGGTAAGGGATTTAGTGGTACAACGGGTATTGCAGGTTTTCCGAATGGTGAGATATACAGAGTTGGTAATCCGACTCCATTACCATATATAGCGCGGGCATATTTGCAACAATCATTTGCCTTGCCTGGGAGCCATGATACTTTAATGGAATCAGATCAGTTACAGGTTGCCCAGGTTTTACCAACAAAAAGAATAACATTAAGTGCGGGTAAGTTTTCTTTGGCCGATTTTTACGATAATAACGCATATTCACACGACCCTCGTACCCAGTTTATGAACTGGACCTTGATGGATAATGGCGCATGGGACTATCCTGCCAATACCCGTGGATATACGTACGCTTTTGTGGCGCAGTACATAACCTCTACCTGGCACATTAACCTTTCAGATGCATTAGAACCGGTATATGCAAATGGCCCTGATCTTGACTGGAATGTTTCTAAAAGCTTTGGGTTGACAGCAGAAATAGGCAGAAGTTATAACATAAGCGGCAGAAGTGGAAACATAAGTGTGCTTCTATATCTTAATCAGAACAGGGCGGCTAATTATGAAAATGCAATAGCCAGTTACGAGGCAGGGAATGTAAATGCATTGCGCATAGATTCACTCTCTGCTTACAATGGCAACAAAAAATATGGAGTAGGGCTTAGTTGGGATCATCCAATTGGTAAATACATTGGGGTGTTTCTGCGTGCTGGCTGGAACGATGGTAAAACAGGTACATGGGCATTTACTGAGGTTGACCAAACCGTTACCCCGGGCCTAAGTATTGATGGATCAATGTGGCATCGCAAAGGAGATAATTTTGGAATGGCGTTTATAATGAATGGCCTCTCAAAAGAACACAGAGATTTTGAGAATATTGGTGGCTATGCATTTATAATTGGCGACGGTTCATTACCAAACTACGCTCCTGAGGAGATTTTTGAAACATACTACCAAGCTTTACTATTCGATCATTTGTTCCTTGCAGTTGATTATCAGTTTGTACAAAACCCTGCCTACAATGCCGATAGAGGCCCTATTAATATTGGCTCTGTTAGAGTGCATGTGGAGTTTTAATTTGCTTGCCATGGTTATATTATTTGATGGCGTTTGTAACTTATGTAATGGTTTCGTGCAGTTTATCATTAGGCATGATAGAGATAAGAAATTTCGGTTTGCTTCACTTCAATCTAACTATGGCAAAAGCCTGATAAGCTATTTTAATTTGCCACTTACTGCTACTGGAACAGTAATTCTGTACCATGATGGAAAGGTTTCCGTGGAATCAGATGCCTCCATAGAAATACTAAGTTCATTAGGTGGTATGTGGAAATTTGTCAGAGTATTTAGGATATTTCCGCGCTTTATCCGCAATGGCTTATATAGATTATTGGCAAGAAACAGGTACAGAATATTTGGTAAAACGGACCAATGTATGGTGCCATCTGACAATACGAAAGACAGGTTTCTGGATGATACCACTTTCAGGCAATAGTTTTTCCTCAGAATTTGCTTTATTTTTCTACTTTTACAAGCCTTAAAAAGACTGGTAAATATGAAACTCGATATACTTGCTTTTGCCGCACATCCCGATGATATTGAGTTGTCATGTGCAGGTACACTTATAAAAGCAGTGAAAGCCGGTAAGAAAGTGGGTATAGTTGACCTTACCGAAGGGCAATTAGGCACACGCGGAACTTCAGAGATCCGGTTACAGGAAGCAGCCAATTCGGCTAAAATTATGGGTGTATCTGTTCGTGATAACTTACACATGATGGACGGTTATTTTAAGAACGATGAAGAGCATAGAATAAAGATCATACAAAAGATACGTCAATACAGGCCTGAAATTATAGTGGCTAATGTGCCTCAGGACAGGCATCCTGACCATGGCCGTGCATCGCAAATGGTTTCGGAGGCTTGGTTTTATGCTGGCCTCAGGAAGATAGAAACCGAATGGGATGGCAAGAAACAAGAGGCATTTCGACCTGAACGTGTATTTTATTACATGCAACATTTTAGTTACGATTGCAGTTTTGTGGTAGATACAAGCAATGAAATGGATCAAAAGCTTGAAGCAATACAGGCATTCAAATCTCAGTTTCACGACCCTAGTTCAAAAGAACCGGAAACAGTACTTACCAATCCTCATTTCATACAACATATTAAGGAAAGAGATTCGGAACTGGGCTATGCAATAGGCGCTAAGTATGCCGAAGGCTTTTTAACACAACGCAAGATATTTGGAGTTAACAATATATTCGATATTAAATAATGAAGACTACAGCACTTACAAAAAAACACATTGCACTTGGTGCCAAAATGGTGGAGTTTGCGGGCTATAATATGCCTGTTTCATATACCGGCCTTAACGACGAACACATTACAGTGCGTACAGCGGCTGGTATGTTCGATGTGTCGCACATGGGTGAATTTATATTGAAAGGGCCTAAAGCTCTTGACCTAGTTCAGAAGGTGACTTCTAATGATGCTTCAATGCTTTCTTCAGGTAAGGTTCAGTATTCATGTTTACCTAATGATAAGGGTGGAATTGTAGATGACCTGCTGGTGTATTGCATGGACCATGAAACCTATTTCCTGGTAGTGAATGCATCGAATGTGGAAAAAGATTGGAACTGGATAAAATCGCATAACGACCTTGGTGTTGATATGCAGAATGTGTCTGACGATTATTCATTATTGGCAATTCAGGGGCCTAAGGCAACGGCCATATTGGGTAAGCTAACTACAGTTGACCTGACTAAAATCCCTTATTATAACTTCACTATCGGCCAGTTTTGCGGCATACCGGGCGTTATTATATCTAACACAGGTTACACTGGTGCGGGAGGTTTCGAAATTTATTGCAAAAACGCTGATGCTGAAAAAATATGGGATGCAATAATGGAAGCCGGTGTACATGAGGGATTGAAACCGATCGGGCTTGGTGCACGTGATACTTTGCGACTCGAAATGGCATTTAACTTGTATGGTAACGATATTGATGATACCACTTCTCCTATTGAAGCGGGCCTTGGCTGGATAACCAAATTCACAAAAGACTTTACCAATTCAAAGGCCCTGTTGGCTCAGAAGGAGCAAGGCGTAAAACGAAAACTGGTTGGTTTTGAAATGATAGACAAAGGTATTCCACGTCATGGCTACGAAATTACAGATGCACAAGGTAGTGTAATAGGTGTGGTTACTTCCGGTACACAGTCTCCTTCGCTACAAAAGGCAATAGGTATGGGCTATGTAAAGACCGAATTGGCAAAACCTGGCACTGATATTTATATTAAGATCCGCGATAAGCTGATAAAAGCAGTTGTTGTAAAGACTCCATTTTATAAACAAGCATAAAGTATGAAGAACACAATTGAAGTTTGTTTTTCTCCCCATTCATTTCCACTATATCCGCATGAAGAATGTATAGTTGTTGTTATTGATGTGTTGCGTGCAACATCATCAATGTGCACCGCATTGCATTATGGTGTAGAGAAAATATTGCCCGTAGCATCTATAACTGAGGCAAGAGACTTTCAATCGAAAGGTTTTTTAGTTGCTGCCGAACGCTCAGCGCACAGGGTTGATGGTTTTGATTTAGGTAACTCTCCTTTCGAATACATGAAGCCGGGCTTAAAAGGCAAGGTTATTGTATTTACTACTACTAACGGTACACAGGCTATACGTACGGCGCGCGACGCATATAAAATTGTTATCGGTTCATTTTTAAATCTTACCGCTTTGTGCCAGTGGCTGGCTGTTCAGCGTAAGAACATAATATTACTTTGTGCCGGTTGGAAAGATATTTTTAACCTTGAAGATACTTTGTGTGCAGGTGCTATTGCGGCTAAGCTTGACACTACCGGTATGTTTGAAACCAATTACGACTCTACTCTGGCATCCAAATCCTTATACGAGGGGGCTAAAAAAGATATGTATGCTTTTATGGAGAGCTCGTCTCATTTCAACCGCCTTGCTAAGCTCAACTTGCAGGATGATATTCGTTTTTGCTTAAAGGCCGATCAGGCTCCAGTGGTTCCTGTTATGGAGGGCAATTACCTGGTGCCGCTTAAGAGGTAGCTTCCCAACACAGACTGCCCGTCAGTCTGAGCTTGTCGGAGACCTTATCCTTTTCTTATAAATTAGGTAAAAAGGTGGGCGCGGGTTAGCTGCAAATGCTGCGAGTTTAGGAAATACAGGCAAGCAGGGCGCAAAAGCCGCCCCAAGTGGTAATAAATATTGAATTAAATTTGAGACAATAATATGCTGATATTCAGTAGTTATTGATGGGTGAAACATAGAATTCCAGTATTAAAAAGATAATAGCACAATCTTTTATGTTCATTAAGTCTTTTTTTATATCTTTGCAGCCCTAAATAAAAAAACGTAAAACATGTCCTTAAAAATTCGCTTACAGAGACAAGGAAAAAAGAAACAACCTTTTTACCACATTGTAGTAGCCGATTCTCGTGCTCCTCGTGATGGAAAATACGTTGAAAGACTTGGTACATACGATCCTAAGCACGACCATGAAGGCGTGAAGTTAGATACTACTTTAACCATGGAATGGTTAGAGAAAGGTGCATTACCGACTGATTCTTGCCGTCATTTATTGGCTGAACAAGGATTAATGTTCAAAAAGCATTTACAAAGAGGTGTTAGAAAAGGTTTGTTTAACCAGGAGCAAGCTGATACCCAGTTTGCAAAATGGCAAACCGAGAAAGCCAGCCTTCATACCAATAAGAAAGAAAGCAAATTAACCAGCGCTAAGGAAGCATACAAGAGCCGCATGGCTGCTGAAACTGCAACCCGCGAAGCTAAGGCTAAGGCTGTTGCTGCTAAAAAAGCTGCTGCTGCTGAAGCATCGGCTGCGGCTGCAATGCCACCAGCTCCTGAAGAGCCTGCTGCACCTGCTGCTGAATAAGTTAATTATCACTTACTATATAAAGCCCTGCAGAAATGTGGGGCTTTTTTGTTTTAGTACACCATTTACAATGCATTGGGGCGACTCTAGCTCCCTGCCTGCCTGAGTTTACTATACTCGCATCATTTGCAGCTAACCCGCGCCCACCATTTATCTAGTTAAAGCAAACAGCCAAATCCACTTACCGACCTCTTAGAAATGCAGGTAACAAAACAAGTCTGCCGGAGCGTTAAAACTAAACGCTGTTTGAGTCCCCTTGTATTTCGGGACGAGTTCGTTTAGTTTAGCGGAGAAGGACGTAGTTTTGTCCGCATTACTAAGCAGTCTTGACCTTTTGTTTCTTTTATGTCAAGATAAAAGAAAGAAGATGGAGTTGGGAGGGGCAATAGGGGTGGGTTTACACTTTTTACAATTTGTAAACCCTCAACCTATTGATTTTCAATTTTATGAATTCAAAAACGATATGCGTTTTTGTAAACCACCCCTCTTAATTTTGTCAAAAAAAACGGAATCATTGCCATTTTTTAGAATCTCATTTTCAATGCTTTAAATGTAAATTGACAGAATTTGTGTCAATTTCGCATTTTGCATTCTGGCTCCATTGGGTTATGCTGAAAATAAGAATCCATTATTTATTTTATTTCAAAGAACCATAGCAATACAAGGCACTAACAATGCAAAGTTATAATGGATGTTTAGTAAGAAAAGAGAAAAAATGCTAAGGTTATTAACCACCTACATTTTCTATTGATAATAACAATGAAATACAATAGAATCCCTTGCACGAAATAACCACGAAGAAAGCATACACGCTAATATTTAGCTTGTTTCTCTTTTCAGTAATGTATTTATTGGAGCACAATTTTAATTATTGCAATCTGGCTGTGGTCTTCATTAAAGGCTTTTATAAAATATAGCCCCGGTGCCAAATTATTGCGTTGAACTTCATATTGCTTGCCAATACATTCAATGGTTTCGACCTTCCTTCCTGCTACATCATGTAGTTCTATAACATGTTTACCATCGGTATTGAAAACTACCGATGTGCTGGTTGTAAATGGGTTTGGGAAACAAGCAACGTTAAAAGTATTAGTTATGTTTTGAACAGACAACGGTCCTCCTGAAATAGTGCTAACTGTATTGTTTGTAATAATGGCAGGGTTTGAATCAAAGTATATTCCCGCGTTATTTACAATTTTATCACCTGCAACAACACTGCTCATTGGTTTAATAGTAAAACTAAAGTCTCCTATGCTCGTTGTTTTACTCATTGCTGTATCTGGCAGATTAATACCATCGAAAATGAACTTAATGATGTTGCCACTTATAACCTGTATAGTCATATAGCTGCTACTCAATAATACCTTCAAGGTAGTTGGGTCGAGCAGAGAACTTAATGTATCTATTACTACTACATTATGAGCAACTGCAGTTCCGGTGTTTTGAAAATGAATAGTATAGGTAAGTAATTGAGTCGGAATGATGTTTCCTGTCGGTGATACACTCTTTACATTTGGGTCGAAAGGTAAACCAACACAGTTATTCGGTTTTGCTTTTACCCAATATGTTATACTATTGTTTGCACGGTTAGAATCTCCAGTAACGGGCGTAATAAACAAGCTTGCAAATATGCTATCTCCGGCTGGGATGTTGCTTACGGTTCCATTTAACGTTACACAATGTGTTTTACCTGCAGAAGATAGAGTGTCGTAGTTCCATATAAGAGTGTCACCACTTTGCTTTGCAACGCTATCTGAAATTGTACTGGTTATATGGAATGCTGTATCCAACAATAATTTTAGGGTTCCTTTAGTAACCTGGTACCGATTGTTGAATATACAAGCCTGAATAGATGCACTTGAAAAATTAGGAGTATCTATACACATAGTTAAGCTACCTGTAAGGTCGTAACCAGCAGGCAGAAGAACCATCTTTCTAATATCAGTATTATTTGTTTCTCCTATATACATGTTACCAGCTGTATCAAAAGCTTCACCATTAGGCAAGTCGAATCTTGCGTGCATACCAATAGCATCTATACTACCTCCATAGCCAGAAGTACCAGCTAAAGTGATAACTTGTTGCGTAGCAATAACTATTTTGCGTATGGTATTATCAAATTGATCAGTTACGAAAAGATTGCCTTTACCATCATATCTAATTGCAGAGGGATATATAGATGCAGATGTACCAATCCCATCAACCTCAGGTCCGCCGTTCATATTACCGACAAATGTTGTTACAACACCTGTCGAAATTACAATTTTTCGTATTAAACTATTAGTTTGATCAGCCACAAACAGGTTGCCATTTCCATCATATGTAATTCCCCATGGTGTATTGAAAGTTGCGGCAGTTCCGGTTCCATTTGCCGAACCAGCCCCAAGTTGGCCGGCCAAGGTAGTTACAGATCTAGTTGAAATTACAATTTTTCGTATTAAGTTATTGCCCTGATCGGTAACAAACAGGTTGCCATTTCCATCATACGCGATTCCCCATGGAAGACTAAAACTTGCTGCCGTACCGGTTCCATTTGCCGAACCACCTGTTACATTGCCCGCTAAAGTACTTACTGCACCAGTTGATATCACGATTTTTCGTATCAAGTTGTTACTTGCATCTACAACATATAAATTCCCCTTTCCATCAAGTGCAACATCAGACGGGTTACTAAAACTTGCTGCAGTGCCTGTTCCATTTGCCGAGCCACCTGTTAGATTACCGGCTAGTGTAGTAACCATACGGGTTGCAAAATTCATTTGTCGTATAAGGTTATTATGGTAGTCAGGTATATAAAGATTAGCAGAATCAGCAGCCAATCCATTTAGCACATTAAATCTTGCTGCGGTACCTGTGTCATTTATTGCTCCTGGAGTACTAGCTTTACCTGCAATAGTGGTTATAATTTGCGAGCTTGCCAGAGTAACTAAAGAAATAAAAAACAGAAAAAATATAATCTTTCTCATGGGAGTGATTTATTAATCAAATATACTTCAATTTTATTTCTATACTATTATCAATGATGTGCTATATATGCAGCAACTCAGGTTCAGGCAGGTGCAAAAAAACGAACAGATACTGAGTTTAATATAAAAAGCCCCGCAATCGCAGGGCTTTTCACTTATTCCTTATTCCTTATCCCGATAGCTATCGGGACTTACCCCTTAACCAAGCTATGTTCTCCTAAAAATTTCAACACGCTTTGTTCAATGGCTTTTTCAGGCTCAGCACCTTCCGATACCGGTACAAATTTCTCTCCGATGATCTGCTCGTAAAGTTCCATGTAACGGTTCGATATGGCTGTAACAACCTCATCGGTCATTACCGGTAACTTTTGCCCTTCCAGACCCTGAAAGTTGTTTGCAATTAACCATTCACGTAAAAACTCTTTCGATAATTGCTTTTGGTGTTCCTTCTTTTTCTGGCGATCTTCATACCCTTCTTTATAAAAATACCTTGATGAATCAGGTGTATGGATTTCATCTATCAAATATATCTTGCCATCATGCAGTCCGAACTCATACTTGGTATCAACCAATATCAGTCCGCGTTTAGCAGCCATTTCAGTGCCGCGCTTGAACAGCATACGGGTGTAATGCTCCAGTTGCTCGTAATGTTCTTTCGATACAAGTCCCTTCTTAATAATGTCGCTTTTCGAAATATCTTCATCATGCCCTACATCAGCCTTGGTAGTAGGAGTAATAAATGGTTCACGGAACATATCGTTCTCATGCATGCCTTCCGGTAAACGTACACCGCAAATTTCGCGCTTGCCCGATTTGTACTCTCTCCATGCATGGCCGCTCAGGTAACCACGTATAACCATTTCTACCTTAAATGGTTCGCAAAGCTTACCAACGCTCACCATAGGGTGCGGTACGCCCATTATCCAGTTAGGCACTATGTCGGCCGTAGCTTTCATAAAGTGTGCTGCTATCTGGTTAAGCATTTGTCCTTTGTAAGGTATGCCGCGTGGCAATACAATATCAAATGCCGATACCCTGTCACTTACTATCATAACAAGCATTTCGTCATTAATGTTGTACACATCGCGTACTTTTCCTTTGTAAAAACTCTTTTGATTTGGAAAATGGAAGTTGGTTGCTGTTATAGTTTTCATTTCTGTTTATTGTTTGGTTTGTAGTTTCAACGCTGTTTCTGTATCATAAATGCTCAATATCTTTCTCACCAGTTTGTGACGCACCACGTCGTTCACATCAAGGTGAATAATATCAATACCCGGCACATTATTGAATATTTTAATTGCCTGTGTAAGGCCCGATGGTTGTTTGAACGGAAGATCTGTCTGTGTAACGTCGCCTGTAACAATGAACTTGGCAGAGCTACCCATACGTGTCAGGAACATCTTCATCTGGCTTTCGGTAGCATTCTGCGCTTCATCTAATATTACAAATGCATTGTTCAATGTGCGGCCACGCATAAATGCAAGCGGAGCAACTTCAATAATTTTGTTCTCTAAATAGTTGGTTAGCTTATCAGCCGGCAACATATCAAACAATGCATCGTATAAAGGTTGGAGGTATGGGTCAAGTTTTTCTTTCAGGTCACCGGGCAAAAAACCTAAGTTCTCTCCGGCTTCCACAGCAGGGCGGGTAAGTATTATCTTACGCACTTCCTTGTTCTTCATGGCACGCACGGCCAGCGCCACAGCGGTATAAGTTTTACCGGTACCCGCAGGGCCTACGGCAAACATAAGGTCGCTCTTATACGAGCTTTGCACCATCCGCAACTGGTTTGGGGTACGGGCTCTTACCACAACACCGTTATTGCCATATACTATTATGTTCTCATCGGTTGTTCCGCCGGCAGTTTCCTGTCCGTGGCCGGGGCTTTTAATAATACGGTCAATATCTATTTCGTTCAAGGCATGGTACTTGCGGAAGTGCTCCATCATCCAGTATATCTTTCTTTCCAATGCCTCCAGGTCGTTCTCTTCACCTGTTATGCGTAAAGCATCGCCGCGTGCCACTATTTTAATGTTCGGAAAATGCTCCTTTATTATTCCCATCTTGGAGTCATTAATTCCGTAAAGCTCAACGAGCGGGATGTCTTTGATAAAAATTTCTTTTTCAGCCATTGGAAGTATTTAGATGATGTGCCGTAAAAGTACACTAAGGGTTTTTATGTTACTTTTGATGTTTATAAAAAGATTTCCACAATTGGGGCATTTTTACCAGCAATAGTTACTATGCCGATAATTACACTAACTACCGATATGGGTACCTCCGGATATTACGTGGGGAGTGTAAAAGCCGCTATTTTAAGTCTGTTTCCTGAAGCTACCATTGTCGATATCAGCCACCATATCAAGCCTTTCCATATCAGTTCGGCCGCTTTTGTTATCCGTAATGTGTATAACCAGTTTCCTAAGGGTACGGTTCATATTGTATCGGTCGATTCGCTGAACGCAAGTTCACCCCGGTTCCTTGCCATTCAGGCAGATGGGCATTATTTTGTAGGTGCCGACAATGGCCTTTTCAGTCTGGCGCTCGAAAAACAACCCGACAGGGTAGTGGAGGTAAGCATAGCACAGGATTTTAACTCGTTTACCTTTCCGGCACGTGATGTGTTCACTAAAGTGGCTGTTCACCTGGCTAAAGGCGGAGCCATAGATGTGGTAGGTAAAGATTCTGCCAATTACCTGCGCCCTACCGCATGGCAACCAACTTACGATGCCAATGGTATTACGGTGGTGGTGGTGTATACCGACGAATATGGCAATTGCATCTGTAACCTCGATAAAAACCTGTTCCAGCAGGTGGCAAAGGGCAGGCCTTTTGTAATTGATGTAAAAGGCTATGAAATTGAAGCGCTTTCTACTACCTATAGCCAAAACCCGAAAGGGGAGATAGTGGCTTTGTTTGCCAGCTCGGGGCTGTTAGAGCTTGCCATAAACCATGGTAACCTTGCCGAGCTTATCGGCATCAAGGAAGGTGACATGGTTAAGGTAATATTTGGTTGATCTCTCCCTCTCATTTCAGGAGAGAGTAGGGTGAGGTCGTGTGTTTTTAATTTTACAATGGGTTTCTTAATCTCAATACTCAATACTAAAATCTCATTACCATAAATTCGGGGCGATTCTTACTCCCTGCTTGCCGGTCTTTTCTAAACTAGTACCTTTTGCGGCTAACCCGTGCCCACCTTTTGCCTAGTACTTTATTTGCGTTAGGGATTACTCGTATCTCGTTTATCATTTAAGGAACTCGTGAGGCTTCGCGTTGTAGCGTATAACGCTCAAAGGGAAATAAGAGGCAAGTCATTTTCTTGTCAGACCTTTCCTGATCCTTTACTGTTAGCCATTTCAGCCCTCTTGCCATATCTATTACAGCTTTTCCTTATTTCTGTGTTTTGCACTTCTTTGCTATATATCTTTGTTAATTCAAATTTGTACTTAACAAGTGAAAGGTAACACCCTTATAATAGACGATGAAGATAAGCTTCGGTCTCTGCTAACCCGAATAATCGGGCTTGAAGGATACAGTGTTATAGAAGCATCAACCATCAAAGAGGGATTGAAAAAACTCGAGAAGGAACCAATAGATGTAGTTATTACCGATGTTAAATTACCTGATGGGAATGGAGTTGAACTAACTCAAAAAATAAAATCACTTTATCCTCAAATTGAAATTATAGTCATTACAGCATATGGAACTATTAATGACGGTGTAAAGGCTATAAAAAATGGCGCTTTCGATTATATTGTAAAGGGCGATGATAATGATAAGATCATTCCCCTTTTATATCGTGCAGCAGATAAAGCTCAATTGCAACAACGTATTCATCAACTTGAGAAAAAAGTAGGAAAAAAATATAGTTTCGAAAGTATAATTGGTACTTCAAAACAAATTAAGAATGCCATTGATATTGCCCAAAAGGTGGCGGCTACAGATGCTACTGTTCTGTTATTAGGCGAAACAGGAACGGGTAAGGAGGTATTTGCGCAAGCTATTCACTACACAAGTAATAGAAAGAATAAGAATTTTGTTGCAGTAAATTGTTCAGCACTTGGTAAAGAGTTACTCGAAAGCGCTTTGTTCGGGCATAAAGCCGGAGCATTTACAGGAGCAATTAAAGATACCAAAGGCTTATTTGAAGAAGCAAACGGAGGCACTATTTTTCTCGATGAGATCGGGGAAATGGATAAAGACCTGCAATCGAAACTGTTACGTGTGTTGGAAACAAGCGAGTTTATGAAAGTAGGAGAAAGCACAGCTACTAAGGTAGATGTGCGCGTAATAGCTGCTACCAACCGTGATTTGCAGAAAGAAGCGGAGAATGGAACTTTCAGGGCGGACTTGTATTATCGTCTCGCCGTTTTTCAAATTTCATTACCCTCATTACGAGAGCGCCAGAAAGATATAGAACTTATAGCACAACATTTTCTTACACAGTTTTCAGAAAAGGTGAATAAAAAAAAACCTGAAATGAGCGTTGATTTTATTGAAAAACTGAAAGCATATGATTGGAAAGGTAATATTCGTGAACTGAAAAATGTAATGGAACGCATTGCCATTCTTTCAGTCAATCCGGTTCTTACAGTTGACGACCTTCCTTTTGAAATAAGAAATTGTAGTGCAGGACATGGTAATTTGTCATTCTCTCTTTTTGAAGTGGAGAAGCAACATATTCAAAAAGTACTGGAATATACCAAGGGAAATAAAACTGAAGCGGTAAAGCTTTTAGGTATTGGGTTGACAACATTATATCGAAAATTAGAGGAATATAAAATCACATAATGGCCAAATTTCAACGAAATATTTATAATCAAGTACTACGAGCTATAATAGAGGTCGGCTCTGTAATTTTTCTGTTCTACTCTAACCTGCTTATGGGAGAATTTACCCATTCAAATAGTACACCCGGGAAAACTTTTAGTGTTGCCATTAACGACATCTTCACAGAAGTCAACTTTTCTATCGCAATTATTACCGGTATAATTGGGTATGCTGTGTTTGAATTTTTGAGAAAAAAATTCAGGTAAGCTTACTTTCTTAACCTTCATGCTTTCCAAAATGATAATTACCCTACCAAAATGGAAGGGTAATTGCTGGCCAATTCCAATCTGATTTACACGGAAATCTTAGTTATGTATTGATAATCAATTATATATAATCAGTTTGATTTGTTGGCACAAGTAATTGGCATGGTTATTGGTTACATGTTTGTATAAAAAGCAAATATGGAAACTAAACATGAAGTTATTCAGGGTGCAGATGTAAAAACAATACTTGCAAATAGCATTCCTGAATTACAAATAGAACGACCCGCAGAATGTACACTATGTAATGTATTAGACAAGTTTGCCGACTATACGATTGAGCTCATAAAAAACGGAAACCTTGCTATTATTGGTGACTGCTTTAATGCAGCAGGTCAATTATATGAGGAAGGCAGCACTGAAGTGAAAAATGCCATAGAAAATGTATACGTTTTTTCTATAACTATTTTCTTCGATATGGCACATGCAGCATCTAAACAGGTTAAAGAACTTTTACCGGCATGCCTGAAGAAAGAATACCATAAACAAGCTTCGTGTGGTCACCCATAATTAAACAATTGAGGAATATCATATACCTGACTGAGGAATGTCATATGTAAGGGTACTCTATTGCATGACTTTTGAACAATAAGAAATATCGCAAAAAACAAAGTTGAAATTTTAAATAACATAATAGTATGATGACACTTGTTCTTTTCCTCGGATGTCTTGTAGGTATGTGGTTACTCTTTAAATCAATTAACTTTTTCGATAAAATTTAAAATTATGATCATACTATTTATTTTATGCATTGCAGTTTTCTGCTACCTGGTTTATGCACTGATTAAACCCGAAAAATTTTAGCTGACAAAATGTATTTATCCTATTTGTTATGAACACAGAGATTACAGGTATTATTGTTACGTATGGCATAACTTTACTATTAGCCATTCCATTGGGAAGGTATATAGCCAAAGTATTTGCCGGAGAAAAAGTATGGACTGATTTTCTTAAGCCATTTGAACGCCTTATTTATCGTCTTTCAGGTATTGACCCTACAGAAGAGATGACCTGGAAAGGCCATATGAAGACAATGCTGACCATAAGCTCGTTATGGCTTATTTATGCATTCTTTGCACTCCTATTTCAGGATAAACTCCCCTTGAACCCAGATCATAATCCGGGCCAAACACCTGACTTAGCTTTTAATACAGCCATAAGCTTTTTAGTAAATTGTAACCTGCAAGATTATAGTGGTGAAACAGGAGCAACCTATTTCACTCAACTGTTTGTGCTAATGTTTCTGCACTTTGTGAGTGCCGCATCTGCAATTGCAGCTATGATGGTGATTTATAAAGGGATGAAAGAAAAGAGTGTTACTACACTCGGTAATTTCTGGGATTTCTTTGTAAAAAGCATAACCCGTTTTCTCCTTCCGGGATCTGTACTTATTGCAATAATATTGGCATTTAATGGCACGCCCGCAAGTTACAAAGCTAAGGACACAGTAATAACCATGCAGGGCGATACTACACAGGTATCTCGTGGCCCTGCTGCTGCTATGATAGCCATTAAGCACTTGGGTACAAATGGCGGAGGATGGTTTGGCGCTAACTCAGCTCACCCATTTGAATGTCCTAACTATTTAACCTATATGCTTGAAATGATAGCGCAGGTCGTTATACCTATTGCATTGGTATTCGCCTTAGGGTTTTATTTGAAAAAGAAAAAATTGGCTTATGTAATTTTTGGGGTAATGACCATTGGAATGTTTATGTTCCTCATCCCAACACTCCAGGCCGAGATACATGGTAATCCTGCTATTGCCCACATGGGTATTAGCCCGGAAAACACAGCAATGGAAGGTAAAGAAGTGCGGTTCGGAATACCTGCTACCGCTTATTGGAGTACGGTTACTACAATTATTTCTACCGGTTCGGCAAGCGGTGCACACGATAGTTATATGCCGATGACTACAGCTATGCAATTAATGGCTATGATGGTAAATTGCTTTTATGGTGGTTGCGGTGCAGGTTTTATGAACTATTATATATTCATCATTATTGCAGTATTTATTTCGGGCCTTATGGTAGGGCGCACGCCTGAGTTTATGGGGCATAAGGTTGAGGCCAAAGAAATGAAGATCGCATCTATTGCAGCTTTATTACATCCATTCCTTATACTTTCATTTACAGCGCTTGCATCGTATGTTTTGGTTTACCATCCTGATATCCATTGGGCTTTCCAGCCAAAAAACTGGCTTGGAAACCCGGGGTATCATGGCTTCTCAGAGATGCTTTACCAGAATACATCGGCAGCGGCCAACAATGGTTCCGCTATGGGTGGGTTAACAGGCAATAATATTTTCTGGAACGTAACAACCGGTATTATACTGCTTTTTTCAAGGTTCATACCAATAATAGCTCCGGTGGCTATTGCAGGTATAATGGCACAAAAGAAATATATACCTGAATCAGCAGGTACATTAAAGACCGATACAGGCACATTTGGTTTAATGACCCTTACGGTAGTTCTAATTATAGCTGCACTGGCTTTCTTCCCTGCACTTACATTGGGCCCTTTAGCAGAGCTATTTAATATGAAATAACGATATAGAATATTTGAATTATGACTAGTAACAAAAAAAATACTTCACTCTTTCAAAAAGAGCTGGTAAACGGAGCCTTAAAACAGTCTTTTGTTAAGCTTGACCCAAGGATTCTATGGCATAACCCGGTAATGTTCACAGTTGAAATAGGCACATTAGTAATGGCCATAGTAACTGCGAACATTTTTATCAATCATGATAAAAGCCAGGGTACATTGATGTATAATCTTATCATTACATTAATACTGCTACTCACCGTGCTATTTGCGAATTTTGCTGAAGCGCTTGCTGAAGCACGTGGTAAAGCTCAGGCCGATTCACTTCGTAAAACCAGGGAGGAAACCCCTGCAAAGAAAGTACTGGCCGTTGGCGAAATGTATGTTGACGAAATACAGGTGGTAAATTCATCAACCTTACAGAAAGGCGATGTATTTGTTTGTGAGGCCGGTGATATTATACCCATTGATGGTGAAATAATTGAAGGGCTTGCTTCTATTGATGAGAGTGCTATTACGGGTGAAAGTGCGCCTGTAATCAGGGAATCGGGTGGAGATAAATCATCAGTAACAGGTGGTACAAAAGTACTGTCAGATAAAATAAAGGTGAAAGTAACTGCATCTCCGGGAGAAAGCTTTCTTGATAAAATGATTGCATTGGTAGAAGGCGCATCGCGTCAAAAAACACCAAATGAAATTGCACTTACTATATTGCTTGCTGGCTTTACATTGGTGTTTATTATTGTATGTGTAACCCTTAAGCCATTTGGCGATTATGCACAAACACCAATTACCATAGCCGCTTTCGTGTCCTTGTTTGTTTGCCTTATACCTACAACAATAGGCGGGCTTCTTTCTGCAATTGGTATTGCCGGTATGGACAGGGCATTGCGTGCTAATGTAATCACCAAATCGGGTAAGGCAGTTGAAACAGCCGGAGATATTGATACACTGTTGCTTGACAAAACAGGAACCATTACCATTGGTAATCGTAAAGCAACCAATTTTTATCCTGCACCCGGAGTTGATGATTTTCTTTTCATACAGAATTGCCTTATTGCTTCACTTGCTGATGAAACACCTGAAGGTAAATCAATTGTAGCATTGGCTAAGGAAAGGAATGTAACCGTTCCTACAGATTTTGATATTAAGAAAGTAATGCTTATCAACTTTACAGCTGAAACCCGCAGCAGTGGTATAAATTTAACGGATGGTAAACAGATCAGGAAAGGCGCCTACGACGCTATTAAAAAAATAGCCATAGAAGCAGGTAATTCATTCCCTTCTGAAACGGGTGAAAGAATTAAGGTAATCTCATCAAATGGAGGTACACCACTTGTCGTATCAGAAAATAAGAAAGTAATAGGTGTAATAGAACTACAGGACATTATTAAACCAGGTATTAAAGAACGTTTCGAACGCCTGAGGAAAATGGGTATTAAAACTGTAATGGTAACTGGCGATAATCCACTAACTGCAAAGTATATTGCCGAAAAAGCAGGTGTAGATGATTTTATTGCTGAAGCTAAGCCTGAAGATAAAATGGCGTACATACGGGCTGAGCAGGCTGAAGGCAAATTGGTTGCTATGATGGGTGATGGTACGAATGATGCACCTGCTCTTGCACAGGCTGATGTTGGCGTTGCCATGAACAGCGGTACGCAGGCAGCTAAAGAAGCAGGTAATATGGTCGACCTGGATAATGACCCTACCAAGCTTATTGAAATAGTGGAAATAGGAAAACAGTTACTGATGACACGCGGTACCTTGACAACCTTCAGTATTGCGAACGACGTGGCGAAATATTTCGCTATAGTTCCGGCACTGTTCATTGTTACTATACCATCATTGCAAGCATTGAATATTATGGGGCTTAAGAGCCCTGAAAGTGCAATACTTGCTGCTGTTATATTTAATGCCATAATCATTCCATTGCTTATTCCATTGGCATTAAGAGGTGTAGAATATAAACCGATTGGTGCAAGTGCTTTGTTAAGACGTAACTTATTGATTTATGGCCTGGGTGGTATTATTATACCATTTATCGGAATAAAACTGATCGATATGGCTCTTGGCTTATTTATGTAAATTTTAAAACAGAAACATTATGAAAAAATATCTTTTACCCTCCTTAAGACTTACAGCCGTGTTGCTGGTCTTGCTGTGCATATTGTATCCTTTGTTTATTGCAGCAGTTGCCAAATTGGCTCCCGGAGGAGGAGATGGTGTTACAGTTTCCTATAGAGGAAAAGTAGTAGGTTATGAAAATATCGGGCAGGGCTTTAAAAACGACAAATATTTTCAACCACGCCCATCAGCAGTAGGTTATAATGCAGCGGGTTCAGGTGCAAGTAATAAAGGTCCTACAAATCCTGATTACCTAAAATCGGTACAGGCAGCTATTGATACTTTTATGGTACATAACCCGGGAGTTAACAAAGCAGATATTCCTGCTGAGCTGGTAACGGCATCGGGCAGCGGATTAGACCCTGATTTAAGCCCTGTGGGTGCTAAAATTCAAGTTAAGCGTGTGGCTGCATTGCGCCATATCTCTGAACAAGATTTAATGAAGCTGGTTGATGAACATACAGAAAAGCCATTATTGGGTATTTTTGGACCAGCAAAAGTAAATGTTCTGAAATTGAATATTGCGCTCGATGAAATGAAAGCGCTTAATAAATAATAATCAGTAAATTAGTAAACAGATATAAATCAACACAACTATGAACACAGGAAAAACAGCGTTACTTGCATTAGCGGCTTTAGCGCTTACACAACAAGCTAATGCGCAGACAACACCTGCAAAAGATACGGTCAAAAAAATAGCTGACCAGGTTCCGTTTGACAACATGGATCAATCTTGGGTGAATGGAAATGACCGCAGGGATTCTTCGGTGTTTCATATTCCATATTTCACCCCGGAAATTTTCGTGGATGCTAATATAACCACAACCAGTGCTAATCCAATAGACCATACTGTTGTTGGTTCAACCGCTCTTGCCCGCAATGATGAAATGGATATTTCACAATTGGGCTTTGGTGGTGATTTTAACTATAACGGAGCACGCGGAAGATTTATGACCCAGTTGGGAACCCGCGATGAAGTTGTTCCAAGGAATGATTATAGTCCGTATCGTGGCCAATACGACCTTACAGATGCTTATCGGTATATTAGCGAGGCATACGGAGGTTATCACTTTAATGTATGGCATGGTATCAATGTTGATGGGGGATTATTTATGTCGTACATTGGTCTTAATTCATACTACCAGGTTGAAAACTGGGATTACCAGGCTTCCTATACATCTGATAATACACCATGGTTCTTTAATGGAATACGTACCCAGATATTTCCAAGTAATACATTAAAGATAGAAATATGGTTAATTAACGGATGGCAGAGTTATGCCACTTTTAATTCTAACCCTGGATTTGGTGGAAACATTACATGGATGCCTAATGAAAATGTTAAACTTTTAACTAACGATTATTATGGACAAGATGATGCCGGTTTATTGGGCAGGCATCGGTTCCACTCTGATAACAGTTTCTTGGTAAGGTATTTCCACAGACCTAAAACATCGAGCGGCGTTACTCAAATGGCATTCTCTTTAACAGGTGATATTGGTGAGGAATCTGGTGATGGAGTAAATGGCTTTAATAATTTCAAAACGGGTGATGCTACGGACGGCTATGCCCAGTACTTTGCCAGTGCCATGTTTTATAATAGAATATGGTTTGCACATGGTAAATTGGCCTGGATGATAGGCGGTGGTGTTATGACAAACCCAGGCCGTTACCTGGTTCTTGAGCCAACAGGCCAGGCTAGTGATCTTCCAACTCCAACTGCCATAGCAATGTCAAATGGAACGATATTGCAAACAACTACCCAGGAAGGGATTGATCCTTTTACCCAAAACCCGGGTGACCAGTTTAGCGCATGGGATTGTTCAACTAATATTGCATGGATGCCTAATCAAAGTATTGAATTTAAATTGGAATTATTACACCGTCAGGCTAATGTACCTTATTTTGCAGGCCCGGGTGGCGTTACTTCACCAAACGGATATAATACATACCCAGTCCTTACACAATTGCCTAATGGAACTCTTGTTCCTACTTCAGGATGGACACCTGACCTTGTAAAAGCTGAGAACCGTATTATCATTGCTATTCTTTTCAGAATATAATTGATAATAGCAATAACTTTGCGCTATGCCTGAAGAAAGAGAGCAAAACGCAGAACATTTCCTTGAACTTATCCGCAAATCAAAGCGTGGTAAGTTCAAGGTTTATATAGGCATGAGCGCTGGTGTAGGTAAAACATACCGCATGTTGCAGGAAGCTCACACCTTATTGAAAAATGGTATTGACATACAATTGGGTTATATAGAAACCCATAACCGAAAAGAAACACATGAATTATTGGAAGGCCTTCCGGTAATACCACGCCGGAAGCTTTTTTATAAAGGAAAAGAGTTGGAAGAAATGGATACCCAGGCCATTATTAATACTCATCCGGAAGTAGTGATCATTGATGAGCTGGCCCACTCGAACATTGAAGGCAGTAAACATGAAAAGCGCTGGCAGGATGTGTTCGAAGTATTGGACGCAGGAATAAATGTTATAAGCGCGGTAAATATTCAGCATATAGAAAGCTTGAATGAGGAGATCCAAAAAATAACCGGCATAGAGGTAAGCGAACGTATACCTGACAGGGTGTTACAAGCTGCAGATGAGGTTGTAAATATTGACCTTACTGCTGACGATCTGATAGTTCGCCTGAAAGAAGGCAAAATATATGATAAAACAAAAGTGGAAACAGCGCTTAAGAATTTCTTTCAGGCTGAAAAGATACTACAGCTCCGGGAGCTGGCCCTGAGGGAAGTTACATCGCAGGTTGAACGGAAAATTGAAAATGAAATTCCCAGAAATATTGCAACACGTCCGGAACGATTTCTGGCATGTGTAAGTTCAAATGCTGATGTATCGAAAATGATAATAAGAAAAGCTGCAAGACTGGCGTCATATTACAATTCAAAATGGTATGTATTATATGTTCAGACTGAGAAAGAAAACTCTGATAATATTGAGCTATCTGCCCAACGCCATTTAATAAACAATTTTAAGATGGCAACCGAGCTTGGCGCTGAAGTAATTCAGGTTAATGGCAAAAGTATAGCGGCTGCTATTATTGAAACCGCAGAACAAAAAGAGATCACTACTATTTGTATTGGTAAACCTCATTTTAATTTACTTCAACTGATCATGAGTGGTGGTGTGTTCAACCAGTTGTTACAAAAAATGTCTTCATCTGAAATCGACCTGATAATTCTCTCGTAATGAAATTGCGCATTAAAACCAAGTTATCTCTTGGGTTGACTTTTTTCTTTATTATGATCGTTTTAATTGCCGCGGTTGGATTGTTTGCAATTAATCGCCTTGCCGATGAATCGAAGAATATATTGAAGGCTAATTATGAAAGTATAGAGTATTCTGAAAATATGCAGCAGGCCATTGACGCGTACGAAACAAAAGAGCCGGAAGCGCTGAATAAATTCGAGAAGAACTTAAAAGCACAGGAAAATAATATAACCGAAGTCGGAGAACAAGACGCAACTGCTTCGGTGCGTGAAATGTTTGAAAGGCTTAAAACCGCTGATTCGGTTACAACACAAAAACTTGAGAAAGACTTACGTGCAGGCCTTTATAAGATAAGCGATCTGAATACCAATGCCATTGTAAGAAAGAATAATGAAACGCAACAAACCGCAGATAAATTGAAAATTTATTTAGCCATACTGGCAACCGTAGCTTTTCTTATTTCGTTTACTATGCTTATGAATTTCCCTGGATATATTGCCGATCCCATCAGTAAACTTACAGAGGGTATAAAACAAATAGCCAATAGGAACTATTCACAACGGATACATATTGAGAAAGGGGATGAGTTTGGAGAATTAGCCGAAGCCTTTAATACAATGGCTCAAAAGCTCGACGATTATAACAACAGCAACCTGGCTAAAATCATATTTCAGAAAAAACGGATTGATACAATCATTAACAACATGAAAGACCCTATTATAGGGCTTGATGAGAATAGAAAAATACTTTTTGTTAATTCATCTTCTATAAAAATATTAGGCATCAATGCATCTGAACTTATTGGTAAATACGCACCCGATGTTGCCTTAAAGAATGATCTGTTAAGAGCACTTATTTCTACTGAAGAAGGAGCTACCCCGCTTAAAATATATGCCGATAACAGAGAAAGTTATTTCACAAAAGAAGTACTGAAAATAACAGCTGATGAACAACCTATTGGTGAGGTTATTATACTAAAGAATATCACCCAGTTTAAAGAGCTCGATCTTGCTAAAACTAATTTCATAGCTACTGTATCTCATTCGTTAAAAACACCTATTTCATCAATTAAAATGAGCCTGAAACTATTGAGTGATCAAAGAGTAGGAAACACAAATGAGGAACAAAAGCAACTTATTAATCACATACAGGAAGATAGTGAACGCTTGCTTAATATTACAAGTGAGCTTTTAAATATGACACAAGTAGAGACCGGTAACATTCAGCTTAACTTCAGGCAAACCAACCCTAAGGAGATTGTGGACTACGCAGTAGATGCAATAAGAATGCAAGCTGAGCAGAAACACGTTGCACTTGAAATAATTTGCCCTGAAAAAACAAAGAAAGTATTGATCGATCCGGAGAAGACCGTATGGGTAATGGTCAATTTACTATCGAATGCACTTAGATATAGTCCTGAGAACAAAAAAATGATAGTTCAGGTTACTGAAAATGAATCTGACATTGAATTCTCGGTAAAAGATTTTGGTATTGGTATTCCGGATAAGTATAAAGACCGTTTGTTTCAAAGGTATTTCCAGGTTCCGGGTAGTTCAAGAAGTGGAACAGGTTTAGGCCTGGCCATATCAAAAGAGTTTATAGAAGCTCAGAATGGCAAGATTGGGGTAGAAAGTAAAGTGGGTGAAGGAAGTAGGTTTTACTTTGCGTTACCTGTGGTATAAAAGAACTTCAAATTTATAACATCTGTCTATCCAAAGACTTTTTTGTGGCTGATTTTTGCGACTAACTCTTGCAGTTATTAATATTCACAGGCATTTTAGGAAATGCGAGTACTATAGCATAAACCCCACAGCCGACCATAGGAGGCGAGGAGTTGTAATGTAAAGCCCGACCCGTAGGGAACGCTCAAATAATAGAAAAATAATAATGCTTTGTTTAACTCCTAATTGATCTTAAACACTTCTACATGTTTTTGAATCAAAGGAAAGAACTCCAGGAAATCATTTTTATATAAGTCGAAGTTTTTCTCAAGTTCGCTTACTGCTTCATCCATAGGGGAGTAATACTTCATGCGTTCCGATAATCCTTTTAAGGCACGTCGCAATCCTTCGATCTTTGCATACGATAATAGCCAGTTGTACTTACTCATATACGTAAGTATCACCTTGCTTTTTTCAGGCATGTGTTCCTGATAGGCACGTAATATATCGTAAACGTCTTCGCTGAATTGTTCTAATGATTTATCTGAATAATCATCCCAGTAGCGTGCTAAAAAATGATCGTAAAACATGTCGGTAATAACACCTGAGAATTTACCGTAGGTAGGAGCAAGGCGGTGAATGCTTTGGCGGTAAACGGGATGGGTATCGGAAAAAAAATCAATGGAACGATGCATAACTATACCATCGGCAATACGTTTCGGGTAATCGTTAAACTTGTTTCCCTTTACCGAATCGGCAATGAAATTTCCAATAATAAGTTCTTCTTCTTTTCCTGCAAGGTATAAGTGCGCAAGAAAATTCATGATGGATCAGTTAAAGACATGGAACGCAGATAACGCAGATTGTTTATGATATAATACATGGTTTTATCTGTGAACATCTTATTTAGTCTGCGTCATCTGCGTTCTAATTACGGAGTCTGCGTTCTAAGATATTAATTAAGGGTCGGGTCTTCAGGGAAATCTGCTACGATAGAATATTTCCCTCCCAATCCTTTTAAAATATCTTTCCAAAGGTTTTTGTTGAACTTCGCTTTTACATATTCAACACCACCCGGCAGCACTATCCACGAATTATCTTTCAGCTCTTTTTTTAATTGTCCTGCTGCCCAACCTGAATAGCCCACAAAAAAACGTATGTCCTTCGGGGTTATTTTTTTTATATCAATAAGGTTTTTGAGTGTGGTATAATCTCCGCCTAAAAACAGGCCGGGTATTATTTCCTGTCCGCCTTCAATAAGGTCGGGCTTGGTATGCAGGTAAAATAACTGATCGGAATTTACAGGGCCACCATAATACAGTTCATCATCAAACTCAGGGAAATCGTCAATAGCTTGCGAAGGGGTAACGTTCAGTTTACGGTTTATAATAAAACCCATGGTACCCTTTTCGTTATGTTCGGTAAGCATTATTACAGAACGTTTGAATTCAGGGCTTTCCATAAATGGCTCTGCCAGCAACAGTTTCCCCTTTTCAGGCTTTGGCTGCTTAACGAATATGGACGAGAAGTCTGTAACGTTCTTTGGCATTTTCTGTTTATCGCTTTTTATTTTCCAGCATTTCAAGGGCTGCAACTGCGGCATCGGCACCTTTATTGCCATGCTTGCCACCGCTACGTTCCCTTGCCTGTTGTAATGTATTGGTAGTAAGTACACCAAATATAACGGGAATATTATACGTTAAGTTAAGGTTCATAATGCCTTGTGCGGCCGCCTGTGAAATAAAATCGAAATGAGGTGTTTCACCTTTAATTATGCAGCCTAAGCATAATACTGCACTTGCTTCGTGATCGTTTATAAGCCATTGTGCTGCAAGGGGTAATTCAAAACTACCGGGTGCCTGCATTATTACTATATCAGTTGTTTTAATGCCGGCTTTTTTCAGCACATCAAGCGCGCCTTTTAATAAAGCATCTGTAATATCGTTGTGCCATTGAGCCACAACAATTCCAATCTTCTTATTTGAAACAGAAAATTTACGTGCCGATGGCTTATTAGCTGAAGGACGTGATGCCAATAGCGTAAAATTTAATTATTGAGCTGAACCTGTATGTGCCTTTGCTCTTGCAATATATTTTTCTATATCCTGAGCTTCCTGGCTGCCGTGGTACTGTGTATTAATGTTCTCGTACAAACTCAGCGCCTGTGAATAATCGCCTTTTAATTCGCATACAAAAGCCGCTTTCTTTAAGAAGATAGGTGCGGTAAGGTCATTATCATTTCTTTTTACAGCCTTTAAATAGTCTTCAAGTGCAGCATCGTTATGGCCCAGTTGCATTTCTGCATCGCCCATAAGGCCTGCAGCTATAGGGCTGATCATAATATCACCTGCATCGAATTTTTCGAGATAATCAAGTGCTTTCTGGTAGTCTTTCTTTTGAAAGTAACAAACACCTAAATAGTAATTAGCTGTGTGCCCTATTTTGGTAGAACCATATCCGTCAACAACCGATTCAAAAATAGGAATGGCTTTATTAATAGAATCCATTGCGAACAAACGTTGTGCAGGGTAAATGACTGCTTCAGCTTCTTTCTCCTGACCCGGCATATACCAATAGGTATAAGCAAAGTAACCTGCTACAGCAACAAGTATTATAGTAGTAATGGTCGAAACCCTTTTCTTGTTCTTTTGAAAGTAATCTTCTACGTTGCTCCAACGTGATTCTATATCGAGCATTACGTCTTTGTTTTCGTCAGCCATTGGTGTTTTCTAATTTTAAAGGGTGCAAAAATAGTGTTTATTTGGAAACGGAGCCATTTATGAACTAAGATTTAAGAATTCAGAGCGAAAACTGCCCGTAATACTTATGAATTATGAGTGATAAGTACTTTCCACCAAATCTTAGTTCTTATATCTTAATTCTTAAATAATAGCAGCCATAGGCTTACCGCGCTCATTACAATCATAATGGCGTCTTCAATAATGGTAACCGTGCTCATAGGTAGGTTAAACACAGCGCCCAGGCAGGCACACTGTATCTTTTGTTTGTTGAGAACACTTTGTAATACGCCAATAATGCTTATGCTCATAACAAGCAATGTTGCGGCATTGCTCCACAGCATATAGGCCGGAATAAGAAATGAAATGCCCAGTACTAATTCTATAAAAGGATATATGTATCCGTATACCTTCCAGCGTTTGGCAATAATATCGTAGCCGCTGTAACTCATGGCAAAGCCGGGCACATCTAATAGCTTAAAGAGCGAGAATACTAAAAAGAAACCTGCCATAAAATGGCTCATCCATTGCATGGGTATAAAATGCCCCTGCAGGTATTGTATAAGCAGGGTAATTGCAGTTATATAGCCGAATATCAAAAATATGGGCAAATAGGTTTTTAATGTAACAGGTTGTTCTTCGATAGAGGAGGGCGTTGCATTTGCCTTGGCTAAATCAGTAAGACTATATTTTGTTCCTGCCAGGGCTGCGGCTAACACAGGTGTACTTATATGCTGCTGCATGGTTATTTCAGCCTCTTGTTTTTCAAGGTTTACATTAACCGATGTTACTCCCTCAACCTTTGAAAGCTTTTGCTGAACCGATGAAGCGCAACCATTACAGGTCATGCCTGTTATATTATATGTGTGTGTCATAAATTAATACAAAGGTATTCCAATTCAATAGCATCATTATTAAGCAGAATATTATTTTAACCTATAAATGAAAACCCAAGATGTTTTATTTTCCTTTCAATCGGAACACCAGTAATTGTCCTCATAGTATCTTCTACATTAGGTGCCATAAGCGATGTAATAACTATTTCGTTTCCTGATGAAGTATATATTTTGGCATAGTAATAATCTTCAAATGGGACCAATCTCACTTTATTTCCTCTGTACTTCGAAGGTGCCATGAAAACAATAATTTTGTTTATCTCACTAAATTCTATGGTTTCTGATTTGCTGGCTTTATTAGTCCAGATAAGTTTTGCTTGTTCCGGTAAAATATCAAGCACTGTTCTATGATTATAGTAATAATATTGAAAATGAAGAAAACAATTCGGTATTGCAAAAATTAAATATAATATAGACCACAAACTAATAGAACCCTGATCAAATCCGCTCTTATTCGCATAATATAGAAGTAAAGCAACCATAGCTAAAGTAAACATCATAAAAGCACTTATAGCTTTAAATGTATTACCGTACGTTATTCGATATTGCATATAAATGCTAAAGTAAATATATAATTGGAGATGTGAAGAAACTATTACCTGTGGTGTGGATTAGTAAAAGCACTTGGTAGTTTACCAAATATTTCAGGTGAGAAAGCGGCTACAGAAGCTGAATCTATTTGCTCTGCCTTGCTATCCTGAAATACAGGCGCGGCATTAAGATCGTACTTGGTATGTGTGCTATCGGGTGCTTCGGGCGATGTCATATTTACATGTTCAAGGAAATACCTGTACTTCACGGGCCCGCCCATAGTGCCTTTATCAACAGTATTCAGGTAAAAGTCCTTACCCGAGTAATGCATATTACCCCTTTCATCTTTATATGAAGGGGCTGCCTGGCCATTAACAACATAGGTTTGTATATATACATCAACTACGGCTACATGGCTGCCCAAATGGGTAAATGCAAAGCATGGCGCTAAGGTGAGAAACGCAAAGACAAGAATTACTATGATTCGCCTTGCAGGCCGCATAACCGATAAGTTTAGGGTAGCTTTTCTCGCCGAGAATAGATTTACACTATCAAATATACGAAAAAAAATCAATACCAGTGCTGTGCTTAGCTTGCAGTATTAGTTAATATACTTCTTATAGTATTCAATAACCTTTTCTTTGTTCTTGGTCACAAAATCAAGGTATTGGTCATAAAAATCGCGGTGGTAGCAGGTAACCAACACATAACAATCAAGATATCCGTCTTTCTGCATGCTTCTTGCCTGGTCAAGCATAGGGTCGGTGCTGTTAGCAAGCATTTCTTCCCAGCTATATACCTCAAGGTAATTCGATTTTGTTAATGAACTTGGAGTTGTAATTATTCCCTTGGTATTGCAATTGGCTTTTATTTTATCCAAGGCAGCCTGGTAAAAGGTCCATGGCGCTTTCACCTTATCTTCTTTATCAGGTATATACCTGTTAAGATCACTCTTGCCATCATCTATTTTATTCGGCAACACGGGCCTTGGGGTCCATTTAATAGTAAGTTTCTGGTGGTTAAGGTAAGCCGCATCATCAAGCTTTTGTTCCAACGAATAATCAGGGTAAACAGTCATTGCATTTATAGATGCTTCAAGCGCATCGCTGTATTTACCTTCTTTAGCATAAGCATCTACAAGGTATTTGCGTGGCTCAAGCAGGTTAGGGAATTTTTCAACATCTCCTTTCCAAATATCAGCTGCTTCAGAATAAAAGCCCTGGAAATAATATGAATCGCCAAGGTACATATTAGCCTTATAAAAATCGGGCTGCTCATCCACCGCACGCTTGTATAGTAACGCCGCCTGCTGGTAATTCTTTTTGCTGAACTGGGCTTCGGCATCGTTAAAATATTTAAGCGCTTTCTGGCTTACATTGGTATCTACCGGTGGGTCGACTGTTAAAATACGTAAGTATGCAGAACACATGCCTGCATCTAACGTAGTTGCAGTTGCCTTGCGCAGGGTGTATAAAAATTTATTATATGCTCTTTTTGATGGTTTAATATTGCCAAGCATGGCAGCTAACTGGTTGCTAAGCGAATCATTCTTTAATGTGTCTGTTTTACCATCTTTTCCCTTCTGGGTAGTTGTAATGGTCATGTTACTGAAAAGGTTATCCGATTGTTTTGCCTGGTTGTATTCCGAATATCTTAACTGTGCAAACAGGTCCCATCCTTTTCCAAAATCAGGATTCTCGGTAAGCAGTTTATCAAGATACTTGTCGGCATCATCGGTTTTCCCTTTATCTATAAGCTCATTTGCTTTGTCTAGTTTTTTGTCGAGTGGGTTTGATTGTGTCATACCCATTGTTACTGAAAACAAAAGGATGAGGGAGAGGATGTACGTTTTTTTCATTGGCTTGAGTGTTTAGGAGGTGTTTTTACAAAGCTAAATATACGTTTTTTTTAATTTCTCATGTTAATAATAGGAATCAGGCAATTATAGTATTGAGTCATTCCTTATCTTTGCAACCCTGTTTTAAAAAATAGTATGGCAAGCGTAAAATTTCCTGACGGAAAAGTAAGAGAATACCCTGATGGTACTACATCACTTGATGTAGCTAAAAGCATTAGTAATTCATTGGCGGCAAAGGTAATTGCAGCCCGTGTAAATGGCCAGGTATGGGATGCCACTCGCCCTTTGACCGGAGATGTGGAGTTAAACCTGCTTACATGGGATGATAAAGATGGTAAATCTACTTTCTGGCATTCATCGGCTCACCTTATGGCTGAAGCCCTTGAAGCCTATTTCCCCGGAATGAAATTTGGTATTGGCCCTCCCATTGAAAACGGGTTTTATTATGATGTTGATCCTGGAGACAAGGTAGTGTCATCGGAAGATTTTAAGAAGATTGAAGATAAAATGCTTGAGCTTGCACGCCTTAAGCAGCCTTATGTGCGTAGCGAAGTAAGCAAAAAAGATGCAATAGAATATTTTACAAAGAAAGACGATAAGTATAAGCTTGATCTGATAAAAGACCTGGCCGACGGAACCATTACATTTTACCAGCAAGGTAGTTTTACTGACCTCTGCCGTGGTCCTCATATTCCCAATACAGGTTTTATAAAAGCTGTAAAGCTTATGAATGTGGCAGGTGCGTATTGGAGAGGTGATGAAAAAAGCAAACAGCTTACACGTATTTATGCCATTACTTTCCCTGATGCCAAGCAACTGGCCGATTACCTGACACTTTTAGAGGAAGCTAAAAAGCGCGACCATAGAAAACTAGGTAAGGAATTAGAACTGTTTACATTCTCTGAAAAAGTGGGCTTGGGCTTACCACTTTGGTTGCCAAAAGGAACCATGTTGCGTGAGCGCCTTGAAAATTTCATGCGTAAAAACCAGCGTGAAGCTGGTTATGTGCAGGTAATTACACCGCATATAGGGCATAAGAACTTGTACATTACATCGGGCCACTACGAAAAATATGGCAAGGATTCATTCCAGCCTATACATACACCGCAGGAAGGCGAGGAGTTCTTTTTAAAACCAATGAACTGCCCGCACCATTGCGAAATATACCGCAGCAGTCCGCGTTCATACCGTGACCTACCTTTACGTTTAGCAGAATTCGGAACCGTATATCGTTATGAACAAAGTGGCGAGTTGCATGGCTTGACCCGTGTACGTGGATTTACACAAGATGATGCCCACCTTTTCTGTATGCCCGAACAGGTTAAGGAAGAGTTCTGCAAGGTTATTGACCTTGTGTTAAAAGTATTTACCACCCTTGGTTTTACTGATTATACAGCCCAAATATCGTTACGCGATAAAGAAGACAGGAGTAAATATATTGGTACCGATGAAAATTGGACTAAGGCTGAAAATGCAATTATTGAGGCTGCACAGGAAAAAGGACTAAAAACAACCGTTGAGTATGGCGAGGCTGCTTTTTATGGCCCTAAGCTCGATTTTATGGTGAAAGACGCCCTTGGCCGTTCATGGCAATTGGGTACTATCCAGGTAGATTACAATCTGCCGGAGCGTTTTGAGCTTGAATATGTGGGTGCCGACAACCAAAAACACCGTCCTGTGATGATACATAGGGCTCCTTTTGGGTCTATGGAAAGATTTATAGCAGTTTTAATAGAGCATTGTGCCGGAAACCTCCCGTTGTGGTTGGCTCCTGAGCAGGTTGCTATATTACCAATTAGCGATAAACATGTAGAATATTCAGAAAAAGTTTTGAAATTGCTGAAAAAATGCGAAATTCGCGCCCTCGTTGATGTAAGGCCCGAGAAGATCGGCAAGAAAATAAGAGACGCGGAATTGATGAAGATCCCCTACATGTTAGTGATAGGAGACAAAGAATTGGAAGAAGGAAAAGTGGCCGTAAGACGCCATGGTGAAGGAGATAAAGGAGCGGAGATTGCTGAGGAATTTGTGGCCAGGATCAACGAAGAAATAAATAAGATAATAGTATAAACCAACAAAAAGGGAGGACCGTATAGCAACACCGTACAGAGGCAACAGCAACAGCGGAGGACCACGCAATTTTAGCAGAGGTGGTTATCAACGCAAAACCGAAGCAGCGCATAATATCAACGATAGAATTCGTGCCAAAACCGTAAGGGTGGTTGGTGAAGGAATTGAACAAGGAGTATTTCCTATTGAAAAAGCCCTTCAGATAGCAAAGCAGGCAGGACTTGACTTAGTAGAAATATCTTCAGCAGTTGATCCGCCGGTTTGTAAAGTTGTCGATTACAAAAAGTTCTTATACGATCAAAAACGTAAACAGAAAGAGATAAAGGCTAAAACGGCAAAGGTTACTGTAAAGGAAATACGTTTCGGCCCACATACTGAAGATCATGACTTCAACTTTAAAAAGAACCATGCATATGAGTTCTTAAAGTCAGGTTCAAAGGTTAGGGCTTATGTATTCTTCAGAGGTAGAACAATATTATTTAAAGAGCAAGGTGAAATGTTGTTATTGAAATTTGCTCAGGATTTGGAAGAAGTGGGAAAAGTAGAACAGTTGCCTACAATGGATGGCAAAAAAATGACAATGGTTATTGGTCCTAAGAAAAAATAAATTAAAACACAAGTACGATGCCCAAAATGAAAACAAACTCTGCCGCTAAGAAAAGGTTCCGGTTTACGGCCAGCGGTAAGATTAAAAGAAAACAAGCTTTTAAGAATCATATATTGACCAAAAAAAGCAAAAAGAGGAAACGTAATTTAACCGGTACTGTACTGGTTGATGATACCCAACAACACAGAGTGAAAGCTTTGTTAATTAAGTAGTTTTTAACCTTATAATTATATAATAACATGCCACGTTCAGTCAATGCAGTAGCATCCAGAGCAAGAAGAAAGAAAATTTTAAAGCGCACACGCGGATACTACGGTGCTAAAAAGAATGTATTTACAGTTGCTAAGAATACCTATGAAAAGGGATTAAAATATGCTTACCGCGACCGTAAAACCAAAAAACGCAATTTCCGCGCGCTTTGGATCCAACGTATTAATGCAGCTACACGCCTGTATGATATCTCTTATTCTGAGTTTATCAATTTAATGGGCGTTAAGGGTATTAAGCTTAACAGAAAGGTTCTTGCTGACTTAGCAATGAATCACCCTGAAGCTTTTAAAAAGGTTGTAGAAACCGTAAAGTAAATAATACCAGGCTTTCAATACTAAAAAGGATTCCTAACGGAGTCCTTTTTTTATTGTATCTTCGGTAATACATTGAATGAAAATTATCCTGTTGTGAAACACGTATTTCTTTTTATCACACTCCTTTTCCTGGGCCTTGTTTCAAAGGCTCAACACGATACTATTTTTCAGTACACCTACGGCAGCATTCAAAATGATGTTTGTAACCAGGTAAAGGTTACCAAAGACAAAGGCTATATAATGATTGGCACTACCGATGGTTTTTGCAGCGGTGGCGGAACTAATTTTTATGCTGTTAAGGTAGATTCGCTTGGCAGGCATCAATGGTCAAACACATATGGCGGTAATGAGAGCGATGAAGGATATGCTGTTGAGCCTACTTTCGATAGCGGATATGCTTTCCTCGGTTGGACCAACAGTTACGGTGCAGGCGGATACGATGTATTACTTGTAAAGACAGATTCACATGGCCAGGTACAATGGCAAAAAACGTATGGCGGTTCCGACTGGGATTTTGGGTATGCCATAAGCCAAACGGCCGATAGTGGTTTTGTTATTTGTGGACAAACGTATAGTTATGGTGCTGGTAATGGCGATGTATATGTAATACGTACCGATAAAAACGGCGATACCCTTTGGACAAGAACTGTAGGAGATTCAGGTTATGATGTTGGAAATTCAGTTTATGTGTGTAACGACTCCATTTATATAATAGCTGGTTCAACTACAAGCTATGGCAAAGGAGATACTAATTTGTTTTTAATAAAGATGAATAATAAAGGAGTGCTGGAATTTGATACTACTTACGGATGCACTAAAACCACTGTTGGCAGCTCTGTAAGGGGTACGCAGAATGGAGGATATATTATTGCCGGATATACAGATAGTGTTACTTCAGGGAATACAAATATTGGCGCTGATTATCTTTTTGTTGTACAAACCGATAGTGATTTCAGGTTAGAAAACCCATTTGATTGTTGGGAGATGTTGCTATCGGAACCTAAAGGTATTGGCTACGGTAAAGATGCCTTTGAATGCCCCGACGGAAATACCATAACATTGGGAACGAGCAATACTGATGGGCTTGGCGGCTATGCTATGTTTATCATAAGGTCATATCACCAGTTTTTGTCTGCAGGCCCGTTTGAAGGCGGTAGCGGTGATGAAGAGGGTAATTCAATTGCGTATAATTATGCGAATAATAATATAGTTTTTGCAGGAGCCTCAAATAGCACAGGTACAGTTGATACTACTAATTACACTCAGGGTTTATTCGATTATTACCTGGTTCGTTATAAAAACGATACTGATATTAAATTTGACGGTCTATGTGTGCATTTACTTACACGGTTCAAGGACTCAGTGCCATGTGTAACTGCCGTTAATGAACTTGATTCACCTGCTTTACTGGCAAAGGTGTTTCCAAACCCGGTAATTAATGAAGCTACTGTGGTGGTTCAGGATGAAATGAATGGCAGATGCACCTTTAGTATGTATAATGTTATGGGGCAGTGCATTGCTAATTCAGCTATGAAACCTTCCGGACACGGACAACTTATGACCCACATTATAAGGGGAGACCTGGCATCGGGAGTATATTTTTATAAGATACAGGCTGCAAACAATAAAACAGCCACAGGAAAAATTATTGTGGAATAGATTATGGAAAAGAAAAAGAACGAAAAAGAAGCAACAGGAACACGCTTGAATAAGTACATAGCCGATGCAGGCTATTGTTCGCGCCGCAAGGCCGATGAATTGATATTTGCCGGAAGGGTAACTATTAATGGTGAGCTGATGATAGAACCCGGATACCGTGTGCAAAGCGGCGATGCGGTAAGTGTTGAAATGACAAGGCTTAAAGAAACCAGGAAGTGCTATATACTGCTTAATAAAACACGCGATGCTATCAGCACCGTATCAGATGAGCGTGGGCGTAAAACGGTAATGGACCTTATAAAAGGTGCAACCAGAGAAAGGGTTTATCCGATAGGCAGGCTCGATAGAAATACAACCGGTATATTATTACTTACGAATGATGGCGCATTGGCCAATCATTTATCGCATCCTTCAGGTGAAGTGCGTAAGGTTTATAAAGCACGGTTGGATAAGCCATTAGCATACCTCGATCTGAAAAAGATACGTAAGGGAATAATGCTTGAAGATGGTTTTGCAAAAGTTGATGATGCTGATTATGATAAGAGCGGCGATGAAAGCATGGTGGTGCTGACATTGCATATTGGCTGGAACCGTATTGTGCGCCGTATCTTCGAATCGCTTGGATATAAAGTAAAAATGCTTGACCGTGTTAGCTACGGTGGTTTAACCTTGCATGGCGTACCACAAGGAGACTGGCGTTTTTTGTCGCATGATGAGGTTGAAAAGCTTTACGGCAGAAAGTAATTATTCAATCACTTCCATTAAGGTTCTAAAGGCTACAAACTTATCCTGAAACCTTTTTATTCCTTCTTGCTGCATTTTTGGTGCATGCTCTTCTTTATACTTATTATACTCTATAAGGCTGTGGCATGAATACTGAACAGAGTAGGTAGAGCCTTCATCTTCCACATCTAATAAACGACACATACGGTAGCCTGTGAATAAACCGGTGCTGAGCATGGCAGGTATATGTTCCTTCTGCATCCATTCAAGCCATTTAAAATGAATACTATCGTCTACATTCAGGGTTACATTATATATGATCATAGTCTAAAAATATTTGCGAATATAATTATCGATCAAACGTGGCAGGGCATATTTCTCTATCTTTTTCTTTTCTATCCAAATGCCGCCTTCAGGAACAATTTTCAGCGGTTTACTTATTTTAACCTGTATGAAATTGGCGTTCAGTTTTTGATGGCTTAATATGTGTACATATGCTTCTGATACCTGTTCTATAACCGGTTTAGTGGTTGCAAACAAATCCTTCCATTCCTTACTCTTAAATAGTTTTTCGGTAGGGATTGCCTTTTCAGTTTCTATGCATGCAAAGTCATACATGCCTTTCCATATATCTTTTCCTTGTCTGTGCCTTATTAATACTTTGGTGCCGCTTGTAATAACTACGTAATTCAAATATCGTTCACGCACTTTTGTTTTGCCTGTTTTAATAGGTAGCTTGTCAGTCAGTTTGTGAGCAAATGCATAACAAGCCGACTGAATTGGACATTCTTCGCAATTCGGGTTTTTAGGTGTGCAACATAGTGAACCTAACTCCATTATTGCCTGGTTGTAAGTCCCCGGGTTTTTACCCGGTAACAATTCACGCGCGGCTTCCCAAATTTTCTTTTTCCCTTCATTAGAATCTATCGGAGTAGATATACCTAACACCCTTGAATAAACCCGTAATACATTTCCATCAACAACGGGATAGGGTAGGTTATAGGCAATAGACGATATGGCGGCGGAAGTATAATCTCCCACACCCTTCAGTGCACGAATAGATTCATAATCTGCAGGGAATTTGCCTTTATATTTTGTTGCAATTTCTTTTGCTGCATGGTGCATATTCCTTGCACGCGAATAATAGCCTAAGCCCTGCCATAGTTTTAATACATCATGTTCCGATGCTGCCGCAAGCTTTTTAACGGTAGGATATTTTTCAGTAAAACGGTTGTAGTAATCCCAGCCCTGATTAACCCTGGTTTGCTGTAGTATTACCTCTGAAAGCCATATTTTATATGGGTCACTTATGCCCCGCCAGGGCATTTCACGCTTATTGATCTCATACCATTTTAAAAGCTTGTGGCTCCAATCACTCATCGTGCAAAAGTAGTGTTATTACCTGTATGATTTATCTCATTCCCATTTATGATGACTATCACTCTCATCTGGTTATGAGTGATGTAAACTTGTATGCATAACCATTATGCATATAAAATGAAAACACTATTCAAAATTACAATCATGGCAGGCTGCATATTTATTGTATCGTGTGCCAGGCAGCAATCAGCAAAAGACATTTTAAAAGATGACAGATTACGCGAAGATGTTATGATGGCAATTTGTGCTGATAGCGATATGACAAGGGAGATGATCGGCCACATGTCAATGACGGGTGTATCGCAGAAATTATTGCCTCAGAGTTGCCAGGTGCTTGATAAGCTAATGGTGAGCGATATGATGAAAAAAGATTCTTCTGCTGCAAATACAGTAATGAATGGCATGCTTGATTTGCTTGCAAAAGATTCTAACTTATGCGACAAGACCTGCTCGAGAATGAGCCAGATACCAAGCATAGAAAGAATAATGGAAAGAAATAAGAAGTAATTATTTCTTGTCCGGATCAGGGGTGTCATTGCCACCATCCAGCACATATTTCCATGTGCCATCTTTCTGCAGTTTCCATACGGTAACATAATAGCCATGCAATACAGTATCGTTACCAGCTTTTGTTTTGCTGGCAAGTTTCCATGGCCCGTAGGTATAGCCGATGTTGCCTGAAGCTTCACCTTTTTCTGGTCCCCATGTAAGTTTACTGGCTGATGAGTCTGTCATATCTTTTTCAAGACTTTTACGTAATGCAACAATACCACGCAGTGGCAAAGAACCTTGCCCAAGAGAAACCTGTGCAGAATCAGCATATTTTATGAATCCGGCTGCTAAACCATGCTTGGCACAGTAATCATTAAAATCTTTGTCAGCCTGAATAACAGCTGCAGTAGCTTTTGAATCATCAGCAGGCATGTTGCTGTTGCAATTATTACATGCAAACAATAAAATGGCAAGCGCAGGAATAAAGAGTAAATGTTTTTTCATTACTATCTTAAAAAGTGAATGATCTTTTCCGCTAGCTCAATTCCGATACGTTGTTGCGCTTCTTCGGTAGAACCACCAATATGTGGTGTGAGAGAAATCCTTGGGTGATGCAATATGTCTTTGTTTGGTTTTGGTTCACCTTCAAACACATCCAATGCAACATGTGCAATATGCCCGATATTAAGGCCTTCAAGTAAATCTTTTTCATCTATTACTCCGCCGCGCGATGCATTTACAAGCATCACACCTTTCTTCATTTTCTTGATCTCGTTCCTGGTAATTACTTTACCACCAGGTACATGCAGGGTTATAAAATCACTTTGTGCAAGCACTTCATCAAGCGTGCGGGTCTTTATTTTTACATTTACTTTAGCTGCACCCTGTATTTCAATTTCAAGGTTAGCTTCAGCAATGTATGGATCGAAGGCAATAATTTTCATGCCCACACCAAGCCCTATTTTAGCGGTTTCCTGTCCAATACGCCCGAAGCCGATTATTCCTAATGTTTTCCCTCTCAGTTCGCTTCCTTTTGAAAATTTCTTCTTCAATGCACCAAACTCAGTATTACCTTTTACAGGCATTTCACGGTTCGATTCATCTAAGTAACGAGCCATAGCAAATAAATTTCCAATAACCAGTTCAGCAACTGAAAGTGACGAAGCAGCGGGAGTATTAACTACCTGTATGTTTTTTTTCTTTGCATGCTCCACATCAATATTATCCATACCAACACCACCACGTGCTATAACACGTAACGAAGGGCATGAGTCTATCAATGCTTTATCTACCTGGGTTGCACTGCGCACAGTAAGGGCCACATAATCATTTTCGTTTATTATTTCTGAAAGCTGGTCTTGTGGTACCTTATCAGTAACAACAATAAATCCTGCTTTCTCAAGCAATTTAATGCCTGCTTCTTCCATGCCGTCATTGGCAAGTATCTTTTTCATACTATGTGAGGTAAGTGATTATTAAGCCGTAACTTTAGAGTCGGCATATTTCTTTTCAAATTCTTTCATAACATCAACCAACACCTTAACGCTTTCAAGCGGCAATGCGTTGTATAACGATGCACGGTATCCACCCACATCTCTGTGGCCTTTTATACCCGATATGCCCGCATCTTTCCACATTTTATTGAAGGTTTCTTCCAGTTCAGGTTTAGTGAGCAGGAAACATGCATTCATTTTTGAACGGTCTTCCTTAGCACATGTACCCGTAAACAATACGTTACGATCAATTTCATCGTACATGGTCTTGGCCTTCTCATCATTTATTTTTTCTATCCATGCCAAACCACCATTCTTCTTTAACCATTTAAGGGTAAGCATACATACGTATACCGAGAAAACAGGAGGTGTGTTGTACATAGATTCTCCCTTGATATGAACAGCATAATCAAGCATGGAGAACATTTTACGGCCTGTCTTACCTAATATGTCTTCTTTTACTACAACTACAGTAGCACCTGCTGCACCTATATTTTTTTGTGCGCCCGCATATATCAGATCGAACTTACTGAAGTCCATTTTACGGCTGAAAATATCTGACGACATATCACAAACCACTGGTACCGATGATTCAGGGAAGCTATGCATTTGTGTGCCATAAATAGTATTGTTCGATGTAAGGTGTAAGTAACTTGCATCCTTTGGTACAGCATATCCCTTAGGAACGTAGCTGAATTTCTTATCTTCAGATGATGCAATAACATTTACATCACCCACCATCTTTGCTTCTTTTATAGCCTTGCTTGCCCAAACGCCGGTATTTACATATGCGGCTGGTTTACCTGCCTGTAACAGGTTGCTTGCTACCATTGCAAATTGTGTGCTTGCTCCTCCACCTAAAAACAGGGTTTGGTATCCTGCACCAAAGCCCATAAATTCCTTTACCAGGGCACGAGCCTCTTCCATTACATTAATAAAATCGGTACCGCGGTGCGATACTTCTAAAATAGACATGCCTGAATTATTGAACTCTAAAGCACCTTGTGTTGCTTCTTTAATTACATCTACCGGTAATATTGCCGGGCCTGCGCTGAAATTGTGAACTTTTTTCATGATTATTTTAAATATGGTACAAAATTAATATCCTGTTTAAGAGTCTGTTCTGTTTTAATATTAACTAATTCCTATTTAATCAGACGATATTCCGGTTACAAATTTATGTAATTAATGCGGAGTATAAATAGGTTTTTTATCTACGTGGTTATCAGTCTTTTCCGGGTCCTGAAACTTGTCGTCGCCATTGTTGTTATTCCGGGCGTCAATATTCTCTTTAAAAGTCCATTTATCATTGATAAAGCTTAACCCGTCAATTTGAAAACTTGGGCCATAAAATTGATATTGTCCTTCAAGCCCCGGTTCTGTCGGGCCGAGGTGGTCAAATAATATCATGTCTTTCTTTGAGTCATAGTCCAGGGTCATGGAAACATTCGATGAATACTTGAAAGTAAGCCTTTTGGGAGAGTTTTTAAAACTGGACGGTAAATTGGTGAAAATGGCTTTGCCAAATGATGGTGCCCCATCAGGGCTCAGGGTAATAACGTCAATTACTTTTTCATTCACTTCTTTCGAAATACCTTTCCATGCCAATACGGTATACATAGGCTTTTTATCAGCTTTTTGCATGGTTATTTTATAATAAAGCATCCCTATCCACTGATCGGCAGTGCATGTTTTTGTTTGTATGTCCTTCATATCTGCTGACTTGTCAGTAAGGGGATAGGTAAGGTATCTTTTTGTTTTAGGATTGAGTGACTGTATGAATCCAAAGAACTCTTCTGTACCGTCTGATTTTGGGAAGTTCCAGTTAATTATGCGGAATTGCTTATCGGGTGATTCAAGTCTCGCAATGGTCTTTAATGAATCAAAAGGGTAGTTGAATGAACCCGGTAGTTTAAGGGCTTTTTGCAACATGGCCAAAAACTGGGCATTTGCTTCTTCCTTTTGGCGGTCGCTTTTATGAATATCTAAACGTGCAAATTGTAGTTTCTTAAGAGTGTCCTCATAGATCTTAATAAAACGGGAGGAATCGCCTGAAGCAAAACTTTTTTGAGCAATCAGACTAAAGCAGCCTATACACACAATCAGAAAGAAATACCTTCTCAGCATAATGATGTAAAGTTACAAAAGAATCGGGTAGGTGAGAATGAAATAGTTCATACCTTATTAACGGTAAAAACTAGACTTTATTTTCAAAAATGCTAAAGTTTACTTCACCATAAACCCTTTGCTCTACAAAGTTTGGTGTGTCCTTAAACGATGTTCTCCGGGAATGTTCTATAACAAGGTATCCACCTTCTTTTAATAGTTTCTTTTCGAATATAAGTTCCGGCAAAACATTAAAATGCGGATAGTCGTAAGGCGGATCGGCAATGATAATATTGTAGGGTATGTTATGGCTTCTTATAAACGACAAGGCATCGCTTCGCACAATTATAATATTGTGCAGTTGAAATTGCTTGCTGTTGTTTCGTATAAAGTTACAGTTACCTGAGCTTATATCAACCGAAGTAACTTCTTTACAGCCTCTCGATGCCAGCTCGTAAGTAATGCTTCCGGTGCCACTAAAAAGATCTAATGCATTGCATTCTTCCCAATTTAACCTATGGTGCAGAATGTTGAATAAGCCTTGCTTTGCCCTATTGGTAGTTGGCCTTAAATTCAATTTAGTATCAGGTACTTTACGCCCTTTAAGATTACCACCGCCTATACGCATAGGTATTGGGTAAATAGTGAACGATATTTATGCGGGGAAAGACTGTTTAGCGGAATAGCGTATGTTGATTGCTCATTCCTTTCACCAAGTTTAACTGACTTAATATAAGTAGAAGATAGCTTGAATATCTCTGATGATTTTTCTATCTCACCATAAAACACACATGCAACTTTTTCAGCATTCAGGCCCATTTGCTCGTATACCCAAAGCAAATTGTAAATAAAATCACTGCTGTTCTGGTAATAATACCTGTTCGATAATATCAGTTTACCCGACTGCAATACGGCCACATCCATATAATTATTAAAAACACAAACATGTATGCTGTCAACAGCTCTATTCTTACTCTCGATAAGTATATATTCTAAGAATATGCTTGTATGGTGCCTGAATACTGCATTGGGGTATTTGTCCTGGAATATACCCAGTGCTTTATTAACTGTATAAAGGTTATAGCTGTCAAGGTTCTTAATATAATCGTTGCAAGGTGTTTCACCCGTTTTATCAAGCGCCTGGGTTTGCAGGTAGTCTTTAACTGAATCTTTTTTGAAGTATAGTGCAGGAACCAGTAGCGAACTGTTTTGAGCAAATACTATTGATATGCTGGCTGGAGAAGTGCTGAAGAACGCATCTTCAGCTATTTTGTTGAATGAAAACTCTTTGTCACTTAAAGGAAATAATGCCCAGCCAATATATTGGTTGGTATGTTTATCGAGCAATGCGGTCAATAGCGCATTCTCTCTTAGCTCCAAAGAAAGATGTATGCTCCTGTTCTTTAAGGAAAGTTTTTCTTCGGCAAGTTTTTCAATAACTGTACCGGGAGCGTGTATGGTAACCGTAGCCATGCTGCAAATCTACAATAATAAACCCCAAAGCATAAGTATTCTTGCTTCGGGGTTTAATGTATATAAGGTTAATTACTTTGCTGCAGGGGTAGCAGTAGTAGTTTTGCTGTCTTTTTTGCAGTCTTTGGTGCAATTTTTATCACCTTTCTTGCAGGCTTTATCATCTTTACCTGAGCAACAAGCCATTGTGCATTTATTATCCTTGCAACTGCCTGAGCATGTACAGTCCTTCCCTTTGCAACCACCGTTTCCGGCCATAGCAGGTATTGCCATGAAGGCTGTCATTCCAACTAATGCGAGAGTAAATATTATCTTTTTCATAATTGTTTTGGTATTTGATTCCAAATATACACATAAAGCATATGCAAATTGGCTTTTATCTGAACAAATTACTATTGCCAGGCAACTATATATGCTGGGTATTCATCTGCATAAATTAGCATTATATAAAATCAAAAGTGAATGAATGACTTAAAACATATATTTTAGCGACCCCAATAGGGAATATGAAGAAGTCGTTTATAACAAACCTTATAATTGTACTAGGCTTAAATCTTTCGATTAAGCCCTTCTTTATTTTTGCTGTCGACCGCCAGGTTCAAAACATAGTGGGCACGCAAGAATACGGTGTTTATTTCGGGCTGCTTAGCTTCTCCTTTCTTTTTAATGTAATACTCGATTTTGGTATAACCAGCTTCAATAACAGGAACATAGCCCAGAACACTCACCTGTTATCCAAGCACTTTTCAAGGATGATAATTCTTAAACTTACCCTGGCTGTAATTTACCTGCTGGTTTGTATTACCGTTGGGCTTGCTGCAGGTTATGATGTTCGAAGAATGAAGCTATTGCTCATACTTTGCTTTATGCAGTTCCTTATTTCCTTTATTGCCTATTTAAGGTCGAACATATCGGGAATGCACCTGTTTAAGACGGATAGTGTGCTTTCAGCCATGGACCGTATGATAGCAATTGCTGCTTGTGCACCGTTCCTATGGTTTCATTTTTTTGCGAACCCTATCGATATAATGGACTTTGTGTATATACAGCTTCTGGCATACGGGTTAACAGCTTCAATAGCATTTATAATAGTTGTGCGTAAGGCAGGCTTTATAAAATTTGAGTGGAATCGAACGTTCAGCCTTACTATTCTTAAGCAAAGTTTTCCATTTGCATTACTGGCCATGATCATGTCTTTTTATAATCGTGTTGATGGCTTTTTGCTGGAGAGGTTAGTTCATGATAATGGTGCACAGGATGGAATATATGCCCAGGCATTCCGCTTACTGGATGCTACCAATATGATTGCCGTGCTGGCCGCAGGCTTACTTTTGCCCATGTTTGCACGTATGCTTAAACTCAATGAATCTGTGGAATCTATGGTAACTACTGCGTATACCTTACTGTTTGCAGCAGCTGTGGTTATTGCCGGCTCATGTTATTTTTATTCAGGCGATATTATGAAAATGCTGTATAAGAACGATGTACAGGAAACATCCATAATCTTTTCAATACTGATGTGCTGCTTTATGGGCAGTGCCACGCAATATGTATTTGGCACCCTGCTTACCGCAAATGGTAACCTTAAATATATGAACATTATAGCAGCATCGGGCATGTGCTTTAATATAATCCTTAATTTTATAATGATACCCCGTTTTCATGCCATTGGTGCAGCATGTGTAAGCCTTGCAACCCAGCTGCTTGTACCCGCCATACAAATCATGGTAATTCAAAGGGTATTCAAGTTCAAAGCGCTAGGTAAGCTGTTCATTACCTTAGGCATGTTTGCTGCAGGAGTAGTGCTATTGGGTTATTTTGCCCATCGTTTACCGTTCGATTGGCGTGTATCCTTCATATTAATGATAGGTGCCTCAGGTATTTTAGCCTTTGCTGTAGGGCTTTTAAAGATAAATAGCCTACTTGGATTGCTTAAAAAAGGCTGAGCTAAGGAAATTGTTTTATTTTTGCCTCCCCTTTAGTAAGGAAAATAATTAGATGAATAAGGAACCGAATCAGTTTTTCCATAGATCAGATAGCCTTTTTGCCTCGTTAATGAGGTTCAGAAAAGCCCTATTCATTATATGTGTTGCCGCTACCATAGTTTCTCTTATAGTTTCTTTGGTTTTGCCTAAAAAGTATAAGGCCACTACCGTAATATTTACATCGCTTACAAATAATGCAAGCCGTTCATTGCTTGATCCAATGTACGATTCAAAGGACTATGTGGCTTTTGGTGATGATAAGAATTGTGAGCAGATGATGCAGATATTCAAGTCGGCAGATATGATGTTTGCTGTAGCAAAAAGGTATCATTTATATGATCGTCTTCACATAACTAATGCTGCGGATAAGGATTATGAATTAAAAGGTTATTATTCAGATAATTTTGAGTATGAGATTACAGAGTACCAGTCTATTAAGATAAGTATATATGATGCACACCCTGAATTAGCCTACCAGTATGCTAATGGTGTTATTCACCTGGCCGACTCTATATACAGAGATATTGTATCGCAGCGCCTTCACGCTACTTTTAACATAATTAAACAGCAATATGATTCTTCAAAAGTGGTATTGAAAGCACTGCAGGACTCTATGGATTTTTATCGCAAACAAGGCATTTTAAGTTATGATTTCCAGATTAAAGAATTGACCAAAGGATACGCAGATGCTGAGCTGAAAGGTAATGAGGCTAATATAAAACTGATGCAGGAAAAATTGAATGCATTTGTATTATACGGGCACGGTTTCATGGACATTAATGCTGCTTTAAATGACCAGGCTAAGTGGATGCTGCAAGTTAAGCAGGCATACATGGAAGCTAAGGCTAATATGGACAGGGTTATCCCACCGTTTTTTGTTGCTGAAAAACCTACATTGCCTGATAAGGCTACATTTCCCATTCGGTGGCTGATAGTCGTGGTGTCTGTATTCGCCGCTTTTTTTTTCGGCCTAGCATTCCTGTTAATATACGAAAAGCTGAGCCCGGGCAAACCCCCATTCTCACAAGGAATTACGAACGAAGACAATATGTCTCACAACCCGTAACGCCGATGAATGCATTTAATAATACCAATTATTTTAAATGGTTGATCGAGCACAAAAGGGCCTTGTTGATTATTCAAGTTGTTGCCTTCATTGCTGCAATAATATTTTCCTCTCCGGCTTTTATTCCTAAGCAGTATAAGTCTTTTGCTGTAGTATATCCATATAATTTTTCGGTGTATTCACACGAAACCCCTACTGAGCAAATGCTTCAGTTCCTTACCTCACGTGATATTAAAGAAGAAGTAATTAAAAAATTCGATCTGGTAAAGCATTATAAAATTGATAGCGTTGGTAATCCGGAGTGGAAGAGCGATCTGCTCGAAAAATACGATAAGAATATTATTGTGAGCAGTACAGAATATGAGGCTGTTGAATTAGTTGCGTATGATATCAGCCCTGATACGGCTAACAAAATAGTAAGCGGAATATTGAGCATTTTAAATGATAAGGTATTACGTGTACAGCGCGAAAAATCTCAGGAAGTGGCGCATATGTGGAAAAAGCTACTTGATATGAAAAAGAAGGAATGTGATTCACTTTCAAATCTTTCTAAATCATTGAGTGTGCAATATGGCTTGCTTGATTTCAGTAGTCAAACCCGCGAAGTGATAAAGGCATATTATACTAATGGTGCCAAGAATGGAGAGGTTACCGCTCAAATGAAGAATATGGAAGAGTGGGGCATGCAATTGCAGGCCGTTAACCAACACCTTACTGCAGCATTGGCTAATTATGACGACATACTTGTAAAATATGAGGACGCAGAGAAGGATGTGACCAAACAGCTTACGTATTCAAATGTTGTAACATCACCATATACTCCTGATAAAAAATCGTACCCTATACGCTGGCTGGTAGTTCTTATTACCTGCATTTCAGCATTCCTTTTCTCTGCTGTATTTATACGCATTACGGAAAGACTTAAACAGTAACCATGTTAATAGCAGATAAGAAGAACATAGTTGCATTTTATATTGCAAGCGCTTTGTTTATTCTTGCTGATGGCTTAATGATATGGCTTGATCAGAACTACCTGCTCAACTTTTTACCCATATTGTTAATTATTGTATACATGGCTTTGTTCAAGCTCGATACATTAATGCTGGTTGTTGTCGCTTTTACTCCTCTTTCCTTCAATCTTACCAATGTTCCCGGTATAAGCCTTGGGCAGGTAGGGGTAGGTATAGCATTACCTACAGAGCCTATTATGTTCGGTATTATGTTGTTATTTATGCTTCGTGTTGCGGCAGATGGAATTGATAAAAGCCTTATTAAACACCCTGTAAGTATTATTATTATTATAGGTTTGCTTTGGATGCTGTTAACCTGTATAACAAGTACGATGCCCTTTGTGTCGTTCAAGTATTTAATTGAAAGGTGCTGGGGCGTATTCACGTTTTACTTTTTGGGAATTTGCCTGTTCGATAAACGTAAGAACATTGTTACCTTTTTCTGGTTATATATAATATCCTTCTGTGCTGTTATAGTTTATACAATAACACGCCATGCGCAGGCACACTTCGCAGAAAAATTCTCGCATATTGCTGCCAACCCTTTCTATAATGATCATACTGCGTATGGTGCCTTATTGGCTATGTTCCTTCCTATTGTTATCGGGCTTGCTTTTGTGAAAAAAGACAATGTGATGGGCAGGAAATTCGCCCCCTTTGTAGTGCTGCTGTTCCTTGCTGCAGTTGGTTTTTCGTATAGCCGTGGCGCTTGGGTTAGCCTTGTAGCTGCAATGGGAGTGCTTGTTGTATTATTACTGAAGATCAAGTTGCGTACTATACTTGTAGTTGCACTGCTTGCCCTTGGCATAGGTATTGTATACCAGGATAAGATTATGATGAAACTGGAAAAAAACAATAAAGAAGTATCAGAAGATATAGGCTCAGAGATCCAATCTATTTCAAATATCTCGTCAGATGCATCGAACCTGGAACGGATAAACCGTTGGAGTTGTGCCATACGTATGTTTAAAGACAAGCCTGTATTTGGTTTTGGTCCCGGTACCTATATGTTTAAATATGCACCTTACCAGCTTTCATATAACCGCACTATTATAAGTACCAATATGGGCAACGGCGGCAATGCGCATAGTGAATATCTTGGGCCACTGTCTGAAGAAGGTTTACTGGGAATGCTTTCAGTGCTTGCCATAATAGTTATAGTAACCATAATTGCGTTCAGGTTATATTACCGGATGGAAGACAGGGATATCAAGATTATTGTATTATGTATTTACCTTGGCCTTGTTACCTATTTTGTACATGGTGTAATGAACGACTTCCTTGATACAGATAAAGCTGCTGTGCCATTCTGGGGCTTTATTGGTATGCTGGTGGCCTTAGATATGAAGTATAAGAAAGCTAAGCCTGGCGATACACCGGTTGCTACACCAAGCCTTACTTAAGTATTCTGCAAACCAGCAAGGTTATATCATCAACATAACCCTTGCTACCTTTAAATACTTTCAGCGCATCAATAATGCTAGTGGTTAATTGTTTTGCCGTACGGTGTTCGTTTATGTTGGTTGTAAACAGGTCGGTTAGTTTCTCAACGCCGAATTCTTCTTTATCTTCATTCTCTAATTCAATAACACCATCGGTGTAGGTAAGGAATGTGGCCGAAGGTTTGATGGTAAGTATGCCTTCTTTTACATTAGGTATTTCAGGAAGCATGCCTAAAGCCGGGCAGCCCGATTTTAACATGGTCACGGTGTCTTCCATATGCAGAAGCGGCGGATAGTGACCAGCGTTTATGTAATGAAGCGTTTGTTTTAGCCTGTTGTATTTAGCAATGAAGAAGGTAATAAAGCTTTCTCCTTTCGAGGTTTGTACTACTTTTCTGTTCAGCCTTATTACAAGCTCGGTCAGTGAAGATGTTTGTTCAATAAGCGCCAATAGGTTGGCCTGGAAGTTACTCATGAGTAATGCTGCACCAATACCTTTGCCCGATACATCGGCAATGCAAATGGCAAACTCACTTTCATCAAGCGGAATGAAATCGTAATAGTCGCCGCTTATTTGAGAGAAGGGTAGGTATACGGCATCCATATCCAGCTCGTGTGTGTGCGGTAATACACTTGGCACAAGTATCGATTGTATTTCTTTTGCCAGATCAAGCTCACGTTGTAATACGGCCTGGCGTATACTATCCTTTGCCAGTTTTTTGTTTTCAACAGCAACCACCAAAATATTGGTAAGCGTTTGAATGAATGGTAAGTGCTTAATGGCGGGGCTTACACCAATAGCATCTTCATTCAGATCGCCAAGAAAAACATAGGCCAGTGGGCTGTTCTTATGATACACAGGAATAATGATCTCGAATTTTTCATTCTTCGGCCAGTCTTCCTGCCCTATAGAAGTAATGTCGCGTATGGTGACAAACTTTTTCGCATGCTCAGTTGTGGCGTGCATGTTCTCAGCACGGATACCATAGTTCAGTATGGTTTTCCATCCATTATCATGCCTCAGCAACATTAACTTACCAATAAAAAGCTTATGCTGAAGTACATTGCGGTATATCTCCAACAGCTCTTCAATAGGTGCATTAAGGTTAATTGCCTTGGTGAGTTCAAGCAATGAGTTCAGCTTAATATCCGCTATCCGTAAACGTTTTGCACTCGATGTTTTATTGCCTTCTACCGCCATACTAGTTCTTTATTTCAACATTTTTTAAGCTCCATGCCTCGGGTTTGCCACCGAACATTGCCTTTGTTTTTGTCCAGGTGTCCTTGAACAGATCAGACCTCCTGTACTTTTCCAATGCATCTTCGGTTTCCCATAAACTATGCGTAAAGAATACATTGCCCGCCTGAATATCGTTCAGCAACTGTACTCCCTTGCACCCTTCAAACGAAGCTATTTTATGCCGTGTTCCTGTAAACAATTCAATAAACTCATTAACCTTTTCAGGCACAAACTCCATTCTTACTATCCTTACAATCATAAATCGAATGCTTAATTCTTAATGTTGAATGCTTAATGAAGGAATGTCATTTAAAATTTAACATTCAAAATTCAACATTAATTAAGCTTTTACCTGTGCACGGATAATGTTTAACGCTCCACCTGCCTTAAACCATTCAATCTGGCTTTCGTTATAGGTGTGGTTAACCTTAATTTCATCCCTGCTGCCGTCTTTGTGATTCAATACCAGTGTAAGTGGCACACCTGGCTTAAAGCTGGTAAGGCCATTAATGTCAATGGTATCATCTTCCAAAATCTTATCGTAGTCGGCTTTGTTGGCAAATGTAAGTGCAAGCATACCTTGCTTCTTTAAATTGGTTTCGTGAATACGTGCAAACGATTTTACAAGTATTGCGCGTACACCCAGGAAACGAGGTTCCATAGCTGCATGTTCGCGTGAACTGCCTTCGCCATAGTTTTCGTCGCCCACCACTATTGAGCCAATATGCTTTGCTTTGTAAGCCCTTTGCACGGCAGGTACTGAGCCATATGTGCCATCTAATTGGTTCTTTACGTTATCGGTTTTACCGTTAAAGAAGTTGGTGGCGCCAATAAGCATGTTGTTCGAAATATTATCTAAATGGCCACGGAATTTCAGCCATGGGCCAGCCATTGATATATGGTCGGTGGTACATTTACCTTTTGCTTTAATAAGCAATTTCAGGCCTTTAATGTCAATACCTTCCCATGCTGCAAATGGATCGAGCAATTGCAGGCGTTGTGAATCAGGGGCAACCATAACCTTTACATTGCTGCCATCCTTAACAGGCTCCTGGAAGCCTCTGTCCTTTACCTCAAATCCTTTTGAAGGAAGCTCATCGCCTTTTGGTTCAGGTAGTTTTACCTTTTCGCCTTTGGCATTGGTAAGTGTATCAACCAATGGGTTAAAGGTTAATGAACCGGCTAATGCAAGCGCAGTTACTATCTCCGGTGATGCTACAAAAGCATGTGTATTCGGGTTACCGTCGTTACGTTTTGAGAAGTTACGATTGAACGAGGTAATGATAGAGTTCTTTTTATCAGGGTCTTTGGTATGACGCGCCCATTGACCAATGCACGGTCCGCAAGCATTAGCCAATACTACGCCACCCATTTGTTCAAATATAGGCAGGTAGCCATCTCTTTCCACGGTATAGCGCACTTGCTCAGAACCCGGAGTAACCGTGTACTCTGATTTTGTCTTTAAGCCATGCTCTACTGCATACTTAGCAACCGATGCAGCACGGCCAATATCTTCGTACGATGAATTGGTGCATGAACCTATAAGTCCTACTTCCAGTTCTGCAGGCCAGCCATTATCCTTAACTGCCTGTGCAAATTTAGAGATAGGCCATGCTAAGTCCGGTGTGTAAGGGCCGTTAACATGTGGTTCAAGTTCTGAAAGGTTAATTTCAATAACCTGGTCAAAGTATTTCTCTGGGTTTTCGTATGCTTCTTTATCGCCACGTAAATATTCAGCCACCTTGTCAGCTTCGGCAGCCAGGTCAGGGCGGTCGGTTGATTTAAGGTAGTCGCTCATTTTTTTATCGTAACAGAATACCGAAGTGGTTGCACCTATTTCAGCGCCCATATTGCAAATAGTGCCCTTACCAGTACATGAAATTGATTCAGCGCCAGGGCCGAAGTATTCTAATATCCTGTCGGTACCACCTTTCACGGTAAGTATACCCGCTACTTTCAATATTACGTCCTTGGCAGATGCCCAGCCATTCAGTTTACCGGTAAGCTTAACGCCAATAAGCTGAGGGAACTTTAATTCCCATGGTAAACCTGCCATAACATCGCAGGCATCGGCACCGCCAACGCCAATTGCTATCATACCTAAACCGCCACCGTTAGGGGTATGTGAGTCAGTACCTATCATCATACCACCCGGGAAAGCGTAGTTCTCTAATATTACCTGGTGAATGATACCTGCGCCGGGTTTCCAGAAACCTATGCCATACTTATTGGAAACAGAAGCAAGGAAGTCATATACTTCTTTGTTCTTGGTAATAGCTGTATCAAGATCCTTTTTGGCGCCTGCATCAGCCTGTATAAGGTGATCGCAATGCACCGTAGACGGAACCGCAACCTTTGGCCTGCCAGCCTGCATAAACTGCAATAGCGCCATTTGCGCTGTAGCATCCTGCATGGCAACACGGTCGGGTTGAAAATCAACGTAGTCATTTCCACGCTTGTAAGGCGCCGATGGCAGCTTATCGGTAAGGTGGGTATACAATATTTTTTCGGTGAGTGTCATTGGCCTGCCCAGCATTGTGCGAGCTTCAGTTACCTTAGCAGAAAGGTGGCCGTACACTTTTTTGATCATCTCTATATCGAATGTCATGGCGTAGGATTTTTTAGTTGAGGCAAAGGTACAGAATTGTGTATAATAGGAGCTAAAAAAATCTATTGATAATAACAATAAAATACAATGAGCCTTTTTGAAATTTTAGCAATACGTGTATTGATATAATTAATTGATTATTAAATAGTTACATTGTATTAATTAAAGAAATGCTAAGGATTTTAGTAAGAATGCTTGTTGATAAAGAAATTGGTGGAAAAATAGGGGGATTTTGGCATGCTATTTTATGGTATCTTTAATCTTTAGTGTACAGTACAATTTAAATGAAACCACCCTTGAAAAAACTCACTTATATTATACTCTTATTCGTTTTTGCATTTAATGCAAATGGGCAGAGTTGGTTATGGGGCAGGCAGGGTTCCAATTACAAGAGTGGAAGTGGTGGTGATGGAGAAGGTAATACTGTTGCTACAAATACCCTTGGGGATGTATTTATAGGTGGCATTTTTGTTGACACAATTGCATTTGGGAATGATACATTAGGATGTCCAGGTATTCATAGTGGCCAGTGTTTTTACATAGCTAAATATGATGCTATGGGTAATTTAAAGTGGGCTAATCAAAGTTCAATAAACTATGGAGTATTAAATTCGGTTGCAGCAGATAAAGAAGGGAACTGCTATGCTACCGGATCTATTTCTCCAGCAGGTGTCATTTTCTCAAATGACACGGCGCAGCAAGGTGGTTTCTTTTTAATAAAGTACGATAAAAATGGAAAGGTTGCCTGGCTGAAAAATGCCGCAACAAACAGCGGTGAAGGCGGAGCCGTGATAACAGACAGTAAAGGAAATGTGTATGTATCGGGTAGCTATATGAATGGGACTAAATTTGGATCTTTCGTATCTCCCTCTCCATATTATGCAGGAATATTTACAGCCAAATTTGATTCGAGCGGAAATGTAATTTGGGTTAATTATTCAAATAACCCGAATGGATACGATTATCCGAATACAACTGGACTAGCGATAGATTCGTATAATAATGTTTATGTTGCAGGGAATTTTGGTGATACCATTTCTTTTGGTTCTATTATTCTTGCGAATAGCGGGAAGCAAAATGGTTTTTTTGTGAAAATAGATTCTTTAGGGAATCCATTATGGGCAAAAGAGTCCCAAGCAACAGCTCAAAATATGATAAACTCCTTGGCCGTAGACAAAAAAGGCAGCGTTTACCTAACAGGAGGTTTTAAAGATAGTTTAACATTTGACAATAAAACCATCTATAATCCCCTTACAAATCTTAATGCATATTTTGTTAAGTACTCTTCAGAAGGAAAACTCATTTGGTTGAAAGCATTAAATCGAATTATGGGAACTACATTTGAAGGATACTCACTTTCAATAGATGGTGCGAATAATATCTATATGTCTATCGGCGGCCCAAGTTCCAATTCAATAATTTCCTGGGAATATGATACAATAAAATGTTACGCCGCCACTGATGCATCTTTTATTATAAGGTTTGATACTTCTGGTATCGATGAATGTGGAGTTTCTGTTACTAGCGGTGGGGATGATAATAATGCAGTGGCTGTTGATGAATCTGGCAAGTATATTTATTTTGAGGGCGATATTTGGGCGAAGCCTGTTGTGTTTGGTAATGATACAATAGGCCCGACAAATAATGCCTCTGAATTTCCATTTGTTGCCCGCTGGCAATCTTGTGAGGGTACTGAAGGAATTGATGTGGTTTCTTCTCAAATCAATTATTGTATTCTTTTCCCCAACCCCAACAACGGAACCTTCACAATACAAACTTCAGGTATAACAAGTAAATCGGAAATTGAAGTATATAATATGGTTGGGGAGAAAGTGTATAATGAGACCCTTCGACAGGCTCAGGGTGACAATAAAATTGATATTACCGATCAACCGGCCGGTATTTACCTATACCGAGTTATTTCTGAATCGGGTAATTTAATTGGTAGCGGTAAGTTTGTAATTGAGAAATAAGTTCATATTTCTTTATTACATTTGTAATGAAAACCACAATTACCATGAAAAAATATATACTTGTTTTATTCATCAGTTTTGCTGTGTTGCAACTTAATGCTCAAAGCTGGAAATTTGGAGGCCAGGGCTCTACAAAAAGCGGTGCCGGAGCAGAAGGCCTGGGCGTTAGCATGGATGCCGTGCACAATTTTTACCTGGGCGGATATTATAAAGGCACATTTAATTTCGGCTCCGATTCAGTAACCAGTGTTAACTGGGCGCCTTATATGGCCAAGTTCAATGCAGCAGGTAAGGCAGAATGGGTAATATCCTCAGCTTCTACTACAGGTAATAACTCAGGCGGAGGTGGTGCAGTGGCTACCGATCCTTTTGGTAATGTTTATTTGGCTTGCAGCATGATTGGCACTGTAAAAATGGGTACTGCAGTGCTTAATTACCCTATTTACGATATATATTCCGATGGTGTTTTTATTGCAAAATACGATTCAAATGGTCACTTTAAATGGGCCAAACAGGCAACCGGTGGCAGTAATTATTACGATAATATGACCGGACTGCAAACCGATGCACTTGGAAATGTGTATGCCTGCGGTACATTTACCGATTCAATAATTTTCGGAAATATTAAACTGAAAACAAATTCAGGCGCAACGGTAAACAATTCCTACTTAGTAAAGTTTGATAGCGCCGGAAATGCTTTATGGGGAAGGAACGGAACAGTGCATGTTGATGGCAGCGGAACCTCGGGTTGCCAGATTGCTATGGATGGCCCCAATATTTACCTTACGGGTTACTTTTTGTCTCACGCTGCTTTTGGTAGTGATACACTTACAATGCTTGGTACCAACGCCTTTCTGGTAAAGTACGATACAGCTGGTAATGTAATATGGGCCACACAGCCATCGTTCGTTCAGGGTGCCAATTACTGCTATTCACAAGGTGTTGCTGTTGACGGAGCGGGTAATGTATATATAGCAGGGCATTTTAACGGAACCGTTAATTTTGGCGCCAGCAAAGTCACAAACCCTTACCCTGCGCCATTTATAGCTAAGTATGATATGAACGGTAATGCCAGGTGGGTTGAAGCCGGAACATATAATGATGCCAATTACCAATGGTCGGCATATTCAGTAGCTGCAGATCATTTTGGGCATGAATATTTAGAGTGCAGTGAATATCCCACGTATAACCCGAACGCTATAAAGTTTGGTACAACAACATATAGCTGCACCGGTGCCACAGATGGCATGCTGCTTGTAGAGTTTGATTCCTTAGGTAATTTAATGTGCGGCCAAATGGTTGCCAGTGGCGGCGATGATAACTCGCAGGTTATTAGTGATGCAACCGGACAGTACGTTTATTTTGGTGGCGACCTGGAAACACAGGTAACATTTGGTTCTACCGCATTGGGGCCGTCAGCAAGTTCCGGTGCTGAGTTTCCTTTTGTGGCTGCCTGGGGTAATTGTGATCTGACGACAGGAATAAACAATGAATCTAATACCACTGCAACAACAGTTCTTTTCCCTAACCCGAATAGAGGTGAATTTAATCTGCAATTGGGAATTACAAATTCCAAATCGGAAATTGAAGTGTATAATATGGTTGGGGAGAAAGTGTATAGTGAAGCCCTTCGACAGGCTCAGGGTGACAATAAAATTGATATTACCGATCAACCAGCCGGTATATACTTGTACCGCGTTGTTTCTGAATCAGGTAATTTAATTGGTAGCGGTAAGTTTGTGATTGAGAAGTAAATGGTAGCCTCCTGTTAAAACAGGCCTTACATAATCATAACTAATCAGTTTCAGCAGAAGTATTATTTTTGCATTGAAATCTCCATTTATGCAAAAAAATTCCCCCCGTTTTGTTTGTCTTTTATTATTGTGTATTAGCGCCCGTCTCTTTGCCCAGGATACTATACGTACCTTTTTGCCCGATGGCAAGGTTAAAGAACTGAAGATCGTTGTAAAAGGCGAACTGGTTCAGGCAGCAGAGTTTCATGAAGTACGTGTAAAGTCTACCGATACCATTGGTACTATGGAGTACTCACCAAGGTATAGTTGGGATAAGCGAACAAAGACCATTGAAAGCTATTGGTCGGTTGACGAGGATGATTCGCTCGAAGAGGTGTTCTTTAAAGCCTGCCCTGAATACACCATGAAACAACATTATGGCAGTGGCCCGCTGATGTTTATTGAGCATTATAAAAATGGCGTGAGGGATGGTGAGTATGAAGCCTATGATGAACTGGGCCGTTTGTCCGAAAAAGGCCAGTTTGCAAATGGCAGTAAAACCGGTGTTTGCAAATATTACGATGAGAACGGTAATGTGGTTGAGTCCACTTTAATGCTATCAGGTAATTACAGCGAGCATGGTATCTCAATCAACCATGTTATAGCTCCAATGGTTATAACATTGCTTTTAATTTTAATATTATCTGTAATTATCACCAAACGCGGCGGATATAAAAAGTTCTACCTGTTGTATTCTCCTGTTGTAATAGGGCTGTTTGTTTTATTATTTATTTATGCAAGCTTTTCAAAAAGCCCTGCCAAGGAAGGTTTTGCTTCAGCCTTATTTGTAGCTGTGGTACTGCTGATATTATTATCGTTCGTTAACCTGTTTACTACTGCACGTTACAAAATAAAGCCTTGGCATAGCATCGCATACGGAATTGCAGGCCTGCTTATGTTCCTGTTATATTGTATGTCGTATATTGAAATGTCAGTATCTGGGGCTATGATAGGGTAGGTTGCTATTTCTTAGCCTCGACCTTAATCTAAGCCTTACTCTTACTCACTATTTGATTATATCCACGATAAAATCTTCCATTTTCATATTAAAATATGCTGCAATATGATAAAGCCCAATAACAGTAATGTCTTTTTGTTTACCAGACAACAACCTGTTAATAATTGCATTATCACAACCGGCAATATCAGCTATAATTTGTTGTGTAAGCTTGTTTTGGGTCATTAATTTTCTCAATACCTCACACTCAAATTTTACATCTTCCGCTATAATATGCTGTCTTGCTTTATTTTTATACATATTGACAAAGGTGAAAGTATTTAGGCTTTCAAGCCTTATATTATCACTATAAATAATTACATGTTTTACGGGGAAGGGGTAAAGATGACCGGCATGGGCTTTGGGGATTATTTACGTTATCTTACTATTTGGAGAAAGAAATAAAAGAAACTACGCTTCGTTCTCAATCTAAGCCTTAATCTCAATCTAAACCTCAACCGCCTCCTTCCTGCGGCCCGGGGGTATCGTCTCCCTTATCTTTATCCGGCTTAAATTCAAGCTTGCCAAACTTATAGGTAAAGTTAATACCGAATGACTGATAAGGAATTTCACGCAAATTATATGTGGTGAAGTTAGGTCCCGTAAGGTTAGTTACCTGGTTTACGTAATAGTTAAACGGGTTGTTGGCTGTAATGGCAAGGCTTGCTTTTTTATCGTGGAATTGTTTACGCAATGCAAAACTATAACTGAAAAAGCCCGGTTGCGTGCCTTGTACATTAATGCGTGCAGAGTTGTAATTGCCAAAAGCCTCCACAACAAATGTTTTACTGAACTCATACGAAAAGTTGCCATTCAGGCGATAGTTCATGCCCTGCACTTTATCGCCGGGCAGGTCGCCATCGTTAATGTACCGCTGTATCAGCGATGTGTTTGTACGGAAGTTAAATGACTTGGTAATGGGTATAGATGCAAAAATACTGAGGCCGTAATTATCCTCGCGCCCTACATTGGTCGGTGCACTTACAGCCACATTGTTGTAAGTGGTGTCGCCAACTTTAAAAGAAGAGTAATAGGTTGTAATGGGTTGAATGTCGTTCCTGTTTCCCCTGTAGAATAATGTAAAGTTCAGATTAGTGCCCTGTTCAAATGTGCGGCTGTAACCTAGTTCTATCTTGTCTCCTGTTTCCGGCACTAAATGTGTGTTGCCTGTTGTCAGGTTCTGCGGGTCGGTTGCATTTATGAATGGATTCAGGTCGCCGTAATCTGGGCGCTCAATGCGGTGTGTATAGGCGATCTTTAGCGTTTGATTTTTTTGGAACTTATGCGAGAACATAATAGAAGGAACGTTGGTTCCGTAAGGGGTAATGTTCACAGCGCCAACATTCGAGTAGTATGCAGCCAACTGCGTATATTCATACCTGAAGCCTGCTTTAACATCGAGCCACTTAAATAGTTTGAACTTAACCGATGCATAGCCTGCATATATATTGCTTTTATAATTCAGGTAAAGCGACTGTGATGGGTTGTATTCATACCAATCGGGAACAGAGGTGAGTGCATATACACCTGAATTACTTATGATCTGCGAATACTCATACTTGGCGCCTGCTTCAACTGAAAAATTTTCACCGAAAGGTTCTGTGTAGTCAGCAGAAATATCTGTTTCACTTTGTATACCTGGGTTTACACCGTATGCACCGGAATAAATCGAATCGGGGGACACATATTGCTGGGTTTGGTTATAATAGTTGTAAGTGTTATCAATGGATGATATATACGACAGGTCAAGCTCCTGGTCTTCCTTATCGAATTTTCTTTTGTAGTTGAGCCCCCAGTTTAATGCGTTGGAGTGGTAGGTACTTGCCAACAGCACCTGGTCGTTCACATTTGATAACGGATTTTCACTTGAATCCTTTATCAGCGTATTTCTATTATTCGTGCCCGAATAATGATTGCCATAAAAATTAAAACCGAAGTTTCCGCTGAAGTTATCTTTCGGTGTTACATCCCAATCGAAGCCAAGCCCTGTTTGCATACCTTCTCTCTGAAAAACGGCCTGTGCCTGCTGATTCAGCAGAACGCTCTGCTTGCTGCTGCTGTCGTATGACGAGCGTATCATTGTATTATGCGCAGTAGATGGTATTTGACCATTGCCACTCAAAAAAGCATTTGCACTGAAATGTTTGTGATGTGCATTCAGGTTGAACGAACCATTTTCAAGTCTTGTGCCGCCTGATAGCGATACATTTCCGTTAATGCCTTCAGCGGTACTCTTTTTCAGTATAATGTTTATTATCCCTCCTGTGCCGTTGGCATCGTACTTGGCACCCGGGCTGGTAATAACCTCAATGCTTTGTATCTGGCTCGACGGGATAGATTGCAATACCTCTGTTATGTTGTTTCCATAAACAACAGAAGGTTTTCCGTTTATTAGGAACAGAATACTGGAATTGCCTTGCAATTCTACATTGCCATCAACATCCACCGTTACTTCAGGAACCTTCTTCAGCACATCAGCTGCCACACCACTTTGCGAGGTCAGGTCCTGATCAACATTATAAACCAGCTTGTCTATTTTGTTTTCTATAATGGGCTTGCTTGCTGAAATGGTGGCTGCTTTCAGGGTAATGTTTGTGCTTGCAATTTTAATATCACCGACTACTACTGAACTCTGTGCGACAACAATACCTATCTTTTCAAAAGTCTTATACCCAAAAAATACAACCGACATTTTATAAGTGCCCGGCGCTACGTTGGTTATTGTAAAAGCTCCTTTATCATCTGCCGTGGCGCCATTCACAATGTTATTATTCGGTATGGCCGTAAGGCTTACGGTGGCATATTCAACAGCTGCACCGGTAGCAGAATCAATAATTCTTCCCGTTATCTTTCCATCGTAGTGAGCTTCAGGCAACTGTGCAAATGCAGCCATGCCGGATAGCAAAAAAAACAATGATATAAGTAATGGTTTAAATGTTGAACGCATACTCCTGAAAGAGTAACAAGTATATTAAGTGATTCTGTATTAATTCTGGGCAAAAGTACATATTCTGAAAGGCTGACAGGTGCTGATTTTATTAATATATGTTAAACGATTAAGAAATAAGATGAGTTGCTATATTTGTACTATGAGAAACAGAATAAGTTTAACCGTTTTGATCTTGCTGTGCTGTCATGTTATAAACGCACAAATGAGCAATCCATTGTATAGTGGCAAATTAGTATTTGGTAACTGGCACACCAATATCCGGTTCGATAGCCTTAGGGTGGGCGATACCCTTATATTAAAAAACGATAATCATACACTTGAATACCTTGTGAACTTTACTGATTCAGGTAAGGTAACATGGTACCATGAGCGCATGGACGCCGGTAGTACCTCACTTGAAATATTTGATGAATGGCAGCAAATTGGTACATGGAAAAAGGAGAACGGAAATGTGTATGTGCAAACCACATTACCGGAGCCCGCTTTTGCAAGTTCTAAAAAAGAAAAGAATATTACCTTCAATGTTATCAGTGAAAGCTATGCACTGGTAAAGCTTTATGTGGCAGCCATGACGGCAAAATAATAAAATCATATTCCATGCGAAAAATATTTTTTGCTACAATTGCATTATTCCTGTTTAGCTTTAGCTGTAAAGCGCAACTTCAGTTCTCATTGAAAAATGCAACTGACATTTCAATAAAAGATATAGAAGTGGGACTGCCTGATACTACATTGCATTTCTCAAGTCTCAATAACATGTCAAAGACCGATTGGGTTAATGTAAAGTCGGCGTATCGGTATGGTTATCTGAAGTTTAAAGACAACCAGGATCGGACGTATAAATGCCAGCCAATTGATTATGTTGGTGAGAAGTTGTATAAAAATGGATATATGACATTTATTATTAAAACAATAGACAAGAACACAGGCCAGGTTTATTTGATCTCGTCAATTAAAAAAGATGAATAGATATCAAGGCCTTAATACTATCCATCGGTATTTATTCTATTCCCTTTTATTCCTTGCCTGCTCTTGCACCCATCCAGTCGGCGAAATGGATACCTACCGCGATTGTGGTTTGCAAGGCGATGCCAGGAGCGAAAAAGTAAAAATGCTCGATGAGCTAAAGAACAGGTACACATTCCCTGATTCTACTGACTTTGACCGCTCTGTTACCATTCAAACAATATTGGCTCCCGGTGAAGACCGTAACCGATTCAACGACCACAAAGCAGTTGATATTACAGGCTATGTATATGATGTAAAGGTAGGTGGGGTAGAGACATGTAATTGCCATGAGCGCAATCCGCAATACCGCGATACACATATTGAACTGGTGTTATCAGCCAGCAGCGATGATGAAAAGAGATGTGTGATTGTTGAAGTAACACCACGCATGCGTGAAATAATGGCAAAGAAGGGACTTGACTGGAGCACCGATAACCTGCGTAATACCATAAAGGGACACGTGGTGCGGGTAAAAGGCTGGTTGTTATTTGATGAAGAACATATTACTCAAGCTGAAAATACCGACCCTGATAACCCTAAGGACTGGCGTGCTACCTGCTGGGAGGTTCACCCGGTTACGAGCATTGAGGTGGTGGATAATAAGCCTCTATGATTTTCTCGCAAAGGCGCAAAGTACGCAAAGCAAGATACTAATGGTTTATTTTATACTTGGCGGTCTTTGCGTCTTTGCGAGAGATATTACTAACGACTCTTACTTACCGTACATTGTAAGTGCCGCTTTCAAATAAATAAAAGCATCTGTCGGAATATTATATTCCTTGCCATCAATTTGTTCCATGGCAACTATTTCGCGTTTAGCGCCAAGTCGCACTACAACCATTTTCTTGTCAGGTATCACGAAAATATATTGCCCTTGTAAGCCACGGCAATAGGGAATAGTATGTCCTTCAAATTTTAATATCCACCACTGGTAGCCATAATACGCTACAAGCTTTGGAGTAGTGGAAGCTACAACCCAATCGGTAGGAACAAGTTGTCTATATGAAGTTAATGTAGTTGATTTACCCAAAGAATCAACATAGTTTGCAGTTCCATTGATGCATTTTCCTGAATCTAAATACAATTGTCCGATACGAGCAAAGTCGCGTGCATTGCTGTTGAAACAGCAATATGCTTTTTCCAGTCCGCCTTTGTGGTCAGTGCTCCAGTATGCAGGATGTTCTGCACCCAGTGGCTTCCATAATTTTTCTGTGGCATATTCGCTCAGGCTTTTGCCTGTTGCTTTGGTTATGCAATAGCCCAATAATTGTGTGTTTCCGCTCAGGTATTTCCATACGGTGCCCGGCTTTTCAACTACTTTATATTTCAGGGTGTATTCCATTACGTCGCTGCTGTAATATGCCTCGGCAGGGTACGAAAACGGGCTTATATAGTTTTCGCCAAAATTAATTCCCGAGCCCATTTCAAGCAGGTCTTTCAATGTAAGCAAGCTATCCATGCCTTCTTTGTATTGCGGAATAAAGTCGCTTACTTTTTCATCCACACTCTTTATTTTTCCTTCAGCAATTGCAATACCGCATAAAATACTGGTAATGCTTTTACCCATTGAAAACGAATTGGAGTGTGAAGTATCTGAGTATCCGTCCCAATATTGTTCGTGCAGTAACGAATCGTTTTTAATAACTACAAAGGCTACGGTTTTCATTTTCTTAAACTGCGGTACCAACGAATCAGGTATAACGCCTTTGTTGTAACCCTTTGCTACAGGCCATGGGCGAGGTGTGCCGGTCCCCACAATATTGTTCGGAAAAATACCATATTCATCTATTGCCGGGCTTAGCCTGCCTTTAAAGACTGTATTGGCCAGCGTTTTATACATATAAAACCTGCCGGTAAACAGTATAACAAAGTTTACTGTTACGATAATTATAAAGAGCAGGGCGACAATAAACTTAAATACCTTTTTCATGTGTTATAGCTGATTATGTAGTTTCAAAGATATAACTTTAGTGTTAAGGGATATTTACTCGCCTTTTTCTTTCCCTCGCCTTTCAGGAGAGGGTAGGGTGAGGTCGGTTTTTATTCGGGGCGACTCTTGCTCCCTGCTTGCCTGAATAATCTATACTCGCATCACGAACAGCTAACCCGCGCCCACCTTTTTTGCAGTTCTTAGCCGATAGTTGTAAGCCGTCAGTGTATTTTGCGTTAGGGATAGAAGCGTAAAGCCCGCAGGAACGAGGACTTGTAGTGGATAGCCCGACCCGAAGGGGAACGCCCAAATCATTATTTAAAATCTCAATACCCAATACTCAATACCAGTTGACTAATTCAAAATATATGATATTTGTACCTACATTAATATGGATGCTATGCGCAGAATAATAATTATGGCTAGTGTATTATGTGTTGCGCTCATTGCCTGTAAGCACGATGTTGTGTACAAAGAAGTAGGCTCAGATAAAGGATTATTCACCGTATTATTGCCTGAGTACATGGAATCGACCGACACTATATTCCCGGGTGTATCTATTTTGCAATATGCCAATGATTCCGTTCCGCTTTATGTTGTGGGTTTCGACACCACACGCGAAGGCTTGAATGAAACGACATTGGAAGCATTTTATGATTCAACTCTTTCACAGCCTAATATGCCCGATGCCCAGCTCGATAAAAGAACATTTAAACTCATAGATGGCGATTCGGCTTACACCACAAGGCTGGTGGGGACTATAATGGGCGATAAGCTTGCATATCACATGGCAACAATTGCTACACGCACGCATTTTTTCTATTTACAGGTATGGACAAAAGCAGTAAAGGAAAAGGACTTGCAGGGAGTGATGGATAAAATTCTTTCTTCCTTCCATGATAAAAATCATAAGAAAGTATGACATTTCTGTGACACATGGTTGGCACTTTACGGTGACATTTGTAGCGAACAAAAAGAACAGAAGTGGATCGTTACCTGGTTTTAGCATTTACACATAGTTCTACAGGGCTTAAAAACCTCGATAGCCTATTTATTGATGAGGCTGTTCTTCCGGAAAGACTTGCTAAAATTAAATCGGAGTTAAATATTGATGGCCTTATGTACCTTGGTACATGCAATAGGCTTGAGTTTATATTTTCGGTTTCTTCCCCTGTAAAGGAAAGCTTTGCAAAGAACGTTATTAAGCTGTTTCATCCTGAATGGAAGGAAAGGGATTTTAAATGGGCTATGACGCGCTCGCAATTATTGCGCGGCGAAGAAGCCGTTCAGCATGTGTTTGAAGTGGCTTCGTCACTCGATTCACTTGTTGTGGGTGAAAGGGAAATAATTACTCAGGTAAGGCAGGCTTTTGAATGGTCGCACAAGCAAGGGCTAACGGATGATTTTATAAGGTTACTGGTACGTAAAACAATAGAAACAGCCAAAAAGGTTTATACCGATACCAAAATTGCCGAAAAGCCTGTTTCAGTAATGTCACTGGCTTGCCGTAAGTTGCAGGAATGGAATGTAGGCATTGATTCAAGGGTAATAATGGTGGGTGCAGGGCAAACGGCCGATATTATGGTTAAATACCTGAGTAAGCATGGCTTTACAAAGTTTACTGTGTTTAACCGTACCTTAAAGAATGCTAAAGAGTTGGCTGATAAGTATAAGGTTAATGCGCACTCATTAAAGGAATTGGAAGCGTTCAAGAGTGGCTTTGATGTGTTGATAACATGTATTCAGAGTGCAAAGCCTGTAATTACAGTTGATGTATTCGATGCCCTTGCTAATAATGAGAAGGGCACCAAAATGATAGTAGACCTTGGCCTGCCATTCAATGTTGATAAGGCGGTACTTATTAAGAAAGGTGTTAAAGGAATTAATGTAGACAGCCTGAACGGCATTGCCAAAAAGAACCTGAACGAACGTAAGGGAGAAATGGTACTAGCAGGAAAGATAATAACTGAAGCAGTTAATGAGTTTTATACCGACCTGAAAGGCCGTAAAATTGAAATAGCCTTTAGCGAAGTACCGGTGCGTATACGTAAAATTAAAGAAAGGGCCATGTCTTCGGTCTTTTCTAAAGAAATTGGGTCACTTTCCATTGAATCGAAAGAAGTGCTTGAGAAAGTTATTGATTATATGGAGAAAAAGTGCATTAGCATACCTATGCAGGTAGCTAAGGAGAAACTCCTCGACCTGGAGGCATAAATACGACGAATTATTATCTTATTACGACTAACCTTTTTTGGGGTGCAACGTATTTTTGTAGAAAAAGTATTATATTTGCTTCAATTGAAGGGTTTAAATGGCTGAAAAGACTATTGTTTCCAATGTTTCTGAGGGTTTTGAGGTAAAAAAAATCGATGATGATTTTACTGATGACCTTTTTAAAACGGTATGTGACCTCACTACCGATGGGTTAGCTATTACAGAAAATGGACATTTTTTACACGTAAATGATCAATTACTGGCTATTTTTAAGTTAAAACGTGAGCAAATAATAGGTAAAAACTCCATTGACCTTATACATAAGGATGATGTTGCCAAAGCAATGGAAGAAGTAGCTCAGAACCGTAAAATATTGTACGAACTAAGGGTACGCAGGGGAGATGGAATATTTATATCTACCGAGGTAAGAGGCCACCCGGTTATGTATCATGGCAAAAAGTGTAGGTTATTAATTGTAAAAGATATTACTCAACGTAAAATATCTGATAAGCTTTTTAATAACTATTTAAATATTATAGATGCATTTCCTGAAGCAATTTGTGTGCACGATAAATCAGGTAAAATTTTATTCGTTAACCGCAGCGGTTTAAAACTGGTAAGTGCAACATCGCAAGACCAGGTTATTGGCAGAAATGTAATGGAGTTTGTTTTACCTGAGCACCAGGCCACTATCCGGGAAAATAAACCACGCTTTGAAAAGCAGGAAGCTATTACCGGCCGTTTTGTAAAAATGAGGCAATTATTTGGTACAGGTGAACCAATAAGTGTTGAAGCATCTGTTATCCCAACCGAATGGGGCGAAGAGCCAGCGGCTATGGTTTTATGTCACGATACATCACTGGAAGAGCAAATTGAGAAAAGTGAAATAGCCAAGCAGGTAATGCAATCGGTGAACGAACACCTGCAATGGGAAATTACTGAACATAAGGTGTTACAAATGCGCCTTAAAAAAATGGTAGAGGAAAAAGAATGGCTGTTGAAAGAGGTTAATCATCGCGTAAAGAACAATTTGCAGATCATTACTAGCATATTGAATTTGCAGATAAATCAAATGCCCGACCCTAAGCTGGTGCCTGTAATGCGTGAATTCCAGAACAGGTTCTATGCGCTTTCTTCTATATATTCGAGTTTATATCATTCCGAGGCCGATGAAGAAATAGATATATCTTCATATCTGAAGGACCTTACACATAATCTTTTTGTATCATATTCCGACCCGCAAAAGCGCATTACAATTGATTGTGAGACTTCGCGCATATTCCTCGATTATGATCATGCAATAACCTGCGGGTTAATAGTTAATGAATTGGTTTCAAACTCAATTAAATATGCTTTCCCTAACGAAAAAACAGGAAAGATAAAAGTGACCTTGAAGCAAACTGGCAAAAAAGTAACGCTTGAAGTATCAGATAACGGTGTAGGCATAAAGCAAAAGACTAGTAAAAAACAACGTGTATCGTTGGGATTGCAACTGGTTGATAGCCTTGTTACACAATTAAAAGACGGAGAAGTTAAAAAGACATCAGATGCCAAAGGCACTAAATATTCTATCATATTCAAATCAAATAACCAGGCCATTAAAAAATCCTCCAAATAACTCCTTTCTTTCATGAAAAAAACAAGCGTACTAATTGTTGAAGACGAAGTAATTATTGCTCGCGACCTTTCCCAGACCCTTACCAAGCTTGGTTATACCGTTGTAGGCCATTGTGTAAAAGGTGAAGATGCCATTGAAATGGTAGAAGATAAAACCCCGGATATTATATTAATGGATATAATGCTGAAAGGCGATATGACCGGTATTGATGCGGCAAAGGAGATACGGAAAAAGTTCCAGGTGCCTATTGTTTACCTTACAGCATATTCCGATGAGGATAGCATTGGCAGGGCAAACACATCGGGCCCGGCTGGTTACCTGGTTAAGCCGTTCAAGGCTAATGACCTGCGTGCTACTATTGAAACTGCATTGTATCGTTTCAATGAAGAAGTGAAGCTGAAGAAGCAAAATGAGATGCTTTACCATTTGGTTCAGAACAAAGAATCGAAAGATATTCTGTTTGTGAAATCAAGCTTTCAGTTAGTAAAAGTGGTCATGAAAGATATACTGTATGTAGAAGCGTTAAAGGACTATGTTACACTTCACACCATCAGCGGTAAGTATATCATTCGTTCTACCATGAAGAGTATCCAGGAAAAACTACCGGCAGATCGTTTTGTTCGTGTACACAGGTCGTTCATCGTTCGTATAGATAAAATAATATCTATAGACCATACCAAGGTTATACTCGAATACAATAAGGATGTTCCTGTTGGCGGGCTTTACAAGGATGAGTTCCTGAAGAAGATCAATACTATCTAAATTTAACCACTAAGACGGAGTTCACTAAGTAGCACTAAGCAAGTTCTAAGTGAGTCTATGTGGTCTTAGTGCCTAAGTGGTGAATAATTTTACACCAGTTCGAAGTCAATAAATTTCTTTATCAGATCGGTTTTCTTAACTCTTACCGTAACCGTTTGGCCTAACTGGTATACGCTGCCTGACTTTTTGCCTTTCAGGCAATAGTTCTTCTCATCGTACATATAGTAGTCGTCTGCAAGGTCGCGGCCACGAACAAAACCTTCGCATTTATTGGCTTTCAGTTCCACAAAAAAGCCATACTCGGTAACGCCTGAAATAAGCCCTTCAAATTCTTCTTTGCTGTGCATTTGCATGTATTGTACCTGTTTATATTTTACCGATGCACGCTCGGCTTCCTCTGCCATGCGCTCCATTTTTGAACAATACTTACAAAGGTCTTCAAGTTCATGAGCGTTATCGACTGTCTTACCCGTAGTTAAAAACTCCTGCAATAAACGGTGTACGATAAGGTCAGGGTAACGGCGGATAGGAGAGGTGAAGTGTGAGTAAAAATCAAAACCTAAACCATAGTGGCCAATGTTCTTAGTTGTATAAATAGCCTTTGCCATAGTGCGTATGGCAAGCAGGTTCAGAATATTCTCATATGGTTTTTCTCGGGCATCTGAAAGCAGTGAATTGAATGAGTTTGCAATATTGGTGCTCCTGTCGAATGTTGACTTGATACCTGACTTACGCAGGAATTCAGTGAACTTTTGCAGTTTTTCCGGATCAGGGGAATCGTGTACCCTATATACAAACACATTCTTTTTCTTGTCTTTGTTGTGGTGCCCGTGTTCTGCATCTTTTTGTGAAGGTGGCGTTTTACCAACCAATTCAGAAACCTTACGGTTAGCCAGTAACATAAAGTCTTCTATCAATCTATGGGAGTCGTTGGATTCCATGAATTTTACTCCCAAGGGATTGCCTTTATTATCGAGTACGAATTTTATTTCAGTCTTTTCAAATGCTATAGAACCTTCTTTCATGCGCCTGGCGCGAAGGGTTTTGGCTAATTTGTTGAGTACATGCACCTCATCAAAAAGTGCATCTTCCTTACCATCAAGTATCTCCTGCACCTGGTCGTAGTGGAACCTGCGTATTGATTTGATAACTGTTTTACCAAACCACTGGCTTTTTATTTCAGCTAAGTCGTTCAGTTCAAATACAGCCGAAAAACAAAGTTTGTTCTCATTCGGATTCAGCGAACAGGTACCATTTGAAAGGGCTTCAGGTAACATGGGTATTACCCTATCAACAAGGTAAACCGATGTTGCACGCTTCTGCGCTTCTTTATCTATAGGCGAATTCAGCTCTACATAATGGCTCACATCGGCAATGTGTACACCAACTTCCCAATGCCCGTTATCAAGTTTTTTTAACGATAGTGCGTCATCAAAGTCCTTAGCATCAATAGGGTCAATAGTAAATGTTGTTATACCCCTGAAGTCGCGCCTGCGTTTTATTTCTTCGTCCGATATGTTTTTGTTCAGCGCAGCAACATCCTCTTCAACTTTGCGCGGGAACTTTAATGGTAAACCGAATTCCTCAATAATAGAATTCATTTCTGCAATATGCTCGCCTGGTTGGCCAAGCACTTCCAGTATTTCGCCGCGTGGATGCTTTTCTTCCTTTTCCCAGCTTATTATATGCACCAGAACTTTCTGGCCATCTTTAGCATGGTTTATTTTATCAAGTGGCACATAAATATCCGAAGGGGCCTTAGAATTATCGGGTATTACAAATGCATGTCCGTCCGATATCTGAATAGTTCCGCTATACGATGTTTTTCCTCTTTCCAATATCTCTACAATCTCTCCTTCAGGCCTGTTCTCAGGGTGACGGGTAGCCTTAATGGTAACTTTCACCTGGTCGCCATGCAGGGCGTGGTTCGTTCTTTCGCGTGGAATGTATATGTCTTTAGGAAGGCCGGTGCCAACAATAAATGCTGCTCCTGAGCCTTTCATATCTACAGTGCCGGTAATGCTCCGCTGTAGTGATGGGTAGTGTTTCTTTCTTCTGTCGCCGGGATTGTGTCGTCTTCTCATTTTACTGAACGCTGACGTACTGCCTCATACATTACTACTGCCGCACTTACCGATACATTTAGCGACTCTATCTTTCCCATTAATGGTATTTTAACCTGCGCATCGCACAGTCTCAATATTTCGTTCGAGATACCACTACCTTCAGAACCCATTACCAAAACGGTTGGCAGGGTATAGTCGGCATTGGTATATAAGTTGTCTGTTTTTTCGGTGCAGCCTATTATTTGTAATCCGCCATCTTTTAAAAAGTGAATGGCTTCAGCAAGGCTGTTTTCACGGCAAATGGGTAATAAATTCAATGCACCTGCCGATGCTTTCATGGTTTCCTCATTTATTTGCGCCGAGCCCTTTGCCGGAATAATTACGGCATGAGCACCTGCACATTCTGCTGAACGTATTATAGCACCCATGTTACGCACATCAGTTATCTGGTCGAGCAACACAAACAAAGGTGTTTTACCTTCTTCAAAAATACCGGGTAACAGGTTCTCTATTTTATGATACGTTACTTCTGCAATGTGCGCAATAACGCCCTGGTGGTTCTTGGTTGTAATGCGGTTCAGTTTTTCAACCGGCACATACTGAAATGGAATATTGCGGTCACGCAACATGAACAGCAATTCTTTTGATAAGGGGCCTTGCAGGTTATTCTGCACCAACACTTTTTCCAGTTCTTTGCCGCTTTCTATCGCTTCAATTACCGGGTGCAAACCAAATACAAGGGGATTTCTACCTATAGGCATAATTCTAATAAAGTGCTAATATACTCGGCAATAGCGTTCGACTGACTTGGTTGGAATAATAGTTTTCAATGGCTTTTTAACACAAATGCTATAAATACTGCCCAATCTTCCCCAATGGTTTAATAATGAGGGTAAAGAGTCCCGGTTTAAGGTTATTTATTTTCCATGCCTTTCTGTCCTCCATATTGGCTTTAATGCGCTTGGCAAGTGATCGGTTGCTTACGCCACCGGTGCGCATTTTTACAAGCACTTCGGGGATATAGGTTGCTTTCAGTTTGTGTTTATGCAACATGCGCAACATTAATTCGTAATCGGCTGAAATAGTAAAGGTGGTATTGTAATAGCCATATTGCTCGTAACATTTCCTTTTCAAAAAGAATGTAGGGTGGGGCGGCATCCAGCCTTTCAAGAACATACCATCGGTATAAGGCTGCGATTTCCAGTCGCGTACAAGGTTCAATGTATTATCGCGCTCTACGTATTGAATATCGCTATACACACAATCAGCATTTTCTTTTTCAAATGCTTTTACAATTTTTGAAATAGAGTTAGCGTATGTATAAAAATCATCGGCATGCAGGAAGCCTACAATATCGCCGGTAGCTTTACTTAATCCCTTATTCAGTGCCGCATAAATGCCTGCGTCTTTTTCAGATACAAGCACACTTAGTTTGCTTTTATATTTCTCAAGTATAGCTGCTGTTCCGTCTATTGATGCACCATCAATAACTATGTATTCAATGTTCGGGTAATCCTGCTCAAATACCGATCTCATCGCATCTTCAAGCGTGGCGGCATTATTCAAACAAGCAGTTATAATACTTACCTTCATTATTCAAAAATATGAATACTCTGTTGCAATAAAGCCGGATTATTGATAAAGTTGGTAGCGGTAGTCCTTGTTCCCTCTGACCATTCCTTGAATGTACTTGAATCCATTGCAATGGTTTGTTCAATTGCATTCACGAATTTCTGTTGGTCATTCAGCGGTAGGTCAAAGCCTGCTTTGTTGGCCTCCAGCCCTCTCCATGGGGTTTGATCGCTGATAATAGCAGGGCATCCGCACATCATAGCTTCTAATATGGTATGCCCGAAGTTTTCGCCTTGTGTTGGCATAAATAAAAAATGTACGTCTTTCAAAGCATTGGGTATTTCATCCTTTACTATCGGCCCGAAATGCTCCGCCTGAATATTATCGGGTAATTTGTTAAGTATGGCTTTGCACTTTTCCCAATAGGCATAATCGTATATAGGGCCAAATATGTCGAACTTCACTTTACCTTTTACTTTTTGTAATACCTCTAATGCGTAATGAAGGTTCTTTTCTGGCGATACCCTTGCAACGCTAATTAAATGAACCATACCGGCATCTTTCCGTTTGGGGACAAAAGCAGGTAATTCCATTTTACCGGGTAGGTTAGGGGCCATACGTATATCAACCTTTTTGCCAAACACATTCTGAATATGTCCTGCTTCCTGCTCCGATGCTGCATGAAAGTGCATGTTCTTTATCAGGCTGCTGTTCTTTATCCATAACAGAAAAGGGCGTTTCTTCCAGCTCTTTATAGCTATTGCACTGGGTGCAAGCATACCACGCGGAGCTAATATTACTTTCTTTTTAAGCTTATTTAAAATGAACAAAGGCATAATAGTAAAGCGTGGCGAGTACATACTGTTCAGGTATGCAATATCAAATTCCTCACTCTGAATAAGCTTATCCATTGCCGGGTAGCCAAGGTTTGCAGCAGAGAAATAAAATACACGCATGCCGTTGGGCAGGGTAGTCCAGGTATCACTTTTAATTCCTTTATAGGGAATAGTATCGGTGTAATCGGTATCGCGAGTCACAACAGAGAAATCGTAATACTCCTTAAGGTGGTTAATAAGGTTGAACGACGACTGAATGGGGCCGCCTGCCATAAAGCCGGGGTAGAACCAATCACTGAAAAGAAGTACTTTTTTCTTAGCCATCTATTTCGTTTTCCTTTAACCAGTTTTCAAGCACTACCAGGTGCCATATTTTGCTCCATGGTGTTTTACCGCTATTGCTTAAAAAACTCTTCCACAAATATTGCACATTATCTTTATTGAATTGCGGACGCATGGAAAGCCCTATCATATTTCCTTCGCAAAAAGTCTTCAATTCGCCTCTCATCCATTCGGCCCAGGGGAAGGTAAAGCCCATTTTGGTGCGGTTCACAATATTATCGGGTAATAAGCCTTTTGTGGCATCGACCAATAATTTCTTCGGCGTTGTTGGGTATTTAGCCTCATCCTTTAGCCCGAGTACATACTCCACTAACTTATAATCGAGGAAAGGGACACGCAGCTCAAGTGCATGTGCCATGCTCATCTGGTCCGCATCGCGCAGCAATACATCGGGTATGTAATTGCTCAGTTCCAGTTCTGATATTTGAGAAAGTGTATTGTGCCTGTGGTTGGTATAAAGTTCTTTCTGTATGCAGGTATTTAATGATAACAGCTTACTTGCTTCACTTACAGGTATTGTAGCACGTATTACAGGATAAGTAGTTTCAATATTCCAGTCGGGTAGATTCATCAATTCCAAAAGCTTATCTGCTGCTGCCGTATTTTTGAACAGTTTATATACATGCGCAGGTAAAGCCGTAATCGGTTTTGGGAATCCTGCAACCCAGTTCATTTTGTAGAGTTTATCTAAGCGCTTGAACAAGGGATAGCCTGCAAACAATTCGTCGCCACCCAAACCGGAAAGAGCCATTTTTATGCCTTCTTTCTTTGTCGCTTCCGATACTACATAGCTGTTCATTCCATCTCCACCCGGGTGATCTAATGCCGCTAATGCTTCGGGCAACTTGCTTAAGAACAGTTTAAGCGAGAGGTTTATTTCATGATGTTCAGTATTGTACTGCTTGGCTATTTGCCTTGCATAAGGTGCTTCATCAAATTTATCTTCTTCAAAGCTCACTGAAAATGTTTTCACTTTCTGTGTCATCAGCCTCGACATCATTGCCACAATAATACTCGAATCAATACCACCTGAAAGGAATGCCCCGAAAGGTACATCGGCCACCAGGCGCATTTCTACTGCATCGTAAAGCAAATGATTAACACGCTTGCAAGTTTCCTCATAAGGCATATCTTCCTGCCTGTTTGGTATATCGTGCAGGCTCCAGTACTTGGTTTGCTTGGCACTGGTTATTTCGTTCTCTTTAATAACTGTATAATGCCCCGGTAAAAGCATTTTTACATTTTCTATAATGGTATAAGGTGCATGCACGGTCTGCGTAGTAACATAATCTTGCAAAGCAGCCGTATTCAGCTTTTTAGGAACAAGTCCACTTTTAAGTAATGCGCGTATTTCAGAAGCAAATGCAAATGTTTTGCCATCGTGCCAATAATACAAGGGTTTTATGCCAAGCCTGTCGCGGGCAATAAAGAGCTCTTTTTTTTCTTTATCCCATATAGCCATGGCATACATGCCATTGAAGTACTTCAGGCACTCAGGCCCCCATCTCAGGTACGCCGCCAGTATTACTTCTGTATCACTTTGTGTTTGAAAAGGGTAAGCCCTTGCACCGGCATCGCCAGCCTGTGTGCGTTGCAGTTCGAGCCTTAAACTTTTATAATTGTAAAGTTCTCCGTTATATATAATGGCCAATCTGCCATCGGCTGAGAACATAGGCTGGTTGCCATTCTTCGATAGGTCGATAATACTTAAACGACGATGCCCAAGTGATATCTGTCCTTCAAAAAATGTACCTTCATTATCGGGCCCGCGGTGTGCAATGGCTTGCAGCATACGGGAAACATTTCCGCTGTTATCGGCCGTTGAACCAAGGATACCACATATTCCGCACACGTATTCTTCGGGGATTTTATTTTATTCTCCTTTAAACTCAGGCTTTCTCTTTTCCAGGAATGCTTTTACGCCTTCAGCATTGTCGTACGTTTTGGCAGCCTCTGCCTGCAGTTCGCCTTCCAGGTCTAATTGCTGTTCAAGGGTGTTGTTCAACGATGCATTTAGTAAGCGCTTTGTCAATCCTAATCCTTTGGTTGGCATTTGAGCAAGGTTCTCAGCCATTTTTAATGCTTCAGCCATTAACGTATCATCAGGGAATACTTTGTATATCAAGCCAAATTCCAATGCCTGCTGTGCAGTTATTTTGTCTGCCAGCATGGTTAACGCTGTTGCACGTTGCAAGCCAATTAAACGAGGCAGGAAGAATGTTCCGGCACTATCGGGCACCAAACCAATCTTGCTGAATGATTGTATGTATGATGCTGATGTAGCTGATAACACAATATCGCAGGCAAATGCAATATTTGCACCTGCACCCGCAGCCACACCATTTACAGCACATACCACAGGTTTTTCAATATTACGTATCTTCAGGATGATGGGATTATATTGCTCCCTCACAATCACTTTAATATCGGCACCCGGAGCAATAGCTGCAGCAAGGTCTTGCCCTGCACAAAAAGCGCGGCCTGCACCGGTCAATAAAACAGAGCGAACCATTTTATCGTTTGCACAATCATCTAATGCCTGTTGCAGTTCTTTTGCCATAGGCATATTAAAACTGTTCAATACATCGGGGCGGTTGAGCGTTATTCTGCCAACTCCGTTCTGGGTAAATACTTCAATATGTTGCATAGTAATTTATATACACTTAAAATAATCGAATGGCTCTTTACAGTTATTGCACACGTAAAGCGACTTACAAGCTGTTGAACCAAAAAAACTTTTCATTTCTGTATCGGTTGAATGACAACGCGGGCACTTGATCGTTTTCTTGTGGTTGCCGATTAAACTCAGGTCGGGCGATGATTTTTCAGGCGGAGCAATACCATAATCCTGTAATTTCTTTTTACCAGCTTCGCTTATCCAGTCGGTAGTCCATGCCGGAGAAAGAATGGTCTTTATATCATAATGACTTACGCCTTTTTCTTTCAATTTAGAACGAATATCATCTTCAATAACATTCATGGCAGGGCAACCGGTGTAAGTGGGGGTAATGGTAATATGGGTTCCTATGCCATCAATTTCAACCTTGCGTACAATACCCAGATCAACTACACTAAGTACAGGTACTTCCGGATCGTAAACCTCTTCTAAATAAGCTAATATTTGCTCCTTGGTTTCCATAATAGTAGAGCTGTTTACCACTTAGCTCCAGGGTATGCACGTTGCATAAATTGCAGTTCAGCCAATAAAAAGCCAAGGTGTTCAGTATGTATACCTTTTCTGCCTCCTTTCATCATATACGATTCTGCAGGTAAGGTTATGGTAGCTTCGCTTAATACTTCTTTAACGGTAGCAGTCCATTTGTCTTTTATTCCTTTCAGATCAGGAACAATTTTGGCTGCTATTAATTCTTTGTCGCTATCTAATGTTTCAAACAAGTCACCGGTGAACATCCACAGGGTATCAACAGCATCCTGCAACCGTTTGTGGCTTTCTTCTGTCCCATCTCCTAAGCGTATTACCCAGTCGCTGCAATGGCGCAAATGGTAAGTAGTTTCTTTTATAGCTTTTTCTGCAATGCTCCTTACTTGTTCGTTAGTACTGGTAAGCATGGCAGTCTGCAAATGGTAGTTAAATACAGTAAATAAGAACTGGCGCATCATTGTACTTGCAAAGTCACCATTCACTTGTTCAACCAGTAAAGTATTCTTAAAGAACATTACATCACGCAGATAAGCCAGATCATCTTCTGAGCGGCCCTTGCCTTCAATTTCTCCTGCAAGGCTTAAATATAGGCGTGCCTGACCTATAAGGTCAAGCGCAATATTGGTCATAGCTATATCTTCTTCAAGAACAGGGCCGTGGCCACACCATTCCGAAAGACGATGGCCAAGTACAAGGCTGTTATCGCCTAACCATAGTAAGTAATCGAACAGGGGTTTATTTGCAGCAGAACTATTGCTCATAATGTTGTTTTTAAGAGTAACAAAGTTACGATTAAAACGGCTTGGTTTAGAGACTTAACTCACAAAACCAGAATCCCTTTGCCATTGGGCCTTTTATAGGTGGATGGCCGGCAGGAAGTTTGGTTTCTATGGGTTTGTATATTTTCTCGCCTTTTGTAAGCTTTACCGGCTCTTTAAATATGGGGCCGGCAAAGCAAAAGCTATGGAATTCACCATTTTCTCCGCAAGGATCTACATTGGAAGGTAAGTTCTTTACAAAATCAGCCGTATATAGTTCTCCAACCTCTCTTTCTCCCAGGTAGGCATCACTGGTGCAGCAAAGTATGGTTTGAAAGCCATTAGTTATAAAACTATCAGCCAGTTCTTTCGTGTCCTGTTTCCACAAGGGATAAACGCCTTTCATGCCCACTTTAGCAAGATTATTATCCCTATAGGCACGCAGGTCTTCCAGGAATATATCACCAAAGATGACATATTCAATACCCTTTTCTTTTTGTTTCAGTAAAAAGGCCTCCATGTTCTTTTCGTATTCAGCATTACTGCCTTCGCGAACATACATTTTGTACCAGGGCAGGCCAATACTATTGGCTTGTCTTTCAACCAACTCTTCACGCACGCCATGCATAGATACCCGCTTGAAGTTTTCATTTATGGTAGTGAACAAGGCTTCAACCTTGTATTCTTTTTGCTGCAATACCTTGTATAATGCAAATGCAGAATCTTTACCACCTGACCAACAGAAGATCGCTTTTTTCATAAGCCGAAGATAGAAATTCTTTATTTATTGTTGAAAAGATTAGCCTGAATGGCTGTACAGGCAAAATGCTTTGCGTTAAATTCGCGGGATATTTCAGATAGTAAAATGGCAGCAGCAAAATATAATGAAGACAGTATCCGGTCACTGGACTGGAAAGACCACATCCGGTTCCGCCCGGGTATGTATATTGGTAAATTAGGCGATGGTTCATCACCTGATGATGGTATTTATGTATTGATAAAAGAGGTTATAGATAATAGTATAGATGAATACGCAATGGGTTTTGGAAAGACCATTGAAGTAACCATAAAAGAAAAGACTGTTACCATTCGTGACCATGGCCGCGGTATTCCATTAGGCAAAGTATTAGATTGCGTGGCTAAAATAAATACCGGCGCCAAGTACGACTCAGAGGTATTTAAGAAATCAGTTGGCTTAAACGGGGTGGGTACCAAGGCAGTTAATGCCCTCTCTTCTTATTTCCGTATTCAATCCATTCGTGAAGGCAAAACCAAAGTAATAGAGTTTAAAAAGGGTGAGGTTTTCAAAGACCATACTATAGTTTCAAGTACTGAGGATGAGGGAACATTAACAACCTTCCAGGCAGATGATTCTATATTTCCAAACTATCACTTTATAGAAGATCATGTTGAGCGAATGCTTTGGAACTATGCTTTCCTGAACACAGGGCTTAAGATACGATTCAACGGTGCTAAAATAGAATCAGAAAAGGGGCTGCATGATCTGTTAGAGCATAATATTACAAGCCCTATTTTGTATCCTATCATTCATTTAAAAGGTAATGATATTGAAGTTGCTTTTACGCATAGTGTGCAGCAATATAGTGAAGACTATTATTCATTTGTAAATGGCCAGCATACCACACAGGGCGGCACTCACCTGAATGTATTCAGAGAGGCAGTGGTAAAAACAGTGCGTGAGTTCTATAAAAAGAATTTCGAAGCGGCTGACATACGTAAGTCTATTGTGGCAGCAATAAGCGTAAAGGTTGAGGAGCCAATATTCGAATCGCAAACCAAAACAAAACTTGGTTCGCAGGATATGGGGCCTAAAGGGCCTTCTATACGTGCCTTCATAGGTGATTTTATTAAGACAGAATTAGACAATTTTCTCCATAAAAATGAACAAGTGGCTGAAGAACTGCTGAAGAAGATAGTTCAGTCGGAGGAGGAGCGTAAAGCAATGTCGGGCATACAAAAGCTTGCCAAAGAGCGTGCTAAAAAAGCAGGGTTGCATAACAAAAAGCTTCGCGATTGCCGTGTTCATTACAACGATAATAACGACCGCAGGTTGGAGACCACATTGTTTATCACCGAGGGTGATTCGGCAAGTGGTTCTATTACCAAAGCGCGCGACCCGAATATTCAAGCAGTTTTCAGCTTAAAAGGTAAGCCCCTAAATACATATGGGCTTACTAAAAAGATAGTCTATGAAAACGAAGAGTTCAGTCTTTTGCAAAGTGCATTGAATATTGAAGAAAGCATAGAAGAGAACCTGCGCTATAATAACGTAGTAATTGCAACTGATGCCGATGTAGATGGTATGCACATTCGTTTGTTATTGATGACCTTCTTCCTGCAATTCTTCCCTGACCTGGTTAAGAATGGTCACCTGTATATTCTTGAAACACCATTGTTCCGTGTGCGTAATAAGAAGGAAACCCATTATTGCTATTCGGAAGAAGAACGTTTGGCTGCAATGGCTAAATTGGGGGTAAGACCTGAAATAACCCGATTTAAGGGGCTTGGTGAAATATCACCTGATGAGTTTAAATTCTTTATTGGTAATGATATTCGCCTGCAACCTGTTATTATAGGTGCTGAAACTTCTATAGACCAGTTGTTGAGTTACTATATGGGTAAGAACACACAGGACCGCCAGGACTTTATCATTAACCATTTAAAGGTTGAAGCTGAAGGATTAGAAGCAGCACTGGTAACGGCAACAGCTGCAGAGGCTAGCGCGTAAAATCGGTTTCGTAGGTGTTGGTATTGCCAACATTATCAACCACGATCAGTTTTAAGTGGTGTTTCCCTGGACCTACATGCTCATCAAATGTGTAATAGATCATATCCCTCTTCGGATTGAATTCCATTAATATCCAGTGTCCATCTACAAAAGCGCTGTAGTTAGCAATACCCGAAAGGTTATCGGTTATTTTAATTTCTATGGCTGAGGTTCTGCTCATATCCTTATTCTTGTAAATATTTATAGGTTCCACAGTAGGGCGAATATTATCCATCATAATAGCAAACGAGCCAAATGTTTTCGGATGGGCAATCATGTATCCCTTTTCAAATGTACCACCCAGGCAGCTTACATGCTTACCTTCTATCTGCACTACAACGCCTTTCTTCCATAATGTATCGGGTATTGGTGCAGAAGGTTTAATACTTATTGTATACGTATTATTCATAGGTGCATATTTATCGCCTATGGTATATACACTTGAATATACATGCAGGCTTGTGGTATCGGTAGAGCAGTGGAAGCGCATGTCTTCAAACAATACCTTCTCTGGTATGTGCAATAACATTCCTTTATATTCATAATCGAAATCTTTTTTCCAATGCAGTATAGTGCTGCCCGGCAGACTATCATGGTAAATGGTTCCTATCTTATCTTCACTTTGTAGGGTAAAGGGTAGGGTGGTTTTATTACCGTTGAAATCACTTATTACATATTGCATGTGGTGGCTTTGCCCTTTGGTACAAGTTATTCTGCCGCGGTGGCTTATCTTTTTATAAATGCCTAAGGCATCGTTATCAGTTTGAAAGCTATGTTCTATCGTTCTGCTCTCTTTTTTATAGGCTTTATAATCTACGTGTCCGTTTACATAATGTATTGATCCAAAACTCAACTCATCCATTTTACTGAAGTATACTGTGTCGCCACCATCGGTAAGCAGTTGAGCATAGGGGCCATTGTGCCCTGTGCCAACTTCGCCCATATCATAGGTGCTAACACCTACACCAATTTTACCATATACCTTAACCATCGAATCAGTTTCAGGCCTGTATTCTTTTTCCTTTCGTACGGCTGGTATCCAGAGTGGCACATGTTTTCCGTTCACATTGCTTGAATCATTCAGAGGATAGATGCAAAAACCTCTTATAACAGGAGCCTCATGATCTATAGTAGTGAGGCCAAACAACATAGGATTCAAGGGGTCTTCCGTTTTTTCATCGCGTATTTCAAAATGCAGGTGAGGGCCTTCAGCGCCACCTGTACTACCGGAATAGGCTACCGTATCGCCTTTCTTTACCGGTATTTCGGTTGCGGTTAAATAGACATCAATTGAAAAGCGTTGTTTTTCATATTGCTTTTTTCTCACATACTTTTGAATAATGTCGTTGTACCTGCTCAGGTGGCCATATACTGTTACATATCCATTTGGGTGTGTTATATATAGTGCATTACCATATCCGTAAGGAGAAACATTTATACGTGATACATATCCATCAGCTGCTGCATGCACAACAAGCCCTTCACGTTCTTCGGTCTTCATATCGAGCCCGGTGTGAAAGTGATTACTGCGAATTTCACCAAATGTGCCGGCAAGTGTAATAGGTATATCAAGCGGGTTCCTGAAATAGTTCTGTGGGTACTTATCCTGTGCGGTGGAATTTATCGTACTCAAGGCTACAATGGTTGTGAAAATAATTGACTTTAAGTGAATTATGGGGAATTTGGTCGAAATTTTCATGTATGATAATAAAGTGTTTTTACTTTTGCCATCCAAAATTATTAATGTTCAATGTTCAAATTCCCTGGTATGAAAAAATGTATCAACGTATTAATGTCAGTTAGTTTATTGGTTCCGTCTTTAGTGTTTGCACAAAAGGATGACATAACCAAAAGTGCAAAAATGATACAGGATGTGAAAGATGTTCTGGTTGACTCGGTTAGACATTGGAACATTGGTGGATTAGTGAGTGCCAGCTTTACACAATCAAGCTTTATTAACTGGGCATCGGGCGGACAAAACTCACTTGGTTTAACTTCATTAGCATCGCTGCATGCAAATTATAAACACCAAAAAGTATCATGGCTCAATGATCTGGAGCTTGGTTATGGTTTCCAGGAAATAGGAGCACAGCGCCCGCAAAAAACAACTGACCAGATTGAAGCAACATCAAGTGTTGGTTATAAAGTATTTGACCATACTTCTGTTAGTTTCCTCACCAATTTCCAAACTCAGTTTGCAAAAGGATATACCAATGCAGGCGATAGCACGGTACTTTCTGACTTTATGGCACCTGCCTATTGGGTACTGGCGGCGGGTTTGCAGTATAGCCCTACTAAAGCGCTGAATGTTTTTGTATCGCCTATTACTGCCAGGTTAACATTTGTAGAAAACTCAATGCTTTCAAACGAAGGCGCTTTTGGGGTCGATACAGGTAAAAAAGAACTGACACAATTAGGCGCTTACATAAAGGCAAACTATTCAGGCGATATTATGAAAAATGTAACCTTGACAACTAACCTTGAATTGTTTTCGAACTACCTGAAAGACCCGCAGAATGTAGTCATTAACTGGACAACCTTCCTGCAATTTAAAGTGAATAAATTAATATCAGCTTCCATAAATACTCAGCTTATATACGATAATAATGTGCTTAGCCCTATATATAATGACGAATCGGGTGTGAATGTGTTAGTAGGTAAGGGACCGCGTACCCAGTTTAAAGACGTATTCGGAATTGGCCTGGCTTATAACCTATAAGCCGAATTCGCGTATTATACCTATCTGAAACATATAGCTGCCCAGCTTAATTACATTGCCATTAACAGGTTGACCTGCCTGGTTATATATTGCATTGCTTATGATTACACGCGTTGAATAAAAGTTTATGTTTTCGCTGGTTAACAAATTATAGTTCCACGATGCACCGGCAAAATAATCGAGCTCCTTGGTGCGATACATAATACTTCCTGTTACTAAAGAACACAGGTCGTTATTTACATACTTAACATCGTTAAGTATGGTACCAATATTACTACCGTTCACAACATAGCCTTGCTGGGTGCTATCTACATAGGTACCCAGGCCATACGAAATGCCCTCGTAAAATAGTTCAAAGCTTGCCCGCAGGCGCAAATTCCTTTTCTTATCCAGTGCCGCAAAATAGCCAATTCCCCCGCCAATGTTCCAGTTCCACATATATTGCGAATAACCTACCGATGCATCTATAAAGTGAATGATCAAATGTGGACCAAGGTTTTCTTCTAAACCAATACCAAAGTTTGGGCAATGATTCAGGCCTTGGGTATATATGCTATGCTGCATAACTTCCCCGGTGTTTGGCGAAACATACCTGAAATTAAGGTTTTGATTTATAGCGTTTACACTATAATCGGCTGCCCATAGGCGTACACCCAAAAAGTCCGAGAACATTTCCCTTCCGTTAGAATCGGGCAGCACGGTCATTATATCTTCTTGCTTAAACTGGGCAAAGCTTAGTTTGCAACACAAAATAAGTACTACGGCTATTAGGGTTTTCTTCATACGGGTTTGATGTTGCAAAGGTATTATTTACTTATAATAACAAGTCGATAGTCGTTAGTCATCAGTCGTCAGTGTATTTGTGTTAGGTATTATGTACTCTAAATAACGGGCTCTGTTCTTTCCCTCGCCTTTAAGGAGAGGGTAGGGTGAGGTCGGTTGCTTTATTTTGTTTTTGCCCCAAACCCCTAAAGGGGCTTTAAATTCGTAATTGATTGGGGCATTCCCCTGATTTTTGCCACAAAGACACAAAGATTCACAAAGCGTTCTATAAGGTAAGGACTCGTAATTCGTAATTATTCGTGGAGAGCTTACTTTCATTTGAACTCATGAGCGCTTCGCGGTTCCTAATTCGTAATTAAACTACGGGTTACACTTTTTCAATTTGTTACCCGTCAACCTATTGATTTTCAGTTTTATGAAAGCAAGAAAAATACGCGTTTTGTTACCCGTCCCTTCTATTATTTCAATGAACTTATTCCTTACTACTTACTCCTTATTCCTAAGTAAGTAAGTACTAACAATGCAAAGTTAAAGTCAGTGTTTGGCTATGAAAAGAGAAATGTGCTGTTGTTTTCAACAGACCTCAATTAGTGAATAATCAGTAAATTAGTTCTTCTTTCAACAAAATGAAATCATTCATATTATTCACAATCACACTGTGTGTGTGCTCTCATATAGCACTTTGCCAAGACACTACTTTTACGCAAAAGGATTTTGATAGTTCAAAAGTCTATTATAAGGTTAGTAAAATACCTGATAATGTAAAGAGTAAAATAAAAGAGATTGAAGGCGAATGGTTTAAGATGGCAAATACAGGCGGAAAGTGGGAGGCAGGTGATGCGATCACAAATGAAAGCTTGCCAAGAAGAAAATTGATTTGTTTTATAGTAATGCCAAGAAGGTATATTCTTTGTTATGAACAAGGGGGATATAGCACACGTACAGTATGTTATATGTTTCTAAAAAGGAGCAATGAATTGGAAGCTTTTATAATTGGAATACCTCGAATTGATGAAACGTATAAATCTTTGAAAGAGTACATGTTGAATAATAAGGTGAAATTAAAGATTGCTAAAAGAGGTTTCTAAGGCTACCTGTTACTTCCTCCAAATCAACTTATTCTCCTCATCATTTTCCAGCTTACCATTATCCATTAGCCACTGAACTGTTTTAATGATCTTATCTTCACGTACCTGCTTAACGCTGTGGATAAGCTCGGTCATATCCATGGGTTTCTTGTTAAGCTTTTCTTTTAGCTGTGCAGCTATGTTCGCAAATTCAAGGTCGCTCAGTTCAAGTTTGTTTCTTTCGAGGCATATGTCGCAAATACCACAGCGCACTTCTTCATTCTCACCAAAGTAAGAGAGCAATACTTCGCTACGGCATTTACGCGTGTTAGTTGTATAATGTATAACCCATTCCATCCGCTGTATGGCACGTTCTTTAAGTTCGTTTATCTTCTTTTTGTCAATCAGCAGATTGCCGGGGTGCAGGCACTCTTCTGTAAATATTAACTGTGGTTTGTTCGATTGAGGAATGTATGATATTACGGTCATCTTATCCAATCGCTGTAATATGGTTTTCACTTCTTCCGCTTTCAAGGTGGAACGACGGCCAAGGTCAAGCTCATTTATCTGAACATAATTACTGAAAATACCTTCGTAAGAACGTAGTAGCAGTTTTACAAAAGCATCGAAGTTAGGGTGCTCTACCTGAAAGCGGTATAAGTCTTTGTTTGTAATAAGCACATGTACCTTCGATGGCCTGTAGAATGCTTCAGTAGCCAGTATATAGCCTTCTCTCTCTAATAATTTTATACTGCTCAGGGTAGGGGATGCCTCTAACCCGAAATGAGTACAAAAATCTGCAAGGTCAAAATCGTGTGTGCTGCCCTTACCTGAACCTACTGTCATATTGAAGTAATTGCAAAGGGCTACATAGGTTTTCTTGATATCATCAACCGACGGAAAAGCGTGGTCAATATTTCTTTCCAGATTAATACGGTCAGCATCGTTGTATAGCAATACAGCATAGGCTTTCTTTTCGTCGCGCCCTGCACGGCCTGCTTCCTGAAAATAAGCTTCAAGGCTATCGGGTATATCCAGGTGGACTACAAAACGCACATTCGATTTATTAATGCCCATACCAAATGCGTTCGTACAAACCATTATGCGTACCCTGTCATTCAACCATGCTTCCTGTCTTGCATTTCGTTGTTCATGCGGTAAGCCTGCGTGGTAAAAATCAGCCGATATTCCATTTTGTTTCAGGAACAGCGCAACCTCTTCAGTCTTTCTTCTGTTGCGCACATATATAATGCCCGAACCTTTTACATTGCCTGCGATTTTTAACAGGCGTGCAGATTTATCTTCTTCTTTCTGTACAACGTATGCAATGTTCTTTCGCTCATAGCTTACCCTAAATACATTCTCCTTTTTGAATCCCAGGTTTTCCTGAATATCTGTAACCACTTCGGGTGTAGCACTTGCAGTAAGTGCCATAACCGGTACCTCCGGAAATAATTTTCTCAATTCAGCAATTTGTAAATAAGCAGGGCGAAAATCATAGCCCCATTGCGATATACAGTGTGCCTCATCTACAGCAATAATATTCACTTTCATTTGCTGTACCCGGGCCAGGAAAATATCGGTGGTCAATCTTTCCGGTGAAACATACAAGAACTTGAAATTGCCATGAATGCAATTATCGAGTGTAATATCTATTTCTCTGCTCGTCATAAATGAATGAAGCATGGCAGCTCTGATTCCTTTTTTTACAAGAAACTCTACCTGGTCCTTCATCAACGCTATAAGTGGCGATACCACTATACAAATGCCATCTTTAACCAATGCCGGGATCTGAAAGCATAATGATTTACCTCCGCCAGTTGGTAACAGGGCAAGGGTATCCTTGCCTTCCAACACAGAATTTATAATGTCTTCCTGTAAGGGGCGAAAGTGAGTATGCCCCCAATAACGGGTAAGTATTTGATTGATGTTTTCCATGAATGCGTCATTTGCCGCCTGAGTGCTGCATAATTTGCACCATCATGTAAAACAAGGGTACAGAGTTTAGGAAAAGGCTTAATATCATTAAGCTACCCGGTTTTTGTGCCAGGTTGAATTTTTGTGCGAGCACAATATGCAAACAACATAATACAAAGCCCAGAAAGCCCAGGAACAATGAAATAAACAGGAAGATAAAATGACTCATGCCCAATCCGCATGAAACTACTGTAAGGGCGCCAATTAAAAGTGATAGGTTAAATGCTTTTTCAAAAAACTGTTTCATATCAGCGTATAGCCATTAATTTTTCGGTATGTATTCTTTTTCCATCAACTATAAGGCTGTAAAAGTAAGTGCCCGAAGCAATGCTTTCTGCCGGAAACGAAACTGCACCTTTGCTGTTCTTTAATTCAATATCTCTTACTTCCTTGCCCATTACGTCATATACTGCAATGTTGGCATTGCAATATTCCTGTATGCTTGTGAAATCGTATGTTATAACGGTGCCATCTTTCATGGGGTTAGGGTATGCACTTAAACCTGAAACAATTGGTTGAATGTTTTCAATACCTGCTGCACAACCGGTAAGCGCTTTAAATCCATTTACTTTTCCATAGCCGTACGAGTTATTTGGGCAAGCCCCGGTAAAGTTATCCTGGTCGGAGCAGGAGATAATGGCATTACGCACTTCTATATTGGTTGCATTCGGTTTCATTTGTAAATAAAGGGCAGCAATGCCTGCTGTTCCCGGTGCTGCTGTAGAAGTTCCGCCATCTGTATGATGCCACCCTCCCGGGTCTATATTGGTCGGGCCATTGGCTATAAAGTAAGCGCGGACAGGCGTTGGTAATACCGACATACAGATATCGCCCGGAGAAGCAATATCGGGTTTAACTCTGCCATCCCTGGTTGGTCCCGAACCAGAGTAATAGGTTAGCTTATTTTCAATGAAGGTCGAATCGAAATAAGTAAATAATGTATCGGCATAATTAATAAAGGTTTTGCGGCTAAGGTAATCACCAACAGTAATTACATTGGGTGAACATTGATAGCTGCTGCATAATGTAGAAATAGTATCGGGCAATTTATAATTACTGATCTCAGGAAATGCACTGGCATTAGGCAGGCCACTGTTAACTATAGGTTCAGGGTCTGGATACCAGCAATCTATTTTACCACTACCTGTTGTCATTAGTCTCCAGTAGTACGATGTAGAATCAGGAACGATCTGCACTTCTAAGGAATATGTTTTACCGACTAACTGAGTATATGTTTGAAGAATTCCAAGCCTGTTTCCCTTTGCATTCTTAATAGTGTCGGTCACAATTTTCCCCAAATTGGTAAGTACTGTTGAATAAGGGGTTCTGGTAATGGCCTTGAATGGTGCCACATTGTCAACACCAATTGAGAACTGAACTTTTCTGAAATTAGCTGTATCGGCCCAAACGTCGAAATATAATGCGCCATATCCGCTATATGGATAGTACTCAAACCAGGTGAATGATGTATCTCCCGGAATGACTGTGTACCCTAAGTGATAAGGAATATTGCTTTCATTACCTGCTGCTGCTACAAATACCCTGCCAGGTTTAGCCGTTATCATACTGTCTATCATCAGTGCCTGCAGGTCAGTGCCGTCGTGTGAGCCATCATAGTCGCCTAGGCTGGCATTAATTACGCAAGGCTCTCCATACATGTCAGCTTTGTTATATATATAGCTGACTGCATCGGTCATTTCAGTTGCCGTTTGGTTCGTGAAGTTATATGCAACCATCATAATATCTGACTCCGGTGCTGCACCAATGCTAAGGCCATTTGCCCTGCCGTTTGCAGTTCCAACACCTGCTACATGACTTCCATGCTCATATAAAATGGTACAGGCAGAGTCCATATAAGCTAGCGTTGTAGGGATACTATCATGAAGGGCTGAATCTAACATAGGTTTATCAAATTCCTGTCCATAACCATAAGGTACAGGCGTTAGGGCATTCACCGGCTGGTTCATATCCCATATTGATAAAATACGGCTTTTGTTCAAGCTATCTCTAAAATCAGGATGTACAAAATCTATTCCGGTATCAATAAAGCCAACTATCACTCCTTTACCTTTATAGGGTTGCGTGAGAGGGGACATACCCATTTGCGCTTCAACTATATGAGCATGCATGCGCATAGTATCGTTACAAATCCTAATGTGAGCAGGGGCGCCTTCCATGCGTTTAACAGCATTGCTCAGGTAAAAAGCCGAAAGAGCTTTAACCGGTATATGTATGGCGGCAATATTGCCATATGAATATTTAAAAACACCATTGTATTGGTCAACAATCCTTTTTATGCCTGCTATATTACCTTGAATCAATACATCCATCATCTTATTCCCATCTTCTCTGCCCTGATCGAACGCTGCCTGCTTACCGGCTAAGTAAAAATCGAACTTGGTAGGGGCCTGGCAAAAACCAAACACTACCATGCTAATAAAACACCAAATGGTAATTATCTTCTTCATATTGATTGAATTATAACCCATTATTCGACTATAAGTAGTAAAGTTACTAAAAAACAGGATAAATCCTATTTTAACATGGCAAGTGATTCTCCGCTGGTTTTAAGGGTTATTTCCAGTTTATTCAGGTCTTGTGTGGTATCAACATACCTTAATTGTTTCAGGCCAAGTAAGTTCTCACGACTAATCGGTAGTTTAATATGCAATATGTTGGCAATAGAAAGCACTACATATAGCAGCCAGTAAGGAACAACCACATAGATAGGAACCCTGTTAACAGATGCACAAAGCATAGGGTAGAATTCCTTGTAAAGCGTTTTTTCAGGAGATGCAATTGTATACAAGCCTGTAATGTCTTTTTCAATTGATGTGAAGATTGCCTGTGTCAGATCATCAATATACACAGTTTGCAAAGGTTGTTTTCCGCCCTGAATCAATGGTATTAATCTTTTCTTTTTCAGGTATTCTTTCATCTGCCCGAATAAACCACCGTTACCCAATATCAGGCCTGGTCGTAAAATAAGGTCGGTCGGTTGATTGTACAGTTTTTCGCATGCCCATTTTTGTTTTCCGTAAACCGATAAAGCAGTTTCGCTGGTAGAAATACTGGAAATAAAGATGTTTTTCCGGACTCCGCATTTTCTGCTTACACCAAGTAATTGCACCGTTCCTTTTACGTTTATCTCAAAATCATTTGGTGCATATGCACAATGAATAAGGCAATCAGCACCCTCAATTATTTTTTGCTGCGGTGCCGCTAATAAATTATATAAATGATATTCAACCCCGCTAATAACCTGCGGCGGCATATTATGTACAAGTGCTCTTACTTTCCAACCCTTGTCAGAAAAGAACTTAACGAGGTATGAACCCAGAAAACCATTTGCACCTGTTATAACTACTGTTGGCATATTATTGATTCAAGGCATTAAGGGCAGTTAAATGAGCATAGGCCATAATGGAGAGGGTTATCCCTTTGGCTGGTAAATATTTAAATCCTGAGCCATCTGCAACAAAAACATTCTTTGCTCCATTCAATCTTCCATCCTGGTTCAGGCTAAATGGTTTTGCATTATCGCTAAAAGGCAGTGTGCCTGCATAATGTATGCTTGCGCCATAACCCGGGTCGATCTTTTTTAATGTATAACAGCCCAGCTTGCGCATGGCTGCTGAGTATTGTCTCTCCCGCTTTTCGATCTTGCTTTGTTCTTCAGCGCTTAGTTTAAACTCGGCTTTTAAAATATCTCCTGTAATAGAGCTTGTGTCTTTCGTAAGTTCAACGAACTTCTGCTCAGTCATTGAATCGGGGTGATGGACACCCAGTACTGAAATGGCAGGAAGCAGGTACTGCATTATCTTTCTCCCATCCCTGAAATTGAGCGGCACCTCTTTTATAGTACGGAAAAGCATTAATGAACGATAGCTGTATAATGAGGCAGCAGCCACATCGAAATTATCATGCCTTGGGTCATGGAAGAGCGATAGCTGTGCAAAGGCAGTGCGTGGTTCATTGCTTGCTTTACCTAACATAGATGGCTGCAAAAGCGTAAAGTACTTATAGGGATCACATAAAAGCGGTAAGCGTTTTGCGCCATCACCAATAGAACGAAGAACTATCCTTGCTGTACTTAATGTACTGGCACATAGAATAAGCTTTTTGCATTTTATGTTTTTCTTTTCATTCGTGCTTTTATCTAAATAACTTACAACAACTATATCACCTTCATTCGAAAAACTAAGCACCACCTCATTTGAAGCATATTGAAAATTTGACTTACCCTTCAATTTATTGACTGTAATCCATGGCCTGTATGCTGCACCATTGTCGGAATAAAAATCCATTTCATTGTAGTCTGCAATACCACGGTCTTCTTTCTTTTCGGTTAATAGCGCAAGTGCCGGCTTACCCATATAGAAGCCATTTGCATTTAAGCTTTCTTTCTTGTTCTTATATTTTGAGTATATCTTCTTGCTATTGCTATCAATATCAGTGGACTTTTGTAGATTCTTTAAGCCTTCAGCAGCGTAAGGCGTTGCATCATCTTGTTCTGCACTAATACCAATCCTATCTGCAATAACCTGGTAAGCGCTTTGCATTTTATCTACGGGTAATCCGGCTGCTTCAAGTTCCTTTGGTGAGAATACACAACAGCCAAGGCCCCATGCATTGCCCAAACCACCATAGCTTAAACTTTCCATCGGGAAGAAGCTCTCAGATAACATAGGTAAATACTTGTCTGCGTTGCGCATTACAAATTTACGTGCAGGAGTTAACTGTGCGCCTGTACCTGTTTTGCCTGTTATAATTCCTTCAAAGTCTTTTCCCAGCCAATATTTATATTGATCAGTATCATGTTCGCGTATGTCTGTAAAACTCTTCTGTGGCGTTATCTTGCTATAGGTGTCATCGTGTTCTCCAGCATCGAGCATAAGTACTTTTACACCTTTTTCTACAAGTGTTTGTGCTGCCATGGCTCCGGTACAACCTGAGCCAACAATTATATAATCAAGTTCTCCGACTATATCCATGCTAAGAGAATAAAACCGGTTATGGCATTACATATTGCCCTTATTCCAGATAGGATAATTGAGAGCAATCCAACTTTATTGGAAGGAAGAAAATGTCTGGCATACCTTGGGTTGCTTTCTAATATTGAGAAGAGTACATATATCTTTTTACGTATTCCACTTTCTGAATTGTTCAAAGCCAGTGCACCGTCAACCATACCTATTACAAATGGATGCCTGAGCATAAAATCAAGCCTTTTGCTTTCTTTTTCGGTAAGGGTAATGTTTAGTTTGCCTTGAGCCTGGATGTAAAGTGATATGGTTAATTGATCAGCTTCTTCACCCAACAGATATTGGGTGAAAACCTTGGCCTCTTTGGTCAATAATGCTTCGTTGGTAAGCTGCATAATTCTTCAAGGTAAAGATAAATGAAAATGACATAGTTTTGCTTCATGGCTAAAACAATATTTGCTAAGCACAGAAAAGAGAATTTTAAATCAAGATTGCTTCGGTTGGGATGTAACCTGTTTCCGGTTTACAGAAGAACAGGTGCGCGCGTTGTATATGTTTCCGATGATGTGAAAGATATTCACGTAAGGCTTGGACTCAATTGGAAGACAAGGAACTATGTGGGCTCTGTTTTTGGCGGAAGTATTTATGGTGCACTCGACCCTATTTATATGCTACAAATAATTCATTTACTTGGCGATGAGTATATAGTATGGGATAAATCGGCACAGATAAAGTTTATAAAACCCGTTTACAAAAAAGTGTATTCAAGGTTTTTAATAAGCGATGAATTGATGAATGAAATTATGGCTAAGGTTAAGGCCGAAGGTAAGTATACGATTGAATTGCCTGCTCATTTTCAAGATGAGGAAGGTGTAAAATATGCTGAGGTAACAAAGACAATTTATATAGCCGATAAAAAATTCTATAAAGAGCGCAAAAAAGAAAAAGAAGCCTGATTCCTTATTTAGTCTGGTAATCGCCCTGGCTTTTTCGGGCAAACTTGTATTTTACATAGTCAGAATCGGAAAGGAACTTCAAGGGGGCATCGAGCTGCACAGAATACAAAGAAGTCAGTCTATTATCCAATAGCCTAGTTAAATGGTTCCATGTTTCTACTCCTGCTTTTATTCTAAGGCTGTCAAACACCGGATACGTTAATTCTTTATCTTCCTTTGAATCAATAATGGACTCATAATAGTATCCATCATTACCTCTGTCAAACCTCACCCGAATGTGTTTTACAAACTGAGGGTAATAATAATCGTCCTTACTTGTTTCAAAGCGAATCTTTTGTACTAAGCCTGTATAACGGTTTACGTTGACCTGGAAATATTCAATATCGTAAAGCGGGGAACCATAATATGCTCTCCTGAATACCGAATAAAAACAATACAGAAATTTACTTGGGTTTATTTCATTCTCCCAGGTAAAGTGGTAGGTAATATCAACCGTGCTGTCGTTCGGGCATGCTTCATACCATATCCATTTTAGCGGCGGACTTGGAGTATTGGGCCTGATGTACATTTCTGGTTTATACAGTGCAGCAAGGTTTTCAATGGTCTGCTTTTTAGCATTAATAATAACTGTATCTGTTGCAGCAAGGGTTTTGTAGGTTCTTGCTTTTCCGCCGCGTATAAAAGCCCCTAATAATAAAGCAGCCAGCAGCAGTGCACAGCCAAGGATAATATCTCTCAGGGTTTTCATAAAGAAAAATAAAGATAGGGAAAAGATGGGTTTAAGTCCATTCAGATAAAACAGCATGCGGGGCGGCTTTGGCTCCCTGCTTGCCTGAATTTTCTAAACTCGCATCTTTTGCAGCTAACCCGCGCCCACCTTTTACCTATTTTAAGTCAAATAACACGTAGCAGAGCGTTAGGGATTATTCGTGTCTCGTTTATTCTTTAAGGAACTCATGACGGCTTCGTCGGGGGCAACTATAGCAATACCTTTACTAACACAAGCAGTTACCCGTATGCGAGGTTATTGACTGACGAGGGAGGAGCGTTCTCAAGTCTCTTCTGGTACGATAGAGAAGGTCGTCTATTGATAAACCAAAATACGAAACTGCATAATCTCAAGAGACCTGCATACAATTATACAATATATGATGCTATAGGAAGGGTAATGGAAACTGGACAGAAAACAGAAAATACAGATACGGCGAATACTTTTAATAAGATACTTGGCGATACAATTATGGGCTTTTATAACCCCAATATCATTTCCCCTACTAAATATTTGGCGTGGGTAAAGGATAATTCAGGGCCTCGTACGGAAGTAACACATAATTATTTTGATGTGCAAGATATACTGCCTACAAATGTTTTAGCGTTGCAGCAAATAAGAAATAGGGTCGCTACAACTACTTATTCCGATACTCTAAATTCCGATTCTCTTATTTATAATAGTGCAATCCATTACTCATACGATATTGGATTAGGAAAGGTTGTTTCATTAATTCAAGACAACCCCAAAACAGAATTAGCAAGTCAGAGGTATAAGAAGATAAGTTATCAATACGATTTAATAAGCGGTATTACGAATGAAATAGATTACCAAAGCGATAGCCTTGACCAGTATCATCTGAAATATGGGTACGACGCGAATAATCGAATAAGTCAAGTGCAGTCCTCTAAGGATAGTATCCAGTGGGATTGTGATGCAAATTACTTCTATTATGCTCATGGACCGGTTGCAAGAGTTGAAATAGGTGACCAGCAAATACAAGGAGAAGATTATGCTTATACTCTTCAAGGATATTTAAAGGGCGTAAACAGTGACCTCTTGGACTCTAATAGGGATATGGGGCATGATGGATTGCAAATTTCTGGCAATTTGAATAAATATTTCGCAAGAGATGCAATGGGTTATACATTGAAATACTTTGATAAATCAAGTTTAATACCAGGCGATTATGATGCAATAAATAAAACAGCATGGAATGATAACGTAAGCCGATTTGAAGCGTATAACTACAATAGTGACTTAATGAATGCAAGGCGTGATTTGTTCAATGGAAATATAACTGCGGTGGCGACAGATATTCAACAACCTCAAGAATACGCAAGTATCAGCACGAATCCAATACTATTACCACAAGGTTCCGCTTATAACTATGACCAATTGAACAGGTTAATTGATATGAAAGCGTTCCAGAATCTTGATACTAATAATACTTGGGGATTGGGAACTTCGTATACAGGTTTATATCATAATTGGTTTACATACGATGAGAATGGCAATATACTTACTCAAAAAAGAGCTGACCAAAATGGAAATGTTTTCGATTCTCTTACATATAGATACAATAACAATAACGGCGTAGGCCCAACTATACAAAACAGATTATATCATGTAAACGATGCAGTAACAAGCACCATAGATGGTATTACTAATGACATTAAGGATGAAGGCACTTTTAGCTCAACAGAGAGTACTATTAATCAAAAAAATAATTATAGATATAACTCTATAGGTGAACTGGCAAAAGATTCGTCATCCGGCTTAGATACGATTATATGGACAGGCTTCCATAAAGTATCGAAAGTGAAGAAATATAATGGAGACAGCTTAATTTTTACTTATGATGCTTGTAATCATCGTAATATGAAAGAATATAAACCTTCGATTGGAAATGCGGTATACACATATTATGTTAATGACGTGCAGGGAAATATTTTGGCCGTGTATCAGAAAGAAATAAAATCGAGTATGGCCAGCTATGCTTTAGTAGCGAGAGAAATTTATGGAAGCCAAAGAATCGGGGTCGATAACACGATTATTGAATTAATTGGTGCGATACCAATTTCTCAAATAGATACGTTTAGTAGGTATCTCGGGTCGAAACAATATGAAATGGACAACTACCTTAATAATGTATTGGTAGTCGTTTCTGACAGAAAAATACCAAGGCCAAATTCTTCAAACTCCCGAATTGACCACTATGAGGCGGATGTGTTAAGCTCACAGGATTATTATTCTTTCGGAATGGATGAACCCGGAAGAACATTTAAGGATAGCATATATCGATTTGCATATAACGGAAAGGAGCATGATGATGAATTTAAGGGCAGCAATAATTCGTATGATTTTGGTGATAGAATGTATGACCCAAGAATTGGGGTTTGGACAAGTTTAGACCCTAAGTCGAATAGCTATCCTTTCAATTCACCATATATTTTTGCTTCCGACAATCCAATTGTTTATATTGACCTCAAAGGTGATGATTGGTTTTATTACAATAGCAAAGACCAATCTTCTCCTTCATGGCATTGGTCGGATGGGCATACATTGCAAGTTTCTGTGACTAACGCAGACGGTACAGGGGCATCATGTGTTACTCTTACCGGTGAAAGAGCAGTTATTGATATACAAGGCAGTAGAAATGAATCAGGTGCAGGTGCTGATTTAACATCGGCCAGTTCAGTAACCGCTACCATAACATTGTATGCACCTGATGGAAACACATATACATATACTGGACAAACAATGACATCCGACCCAGATAAATACACTCCAATCGATGAAGGAATTTACGAGGTTGACCAAACAGCAGAACATCATAATACAAGCGGTTCTATTGATTTCTTGTTTCAAGTAAATGAAGAAGGGGACATCCCGGATGCCGGACAAACGGACGCTGGTGCTCTTCCGACTATGAACTGTGCTAATAATACTAACCCAGATTGCAAGAATATAAATAAAGGTACGCCAGTAAAAACAGCGATATTCCTTCATAATACTGTTGGGAACAAGTTGGGAGAAACAACATCTGAGGGATGCCTATTAGTCCTTAAAAGTGATTTTATTGGTTCAGATGGACTAAGGAATGAACTTAAAGGAGATGAAGGGCAGAAAGTTGCCATCTTAATTCTCAGTAGAGAAGGAAGTGACCATAACCCTGACCTCTATGCGCCTTGCGAAGAATCAAACCCTTCTACTACAAGCACCCCAAATAATAGTACTGGTGCAGGCACTGGTTCGGAGGATTGTACATCTGATGATAATTGTGGTACTCCTGCTGCTCCTACCACGTCAGCACCTGGCCCACAATAGGATTTTGATATGAAGACCATATATTTAGTATTAAATTTTAGTATATTCATATTATGAAAGCACATTGTTGTTTGTTATTTGTATTATTTTATTGCGCCAGCTATGGACAAGCAGTAAGCTCAAAATGCGACTGTGAGTCATATTTTAATTGGAGAAAAATCAACAAACAAAGTAGAGAGTATGATTCCTTGTATATCAAAGTTGCTAAGCTCGACACTTTGAAAGATGATGGTTGTGAGGAGAATTTTAAAATACTTAAGGATTCGTCCGGATATATGTTAATAGTTCCTTTTTGGAATATACCGGCGAAAAAGATGAACCCTTTATGGATTAAAGAAGATGGGCAGCTTATGACGACAATCCAATGCGGAAATGACTTGTTTAATATGTATCAGAATTCGGACTCAACTTCGAGAGTGTGTTTCAGTGAACCAAGTAAGAAGGCCAATTTGAATTTCTTAACTATAATAGGATGTAATGGAATGTGGTTTAAGGTAGAGTATGTACACGAGAATAAGAAATATATTGGGTGGGTTCATAAGTATGGTACATGCTCAAACCCATGTACAACTTGTAATTAAGAATTACTAAATTCTATCGCGCCCTCGTCCGCGAAAGAGAAATACCCCTCTCCCGACACAATCAGGTGGTCAACGACTTCAATCTTCAATAGCTTGCCAGCCTGCACGATGCAGGTAGTCGTGGCAATATCTTCTTTGCTCGGAAGTACATCCGATGAAGGATGATTGTGGGCAAGGATGATTGACGAAGCCCCCAGGTGTATTGCGTTGCGGAATATCTCTCTGGGCCCCACCGTCATGCCGTGCATACTTCCCATAGATACATGGTCAACGTACTTCACTCGTTGCGCCCTGGTGAGCCCAATCACAAACAAGTGTTCCTTATCCCGGTCGAAAGGTTGCATGGCGGCTATGAGTGACCACACGAACTTGTACACCTGCGCGGAGCCGTTCATAACTACCTTCTGTCCTTTTACTGGTTCAACTACCATACGCATTTTGAGCCCAGGAGCCCGTCATTTATTTGTTTAACGAAGCTAAGTTAAGGCATGCAAGGAAGCAAAAAATGGGAGTAAAAATTTTAATAAATTATTAGCAGGCGATTTTTTTCTCTCGGAAGAACAATGTTACTTCGCTGGATTAGTTCCGTGTGACTACATCAAGTCTTGAAGAGATAAGCCATATTCGTTTTCCTTCAACTGAGCCTTTTTAAACTTCGCGTTATAACCATTAGACTTTGACAAGGTCATTGTGCTATTAATAAAATCATCACTCGAATTATAACCAAATATTATTTCAACCAATGCGTTCTTATCAAATTTAAAGTGGTGCTGACCTTCCTCAAAATCGAATCTCTTAAATACCCGTACCTCTTTCTCGTATTCCCAATCCTTGTGCTTCGTGTTTAAATAAGAAGACGTAGGTTCCTCTCCAAATTGTAATACGGGATATGTTTCTCCATATTCCATTACAATCGGAAGAACAAAAAAATATGGGTCAATAAGCAAGTCGTATTTTAACGCGAACCCTTTATGATTCTCTGTATAATGAGCCCACATAGGCATACTTTCAACAGTCTTGGAGAAGCAACAAATCCTTGAATCGCTCCTGTCCTGGTTAACCCTTTCCGATATTATCTTGCCTGCTTTTTCAGGGTTTGCAGCGATGAACTCTGCGTCCCTGTCGAGTTCCGAATCCGGACGATTATTGTAATTGAATTCCTTTAAGATGGCTCTTATTTTCTCCGGTGTGCCGCCAATTTTTGCAAAAACACGAGTATCGTATGGGTCATTCAAGTCCTGTGGACATGTAAAATATAAAGAGTTGGTCGAAATAATCTCCTTCATATCTTTTGCGGAACGAAACCGATACAGGTATTGTGGTATACGTCCGCTTTCAACCCCGTCAATTAAATGTTTGGTCATTTTCTCAGCATACTCCTTCATCTTTTCTAAATAAAGTATATGTGTTTCCTTGTAGCTTTTATTACTATCTGTATCCATCTTTCAAAATTAAGAAAAGACATGCAGATAAGTATCTACTTTATTCCAATGGTTATGTATGGCTATACTATACACTCAAGTTCAACTGTAATAAATCTACATGTATATTTACGGTATGGAAAAAGTCATTGTATTTTGCTGCTGTTGCGGAAACCATTTTCAGATTGGGAGTGTCAAAGAAGTAAAGCCGGACGCTACGCACGGTAAGTACCATATCTGCAATGGATGCTACGAGGCTATTCCTCAATCAAGTGAACCGGTTCAAACGTTGCACATAGTAGGGAAATGAATGCCGAAAGATTTATGGAACGTTCAATGACCAGCAGAGCCAACCTCGTTTGGAACGAGGGCGAGTATGTCGGGTACAGGGATTACTACGGATACAAACTGATGCTGTATGTGTTACACAAACTCTATGTTGAAGTGTGGTACTTTACTGCTGCTAATTGTATAGAGAAGGTCGAAGTGTTCAATGATAACGAAGCCATAGACCAATACGTGGATTTAAAAGGAATATTTAACGAGCTAAGAACGAATGGAAAACCAGAATAACATCAGTGCCGAGGAGGCATTAGGAATAATAGAAGACCTACTCAAGAATGGCCTTATCATAGATGTATTTAACGCAGAGCGATATTATACAATGTACAAAATACTTGGCGATAATACCACAGCCATCCGCAAGTCAGATGAAGCAATACAGAGCTTCTTCTCTACTGTATGGCATATATCACAAGATGCAGGAATCCTTGCTCTTGCACGTGTATATGATAAGCCTTCCTCAAGATACGAAACGCGTTCTATTCCATACCTGCTCAAGAAGTTAAAAGAGTTGGCCCCGAGCCTGCCATGTCTGGAGGAAGATAAACAAACATTGAAGCTGCTTAAACTATACAAGTTAAAGCAATCATGCTGTGATGCGGTCTCAGATAAGGATGGCTCGAAGTTTCCTATCGAGATAGCTAATCATTACGAGCCCCTCTGCAAAGAAAGCGAAAGTTTAAAAGAATATCGGGATAAGATTATTGCGCATAATGAGATTTTCGATGGTAAGCCGGCACTCACTTGGGATAAGTTCCATGAGCTTATGAGGCAAACAAAAGAACTGATAGAAATTATCGGGATGGCGTACTTCAGCAGCATGTACCAAGGTATAATCACACGTGATGCTGAAAGACATTCCATTAGTACTGAGGTTATACTCAGGAAACTTGGGATTATCGAGGATATTGACTTGAGTACTACTCCTTCGTAGGCTTCTTTAACAGGTCGTCGGTGATATTCTTAATGTAGGTGTAAATGATTTCTTTACCGGCAATAATCTCATCATCGTTAATTTCCTTTCCGTCATAGTCCGGTTCAGTCGGTAGTTCTACTTCTTGAATCCACCACACCTCTATTTTTCGGATAAGCTCGAATATTCTCTTTTGTTTAGTCTCATCCAGATTGTAGTCGCTGTCAGTTATGAATTTATCTATCTCGTGCGCTACAGTATTTCTGAACTCACGTATCGCGCTAATCTCGGTCATTTCCTCTTTACTTATTGTGCCATGTTCCTCCAACCAGTGCAAGGACGACAGAAAAATATTTTGCTTCCCTTCAATTTTCCTATGTACAACCTTCGTGTTATAATCTTCCGAATAGATGTCCTTGCCATCCACAAACCCTGTGCAGTAGAAATCTTTTATCTTATCTACAATTGAATTCTTAAGCATCTCGTACGAGAGCAAGTACAATGATGCTCTGACGAGATTACTTTTTACCTTATCGGTGTCGAGAAACTTCTCCCAATCTTTCAAGTTTTTTTCTTCCATAGTGTTTCTTATTCATGATGTATAACCCCATTCTCAAAATGAGAGTGTTGTATATCCACACGGTTGCCAACGAGCCTGATACTCAACTCGTGAATTCTATCTCTATGGATACCACGATAATGATGCAGCAACGAATCAGGGTAGCCGCCGATATTTATGAAAATACCTAAGGGATAGTGTAGTGCATTAAACATCTCATCGAGTTTGATGAAATCCTCCTGCGCGTCGGCAACGGTAGCTTCTACTTTACATGCGTAAACAATAAAGTTCCCGTCATACGCATGTTCCGTTACTCCTTCTTCCTTTGGTATATGAACAATCATGTCAGGTCGTTGTCTTACACCATAATGGGCTCTCCTATTCTTTTGCGCTTCTGTTTCTATGATGGTGCGTGGAGGGAAAAGCCCAAGTAGGTTTTCGTCATGCAAGTAGTGGCTAAGCTCAGTGACGAACCCACGTTCCGAATTATAATAACGTTGAATCAGTATGTGCCTGATTGCAGCTATAGTTATCTCTATCTCGTTCATAACGTAAAGATACGGAGTTATATTATTTTCCGTTCCTGTTTTTTCCATTCGCAAGTATTAAGCAGCTTCGTGGTGCAAAAAAACAATATGAGCATCCACCGTAAGTTCACGATGCAAGAAATACACTCTTGGCCTGACGTACCAGTCAAGCAGGAGCTAAAAGTATTAGGATGGCTACTGAAAATCTTAGAAGCCGAACAAGATTTCGAAACTTGTACCATAGTGCATAACAGGATGGAAACACTCAGAGCAAAAAACAACCCGAAAAGCACATACCAATGATAAAGATTGAAAAGAATAAACTTATAATCGAGTTTGAAACACCCGACCCCGAAGAAATCTACAAACGCCTGCTTAAAGACATACCAATGTGCATACAGGCAATCGTAGATGGCGGCCTCGACGAACGCGATGTGAAACTGCCGGATAGTCTCTCGAACCTGATAGACTTATACAAGGCTATGCTACCAACAGGCAAACAGGTAGACCAAATGTTAAAGAATGGGAAGTAACACTACTGTTTATGTTTCGGCCCGGGCGGAAGTTTAAACTCAAAGAGCCTGGATGCCGGAATATCCATTGCGCGAGCTATCTGAAATATCGTGCTCAGTGTCGGGTTAATGGTGGCGGTCTCGATACGTCCAATCTGGCTGGTAGAAATATCGGCCTCATACGAAAGAGATTCCTGCGTGAAACCTCTCTCCACCCTGACTTTCTTCAGGTGTATGGCGAAAGCCTTCAACCCTGCCTCGTCGAACAGTTGCTTTCTCTCCCTCTTTTTCTTTGCAGGCTTCCGTTTCATGGTGCAAAAAGAGCCATAAGGAGAGATATTTAAAATAGCACATGTGCTATATTTTGCTTATATTTGTTGATGTATAATCATTAAACTCGAACCTAAAATGAAAAAGAATTTCACAGAATCGAATGCTTTGTTCAAGTTGTATTTATTGACTATTGCAACTTTTATTTTTTTTCAAACAAAATCTCAAACTCAGTCCCAGACTTTTACAACTACGGGCACATGGGTCGCTCCATGTGGTGTTACAACAGTAACAGTGCAATGTTGGGGTGGCGGCGCAGGCGGCGGATATGGTTCGGGGCAAGTACAAGGCGGGACGGGTGGTGATGGCGGACAGTACATTGAAGAGTTAAACGCATTCGTACAACCAGGGTATACGTATTCATTTACGATTGGCGCAGGCGGAGATGGGGGAACTCCAAGTGGTACAGGCCCAGGGGGGCTTGATGGTCAAAGCGGCGGAACAACAACTTTCTATTTACCTGTCCCTGCACAAACGCCTTCGTCTCTGAGTGCCGCAGGTGGTGGGCAAACACCTTTTTCTGGCGGAGCTGATGGTGGAATTGGTGGTGGTGGTGGTGCTGAAGGCGGTGGCGGTGGCGGTGGCGGGTGCGGTGGCGGAAAGGGTACAGCTGGCGCATCATTTCCAGCGACTACAGGAGGTGCAGGGGGGGCTGGTGCAGATGGCGGAGGTGCAGGCGGTACAGGCGGAAATTCAGGATTAAATGGCAACAATGGTATTAGCCCTGGCGGCGGCGGTGGTGGCGGCAACGGCTATGCGTCCACTTCCACTAATGGAGGGAAAGGAGCGGGAGGAATGATAAAATTAACGTGGACTCCAGTAGCGACACCCACTGTAAGCGTTAGTGGAACTGCAACAATTTGTTCCGGCTCCAACACTACTCTCACAGCTACAGGGGCAAATACCTACGTCTGGACAGGAGGGCCAAGTACTGCAAGCTATAATGTATCTCCATCAAATACTACAACATATACTGTTACCGGAACAAGCAATGGATGTAACAATACTGCGACACAGATAGTGACAGTGAATGCGTTGCCAAGCATAAAAATAAGCGGTATAGGCACAATTCCAATTGGAAGCAGTGATACATTAACTGCGAGTGGTGGCGCAAGTTACGTATGGACAAGTGGAAGCATATATGATACGACTATAGTGAACCCGTTAAATTCTACAACCTATACAGTAACGGGAACTAATTCAAATGGATGTAAAGATACGGCCAGTTTTATAGTAATTGTGGGGCCAACAGGAATTAATGAGGTTAATGCGTTAGACCTTGTAAGTGTATACCCCGTTCCCAACAACGGGCGGATGAATATATCTCTGGGTGGGAACGGATATAACTTCATTAATATATATGATTTACTCGGCAGGGAAGTTTTTACAAAGCATTTGGATACAAAGGCAACTAATGCAAACATAGAAGTCAATTTAGGCGAAACAGCCGAGGGAGCATATATTATGTGCGTGCAATCGCACGACGTAGTTATGTATAAACGGATATTAGTCGTACATTAGAATTAATCGTTTAGGCGGGCAAGTGTTCCTGAAAGGAATTTGAAACCGCCGCATATCCTTTTGAACTTCTTGGCTAAGCGAGCTAACCAATTAGTGCGTTTGTTCTTCCTGTGCGAAGTATTATTCATTGAGTGTAATGAATCATTGTATTGTTCCACCGTCTCAAACTCTATCGGTCTGAGCAAGTCGAACAAACCCGAGATGTAGTTTATGAACCTTGTACTATAAAAATCTGTCATTTTTTTACTGACCGCTTTCATCTGGGGCGAATCAGGTGCGCAGTCTCCCATACCGACTTGTACGTGTCCGTCAGGCAGTACTAACCTCCATAGGCCACTCTCCGAAGCTGTTAAAAATGTGCAGCCCCGAATCTCCCACATGACAGGCACTTCGGTTGTATGTATCCCGCACTTGTTAAAACAATCGCGAACCCAAACGTATGTATCGCCATCAAAAGCCACTTCCTTGCTCAATGCTTCGCGGTAGCCACGAGTATAGTAAGGGTTGCCTATGCCCATCAGAAAGCTACCACTCTTAAGTTGAAGGCTCCATAGTTCCTTAACCAAGGAATAAGCCAAGAAGATATTGCCTTTATATTCTAAAGTTGCGTGCCCCTGCGTTCTATCACAACTCATTATATATACAGGTTCGCCATTACGCCAGATTAGCGTGCTTTCCGTATTAATCATTTCACTCATTGACGTGGGGTTATTTTGCTTCCATTGTATATATTTAAGTCCACACGCCTTGTTTTCAAGGCCTGGGAAGCCCTGTAAACAGGCTGTTTCCCGCAAGGCGCTGGTTTCCAATCCGTAAAAACTTTCCTCGTTCCGCCGTAGCAGGAGCCGGAAAGCGCTTTATTCGCTATATCCTTCAAGGAGCCTGTTAACAGGCTGTTCAGAGTGTATAGTGCATCAAGTCATAACCTTAAAAACAAATCGAAATGAAAACAACAGAAATTAAAAACGCCGTGCTTGACTTTATCAAGAAAAACCCCGGCAGCAACATTGAGCAAATCAAAGCTGCAACCAAGACCAGCGACATTCTCGTCAGAGGTGCAATCAAGGCCTTACAAAATGAAAATGTGTTTCTTACGGCGGGCGAGAATGGAACCTACAGCCTGCAAAGCAAGTCGCAGGCAATCGTTGAAGCAACAACTAAGTCCGAAGCTAAAACCGCAAAGAAGAAGGAAGAAGAAGACCTTGGGCCAAAGCACGTGCCAGGCGGCTCAAAGCGTGACGTAACCCGATACAAATTTGGCGAGCACAAAAATCTAAGTAAAGGGCGCCTGGCACATCTACTGGTGAAAACATACGTGGAGAAAAGCCCCAAAGTAACCCTCGCTAAACTACAAGAGGTGTTTCACTCAGAGGAGCTGCAACCCAGGTTCGGGGTGCTGCAAGAAATTTCGGTGTCCCGAAAACACACAAAAAATAAAATTCCAAGATATTTCCTCGATGCCCAGGATGTAATCAAATTAGCCGGTGGCACCACTATTGCGACTACAAATCAGTGGACGAAGGAAGGAATAGATAAGTTAATCAGGATAGTGGCCGCACCGCCCATCGGCATCAAGGTGAAAGTTGATAGCGCCGAGTAGTGCGTTGCCATGATGTGGAAAGGGTGCAGGAAACTGCGCCCTTTTCTTTTGAACCTATTCCTTAACAATATATAATAATCATGTACAAGGCAGTAGAAATTTCCGGTGTCAAATACATCTACGATAACAAACTCTACGTCTGCATCGTCAGCACTGCAAACGGAATGGCAATAACTGACAACAGGTGTTATTACAATAATGGCCTGGAGTATAGAATACTTGCCTGGGTTGGTAGTATCTCCCGTTGTAAATCTGAAATGAGGATGTTTGTATGCAGCCTGTGTAATGACCCTGTATTTCACAGGCACGATATTGATACCGATAAGAGCAAGGAGGAGGGGATTTATGACGGCGAACAGTTGAATCATCGCGTACATGACCTTGAAGCAACCATGTTCAGTTTTAATGGTTCCAATGGCTGGGTGAAGCCAATCGACTGCGAAATAGCAACAGCGTTGGAATATGGTTGCGTTCAGCAATTGATGGAACTTCTTTATCGGGGAAATGATGTTATTACAAAGGAAGTAGGCGGCAAATCATTCATTGCTTTCGCAAATGACCGCTATCCTCTAATTCCGAACAAAGTAGAGTACGACGCAGAGGAATGCAAGGAGTGGATTAAGTGGGGTAATTATCCGCTACACAACTATCCCTGGCATAGGAAAGTTCCAAAACCCCATAACAACTAAACCAAACGTTATGAATACAAACGAGCTAAGCAAAGGCATTGGCAGGTTTTTCCGTGAACCGAAAGACTGGAAGAAGCCTACGAATATGGAGATGGATGAATTGCTCTCCATTGCGCTACACCATCCTAAGGTCGCGGAAAAAGAGATATGTGAACGGTTCAACTACTGGTATAGTGAATACTGTAAAGTACGAACAGGAATGATACTTATGACCTCATCATTATCGTCATTGTTGGTTTTTTGTTGTACAGAGTGGCACAATACAACAATGATGTGTGCAAGTATCCTACTCGGAGCAATAGCTACAACAGGCCTGCACCTGATAAGAAAACGCGCAAGGGCAATTAACGACAGGCTGCGCGGATGTTATTACTGGATTATGAGCGAGATATTATACCCGGATACCAACCCGCATGAATCGTATCCAAAAATTGAAGAAGCGCTCTTGAGAAGGTGGGACGAACTCGACAATCATGAGCAAAAGGCCGAAAGAAAATTCAGAAGGCTGGTCAAGAGCTTCGGATACACCCCAGAGACAATACAACAATAAACATAAACCAACAATTATGAGAAACAATAAAATAAGAGTGTTCTACAATCCCAAGATGGTATTGATAAAGAATATTGCAAGGAGTTATTCCAAGAGTCCATGTAAACCAATGCTTCTGATGGAAAATTTTGAAAAGGAAGAGCTATATGAATACATGGATATAGATAGCACGTTCAAGCCTTTCCGCCGTGAGGACTTTCTGATTGCGCATACTACTGAATATATTGAAGCCGTGATGACAGGTAATGACGTCCACCTCCGCAGCGCCAATGGTTTACCTTGGAGCTCCGAACTGGCTGAGACGGTAAAGTATACAAATGCAAGTCTTTACAATACCATAAAATACTCAATAGAAAACCCATCAACACCATGCTTGGCACCAGTCAGTGGATTCCATCATGCACGCCCAAGCGGAGGTTCAGGTTTCTGCACGTTCTCAGGTCAAGTAATTGCATCGGTGAAACTATACAGGGAGAAAGGAATGCGGGGCTGTTACTTCGACCTGGACGGTCATTATGGCAACTCCATTGAGGATAGTCGTGAATTCTGCCCCGATATTAATGAGGCAGTTCCTGATGGCTTTAACATTAACCCGCATGGCCGAAACAAGAGTTACTTGGATAACCTGCTAAAGGAATTCGAGAAAGTGGAACATGCAATAATTGCCGGCGAAATCAACTACGTAGTATGGTGTCACGGTGCCGACAGTCATGAACACGACGACCTGGGCGGCCAACTCAGTACAGCATATTGGATTCAGTGTGCCGAAGAATTTTACAAGTGGGTAAAACTGATTGACGAAAAACTTGCATTAGCCGGTCGTGCACCGCTCCCTGTTAGTATGGCTCTCTTTGGTGGATACAGAAGCGACAGCTATGAATCCGTATTGTCACTGCATACAAAAGATACCGTACTGTGTTTGAACACACTTTGTGGGCAGAACATTAACTACGAAGCACAGGTAGTCGAAAAATAACATTACAGGTGGTACAAAATAAACGTATCTCAAAACGAAGCCTTGAAATGCAGTACCGGTAATGATGCGGAAACAGAAAACATGGCACAACGAAACCTAATGATTTAAACGAGCCAGCATGAAACAGAATAAAACGAGAGTATGCCTGTTCATTCGTGTGAGCACACAGCAACAGGATTACGACCGGCAGGTATTGGAACTAACAGAGTACTGCGAGAGCCGAGGTTATGCTATCACGAAAACGATAGCCACAAAAATATCCGGTGTAAAGAACAACGAACAACGCCCCGACGTGCAAGAGTTGTTCCAGGCAGCCAAAATCAGGCAGTTTGACAAAGTAGTGGTCAGTGAAATATCTCGCATAGGCCGTAACGCACGTGATATTAGAAGTACAATAGAGTATCTACACAACAAAGGCATCAGTATAATCTTTCGTAATCTCGGTGGGCTCGAAAGTCTTGATGAGCGCGGCAGTGAAAGTTTTGTGACGAACATCATCATTGCCATATACAGTGAGCTTGCACAGGAAGAAAAAAGAATACTATCAGAACGTATACGGTCAGGTCTGGTGAGTGCGAGAGCAAAGGGCAAGCGAATTGGCAGACCAGATGATACAAAAGAAGATACGGAAACAATACTTAAGAAATATCCGAAACTCGTGCAAGACCTGCGTAACGGCCTTTCAACAAGGAAGGCTAAGAAATTGCACGATGTGAGCAGGGGTACTGTACTGAAAGTAAAGAAAATTATGTCGGCTTAGCTTAGTGCCTTTTCCGAAGCCATGTAAACTACTAATGGAGCAAATCCATTTTTCACAACCCAAGCAGAATATGCTGCGAACTTATGTGTGCTCCCTGCATAATACGCGTTATTCCCCATGTCAGAATAATGTCCTTTCACAGCAAGGTCGGGTGCATTGGAGACGTACATAAATAACTTAGAGCCCTTAGAATCATCAAACCACTCGATAGCCCGTTTTATTCTCTGTATGCAAATACTATCGTTCTGCGTATAGTTGTATATCCCATCTGAATACGTTAGTCCAAATTGTGATGCACTCATACCGCTCGGTGGCACAGAAACAAAACTGCCGTGAATATGGTGTGGAAGGTATAACTTGCCTATGTCGGGTTTTTCCAACTCAATCAGGTAATAGAAAAATGAACTGTTGGCATGAAATTGTATCCGGTCGGTTGCGTTGATGTCAAGCTCAGAGTTGGCCTGGTCTTTATTCCAATCTTCTATAAAGATGTCCTTCTCAACTGGTGAAATAATTCTCATGACTTCTTCCTTCTGAAAACTTCCCTTCCATAATTATAATGAGGTAGAATCTTGTTATCAGGCTTGAGTTCCATATAATATAGATTATCGTTTGTAGGCATGGTGAAAATGTAATCGTATTTAATGCCTTCCACTTCCTCGACACCAATGTAAACATTCATAAATCGGTATTCATGTTCATTAACATATTTGGCGAACAGTTTACCGACGTTATGGGTTTCCATCTTTAGCTCACCTTCCCATATTCTGCCATCAGATTGTTGCTTCAATCTTACCAGTAGGCGATTCCCTTCTATATGCTGTATGTTAACTACTGAGCCATCAGAATTAGATTCAGCGAGCCTACCATTGTCGGCTCTCATACCGTAGCAAATCCAATCAAATGTGTCTTTATTCGGACTACGCAAGTGGTTCAGATACTTTCTGAAATCTTCATTCTCGTAATGCTTTTTCATGCGCTCCCATACAATTGCTGCGACTATACCTGTAATGATAGATACAACTATTGCACTCAGCAACCATTTAATTATTGTGTAAAGGATACAACACATATCAGAGTTTTGGACAAAGTTAGCGATTAGAATTCTTAGTTTCGTCCAAGTAGCCATCAAGTTTTTCGGTCACGAACTCTTTAAAGCCTGGTACGACATCGATAGTAATTCGTGTTTGACCAGCAGATAGGTCAAAGTAGGTGGAGATATTCTTCTTCACACTCTCGGCGTCAGGGTTCACAATAATAATTCTTTTAAGATTGTTTGCACGGATTTTCATCAGCCGGTTAAAAGCAGATTCATTACCCTTCCAACCGATTAGAAATAAATCTTCTACGTCAAACATGGCATTAGCCAGGTAATGATAATGGTCGTATGGCATCACGAAATCGTCCTTGTCACTATATGGTAAGAGTAACGCAGGCAAGTATGTTCCTGCGCCGTTTATTACCCCAATATTGTTTTTATTCTGAGTGTACCGTCCCATGTTGTTTTCATTCATCTCAGACTCAATCCCCCAGCTTCCTTCATAGACCATCTTCTTGTACCCGCCCAGCAGATTGTAGTAAATTTGATTAGGTGTAAACCGCGAATCATAGAGATATTTCGATATGGATTTCCCGCCCATATTGCCGAGGGCATTCATCATAAATGGCCATCCCCAATTACACGAACCATGCGGTTTGAACAGCCTGACCACATTACTCATACTGATATAGTTACTCATATCCGCAAACCTTACCTGAGCTGAACGCTCAAGAAATGTATCGAGTATAGTATCGTAGTTAAATGATATAAAAGAAGCCTTTTCACCTCTCACAGAAAGACTATTTATGACCTTGTCGCATAATAAGCCATAGAGATTATACCGTGAATATTTGGTTACAACCTCCTCTGATATTTGCCTGAACAAATCCTGTATATAAAATTGTATATTGATATGTTTCGTGGTCAGGTGAGGACTATAGCTATCACGAATCAGAGCCCAATCTTTTTCAAGATATGCTTCTATATCACGGCCATTAGCTTCAAAAGCAGGGAGAGAAGCAAGTGCTCCTTCATACTTGCCAATAATCTTATCGAATCTCGAATCAAATATCTCATATCCAGTTGGCGGCTTGAGTGGCGAACAGTTGAGTTCATCTTGTTTTTCATTGAACGAGCAGAAGGCGGAAGCGCCTGCCCCGAATATAAACATTCGCCTCATCTTTTGCGTATCACCAGGATAGGAATATGTAACATTAGTATCACCCAGATTATCCATATTATGAATGAAATCGGTTATAATCCTTACATCACGAATTTCCCATGCCATTTTCTGTAGGGATTCAACGGACTTTACTTTCAAGTTCTGGTAGTCGCGAAATTGGTTATTGGAAAGAATAAAGAACCTGTCATTAGCAGGAAAGTGGGACATGTACCAACCGGAATAAATTTCACCATAGTATGTTACCCAGTAAGGTGGTGGAACACCACTTCGTGCGGGAGTTTGCCATTCAAAAGGTACTTGCATCATAATAAATAAATCATGGTTTGATTACATCAAGAGTTAATTCACTCCCGCGCAAACTGGCCTGGAATATTGTAACGTCTGGGAATCTTGTTCTTATAGCTATGATTATTTCAAGCCTGTCCGAAGCTGGCATATTGGCTCCCAAGATTACTTCAGCAAAAACACTATCAGGCAGTACAACCTTTCTTTGTTCAGGCGTAAATCCATATTCGTTAAACTTATGTACCCGGTATTCCTTCTCAAATTCCCAGGAGTTGAGTTTCGAGTATACAAGTTTAATATTCCTTAGCTCGTAATCATCAAGAGGATGTATTACGGGCAATGCCTCAACATAGTCTACAGGGCCACCACCACCGAAATGCAGAGGGTCATTGAATAATATCTTGGAATGGAACCCGACGCAGAAGCCCTTATGCTCGTCCGCATATTTTTCCCACATGGATAACTCTTTATTGTATGCAGTTAAACATAACACTCCGAGCCTCTCACAGAACTCATGGTATGTTTCCTCTGTCTTTTGAAGTTGGAACTCTCTATTTTGAAGGTTTGATATTGCCAATTTCCTTAGTTGAACCTTTTCGTGGAGTGCGGCATCAGGGGCATATTCTTCGGTCTTTGCAATCACGAACTGCTCAAGCTCATTACCGGCAAGTAAATCATAACGCACGGAGTTCTTACAATCGTACGGGTCGTCAAAATCTTGGGGCGACGAAAAGAATACCTCATTTTTGGTTAGAATACTCCTATGGAAAGTATTATTCCATTTCCTGTACTTGTACACCTTGTCAGGAAATTCATGATTAGTAGCAACTGCGGTATGGTTCATTTGTTGGATGTATTAGGATTGAAGCACCAGAGTAATACCCTCATTTTCACTATTACAGTTAAAGAAAATTGTCGGGACGTTAACAGTAACCGCGCTGCTAAAGTGAAACGTGAAGTACAGAGCCTTTCTCCTGTTAAATGGGCGGCTAAGATTATATCCGGCTCCTTGCGAAAGTTCGACTTGAAATTGAAATGCTTCGCTAACAGGTACAGCAATTGGATTTTCAAGGTGTAACGTATTATTCCTGTAGTTCAGAGGAATATGGTATCTGTATAAAGGGCTAAGAACCTTAGCTTCCGGCGGCGGCCCTGATATACCACTGAACAGTGCTTCGTACCTTGCTACTATTGTTCTTAGCACAACAGTTCTCGATAAATGGTTTATGAATGTGAAATTTAATACGGGATTATTCGGCTCACGCTCATTGCAAAAGAATGCGTACTCATTTGCTTCACTAACGACCCATCCACATGAACTGTCAATAGTAGCGGAAGCAAACTCAATTTTCCATGACCTGAGTTTTAACTCATTCTTTCGAGCGACAACCTCCTCTTGTGTAATAATATTCTTTTCAATCTTACTGTGACATACAGCGCATAGGAGTATCAGGTTTTGTATATCGTTGTTACTCGGGTCTTCATCTATATGATGAGCTTCAAAACACTCCACTTCTTGGTTCGAGCAAAATGGACACTCAGAGTTTATCTCTTTTTGAAGCACCGCTTTAACCTTGTATGGTATCCTCTTTCTGTCTTTCATATTCAATGATAATGAGCACAGGTATAAAGATAGTTGGATTCTTGTTTATAACATCACGGAATATGCTCCAAAACTTCCAATATTTTCAACATCGCCAACGTGTCCATTTTGCAATATTCCAGTAGGTGGTTACGAATGGCAGATATTTTCGTCACATCGGTTTCGTGTATCAACTGCTCGAACGCATTACTTGCCGAACTACCATCTGCTATTGCAAGGCTATCATAATTCAAATCAGGAACGAGTGCCGGCAGGACAGCCTTGATACTATATGAGCCATTCATTGCAGGGGTGTAATAAAGTTTCTGCTGGAACGGCAACATTAGGTCTTTTACACGTAGAATAATGCGCTCTAACTGCACGGCGTATTTTGGGAATGCCAGTGCCAGTTCACGTAGTCGGCCAATCTCGAATGATTTGTTGTAGGTCAATATATCGGCCGATCCTTTTAGGTCGGATAATAACCTCTCGATAAAACCTGGCCTTGGGTCATTACCCGCCTCGGCAAGAAATTCAAAGTGCGTTGCAGTAGCATGAGGTGATGTTTTGCAATGCGCCGAATACTGGAACGGTATCTGTTGATAGGGTCGTGAGCTATCATACAGGGGAACGGCGGGTGCGAAAGTCTCGAAATCAAGAAAGCATAACGGATACTCTAACGAGCGCAGGAAACGCCGAATACCTCCTTTGTCAATCATGGCTGCACCGGTGCGGTAACAATCTACTTGTATACGTTGCGCATTATTCAATGGGAAATCCTCAGGCACATCTTGTAAATTAACTATGCCCGAGTTATACAACTCGAATTTTCGTTCGGACAGTAATCTTGAAATATCAAATACTGATATTGTCGGTACATGCTTAAAACAATGGCCAATAAAGTCACATGGGTAAGGGTCGTTGCAATGTATACCAATATCAATTTTCGGCGCGCTTGTTTGCTTTAATATGGTTTTTGCAACCTCAATCTGTTTCACAACAAAGCCCTGCTGCTTCTTCGCTTCACGAATAACGGATTCGGCTTTGAATAGTTTGCGCAATTTCAACTCTCCTTTGCGAACGTACTGATTGTTCAAGTAGATAATAGATATATCCGTAAGTGGTATGCCTGCATTTGTTATTACATGGTATTGTAATGTGCCGTCAAGCAGGAACGGTTCCTTTACTGAGGTCGAGCTTTTAACTTCATAGGCTTTCCATTTGCCATTGTGGTTGACCAGCAAGTCTGCTGCGGCCAGTACACCGTCGTGGATAAATGCCGCCTCATAGATTATCTTCGCTCCGTTCTTAATATACTCAGCAGTTTTCAGAACTGACTTATCATATTCAAAGGAGGAAGGTGGGCTTGCATCAACACCACCTGGAAATAATTGCTGCGCCAGTTTACCGACATTGATACCCCGTGAAAATATTGCTTCGCGGCCTGCATCCAGGTTGTCGCGTAACTCCTTATGATGTTTGTTTAAATAGAGCGACTTGAGGCATTGGCAACTACGCATGAAAGTTGACTTGCTTAAAACGTGCTTGTTATCCATTGGCTTCCCCTTTGTTTATGGTGTAAGCGTGAAGATAGCCCGTATTATCCGCAGGGAAAAAACCCTGGAGTAAAATGTGCAGCCCTCAGGAGCTAAGTATTACAAAATAATAGAATCGTATGTAATCTGAAAAACTCTCCGTATATTTGAAATAACCAAAGGCATTAGGAAATGTTTAACGAATGTTGAGAGTTTCAGTGTGCCGTTAATAAAAAACCAAGCAATGGCAAAGACCAAAGTTAAGAACGCCCCAAGCAAAAAAACGGGAAAGAAGTCAGGCACGAAACGTGGTAATAATACTCCCAAGCCAAAACCTAAGAGCAAGTAAAACGCGTTTGTCTTATCAAGGCCGGTAATCCCGGCCTTTTTCATTATTGAAATTTTTGCTCACTCGCTAATAGGAACCAATTCGTTAGGTTCAGGTATCATGGTTCCTCTGTTGCTTCGCCTTTCACCAAGTCGTTAGCGAGAATGTAGTCTATAACTTCTTTCCCGTCTATATCCAACGCACGGATTAAATCACCGAGCGCACTTAGTATATGCTCATTGCCGAACCGAGCATTGTTTCCTTGTGCAATCATAGCCGCGCTTTTACTCACCAAATCTGGTTTACCACCAGCTTTCAGGTGTCTGTCATACTCCGCGGCTGCCGGATGCAATGGTAAAGATACGTGTTGGCTCCAACTTATATCTGGCTTTGTTTCTTCGGAGGTATTCTTGTCGGGGTGTTTGAACGAACTAAACCTGGGTAACTTCATGTGTTTTCATTTATATATCTGCTGCATAGCTCCTCCCGAAATATTGTACCTTAGAACCTGGATTATAAAACAAGTACATGAACGTAGCGCAGTATAGCAAAAGATGTATAGAAATGGGATTTACGGAATATCCCATGATGGTAACTCCTGGTGTTACGCCACGAATGATGGATGTTGTGAACCTTGAGGAAGCTGAACTGGATTTGAAAAGACACGTTGCAGGTGTTCTGCTATGCCGGTGCTTTCCATTTACAGGTGGTGTTAATTTCGGTGAGCCTGAGTGGTTCATCACACATTTTCTTACAATGTATAAGGAAGATGCGGTGAGACCGTGGCTGACCAAAACTATACAACGCGCAATAGAACTAATCAACAGTGATAATGTGTTTACTGATAATTTAATCGGTACCACGTTCATGTTCGGTATCTTGGAATTCTATGTAAAACAGAAACTAAGCGGTAGGCCGCTTCCCGTTCATAGTTTTGAACAGAACGATAATAATGGTAAGTACCTGTCATTGGAATACGCGCTCGACGAACTGCAAAAGAAGGAGCTACCCATTTCGATTGCAGTGAATAAGATTGACGATGATATGTACAAAGTACTAAGTCGTTGGGAAAAACCAGAGGATGATTGGAAGAGGCATAAGGTTGTCAGTCGTGTGTCTAAGGCGAGGAATGACATGCTGCACGGTAACAAGCATACGTACTATTCGATGGGTGAATACATGGCTATGTTATACATTCTTTTCCACTTGTATGATTTGAATACAGAGCCACCACAAATTCATATTTAAACCAAACAGTATGAGTGAAGTAAATCAGGCTCAAAGAGCAGCACTTGCATGGAATGTGCTAAAGCGCATTGCGAAGCAACGGACAACGATAAGTCATGGTGAGCTCGGCAGGGAGCTTGGAATACATCACAGGCCAATCCGTTTTGTTTTGGGTATTATACAGCAATATTGTTTGCTGGAGCGTATGCCACCATTGACAATCTTAGTTGTAGACCAGCAAGGAAAACTTGGAGGCGGGTTCATTGCTTGGGATATTGGCAATCGTGAGCAAGGTTTTCAAAAGGTTTATGACTATAATTGGGATAATATTGAGAATCCATTTAGTTACGCATTGGATGGGTTAACGGAAGAAGCAGTAGTACGTCAGATACTAAGTAACCCAGATAACACGAGAGACCTGTACGTCAGAATAAAATCAAGAGGCACGGCGCAACCTATTTTCAGAATGGCATTGACAAGAGCGTATCACGGCAAGTGTGCCTTCTGTGGGCTTAGCATTGAAGAAGTATTGGAAGGTGCTCATATTATTCCGTGGTCAGAAGCGAACGCTGACCAAAAGTTGAATGTTAAAAACGGGTTACTGCTCTGTGCAACACATCACAAGCTCTTCGACACCGGGTGGCTAACTATCAACGACGAGTATATGATAGTATGTAATAAACTAAGCCACGATAAAGATTCCGAATATAACAGGTTACTTACCTCAGCGTTGCACGGTAAAAAGATTCTGTTACCTGCGGATAAGAAACATTGGCCGGAAATAAGTTACATACAGCAACATAACTCATTATAACACGAAGATGAAACCGAATATATTCAGTATTGCGACGTCCGAGCTAAGCCAGGATGGGTTTATAACTTGGCTGTTGCAATGGGCTGACCCGTCAGCCAGGGAGTTCGATACACAGCTTAATACATGTGCACAGGATTTTCTTAGACAACTCATGGGCAAAGACTATACAGCCTCGTCGTATGAAATAAAGAAAGTTAACGCAGGTCGGCAGTGGGAGAATATTGATGTATGGGCTGAAGTTAATGATGAGTACTTAATAATCATAGAGGATAAAACCTTTACCGGCGAACACTCAAATCAATTAATTGTATACAGACAGATTGCCGAGGAGTACTGTATCAAGAAAGATTTCAAGCCACCTATTTGTGTGTACCTTAAAACAGGCAGCGAACCTCTGTCAAGCCTGGAGAAAATAGAAAGCAAAGGGTTTAAAATATTTGGCAGGGCTGACTTCATGGTCTTGCTGAACAAGTACCAGAGCATGGGCAATGAAATATTTAATGATTTCAAATCACATCTTGAAACGATTGAGAGTGCCTACAACTCTTATGAAATAACCAAGATAAAGGAATGGAGCAATGAAGCGTGGATCGGTTTCTATCAGTATCTTGAAAAATCCATGAAGCTAATAAGTTGGGGCAACGTGAATAATCCGGCAGGTGGTTTTTGGATGGCATTGTTTAATTGGGATTATTGGAGTGACTACGTTGTGTATGTGCAAATAGAACAAGGGAAACTATGTTTTAAAATCTGTACAGACCCAGACGAGATTGACATAGCAGAAGAATCAATGGACAGAGGAAGTATTAGAGGACAGTGGCATAACGTTGTAATGGAAAAGGCGACAGCGATGAACCTTCCCCATGTAAGAAGGCCAGACAGATTCGGGTACGGTAAGTACATGACCGTTGCAGTTGTTGACAGAGCAAACTGGTTAGGTCAAGATGATTCTATATTAGATAAGGAGAAAGTGGTAGCAACCCTGAAAACTTACTTGGAACTTCATACGAGTTGCACAAAAATAGAGTAACAGGATTACGTTTGTTTTGTCCTACGCGTTTTTAATTTATTGTAGTTGTCTACCAGGTGATACAGGTATGTAATCAAGGCATCGAAAAAATCAAGTGAATCCTTTGCATCCTGCTGCTCTATAATAACATCGTGTGAATGCGCCCCATCATTCCCAATCATTCGTAATTCATTAGCCCACGTGTAGAATGTCTCTTCCAATTTCTTTTTGTCTCTTAGATTTTTTAACCGTGTGTACAAGTCTCCATTGGTTTCTCCCTTGTCAATACATATCGCTTCAATGCCCTTTCTACACATTATTACACAAGGCTCGTATGCCTGTGCTTTGTAGCATTTCATCGCTTCTTTGTACGGCCTTATAACAATTTCTGGTGCATTTTTTAACGCAGCATTGTCGGCAGAAGGGTAAAGTTGTATTGCGTCGTCACCAAATGAATGCTCCTCGATATATTCAAAATCCTCCTGTGTCAGGAATGGTTTGCCACACTTCAAGCACTTACTCAAAGCGATTGCTGTGCCCTGGCCCCGGTCCTCGTCTATGTAATTTACATCATACGAGTAAGAGAAAAGAACCCCTGTCTCAACAACAGAGTTACACGACGGGCAGTAGCTTGATGACTTGTATTTGATTTCAGGTTCTTCCATTCTGGCTGTACGTTATAATCCTTACCGGCAAAGGTAAAGAAAACTGGTATAGCTGAATCTTAACAAGCGCGACGTACTGGTTTATTTCCGCAGAGAGGTTTAACATGCTTTCTGTTCCCGCACAGACTTCTGAGCCTTGCGCCAAGACCAATAAAATCATCCTTGTAGATACAAAGAATATCTTCAATCTCTCCGCAATCCAGGTCAGCACGTTGAAAAGCGGGAGGAAGGTCAGTTTTCAGAATGTATGGTACGTTAAGCCTCTCGCCAAGAATTCTTTCTGCTCCGACCCTTGTACCGGCATGTAAGTATATGCGGTCTACTTCGACACCGAGGTTCGCCGCAATCCGGGTACATGTATCGTATATGGTCAAGGGTCCAATACCTTTAACACGTGCCAGCGTTGCAATTCTTATCAACCCCTGAAAGCTCGTGGTACGTTCTATGGCAGTTTTATAAGCAGAAAGTGATTGGGCGAAACCGACAAGTTCGGCTCTCGTTCTCCTTGCCTGGTGTGGGTGCTTCTTCCATAATTTCGTTCTTGCCCTGGCAGCGTACCTGATAGCCTTTTCTAAGTTCATCTCCTTGCAATCTTCAATCCAGGGGTCAGGGTTATTGTGTGTCAGTCTCTTGTAATCGTTGATACAGGCTTGGTAAATTGATGTTTTCATGTCGAATTTTGTTTTGGTTGTGTATTTATCAAAGCTAACAAACTTCTACCTCAATTCAAAGTAAATTCCGCCTTCTTTTTATGACAAAAAACATTGTTTTAGGGCGAGGTGATTTACTGACATAGACAGCCCAAGTTTTCATACCCCAGTGTCTATTCAAATTCGGAAACATATAATGAGCATCACGCAACAAACGCATACTGGCAAGATATATAGCATAAACATTTCTATGCGCTACTTCATACCTGCCAACCTCGATTTGGCCGCCCTGCTGGAGAAAAACCCTCCGAAATTCACCCACCATATTGATAATTTCGTCTACCTGGTTGGGCAAATCACCTGGGTAGCATCGAGGTACAAAGGCATTGCCGACGAAGAAGGTTATCTTCCGTTGCACGCACCTGTGCTCAAGCATCGAATTCATAACTACGTAGCGCACATGAAGTACCTCGTCGAGAACAAAGTATTGGAACGCAGTAAGAGCTACGAACCAGGCGCACGCAGTTACGGATACCGCTTTGCAAAAGAATACATCACCAGCCCCGTCGTGCCAATACACATTACCAAATACACCCTTATAAAGAATATAACCAGCAAGAATAATTGGGACAGGAACATGGAAGCTAAGTTCGATTACCTGGCGCGATGGCTTGATGAAGGCTTGTGCCTCGACTTTGAAGGCGCCATGAACAGGCTCGAATGGCTCAGGTTGGAAGACTTTTGTGCTGGTAAGTTTGGTGCACAGCTAAGTTACAATGCAAGTTATGCTAACCTCATGCAATTAAAGGAGCGCGAATATTACTTCAACATAGATTATACAGCCGGCCGTGCACATAGCAATCTCACATCGCTACGTGGCGCTTTTCGCAACTACATAACGCATTCAGGTAAACAACTGGCATCGGTCGACGTTGTGGCATCACAGCCCTTCATTATTGCAAATGTTTTACTCAACCCCCTATATTACGAAAAGGGAGAAGGCGAGATGTTACGTTATCATAACACTTGGGGCTGCATCAAGAAAGAGATAGATATTATCGAAGTTCAGAAACATATAAAGAGCATTGACTCTGATGTAGAGTTGTTCAAACAGGATGTAAGTGGCGACTTCTATACAGCATTCATGCAGCGTGTAAAACAAAGCGGAGAAGAAACTGAGCTAACCCGCGACGATATGAAGAAGGCAGTGTTCCTTGCATTATACAGCGATAACAAGTTCATACACCAAGAGGGAGCATACCTAAAATCCATCTTTAAAAATACCTATCCGAGCGTTTATGCCGTGCTTGCCAGTTTTAAAATTCTGCGCGCCAGGGTGCTTCCGGTACTAATCCAGCATATAGAGAGCCGGGCCGTCGTCTCCGGCGTTGCCAGGGGGCTCAGTAAACGTAAATGGGATATGCCTTTGTTCACCATCCACGACAGTATCGCGTTACCGGCAACAGAAATCGAACTTTGTAAACAGGCTTTCACAGAAACATTTACTTCCCTGGTCGGTGCGGCCCCTAACCTGAAAACAGAACTGTGGGTGCCGAAGCCACGTTACGACAGAGCTCCCGAATTTAGATTTGATGAAGTTACGAACCCGATACTCTCTGGCAGCAGTAACACGCTTACCCTTTCACATTCATCTTCTCTTTCTCTCTCTTCGAGTAACACAATGTTCACGGGGTTAACAAGCCGTTAACGATATATAGAATGTGAAAACAGAAAATAATAAAAAGAAAAAAAAGGGCGCCCCGTTGGGTATGTAAATGTTTCCAAAAAACCTTTGAGGTCAATGATACCATATTAAGCAGCAGTCATTACAGCTATTTTGTTTTGTCATGCGGTACATATTTTTTACTTTTGCAAAAAGAACCGCATGGCCTCGGAACACAAAAAAACTGCTTCCAAACCCGAAGATAATCTCAGTGTAATTATTGAGTGCATTGAAGATACAGTAAAGGAAGCCGTCCTTAGGCTTTCAGAAGCGCAGTTTGATTCCATGCTGGATTTGATGAACAGAGAAATCAATAGTGGCCTTGCGGACAGGGGGAAAACATATATTGATGTAGCAAACAAAATCAAGGCCGAGATAAAGAATGCTCAGGCAAACACATCGTACCTGGCATCCAATGGCAAAGCAGCGGTGATAGATATGCGATACCAGAGTTATATGGAGGATACCCTGAGTGATTCATTAAAGGAACTTACACGTATAATTGTTACAGGCAGTAAAGAGGTAGAAGACATCGCGACGCGGCTGATACTTGGTTCATACGAAATAGTTAAAATAGAACGTGAATATGGGAAAGACAGCGTAAAGGTTGTGGTATCCCTTAAAGCAGGCGGCAAAACAGAACCCGATACAATTATAATACCATACACACCATTAAAAGAAGTTGGCTCTCTTATAGGCAAGATGAAGATGTTAAAGTTTTTATCCGGCGAAAGTGGTACAGATTCTAAAGCAGGTTATATACATCTGCCGCAACAGTATCAGGGCGACGAACACTTGGTGAACCTCTACAATAAATTACACGGTACATACATACTCAGAGGCACGGACAAAAGTTTAAGAGCGCTATTAACAGGGGACAAAGCGGATATAATTAAATGGCGCAGTACCCCAAGCGACGGTGGATATAGTGAACTAATCTTTCTTTTGGTACTCCTTCACATGGTGCCCGTCGACGGCAGTGCAAAATTTAATCCCAACGCAGTTATTGACCCGCATAATATAAGTAGCTTACTCAAGCGGTTCGAGATAGATGGGCAGAGCCGTCCTAAGGAGAACTCATTAGGCGCTATGCGTTCAGGATTCAAAAAGTATATTCTTGGAAGTGGCGACTTCACTCCACCTAAAGGTCAGCTTGGTAAAGACGATTTGATAAGAAAAATAAAAGATGTGTATAGTATAAAGTAACTGCTGTCTCCGTAAAACCAGAGTGTAATAAGTTCTGGTCAATTGATGCCCCACTTTCAGAGGGGCCTTTTTATTTATACCGGTTTGATTTCACTTAATTAAGTAGCGTTAAGTATCGTTAAGTAACATTAAGCACAAACGTCTTATAATCAGATTGTTATACGCAAAAATGGCTGTACATTTGCAGTCGAAAAAATGATAGAATTTTAATTAACAACAACTGTAAGTAGCGTAACGAACTACTGTAAAAATGTACACGGAAGCCCGTGGCGACAAATTAAATGTACGAACAAAAAGGTTGCATCGCCTTCATAGATGCACCGGAAAACCGGAGTGAAAAATTCTCCAAGCGCACCTTTGGTATCGAAATCGAAGGCCACGAATTTCAACAGCCAATGCACTTCGATTGTGCAAATGAAAAGATGGAGTTGCTAAACAGCCTTAAACCGGGCGATACCATTAAAGTCGGTTTCTCCATTCAGTGTAGAAGCTGGCAATCACCTGAAGGAAAAATGCTGCGCTTCACCTCTCTGCGCGCCCATGTTATCGAGAAACTGGATGTTCTGCAAACCGGCAACCAGGGAAATGTTCCACCCTTTATAGAGGAACAGAATTAATTAACCAATAAACTAAGAACAGATGAACAAACACGAACAAGCAGTAGAAGAAAGGCTGCAACAAACAGGCGCCGAAGAAACCGGCGACAAAGAACAAACGGTCGAAGAAATATTGGCAACACTTCCGAACGGCGAAATACCCGATACCGTCGAGATAGTGCCGAACACAAGGGGCAAGGCCGACTTCACGCCGAGTACAAGCCCCAGGAGGCCATTCAGAACCTGGAAGCCTTTGCAAGATACCTATGCCCAGATATTATGCGGCGTTACGAGTAAGAGTAAAGGAGAAGGCGGAACCACAAGCGGGCACGATGTTGAGAAGAACTTCGGACTGAAGCTGAAACCCATAGCACACCGCACCCAGGTAACTATGGTACTTCCTGGCCAAAAGATGCTCGTCGGGTACGTTGTCAATACAGCAACGAAGCAATCTTTGTACTTTCCTGCAAGGTACTTCCCCCAAGGGTTCAACCTGCCCGAGGCCGGTAACAAAGCAAAGTTAAACGTAGTAGCACTATTAGTAGGCTAAAGTAAACAGGGTGTGTGGTATAAACCCACGCACCCGATTTACCAAAATAAACATTAATCAATTAAGAATATGAGCGACAAATCAGAATACGAAAGAACAAGCCAAGAGCGTGTGCAGGATTACATCTTCCGCATAGGTGTTCTAAAAGGCAATATAACTTTCCGCGAAATGAGCTTTCTATGTGACGTACTTGCTTTAGAAGTTGAAGAACTACTGGCCAAGAAAGATGCCGCAATCGACGGTACAGCATATAGAGATATAATGCGGGCACTTGGGCACACACAACGAAGATTGGCTTACTACAAAGAGCAGCTAACAAAGTGGATGGATTTTACAGCCGACCCGCTATACTACGAAGCGATGGTGGATGTTGAAAATAATTCCAAACTGCCAGAGATTGAATTACCACCAACTGAAAATAAAGACACATGCACAACACCGAAGAAAATAAAGAAGGCGCCGCAACTGATAAAAAAGGTAACACGGAACCCGCGAGCACCCAGGCCAACCAGGAAAAAACGGAAAGCCCGGCATCTCTCATAAAGAGGGTCGAGGTCATGCTGAGGCCTTTTGGTATGCGTTTCAATGAAGTGCTGAGGCAATCGGAGTGGCGCACGGCCAGAGGTTATGAACCCGTGAACCCTCACACGTTACGGCGTTACCTTCAACATAAAGGTTGCGGTAAGTTTTCCATGAACGATTTGGTCTCTTTGCTGAAATCAGATTTTGTTCCCGTGTATAACCCATTCAAAGAATACTTTGAAGGGTTGCCTAAGTGGGATGGCATAACCGACTATATCGGTAAGTTCAGTGAGTACGTAAAAGCCGAACATCCTGAGTTTTTTTACACCATGCTTAAGAAGATGTTGGTAAGAACAATACTCTGCGGATTGGAGGGCAAAGAGAACAGGTACGTATTTGTATTGTACAGCAAGGAGCAGAACATAGGTAAATCAACGTGGATAAAATTCCTGGCGCCACTAAAGAATCGTTATTTTTCAGAGGGCGTACTTGATGGCACAAAGGATAGCTACCTGCGTATGGGGCAAATACTTATTTGGTCGTTGGAAGAATTGGCTTCGCTGAATACACTTGAAATAAACAAGCTCAAGCATATCATCAGCCTTTCCATCATTGTCGAGCGCCCGCCATACGAACCTGGCGACATAGTGGTCATGCGGCGTACCTCGTTCTTTGGTTCTACCAATCGTCCTGAGTTTCTCTCCGATGTAACAGGCAACACACGCTGGCTTATCCTGAAGATAAATGATATTGATTTTAAATATTCGGAGGAAGTTGATATAACACAGGTATGGAGCCAAGCCTATGCTTTGTACCTTCAGAAATTTGACTGTACCCTTACGCAAAAGGAATCCGAGTTGCAGGCAAGCATCAACCAGGAGTACGAAGTAACGTATGCCGAATCCGATGCGGTGGCTGCCTACCTTACAAGGTGCCGCAAGGATAATCCCAAAACTGTGTTCATGACTGTGAGAGATATACTCGACTACCTCCATGAACAAACAACCATATCCGTAGAACTTGGACACAGCACAGTGAATCCGATTAAGTTATCCAACTACGGTGTTGTTAAAGCCCTTACTGCCGGTGACTTCGTACGCGACAGACAATACATCAAAGGAAAACAATACAGAGGATATTACGTGATTAAAACCACTCCGCATATCGGCGCAGAGCAAGCCTCCCTGAAATTATTTGAACCGCAGCAACCTTTCAATGTCAGTAACGAAGTGGACTTGGGGCACGGCAAACCCGATGAAAAGAGAGAGGATGATAATACACCTGATATTTATAAAGGAATAGAGAAGTAATAATAATAGGTACTGTCTTGATGTCTTGTCTGACTTATTCAACAATAAAATAAAAACAAAAAAATGAAAAGCACCGAACAAAATGAGGCCACAGCGCCACGCAAGGCTTACGCAATGAAACCATTCGATTACTTCGACCTATTCATTGAGGAAAGTGAAATTGAAAATAGAGATGTTAAAGAATCGGCGTTCCTGCCACTCAGATACAATCCTCACAGAAGAAGGACAGAATACTGGTTTGATGAATGTCCCTATCGCAAGGTTAAGGTATACAGCGCGCGTAAGAAAAATACCATTCTTGAACTTGTAAATAACTGCCGCAGGAATGAGGGACTGACGCTGGAGCCGAATCAGAGTGATAATTTCGGGTTAAACTTCAAACGCATCAAGACGGGCACACAGATAGATTTGAAGTTAGACGATTCGGGGCCGGTTTGCCTTTCAGGGTATGTGCTCAAGTCCGGCAGAGTATATTTTCCTAAATCAACAATCAACCTGAGAAGAAGCGAACTGCCAACCTTCTACAATGAAATATTGCCGGTGCGTGTGAGTGCCGTCCTTGTAAATGAAAGGTACCATAGAATGCGTAACAAACCGCATCCAATCAGGCACGGAAATATAGAGGGCGCGTCGATAACTATTGTCCGAGGTAACCAACCGTTTTTTTCGGTCAAGTAATAATTATAAACTGCGCTGCTATAAACAACAGCAGGCACAACAATGGCATTAATGAGGGACAAGGACAAAGTGTTGCAGGAACTGGTGCGCTCTGCCCAGGGGAGAACGGCACCCGCTGCTACAGCTATACCCGGAAGTGAGGCAACCCGCAACGGTAGCGTAAAATCTCCTGCGCCTACCCTGACTATTATACACGAACAGAAACTACTGTTTAAGGGTCAGGCTTGTGACTACTATGTATTGGGTATGATACCGGCAGACTTTTCAAAACTGGAAGTTACCTTATCTATCAACGAGCGCGAATCGGACAGGCGCGAACGGTTCAAACTCGACATGTTTGAAAGAGAGGAGTGCACGTACTGTGCCAAAGAACTTGCTAAAGCGTTCCTTGCCGAGGAAGCTGATTTTATAAAGGAGCTTATACAAATTACCAACCTGTTGGAAGAATACAGGGATGCGCAGATAGAAGTACAACAGGCAAGGCACAGGATAACCAAGCAACCCCGAGCTGTCGTTGCCGAATCCGAAAAAGAAGCCATAAAGTTCCTGTCCAAGCCCGGACTGATTGAGCGGTTGCATAAGCAACTGGCGGAAGCAGGTGTAATGGATACCATCAGCCTTCTGTTATACACCGCAGGTACGAGCTATAAAAATGATACGCCCCTGCATATCGCCATAAATGGAGACCGGGATTCTGTAAGGGATATTATTTACTCGGTAAGCAGGTGCCTGCCCGATGAAGATATTCTGCTCCTTAACCAGGTTAGCAATAAATCATTCTATCATTGCACAAACGACGAGCTAAAAAATAAGGTACTTCTGTTACCGCACGGGGTGGATAAGAAAGTGGCGCAGGCACTCAGGTTGCTTCAACAGGGAGAACCCCTCATCACGGCCACTTCGATAAAAGATAAGCTGGGTAACATAGTATCCTCCCACCGCCAGGTACAGAGCCACTTTTCATCCATAGTATATGTGTCTGCAAATGACGCACCCAACAGCCATGTTATAAACACGTGTATAAGGAGCGATAATAAGAGGGATATACAATACTATAATAAAAAGGTGGCTGGCCTTGCAGGTGAACAGGAAGAAGCGGAAGCAAAGGAATTGTTGCGTAACATGGTGCGCTGCTTAAAACCATTGCAGGTTGTAAACCCCAATGCAGGCGCAATAACTTTATCTGTTAATGAAGATATAAAAGCGCATGTCAACCGGGCTTATCAGGAGTTGGTGAAACAGGTATGCCTACTGCACCAGTACCAGCGCACTAAGGATGCACAGGGGAGACTTGTTGCAGAGAAGGAAGACATGCGCGTTGCTGCTGAACTGCTCTTTGGTTCTATTCAGCTTGATACCGACGAGCTCGATGCACTTACGCGCAGGTTCTATGAGCAGGTAAGAACCTATATAAGTAAAAAGGCCGGCGCTAAAAAAGAGGAATATTATTTTACCATGCAGGAACTGCGCAAACAACTTGGTTATTCCGGTAGCGGCAGTTTCAGGTTCATTAGCAGGCTTTACAAACTGAGCTACGTCGAAAGAGAGGGCCACGCCAATAAAGGATTCAGGTACAGGATAACCTGCTGGGAAGACGCAGACAAATTCAGAAAACAGGTAAAGGATAATATCATCTCCCAACTGGAGCTTTCTGGCATGCCAAAAGAAAAAACCGACCCTGGCATGCCACGGAGCAAGCCACCAAAGGCTTTGACTGCTGGCGTGCCGGAAACCGGAAAATACACATACGCGCTTAACGAGCGCGCGCAATACTACGGAAGTAAAACAGAAACAAATAATAACCAATAAACCATAAATACTATGCTTCGATTACCATTGCACAACAAAGAATATATCAGGATGCTCGATGAATTCGGGGATTTGATAGTGGCTCAGGGCTATAGTGGGGGAAGGAACAACCTGCCCCTAAGAACCAGGGAGTTTTTGTTCTTTCTTGAAACCAGAAAGATAAACAACATCAAAGATGTAAAGACATCGGATATAATAGATTTTTACGAATACCTCTGCAAGCGCCCGAACATGAACTATGAGGGAACGCTATCGAATAATGCCGTGCGCACCCACATGAGGGGCGTAAGTTATTTCTTTGAATTCCTGGTAAACTCAAAAGTGATAGAAGCCACACCCTGCGGAATACCCAGGATGCCGGTGATACCAGCCAGGGACAGGATGCCTTTAAGCGAACAGGAAGTACAGCAGCTTTACGCCGCCGCATCGAATATGATGGAGAGAGCCATGCTGGCCTGCGCTTATGGTTTAGGAATGAGGCGGATGGAGATGAGCCTACTTAACGTAAATGATGTGCTATTCTCCCACAAAGAGGTGGCCATACGTGAAAGTAAATTCTACAAGAGCCGTTCTGTGCCAATGGCAGAGGGAGTGATAAAAGACTTGAAGCAGTATCTTATGTACAGTCGTCCTGAGCGGGAGATGTACGGCAGACCCTGCGATGCCTTCTTCCTGAACCGTAACGGAGAGCGCTTACTCAAAACCAGCTATAATAAAAGATTCAAGGAACTGGTGTTACGAACGGGTAACAAAGAACTTATCGCGAGGAGGCCTACCATACATTTATTGCGCCACTCCATAAGTGTACACATGATTGACAGAGGTGCATCTGCCGACTATGTGCGTAGTTTCCTTGGTCATACATACTTGGAGACGACCCTTAATGTATACAGTAAAAAACGTAAGCAAAGAACCAAATTGTACCAGCTCTTCAAATCGCACCTGGAAGACAATAATATAAAAGCTATATGATTACATCAACAAACATCGAAGTGCGCCTCGGAGAGTTCCGGCGCTACCTGGAAGAAAGAAAACATGCGCCTCGTACAGTAAATACCTATTACATTACAGTAAGAAGGTTCCTTAAAACAGACCCCTGGGCCGATGAATACACCTACAAAGATATAGTTGATTACTTCGGCAGGCTTTCCAAAACGAAACTGTGCCAGACCTCAAAGTTCGGTATGCTGGTGGCCATGCGCAGGTATTACGAGTTCCTGCTGAACAAGGGCTACCGTAACGACCATCCCTGCTGGAGATTCTTTCTTAAAGGCGGTCGTCGAAGGGGAATGATAGCCAGCGATTTCCTCAGCATGGAAGAACTGGAGCAGCTAATGAACAGAAAAGAAGGCTGGGGCAAACAACCTATGCGCAACAAGCTCATACTATCCATGTACATATACCAGGGGCTATGTACTAAAGAAATTACGAACCTCAATCTCACCGATGTTGATTTGGATAACGGCACAATAAAAATAAAAGGCGACAGGAGGCGCAATGCCAGGGAGTTGCAACTCCATCCCATGCAGCACGACCTTATAAACGATTACCTGAAGTGGGAAAGGAAGGGGGTCATGAAACACTACAGCCCCAAATCAGCGTTCATACTGAATCAATACGGATATGCCTCGTCGCATGACAGCATATACGATTCGTTGTTGCCGGTGGTGGAAGTGTTCGGCAAGAAAACAATGAACGCCATAACGATACGCCAGAGCGTGATGGCCCATTGGATGAATGTGATGAAGATACCCCTGGAGCAGGTTCAGTTGATGGCCGGCATCAAGCACGCAAGCAGTATAGAAAGATATTACCATCTTTCAAAGAACGAGCAGCAGGATGTGTTAAAGAAGTTTCATCCGATGGGTTGAACCGGGTATGCGCCATAAATAAGAAAACCATACTTTTGTAGAATGTTAAACTTCGATGCACACGGCTTACTTACCCCTCACAGGGCGATACGTTCAACCGTAACGGAGGTGAAGAAAACCCTCGTTACAGGTATAACATCCAGGACACGTGCAGCTAATTTCAAGAAGTATACCAAGTATTCGACCGATTTGAAAGCCCTGGTAGGGGCGAAAACTGAGTTAATCCAGTGGGTCAACGGTTCTTTTGTTACTAAGAAGGCGAACCCGAACGATATAGACATTGTTTCTTTCATAGACCACGATACAGTAAGAAGGCTCGGCGCGATGCTGGACGATTTCAGGAAGGGCGGAAGCTGGAATGCCTATGGTGTAGATGCGTATATGGTAGAAGTGTTCCCAGAGGGCAACAGGAATCACAAATTCTCTGAGATAGACCGGGTTGAATGGCTATCAAGGTTCACCAAAACAAAGAGAGATAACCAAGGGCGTCAGTTTCCTAAAGGATTTTTAGAAATTATTTACTAACTTTGTAATATGAAGAAGTCAACAACATACGAATTGCAAAATCTGATTGAACAAATCGAGAGTGCGGATAAGATGGTAAAAGCGCACAAAGGCAACACTTCTTCGTTCATGCGCGCGCAATACGAAGCGGAGAAAGAAGAATTGTTGAGTAAGTTGATAGATGAATTGGTAGATAGCGATAACCGTTCCCAATACAGCTTCAAACTAATCCTTATGGCGATTACTAAGTTCTATCCTGAGTTGTTTAGAAGAAGTGCAGGCAGCAGGGTGAGCGGTCATTTAAGACTGGACAAACATTATAAGGAACTCAAAGGATTAGAATCTGTCCTCGCGTAAGTAACATACTTTAAAATTATACGGCCTTTGGTAGAAATATCAAGGGCTTTTTTTATAAGTTTATCCAATGAATTCCATGGAAGATTTTGTTTACTCAAGAATTGGTATGGCATTAGTCTCTGCTCAAAGAGTCGAATTTGTGGCGCATGAGATTTTAGTTGTTTTACGGGAATACGATAGAGAAGTATATGGAATTACTACAGAAGAGTTTCTTGGCACGACGCCAGAAGCAGAGAAGCTAAGACGTGCAACTTTAGGACGAATTTTTACTTATCTCAAGTTAAACCCAAAGTTAGTACTTGCAGATGAACTCAGTAGTTATCTGGGGAATCGCAATATATTAGCACATGGTTTTTGGAAAACCTACATGCAAACCAAGTCGAAAGAACAGGTAGAAACGGCCTTTGCGTTTTTACAATCATTTGGTGAATCATCTCAAAAGTTGGAGCGTTTTTTTAATGGCTTTCTGTATTTACTTGCTTTAAGGCATGTGAAGGAGAGAGAGGACTTAGCTCCAGAATTCAAACAACTTAGCAGTGATTTTGATTATTTTATGGAATCAATAGAAAAGAAGAAATTACTATAAGTGTATACAATTCGTTTTTCAAAAAATTGCACAGTGTTCTCATACGAGGGCTTCGCCGTTGCAGTGGAAACCCCACAGCCGACCTTAGGAGGCGAGGAGTTGTAACGTAAAGCCCGACCCGCAGGGGAACGCCCAAGATTTAAGTGAAAATTACGGGTTTAAAGTTTTATAAAAATCAACCTTTCGCAAGTGCCTCCATTAAAAAGAATTTAGCCTCGTTACGGGTTTTAAAAACAAAGGGCTTTAAGTGAGGATGATCGAAGAGCAAGTGAAGTTTTGTCTTAATGTCAGATTCTTGCGAATTCACTATATATGCTTTGCCCAAAATGTCCTTTTCGTAAGGATTATTGGATATATAATATATGGCCTCCTCTGTTACATCATAATGATTTGTAGCTTCAAACAGTATACAATATGGTTTGCCTCCGGCTTTTGATTTTCCGTATTGGTAAATTTCTTCCAGGTCTGCAACATCAATATGTGCTCCATCAAGATAGGTGACGGTTAAAATTCTATTATCGAAACTGGCATTAATTTTGGGGTTTTTCATTGGTATTCTATGTTTTAATTTTCTTTTGGTTGAACTTTATAAAAGCCTACACAATTATAATAATTATTTAAAAACCCGAATTCCAAAATGAATGGTATTTTTGCCTTCATTCGTAATTTGTAATTTATAATTCGTAATTAATTTGAAGCCCTCTATACCAAAAGGAACACGCGATTTTTCACCGAGCGAAATGGTGAAGCGAAACTATATTTTCGATACCATAAGACAGGTATTTAAAACCTACGGGTATTTGCCGATAGAGACCCCAAGTATGGAGAACCTCGATACATTAATGGGTAAATATGGCGAGGAAGGCGATAAACTGATATTTAAGATACTGAACAGTGGTGACTATTTAGATAGTGTAAAAGATAAGGATACCAAGGCAATGAGCTCTAAGGAACTTACCAAGTTCATATCTGAAAAAGCTTTGCGCTATGATCTTACCGTGCCCTTTGCCCGTTATGTAGTGCAACATCAAAACGATATTACTTTCCCGTTTAAGCGTTACCAGATACAACCCGTTTGGCGTGCTGACAGGCCACAAAAAGGCCGTTACCGTGAGTTTTACCAGTGCGATGCTGATGTGATAGGCAGTAACTCTCTGCTAAATGAAGTAGAGTTGATAGAGATGATTGATGCTGTGTTTAACAAGTTAGAAGTGCCGGTCATTATTAAAATAAATAATCGAAAGATATTACAGGGGATAGCTGAAGCGATTGGGGCACCAGATAGGATGCTAGATATAGCTACTACAATTGATAAAGTGGACAAAATTGGTGTTCAAGGTGTTCGTGAAGAACTTTTAGCTAAAGGTTTTACTCAAGACCAATATGCAAAACTTTGGAAAATAATAGAGATTGTAGGTAACCCTATTGCTGCAAATGTTGACCCAAACGCCGGAGGTCATCCAAACGAACGCATTTTAGATTATTTAGTGAAGCATTCTGAGGTAAAAGAGTCTTTAAGTATACAAACTGGTGTAAAAGAATTGCGAAGCATATTAGAATATACTAATGAAAGAAAAAATCGACTAGTGATAGACCTGTCACTTGCTCGTGGCCTTAATTATTATACAGGAGGTATTATAGAAGTACAAGTAGATAAGATGAGATGCAAGTCTGAATTTACAAGCAGTATCTGTGGTGGTGGTCGTTATGATGATCTAACAGGTGTATTTGGTAAGGTGCAAGGATTTGAAAAATTATCTGGCGTAGGTATTTCTTTTGGTGCAGACAGGATTTATGATGTAATTGAGGAATTAGGAAAGTTCCCTGCTGACGTTACCAGTACAACAAAGGTCCTGTTCATGAATTTTGGAGATGAATATATCGGTACTTATTTGAAAGAGGCTGCTGTATTGCGGAATGCGGGTATAACTGTTGAAGTATATCCTGATAAAATTAATCCTGAACGATTCGATAAAGAAAGAAAAAAGCAGTTTGAATACGCTGAGAAAAAAGGAATTCCGTATGCTATTATTCTTGGAGAAAAGGAAATGGAGGAATATGAAGACGGAATAATCAATTTGAAAACTATCGGCGGCGATACTAAGAAAGTTCCATCTGCTGACCTTATAAAATATATTGTATGAAGCTTTTTGCCATAAATAGTAAGATAGATTTTGCGACTATAAAAAGCCTTATTGCAGATAATGCACGCATTGCACTTTCAGAAGATGCTGAAAAGAGAATTACCAAGGCAAGAAAGTATTTAGATAAGAAAATGGCTGAATCGAAAGAACCTGTTTATGGTATTAATACAGGTTTTGGTGCCTTGCGTAATGTAAAGATCCCACCAAAAGATTACAGCCTCTTGCAAACTAACCTTATTCGTTCACATGCTTGCGGCACTGGTGCAGAAGTCCCTGCCGAGATCGTTAAGCTGATGCTGTTGCTCAAAGTGCAATCATTAAGTTATGGTCATTCAGGTGTTGATGTTTCAACGGTTGAAAGGCTTATTGACTTCTACAATAATGATATTCTGCCGGTAGTATATGAGCAAGGCTCATTGGGTGCTTCAGGCGACTTGGCTCCGCTCGCACACTTATGCTTACCACTTATAGGCGAAGGCGAAGTGTATCATAAGGGCAAAAGAAAAAGTACCGCACAGTTGTATAAGGATATGAAGTGGAAGCCACTTGCACTCAAACCCAAAGAGGGACTGGCATTACTTAATGGTACCCAGTTTATGAGTGCATACGGAGTTTGGCTTATAATGAACTCTCAACGACTGGCGGTTATGGGCGATATAATTGCTGCGCTTTCGTTAGATGGTTTTGATTGCAGGCTTGAGCCCTTCAGTAAACTGGTGCAGGATGTTCGTCCGCATAAAGGGCAGACAGAATGTGCTAAGCACATTACCGATCTGCTGAAAGGAAGTAAGATAGCTTCGCTCAAAAAATCTGATGTACAGGACCCTTATTCGTTCCGTTGCATACCACAGGTGCATGGTGCCATACGCGATGTTGTGGAGCATGTGCAATCAATTATTTTAAAAGAAATCAATTCCGTTACCGATAACCCATTGATATTTCCTGATGAAGATGAGATCATCTCCGGTGGTAATTTTCACGGGCATCCCCTGGCAATGGCATTCGATTACCTGGGTATTGCAATGGCTGACCTTGGTAACATATCTGAACGCAGAACCTATAAGCTAATATCGGGTGAAAGAGGCTTACCGGCTTTTCTTGCAAAAGATGCCGGATTGAACTCAGGATTAATGATCGTTCAGTATGGGGCAGCATCAATAGTCAGCCAGAATAAGCAATACGCAACACCGGCATCAGTTGATAGTATTGTATCATCAAACGGGCAGGAAGATTATGTTAGCATGGGTGCTAATGCAGCAACCAAATGTTATAAGATAGTTCAGAATTTAAAAACAATTCTGGCAATTGAGCTTATAGCCGCAGTTCAGGCCATCAACTTCCGCAGACCCTTAAAAACATCTCCTTTACTTGAAAAACTAATTGCTGATTTCCAAAAGCAGATTCCTTTCATTGATAAGGACAGGGTAATGCACGATGATATTATGAAAAGCCTTGCTTTTATTGAAAGGCATTTGAAATAATACATCAGGGATAAATCCCAATAAGGTACATTATTCTTAACCCCAGACTTAAGTCTGGGGTTATTTGATTATTGTGATTTGGCTTTAGCCTTGAATTTGCAATTACCTTACACCCTTAACTGTGTCTTTTCCCTGACGGGGCAGAGCGCTCAGTCCTTGTTTTGCCTGCATATATCCGGGTTTTAATGCCAATGTAGCATTCCAGCAATAGCGGGCAGAATCATATTCTTTCAATGTATAATATGCACCACCCAGGTTGTACCATATATCTACATTGTTGTTGTCTGAATGAATGGCCTCTTTTAATTCATGAAGCGCTTCAGCCACTTTTTGCTGTGCAGCTAATTGCATTCCTTTCGATAAAAAGGCCCTGCCAAGTAGCTCTCCTTTGCCTTGCAATGGCGGGTAGGTAGGGGTGATTTGCCTTGTTGTATCCCAATATAGTTTTGCCTTATCCGGATCACCGAGGTTCATGTAGCATACTCCTAAATTGAAATAACTCACATCGTATGTATGAAATATACTTATTGACTTATGCAGGTATATCATTGCCGTATCAAGTAACCCTTTAACTCTGCCTGAATTCTCTGGTTCCATGGATAGCTTAATGAATCCGGTACCCGCATTTCCGTTAGTCATAAAACTGTTGGGGGCAGTCTTTACATCGGCAATGAATAAGGTGGTATCATTCTTCCATTCTTTATTACGTTCAATTGTTTTAATAAAGCAGAGCATAGTTAGGGCTATAGAAATTGCCGTCAACGCTTGCTTTTTCTGAACCAAGGGCAATTTCTCTGTAAGCTTAACTAGTGCGAATGCTATAAGTATTGTAAAGCCAAGAGAGGAATGGAATATCAGACGTTCCCCCATTGTAGCTCCAATATCGAGCACGAAATTTGATACTAGTGCAAGGTTCAAGAGAAAAAAGAAAACCGGAAAAGCCAGAATGTTTTTTCTGATAACTAAGAGTATTCCCCAAGCTGTAATGCCTATGTATAGAAATATCGTAGCCCAAACAGATATATCAGAAAAATTGTGGTATGGTATTTGTGCATAGGAATAGTCAGCAGATAAATGAGCTGGATAGAATAGTAATACAATGTATTTACCCAGCACAAATAACTCCGTTGCTATTTTTTGAATAGGTGTTGCATATAAATAAGGATTGGTAAGTATCTTGTCATTATGCACTGCATGTGGTATGCCTACCGAAGTAAACCTGATGATAAAGTACAAAACAAGTATACCTATATATGGAACGGACTTTAGTAGTGATTCTTTCGGGCTCTCTTCCTCCAGTAAATAAAAGGTAAGTGGAAGTAGTATCAATAAAGTGGCTGCATATTCTTTAGCTAATAAGGCAAGCAAGAAAGACCACATACTAAGGACAAGAAATAATGGGTTCTTATTTTCAACATACTTCAGGCTGAAAATGAAGGTGAGCATGATAAGCGTAAGCGATAGTATCTCATCAAGACTTTTTATATTGGCAACGACCTCTGTATGTATCGGGTGAATAACAAACAGCACTGTTGCAAGGAATGCAATATCCTCACCCCATGATGTTTTTTTTAGCAAATATTTACTCAGGAAATAAAAGATGGAAAGCGCACAAAGTATAAAGAACACAACGCTTAACAAATGTCTTATACCCGGTGTTTCACCAAAAAGTTGATGCTCAATAGCAAATATAACTACTGATAACGGACGATACCGGCCTCCCGAAAGTTGCTGGCTTCCGTCACCGTGCATGTATTGGTTATAACTTTCGTAGGTATCGGTGGTAAGTATTTTGACTATTCCGCCAAAGCCCTGTTGTACGTACTTATTGTTATTTATAACAAGGGTATCATCAAGCGCATATTCATTGTTTACGGTGTTTATATAAAAACCAAAAGCAAGTGCTGCAATAATAATACACTTGATGTTGAATGTAAAATTGAATATAGAAGTAGATACGGAAAGTTTAGGAGCAGACGATGTGTTTTTCTTGTTCATCAAACTCTACTTAATTCCGGCAACATCATTCACCTTAGGAGGTAAAGCGCCTAAGCCTTGTTTTGCCTGCGCATAGTCTGGTTTCATTTGCAAGGTTACCATCCATGCATAGCGTGCTGAATCGTATTGCTTTACAGTAAAGTATGCACCGCCTATGTTATACCACAGGTCAGGGTTAGTGTTATCAGCAAACAGGCCCTTCTTTAATGCCGTTATAGCATCTCTTGTCTTTCCCTGGTTCCCATCTTGCATGGCCACGTTCAGGTATTGCCTTCCCAATAGTGGAAAATAGGTTTTAAGGTTCGGATGGTCGGGATACAGTTGTTTGGCTTTGTCCCAATATTTTTTTGCTGAATCAGGTAGTTCAAGTTTATAATATGCAATACCTAAGTTAAGATAGCTATTGGTATACTTAGGGTGCATCCGTATCGATTTTTCCAGATAGAAAATAGACTTAGCTATTAGCTTATTCTTTTCTTCGGCGCCTTTTTTGCCGGTATCTTTTACCTGTTCAGCTAGATCAAGGAAACGTGCGCCTGCATTTCCGTTTACCATTATACTTTCAGGCGCTACTTCCACATCGTGGGTAAATAGGGTTACGTCGTTTTTCCAAAGCACATTCCTGTTAATGCATTCAATGCCGCATAAAATAGTTATTACAGAAAGAACTGCTATAATGATCTGTTTTTTGCCCATAAACCCAGGGCTTCTAACAATACCATACGAAAGCACAACTACAAAGCCGAGCGAAGAATGAAAATCTAAACGCTCGCCCATGGTTGCACCTACAGTAAATAAAAAGTTAGACACCATTGCAAGGTTTGCCAGGTAAAAGAAAATAGGGAACGCCAATATTCTTTTTTGCATGGCAAGTTTTATTCCCCATATAATTATAGCCATATATATAAGTATGCATACCCAAACCATTGGGTCGCTGAAATCGCGGTATGGCAATTGGTTATATGAATAATCGGCAGAAAGCGGGTATGGGAAGAAAAGCATAAATAAGTACTTGCCCATTACATAAATCTCAGAACCCAGTTTTTGTGAAGGACTGGCAAGTAGGTAAGGGTTATTTAATATTTCGTCACTCGGTACATTATGCGGCACACCAACTGATTTAATACGCACTACCATATAAATTGCAAATACAGCATAATATGGCAGGCTGTTCATAATAGAGTTGTTCAGATCCTTTTTTGCAACTGTATAGAATAGTAGTGGTAGCAAGAATATTAATAGCATAGCGTACTCTTTTGCCAATAGCGAAAGAAAGAAGAATACGGATGCAAAAACTAGGTTTTTTATCTCTTTTTCTTTTTTGTCAGGCTCAGCATAGCGCAATGCAAATATGAATGTGAGCAGGATAAATATTAGCGATAGCATTTCATCAAGGCTCTTTACGTTAGCCACGACCTCAGTATGTAAAGGATGAATGGCAAATAAAAGTGCTGCGAGAAAAGCCATGTCATCTCCTTTCTTCATATTGACCAATAAATATTGGTCGAGGAAATAGAATACTACAAGTATGCAAGCCATGTAAGCCAGAATACTTACCAAGTGCCTTACTATAGGTGATTCTTCAAAAATAGCGTGCTCAATAGCAAATACTATAATAGATAATGGCCTGTAACGGCCACCTGCCAACATTTGGCTCGCATTCATCTGGTGGTAATAACTATAATAGGCATCATGGGTCAATATGCCTTTTATGCCACCAAAGCCGTCCTGAACGAATTCATTTTTGGTTATTACTATACCATCATCAAGGGCGTATTCATTTCCAATTGAGTCGGCATAAAATACCAGGCCCAATGCGAGCAATATGATACACTTTACCTTAAAAGTGAAATTGAAAATAGGGTTGGATAATGTGCCTTCTTCTATTCCCATTACAGGTATATCAATTTGAATTGCAGCCTTCTTACAAAACTGCGGTAATTCTTGCGTATGTTTTTATCGAGCATACGTATGTCCTTGTACTGTTGAAACATTTCAATAAGTATCATATCAAAAGCGGAACTTTCCACAAAGTTAATTTCTGTTTCGAATCCGCAAACACAAAGTGCACCTGTGTGCTCCAAAAACTTCTTTATGGTCTTTTCATCAGTGTCCAATGTCTTGCAACTGCCAAAATGTATTATTTTATTCTGGCAGCCATCCTGCATCATATCAGCAAGCTCATCAAGGGTAACAAATTCTTTTCCTACCTGTATACATTCCGGCTTACCATGAAACGCAAAATAAGCAATAGAGTAGGCGGCATATTTTTTTAATTTCCAAAGTGAAAGGTAATATTCAAGATTTTCTCTTGTGCCACATTGCTTGTATATGTACTTGATATCATTGTTCTGTTGTAAAAAAGTAAGTGCAGCACGAATACTTGAATTATCGCGCATATCTTTTTGCCAATCTCCTTCCAGGCAAAAAACGTTTTTCTTATAACTCTGTGCTATACTCATATTCCTTAGGTATTCTTTTAAGCGCCACAAAAATAAGCGGAATAAAGTGGCTTTATGTCACTATTCACCTATATTTGACAGAAAATTAACCTTTTTTGTGGAATAGGCCATGAACGATTTGGATAACAGACTTGAGATTATTTATAAAGAAATCGAAAAAAATTTATCTTTGCATGGCAAATTAGAGGAGACCATCAAAAAACTTAAGTCTGATAATCAGTGTCTTACGGATAAGATGAAGACCTTGGATGAGCAGTTAAAAAAGGCCAGGGAAGCAGGTGAAATGGCTCAACTGGAGAAATTAAAACATAATTCACATAACAACCAGGAAATAAACAATAAAATAGACGAACTCTTAAGTGAAGTAGAGCGATGTATTACATTGCTGAAAAAGTAGCAAATGAGCAGAGATACAATGAAATCAAGTACCATAAAAGTAAATATCTCAGGCAGAGAATACCCGGTAAATGTAACCCCTGAAAATGAGGCTAATATGCGTAAAGCAGTTGCCCTTATAAACGAACAGGTAAGCCAGTATTCCTCAGCCTATGCCATAAAAGACCCGCGTGACCTTTTGGCCATGTGTGCCTTGCAAATTGCTTTTCAGCAGATTGAACACGGAAATTCAGAACAAATTGGCGCATTAATAGAGACCAGGGTAAGAGCCATTGAAAACGTGTTGCATTTAGTAAAGTAGCAAATCTTCTTTTAAGGGTTCATTAAACCAAATACAATGAACCTAGATATAGTAACCATAATAGTAATTGCCGCCGCTGCCGTTGTAGGTATAGGGCTTGGTATATTAGTTACAGTAACCATTATTCGTAAAAACCTTAAGAAAAAGGGCGATGAACTGTTAAAAGATGCTGAAAGACAGGCCAATACTTTAAGAGATAAGAAGATGCTTGAGGCAAAGGAGCGCTTTTTACAGCTTAAAGCTGAGCATGAACAAAGCGTTAACGAAAAGAATAAAAACATTAACCTTATAGAAAACAGGGCTAAGCAAAAAGAACAATCTATTACGCAAAAGATAGAACAGGTTCAGCGCAAAGAAAAAGACCTTGACGGACTTAAAACAAGCCTGAATGAGCAATTGAAGATTGCTAACATTAAAGCGGAAGAGCTTTCTAAAATGCATCAAAGGCAGGTTCAGCAATTAGAGGCTATCTCTGAAATATCTGCTGAAGATGCTAAGGTTCAATTAATAGAGTCATTGAAGCAGGATGCCAAAGCACAAGCCGCCAGCATTATTAAGGAAATAGTTGACGAAGCCAAGCTAACTGCGAATAAGGAAGCAAAGAAAGTAGTCATTCAGTCCATTCAACGTGTGGGCGTAGAACAGGCCGTTGAAAATGCAGTGGCTGTATTTAATATTGAGAATGATGAAATGAAAGGCCGTATTATTGGCCGCGAAGGACGTAATATTCGTGCACTGGAAGCTGCAACAGGTGTTGAGGTTATTGTAGACGATACTCCTGAAGCAATTATTATATCATGTTTCGACCCGCTAAGGCGCGAAATTGCCCGTATGGCCTTGCACCAATTGGTAACTGATGGTCGCATTCACCCGGCGCGTATTGAAGAAATAGTTGAAAAATGCCGCAAGCAGTTGGAAGAAGAAATCGCTGAATTAGGTAAACGTACTGTTATTGACCTGGGATTAAATAATTTGGCTCCCGAGTTAATTCGCCTGGTAGGTAAAATGAGGTACCGTTCTTCATATGGCCAGAATTTATTGCAACACTCTAAGGAAGTAGCAAACCTGGCTGCAACCATGGCATCTGAATTGGGCCTGAACCCAAAGTTAGCTAAACGTGCAGGTTTATTGCACGATATTGGAAAGGTATCGGATGAAGAACCTGAATTGCCTCACGCTATTTTAGGTATGAAGCTTGCTGAAAAATACAAGGAGAAACCTGAAATATGTAATGCTATTGGTGCCCACCACGATGAAATTGAAATGACCAGTTTGCTTTCTCCTATCATACAGGTTTGTGATGCTATTTCGGGTGCCCGCCCTGGTGCAAGGCGCGAAATGGTGGAACAATATATTAAGCGTTTAAGAGATCTGGAAGCACTTGCAATGTCATATAAAGGAGTTGAAAAAACTTATGCTATACAAGCTGGTAGAGAATTGCGAGTAATTGTAAGCAGCGATAAAGCTTCTGACAAAGACGCTGAACTTCTTTCATTTGAAATAGCACAGAAGATCCAGAATGAAATGACTTACCCGGGTCAGGTGAAGGTTACTGTTATTCGTGAAACAAGGGCAGTAAGCGTAGCTAAGTAATTTCGTTCAGACTTTATTGGCCCGGTAGGGTTAAAAAGTAAGGATAACTTCTGCAAAAAAGAGTTAGAAATGCGTTTATATTTACAACGCATACCATCACGCATTTATGACGAGGATACTCTTCTTAGCTGATATAAATTCTCCACATACTCAAAAATGGGCTTTATCCCTGGCTAATAATGGGTTTTCCATCGGCATATTCAGTCTTAATAAGCCTTCAACCGATTGGTTCAAAGAGAATAAGAACATCGAATGCTTATCGAAAGAGAACGGCTCGGATGTTGCTGCAAAAAAAGAAATAGGTAAGTTGGCATATGTAGGCGCTGTTCCTGCATTAAAAAAAGCAATCATCTCATTTAAGCCTGATATAGTACATGCACACTACGCTACCAGTTATGGTATGCTTGGAGCCCTTGCAGGATTTCACCCGTATGTTATTTCTGTTTGGGGAAGCGATGTGTATGATTTTCCTCAAAAATCTTTCCTGCATAAATTTATTCTTAAACGCAATTTAAAAAAGGCTGACGCTATATTATCCACAAGCAATTCAATGGCTGTAGAAATTGCAAAGTACACAACTAAAAAAGTGGAAATAACTCCTTTTGGTGTTGACCTGAATGTATTTAAACCGCAAAAGGTGAAATCACTTTTTAATGAAGGTGATATTGTTGTGGGTACTATTAAATCGTTGGAGTCAAAATACGGGATAGAGTACTTAATTGAAGCCTTTAATATTTTTTGTACTAAGCATAAGGAATTACCATTGAAGTTGTTTATAGTGGGCGGTGGCTCAAAAGAAGCAGTGTTAAAGAAACAAGTCAGCTCTTTAGGAATTGAAGATAAAGTAAAATTTGCCGGACGGATACCTAATTCTAGGATCCAGGAATATCACAATATGCTTGATGTGTACGTTGCACTATCGGTTGATGATAGCGAGAGTTTTGGTGTTGCAGTAGTAGAAGCGGCTGCATGCGAAAAGCCAGTTGTTGTTTCAAATGTAAGCGGCTTTGCTGAGGTAGTTGAAAATGGAGCAACAGGTATAATTGTTCCTGTAAGAAATGCAAAGGTTGCAGCCAATGCTATTGAACGTATTGTGATGGATAAAGAACTGGCAAGACAAATGGGTGTTAATGGAAGGAAGAGGGTAGAAGAGTTATATGATTGGTCAGCAAATCTGAAAGGCATAATAAGTATTTATAATTCCTTATTAAAGAATAATGGATAATAAGGACATGCCGTTTGTTTCTATCGTTATTCCTTGTCGTAATGAGGAGAAAAGTATTGCAACGGTATTAGCAAATCTTATTAACCAGGATTACGATAAAAGTAAAATGGAGATTCTTGTTATTGATGCATTAAGCACAGATAAAACAAGAAGTATTATTGCAGAGTTTACCCAGCAGTATAGTTTTATTAAAGTACTTGATAATCCCAAAGGGTATACACCTGTGGCTCTTAATATTGGTATAAAGGCTTCCGTAGGCGATCCGATTATTCGAATTGATGCACACACTAAGTATGATAATAGCTATATAAAGAAAACACTCGAAACATTTAGTGAAACCAATGCAGATATAGTGGGTGGCCCAATGCGTCCTATAGGCGATAATCCATTGCAATTGGCTATTGCTTATGCAACTACTACCTCTTTCGGAATAGGAGATAGCAAGTTTCACGATGAGAACTACAAAGGGTTTGTTGATAGTGTATACCTTGGGTCATGGAGAAGAAATATTTTTAGTGAAACAGGTTATTTTGATGAGAATCTTGTCCGTAACCAGGATGATGAGTTTCATTACAGGGCGAAAAGCCTTGGAAAGAAAATATATCTTAATCCTGAAATTAAATCATGGTATTACCCGCGAAGTAGTTTTGCGTTGCTTATAAAACAGTATTTTCAATATGGCCTATATAAGCCGTATGTATTGAAGAAAGTAAAATCAGAAATAAAACTCAGGCACCTTATTCCTGTTATGTTTGTGCTATACTTGCTAAGTTTACCATTGGTTTTCACATTCCCTTTTTGGCTTGTTCCTTTGGTAATGTATATTGCATTAGATATTTACTTTTCATTTCGTTCTCCTCATTCATTACAAGTCAAATTATTGTCAATGCTTGTTTTTCCTTTTATTCATATAAGTTACGGAGCAGGCTTCATTTTAGGATTGTTTAAGAAGTTTGATAAAATAAAGTAATGGCACAGGTATCTAAAATAAAATATTGGTTCTTGTGCCTGGTGCCTTTTGTAATGTGCACCTATCCCTTTTGGGCAGCTTATGTAATTATTGGCTATTTGCTTTGCTGGCTTATTGAAAGTGATTTGAAGGCTAAATTACAAAGGATAAAATCGAACAGGTATGTATTATTCTTTATCGGTTTCTATCTGTTAAATTTCATTGGAATACTATATACAATGAATTCTGGTAATGGCTGGTTTAATTTGCAGGTTAAATTAAGTCTGTTGTTATTTCCATTGTTATTATCAGGTGAGGGGTTGATGGATATAAAAAAGCTTAAGCCGATAATGTATTCCTTTATTGCGGGCTGTGTCGTTAATGGCCTTATATGTATTGGTAATGCGATATTTAAGTTAGTTGAGCATAATATTTTTGAGTTTCAGTATAAGCAACTATCGATATTAATGCATACTAGCTACTTCTCAATGTATATTGACGTTGCCTTGCTCTTTGTTTTTTATTTGTTTACCAATAATAACACGACTTTGGGTAAAGTTGAACAAATAGCGCTGCTCATTTCTGTTTTCTTCTTAACCTTTATGTTGGTTTTGCTCCAATCGAAAATGGGAATGGCCATATCGGCATGTTTAATATTGTTGCTTTTGGTTAAGTATGGGAACACACATGGTTATAAAACCTCGGGTATGATATTGGCCGGTATAGCAGTTATATACTTTCTTGCAGTCCACTTTGTAATTGGCGATCGTTCCCGGATAGAAGGTGCTGTTAATACAGTAGTAAATACCAATGTAACTGCTTCTTCAGTTGAGTCTACCCAGGCAAGGTCTATAGTGTGGAAGGCAGCGCTAGAGGTTATTGAAAGGCATCCAATTATTGGCGTTGGCACCGGTAGTGCCGATAGTGTTTTAGTAAAACAATACCTGGCCGATGGTTATACTGGTGTAGCAAAGGAACATTTGAATACACATAACCAGTACTTGCAAACTACAGTAATATTAGGTGTTATAGGTTTGTTGTCATTATTAGCCTGTTTTGCATTGCCATTTATTGTCTGTGTTAAGGAAAAGCGATTTATTTATGGTGCATTTTTGGTTATTGTAGCAGCGAATTTCCTGGTAGAATCAATGCTTGAAGTGCAAAGCGGTACTATTTTCTACGGAATGTTCAATTCGCTGCTTATGTTTAATTTCGTAATATAATTCTCAGCATGATCAGTTTTTCTCCTCCTCGTATAGATGAAAAGATAATAGACGCAGTTTCCGAAGTACTTCGTTCGGGCTGGATAACTACAGGGCCTAAAACAAAGTTGTTTGAAAAAAAAATTGCAGAATATTGCAGTGCTCCTTCAGTGTTATGTCTTAATTCGGCAACAGCGGGACTCGAATTGGCTTTACGTTGGTACGGAGTAGGTGAGGGAGATGAAGTTATTCTTCCGGCATACACATATGCGGCTACAGCTAATGTCGTTATGCATTGCGGGGCAACACCAGTTTTGGCAGATGTAAATAAAGACGACTTTAATATTTCGGTTGAAGAAATAAAAAAGAAGATCACAAGCAAGACCAAGGTAATTATGCCCGTTGATTTTGGCGGATTACCTTGTGATTATACTGCCATAATGAAATTGGCTGAGAACAATAAAAATGTTTTCGTTGCTAAAGGAGAGAATCAGAAGAAGTTAGGACGTATATTGGTTTTAGCAGATGCGGCGCACTCATTTGGTGCAACATATAGAGGAAAGAAAACCGGAACAAGCGCAGATATTTCGGTATTCTCATTCCATGCTGTAAAGAACCTTACTACAGCCGAAGGTGGTGCAATGGTTCTTAACCTTCCCGCTCCATTTGATAATAATGAGATATACAAAATGCTTTGTGTTGCCTCATTGCACGGACAGAATAAGGATGCCTTGGCTAAGACCCAAAAGGGTAATTGGCGATATGATATAATTGAACCTGGCTATAAATGCAATATGACTGACATTATGGCTGTTATTGGACTTATAGAATTAGATCGCTACAATAATGATACACTGAAACGTAGAAAAGCAATTGTAGAAGCTTACCAGAAAGGTCTTGCTAAGTATCAATGGGTTGAGTTACCTGTATATAAAGACGCCGATAGAGAATCGTCATACCATTTGTTCCCATTACGCATAAAGGGTATTGATGAGCTGCAACGAGATGCTATCATTCAAAAGATATTTGATAAAGATGTTTCTGTAAATGTCCATTTCATACCATTACCGATGATGAGCTTTTATAAATCGCATGGGTATAAGATCAATGACTACCCCGTTACATACAACAATTATTCACGTGAAATATCATTGCCTGTTTTTTATGACCTGACTGATGAACAGGTTAAAATTGTTATGGATGCTGTTATAAAATCAGTGCAAGAAGTACTTGGATGATTAAAAGACTGTTTGACATAGTAGCATCATTACTTGGTATCATTATCCTTTCCCCACTATTATTAATTATTGCCTTGCTGATCGCAATAGATTCACGTGGCGGAATATTCTATAAGCAGATCAGAGTAGGTAAGGATATGAAAGAGTTCTATCTCTTCAAGTTTCGCACTATGTTCTCTGATTCTGATAAAAAAGGATTGCTTACAGTTGGTATGCGCGATAGTCGTATTACTAAAATGGGTTACACTCTCCGTAAATATAAACTCGATGAACTACCGCAACTCTTCAATGTGTTGAATGGCACTATGAGTATAGTTGGTCCCCGCCCTGAAGTGCCAAAATATGTTGCAATGTATACCGATGAACAAAAGAAAGTGCTTGTGGTAAGGCCTGGTATTACAGATTATGCATCTATTGAATATGCTAATGAAAATGCAATTTTGGCAAAGGCCGAAAACCCCGAAGAAATGTATATCAAAGATGTTATGCCCGCCAAACTGGCTCTGAATGAAAAGTACATCCGGGAAATGGGCTTTGCAACGGACCTGAAAATTATCTTTAAAACTATAGGCAGAATCTTCTAAGCTAGGGTCATTGCGAGGAACGAAGCAATCGTACCGATTTTTCCCCTTTTGCTGTAGTTATTTCTTAATAGGCCACCAAGCGTCAGCTTTTTCTTGAGCTTCTATGGTTGTGTCACTATCAAATTCTGTTCCTTTAAAATTTTGCCATCCAAATTTGGTGTACGAAGAATCTACCGCAAATTCTCCAACTCCTTCATCAAGGTTGCCGCAATTAGGTATTCTATAATCACCCCAATTGCATTTTAATTTTTTACTCCTTCGATATTCTTCCCATATACCGGTAAATTGATTGTTGCAATCATCATCATCCCCGGAATTAAGGTCATCATAATGTAGGTGCCCTGTTTTATCTGTATACCAATAAGTAATAAAACTACCTCTCAAAAAACCCGCGTTAAATAGCTCATTTGTCGCCTCAGAAAAATTATAAGTACCAGCAAACATGCCTTCCTTTATTGTATCTGGAAAATCTGGATTGGGTTCAGTATAATATGCGTTGGTGATTTCCATTGTGCCACTAAAATATCTTATTGTGTCCCATTTTCTTGTATATCCTGTAACAGAGAGCGTCATTGTTTTGTTTCTTTGTTTCATAGCGGTATATACTATTTGAAATCGCGAGTAGTTATCCCCTATGAAGCCAACAATTGCCCTATTGGGAGTATTTGTATATAGGAATGAGAGATCAGTATTTTTGAAGCTTTCTAATAGATACTTGTTGTTTTTATAGCCGGAAAGTACCGAATCAACATTTAGTTTTCTCGTATTTTGGGAATACGAGAAAGTTGAAATTCGCAGGCATAAATAAAATATAATGAAAACCGTTTTCATTATGTAAATGTAGATATTATCCTCTCTTCAACTGCAACAATGTAATTTCAGGCAACATACCAACCCGGCCGGGAAAGCCAATATGGCCTAAGCCACGGTTAACATACAGATGTTGTTTTTTATGTGTGTAAAGCCCATGCCAGCGTTCATAGCGCCATTGAACAGGGCTCCATTGCCAGTCGCCAATACGAATGCCAAACTGCATACCATGTGTATGCCCGGCAAGCGCCAATTGAATGTTCGTCTTTTCTGCTACTTCCACATCCCAATGCGATGGGTCGTGTGAAAGTAAAATGCGGAAAGGTGTATGCTCAGTTCCCTGAACAGCCAATGGTAATTGTCCATATTGTGCAAATGGTGGTGTGCCCCAATTCTCAACCCCTACAATAGCTATCTGCTGACCATTTTTTGTGATAATTCTGTTCTCATTAAGTAATAGGTCAAAACCTGCCTTTCTTTCGAGCAGCACTAATGTTTCCAGATTCTTTTGCTTTGCTTCTTTGCTTTCCCATTTCACATAGTCCCCATAGTCATGGTTTCCGAGTATGGAGAATTTGCCGAGAGGGGCTTTTAGTTTATACAGTATCTCTTCAAAGCCTTTTAGTTCATCTGATATATTATTTACCATATCACCGGTAAAAACAATAATATCAGGGTTCAGGTTATTTACCATGTCAACTGCTTTCGCTATCTGGTCATGGTGGCGATAAAAACTGCCGATGTGCATGTCTGATATCTGTACAACCTTCAATCCATCAAAAGCTTCAGGTAATGAATCAAAATGAATGGTTTCTTTCAGTACTTTAAAATCGAACCGCCCTACAAGTATACCGCGCACAATGAAAATGAACAGAGTAAGTGATATAATAGTGCCTGCAATCAATAACCAATCAAGATGCAGGCGTAATTGAGTACTATGAATGAAGAAATGGTTAAGGCCGATATAAGCACCTTGTATCAACGCAAATAATAGTACAAAAACTGTAAAAAACATCTTAGGCAACAGGTCTGACATTATAACACCAGCTCCCTGAAAGCCCCAGTATGTTCTTTTTACGCTGAAGCGCCTGGCAAATGAGCTCATTACCATGAATAGCACTACAACAATAGTTGCTGTTTCTATAAAGTAAAAAATACCGAATAGCCTGGAAATAGTAATGAGACCAGCATTTTTCAATAAGTGATTCCAGCCATAATATGAGGCACCTTCAACAAGTGCAATGAACAGGGGAACTATCAAAAACGTTATAGGTGACCTTCTACGCATAAAAAACGTTATATTTGCAAGATTTTATAAAAGTATGAAAACAATCAGCATGAAACTTTCAAGTATAGTCGTTTTAGCAGGAGTTTTACTCTTTTTAGGTTGCAATAGTGATCTAAAGCAAAAAAATAAGGATCTCAGCTACGAGGATTCAACCCTGAATGTTAAGACACATGCCCAGGATTCAGCTATTATGGCTTATGTTAAGTCTTTTAACGATATACAGGATAACCTCGACTCTATAAAGGTGAAGGCTAAGATACTTACCATTTCAAACGGTGAGAATGTTAACCAAAAGGACCAGATCATTGCTGATATGCGCTCCATTGGTGACCTTATGATGAAGAACAAGAAGGAAATTGCCGCATTGGAAAGGAAACTGAAAAAATCGAATGGCAATAATGCTGAGTTACAGAAGATGATCGCCCACCTTACCGAAGAAGTTAACCAAAAGGATGCTGAGATTGCAGCTTTGCAAAGCCAGCTTGCTGAAACCAATGCTTCGTTAAAGGATGTAATTCAAAGGCTTAATGACAGCATGAAGGTTATCGGTAATCAGAAGGAGCAGATCAACGACATGAGCACAGAAATGAATACGGTGTATTATGCTATAGGAACCTCAAAGGAATTGAAGAAACAAGGCGTGATAAAGAAAGAAGGCAGCATTGCCGGAATTGGTGGCGCGGAAGAGTTGAAGAAGGATTTCAATACTTCATACTTTACCAAGGCCGATAAGACAACCATGCAGGCATTACCATTGTATAGCAAGTTCATGCAGTTGGTAACAACACACCCAAGCGGTTCATATAAAATTTCAGGTAATGGTAAGTCTGATTCTATTGTAATTACTGATGCAAAGGCTTTCTGGAGCCAATCAAAATACATGGTAGTAATAGTAAAACAACACTGAGCTAATTAGAAGCCGGCGTATGGTAAAAAAACATGTGTACCCCCTGATATTGACACTGGCAGCAGTCGGTGTAGTTTACACATTTATCGGCAGCACTAATAGTCAGGGAAAACCCGGCACTACTACAAAATACGTTCCTGAAAAGGCCAGGGCAATTGCAATACCCAAGCCACCTTTAAAAGATACTATGGTCCTTTCATCCATTGAACAGGACGAGTCTTTTAAGATCGATTCATTCTTTCATGTGCTCTCTAAAAATGCCCGCTTTAACGGTAATGTGCTGGTAGCGCATAATGGTAAGATATTGTATGAAGGCTCATTTGGCGTATCGAATTACAAAACAAAAGAGGAATTAACAGACTCTTCAGAATTTCAGTTAGGCTCGGTATCAAAGCAGTTCACTGCGGTTGCTATTCTTATGCTTAAGGAGCAAGGCAAGCTGGATTATACCGATACTATTCAGAAGTTCTTCCCTGATTTCCCGTACAAGGGTATAACTGTAGGTATGCTGTTGGCGCATCGTTCAGGCTTGCCTAATTATATGTACTTGTGCGGCAATGTATGCAGGGATCAATCAACACTGATGGATAACCAGCAGGTGGTGCAAATGCTTATAGACAAGCATCCACCAAAGTATTTCCCGCCGAACAGAAAATTCGATTACAGCAATACCAACTATTGCTTGCTGGCAGCCATTGCTGAAAAGGTAAGCGGAGTGCCATTTGCAGAGTTTCTGCGTTACAAGATATTTGCACCATTGGGTATGACACATACGCACATCTACGATAAGAACGATACTGTTGTGCCTAACATGGTTACCGGCTACAATGCCAATTACAAAAAGGCAGGCTACGACTTTTTAGATGGAGTAGTAGGCGATAAGGGCATTTACTCAACCTCAGAAGACGTGCTGAAATGGGACCAGGCGCTATATACTGATAAGCTTGTAAAGCAATCTACCTTGAAGGAAGCCTTTACACCGCATAGCCGCTGGGTGAATGAACACAATTATGGCTATGGTTGGAGACTTACAATATTCGATCACGATACGCTGGTTTATCATGATGGATGGTGGCACGGCTTTAATGCAGCCTTTATGCGCGATATTAAAGGAAAGAACACTATTATAGTACTAAGTAATCACGTTAACTGGTGCATCAACCAAAGCCGTCAACTGCTTACAATGCTAAGGGAAGAATCGGCAGAGAATGAAGTGATGGGCGCTTCACCCAAAACTGCTGCAAACTAAGTTTACTCTACTTTCAGTTTACTGTACTTATCTATATCTGTCGGGTCAATGGCAGAGAGGATTGCGTATACTTTAGATTTCTCTTCGTTACTGGCCTCTGAATAAATATTGGCCAACTCATTAGCCTTGGCATTGAAGAACAACAGAATGTTAAAGTTCGCGGGCTTATCGTTATATACCTCCTGAACCATGGTCAATGCACTGGTTATTTCGGCTCTACCTTTTTCAGGTGTTATATACATAACATCAAGCCCCAGGCGGTGATAGCTGTACATGGCCTTGCGCAAGGGTTCAAAATAGGTTTCATCTAATATATTTGTTATCAGTGAATAGCGGGTTTGGTCACCATCTAAAGGGTTCCAGCCTTTTTCACCTGAGTTCTGTGCATTGCTTACAATTGTTTGAGCCTTCAGGAAATAAGCATTTCCGCCATTGAGCGAATATGAGTCATAGTCGTTGCCGAGTATGATATAGGCGTAGTAGGAAAGTAAAGCCGTAAGGTTATCAGAATAAGTATTTATGTTGAATATGATAGGCTGATTCAACTGGTACAAAATGTGAATGTTATTGTCCTGGTAATTGAACATGGTTGAGCTATACGAGGACTTGTATACCGGCCTTCTGGCTTGTATTTGCAGGGTCGCAGCATAATCTCCGGGTGCATTAACTGTAGTCATATTGAAGAACAATGTGCAGTCTATTTTCTCCTGGTTGGTAAAGTTATCGTTGGTGAATTTGGTGTTATTCATAAACTGGTAAATAGCATCCTTCAGGTTCTTAAACACCAGCTGAGCCGCAGCATCCTGTATTTGGGGCGATACCACATCTACCGTGCAGTTCAACTCCTGTGCGCTAAGGGCCAGTGGAAAGAACACCAGAAAAAGGGCAATATGCAGAGCTATTTTTTTAAGCACGATATAATATAGGTTACAATGTCGTTAGCTACTTCAGTCTTAGGTTTTAACTCAAAATGCCTTACTTTATTATGCTTGTCAATAATAGTAATTTTGTTGGTATCACCGCCCGGGCCTGCGCCCTGGTTACGCATCGAGTTCAATACTATGGCATCAAGGTTCTTTCGTTTCAGCTTATCGGCTGCATTCTTTTGCTCGTTATTGGTTTCAAGGGCAAAGCCAATGAGCAGTTGACCAGCTTTCTTTTTCTTTCCCAGTTCCGATAGTATGTCTGCCGTATGTTCCAGTTTCAATGTCAGGCCTGCATCTACTTTCTTTATCTTCTCGGTCGCTTTTTGTGTTGGTCTGAAATCCGCCACTGCCGCCGACATTACCGTTATATCTGCCTTTGTGAATGCAGCTATGCAAGCCTTGCGCATTTCCTCGGCACTGGTAACAGCAATAGATTGGATGCTTTTATTGATGTTCTCAATATGTATAGGCCCATGTATAAGTGTTACCTCAGCGCCTTCACTGGCAAGCTTTTCAGCTATAGCAATACCCATTTTACCCGATGAAAAATTACCAATAAAACGTACAGGATCAATAGCTTCAAAGGTCGGGCCGGCAGTTACCAATGCCCTTTTGCCCTTCAGGCGGAGGCGATCAGCGTTTTTTTTTTCGAGGAACGCTAGTATATGTTCCGGTTCAGCCATTCTGCCCTCGCCATGCAAACCGCTTGCCAGTTCGCCGTCTTCAGCAGGAATGATAATGTTCCTGAACGATCGTAACTTCTCAATATTAGCCACTGTAGCCTTATGTGCGTACATTTCCCTGTCCATGGCAGGCGCTATGTACACAGGGCATGAAGCAGAAAGATAGGTAGCCAGCAACAGGTTATCGCACAGGCCATTGGCTATTTTCGCAATGGTATTGGCCGATGCGGGCGCAATCACTATAAAGTCGGCCCAGTTAGCCAGTTCCACATGGTTGTTCCATGATCCATCAGCCGTGCTGAATTCGCTATAAACCTGGTTTTTAGATAAGGTAGAAAAGGTAAGCGGAGTCACAAAATCCTTTGCCGATGCAGTCATTACAACCTTTACCTCGGCGCCGGCTTTCACCAGTAGCCTAAGCAAAATAGCTGCCTTATAAGCAGCTATGCTCCCGGTAATACCCAGAATTATTTTTTTACCCTGTAACACAGTAGGTAAATAAATAGTCCGCCAGATAATACGGCGGACTAAAGATTAAATAGCAGTTTCTTCTTTTTTCTCCTCAGCAGAACGGTAGTAAACCTTACCGTCGATAAACTCCTGAGTTGCAATAGATGCAGGCTTAGGAAGACGCTCGTACATTTTAGATATTTCTATCTGTTCAACGTTTTCGTAAACTTCTTCCAATGTATCGGTCTTCGATGAAAACTCTTCCAGCTTACCATCCAGTTCTTCCTTCATTTCAGCGCTAATCTGGTTAGCCCTTTTACCAATGATGGAAATGGTTTCGTAAATGTTGCCGGTTTGTGCTTCCAGTTTACGTACATCCCTGGTAATAGTTGTAGCCGGTGCGTTGCTCTTTTTAAAGTCCATGATTCGTGTTTTTATTTAAGATTTTGTTATGTTTTTCTGTAGTGCCAAAGCATCGTTGTACATGTCTTCAGCTTCTTTCAAAAAGTCACTTTTCGGATATTCGTCCACAAATTTAAGATAATCCTGCACAACTGTCTGCAATCTGGCAGCTTTTTGCCATTCTACGCTGTTTTTAGCATACAAATAGTCGCATTTCAGTATTAAAAAGGTCGATTCCTCAACATACTTGCTGCTGGGGTAATCTTTAATGTAATTGGCCAGTGCCACACTGCCCGAGTGGTAGTATTCGGTAATGTAATAGCCCTTGGCAATTTCAAAGTACTTCTTCTCAAGCTTTTCACGCAACAGGTCAATGTACTTGTTACATTCCTTTATTTTATCGCTTTGCGGATAATCGTCTACAAAGGTTTGAAAGGCCTCAATAGCCTTTTTTGTATCAGTCTGGTCAAGGCTATAGGTAGGTGATAACAGGTATTCGCAGAAGGCCCTCATAAACTCACATTCCTCGGCACGCTTGGTATGCGGATAGGTACGGTAATAGGTGGTAAAGTAAAAGCCGCCCATAACGTAGTCGCCTGCATAGTAGTTGCAATAGGCATAGTAGTACGATATATCTTCAGCCTTTTCAGTTCCCCTGTATACGCTCAGCAATTGCTCGAATAATTGTAAGGCTTTTATATAGTCGGCACTCTTATAATACCTTACTGCAGCATCGTACTTAGCCTGTGAATCGCCACTCTTCATTATTCTGTTAAGCTCGCCGCCGCACGATTGCAGCATAAGCCCTGCCACTACAGCCAGAACTACTAAAACATGTTTCAGGGTTTTCCTCATATTTTTTAAGACGTGCAAAGGTACTAAAAATTCTCTACCCTCCGACACTATATTTTCCTTTCTCTAACGCCGGCTTTTAAGACTTATTGTTTATGCGGCCGGTTCGTCATTGCGAGACACGAAGCAATCTTACCATCTTGTGTTCTAAATCCCCTACTTGGAGGGGTGAAGGGGTGGGTTTCCTTTTTTCTTTGGGCGTTCCCCTACGGGTCGGGCTATCCGCTTCAACTCCGCGCTACGCTTGCGGGGTTTCCACTACTATCCCTAACGCGACTCCGCTCGTTCGTTTTGCAGAACCCTCATCAATCTTACTGCGCCCACCTTTTGCCTTTAATTTCCCTCTCCTCGCAGGAGAGGGTCAGGGTGAGGTCGTGCATTTTGCCCCACCTCATTTCCTCCCCTAAAAGGGAGGACGTTACATTCTGCATCTACCATCCTCTGTCTTTCGACTACTAATTCCTAATTCCTAATTAAATTACCTCACCCGGGCCTGATCGCATAACTCCGCGTAGTTTCCTCAATAGTCTGTGTAGCAACCGCCTTAAGTCTTTCAAATATCTCATCTATCTCCTGGTCGGTCAGGCGATCAAGATTGACTTCGCCGCTTTCGGCTCGGACTTTACCAAGGCCATAGGGTAACATCTCAACATAAAACTTTATTTTGTCCTTGCTGGGCATGGTATTTATTTCTTCAACTACGGCTTCAAAATTATTGACCAGGAAATTCTCAATCATTTCCCGCAATTGCTTTTTTCGTTTGTTCTGCGAACCTACAGGCCTGCCCTCTGGGTTGCCTGATTCTCCTTTTGTAAACGGCATTGTATTGTGTTTATGTCATAAAGCGAATCAATACGATTCTGCTTTATCGAGTGGATTTTAATACTACAAAGTTAGTAGTAGGGCTGCCTTTTTATTTCGAAAACATAATGGAGTTTTCAACCACCCGTAAATTCCTGAAGTTTTGTTCTATTGATAATAACAATAAAATACAATAGACCAAATTGCTAAAATATATAGTTGATATTTTTGTAATACATTGATTATCAAATAGTTAAATTGATTTTCTGGCTGCTAAAAATTATTGATTGCAAAAAGCCAGGCAGTAGTTAATACAACATGTTAACTTTTAAAAGAAGAAATGCATACTTATTTAATTATATAGGTAACTTTACAGCTACCTACTCGAAATGATATGTTATTTAAAAGACAGAAGGTTTATTTAGCCAATTTAACGGAAAGAAGAAAGATTTTTTTATTCGTTGCTCTCTTATCAATTGTTGCTAGTACCTTATACTTTTTTAATAAAAGTGACATTGAACTAATAATTTCAGGAGTATTCATTCTACTATTATTATTAGCTAGCACCCCTATATGGCTGCCAGAAGAATCATCTGCTAAAATATTTAATTGGTTATCTGAAGCCATTATTCTGGTAGTTACTACAATAATTAAATATAGACCTTTAAAAGAGTATATTAAGAATTATATTAAATCAGGAAATGTTCCTGATTTCATACATCAAATCCCATGGGATAAAGCTCCTGCAGTTATAGTTTGTGTACTTATTATCATTGCAAGATTTGGGAATATATTATTAAGAGATAAAACCGGAATGGGAAAACATCCCGATCCAATTGGAAAGGATATTCCTGAACCGCATTTTCTTGAGAGAATGAAAAATGTTTGTGATTCATTATGTGATGACATAAGAATCATTGACAATAAAACAAATTGGAGTGCAAGAAACTTTGTTCCACTTGATGCTGAAGTTGAAGTCCAAACTTCAAATGGAAAGAAAAAGAAGATAACAGACCTTTTGAAATCAATTAAAAAATCAAAATCTAGGCTGTTTCTACTGCTTGGGGACCCTGGATCAGGGAAAAGTGTTTCGTTGAGGAAGTTATGTCTTGACCTTTCAAAAGAAGTAACAATTACGCAAAAAATGCCAATTTATATTAACCTGAAAGAATGGCATGTTGAAAGAAAGTGGGATGAAAATAATAAACCAAGTGTACATGAACTCAATGGATTTATATTAGAAAGCTTAAAATCAAGAGACATCGTTTCAAGTAGATTCTTTGATGAGCATTATCATAGGCTTTATGAATCTGGAAGATTATACTTTGTTTTAGATTCATTTGATGAAATTCCCGCAGTCCTTGATTCGGAAGAAAAATCGGAATTAATTCGCCAATTATCTGAAGTTTTTTATAAGTTTCTTAAAGGTGCCAGAAATAATAAATCACAAGGCATTTTATCATCAAGAAAATTTAGAAAACCAACCGATGAATTTCAAGCTGAGACACAACTTGAAATTCGACCATTTTCAGAAAAGAAAATAATGAAAGTCTTGGAGTCAATTGGAATTTCAGATAAGGAAGCCATAAAAGCTTTATTTAAGGAAAGGTCAGACTTAATACCTGTTGTACGTAATCCATTTATGGCAAGTTTATTAGCTGATTATTTAGATAAAAATCACGATCAACTTCCGATAAACCAAACCGACCTTTTTTCGAAATATATTGACAATACACTAGATAGTTGTAAAGAGAAATTACAAAAAGTGAAGCTATCTAAAGAGCAGGTTATCGATGGAGCTATTAAAATAGCTAATAATATTTTCAGTAACGCTGGATTGGAATCTAAAATTATAGAAATAAAAAATCAATTAGTAGATGTAGATGTCGAAAATATAATTGAAATATTGCACTTTACGCGAATTGGGAGAATTGGAGATGGTAGGGAAAACATTTTTAGTTTCTCCCACCGTAGGTTTTGTGAATATTTTGCTGTTCAAAAATTCTTGGTTGGTGAACTAAGTCTTTCGCTTGATAATATTCCTACGGATTCAAAATGGAGGGATGCATTAGTACTATATTGTGAAGTTGCAGATAGTAAAAAAGCTAATGAAATAGCAGATTTTTGTTGGCTAACAATAACACAAATTAATAACCCAACGGATTTAAAATCTCTTCATTGCTTACGCTTTATTAGGGATGCTTTCAAAACAAGAAAAGAATGTATTGTTAATTTCAAAGATGAATTATCCGAATACATTATTGCTCAGTTAAACGACACCACAAATATTATTACGACAAAGATTGCTGTAGAGTTAATTAGTCTATTAAATGAAGATTCTATAAATAAAGGTTTATTAAAGGCATTTTCATTGCAAAATGAATGGATAGATGAAATATCGATTAAATCTTGTAGGCATATTTCTCATCCGGCCGATGAGTTAGTAAGGAATATTAATTTCTCGATAGCTCGCTACGATTCTATAACTTTTATTAAAAGGTATAAAGATTTGGAATTTTCGTTTAGCCTCTCTGATGCATTTATTGATACAAAGAGATTCTTGTTCTTGAAATTATTTGAAAGTTTGTTGATAATCACACTGAATATATTAGCTGTGTTGTTATTCCCACTCTTGTTTTTATACTATTTAATTGATTACTGGATAGATAAAGTGCCTATTAATAGAATGACAAGAACACTGCCTTTGGTCACATGGTTAATGCATGGCTCTATTTTCTTTTCATACTTGTTTAGTACATATAGTCTTTTTAGGCCTCATCGCATGTTGGTGTTTCTTTACTTGATTTTATCAGTTTTGGTCTTTGTTAATATACCTAATCAATACCAAATTTTAAAAACAAAAACTAGTCTTTATAAGTACCTTAAGTACGTATTTAATAACCTATTGGGTAAAATGAAATTTAAGGAAATTTCCTATGGAGCAATAGGTTTTTTAGGTATTCTGGTAATACTAATAGGAATTGGGTATTTAATTGTTCATTTTTTTGGAAGCAATATTCTAAAGAATATAACTTATGCTTTTTGGTGTGGAGCTTTTGTTTTTGTACTTTGTTTTCAATTTGGACGGAGAATGATTAGAAGACAGAAAGTGATGAAGCAAATAAAATGGGATCAATTAACATCGAGAGAATATATATATAATTGTTTTAAACAAATGGAGGGTCTTCCTTTTGCCCAATCAAGGCTGCTTGATTATTTAGAGTTAAACATTAAAGAGGTCAGTGGTGATTGGCCACAAAAAGAATTTTTAAAGATAACTCAAAACCAATACTTGACGAGGTTGGCAAAAATGGAAGAAAAGTGGTTAGGAATAAATGAATAATTTTTGTAGCCTTCTCTTAACAGGAGGGATTTAGAAGTAGGAAAAAGGCGGGCGCGGGTTAGCCGCAAATGATGCGAGTATAGGAAGCACAGGCTCCCGATAGCTATCGGGACAGGGAGCAAGAGCAGCCCCAAAAGGAAACCCACCCCAACCCCTCCCAAGAGGCATATATCCCTTAAGAACAGTAAACTATTGGTTATTGAAATAGAGGACATGCTGAAACAGATGGATGTTTGAGCGAATAAACAAATGGTTAGATGACATTAATTTCAAAGGCATGGTAACTCCATCAGGTAAAAAATTACATGACGTTTGGCACCATAACGATTGGTTGATACTAATAGACGATTGCTATTACCCTACTAAGGAAGACAGGGAAAAAGCAAAGTCAATACACAGGCTTAATCTTGTTTTAAAAACGGAATAAAAACAAGTTTAATGCTTTTATCGCTTAATTCCTCGTCTACCTTGCATTGGTCAAAATCGAAATCTTTGTTGGGAAAATACTTTAAAACAGCAGGGTTTATAATTTTCCATTCCAAGTTAATGTCTTTTTCCAATACTAATACTACGCCCAATGGAGTAGACCTGAATGGATTTGGCTTTGTGTCATTAAATAATTCTTGCAAACTCATAGTTTAATTAATTAAAGGTTGATTGGCTATGTATAATGGGGCGGTGCTACAACACCGCTCTTATTTTTTTGTTCCTTTTTTGCCGGTATAAGGATTTGTATTCCCTTTATGGCTGTAATTATCGTTTTTAGTCCTATTAGGCGTTGTTTTATGATACGAAGATACGTGAGTTCCGTCTTTCTTCGTATAACCTTTTACACGGGTGCTTGACTGCCCAAACAAGCAGCAAGGAATAAGAATTAAAATTATTGTTTTCATTTATCTTTAGGGGTGTATATCATATATGTTGGAATGTAATTACCATCATTTACGTGGCCATTCATTACGACTAACCCACCATCATCACCTTGTATTGGTTCTTCGGGTGGATTATGTATATCTAAGGTGCCTGGTGTTCTTATTACCAGAGTTGCGTACAGAGTTTTGTTTGTGTACTTATTAGTTTCATCATAAGTTACATACAATTGGTATATACCATCTTTTACAGATACAGGCACTATAGATACCATATAAAAACCGTTTGGCATATCAATAGGTATGTATGCGAAGTAATTTCCTTGATCCGAATGTTGTTCTTGTCTTAAATAAATAGCATCAAAAGTCCATGCAGTTTGATGTTGTTGTGGTTTTGCCTTAATTGAAATAAGTAAGACCACCAATAGAATAACAGTATTTCTCATGGTATATGAGTTTTATTACTCATAGCCCCAAAGAGTGTTATTGTTTATACGGCGTGGGGCTAATAGCTTCACCCTCAAACTGGAGGTACTGAGATACCCGTAATAAAAGGAATAAAGCAAGCCCACGCCGATATTGCATGACTTGTCATTATCCTTGTTATTACTTGAAGTTTCTCAGTTTTCCAGTAACAAGGCAATAGATAACGATATATTAATTGTAACAAATATATATTTATATTTGAAATATGAAGAAGGTAAAGACAAATAAGGAGTTGTTACAGTCAGGCAACAAGATACTTAAGAAACATGGCGTAAATAAGCCTAAAGAGTCTAAAAAAGCGTTTGAAGAAGTGTTAAAAACGGCTGTTGGTAAATGACATACGAGGAAGCTCAAATAAAATTACAGTCATACCTTAAATATAAAGGCAAGTTATTTACAAGTGTAAATGATACATCCGTGCATAGGATTTGGGATATTAAGATAATACCTGCGTTGCCAGATAAGGATGGAAACTATGATATTGGGTTTTACACTAAGCCAAAAACAGAAGGAGGCGTATCGTTATTGTATAGGGAGGATTTATTTATAAATCTTCTAAGAGAGGTAAATCCTTAGCTTCAACTGCCATTCTATCCACTACTAAGCCTAATTTCCATTTTTCTTTTACTTCAGTAACTCCATATAAACCAACATATCCATCGTATTTTTTTATCAATTCATTAATACGGTTGTTAAGTTCTTGGGTATCATTTTTAAGTTCCTCTATGTTTATCATACTGCTTGTTTTAACATTATTTCAAACATTTCATCGGCTCTATTTCTGTTTTCAAATCTGAACGTATTTTCAGCTATATAATTGGGTAAGTGTTTTTGGCTCACATGAATATGGGTTCCTTTTATCATGCGTTTAAGGCTACTAAAATAATTTTCAATTGAGTTAGTAGTATATCCACGTTTATTGGCGTAATCTCCTGTTTCGTGGTTAACTATCTCGTGGTTATATTCTTTATCCAGTCCGCTATATGCACCGAAACCATCTGTGATAATTGTACTGCCTTTTTCTACGTGTTCTCTGATAACAGGCTTAAGAATAGACCCGTTTAACGAATCGCCGGTAAAAGAACCTGCAATGATTTGACCATCTTTGCTTAGCATGGCAAAAACAGGTGTTTTTCCTACATATCCGTCCACTTTTTTACGTTTATTCTTGTGTTTATACCTTTCTTGGCCACCTATGTATGTTTCGTCCATAGTTACCTCACCTGATAGTTGGCTACGAACCTTATTATTCATTAACTCACGTATTTGATGTGCCATTCTCCATGCGGTCTTATAGGTTACCCCCAATGATCGTTGGAGTTCTTTAGCAGCCACCCCGTTACGAGTGGTTGTCATTAAGTACATAGCAAAGAACCAATATTTTAAAGGTGTGGTTGTCTTTTCAAACACCGTACCTGCTGTTGGGTATAGTTGATAGCCACACTCAACGCATTGGTAGCAACGGCGTGTTTTAATGCGTTTAAACTCTGCATTGGCTACTCCACATTCAGGGCAGGCTAATAACTTGCCATATTTCACCTTAAACAGTTTGTCAAGGCAAACATCGTCATTAGGATAGGTTTCGAGAAATTCTTTTAGTTTCATAGGGTGTTTTTATTAATTTCACTTAAAAAAAATATGCAAACAATTTTAACATTCATTTATCCTGCTCAGGCTAAGGACGTAAATATTATGCACCATCCTGACATAAATAGTCATTTGAAGGATAAAACTATATTGTCGGTAACTACGAGTTTTCTTGATTCAAAATTTTATGTAACAGTTGTTTTCCAAACGAACACTTAGTATGTTTAGCAGGGGAATCAAATATTATTTTCTTGATTAATACTACCCCAAACAAATAAGTTATTATTTGTCTGAATTGTCTTTTTGTGTCTTCGTGATAATGTACTGTTTCTATTATTGTTATCATGCTATAATTGGTTAAGGATACTTTGTTTTACTGTTCTCATGGGATATATACCTCCCAAGAGGGGATTTAAAAGCCACGAATACCCGACCTCACCCTGCACCCTCTCCTGAAAGGCGAGGGAAATTTACAGCCAGGCTCAGCATGACGATTGGGGAATAGTAGTGTCCTCCCTTTTAGGGGAGGAAATGAGGTGGGGCGAATCTGCAAATACTCCGTACCCCTTATTCTTAATATCCCCAATTTAATGAGACTATTATATTTGTTGCAAATCGAGGCGAGGCGTAAATGGTATTCAGCAGCATAGTATTCTTATTATACTTTCTTCCAGTTTTTTTGATCAGCTATTATATAGTTGGTAAAAAGCTCAAGAATATTGTAATACTGTTGTTCAGTATTTTCTTTTACAGCTGGGGTGCGCCAAAATTTATTTTTGTAATACTGGCAACCACCTCGGTCGATTTTTACCTTGTGCAGCTAATGGACAGGCTGGAGAAGCGCCTCTATCGCCGCTTACTGCTTACGCTTTCGGTTTCTATAAACCTTGGCTTGCTTGTTTACTTTAAGTACTCGAACTTTTTTATTGAAAACGTAAATCATGTGTTGTCTGTGTTCGGTACGCACAATATTCACTGGACAAAGCTTGTGTTGCCTTTGGGTATATCGTTCTATACTTTCGAAACTATTACTTATGTGGTTGATGTGTACCGCAAGGTGCATAAGCCTTTGCAGCGTTTCTGGGATTACCAGTTGTATATTATTCTGTTCCCCAAACTTATTGCCGGCCCTATTATCAGGTATCACGAAATTGCTGACCAGATCACTGACCGTTCGCAGAACGAAACCGTCGATAACCGGTTGATGGGCTTTTACCGTTTCATCATTGGCCTATCGAAAAAGGTGCTTATTGCTAACCACATGGGCCTGCAAGCCGATGCCATTTTTTCGCAGCCCTATGCAAGCCTAAGCACATCTACCGCATGGATGGGTATATTAGCATATACCTTTCAGATATATTTCGATTTCTCAGGGTATTCCGATATGGCCATTGGCATAGGTAAAATGATTGGCTTTAAATTTCCTGAGAACTTCAATAACCCATACACATCGCAAAGCATAACTGAGTTCTGGCGCCGCTGGCATATTACACTCGGTAACTGGATGCGTAATTACCTCTACATTCCCCTGGGTGGCAACCGTGTGAAAACAAAAACGCACATGTATTTTAACCTGTGGATAGTGTTCCTGGCATCGGGTTTATGGCACGGTGCATCATGGAGTTTTGTGCTCTGGGGTGCTTATCATGGCTTCTTTTTGGTGCTTGAAAAGGGCTTTCTGCTTAATGTGTACCAGAAAATAGGTAAGCTGCCGAGCACCATCATCAGTTTTTTAATTGTAGTAATTGGTTGGGTTTTCTTTCGCGTCGAAAAAATATCCGATGCCTTTGTGTACATCAAACGCATGTTCAGCTTCAAATTTACCAATAGTACTTCCTTCGATACAGAGTTCTATATTTTCTTTGTGCTGGCTATCATCTTTTCATTCTTCACCTATTTTAAAATGGGACAAAAGGTGCAGGATGCTATTTATGTGAATGAATATTCCGACCGGAAGCACTTATTGGTATTTGCCATTTCAGTATTGCTTTTATGTATTTCAATAGGCGCTATAACTTCATTCGGGTTTAACCCCTTTATTTATTTCAGGTTTTAATGAAAGGCGGATTTAACATAAAGCATTTACTGTTCCTGCTCATGCTGGGCCTACTTGCGTTTCCGCTTATTCAAAATACATTTACTGTTTTTAAAGTAGAACCGCTTAAAGGCGCCATTACGCCTGCAGCTGACACAGCAATAACAGTCGATGGTTGGTTTTCGGGCGACTATCAATCGCAAAAAGAAAACTATCTGAACGAGGAATTTGGCTTGCGTAATATATTTATACGCTTCAATAACGAAATAGCTTTTAAATTCTATAACAAGGCGCTTGCGAACAATGTGGTTATTGGCAAACAAAACTATTTGTACGAAGAAGATTACATAAAAGCCTATTACGGCAGAGACTTTATTGGCATGGATAGCATAAGTAAACGAATGCATAAACTGAAGTTTTTGCAGGACACTTTGGCCAAGCTGAATAAGACACTCATCTTTATTATTGCTCCGGGTAAAGGAACTTTTTATCCTGAATATTTCCCTGATAACTTAAAGAGCGAAAAAGGCCCTACCAATTACGAAGCGTATGTAAAACTTGCCAATGAGCTTGGTATAAATTACATCGACTTTGATAAGTATTTTGTAGAGAATAAAAACAAGTCGAAATACCTGCTTTACCCTAAATATGGCATCCACTGGAGCTATTATGGCGAGTGCCTTGCAGCCGATTCTATAGTTAAATACATTGAGAAGAAGAGGAACATCAGGATGCCTCATATTTCATGGAACGATATTGAAATTGATAAGCCTCGCGAGCGCGATGCCGATATTGAAGACGGCATGAATTTGCTTTTCAATTTGAGAGGACCTCAAATGGCATATCCTAAGTTGATATTCGAATCCGATTCCGGTAAAGCTAAGGTTTCATCTATGGTTATATCCGATAGCTTTTACTGGGGTATGTTCAATTTTGGCTTCTCCAATGTATTTTCATCGAGCCAGTTTTGGTACTATAATAACCAGGTGTACCCCGATTTTTATCAGAACGGACTAACCACCGACCAGGTGAATGTAAAAGAACAGGTAAACAAGCACGATGTTGTAATAATACTATGCACCGATGCCAAACTGGGTAACCTGGGCTGGGGCTTTATTGAAAAGGCGTATAAGGTATTTACTGAAAAAGAAGTAGTGCAGCACGATGCCGGCTATTATGCCCGTGTTAAGGAGCTTGAAAACTATATACGAACCGATAAAAAGTGGATGGCGCTTGTTGAAAAAGGGGCCAAAGAAAAGGGTATCTCAGTTGATTCCTCATTAACATTAAATGCTACCTGGACTATTGAGCATCCTGCTAAATAGGGGCTGTTAAACTTTCTGTTAATCTGTTAGTTCACATTTTATTAGTTTTATTAGCTTAAAACTATATATTTGTAGTCTATTACTTCCCTAAGTATGAGGAAATTAACCACACTTGTATTGGCATTTATCTGCGGAATTGTAATGCGATCTTCTGCACAGGATGTTCATTTTTCACAATTCTATGAGTCGCCGCTTACGCTGAACCCTGCACTGTGCGGGGTTTACAACGGGCAAATAATGGCCGAGGTAAATTACCGCAGCCAGTGGGCGAGTGTGGCAGGTACAGGAGCAGGCTTTAACACAATGGCTGCTACGGTTGAGTTACACAACATTATGAAAAAATGGACCAAAGGGTATTTATCACCGGGCCTTTCTTTTTACAACGATAAATCAGGCGATGCCAGCATTGGTATTACTGAGATAAACTTTAGTCTGGCAAGTGGCATTTTTTTAAGCGAAAAAAGTAGTCTGGCTGGCGGCTTGCAGGCGGGCTGGTCGCAGCATAGTATAAACCTTGCAGGTTTAAGCTGGGATAATCAATATATAAACGGACAATACGATGCAAATGCATCAAGTGGTGAAACATCAATTGGTAATAGTTTTTCATATGCTGATTTCTCAGCGGGTTTATCATACAGCTATGGAGTAGGGCAAACCAATATGACATCGAACGATCAGTTTAAAGCAAATGTAGGCGCTGCCATTTTTCATGTTAACCAGCCCGAAATGTCGTACTATGGCCAAAGCGAGGCAGGTACAAAATTATATATGCGTTATGTTGCACACGGCTATGTTGATTATGGTATTGCAAATTCGAATATAGGGCTTGTACCATGTTTTGTTCTTTATGAGCAAGGCCCTGCCCAGGAAATTGACCTTGGTTTGAAAATACGTTATGCCCTTAAACAGGAAAGTAAGTACACTGGTATAAATAAAGGCTCTGCCCTTGATATAGGCGGTTACTATAGGGTAGGTGACGCTGCCATTCTTCTTACACAGATAGAATGGGCTAATTATGCCTTTGGTTTCAGCTACGACTTTAATACTTCTGCTCTTACCCCCGCTTCATCGGGCAGAGGTGGTTTTGAATTATCCCTCAGGTTCATTAATCCTAATCCTTTTCTTAGCAGCGGAACACGCTCAATGTTTTAACAGAACATTCCGAGAATTACTATATGAAGAGAAAGCTCTCCTGTTTGTTTATATGTACCCTGATCTCTGCTGCTTTACTGGGGCAACAAAAGGATGTGAGTTTCAGCAAAGCGAATTTTACACCGCAGGCCTTAAAACTGGCCGGGCAGAAAATGAGTGAAGGCACTGCATATATTCAGAATGGAGAATGGGCCGCAGCTGTTGAAGATTTTTTAGTTGCCGATTCAATTAACCCGAACAATGCCGACCTGAATGCAAAAATTGGCGTTTGTTATTTGAATGGCGTGAACAAGGCATTATGCCTTACCTATTTCAGAAAGGCTTTCCAGATAAAAAAGAGTGTCAGCTCACGAATAGATTATTTCCTGGCACGCGGGTATCATTTAAATTGTCAGTGGGATAGTGCAATTACCGAATACCAGGCGGCATTAAAAACTTCGAGCCGAGATAAGGATGAGATAAACAAAGAAATTGAAGAATGTAATAACGGGAAGGCTCTGATGGCACAACCTGTTAAAGCGCCTATGGAAAACATGGGAAAGATCATTAACAGTAAATTTTCAGATTTCAGGCCCTTGATCTCAAATGATGGTAATGAAATTATTTTTACATCGCGCAGGCATAGTAACTTAAGCACCGAACTAAGCACAGTAACCGGCGAATACCTTGATGATATATTTATTTCGCATAAAAAGAACGGAGTATGGGATACGGTTCAAAGTATTGACCCGCCTGTAAATACAATTGATGATGACGATTGCGCATTTCTGGGCCCTGATGCCAAAACATTATATATATACCGCAATAATCGTAGCGGAGATCTTTACAAGTCTATATTCAGTAATGAGCATGGATGGTCTTTGCCTGTAGTGTTAAGCGATTCCATTAATTCCATGTATGCAGAAACGTCTATGTGTATTTCACCCGATGGTAAAACCATGTTCTTTACCAGCGACAGACCAGGTGGACTAGGGAAGAAAGATATTTACACCAGCACCATGCAGGCAGATAGCACCTGGGGAACACCCGTAAATATGGGCAGCACTATCAATACTCCGTACGATGAAGAAGGTGTGTTTATGAATGGCGATGGCAAAACACTTTACTTCAGTTCAAAGGGACATAACACAATGGGCGGCTACGATATATTTATCACCACCAATAAGGACGGTGTATGGTCTGAACCGCAAAACCTCGGTTATCCTATCAATACACCTGATGATGATGTATACTTTACAACTTCTGATAACGGTCTGTATGGATATTACGGACGAAATACTGACAGTAACAGACTTGATATTTATAAGGTTACCCTAACTGCTTTTATGCCGAAAGAGTGGGTGTACAAGGGTACTATAACCGATTCGGTTTCGCATAAAAAACTTAGAGTGGGCTTTGAATTTTTCGATAAGGCTTCCGGCAACACTTCGCCTTTCGGTGCCGATACCATTACCGGCGAATATAATGTAACCATGCCTGCGGGCCACCAATATACCATACGTGCACGTGCTTTTATGTATAAAGATTATGTAATGGATGTTAATGTGCCTGATACCTCATTGTATAGTGCTGTTATGCAAAACATAGTAATGGTAAAAGAGAAGCCTAAGCCTTTAATGGCCGATTCGTGCGTACCAACTATGGCCAAGATGATGAAGATGTTTAAAGGTGGCGTAAAGGATACGGAAATAGTCAGGTACGCTATTGCCCACCTTGATGGTAAGCTTTGTTTAAAGGATATGCGCTTTACTATTCAGTTAGGCGCCTTCCATTCATTAAAGAGTTTTAACTACAAAAAGTACGTAAAGAAAATAGAAACAGAAACTACTCCGGGTGGAGTTATTCGTGTAACATCAGGCTCCTACGAAAATTATGAAGAGGCACATAAAGCCCTTGAGAAGTTAAAGAAGAAAGGCCTGAAAGATGCCTGGATCATGGGGACGTACAATGGCAAGAGGTACGTTTTAAAGGAGCTTTTGCATCCGCCTACGGGTAATTAGTTTAGCCTGATTTTGGGGCGGCTTTTGCTCCCTGCTTGCCTGAATTACCTAAACTCGCATCTCTTGCAGCTAACCCGCGCCCACCTTTTACCTAGTTCTGTATTTGCGTTAGGGATAGCAGCGTAAAGCCCACAGCCGACCTTAGGAGGCGAGGACTTGCAGCGTATAGCCCGACCCGTAGGGGAACGCCCAAAACATTATGCTCTCAGCCTTTATTGGTATAAAGCATTAAAATGCCCTTCCAATTCCAACCACCCAACGCATCTGCACGTAGTTTTGTTCAACTGCAGGGTAACGGTTAAGTAAGAACGGCATATCGAAGCGGATGGTTAATGGTTTAACCATTTGCAAAGGCCCCCAACGGTTTACAGTCAATGCAACACCAAGGCCGGCATCGGCATGCAAGGCACCAAACACTAGAGCCGGTGGGTTGTTGAACGGATACACAACAGGTATTACGTTCATTATGCCTGCATCGCCAAAAATATAGGTGGCAAGTGAAAACATATTCCTCAAAAACTTCGGATTGAAATGTACCAGGTGATTAAAATCAAGTTCACCATTAATGGCTGCGCCAGTTGATCCGTTATAGTTATATAATAATTCATTTCCGTGATAATAATAAGGTAAAAGGTAACCTGCATACCCTCTCAGGTTAAGCCCTCCGCCTTGCTGAAAATGATTTACATCGGCACCATACCCAACCCATGATTGCGGAACTATTCCTTCTGCACGTGTAAATGAGTTATCCATTAATTGTTCCGGGTTAGCCCCTGCTACATACAGTGCAGATTCGTTAGGTATATTGCCAGTACCGTATTGGCCGAATAAGCGTGCATGCAGTGTGAGTTTTTTACCTAATTGTTGCGTATTGATAAGCGTTAAGGTGGTTTGCTGGTAGCTATAGAACGAATTAAGCGCCGAACCACGCAGGTTAATATCAACATTACCTCGGCCTGAAGGCGAATACCTGTAATCGTGGCGGACACCTATGCGAGCAGTGTTGTTATACTTTTTAGGTACCCATAACTGTGGGTACAGCAGGTAATTGGTATCCCATTCGTGCGGGCGATACATAACCTGCACTTCAGTATAAAAAGTATATTTTTTTGAATTGTCCTTCAATTGAAAACGTACCCTGGCTTCATCAAGCCCGTCAAGGCTTTGCGCGTATAAGTTAACGGAAGAGTTATGTATGAATTTATCGGTTGATGTCTGGTAGCTCGCCATTCCTCCCACCATTTGGTGCGGATATGTGCCTAATCCTTCTTTTTGAAAAATACCTGTATTCAAAAATAATGTTGCACTCAGGTTATGCATGAACATCATATAATCGCCATGCATATGCACACCAATTTCAGCTCCATCGAACCCATTATACCATAGCGATGGCCCAAAGAATGCCTCGTAGTTAGCCCAATCGGGGCTGTTTGATATTTTTGAATCGAAGTAATATTTAATAGGGAATGGCTTGGTGTTATTAAGCATGTTAATATCACCCAGGCGCATGGTAGTATCAATCTGCACCTTTGCAACCCCACCTGGTATGTGTACATGAGCATCATAATAGGGTTGAACTTTTCCCCAACCTATCCAACGTGGCAATACCTTCGCCTTTGTTTTCTTTTCAAACCAACTATTGGGTATATAGAAATTATATACACTGTCTTTGTTGGATGTTACTGTAAAGTCAACAGGCATTTGCATTTCGCCCTTGCGTACAAATCGAATCAGGTATTCATCCTTGCCAGTATCCTTACGTATCGATTGAATACCATAATCAAGGCTTTTACCAGTATTAAGCCATTCATCAAAGAACCATGTAAGGTCAGTATGTGTGTATTCTGTAATAGCATTCCGGAAATCTTCGAGATAAGGGTGGCATATCTTCCATTCATTGAAGTAATGCCGCATAGCGCCAAAGAATAATGAGTCTCCTAATACATATTGCAGATTATAAAGCATGGCAGCCCCTTTGGTATATACCTGCGAATAGCCTCCATCGTGGCTAAGCATACTATGGAAATCATCGGACTGTGTGTTGAGTGTAACATCGCGCAAGCCATAATTATTTCCGCCTCGTGCAGCCATGGCCTTGCCTTGCAGGTTTTCAGTAAAATCGCCTTCTCCCCATATATAGTCATACAGGTAGCCATAATAAATATTATCCATTACAAAAAGGTCTTTTCTGTAATTGCTCCTCACATACTTATTTATAGGCTCTCCTTCTATGGCATAAGGGCCGTTTAATTGCTGGTAGGTCCAGCTTTCGGCAAATTGTGCAAAGCCTTCATCAAGCACCGCCCTGTACGTTTCATTGCTGCCAAGCATTCCAAAGAACCAGTTGTGGCTAACTTCATGGGTAAAGGTGCTCATGTATCCCGGAAAAACACCACCATCTAATGTAAGCATAGGGTATTCCATACCATCGTTAGCATCGGCAACAATAATTTTCGGGTAGGCATACATTCCAAAGAAATGTGAGTTACATGCTATAACATTTGCTGTGTAGTCAGCTGCATTTTGCCAGCCACTGGCATGCATTTCCTCAGCGTATGAGTAACATTGTATTCCGTGCCATACCGAGAGCCCAATCCGGTAAGTAGGGTCAGCGGTTAATGCAAAGTCGTGTACGTTTTCAGCATGGAACAGCCATGTTTTAGGAATATTGGTACGCTTAATAACAACCGAAGGGGCTGAGCCCATTGGTTTTGCACGGAAGTTTTTAATGTTAAGCTTCTTCATCAGTGAGTCAGGCATCACATCTGTTTCATTCAACAGGTTACCCGTTGCAGCAACTACATAGTTGTTTGGTAAGGTAAATGCAATGTCGTATGTTCCAAAGTCTCCGTAAAACTCGTGTGCCAGATGTTGTTCCACATCCCAGCCAAATTTTTTATCGTACACACACATGCGCGGGTACCAATGCACCACGTCGAAATGCTTATACACGGTATCTTTATTTTTATTGGCATAGGCTATGTACATTTTCATTCGATTGCGCACTGTACCGCCGTTATCAAAATAGGTTTTGAATTTAATATGGAAACTCGTAGAATATCCCGTCAGTATTGGCTTGTTGAGCCACACTTTCATTACGGTATTATCTACTTCAGTTTTTAAGTCAATATTATCAGAGCTTATTCCGGTTACCTGGCAGCCAAGGTCCTGGCTTTCGTATTTACCAAATTTTGGGGTTATTCCGCTATTTACATATGCAGAAGTATAATAAGAGTGCTTGTTTTGGGCGTTAGAATATAAATGAAAGAAAACATATTTGAGCGTGTCGGGTGAGTTGTTCCAGTATTCCAGCGTTTCATCCCCGGTTACAATATTGGTGGAATCATTTAAGGCAGCTATAATTTTATAATGAACATCTTGCTGCCAGTAGCCTTTGTTTGGCGGACGGTTTTGCCAGTAATATGGGTTGCTTACGCTGCGGTAGTTATTGGCAGGGAAATTATAGTCTTGAGCAACGGAGCTAAGGCTTGCAACAATAAGGAATAGGAGGCAGCTAAATACTTTTTTCTTCATGTGGAAAAATAGGTTTACAATATTACCATAATTACAGAAATACCAATATTTAACTTAGAGTTGCGGAAGCAATGGTTTATTCAACATGACAGCACTTTAATGGTACGGCCATACTTTTTAACAGCTGCTTACTGAATTCAAAAGAAACGCTGTTTACAGGTTTTGTTTGAAATGAAATGGTAAAATACGACCATAATTTGCTATTATTAATGAATTGATAACATTAGATTTATATTAGATTTATAAAAATAATTATAGCAAAACTTGCAAAACCGATTCAGGCTTCATAGCTTTGTTACCCAAATGTTAATAAACCTTATGAAAAAAACTATTCTCTGCGGTTTTGTATTGCTATCCCTGGCAAGCAAAGTTTCCGCACAAACAGTACGTATTTTATTTGATGCAACAAAGGCCGAAACAGCCGGAAATGCTGATTGGGTTATAGATGCAGATGTACATGACCTTGGCTATAGTACGGGTCCTGCAGTTAAAGGTGGCGGTAATGAATCAGATCCGCAAAACCTTCCAACTCCTGCACAATCGACCGTTACAAGCACTACTGCCGAAACCTATTGGGAAGGATCACTTTCTTCGTGGGGCATAGCATGTGTAAAACAAGGCTATGAAGTTGAAACCTTGCCGGTATTTGATTCCATTACCTATGGTAATAAATCTCATGCACTCGATCTTTCTAATTATAAAATATTTATAGTCGACGAGCCTAATATTAAGTTTACAGCAAAGGAAAAACTGGCTATGATAAACTTTGTGAAAGATGGTGGCCGTTTATTTATGATATCTGACCACTGTGTGTCTGACCGTAATAATGATGGCTGGGATTCACCAATGATATGGAAGGATTTTGTAGAGAATAATGGTGTTCAATACAATCCATTCGGAATTATGGTTGATTCGGCTAACTTTTCACAAACAACTACAAACGTCAATCCTTCGGCAACCGATTCAATGCTGCACGGGCCTTATGGCACCTGCACCGAAATGATGTGGAGTAACGGTACCTCGTTTACTATTTGGCCAAGCGCTAATAAAACAGTTATGGGCGATGTGTTTATGACCGGTGCTAAAACAACAGATAGCATTAGCGTAATGTTTGCACATGCGCATTATGGCAAAGGTAAGGTAGCTGCTGAGGGTGATAGTTCTCCGCCAGATGATGGTACAGGTGACCCGAATGATGCTTTATACAATGGTTGGTCAGCAGATGCTAACGGAAACCATGCAATTATTCTTATGAATGCTACCGTGTGGTTGGCAACTGATGATTACCCTACCGGACCTACAGCTGTTACTAATATTTCAGTTATCCCACAACGTTTTGAAGTATATCCTAACCCTGTTTACGGAACAGGTAAGATCAAGTTTCTGATGAATCAAACAGAAAACGTATCAATAGATATGTTCGATGTTACTGGTAAACTGATTAAGACAATTTATAATGATAAAGCTAGCCTTGGTTTGAACATTGTAAACTTTGAAACTGCTGATATGCCTACCGGTGTATACTTCTGCAGGTTACAATCGGAGCATTTAACCGAAACACAAAAGGTTATAATTACAAGGTAATATTTAGCATATAGTAATGAGGATTGGGCCCTGAAGTATTATGCTTCGGGGCTTTTTTGTTGTATTTGCGTTAGGGATAGTAGCGGAAACCCCGCAAGCGTAGCGCGGAGTTGAAGCGGATAGCCCGACCCGAAGGGAAACGCCCAGAATTTAAAAGTAATCTTACTTTATTAACCTAGGTCAAGTAGTTTTTCTGAAATTGGCAGTAATTTTGGTTTCGTGAATTTAAAATTATGGAACGACGGGACTTTATACGATTATTAGGCCTTTTACCTTTAACAGTAAGTGCTATGAAATTAAATGCTTTACATAAAATGGTTGAACCCTACGGTGCAACCGAACCCATGCCGGTGCTATTTGTAGGTCATGGAAATCCTATGAATGCTATAGAAGACAATGAATTTACCAAAGGCTGGACCGATACAGTGAAAACCATACCCAGGCCCAATGCTATATTAATAGTATCGGCTCACTGGGAAACCGATGGAACTTTTGTAACGGCAATGGATAAACCACAAACCATACACGATTTTGGTGGTTTTCCGCAATCATTGTTCGATGTGCAATACCCGGCACCCGGTAACCCTGCTTTAGCAAATGAAGTAAAGGATGCGATTACCGATGTTCCTATTGGCTTAAATACTGATTGGGGGCTCGATCATGGTGCATGGGTAGTAGCAGCAAGGCTTTACCCTAAAGCAGATATACCTGTAATTCAACTAAGCCTTAACTATGGCAAATCGGCGCAATGGCACTATGACCTGGCTAAAGAGCTTAATTTCCTTCGCAGAAAAGGAATATTGATAATTGGCAGCGGAAACATTGTGCATAATTTAGGCATGATAAACTGGAACAACGATAAGCCCTTCGATTGGGCCATTGAAGCGAATCAAACGGTTAAAAAGCTTATTACTGACGGCGATTATAAATCATTGATAAATTATAAATCGCTTGGTTCGGCTATGAACCTTGCTGTGCCTACACCGGAGCATTATTTACCACTGATGTATACGCTTGCACTAAAACAAGACAATGAGAACATCAGTTTTTTTAATGAGAAAACGGTGATGGGTTCAATTGCGATGACTTGTTTGAGGGTGGGATGAGTAATTGACAATTTACAATGTTATTTTTTTGACAAACTGAAAATATTTCGATAGAAACCAAAATTGAAACGTTTGCGATAGTTTTTTGCAATTCGGGGGTAGTAAAAAATCCATTTTCAATGTTAAATTTTCAGAAATGGTAAGAATTTTATCACATGATATTAACAATTTCCTAATTTTGGGAGAAGGTTGCTCTTCCTCAATAAATCAACCATTTTGACCTCCTAAAACGGTTTCTTGTGTTAAATAAAACCCGTAGAGCCTGAAAACTTTCAAAAAAAAAGGGCTCAACTAATTGTTTGTATATATTTTTTTCTACCTTTGCACCCCCAAAAAAAGAGTGGGAAAGTTATTTTTTGTATTAAACTAAGCTGAAACACAACAAGTAAAAATGCCGACAATTCAACAATTAGTCCGCCAGGGCAGGAAAAAAATAACCAGAAAAAGTAAATCTGGTGCGTTAGACCAATGCCCACAACGCAGAGGTGTATGTATCCGTGTATACACAACAACCCCGAAGAAGCCGAATTCAGCGCTTCGTAAGGTTGCCAAGGTACGTATGACCAATGGCGAAGAAATCATCGCTTACATCCCTGGAGAAGGGCACAACCTGCAGGAGCACAGTATCGTGCTTGTGCGTGGTGGCAGGGTAAAAGACCTTCCGGGTGTTCGTTACCACTTAGTTCGTGGTACACTCGACACTGCAGGTGTTGATAACAGAAAACAAAGCCGTTCAAAATATGGTACCAAGAGGCCTAAGGCAGGTGCCGCAGCAGCAGCTAAGAAATAATAAACCTATTATAATTATATAGATAATGAGAAAAGGCAAAGCAAAAAAGAGAATTCTTCTTCCTGATCCGAAGTTTAACGATACGTTAGTTACACGTTTCGTAAACAATATTATGATCAGCGGTAATAAGAATGCTGCCTACAAAATATTTTACGGAGCTATTGATAAGGTAGCTGATGTAACCAAAGAAGACGGAATTGAAGTATGGAGAAAGGCAATAGCAAACATTTCGCCTGCTGTGGAAGTAAAAAGCCGCAGGGTGGGTGGTGCTAACTACCAGATTCCTATGGAAGTAAGACCGGAAAGAAAAGTTGCTTTGGCAATGAAATGGTTAACCGACTTCTCACGCGTTCGTAAAGAAAAGTCAATGGTTGACAAATTAGCAGCTGAAATTATTGCAGCTTCTAAAGAAGAAGGTTCAGCATATAAGAGGAAGGAAGATACACACAGAATGGCTGAGGCGAACAAGGCATTTGCTCACTTCAGATTTTAATTTAAGAAGAAACACATAAAGCACTATGAGTCAAGATCTTAACCTTACAAGAAATATCGGAATTATGGCCCACATCGATGCTGGTAAAACTACCACCACCGAACGTGTGTTATTCTACGCCGGCGTTAATTATAAAATTGGTGAAGTACACGAAGGAACAGCTACTATGGACTGGATGGTTCAGGAGCAAGAGCGTGGTATTACAATTACCTCGGCAGCTACCCGTGTATTCTGGAATTATAAAGGACAGAAGTACAAGATAAATATTATTGACACCCCTGGTCACGTTGATTTTACTGTTGAGGTAGAGCGTTCATTACGTGTATTAGATGGTGCTGTTGGCCTTTTCTGTGCGGTTGGTGGTGTTGAGCCTCAATCTGAAACAGTATGGCGCCAGGCAAACAAATATGGCGTTCCTCGTATTGCATTTGTAAACAAAATGGACAGGGCAGGAGCTGACTTCTTTAATGCCGTAAAGGAAATTAAGGATAAGTTAGGCGCTAACCCGGTTCCTATTCAAATACCAATCGGCGCTGAAGATAAGTTCAAAGGCGTTATTGACCTTGTTAAGAACAAGGCGATCGTTTGGAACGATGAATCAATGGGCGCTAAGTACGATGTAGAAGAAATTCCTGCTGACCTGAAAGAATTAGCTGCTGAATGGAGAGCTAAGATGGTAGAAAGCGTTGCCGAATTTGATGATAAATTAATGGAGAAGTTCTTCGAAAATCCTGATTCTATCAGTGAAGAAGAAATTATCACTGTACTTCGTAAAGGAACCATTGCAATGACCATTACCCCGGTATTGTGTGGTGCTTCTTTTAAAAATAAAGGTATCCAGACCCTTCTGGATGCGGTTATGGCTTTATTGCCAAGCCCTATGGAGCTTCCTCCTGTAAAAGGTACAAACCCTGATACAGACCTGGAAGAAGAAAGACGTCCTGATCCTAAAGACAAGTTCTGTGCTTTGGCATTTAAAATTGCTACCGATCCGTTTGTAGGTCGTTTAGCTTATTTCCGCGTTTATTCAGGTACACTTAATTCTGGTTCGTATATTCTAAATACACGTACCGGTAATAAAGAACGTATCTCTCGTATATTCCAGATGCACGCTAACAAGCAGATCCCTATCGACTTGATCGAAGCAGGTGATATTGGCGCTGCAGTTGGTTTTAAAGACATTCGTACCGGTGATACACTCTGTGAAGAGAAGTTCCCGCTGGTGCTTGAATCAATGAGTTTCCCAGAGCCGGTTATATCTATTGCTGTTGAGCCTAAAACACAGGCCGATATGGAAAAGATGGGCCTTGCACTCGGTAAGCTTGCTGAAGAAGATCCTACATTCCGTGTTCGTACAGATGAAGAGTCTGGCCAAACCGTATTGAGTGGTATGGGTGAGCTTCACCTTGAAATTCTGCTTGACCGTATGAAACGCGAGTTCAAGGTAGAATGTAACCAGGGCGCTCCTCAGGTTGCTTACAAAGAAACCATTACCAAAGAAGTTGAACACAGAGAATTATATAAGAAACAATCAGGTGGTCGTGGTAAGTATGCTGATATATCAGTCGTTATTTCTCCTACCGACGAAGGCAAGGTTGGCTTACAGTTCGAAAATGAAATTACAGGTGGTAACATTCCTCGTGAGTTTATCCCTGCAGTTGAAAAAGGCTTTAAGGCTTCTCTTTCAAACGGAGTGTTGGCAGGTTACCCTGTTGATAGCTTGAAGGTAAGACTTATTGACGGTGGCTTCCACGCAGTTGACTCGGATGCACTTTCATTTGAAATCTGCGCCCGTACAGCTTACCGTGAGGCGATGAGAAAGGCTGGTCCTGTATTGTTAGAGCCTATCATGAACGTTGAAGTAGTTACCCCTGAAGATTACATGGGTGACATAGTAGGTGACCTTAACAAAAGGCGCGGACAGATGCAAGGTATGGATACCCGCCATGGTGCAAGGGTTATCAAGGCATTCGTTCCGCTTTCAGAAATGTTCGGTTATGTAACAACACTCCGTACACTTTCTTCAGGCCGTGCAGCTTCAACCATGGAATTCCATAACTACACCGAGGCTCCACGTAATATAGCTGAAGCAGTTATTGCCAAGGCACAAGGTAAAAAAACAGTTAACGCGTAATATAAATCTATTCCGAAATGAACCAAAAGATTAGAATCAAGCTGAAATCGTACGACCATAACCTGGTTGACAAGTCAGTGGAGAAGATTATCAAAACCATCCGCCAGACGGGTGCTGTGGTAAGTGGTCCTATTCCGCTGCCAACCGATAAGAAGATCCTTACAGTTCTTCGTTCTCCGCACGTAAACAAAAAAGCGCGTGAGCAGTTCCAGGTTTGTTCATACAAGCGTTTGATGGACATTTATATTAGCTCATCAAAGACTGTTGATGCATTGATGAAGCTTGAATTGCCTAGTGGCGTTGAAGTAGACATTAAGTAATGTTAAATTTTGAATGCTGAATTTTAAATTGAACATTAAGAATTAAAAATTAAAAATTAGAAAAATGTCAGGATTGATAGGTAAGAAAATAGGAATGACAAGCATTCACAACGAAGGGGGCGAATACGTTCCTGTAACTGTGATCCAGGCGGGTCCTTGTGTTGTAACACAGGTTAAAACCACCGAAAAGGATGGCTACACAGCTGTTCAATTGGGTTATGGTGAAAAGACCGAAAAGAATGTTCCTGAAGCAAATAAAGGTCACTTTAAGGCTGCAGGCACAACTCCTAAAAAGAAATTATTGGAGTTCAGGAACTTTGAACAGGAATTAAAGGCAGGTGATACAGTTGATGTAACACTTTTTGCTGAAGGCGATTTAGTAGATGTATCTGGCGTTACCAAGGGTAAAGGTTTCCAGGGTGTTGTAAAAAGACACGGATTTAGCGGTGTTGGTTCACGTACACACGGTCAGCACGATCGTCAGCGCGCTCCGGGTTCTGCTGGCGCTTCATCATTCCCTAGCCGTGTATGGAGAGGTAAGAAGATGGCCGGTCGTACAGGTGGAGAGAATTCAACCTCATTGAACCTTGAAGTAGTTAAGATAATGGCTGAAAAGAATGTGATCCTTGTTAAAGGTGCAGTTCCGGGCCCTAACGGAGGATACGTAGTAATAGAGAAATAATTTAGAAAATTCATATACCTAACAAATGGAACTGAATATATACAGTGCAAAAGGCGAAAAGACCAGCAAAAAGATAAAGCTGAATGACGAAGTGTTCGCTATCGAACCTAACGATCATGCAGTTTACCTTGACGTAAAGCAGGTACAAGCTAATAGCCGCCAGGGAACTCACAAAGTGAAGGAACGCGGTGAGCACAGTGGTAGTACAAAGAAGATCAAAAGACAGAAAGGTACCGCTGGTGCACGTTCTGGTAGCATTAAGAACCCTACCTATGGTAATGGCCGTACATTTGGTCCTCGCCCAAGGGATTATGGTTTTAAGCTGAACAAAAAGCTTAAAAAGCTTGCCCGCAGATCAGTTCTTTCTCAAAAGGTGAAAGATAACCTGGTAACTGTTGTAGAAAACTTTACATACAAGGCTCCGAAGACCAAGCAAGCACTTGAGTTGCTCAGCAACTTTAAGCTTGATGGTAAAAAGACCTTATTGGTTTTAGGAAGCTCTGATGCAAACATCGTTCTTTCAGCCCGTAACCTTGCGAAATTTAAAGTTATACAAGCTACTGACATTAATACTATTGATGTATTGAACGCACAACATATTTTGCTTTCAGAAACATCTATTCCGGTAATTGAAACAACCTTAAGCAACGAATAATCATGAATATTATAATTAAGCCTGTAATAACAGAAAAGATGACCGCCCAGACCGACAAGTTCGGCCGTTATGGGTTCTACGTTAGCCGTACAGCAAATAAAATTGATGTAAAGAATGCTATCGAGAAGATGTACAGCGTTACGGTTACCGAAGTAAGGACCATGAACACTCCCGGTAAAGTAAAGAGGAGAATGACCCGTTCTGGTGTGCTTGCAGGCAGAGTAGGTAAGTATAAGAAAGCTGTGGTGGCTCTTAAGAAAGGCGAAGTAATTGATTTTTATAGCAATATTTAATATATAAGCAGATGGCACTAAAGAAAACACGACCATTAACACCGGGACAACGTTTTAAGCTGACAGACAGCTACGAAGATCTTACGATGAACAGCATGAACGAGCCTGAAAAGAGCTTGCTTCGCCCTTCACGCAAGAGAGGTGGCCGTAACAACAGCGGAAAAATGACAATGCGCTACATTGGTGGTGGACATAAACAACGTTTCCGTGAGATAGATTTTAAGAGAGAAAAATTCGATGTTCCTGCAACTGTGCAGACCATTGAGTACGATCCGAACCGTACCGCACGTATTGCTCTGCTTTTTTACACTGATGGCGAAAAGAGGTATATCATTGCTCCGAAAGACTTAAAAGTTGGTTCTAAGATAGTATCGGGTAAGAATGTATTGCCAAACCTTGGTAATGCGCTTCCATTAGGCAATATGCCACTTGGTACCACTGTACACAATATTGAAATGCGTCCGGGACAAGGTGCTAAATTAGCACGTAGTGCGGGTTCATCAGCTCAGTTAGCTGCGCGTGATGGTAGCTATGTAATATTAAAAATGCCTTCCGGCGAAACCCGTATGATCCTTGCTACCTGCATGGCAACTGTTGGTTCAGTATCAAACCCTGACCATAGCCTTGAAATTAGCGGAAAAGCAGGACGTAACAGATGGTTCGGTCGCAGGCCAAGAAACCGTGGTGTATCAATGAACCCAGTCGATCACCCTATGGGTGGTGGTGAAGGTAAGGCTTCAGGCGGACACCCACGTTCACGTAAGGGTATACCGGCTAAGGGTTACAAAACACGTAATCCTAAGAGGTCTACAAGTAAGTTCATCATTGAAAGAAGAAAGAAATAAAAATTAAAAAAATAACATAACATGGCTCGTTCAGTAAAAAAAGGATATTTCATAGACGCTAAGCTTGAAGAGAAAGTGACTGAGATGAATAAAGCCGGTAAGAAATCGGTTATTAAAACCTGGTCTCGCCGCAGCACTATTTCTCCTGAGTTCGTGGGCAACACCTTTGCTGTACACAACGGACATAAGTTCATACCTGTGTATTGCAATGAGAACATGGTAGGCCATAAACTTGGTGAATTTGCTCCTACACGTACTTACAGAGGCCACGCAGGTCACCGTAAGGCTGATGCAGCACCAGCAGCTAAACAATCATAATTGATTAACGTATATATATTATAACAAATGGGATCAAGGAAACAAACCAGCGCAGACAAAAGGAAAGAAGCAATGAAGACAACTTACATGGCTAAGTTGAGCAATTGCCCTACCTCGCCAACTAAAATGGCGCTTGTAGCTGAGCTTATTCAAGGTAAGAACGTTTACCAGGCATTAAATATATTGCACTTCAGCCCTAAGCACGCTGCCAAGAAAATGGAAAAGCTGCTTACTTCGGCTATCTCTAACTTCGAACAGAAGTCAGGCGAAAGAGCTGAAGAAAGCAACCTGTATGTAAAGACAGTGTTTGTTGACGGAGCAGCTACATTAAAGCGTTTCCGCCCGGCGCCACAAGGAAGAGCATACCGTATCCGCAAGCGTTCAAACCATGTTACACTTATCGTTGACAAACGTGTAGAAGAAGCATCGGCAGAAGCTGCAGCAGTAGTAACAGAAACCAATTCAGCAGAATAACAAATATTATATAACAAAGAAAGCATGGGACAGAAAGCGAATCCAATAGGCATCAGGCTAGGTATTATTAAAGGTTGGGACTCCAACTGGTACGGTGGCCGCCATTACGCAGAAAAGTTAGTTGAGGACGAACAGATCCGTAACTACCTTATGGCACGTTTGTCTAAAGGAAGCATTTCAAAGATCATTATTGAAAGGACTTTGAAACTTATCACTGTAACTATTAATACTTCACGCCCGGGTATCATTATCGGTAAAGGTGGTAAGGAAGTTGATAAGCTGCGTGAAGAGTTGAAGAAGATCACGAAGAAAGAAATTCAGATAAACATATTTGAAATAAAACGCCCTGAACTTGATGCACGTTTAGTAGCTGAAGGTATCGCTCGTCAGATCGAAGGCCGTATTTTCTACAAAAGAGCTATTAAGAACTCAATTTCTACCAGCATGCGTATGGGTGCTGAAGGTATTAAAATTCGTATCGGTGGCCGTGTAGAAGGCGCTGATATTGCACGTTCTGAAATTTACAAGGAAGGACGTACACCATTACACACCCTTAGGTCTGATATTGACTATGCAATTGCAGAAGCACATACCACCTACGGAAGAATTGGTATTAAGGTATGGATTTGCCGTGGCGAGATCTATGGTAAACGTGACCTTTCTCCAAACATTGGAATGATGAAAGAAAAGAAGAACCTTAAGTTCAATAAAGGTGAAGGCGGAGATTCAAGAGGAGACTCAAGAGGACCAAGAGGCGGCGGAGGCAACAGGAAAGGTGGCCCTGGACCAAGAAGAGAAAGACACGAAGCGTAAGCGATAAATAAAGAATTAAAAATTTAAAATAAAAGGAAATGTTACAACCTAAGAAAACAAAGTTCCGTAAGATGCACAAGATGCCTCCTAAGGGTAATGCCAAAAGGGGAGATCAATTAGCTTTCGGTTCATTCGGATTAAAAGCATTGCAAGGCGCATGGGTTAGCGACAGACAAATTGAAGCAGCTCGTGTGGCACTTACCCGCCATATGCAACGTAAAGGCCAGGCATGGATACGTATATTCCCTGATAAGCCAATTACCCGTAAACCAGCCGAAGTACGTATGGGTAAAGGTAAAGGTGCTCCTGAATTTTGGGCAGCAGTTGTACAACCAGGCCGTATATTGTTTGAAGTAGAAGGTGTAACCCAGGCAGAAGCTCAGGCAGCATTGCGTTTGGCATCACATAAACTTCCTATAACTACCAAGTTTATTGTACGTCGCGAGTACGTTGAAGAAGTTTAATATATAAGACAGTTTATAAATAAAGTATATCATGGAATCAGCAGAAATAAAGAAATTAAGCGAAAAGGAGCTTAAAGAAAAATTAGGTAATGAGAAGCAAATGTTGGTGAAGTTAAACCTTCAGCACGCTGTGTCGCCTATCGAAAACCCAATGAGAGTGCGTGCACAACGCAAACTTGTTGCACGTTTACTTACTGAAGTAAGTGCACGTAAAAATGGTGTTGCTGCACCTGTGGCTGAAGTGAAGAAAGAGAAAGTTGTAAAAGCAAAAGCTGCTTATACAAAAGCTAAGACCACAACAAAGCCAAAAGCTGCTGCTAAAACAAAATAAACTACATTAATTCAATAATATTTCCTCATGGAAAAACGTAATTTAAGAAAAGAAAAAGTTGGACTGGTTACCAGCGACAAAATGGATAAAACCATTGTAGTAAGCGTAGAAAGGAAGATCATGCACGCCAAGTACGGTAAGTACATTAAGCGTACATCAAAATTCTTTGCACACGACGAAAAGAACGACGCTCACTCGGGTGACTTAGTTCGTATTGAAGAAACCAGGCCTTTAAGCAAGAACAAATGCTGGAGGTTGGTTGAAGTAGTTGAAAAAGCTAAGTAATAGTAATTGATTTAAATTTTTTAAGCCATGATAACACAAGAGTCCAGATTAGTATGTGCCGATAATAGCGGAGCGAAAGAAGTACTGTGTATTCGTATTTTGGGTGATAGCCACAGGAGATCAGCCGGTATAGGCGATAAGATAGTTGTAACCGTAAAAGATGCTATCCCAACAGGTGGTATCAAAAAGGGAACAGTATCTAAAGCTGTTATTGTACGTACACGCAGGGCTACCAAGCGCACCGATGGTTCTTTCATTCGTTTTGATGACAACGCAGTTGTATTATTGAACGATGCAGATGAGTTGAGAGGCACACGTATCTTCGGACCTGTAGCAAGAGAATTGCGTGAAAAACAATTCATGAAGATCATATCATTGGCACCGGAAGTACTATAAATAAAAGAAAAAGTCGAGCGTATTCGAATAAAATTTAACTTTGCAACCCTTTTTTAATAAAATGAAGACAAAAATTAAGCTGAAAAAAGGAGATATGGTGAAAGTCCTATCTGGTAACTCTCGCGGACAAGAGGGTAAAATACTGGATATTGATACTGACCGTTACAGGGCTTTTGTAGAAGGCATTAATGTGGTTTCAAGACACACCAAGCCAAACCAAAAGACACCGAAAGGCGGTATTGTAAAGAAGGAAGCTTCTATACAAATTTCAAACCTTATGCTCATTGATCCGGCAAGTGGTAAACCAACACGTGTTGGCAGAAAAGTAGAAGAAAAGACAGGTAAAATTGTTCGTTTTGCCAAGAAAACAGGCGAAACTATAAAAGAGATAAGTAAATAATTATTGTCATGACAACAACAAATAAGACAGCTAAATACACACCAAGACTTAAGCAGGAATATGTTAAGTCTATTGTGCCTGCATTGCAAAAGAAATTTAGCTACACCAGCACAATGGCTGTACCTAAAATTGAAAAGATATGCTTGAACCAGGGTTTGGGTATTGCCGTTTCTGACCGTAAGCTTGTAGAAGCTGCAGTAAATGAAATGACAGCAATTACCGGCCAAAAGGCAGTTACATCAAAATCTAAAAAAGATATTGCAAACTTTAAATTAAGAAAGGGTGTAGCTGTAGGTTGCCGTGTAACATTACGTGGCGATAACATGTACGACTTTTTAGATCGTTTGGTATCAGCTGCATTGCCACGTATACGTGACTTTAAAGGTATTGAGCGTAAAGGATTTGATGGAAGTGGTAACTATACATTAGGTATTACCGAACAGATCATTTTCCCTGAAATAGTAATGGATAAGGTAAGCAGAATTATGGGTATGGATATTACATTCGTAACCTCTGCTCAAACCGATGATGAAGCACTTGCTTTGTTAGAGGCTTTTGGAATGCCTTTCAAGAAATTAGGTAACGAAGAGAACAATTAATTTTTTTATACAACAGACCAATGGCAAAAGAATGTGTTAAAGCACGTCAGGTAAAAAGAGAAAAGCTGGTAGCGCAATACGCTGATAGAAGAGCTGCGCTTAAAGCTGCAGGAGATTATGTAGGGCTTAGTAAGCTTCCACGTAACTCATCAGCAGTTCGCCTGCGTAACCGTTGCAAAATAACCGGCAGACCAAGAGGATACATGCGTCAGTTCGGTATTTGCAGAAATATATTCAGAGAATGGGCAGTGAACGGAAAGATTCCGGGCGTAACCAAATCCAGCTGGTAAGTAACAAAACATTATAATTCAACAGAAATGACAGATTCAATAGCAGACTATTTAACACGAGTACGTAACGCAATTAAGGCAAAGCACAGGCTTGTAGAAATTCCTGCGTCAAACCTTAAAAAGGAAATTACAAGGATTTTGCATGAGAAAGGCTATATTCTTAACTACAAAGTAGAAGAGAAGGCAGGCCACCAGGGCACTATTAAAATTGCTTTGAAGTACAATGCACCTTCACGCCTTTCTGCTATCAAGAAGATTGAGCGTATCAGCCGCCCGGGTTTACGTAAGTATACCGATGCGGGTAACCTGCCACGTGTATTAAATGGTTTAGGAGTTGCAATACTTTCTACATCGCAAGGTGTTATGACAGATAAGGAAGCCCGCACAAAGAATGTAGGCGGCGAGGTTATATGCTACGTTTACTAATTAAATTAAGAATTAAGAGATAAGAATTAAGAATTAAAATAGAGTACCAATAGATCACAAATCTTAATTCATAAATCATAAATAAAAAGCACAATGTCAAGGATAGGAAAATTACCAATAGCATTACCAAAAGGAACGGAAGTAACGGTTAACAAAAACGTTATTACTGCTAAGGGCCCTAAGGGAACCCTTACCCGTACTATTGATGCAGATATTACAGTTGCTGTTGAAGATGGCCATGTAGTAGTAAAAAGGCCAAGCGAACAAAAAAGGCATAAAGCTTTGCATGGTTTATACAGAGCGCTTATCAACAACATGGTTGTAGGTGTATCTACCGGTTTTAAAACCAACCAGGAAATTGTGGGTGTGGGTTTTAAAGTAAGCACACAAGGCCAATTGCTTGATCTTACATTAGGTTTTTCGCACACTATTATATTTGAATTACCTGCTGGTATAAAGGCTACAGCTACAACTGAAAAGGGTAAAGCTCCTTCACTTGTGCTTGAGTCGCACGATAAAGAATTACTGGGTATGGTTTCTTCAAAGATACGTTCACTACGTAAGCCAGATGTTTACAAGGGCAAGGGTGTTCGTTATGCAGGTGAGCAACTCAGAATTAAAGCTGGTAAAGCTGCTGCAGGTAGCGGTGCCTCTAAATAAGTAAGAATTAAAAATTAAGAATTAAATATATCATGGCTAAGACGAGTAATAAAATAACAAGGAGAAGGAAGATCAGACACCGTATCCGCAGGAAGATCGAAGGTAATGCTGAATCTCCAAGATTAGCAGTATTCAGAAGCAATTCTGAAATATATGCTCAGGTTATTGACGATATTTCCGGCAAAACTGTTGCTGCAGCTTCTTCATTAGAGAAGGAATTTGTGAAAGCAAAGGGCAACAAGATAGATATGGCTAAGAAGATCGGCAAATTGGTTGCTGAAAGAACTTCAAAAGCCGGAGTTAACGCGGTGAAATTCGACAGAGGTGGATATTTATACCACGGTAGGGTAAAGGCGCTTGCAGAAGCTGCAAGAGAAGCAGGATTGAAATTTTAATAAACTTATAACGAAAACATAAACATGTCAGGCAATTCAAACGCAGCAGGAGCAAAAAGAGTACGTTCTACCGATATTGAGCTTAAAGATAAGCTTGTAGCGGTTCAACGTGTGACCAAGGTTACCAAGGGTGGCAGAACTTTCAGTTTTGGCGCTATTGTGGTAGTTGGAAATGAAAAAGGTGTTGTAGGATATGGCCTTGGTAAAGCACGTGAGGTTACTGACGCGGTTACTAAAGGTGTTGAAGACGCAAAGAAGAACCTAATTAAGGTTGCTATCACTAAAGGAACTATACCACACGAACAATTAGGTAAGTACAGCGGTTCACGCGTATTTATTAAGCCGGCAGCTGCGGGTACCGGTGTTATAGCAGGTGGTGCTATGCGTGCAGTATTAGAAAGTGTTGGAATTAAGGACGTGTTGGCAAAATCATTGGGTTCATCAAACCCGCACAACGTGGTAAAAGCTACCATGAATGCCCTTATGCAACTTCGCGATGCAAGGACAGTAGCTGCACAACGTTCAGTAGAAGTAGAAAAAGTATATAACGGATAATACATAGAACCATGGCTAAGATTAAAATAAAACAAGTTCGCAGTGGTATTGACCATCCTGCTGATCAAAAAAGGACACTGAAAGCCCTTGGTTTTACCAGGCTTAACCAGGTAATTGAAAAGAACGACACCCCTCAGATAAGAGGTATGGTGCGTAAAGTTCACCATTTAGTAGTAATTGAAGCATAAACTGATAACAACAAAGGAAAATGGAATTACATAATTTAAAACCAAAGAAAGGATCTACACACTCACGCAAGCGAATTGCACGTGGTGAGGGTTCAAGAGGTGGTACATCAACAAGGGGTAACAAAGGCTCTCAGGCGAGAACCGGTTACAAATCAAAACGTGGTTTTGAAGGTGGTCAAATGCCATTACACAAACGTGTTCCTAAGTTTGGTTTCAGCAATATTAACCGTGTAGAATACCAGGGCGTAAACCTTGATGTTTTAGAAGAAGTAGCTAAGAATGCCGGAGTAAAAGTTATTACAAAGGAATTTTTTGCTGAACATGGTTTAGCTAATAAAAGAGACAGGGTTAAGATCTTAGGCAGAGGTTCTGATAAGTTCTCATCTGTGTTGGAAGTTACCGCTGAAGCTTTCTCTGAAACTGCCAAGGCAGCCATTGAAGCCAAGAAAGGAAAAGTTACTGAAATTAAATTTAAAGCTAAAAAAGCTGAATAAGCGCTACTTTTTGTGAGGAATTTTATAAATACGCTAAAAAATATCTTTGCCATTGAGGATCTCAGGGTAAGGATCTTAAATACACTTGGGTTTCTGCTTGTATACCGTCTCGGTTCATTCATTGTTTTACCAGGTGTTAATCCCGAAGTTTTAATAGCAAACCATGGTGCCGATTCAAATTCGGGACTTGTGGGGCTTATCAACATCTTTGCAGGTGGTGCATTCAGCCGTGCTTCAATATTCGGGTTGGGTATTATGCCTTATATCTCTGCATCCATAGTGGTTCAGTTATTAGGTATAGCCGTTCCGTATTTCCAGAAAATGCAGAAAGAAGGCCCTAGCGGACAAAAGAAAATTGAACGTATTACCCGTGTGCTTACTGTAGCAGTTACAGCTTTCCAGGCTCCGGGATATATTTATTCTCAAATTATTGCTTACAATGCTGCTGAAGGTAACATTACATTCTTCTATGTTCGTTCAACCCTTATCCTAATTGCAGGTACCATATTTGTAATGTGGTTAGGCGAAAAGATCACTGATAAAGGTATTGGAAACGGTATATCGCTCATTATTATGATCGGTATTATAGCCAGGCTTCCGGCATCATTCTTCCAGGAGTTCTCAGCACGTGTTTCTACAACCGGTGGCGGACTTATAGTATTACTTGTTGAAATGGTGTTTTTGGTAGCAGTTATTATGGCAACCATATTACTGGTGCAAGGTACACGTCGTATACCGGTGCAGTTTGCAAAACGTATTGTAGGTAATAAACAATATGGCGGCGCACGTCAGTTCATTCCATTAAAAGTGAATGCATCCGGTGTTATGCCAATCATTTTTGCACAGGCTATTATGTTCTTACCAATTACACTGGCGGGTTTCGCTACATCGGCGGCTGCAAGCGGCCTTGTTTCAGCACTTACGGATATTGGCGGGTTCTGGTACAACTTCCTGTTTGGCCTTATGATCGTTGCATTTACCTATTTCTATACTGCGGTTATTATCAATCCTAACCAAATGGCGGAAGATATGAAACGTAATGGTGGTTATGTACCGGGTGTAAAGCCAGGTAAAAAGACTGCTGAGTATATTGATATGGTTATGTCTCGTATTACCCTTCCGGGCGCTGTTTTCTTAGCTATTGTAGCAATTATGCCTTCTATAGCTATGAAGTTTGGTATGGATAACGGATTTGCCCGTTTTTACGGAGGAACCTCATTACTGATCTTGGTTGGTGTTATGATGGACACATTGCAACAAATAGAAAGCTATTTGTTAATGCGTCATTACGATGGACTGATGAAGACCGGCAGAATTAAAGGCAGGACATCATTAAGCGGAGCTACCGTATAGCAATTTATTTTGAGTACTATATATTACAAGACTGAAAGCGATATTCAGAAAATTCGTGAAAGTTCTTTGATTGTTTCAGAAACCCTGGCAGAAGTTGGTAAAGCAATTAAACCAGGTATAACTACAGCCGAGCTGGATAAGATCGCTGAAAGTTATATACTATCGCGGGGCGCGAAGCCGGCGTTTAAGGGATATAAAGGATTTCCTGCAACGCTGTGTGTTTCGGTAAACGCCCAGGTGGTGCATGGTATACCGGGTAAATACGCGCTGAAAGAAGGCGATATTGTTTCGGTAGACTGTGGAGTTGTGAAGGATAACTATTTTGGAGATTCTGCATACACGTTCAGGGTTGGTAAGATAAGCGAAGAAGTTGCGAATTTGTTACGGGTAACTAAGGAGTCACTCTACAGAGGAATAGAAGCGGCTGTAGAAGGAAACAGAATGGGCGATTTAAGTTCTGCAATTGAAGCACACGCGGTAGAACATAAATACGGAGTGGTAAGGGAACTGGTTGGGCACGGAATAGGCAGAAACCTTCACGAAGCACCAGATGTACCAAACTACGGAAGGAAAGGAAACGGAATAAAGCTACAGAGAGGATTGGTGATAGCAATAGAGCCAATGATAAATATGGGTAAGAAAGAGGTGAAGCAAGAGGAAGACGGGTGGACAATAACAACAAAAGATGGTAAACCTTCAGCTCACTTTGAGCATACGGTAGCCATAGGGAACGGAAAGGCAGAGATTTTGACAACTTTTGAGAATATAGAACAAGTAGAAGCAGCGCAATTCTGATATGACGAAACAAATGTCCATACAACAAGATGGTGTAATCACTGAAGCACTATCTAATGCTATGTTCAGGGTTGAACTTGAGAACGGCCACATGGTAACGGCCCATATTTCAGGTAAAATGCGTATGAACTACATAAAATTGTTGCCGGGAGATAAGGTGAAGCTGGAATTATCACCTTACGATTTGAGTAAAGGAAGAATTATAATGAGATATTAATATAGACCTATAATTAAGTTAAGCCATGAAAGTAAAAGTATCAATTAAAAAGAGAAGCACTGACTGTAAGATAGTTAGGCGCAAGGGCCGTCTTTATGTCATCAATAAGAAGAACCCAAAATTCAAACAAAGACAAAAAGGCGGTTGATATTAAAATAATTACTAACTTCGCAGCCCGATTTTAAAAAACACGTAAAAAAATAATATGGCACGTATAGCAGGTGTTGATTTACCTAACAATAAACAAGGCGAAATAGGCCTTACTTACATTTATGGCATTGGCCGTAGTTCAGCCCGTAAAATATTGGCTGAAGCCGGTATCGATCCTACCATGAAGGTTTCTGAGTGGAATGACGATATGCTCAATAAGATCCGTAAGATAATTACTGAAGAAATTAAGGTGGAAGGTGCGCTTCGTTCTGAAGTGCAATTGCACATTAAACGTCTTATCGATATTGGTTCATACCGTGGCATGCGTCATCGTATGGGCTTACCTGTAAGAGGTCAGAATACACAAACCAATGCCCGTACACGTAAGGGTAGAAGGAAGACCATTGCTAACAAGAAAATGGCCGTTAAATAATAAATAATTAAGTAAGAGATAAAATGGCAAAACCGGAACAGAAATCAGGCGCAGCACCAGCAGTAAACAAAACAGTTAAGAAAAGAACTGTAAAGGTTGATGCAGTTGGACAAGCGCATGTTAACGCAACTTTCAATAACATCATTATTACCTTTACCAATAACAGCGGACAAACCATTGCATGGTCAAGCGCAGGTAAAATGGGTTTCAGAGGAGCGAAGAAAAACACTCCTTTTGCTGCGCAGGTGGCTGCACAGGATGCCTCGAAAGTAGCTGTAGACTTAGGTTTACGTAAGGTTAAGGTATATATTAAAGGCCCCGGAGCCGGCAGAGATTCAGCTATCCGTAACATTGGCGCGTCAGGTATTGAAGTTACCGAGATAATGGATATCACCCCTCTTCCACACAATGGTTGCAGGCCTCCTAAGAAAAGAAAAGTTTAATTTATTATATAAACAACAATGGCAAGATACACAGGACCCCGTTCCAGAATTGCGAGAAGATTTAAAGAGCCAATATTTGGCCCTGACAAAGTATTAGAAAAGAAGGCATACCCTCCGGGAATGCACGGTTTTGGTAAGAAGAGAGGCTCTAAGCACTCTGAATACTCAGAACAGCTTATGGAAAAACAAAAAGCTAAGTATACCTATGGTATTTTAGAAAGACAATTCCGTAAGACCTTTGCAAAGGCAAGCCGTTCTAAGGGTGTTACCGGTGAAGTATTACTTCAGTTGGTAGAATCTCGTTTAGATAACGTTTGCTACCGTATGGGACTTTCTCCTACACGTGCCGGTGCAAGACAACTTGTGAACCACAGCCATATTATGGTTAATGGTAAAACCGTGAACATTGCTTCTTATACCCTGAAACCAGGCGATAAAGTTGCAGTTCGTGAAAAATCTAAATCATTGGAAGTAATTGGCCATTCAATTGGTGCAGGTAACCCTAATCCATATGCATGGATCGAGTTCAACCCGCATACATTGGAAGGTACTTACCTTTCTCTTCCTGCAAGGGATCAGATTCCTGAAAATATTAAAGAACAACTTATCGTTGAATTGTATTCTAAGTAATCCAGTAATAATAATCCTTCAAAACTAAATATCAAGATGGCAATCTTAGCGTTTCAAAAACCTGACAAAGTAATAATGACCTCTTCTACTGAAGTGGAAGGAGAATTTGAATTCAAACCGCTTGAGCCTGGCTATGGTATTACCATTGGCAATGCTTTAAGGCGTATTTTGCTTTCTTCTTTGGAAGGATATGCTATATCTTCAGTTAAAATACAAGGCGTTGACCATGAATTCGCTACTATAAAGGGCGTTATGGAAGACGTAACTGAAATAGTATTGAACCTTAAACAAGTAAGGTTTAAAAAGCAAATTGACGGTACAAATACCGAGAAAGTTTCTATATCAGTAAGCGACAGAGAAGTACTTACCGCGGGCGACCTTGGTAAATTTACTTCTGCATTCCAGGTGCTTAACCCAGACCAGGTTATTTGCCGTATGGAATCGAATGTTAAGCTTAAAATGGATATTACCATTGTAAAAGGCCGTGGTTATGTTCCTGCTGAAGAAAACAAGCCATTGAACGCTGAAATAGGAATGATTCCGATCGATTCTATTTTCACACCAATAAAGAACGTAAAGTACACTGTAGAAAACTTCCGTGTTGAACAGAAGACTGACTACGAAAAGCTTTTGTTGAATGTTACTACCGATGGTTCTATCCATCCTAAGGAAGCGTTAAAAGAAGCAGCTAAGATCCTTATATACCACTTTGCATTGTTCTCCGATGAGAAGATCACTATTGATCTTGACAGTAAGAGCCAAAGCGAAGAATTAGATGAGAATGATTTACGTATCCGTCAATTACTTAAAACCAAGTTAGTTGATATGGATCTTTCAGTTCGTGCATTAAATTGCTTAAAAGCAGCTGAAGTAAGCACATTGGGCCAATTGGTTCAGTTTGCTAAAAACGACCTTTTGAAGTTCCGTAACTTCGGTAAAAAATCACTTACTGAAATTGAAGACCTTATCAAGACAAAAGGACTTTCTTTTGGTATGACAGTTGACAAATACAGATTAGACAAAGAATAAAAACAGAATGTTGAGTTTTGAATGCTTAATGTTGAATGAAAACAACTAAGCATTAAACATTAAGCATTAAACATTAAGTATTAAGAAAAAATGAGACACTTAAATAAACACAATCACTTAGGCCGTACAAGTTCGCACCGTAAGGCATTGTTCTCGAACATGTCAGCTTCTCTAATTGTTCATAAGAGAATTAACACAACCCTTGCTAAAGCAAAGGCACTAAGGATATATGTAGAACCTATCATTACTATTTCTAAAGAAGATACAACCCATTCTCGGCGTTTAGCATTCAGCTACCTGCAGGATAAGGATGCGGTTATGGAACTTTTCAGAAATGTAGCGCCAAAGATTGCAACCCGTCCTGGTGGATACACACGTATCCTTAAGACCGGTGCACGCGCTGGCGATAATTCAAACATGTGTTTTATTGAGCTGGTTGACTTTAACGATGCATTTCTTGGTAAGGCTAAGGTTACAGAAACCAAAGCTAAGGGCACTACCCGTAGAAGCCGTGGTAAGAAGAAAGCAGAAGGTGCTGCTACTACTGAAACTGCTGCTGAGTAATCGACATAATACAAATAAGAAAAAGGGGCTTTTTAGCCCCTTTTTTATTGTGTTAATCCAATCCATATTCCCTTTCTTCTTAAGCTCATTCAGTCATTAAGATACCTCTATCTATTTGGCATTATAAGATATGAATAATAAAGGATTTTTTTGAAAAAAAGTCCCTTGACAATTTCGCCAAGGGACTTTAATATATTCCAATTCGGTTATTTCCGAATCATTAATTTGCCGCGGCTTAAAATATTCTCGCCTGAATGAACCACATACAGATATGCACCTGTTTGTAAAGAAGAAATATCTTCAGTTACTTTATTATCAGATGCGGGCAGGATCCAGCTTGCAAGTTTATGACCTACCATGTCATACATATCGCAGATAATTGAAGTATTGTCAACGGTTGTTGGGTATTCAATACTCAAAGAATTAGTCGCCGGATTAGGATAAAACCTGAAGTCTGCCGGAACTGTAGTTTGAGTATTTGGTTTAATTGGGGCTTCTACACAACCATTAGGTTTCCCTGGTGTGGTCCTGTTCGTCCAACTTCCATAGCTAGAAGAAGTACCACAGGCATTTTCCGATTTCACATAAATATTATATGTGGTACTGTAATCGAAATCTCCATCAGGATATGTAGTTGGCCCACTTGTATTAGCAAGAATAGGACTAAAACTAGTGTTTAAGGCCCAAATATAACTTGTTGCTCCGGTAACTGCAGGTATTGTCGCATCAAATTGGCAAGAATGTCCGGTTTGCCTGAATGTCAGAAGGCCACTAGGTGTAGCAGGTACACCTGAATATGAAGTGATTGAAGGTGAAACAACTACATTACTTGCATTCCCTGATGGGCAACCATTTGCAGTTACAGTTAAAGTGCCAACACCAGCACTGGTCACGGTCACCGAATGAGTCGCAGCACAACTTGAACAACTGCCTGACATGGTAGCAGGAACCTGCCAAGCATATGAACTTGCACCTGTTTCATTAGTTGAAATAGTATATGTTGGGGTGTTACCTACACATAAGCTATTAGGGCCACTAATACCAGTTTCAGCACCTATAAAATAAACAGTAAATCCCCAATTATTTCCACCACCTGATGTTGAAGCAACAACAACACTTTCATCTCCTTTAGTTTCGCAAAGTGTCATTACATTTGAAACAGCACTAGTACCACACGTCAAGCCATTTTCAGAAACCCAGGTATAATTAGTAACACTTTGTCCGGATGGTATGCCGGTAAAAGTCATCTGATATTGCACTCCGTCACATAAATAAGCATATCCGGTTCCTGAGCTCACATCCACATTAATATTTGTCGTTGCATTACTATTACTACACATAAGTATAATAGCACATATAATACTTGTAATTTTCGGAATCAATTTTAAATTTTTCATTTTGTTTAAATTTAATGGTTAATGTTTTTTTTCTAAAAGACATTTTTGTTGATGTAGACCTCCTTTGTTTTTGTGGTTAGTAGTAAATTAAAACAAGGTTAAAAATTGTTTTTCAGATAACTGTTAGTAAAAATACGTAGGTGTTTTTTCGTAAAATGGCTGTAGACCAATAAGAACAGGTATCTGCGACTACGAAAAAAAATAAAAAAATCTACTTCAATAGAAATAAGTGACCGAACAATCATAAGTTCCATGAATCATAATGCTGTTCACTCAAGGTATAAGTTAAAAATGAGTTATTTTTGATACAAAATCTCCTCAGCCCGTTTAAGGGCATCCTCAATATTACTAAGCACATTCTCTTTGCCAAGTTTATCAAGCAGTCCTGATTTCTCGAATTCTATATATACTTCAGGCTGTATACCCGAAATAACAAAGTGAGTATCCATTTTCTCGGCTTCTTTAAATACCAGTTCAAGGGTATGGAGGCCGGTAGCATCAATAACAGGCACATAGCGCATACGAATGATAAGCACTTTGGGGCTGTTCTCTACAAAACGCATAGAGTCTTTAAACTTGTAAGCCGCGCCAAAGAAGAAAGGCCCGTTTATTTCGAACACTTCAACGCCTTTAGGTACTTTATACTTGTGAATGGACTTGGGGTCATTGCCCTCGCCACTGTCGTTCAGGTCTTTGGTAATAACGCCTACATTACTTATTTGGGTCATTCTGCGCATAAACAGAAAGGCCGCCAAAACCATACCAACCTCTATGGCCATGGTCAGGTCAACTAAAACAGTCAGCAAAAAGGTAACTATCAGAACAGCAGCATCACTCCGCGATGATTTAAGGATGGACACAAACGACCGCCATTCACTCATGTTATAAGCCACTACAACCAATATACCCGCCAGGCATGAAAGAGGGATGAGCGTTGCCCATCTTCCTATCAGCACCATGATAAGTAAAAGGGTAAGTGCATGCACCATGCCTGCAACTGGCGTTCTACCGCCATTTTTCACATTGGTTGCTGTACGGGCAATAGCTCCCGTAGCGGGTATTCCACCAAAAATGGGAGCAACAATATTGGCAACCCCTTGTGCTACAAGCTCCATATTCGATTTGTGGTTGCCGCCGATCATACCATCGGCTACCACTGCAGATAGTAGTGACTCTATGGCTCCGAGCAATGCAATGGTAAAGGCGGGCTGTATAAGGTGTTTAATGACATCGAAATCGATATGCCCTAAATGTGGCGATGGCAGGGAAGAAGGTATGGCGCCAAAACGTGAGCCAATGGTTTCAACCGGGAGATGAAAGAAATATACAGCTGCCGTTGCCAATAGTATAGCTACCAATGAGCCGGGTATGTGGTGTGTGATCTTTGAGAACCATACTGTTACTGCAATGGTACCAAGAGAGATAATAACAGCAGGCCAGTTAATAAAATCGAGGTGTTTAAAGTATTCAGCCCATTTGTCAATGAAATCTGCCGGTACAGCCCCCATTTTAATGCCCATAAAGTCCTTTATCTCCGAAGAAAATATTATGAGTGCTATGCCGCTTGTAAAGCCGACAATAAGCGGGTAGGGGATAAACTTAATTACTGAACCGAGTCGGGCAAAGCCCATGCCGATAAGCATAACACCTGCCATAATAGTAGCAATGGTAAGGCCATCGACCCCATATTTCTGCACTATGCCATATACAATAACTATAAAAGCCCCCGTAGGGCCGCCAATTTGTACGCGGCTACCACCTAAAGCTGATATTATAAATCCTGCAATGATGGCTGTGTAAAGCCCCTTTTCAGGCGATACGCCTGAAGCTATGGCAAAAGCAATAGCCAGTGGTAATGCCACAATACCGACCACAATACCGGCAACAAGATCTGAAAGGAACTGTTTTTTATTGTAGTCCTTAAGAGTGACAAAAAGTTTGGGTACGAACATAGGCTAAATCCTTACGGAATGTAAAGATAGCCGCGGTATTCGGACCGGGTATGATTTGCATCATACCCATAAGAAAAGTATCTTATATTTTTTCAACCGTTACGGCCGTTCCGTAAGCCAATACCTCAGTAACGCCCTGCATTACCTCATTAGCATCGTACCGTGCTGCAATAATAGCATTAGCTCCGTGTTGTTCAGCATGGTCGAGCATTAAATTAAAGGCATCCTCGCGGGCTTTTTCGCATAAGTTGGTGTATATGGTTATGTTGCCGCCAAAAAGGGCCTGGAAGCCTGCGCCTATATTGCCTACAATACTACGCGAACGCACAATAATACCTCTTACTACGCCTAAGTTCTTTACAATACGGTATCCGGGTATTTCTGTTGAGGTGGTAACTAGTTGTTTATCCATTGTTTTGTTTAGTTTAAGCTTTAATTATTATGTATTCTGGTAGGTTAAAAAAATTACTTTTGTAAATATAATATTAATCTCTTCCTAATGAAAAAATCGTCTGTTGTTCTTAAATGGGGTATAATAACCTCAGTTGTAATGTGCGTATATTCTTATTTGTTATACGCAACTAATGCAGCCTTTACAATGAGGTCATTGTCTTACCTGAGCATTGTTATAATGATTGCCGGATTAGCTATGGGTATGGTTGAGTTCCGTAATAAGGTTAATGGGGGCTATGCTACCTATGGCAAGCAGTTTGGTCTTGGTATGTTAATGACCCTTATCATTGCGGCTATTTCCACTATCTATTTCGAGGTGCTTGTAGCAACTACGCCTTATATGGATCAAATGATGGCTCAGTCACAGGCTGAAATGGTGAATAAAGGAATGTCATCAGAACAAATTGAAATGGGAATGAAATATGCGAAAATGTTTATGAGCCCTGTATTAATGGGTGTTTTTGGCTTAATCGGAAATGCTATCATGGGGGCAATTGCCAGCTTAATTGCTGCAGCAATTACTTCAAAAGCAGCACCAATAGGAGGAGACAATAATTCAATACCTGCATAGTTATTATAGTTCCCATTGCAAGTATGGATATATCAGTTGTAGTACCATTATTTAACGAAGCCGAATCGCTTCCGGAGCTTTGTGCCTGGATAGATAGGGTTATGAAAGCCAATAACTTCTCATATGAGGTATTGCTTACTGATGATGGTAGTAACGATGGTTCGTGGAAGGTAATTGAAGACCTTGCAAAAGCCAATAGCTCGTTAAAGGGAATTCACCTGCGCAGGAATTATGGCAAATCAGCTGCATTAAATGTGGCATTTGCACAGGCCAAAGGCAATGTGGTTATTACCATGGATGCAGATTTGCAGGATTCACCGGATGAGATTCCTGACTTGTATAAAATGATCACGGTTGATGGTTTTGATATGGTATCAGGCTGGAAACAGAAACGGTATGATCCTATAACCAAGACTATACCTACCAAGCTGTTTAATTGGGCTACACGTAAAATGTCGGGTATTTACCTGCACGATTTTAATTGTGGCTTAAAAGCGTATAAAATTGAAGTTGTTAAGAATGTACAGGTGCATGGCGAAATGCATCGTTACATTCCCGTATTGGCAAAATGGTCTGGTTTTTCAAAAATAGGAGAGAAGGTAGTTCATCATCAAAGCCGTAAATATGGCACAAGCAAGTTTGGTATGAGCCGTTTTGTAAATGGCTTTCTGGATTTACTCTCCATCAGTTTTGTAACAAAGTTTGGCCGCAAGCCAATGCATTTGTTTGGCTTGATAGGCACCGTTCTGTTTATGATCGGTTTTATAGAAGCAGCCGTACTTACCTATGATAAGTTTGTGAACCACATTTACAAAATGACTGACAGGCCTGCCTTTTATTTCGGCATTTTAGTAATGATATTGGGCACGCAATTCTTTTTAGCCGGATTTATTGGCGAGTTGATTTCGCAAGGCAACAATGACAGAGTAGTATACCAGGTTGATAAAGAAGTTAACATAGGCAAATAGAACGCAGATTTAGCAGAAGTATATGATGAGTTATGATAAGATCAGTGGGTATCTGTTTAAATCAGCGTCATCTGTGTTCCATTGTAATTTAGATTCTTGTTCATTATTCGATATTCAATAGATATGGAGATAAGTGCAGTAAAGTTCGATTGCAGGCATTTCAGAGGCGATATACCATGTAAGCCAAATAAACTAAGGGGTAAAAAGTGTACCTGCGATGAATATACCCCCGCTACACACCGCATACTTATTGTGAAACTGGGTGCATTGGGCGATGTAATACGCTCCACCGCTTTATTGGTGCGCTACCGCAAGTTATACCCTAACGCGCATATTACCTGGATAACCCATTCACCCGATATTCTTCCGCACGATGGAAGTATTGATGTTATTGCAAAATTTGAGTACAAGAATATATTCCCTTTGTTCTCACAAGAGTTCGATATAGCCATCAACCTTGACAAAGATGTTGAGGCATGTGCACTTCTTTCGCAGATCAAGGCTAAGAAGAAGTATGGTTTTACCCGTGAAAATGGACATTTGGCAGGCACCAACGCTGCATCGGAAAGGAAGATAGTTACGGGTTTGTTTGATGATGAATCGAAAGCGAATACCAAGAGCTACCCGCAAGAGATATTTGAGATATGCGAAATGGACTTTCAGAAGGAAGAGCCTTTACTGAATGTGAATAAGGATTTTGTAAAGAAGTGGGAAGCGCTTAAAGAAAAAGCAAAAGGGAAAAAGATAATTGGGTTGAATACAGGTTGCGGTCCCCGTTGGAGCACCCGCCTGTGGCCCGATACATATTGGCTGGAGTTAATTGCCCAATTGCAAAAGGCAGGCTATTACCCTGTTGCCCTTGGCGGACCAGACGAAGATCTTCGTAATAAGGCCTTTGCTGCAAAAACAGGTTGTTATTATCCGGGTACCTATTCACTGGCAGAATTTATAGCAATTACTGCTAATTGCGATCTAATTGTAAGTGCGGTAAGTATGATGATGCACATTGCCATCGGCTTGAAGAGGCCATTGGTGCTATTCAATAATATATTCAATAAGCACGAGTTCGAAATGTATGGCCGTGGTATAATAGTTGAACCAACAACCGGTTGCGACGATTTTTATGGCAATACCTGCACCCGTGAAAAGTGTTGTATGAATGACCTTCCGGTTAGTAGCGTATTTGCTGCTATTCAAAAGCTTGTATAGGCATGCGCATTGCTTATCTATCCACATTTTATCCTTACCGGGGCGGAATAGCCCAGTTCAATGCAGCTTTGTTCCATGAGCTTGAAAAGAAGCATGAAATAAAGGCCTTTACATTTACCCGCCAATACCCTGAGCTATTGTTTCCGGGTAAAACACAGTATGCTGAAGGCAAAGATTCGGCCGAAGATGTAAAGGCTGAAAGGGTGCTTGATACGGTAAACCCATTTACATACAGTAAGACAGCTAAGGCAATCCTGGCTTTTAAGCCTGATATAATGATAACCAAGTATTGGATGCCTTATTTTGCACCTTCATTGGGAACGGTTGCTAAAAGGCTTAAAAAACAGGGTGTGATCAATATTAGTGTACTCGATAATGTTATTCCGCATGAACAGAAGTTTTACGATAAAACATTAACTAAATATTTTGTAAAGAATAACCATGCCTTTGTGGCTATGAGTCAGAATGTCGTTGATGACCTTTTGACTTTTAACCCTAATGCAAATTATGTGCTGCACCCGCACCCGATGTTCGATTTCGGACAAAAGGTGAGTAAGGAGGAAGCAAAAGCAAAGCTGGGTTTGAATCCGAATGATTCGTATATGCTGTTCTTTGGGTTTATTCGCCGGTATAAGGGGCTTGACCTTTTACTGGAAGCTATGGCTGATGCACGTATTAAGAATAAGAACCTGAAATTGATCGTGGCAGGTGAATACTATGAAGATGGAACTTTTTACGAGAATAAACTCAAGGAATTCGGAATAGAGGCCAGTGTAAGTATGCATACAAACTATATTCCATCGGATATGGTACGGTATTATTTTTCTGCGGCAGATATGGTAGTGCAGCCATACCGTACTGCAACACAAAGCGGGGTTACCCAAATAGCCTATCATTTCGATAAACCAATGCTAGTGACTGATGTAGGTGGGCTTGCTGAAATAGTTCCAAACGGAAAAGTTGGATACGTAGTTCCGTCAAATGTTCCTGCGATAGCTGATGCAATTAACGATTTTTACGAAAACGAACGCGAAGCAATTTTTGTTGCTAATACTCAATCAGAGAAAAAGCGTTTTCAGTGGGATTCTTTCGCTGCAGCTATAGAAGGGCTGTATAAGAAAGCGAAAGCTTAATTTCCTGTCAACAATTTCTTTACCATTTCAGAAATAGCCCTTCCTTCGGCTTTGCCCGCTAATTGCTTGGTTGCAACTCCCATAACTTTACCCATATCAGCAGCGCTTGATGCACCTACCTGAGCAATAATGCCTTTAATAGTCGTTTCTAATTCCTCAGCGCTCATTTGTTTAGGCAGGAAGCCCTCAATAACCGACACCTGGAAGAGTTCATCGTCTGCCAGTTCAGGGCGGTTTTGCGATTTGTATATATCAGCAGATTCCTTACGTTGCTTAACCATTTTCAATAATGCTTTCATTTCAGCGTCATCACTGGTTCCTTTTTCTGACGATTTAAGGAGCAGTATCTCTGACTTAACCGCACGTAAAGCATTTAATGACCTTGTGTCTTTAGCTAACATGGCCTTTTTTATGTCTGCGTTAATTTTTTCTTCTAGTGTCATAAGGTATAATTTTAAATTCTTAATGTTAAACGTGTAATGCTGTATTTAATTCAAAATTAAGCATTCAACATTTATAATTATTAAAGAGGGTCTTTCAGGAATTTAATGCATTCTAAGCGGTTAGGGGAGGAGAAGATAGTGTTACCTGCCACTAATATATCGGCGCCGGCACGCATCAATGGCAGTGCATTATCCAGGTCAACTCCACCATCGACTTCAATTTTGGTTTTGGCACTGTTTTCAATAATAAGTTGTTTCAGTTTCAACACCTTATCGAAAGTATGCTGAATGAATTTTTGTCCGCCAAAACCTGGGTTAACCGACATTACAAGTACAACATCAATATCACGGATAATATCAGATAATAAATGCACCGGTGTATGTGGGTTTATGGCAACACCGGCTTTCATACCATGATGCTTAATGGCATGCAATGTGCGGTGCAAATGGGTACATGCTTCATAGTGCACTGTTAATACACCGGCACCCGCCTTTTTGAATTCTTCTATATAATGGTCAGGGTTAACGATCATTAAATGAACATCGAGTAATTTTTTTGCATGTTCTTTTAATGCTTTCATTACCGGAAAACCAAATGAAATATTGGGTACAAACGTGCCATCCATTACATCAACATGAAACCAATCTGCTTCACTTTTATTTATCATATCTATATCGGCCTTCAGGTTGCTGAAATCGGCTGAAAGTATAGATGGGGCTATCATTAATGGCATATATGTTTCCTGTTTAAGAGATGATAAGCAAAGGTAACACTTTTGCTTTATGCTTATGGGAAGAATTATAACACTCTTCGGAGCAGGTGGTATAATGGGAATCCGCAAATGAAAATTACCAAACCTGCAAGGGCACTATTAACATCCGAAACAAAAACGCTTACACATGCCCAAGCCTGAACGAGTATGAATAATATGGGTACTAAAGGATAAAAAAACACTTTATAACCATCGTATTCTAAGCCTGATTTTTGCCTGCGCAAAATAAATATGGCACCTGCTGCAAATACCAGTGAAAGCGTATCAATAAACTCTACGTAATTGACTATTCTTTTGAATGAGCTGAAAAAATAAATGGAAATTGCTGTCAAAATGAAGAAAAAACTGAGGCCGAATTCCTGTGTTTGAGTGTCTTCATTAACCTCTTTAAAAAAAGAGGGGAGAACCTTATCCTCAGCCATAGCGTAATATACACGTGGGTTGTGCATAAACGAAGAGTTTATAAAGCCAAGCACCGAGCAGAAAACTATTATTGAAATGGCTTTAAAGCCATAGTCACCGAAGAAGGTTCTGGCTAATTCAGCCGCCGGTAATTGGGTTGTTTTCAGCTTGTCGAAGCCTAATACCTGGCAGTAGGCTATATTAATAAGCAGGTACAGGGTTATAACAATGGCAATACCGGAGAATATTCCCAGGGGTATATTCCGTTTGGGGTTTTGTATATCGGCGCCAAGGTTGACCGTGTTCCAGTACCCGCCAAATGTAAAAAATATAGATATCAGGGACATGCCAAGTGCTTCTAATGGACTGATTCCTGCGGGCATTACATTGGTATTTGGGATAGGGTTTTTGCTGCCAAAAACGGCAAGGCATAGAGAAAGGATCATTACGATCTTAAGCATACTAAGCACATTCTGAACCCTTGAGCCCATTTTTATACCTAAATAGTTGAATCCGAATATTATGGCAAGTACTGATGCTGCAATGAGTTTTGGTGATATAATATGTTGCCAGCTAAGCGGAACTATTACAGGTGCAATGTAATTAGATCCTACAAGCGCAACGCCCACAGCACTACCCGCATTGGTAATTACAACGGCCCAGTTCAGCATGAAAGCAAAAGCAGGGTGATAACATTGAGAAAAAATTTTGTAATACCCTCCGGCCACCGGTAATCTGGTGCCAATTTCAGCAAAGGTAAGTGCGCCAAAAAGGCTTATTATACCACCTAATACCCAGGCCGTATAAAAAATAGCCGGAGTTCCTGCTTTTTCGGCTACCAGGGCAGGTGTTTGAAATATGCCAATACCAATTACAAAACTCACTATGAGCATGGTTAGGTCGAAACGACTGAGCTTTGATTGTATTGCCATGCTTCAAAAATAAGAGAATAAATTACAAGAGTTAGTTGATATAAATGAAAAGGGCTGCTAACCAAAGTTAGCAGCCCTTTTCAAGGTGCTCTCTTCTTGGACTTTATTTAACTATAAGTTTCCCGGTTGAAGTTAGGTTTCCTTCAGCAGAAAGTATGCGATAGAAATATATACCTGGTGTTTGTGTAAAGTTAACCTGGGTTTTACCCTCGTTCAATTCAGTGTTGTAAACATTCTGGCCTAGCATATTGAATACGGCCAGTTGTTGCTTATTCTGAACATTGTTCAATTCGAAAGTAAATGAACCGTTACTAGGGTTTGGGTATACCGAAACATTGGTTTCAGGAGTTACATTAAGCACTGCAGTTGGGCTGCTTGGCGGTTGAATGTATATTAATGCGGCAAGGTCAGTAGTAAATGCCGGCATTGAATTGTCGGGATCTAGGTTGGTAACTGCAAAGAAACCATCATCATACCCGCTCCAACCCCAGTTCATGTGTACATTATTGTAAGGTGAGGTGGCGTCGTTACCATCGCAAACCCATGTATGTCCTCCATCAGAAGCCTGACCTTCATATTGAATAATCCTCTTATTTGTGAATTCCTTTTCTAATGTATCTATCCATGCAGCTTCAGATTTTGCAGCAGAGTATTGTACTCCATGCAGGTCTTTTTGATATCCGAAATAAGTAGGATAAGAATATTGTGCGCATGCTGCATTTCCACCACCTGCTTCAGAACTTAATACAAAAGCACCACTGCCGCTTGGGTCATAGTCCATTTCAACACTTATACCACAATCACTCATTAAACGGGCAATATCAGTATCTGCCGTTGTAACTTTACTTGTTGTAGCAGGAGCAAGGGTCATTGCAGACCAGTTATAGGTGTGTGCAAAATTAGCAGATAAGGTGTTATAATTATTTGTATACCCATCTGATTGACAATCACAGTATGAATGGCTGCCTGTTCCTTTTGCAGGGTAGCTCCAGTATCTCATAATTTGAGCCATTGCAGTTGCAACACAACCTGTTACAGATTGGCCACTATTAGCAACTAAGCCCTTAGTATTAGGCGGGCAAAAGTAATTGTAAGGGTATGGTTGATATTGCTGATCCCAAGTAGATTGGCAAAGGTAAGTACCTGCTGAAGTCGGTTTTTTAAGGCTTTTGTTTGCTACAGTGTATTTATTCCATTCGGTTGATACTTCAGGAACTATTTTTTTTGCGTTAGCTCTTATATATATCAATTCATTTTTTCTGTAATTCATCCAGAAATCAAAATTTGAATGTGGGGTAGGGGTAACATACTGACCATTATCGGAATAACCAATAATTGGACGAGCAGCATCTTCAGCTGATATAATTACCCAGCCATCTGCCTGGTTAACATTGTATACATAATACAATGCATTACCTGCTGCATCATTTTCCTGGTGAGCAAGAGTTAAGGATGTTGCTGATCTTGGCGATGATTGTTCGTAAAAATTGGCAGCTACTTTCTGAGCTACGTTTGTCGGAACAACACCAGCATTGGCAGTACCAATGCCAGCTGTAAGCGCAATAATAAGATTTGTAAGTTTTTTCATAACAAAGGATTTTAGTTAATACTTTTGGCCCTTTCTCTGTATAACCAATCTGGGGGGATTAATTATTTCTTTAGCGAATATCGTTCACAAAAGGCCGAAATCCAAGTTTTATGGCCTATTTTTAATGGGAAGCTGACGAAAATCAGCTTAATTCTTTCAAAAAAGAGTGGTTTTGAATATTTAGGTGCAAATCGATTCTGCAAAAAAAGAAAAGGCCGTTATTATAACGGCCTTTTCTTTTTAAGTATGTGTTTTCTACTTAATAATCAGCTTACCCTGAGAAAGCATTTTGCCATTTAATGAAAGTACCTTATATAAGTATATTCCCGAAGGCTGAATTACGTTTATTTGTGTACTGCCTTCATTTAGTTTGCTGGTAAATACTTGTTGGCCAAGTACATTATACAACATAAACTCCGCCTTGTCAAACGCGTTATGCAGGTCAACTGTAAATTCACCACCACTTGGGTTAGGGTATATATTAACCAGGTGTTGGTTAACTATATTCATAACACTCAAAGGCGATTTAGGAATATTGATATTATCAATAAACAAATTGCTTCCATAACCCGACCTGTTTTCAAATGAGAACATAACACCTGAAACGTTAGCTATTGCAGGTATTGAAATAGTGTCTGTGCGCCAGTGCGCTGCAATAGGTTTCCAGCACCCGTCGCCGCCTGCAGTATCAGTACCCCCTCCGGCAGTTCCACCTGTTGTGCAAAGTGTCATGCCACCTTTAACATATACATTGTTCCATGTAGTACCACAGTCAGTTGAATAATAAACAGCAAGGGTATCACTGTAATACACTCCGCTTTGTGTACCGAACGGCTCATAAGCAACATCAAAATAGAGGAACGGGCCTGAGTTACCTGTGAAATCAATTAAAGGAGAGTAGATTTGATCCCTTTGGTACATAACACCTCCTGTGCAGTTATTGTACTCCATACAGTTGTTGCTTTTTCCGAAGCCACCAACACCGTTATATAGGCTCCATGTTGTGGCATGGTTATTAGGATTGTTTATTTGCCAGTTAGCAGGAGGAAATACACCTGATTCAAAATTCTGTGAAAGAGGCAAAGCAGAAGGGCCTGCAACGCTGACATAGGAGTTTTGAGTAAGTGAATCTTTTCCTACTGTTGATGTAACTACTTCTGTAACATTGTATGTGCCCGGAGATGAGTAGGTAACCGTAGGATTTTGTGAGTTAGAAGAGGATGGATTACCACCGGGAAAACTCCAGTTCCAGGTTGAAAGGGTACCATTTGTCTGGCTTTGGTCAGTAAAAGTGGTGCTTAAGCCTGAACAACCAAAAGTTGGGCTTCCGGTAAAGTCGGCAAGAGTATTGCGTGGTTCAATGCCTATTAAAGCCTCATTGGTTTCTGAAAACTTGTATTGTCCACCTGGGTTTAGGTTTGTAAGCGCAAACCAGCCATTGTCCTGACCGCTCCAACCCCAGTTCATGTGAAAGTTATTGGCTGAATCATATCCATCGCAAACCCATGTATGTCCACCGGCCGATGGATCCCATCCTGCATACTCTACAGGGCGCCCATTATTGATCTCATTTTGCAATGTGTCAATTAATGTAGTAGGTGTTACCGTGCTGTCGTAAAAACCATATATAGTTGAAGGATTGTAGCCAAAATATTTAACGTAAGAATTTTCAGCACAAACAGGCCCATCGGCTGTTATAACCCAGGCACCACTTCCACTTGGCGAATAGTCCATCGCCACACTTACACCGGCATCGTACATAATTGTAGCAACGTCATTATTTGCGCCTGAAATACTAAGTGGCATATTAGCCCAATTATAAGTAGTGTTACTATAATTGGCTGAAAGTGTTCCATAATTCTGAGAATAACCACCGGCCGTGCAATCGCAATATGAACTTGAACCAAGTCCCCTGGCAGGGTAGCTCCAGTATCTCATTATCTGAGACATTGCAGTAGCAACACAGCCCGTTACCGATCCACCCGGACACAAAGCATTGTAATTAGGTGACTGATCCCAGGTAGATTGAACAAGGTGTGCAGTATTTGATGGATACGTTCCGGTTACTTTATGTGAATTAGTGGTCTTTGTATAGGTATAATTAATATAAGTATTCCATTCGCTGGCAATATCTATAGTAGGTGCTAAATTGCTGGTACGCATTGAAGCTATTTCTTTCTTACGTTTTTGCATCCAGGCATCAAAATTACCACCTTGTACGGGTGTAATATATGCACCGGTGTTAGAATATCCGATTATAGGCTTACCTGCATCTTCAGCCGACACAATAACAAAACCGCCATTATTGCTTACATTAAATACATAATATACTTCAAGTCCATTAGCATCTTTTTCAGTATACGCTAAACTTAATGCACTAGCAGGTGCATCATAGGTTTTGGTGTAGAAATTCTGTGCAACTGTTTTAGCTACCGATAAGGTAACGGGTTTAGCCTGGGTTGCAGCAGTAAACATAACTGATGCAGCCAGTAAAAGAGTAATTTTTTTCATTTTGTTTTTAATAGGTTAATTGTTCAGGGGACAATCAAAAAATACTAATAAGATGTATTTATCTAATACAAGTATATGCGTTACTGATTACAAAACCAAATAAACCATAAGTTTTTTGTAATAATAGAACTGTATTACAAGGTTATTTTACCCTTTTCAGGTAAAATGATAGTAAATAAGAATCCGAGACTAATTACAATTATTGGCCCTAACACGTTATACCATAAATAAGAAATAGAAATACCTCGGTCAAAGAAGTATAAAAGAAGGATCAAGGCTTCGGATACAAGAGCAGCCAGTAAAACAGAGTGGCCACCAATTCTTTTAAAAAAAAATGCAACAAGAAAGACGCCGAGGATCGTTCCATAAAATAACGAACCCATAATATTTACTGCTTGCACCAGGTTTTCAAATAAGGGAGCGGAAACCGCAAAGCCTACTGTAATAGCTCCCCAACCAAGAGTAGCATATTTAGTAGCCTTTACATAATGTGTATCGCTTTGGTTTTTATTAAAACTTCTTTTGTAGAAGTCAATTACCGAGGTTGAAGCCAAAGAACTTATTTGCCCGGAAGTTGACGACATGGCTGCGCAAAACATTACCGCAAGCAATAAACCAATTAGCCCTTTTGGTAAATGATTTAATACAAAGTTCAGGAACACATAATCTGTATCGTTTGTTTCTACTGAAGGCGCATTAGTCTTTATTATCTTCTTTACATCGGCTCTGATAGCTTTATCTTGTTCTTCGAGCTTTCTGAGTTTATCTATATCGGTACTTTCTTGCGCTGTTCCTTTTGAATTAAGCACATCCATTGCGGCATTTTTTCGTTGATCTTCTACGTTGTTATGCTCTTGCTCTTTTACCGCAATTTGCTGTTTTACACTTGCCGAAAGGTTTGCTTTTTCAAGTGCTTTATTATTGAAAAACACAGGTGATGAGTTGAAGATGAAAAACACAAACATCATTACACCAATGAACAAAATAAAGAACTGCATAGGTATTTTAACTATTCCATTGAAGAATAAACCCAACTTACTTTCATTTACTGAGGTGCCCCCCAGGTAACGCGATACTTGTGATTGATCGGTACCGAAGTAGGAGAGGGATAGAAAAAAACCCCCAAGGAGCCCGGCCCATAAATTATAACGATTACTAAAGCTGAAGCTGGTATCGACTGATTTCATTTTACCTAATTTGCCGGCAAGGTAGGTTGCATCGAAAACTGAAACATTTTTAGGCAGGTAATGTATTATCATAAACAATGCTACAGCCATTCCGGATAGAATTACCGTCATTTGCAGCATCTGGGTTTTACTCACAGCCTTTTCTCCGCCACTGTATATGTATATAATAACCACAAGCCCGATTAGTAAGCACATCAGGTTAAGATTAAAACCCAGAATAGTAGATAGAATAATTGCAGGGGCATAAATGGTTAAACCTACACCGAGTCCACGTGACATAAGAAAAAGGAATGCGATAAATTGCCTTGTTTCAAGATTAAACCGTTGTTCTAAATATTCATAAGCCGTATAAACATTCAGTTTATAATACATGGGTATAAACACTGCAGAAATAACAATCATTGCCAGTGGCAGGCCAAAATATATTTGCAAAAATCCCATCCCCGATTCATACGCTTGCCCTGGTGTGGAAATGAATGTTATAGCACTTGCCTGAGTAGCCATTATAGATAAACAAATTGACCACCATTTTTTTTCTCCTCCGCTTCGCAGGTAGGAATCCATATCTTGTTGCCCACGTGTTTTCAATATGCCGTAAATGGCAATAAAACCAAGTGTCCCGAAAAGTACTATTAGGTCAATAGGATTCATGCTGAGTTTAACTCAGTTTAGTTGTAATTATAAAATAGGCAATAAGCTGAATTACAAGCCAGCCGGCAAGCCCAATGTAATAAAGCTTCCAGTTTTTCTCTTTCGGTTCGTTATTCAACTTACTTTGTTTTATCAGAAGAACCGTTTGTTTCAACCCTTCCCAATTCAATTAAGTTCGTAAATAAACGGAATGCCCCAGGAACGCCTGCAGGCAATTGCCTGAAAAAGGACAGGCCCGTATAGGTAAAATAACCTTTACCATATTTTGTAACTAATAGTGAACCATCAACTGGTTTTTCGCCTCCGTCAGCCATTTCAAGAATAGGGGTGTATTGGGTAGTGTCCCATTTATCAGGGTAATACAGGCCACGCTCCTGAACCCATCCGTCAAAATCAGCATCGGTAATTTTATTGGGGATATTTAGTGCCGGGCTATCCTTATGCAAGAAAGTCACCTTACTATCTTCCTCAGTTGTTCGGGTGTTTGATGGATGCAGCATATATGGCCCAATGTTATCCGTAACCAGGTCGAAATTCTTATTGTATTGAACTATGTAATTGCCTCCATTTTTTACATAATCCATCAGGCGGCTATTATTATATTTTAATTCATTAACGGTATTATAGGCTCTTATTCCGGCTATTATTACATCATATTTTTTCAGGTCTATAGTTGCTAATTGAGCTACAGGTATCATCTCAACCGTATAGCCTAATTGCTTAAGTATAGCAGGTATCTCATCTCCTGCACCATCAATATAGCCTATTGTTCTGTGGTAGGTAATTATATTCATTCTTACCACTTTCACTTTGCTCTTTGGTAGCAATAATTGTTCCGGGATATGGTCATATGAAATGAGCTCAGAAGAACGGTTAAAGGTACGCCCGCCTGATTCAATTTCTATATTTATATCAGAGCTCTGTGCGTTTGCAGGTGGGGTAACACTGAATTTTAAAAGTTGTTCAGTACCATAACCCTGCATATCAATATCCGTTGAAGATGGTGTGATTGTCCAACCTGTTGTAGCATTTAATTTTACTGTTGCTTTGCCCTTTGTAAACGATTTTACTTTAACACTAAAGTCCTTAGCAACCCCATTATTAAATACTAAAAGTTTTTCTTGCGGGTTGGCAACAGCAGGTGGTACAATACGAACCAGGGAATATTGCTCGCCTTTTACCGGGTCAACATTTTTATAGAAAACAGGAATATCAAAATCAAAGCTGAATTGATAATCAGGGTTTATAGAATTGCTGTTTGTTTTATGTTGAGTCGTAGTTTGGTGTGATGATGATCTTGGTGAAACTACCATCTTAATACGAGTTTCTACCTGTGTTGGGTTTTGCGGTAAGCCTCTTAAAAATTGACTCTTTACCTTGTACATGCCAACACCCGGTTCTTCTTCCAGCCAATACGGCCCACTTATTTTAGTGGAATCAGGGATGATAGCTTTTGCAGTAACTGCGGAGTAGGTAGCTTGTCCACTGTCAAATACAAATGTGCATAGTTGTTTATTGTTAATCAGTAACGACGATTCCAATGTTTCCTTTACGCTTGGGTTCTGAGATGCAATATTTAATGAGACTTTCAAGCTGTCGCCAACTGCTGCGAATTCCTTAGTGCTGATGGCTTCCACATACAAGCCTGCACATTGAAGTATAATTTTCTGCAGTTGTTTTAATTTATCTGCTGCGAGATAGTTGTCTTGATGTTTTTCAAGCAATGAATATAGTTCAGCTATTCTGGCAAGCGAGCCAGACGGATCTTGTGGCTGAAAGTTTTTAATTATTTCATCAAGCATTACCGGAACATTTTCACAGCCCTTAATTTTGCTCCAGTTATCATAACTATCGGTAAAAATATCTTTACCCAATGGTTTTTTGCCCTGATAGTAAGTGAAATACTCTTTCCTTTCTTCTCTGTCGGGTGATGAGCCATTCCCCTGGCTCTTATGCATACTTTCAGCTTCAGCGGCCAGTTCATTAACTGATTTACCTATAAGAGGTATATAGGTTCCTACTTCAGTATAGTATAGCCCGGTGGTGTCAAACTTCTTATCTCTGAAGAACCAATAGGAAGTGTTCCAGAAAATTGATTGCGCCTGCCATGTACTTACATATTTCAATTGTTCGGGGTAGCGGGTAGAATCGGCTGCTGCTGTAAAGGCCTCTTGTGCCAATATAGCTGAGGCCTGATGGTGACCGTGCGTTTTTGTGTAAGTAGGGGAGAAGCGTGTGATAATTACATCGGGTTTTAGTTTTCTAATAGCCCAAACAATATCTGCCAATACATCGTCTCTGTTCCATATTTTAAAAGTTTCAGCCGCAGTTTTAGAAAAACCAAAGTCGTTAGCCCTGCTGAATAATTGATGACCACCATCAACTGTACGTGCCATTAAAAGTTCCTGCGAACGGATTATGCCTAACTCTTCCCGAACTTCAGGGCCTAACAGGTCTTGCCCGCCATCGCCTCGCGTAAGCGAAAGGTATGTGGTTTCAATGCCCTTTACATTTTCAAGGTACGATATCAGCTCAACGTTCTCATCATCGGGGTGTGCAGCAATATAAAGCACACGCCCTAAGTGCTTCATTTTTTCAAGCTCAAGTAAAATGCGTGACGAACTCCAGTTTTTTTGAGGTGTTTTTTGAGCACTGGCATAAAAAATGCCGGTTACCATTAATAAAGTAACCGGCAATGCCTTCCATATATTACGCATAGATTGAATTATTTTTTAGTACCGCTAAGATCGGTAACGAGTTTTGCGATCTGGTCTTTATATTCGTCGTAAAAATCGTCATTTTTCAATCCATCACCAATTTTTTTCGATTCCTGTGCATATTTAAGTGCTTCTTTAGTGTCGCCCTTAGCTTGCATAACACGTGCCATTACAAATTGATTGTAAAAGTTGTTTTCCATTAATGCTATAGATGCAGCAGCCCATTGGTGTGCCTTATTAAGGTCTAATTTGTTATCTACATAGTAGTTTGCTGCATTAGCAAGTGTGCGCCAGTTGTTGTCAATATTCTTTTGCATCATGGCAATGGTCTTAGCCTGAACATCAAAGCCGACTTTTACTTTCTCCCAACGAAGGGTAACATGGCCAGTGCTGTCATTTACAGCATCAATTGTAAAAGCAAGTCTTTCTTTTATCATATCTGCCATTTCGGCTTTAGTTGTAAAGCGAATTATATCTTTCGATTTGTTATAGCTATATGCACCCCATTGGTCAGCATCTGAGTTGATGATAATGGTCCATGTATTGTCTTTACCGGGTATAGTGAAAAGTGCATATTTCCCGCCTTTTACTTTTTGACCTCCTAGCATTACATCGGTACTGAAACTTATGGTTGTAGCTTCGTTGGCCCCAGTACGCCATACTGAATCATAAGGCACAATATTGCCCCATATGGTACGCCCTTTAACACCCGGACAATGGTAATCGATTTGCACTTTAGTTGAACCAAATGTTTGCATAACACTTGCAGCAGGACTTGCCTGTGGAAGACCAGCGCCTTGTGCGAATATTTTTGAGCTTGTAAACAGGGTGAGAGCGGCTAATAGTAATTGGCTTAATTTTTTCATAATAAGGATTATAGATTTTATGTTTCAAATGTATATATAAATCTGAATCACGACACTATTCAGAATTTGGTGTGGAATAAGTAAAAGAGAGATGTAATACCTTCGTTTTCAAAGGTATTGAATAGGCTTTAAGGGCTTAGGTTATTGGATAATAACCTTTGTAACTCCAATAAGGTTCTTTTCTTCATCAAATAAGCGAAGAAAATATATACCATTAGTTAATCCTTCAGCATTTACCAGATATTGATTACCTGTAAATTTTTCCTCTTTAAGCTGTCTTCCCATAATATCATCAATTTCTACAAAATAGGTTCCCGTATTGCCCATGGCTATAGTAGTTAACTGGTGAAACGGGTTAGGGTATACCTTCATTGAAATTGGTGTGCCGGAAGAAGTTATTCCTGTAAGTACTGCTATTGAATCATCTACAGGATACTTATAAAAACATAGTACTTCTATATTATTAGTGTTTGTTAACCAGTTACCAGAATCGGCTGGTTGAGCAAGGTAAGACACTGTAACACCAGTTCCGGGGTATTTGGAAAGCTGAAAAATGATCTTGTTTTTATTTAAAAATATGGTGTCAATAACGGCTCCCGATGCATTCTCAATTTCATAATCCTGAATTGGCATGTCTGTATTGTGCCGCATTAAAGAGTCAGCATTTTCGGCAACTACAAGTGTTGTAGAATCACTTAAATAAGCTGATGTTATCATTGGGGCATCAATTTCCCGTGTAGGAGTTATTGCATAAAGATCTCTGGCAATCAAATTATACACCCGGTTCCCGAATTCTTCATATCCACCCTTATAGTCGAAGTGCAAATCGCCACTATCTTGTCGTAATGCCGATGTAGACATTATTTCTATATCAGAATCGTGTTCAATTGCTATTTCCCGTTCAGCTTCTTTCATTTCTTGTAAATTGAGAAATGGGTAGCTTGGCATACCCCCATTTCTGGTTTGAAAAACATACGTTTTTTTTAGTTCAGGGTAATCCTGTTTCCATGCTTTTTCCAATGTGTCAAATTCATTTACGTAGGTTGAAATACTCGTTCCATTTTTTGCATCAGTTTCGCCCTGGCTCCAGATAATTGCCCTTACATTATTTTGAAGGCCGGTTAATTGCAGCCTATAGTACTCTCTTGCATAATTTGAATTAAGATTTGTTTTGTAGTTAGAAGGGCGCTCATAATAACTGATGGGTGTGCCTCCACATGCGCCGTTAAAAATGGCTATTGGAATCTTCATACTATCTACTAATAGCCTGGCAAGTCTTAGTCCCCACTGTCCTACATAGTTGTGCCCTGTCACACTTCCATTTCCATCTCCGTCTCCAATACCCCATTTTAAATAAGTGAGAAACCCTGCGGTATTGGAATCAGAACTTGCAAAAGATCGTATAAATTCACTTTTGTTTCCATTAGCGCTGCCACCATCTCTCATCAATGCAAACGCGTTTGATTGGCCCTCAATTATATATACGTCACCCGCAACTATGCCATTAATAATAGTATCGAGTGTTTGTACTTTGTTTTTAACTCCATATATTTTAATTGCATACTCATCTAATTCAGCAGGTATTTGGTAGGATAGGTTAAATGGCGCAAGTCCGGATGAGTAGGATAAGTCTTGATAAACAGAGTCCTTCAGAACGGAGTTGCGATATGTTTTAAGGCATAGTGAATCATAGGCTGTACTGGTATTATTTACTTTTCCTTGAATGAGGATTGTGCCTAGGTTGGATTTTAGATCACGGGCAATTAATGATGAATCCATTGGTATTGCCGTAAAGCTGATTTGACCGTTCACATAATAAGATAGAAGTAATAAAAGTAAAGAATATATTTTCTTCATACTTATAATTTACCACTGTTACGTGTTTTTTATGGTAATGGTTTGTTATTAGGTACAAATATCCTTATTATTTCAATAAAATCAAGAGGCCCGCCTCGGGCGGGCCTCTTATCTTTGAGTAGTGGACGTATATTTAGCTGTTATGTAACTGTTTGATAAAAAGATACATGTGGTGTTGTTTTATGTGTAGCCACATTTATTGGGTGGTGCGTTTAACTGAGCAGATTGTATTATTGGTTGATTAGATGGAATTGAGCAGCTAACTGATATGGACCACTCTTCACTGAACTAAAAAGGCCCGCTGTAGTCGGGCCTTTTCTCTGTGTGGTGGATATATTTGTAAACTGATTAATTGTTTTCTGATACAAATATATTAAGCAATATAAGCCTATAAAGTGCTAATTATTGAATTGTACTGTTGCTTGATTAGGTTGTACTGTTTGTTGAGTGGATGGTAATTACTGTACTACTGATTTAATGAAAGGGCATCCATAAGCTCTTTTTTCTTTTGCCTCGACACTTCAATGGAGGTTCCATCAGTCATAATAACTGTTCCACCAATGCCTTTAACATATTTCTCTACATAAGAAAGGTTAATCAGGTGCGTATTATGAACCCTGAAAAAGCCTGATGGTGTAAGCACTTCTTCATAATCCTTCAATGTTTTTGATGAAACTATTGATTCGCCACTCAAAAGTATTATATGAGTGTAGTTTGAATCTGCTTTAAGTCTTATAATTTTATCTATATCAACAAATCTAATTCCATTCAAGTCGTTTATGGCTAGTTTTTTTTGCTTCTCACTATTTGCAATAGAGCTATATATGTTTTGGTAATCTGGGCGTTCTCCCCGGCCTATAACTCTTTTGGCCTTGTCAAAGGCCTCTTTTAGTTCATTTTTGTCAATTGGTTTTAACAGATAATCTAATGCATTTAGCTTTATAGCTTTAATGGCAAACTCATTGTACGAAGTAATGAAAATAACAGGGGCACTAACTATTACCTGGTTAAATATTTCAAAGCTTCTTCCATCAGCTATTTCAATATCCATAAAAACAAGATCAGGCTGCTCATTGCTTTTAAACCATTTTACAGATGAATCAACACTGTCGCAAACCATAAGAAATTGTACGTCAGGGTCTATGGCAAGCAATAGCCTTTTTAATCGTTCTGCTGCATGAATTTCATCTTCAACTATAAGTACTTTCATATTCATCAGGGGTTATTAATGGTAATTCTACACAAAAATATTCAGTTGTTTGATTAATAATGGTTTTTCTTTTAGTTAAGAGTGTATATCGCTGGTTAATGCTTTTAAGCCCATGTCCGTTAGATAAGGCACTGCTATTTTTAGGTTGCAGTTGGTTCTTTACAAGTAATGAATTTTGCGCTGTAGTTGAAATTTCAACCCATATTGGTTTAGCTGCGGAAACAATATTATGTTTTGTAATGTTTTCAAGTAAAAGCTGTAGTGAATAGGTAGCAACATAATAAGATTTTAAAGTTTCGTCTATATTCCATTGAATCTTCATATTATCTCCGAACCTTATTTTTAAAATGTGAATATACCTTATCGCCTGTTTTAACTCATTTTCAAGTTCAGTAAACTCTGCATTTCTGAATTGGAGTGAATAGCGGTAATATTTTGAAAGCTCTTCCACGAATTCAGGCGCATCGTCTGATTTTAGTTCTACCAGATGTGTAAGTGTATTCAGGTTGTTAAACAAAAAATGAGGGTCCATTTGTGCTTTTAACTCCTTAAGTTCCATGGTGATAAGCTGCTTGTTTATATCTGCTTCTTTTTTTGTACGAGATTCAACGACTTTAAACCGCCAGTATATAAATCCGGCTATTGCGGCAATGCATAACGAACGGAACCACCATGTAGCCCAAAACGGTGGAAAAATATTGACATGCAGGGCTGCCGGTTTATCATTCCATACGCCGTCATTATTCATGGCACTTACAATGAATGTATACTTTCCAGGCGCCAGTTTTGGATATTGTACATCGCGGTTCTTTGTATATATCCATCCTGTATCGATGCCTTCCATCTTGTATCGATATTGTGTATTGCCTGCATCCTTATATGTAAGTCCAATAAAATTTATAAAAAAATAATTTTCATCGTAATGCAGGTCATAATTAGTTGTAATTGGCCAGTTTTTATTGTTTATTTTAAGGGCTGATATATATATGTCCGGTGGTACATTATTATATGAGGCTTTATTCATATTAAATACTATTAGTCCATTATTAGTTCCTATATAAACTGTGTCACCTTTTGATACAATTTTGTTTATTTCTATAAGATCACTTGATGTTAGGTTTATTATTGTGTCAATTAAATTTACAGACCCATTTTTTTTCAGTAAAATATGAGATAGCCCTTTATTTGTGCCTACCCAAACATTTCCTTTATAGTCAATATTCAAGCATTCGCAAAAATTACTTAATAAGCCATCTTTTGTTGTTATGTGTTTTAGGGTATTATCGTGCTTTATAATTATGCCGGTATCTTTTGTAGCTATCCATGTTGTTCCATCAACGGCCATTTTAATATCATAAACACGATTTTTTAAAACCGGATACTTATCCCCAACTTCTATCAGCGAATCTTTTTTAAACGCCAAAAGACCTTTTACAGTGCCTAAGTATATTGAATGATCTGGCTGATTACATATTGAAAAAATCTTTGTCTCGATATGCTTTGATTTGACTACAACAATGTTTTTATTCTCACGTCGTAAGCAATATAATGAGCTATATCCACTCACCCAAGTATTGACAGAATCCGGTAATAAATCATAACAGCCCCCCTCAAAATGAGCCAATTCATTAAAAGCTGTATTGTTGTTAAATACAAATAAGCCATTTACACTATTGTTTGTTACCCATACTTCATTTTTATTGAAAAAGAAATTGTTTATACATAAACCTTCTATGTCCGGAAGTGTATGGTATTTAATAGAATCATTATGTATAATAGAAAATTTATTACAGTGCTGAGATGCAACCCAGATTGCTCCGTCATTTGCAACGGCCAATGCGGTTATTTTATTTCCCGGTAACCCATTGTCAGTGCTGTAAATTTTAAAATTAAGAGAGCCGGTATAATATACACCTCCATAAAGAGAAGTAAACCATATTCCACCTTCTTTGTCTGTTGTAACAGAGGTAACGTGATTGCTCCTGATAAAAGGGGGTAATTGTGTATTAATGAAAGTGGAATGTGTGTAGTATTCCGGGCTACCTTGTGTACTTAGCCAAATATCATGATTTGAATTCTCATTAAGGTTAATTATTTCCTGCTGGAATCGCTTGAAGAAAACAAACTTTGGCTTTAATGTATCAAATATTATAAAATCTGTATTAGCTGAAGCTGCTATTTCGCCATTGGGTAATAATATGGCTCTTGAATGTATAAGAATATAAGTTGGTAGTGACCATTTCCAGCTTCTTACTTTTCTGGCTGACGAATCTCCTTTAGCCAAAGCATATATTGAAATAGAGGTATCGGGTGCAACAGTTTTTCCCATAAAATAACCAGCCTGACAGGTATAGCCTGCTAGCATTTTGTGTTCTGGTCCTATAAATAAATAAGGCAAACCAATTGTCAGGCTAATTACTGATAAGGTATTCTTTTTCAAATTTATTTTAACAATACCTTTTGTAAAGCCATATAACCCCAGGTAGATATTATCGTTAGAGTCAATTATCATTGAGATAGTAAACGCCGTTTTGATCAATTTTGTCAGACTGTCATTTATGGGTAGGCGATAAATGGAATCATTTAAAAAGTAGCTGAGTTTACCGGAAAGTGTGCGAAACCATATTCGGCCCTTATAATCCTCAATACATTCAAATACAGTATTATCGGCTAAGCCATTACTGGTGTTAAATGTTTTAAACTCATACCCGTCAAACCTGCAGGCCCCTCTATCAGTTGCAAACCACATAAATCCCTTGGAATCCTGCATTGAATTATATACTTCTGAGCTGGGTAGGCCATCTTTTACGCCAAAGTTCCTGTATCCATGCGACTGCCCGGAACTGTTATTCGTAGCGAACAGGAAAAGCAATAGCAGTATTGATAAACGGTATATAGGGAAGGGTATGCTTTTCATGTTTATTGCTGCTAAAATACAAGCAAAATTTGAATGGTAGAAATTAAAGATTAGAGCTTTTGTAACAAACCTGTTGCATATTTGATGAGATGTGCTATTTTTGCACCCTCTTTTAAGAAAAAGTCATTCCTCGATAGCTCAGTTGGTTAGAGCATCTGACTGTTAATCAGAGGGTCACTGGTTCAAGTCCAGTTCGGGGAGCACTAGATAGACAAGGGGTTGAAGCAATTCGGCCCCTTTTGCTTTTTAGGCATTTGCACAAAATTTGCACAAAATCGCCACTTATTTATTTTCTTAATGGTTAACTGCCGGAAATGATTAAAATGAAGTTTATAAACACTATTACTATTTATTAGCCTTTTCTTTAGCTTTGTTTTGTGTAAATCCAAACTGGCAAAAAAGATTGTTTCAAAATGAATGATACCCAGATAGCAGATTTTATTTTTAATTGTATAGCGGCTAAAAAACCAGATATTGAATGGGAAAAAGAGCTTAATGCTAAAGGTATTGATTACGGAGTAATTCGAAGAGTTCTTGATCAGTTAATTTTAATTGGTCGGATTTGTGATGACAAGAATTCTCACAAAGGGTCGGCATATCATTACTTCATACCTATAAAGAATATAACTGAAAAAAACACTGAACCTATCTATAAAAATGAAGAGCCTTTTGAGCACTTCCACAAATTCCTATACGATTTTGACTGGCTGTTTATTAATTCTACAAATAAATACAATAAAAACTATTTGGAAGAGCCTGAAAAGGTATTAAAATTATGCGATAAATTATGGGATAATGAAATCTCAATAACTGCAAAAAGAGCACAACGAGAAATTGAAAATCAAATTTTTCGGGATAATATAAATGCACCTCAATTGATCAATTGGGTTGAAAGTAAATGCACCAAATTGAAGAATAAGGCAAGCGATTTAATTGATGGACAATGGGTTGAAAGGTATTGGGTTGATGCACATTGGGATCAGGTAAATGGAAAAACCATTAACGGGCAATGGATTGAAAGGCATTTTATGGATGGATATGCTCATGTTGCCGTGATGCCTAAATTCATTCCTTTCTTTAACGTAACTTCAATAATGTTTGAGTTTATAGAATGGTTTAATGAAATAAAAAAGGTATATAATGATGCGACTACACCAATTCTAAATAAATCTGAAGCAATACCTACAAAGGCAAATAAGGAGAAAATCGCAAATAAACTTAATGGGGTTTTATCCTTTGACGACTATTTTGAAATTATTCTTGAAATATATAATCAACCACGAAGAACAGTAGGTACATACCTTGCAGATAAATGCAAAGAATTGATCTCAAAGAATCCTGACTTTGTTAAATACTTGTATAAGTACATTTATTCTGTGCTTTTGGGTGTGCGCAAAGAAGGGGACCTCGATATAATTATTGAAAATGGAGATTTGGTAATGGGATATGATGATTTTAGAACTAAGGAGATCCCAACAAGCTTAGAGGATGCTTTGACATGGCTTTGGATGGATCTTCTTAAGGGTTATGTGGAGAATGACCCAATAAATGGATTACAACAACTGAAGCGTTTTGAAGCCCTTTTTCTTACTGAGAATGACAATGCCCCACCAGATTTTCTTCAAAAAATTGCCGAATTAAATAAGGCGCTTAGGTGTGTTAATGATAATGAATCTAAGAATAATATTAAGCCTCAAATAGAGACCGAAAATAAAGAGAAGTTGGAACCCAAAATATCCCTTCCCGTAGTCGCTTTGAAATATAGGTATTTAAACCTTACTGAACAGCATGAAGGTATTACATTAGATAATAGAAACAGGATTGCCTCAACCTATAAGTGGGCTTCTAAATCGAGTGGTAGAAAGTTACATAGTTATTACAAAGAGTTCTTTACTGAAGAGGATAGAGTAAACCCACCTATACTTATTGACGAAGCTGGCTACATTCAGTCACTAAATATTAGGCTAGGATATCTCAGACGAGTAGTAAAAGAATTAACAGCGCACCCCAAAGCACTTGAATTAGCAAAGAAAGAATTAGAAAAAGCAAGTAAACGATAAATTGCACCAGTGCTGCACTAGTCTGCACTAGTGCACAGCAATACCATTGTATAAATTATTTGCAATGGAAGAATTATCGTTCGACAAATTACCTCAAGCTGTATCACAGCTTTTAGAGGAAGTAAATAACATTAAAAGGCTATTAACGGAAAGAGACGGGAATGAAAAGCCTTCAGGTGATCAACTCCTGACCATAAAGGAAGCCGCTGCATTGCTTCACTTATCCGTGCCAACCTGCTATGGGTTAGTGCACCGGAAAGAAGTACCGGTATGTAAAAAAGGTAAACGACTTTACTTTTCAAAAGACGAGTTAACAGCCTGGGTAATGGCTGGCCGGAAAAAGACTGTAAAGGAGCTAACTACCGAAGCAGAGCAAACTTTTAAAAGCCAAAGAAAGTAGCCATGAGAATTGAGCTGAAGAAAAACTCTTTGGGGAAGGATGTCCATACATTAGCACAAAGTAGAACGCCCTTATTCGATAAGATGATTCAACTGCCAGCAGTTACAGTAAAAGGTAAGGGTGTAAACTTGGCAAATAATGAACAGTTGCAAAAATGGGCCAAAAGAAAGCTTGTAACCATGAATATGGTCCGGCGGTTGGTGGATGTTGCCAAAGAGTTTGGAGATACTGAATTTGTAGAACAATGCTGGGATACTTATCACTGCCTGGGGAGTGTGTATATGGCAAATGGCCGGATGTATAGTAAATATGGATATTGTAAAAACAGGCATTGTACCTTATGTTGTTGTATACGGAAGGCTGAATTGATAAATAAGTATGCACCTTATTTAAAGAAGAATTGGACCCAGGCATATTTCGTTACGCTAACGGTAAAGGCTGCTTATGTAGACCGGCTTAATCACAGGATAGATGAAATGTATAGTGTATTTAACGGCATAGTAGCTAAGTATCGCAGGTTAAATAAAAAAGGTAAGGCAATAAGACTTCAGGGCATAAGGTCATTTGAGTGTTTATTTAATCCCAATAAGCAATGGTATCATGTTCACTTTCACCTGGTGGTACCAAATAAAGAAACGGCTGAAATACTAAAGAAAGAATGGATGGCTTATTGGGGCAGAGCATATGCCAGCCCAAGAGCACAAGATATTAGGCCGGTTTGGAATATGGAGGGAGCATTGGATGAGGTAATTAAATATGGTAGTAAAATATTTACTGAGCCAGATGAGGATAAAAAGCTACTGGGAATGGTTAACCCTAAAATATATGGCAGGGCATTTTACCATATTTACAAGGCTATGAAAGGTCGCCGCATATTCGACAGGTTTGGGTTTAACTTGCCTAAATCAGCTAAGGTTTATAAAACCACTTTAACCACACTAACCGACTTTAGAGAATGGGCGTTTGATCCAATTACAGCCGATTATATTAATGAAGAGTTGGATTTGCCATTAATTGGGTATACTATGGACCCTGTTCTGGTGTATTTATTACGAAATTGTATCGATATTCTTTTGGAATAAGAAAAAATATTCCGAGATTTGTATAAAGTAAAAAGGTTTGTAATGATAAATGCAATTTTAAGAGAATTACTCAGATTCATAATTGAAATTATAATTAGCCTTGGCATTAATGTTAAGGTTGGTTTAAGTGCAATTATTTCTGATACCACTAAACTGCAGGCCATTTATTGCAAAGACATACGGTTGTTTGATATTATAACCGGTAAGTTCTATTTCCGAGTGTTAAATAATTACAACTACTACTATTTCCCTCCTATAAGTTCTAGATTCTACGAGCGTATTTCCTAAGCAGGTCTGCTTATAGGAAACAAGGGATAAATCTTGCCTTACCCAAGTATGCATTGACCTGATAACATTATCAGGCAAATAGTAATAACTATATAATACTGCAAAACAATGCTTGGAATTATATTAGCCTTAATCTGTGCCCAGTTTCTACTAAGGTGCAAACATGCGCGATCTATTTTAGTGGTAGATATCACTAAAAAGAAGCCTATGTTCAGCAAAAATATGGGCTTGTTCGACCATATAACAGGCGATTTCTTCTTTATGAAGATCGTAAAGCACTTTTAAGGTGCTGAACTGTTATTAAAAAAGGGGTGGGTATTTGCCCACCCTTTTTAATTATTACCATTCTTTTCACTAATTTACCACCCTGTAAGTAATCGCATTAACCGCACAATAGCATTATGGCAAAAGAGAAAAAGACAGAGCAAGAAGAGCCTCTTGAAAAGAAACTGTGGAAAGCTGCTGATAAGCTCCGTAAGAATATGGATGCTGCCGAATATAAGCATGTGGCATTAGGGCTGATATTTTTAAAATATATATCTGATGCTTTTGAAGAGCTTTACCAAAAGCTAATGACCCAGAAAAAAGAAGGCGCCGACCCCGAAGATAGAAATGAATATGTAGCTGAAAAAGTATTTTATGTGCCTCCATCTGCCAGGTGGACATGGCTACAAGGCAGGGCAAAACTACCAACCATTGGTAAGGATATTGATGATGCAATGGATGCAATTGAAAAAGATAACCCGCAAAGCTTGAAAGGTGTTTTACCCAAGGTATATGCCCAGGAAAAATTGGATAAGGCCAGCTTAGGTGGATTGATTGATCTTATAAGTACTGCCACGTTAGGTACTAAGGAAGCTCAGAGCAAAGACTTATTGGGCAGGGTATTTGAATATTTTTTAGGTGAATTTGCATTGGCAGAAGGTAAAAAGGGAGGCCAGTTTTATACCCCGCAAAGTGTAGTAAAGCTATTGGTTGAAATGCTTGAGCCATACGAAGGCCGTGTGTTTGACCCTTGCTGTGGCAGTGGAGGTATGTTTGTGCAAAGTGAGAAGTTTATAAAGAACCACCAGGATCATTATAAAAAGAACAAGGGCAAAAAACTTTCACTTAACCCTGCCGACTATATATCTATTTACGGACAAGAGAGTAACCAGACCACCTGGCGATTGGCAAAGATGAACCTTGCCATACGTGGCATTGATAGCAGTAATGTGAAATGGAACAATGAGGGTAGTTTTTTGAACGATTTGCATAAAGACCTGAAAGCCGATTACATTATTGCCAACCCGCCTTTTAATGATAGCGACTGGAGCGGTGATCTATTAAAGAAAGACGCACGTTGGGCTTACGGTGTGCCGCCTGCCGGTAATGCCAACTATGCCTGGATTCAACACTTCCTTTATCATTTAGGGCAAAACGGCACTGCCGGGTTTGTATTAAGTAAAGGCTCACTTACCACCAAAAGCAGTGGCGAATATGAAATACGCAAAGTCATTATTGAGGCTGATCTATTGGCCTGTGTAGTAAACCTCCCAACCAAGTTATTTTTAAATACACAAATACCTGCATGCCTTTGGTTTTTAAAGAAGAATAAAACACAACGCAAGGGCGAAGTATTGTTTATAGATGCCCGAAACATGGGGTATTTGGTAAGCCGTAAAAACCGCGATTTAACCCATGAAGATATAGCTACCATTGCCGGCACTTACCATAACTGGAGAACAGGTGAAGGAGAATACAAGGATGTGCAAGGCTTTTGCAAAAGCACCACTATAAAAGAGATTGAGGCCCTTAGCTTTGTTGTTACACCAGGCAGGTTTGTTGGTTTAGCTGATGATGAAGACGATTTTAATTTTACTGAGTGCTTTAACAAACTAAAAACAGAACTGGAAAAACAGATTGCTGAAGAGGATGCCTTAAATAAACGTATTGTTAAAAACCTTACCCAAATTATAACTGAGGTTACAGCATGAGCGAGTGGAAGAAATATAAATTGGGCGATGTAATAACTTTTCAGAGGGGACATGATTTGACGAGAATTGCAATGAGAGAAGGTAGATATCCTGTTGCAGGTTCAAATGGGATCATCGGCTTTCATAATGCTTTTACTGTTAAAGCTCCTGGTGTAACGATTGGGAGGAGTGGAAATATTGGAACACCACATTATTACAAGTCCGATTACTGGGCTCATAATACCGTTTTGTTTGTAAAGGATTTTAAACTCACAGAGCCCTTGTTTATTTACTATTACCTGAAAACAATCGATTTCACACAGTTTAATGCAGGTAGTTCGGTGCCAACTCTAAATCGGAATCACATACACGAACTCGAAATAAAGTTACCCGTTTCCACTGAACAAACCGCCATTGCCGAAGTGCTGAGCAGCTTAGATGATAAAATAGACCTGTTGCACCGCCAAAATAAAACTCTTGAGCAATTAGCTGAAACCCTTTTTAGGCAATGGTTTGTGGAAGATGCAGAGGAAAGATGGAAAGATGGAAGAGTGCTTGATCTATTTAAGTTACAAAGGGGATTTGATTTGCCTTCTCAAGGCCGTATTGAAGGGAAATACCCTATTGTAACGTCGAGCGGAGTTAATGGGACCCATAATGAGTATAGAATTAAAGGTCCAGGAGTTACAACAGGGCGGAGTGGATTATTGGGGAATGTGTTTTACATTGATGAAGATTTTTGGCCATTAAATACTTCCCTCTTTATTAATGAGTATAAAATTGCCAAGCCATTATTTGCGTATTTCTTACTTAAGACTTTGGATGTAGCGTCATTGAATGGAGGTTCCGCCGTTCCAACATTAAATAGAAATGATGTTCATCAATTAAATATAAAAATACCTCCAAAAGAACTTGTTGATACTTTTGAGGCAAGTGCAGATACCTATTTTCAGAAAATAAAATCAAACACAAACCAAATCCAAACTCTCATCAAGCTAAGGGATACCTTATTGCCTAAGCTAATGAGTGGTGAAGTGTGGGTGGAAATGAAAAAATAAAAACCACAATACTATGACAACAAACGACGGAAACAAAAAAAGAGGACCAGTTATTTGGGCAGTGCAAAAAGGAGACACTGACCATAAAAAGTGGGAGGGTGATACCTTAATTTACGCTTGGGAAAAAGTTGAGCTCACAGATCTTTCGAATGAAGCGGCAATTAAAGACGAGATTACCAGGCAATATAAAAATGCTGACATAATGTGGAAGGTCATATTGCGTGATGTAGACGCAATTATTAAATATAGCAAGTTGGCTTTAGGGGATGAAATTATTTGTTTTGAGAGCAACCATATTATAGTAAAATATGGGAAGGTAGTATCTATCGAAAACACCAAACAGGACTTCGGTTTTTATATTAAAATAAGTATTGAATGGTCGAAAGAACCTGCATTCGGTTTTGAGCATTTTGACACAAATGGTGACATACAATACGCTAACAAACGTCATTTAAATATATCAATGCCTGATATTAAAGCCCCTGAAAAAAAGGAGCCGGATAACAAATCAAACCCAACAAAATTTAAAAGCCCAAATATACAAAGGCCAAACAGGTCTTCCACCAAATCAGGGGCACAGGAAAAGCTGGTTACCGACGATTTGTCAGGGGGAGAAACAGGTTCGGGTAATGTAAATCATAACCCTATGCCAGTAGATTTGCCAGATAACACGGTTAGCAGTAATGATAAAAATAAAGCAAAGTTATTCGGTAATTTGTTCCCAAAAGGAACTATGCCCATTCTGCCGAGTACTGGTGGTGTTAAAGCAGGATCACCCATAGCTGATAATGGCGGTGTTATGACTGTTTTTTATGGAACTAACAGAAATGCAAGTGGCTTAAAAACAGCAAATGATTATTATGGCGATGAGGTATTGCCCGATGCTGAATTGAAAATGGGTACTTGTACTGTAAGTATTCCAAAGGGCCATGTCCCAGGAGTTTTGGAAAGGCCCAAAAGTTATTGGTTGTATAAGTTTCCTGAAAACCCTAAAGAGCATTTTGTGCTTGAAGGGATTGATGAAATGAAGGAGGCTGAATTTTTAGAACGAATGAAAGAAGGCATTGACCTTTTTCCTGAAAAAGCAGCCCTTATATTTATTCATGGTTACAATAATTCATTTGCCGAAGCAGCATGGAGAACGGCCCAAATTGCACGTGATACTTCTTTTAAAGGCATATCGGGTTTTTTTAGCTGGCCCTCGGCAGGAAAGGTGGTTGATTACCTGAGAGACGGGGATAATGCCGAAGCGAGTGTGCCATATTTTGAACAATTTTTAAAGTCAATTATAGAAAATACGGGTGTAGAAACCTTACACCTTATAGCACACAGTATGGGTAATCGTATTATGGCATATACATTAAAGAACTTATCCATTACTACATTCGCTGAAAAATTGAAGGTGATCCACCAGGTTATTCTGGGTGCGCCAGATATTGACCAGAATGTTTTCAGGAATACTTTACTGCCTCAATTAAAAGAAATAGGCAAACGAAGGACCATTTATTCTTCAGATAAGGACAAAGCTCTTCACATATCAGAAGAGATAAGAAGGGGCTTGCCACGATTAGGAGAGGCAGGCAAGTATTTATTTATAGCTGATAAAATAGATACAATTGATGCGTCAAACGTAAAAGATGATGGTAATCATCATAGCTATATTTTTAAAACGCATCAATGTATAACCGATATTTTCTTGCTCTTAAGACTTGGTGTAGAACCCCAAAACCGGAACCTAATGGCCCAAGAAAAGAATAAAAGTACTTATTGGCTGTTTCCAGAGTATAAGCAATACACTTAAAGAATTAATGAAACATTCAATCCAATAAATAGGTTTAAGTAAAATAATGTAGATTTTTTTCTACTATTTATAAATAAAACTATGGACGAAATACACTTACAACTGATTAAACGTTTGATAAATAGATATGATGCTATTATTGCTGAACTTGAAGTAATTAATGAAACAAACAGAGCATTTGTACCGGTGGCAAATCAAAACCCTAATGATCCGGTTATTATTGCATGGGCGGCTTTTGCAAGGGAGAATTTAGCTAAACTACAAGCTGCAAGGGTTGATTTGGAGTCTTTAATGAAGAAGTGCTTATAGAAATTAAATAAAAAAATACTATGCCTAAAGCAATATTAATTAATAATAGAGGTCTGGAAAGGGATTATCAGATTCCTTCTGGAAGAATAATTACCTTAATACTCGAAGATGATTTTAGTCAAATTACATTTTGGGAAAATGGGATGCAATTAGGAAACGATAGAGACTTTTTGTTTGATGATAGCGAATCTGATAATGATTCGTATTTACTTGCAAGAATGTATGTTCCTTCAGAATTAATCCGGTCTGGCCTTGGATGGTCAGCGGTAGAGTTTTTCAAGGATTATACAGATGCTTCCATTTACTGCAAACCACATGATGGCAATGTTCTTTCAGACGGAAGCCATTTGACAGAAGATGCCCCAGCGTTTGTAGATAGAATGATTGAGGAAGGATTGATCGAAGACCCAAGCCAAGAGGATTTTGACAATAATGAAGAATAATTAAATACTAATTTATGAATATATGCATTTGTATTATTAAAGAAAGCCTACCTTATATAGAAACCTTTGTGAAAGTGGCAGCAGTTACAATTGGTGGTCTCTGGGTTTTATATTTGCGTAATTCACAAAGGGAGGCCTACCCACATATTGAATTTACAGCAGATGTTGTTTTTCACAAGAAGATTGATGGTTATTGGATAACAGAATTATTAGCTTATGTAGAAAATAAAGGGAAAGTGCGGCATAAGATTTACCGATTTGAATTAAAGTTAGAATCAATCTTGCAAGGAGAAAAAGTAGAAGTATCAAAAGATCCAAGTGATAGGAAGCAAGTTAAGTTTGGGAGTGAGCCCTTAATTGAAAGTACATATATGCCATATATTACTAACCCAAGTCCATCGGATAGAAACTATTTTTTTTATTGAACCTGGAGTAAAAGCTAAATATTCTTTTATCACACGAGTACCAGCAAATACAGAAGTTGTATTATTTCATACATGGTTTTTTTATGATGGAACAAAAGAGATTCATATTGCTGAAAGAACGGCAGTAGTGCCAAAAGAGATATAAAAACTGAAATTTGAATTAAAAAAATGGATTTAAGTGAAATTGCGCACCAGTTGAATATATTAGCTTCCTCCACTGAACCGCTCAAAAACTTGCAGTCGCTTAGAGCTCAGTTGAAAGGTTTAGAAAGGCCACGAACCTATAATTTATTCAGTGCGGCAACAATATTTGAGGAATATGCCTTTCATGATGGGGGACGGAGCGAAATACAATTTAATATAGGTATTGAATATCTTGAAGATGAAGAGATTTTTCGATATGGGTTAGGTTTTTCCATAGAAGGGAATATAACTCAGCCTGATCCAATTAAGGCAATGAAACCGAGAATAGCTGCATTTAATGAATACTATTTAGCAAACCCTACGTTTATGGATGGGTTGTCAATGTGGCATTTCAGAGAATCTGGCCAACCAGGCAGAAGTGAAGATTTTGAGTTTTTAACTATACCGGATGAATGGGTAATATATGGTAATTTCATTTTTATTGGCCGGTATTTCCATAAGTCTGTTGATGAAATAGAGGAAAATGACCTTGTCCAGATTATTGCTTTGTTCAATAGGCTAATGCCAGTTTATGTGTATGTTGAAACGAATTATCATAGATATGTTGTAGAGACAAATGAAGATAGAATTTCACGCATCTGCTGGAACGATAATGGGTGGGTTAAGCCTTCAGGTAGGTATGGCAAAAGTGAGGATATTAAAACCCACGAGGGTGAATTTGGTTATGGACATGAGGAATGGCTTGGAGATATCTCAAAGGAAATTGAAGGGTATCATTATGGGTTTTTAGAGTCAATAAGAAAAGATCAAGAATCATTTTCTGGGAAGAAATACAATATTGAGTTGTTTTCTATTAATGCTATCAATCATAATAGGTACCTTATTGGGAAAATAAATAATGTAGAAGTTATAGATAATGAAGTCAGTGAGAAAATAAAACAGGAATATCGTAAAACAGGGTGGTTGGAAGAAATGAGCAAGCAGATAATTGCCGCAGGGGCAAATAATAAAGGGTTTTCAGATTGGAAAGGAATAGATCTGTTTAATATTCGTTTTAAGCCAACTGATTTGCATTTCTTTTCTGATTATATATTGGTTAATGAAGATGACCCGATTAAGAATATAAAGCGATATTCACTGGCACATAAAACTGGTAGTATAGTAACTTCTATACCAATCAATACTCCATTTGATTTTAAACCAAATGAACCTGATGAAGTTACACCGGGAGGAGTAGGGATTTCTAGATATGAAAGAGATGCCAAGCCTATTGAAATTATTTATTTGCATAAAAAGATTAGGGATGCATTGCATAAATACTTAATAGGAGTATATGGTAATACTGTAAGTAAAGAAAACCCAACGGGTAATGGCACCTTAATAGATATTGTAAGAAAAGAAGAACGTAAGTATATATTTTACGAGATTAAAACATATTACACAATTAAAGCATGTATTAGAGAGGCAATTGGCCAAATTCTGGAATATGCCTTTTGGCCAGACGTGGAAAATGCTCAGGAATTAATCATAGTCTCTCAAAATAGCATAGATGAAGAAAGCCGTAAATATCTTAGCAATCTCAGAGAAAGATTTAAATTACCAATTTACTATCAACAATTTGATTTGACGAATGAGGTGTTATTGGAAAAATATTAATTTAATCTAGCATAGAATTAAACAGATCACCGAAAATATAATAGAGAAATCAGCACCCGAAAATTTAGTTTTATGAATCGGACAGATAAAATTATAGGTTGGCTAAAAAACAATAAGATATTAAGCATCATTATTGTTATAGGGATCTTGATTGCAGCTTTTGCTGCTACTTTAAAAAACCTGAAAGACATTCGTGATATTCTCGGTTTTGGCAAATCATATACGGCGAAAAAAAATCGGCTAATTGCACCTAAAGATACATCCTATGCTGTCCTCTCGTCAGATGAAGCTGAACAAACTGTTTATACACTACTCCGCCAAAAGCCAGCATATTATGGTTACAAAAATATTTTCGGACAGAATTACCTCGTTACTTATACTGACTATAATCATAGGTTTACTTTGTTTAAGGAGCTTAAGGGCATTTGGGAGAATGTTCAAACAATTGATACTATTAAACTTGATATGCTAGCCAGGTCTTATAAAGAATGGGAGTTCACTGCATTAGATTCAGTTCCAATTTTATTCTATACTGACTATTCCTATGGCAGTACTTTTGGTTCAGTATGTTATAATTTAATTGCTTTCAATAGTGATTATTCATATAGGTATTACTCCATATTTATAGGCGGGGCATATGGAGGAGATGGTATGATTGATAACTCAAAAGCAGATATTATACGGAATGATTTGGCCAAGCAAAAAAATAAATTTACAAAATTCATAGAAGACAAAATGGTTAAGCTGAAGGCAGTTTCTGTAATAGGCAAAGCCGATATAGATTATGATAGACCTGAAAATGCAATAGAATGGTGGGATAAGGAAAATGGAGCTTTGGTTAGTAGTCTTCAAGACTTTAAGGATACTACCGCACCAAGGGTCGCTTCAGAAAATTTAGTGCTTAAATTCAAATATTATAAAGAGGATTTGAGAAAATATTTTCTAGATGGCGCTTCGATAGATACTGAAGAAAACCAACATTATATCTTATATCGTATCTTTAAATTCGGATGTCTTCTTTACGATAAAACAACGGGTGGTTATTTTATTGCATTTATGCATGAGAATATGAATGTAACGACTAAGCTTAAAGATGATAAATTAAAAGTAGAAGATGCCTTTCGGATAGGTGAATCATTCACTATAGATTTACATACAGGAAAAATTACTTTTTTACCTCCAGAAAAATATTAATTAAATTAAAAGCAGAATTAAACCCATTACCGAAAATATAATTGAGGAATCAGCCATAGAGCTATTGCAAGCTCAGGGATGGGAATATGCCAATGGAAAGGAAATTTCACCTGAAGGTTTACTTTGCGAAAGAGAAAGCTATGGGCAGGTTATCTTAACCAATAGGCTAAGAAACGCGATTGCTAAAATAAACCCGCACATACCTGCCGATGCCCAGGAGGCAGCACTGCAAAAGGTATTACGTATTTATTCTCCTGTTTTACTACATAACAACGAGGAGTTTCAGCGTATGCTCGTAGAGAAGGTGAATATACCTTATCAGGAGAATGGCTATGAGCGCAGCCATGAAGTTGCCTTGATTGATTTTGAGAATCCAAGCAACAACCAGTTTTTGGTAGTTAACCAGTATACTATAATAGAGAATAACCAGAATAAGCGTCCCGATGTTTTGCTATTTGTAAATGGTATACCATTAGTGGTTATTGAATTGAAGAATGCAGCATCTGATGAGGCCGATATAATAAGCGCCTATAAGCAAATACAAACTTATAAGGCGGCAATCCCTTCACTATTTACCTACAATGCCATTTGTATTATTTCCGATGGCTTGGAATGTAAAGCAGGTAGTGTATCAGCCGATCTGAGCAGATACATGACCTGGAAGAGTGCTGATGGCATAAAGGATGCCTCGCGCTTTAAACCGCAACTGGATACATTGCTGAAAGGTATGTTGCAACCGGCTACCCTGTTAGATCTGGTCCGCAACTTTATTGTATTTGAAAAGAATAAGAAAGAGGATATAAAGACTGGTTTAATTCAAATAGTTACTGAGAAGAAGCTGGCAGCGTATCATCAATATTATGCAGTAAATAAGGCAGTGCAATCTTCCGTAATTGCATCGGGAGTGCATGGCGATAAGCGAGGTGGAGTAGTTTGGCACACACAAGGGTCGGGCAAAAGTTTAAGCATGGTGTTTTACGCCGGTAAGCTTATCACCTCACCTGAAATGCAAAACCCTACAATTGTAGTTATTACAGACCGTAATGATCTGGACCAGCAGTTGTTTGACACTTTTGCAGCTTCAAAACAGCTACTCAGGCAAGAGCCGGTGCAGGCTGAAAGCAGAGATCATTTGAAACAATTATTAAAAGTTGCCAGTGGAGGTATTGTTTTTACAACTATTCAGAAGTTTTTACCTGAAGACAATAAATCGGTTTACGATCAATTATCTGAACGTAAGAACATTGTTGTAATTGCTGATGAGGCCCACAGAACTCAGTATGGTTTTGAAGCAAAAACGGTAGATGTAAGAGATAAGGAAACAAAGGATGTAATTGGAAAGCGTATTGCATATGGCTTTGCTAAATATATGCGCGATGCTTTGCCTAATGCTACATATATAGGCTTTACGGGTACACCTATAGAAGGTACTGATGTAAATACTCCGCAGGTATTCGGTAATTACATTGACCGTTATGACATTAAAGATGCAGTTACCGATGGGGCGACTGTAAGGATATTTTATGAAAGCCGTTTGGCTAAAGTGAATTTAGATGAGGAGGGTAGAAGGTTAATAGAGGAATTCGATCAGGAACTAGAGCAAGATGAAGAAATAACCCAGAAGCAGAAAGCAAAAGCCAAATGGACAAAGCTTGAGGCTATTGTGGGTAACCAGGATAGGATAAAGAACCTTGCCAAAGATATAGTTACACATTTTGAAAAACGGCAAACTGTATTTGAAGGCAAGGCAATGATTGTAGCCATGAGCCGGAGAATTGCCGCTGAGATATATAAAGAAATAATTGCTCTACGTCCGCAATGGCATAATAAGGATTTAAGTAAAGGGGTTATTAAAGTAGTAATGACAACCAATAGCGCTGATGGCCCTGAAATATCACAACACCATACTACCAAACAGCAACGTAGGGACTTATCGGACCGCATGAAGGACCCGGATAATGAATTGAAGCTTGTAATCGTACGTGATATGTGGTTGACTGGTTTTGATGCTCCATGTTTGAACACAATGTATATAGACAAGCCTATGCGCGGTCATAACTTAATGCAGGCTATTGCAAGAGTAAACCGTGTGTTTAAAGATAAAACAGGCGGCTTGGTAGTAGATTATCTTGGTATTGCCACCGATTTGAAGAAGGCACTATCATTTTATGGTGAGGCTGGTGGTAAGGGTAATCCGGCTGAGAGTATTGATAAAGCTGTTGATGTTTTCAAGGAAAAACTGGAAGTTGTAACTCAAATGTTCAACGAAGAAAGTAATACCCAGAGTGACATATTAATGGAAGAACCAGAAGCTTATTATGAAAACAGCCTTAAATTCAACTATAAGAGATTCTTTACTGTTGATGCCAGAGAGAAGCTATCCATTATCCTGCAAGCAGAAGAGCATATATTGGGCTTAAAGGAAGGCAAGGAGCGTTTTATTCGTGAAGTAGGCCTATTAAGCCAGGCGTTATCGCTTTGTGTAACTAGAGACGAGATACAGCCCCATTTGCCTGATATTGCATTCTTCCAAGCTGTGAAGGCAAGGCTTGTAAAATTTGATGCACCTGGTGTAGGTGGAGGAAAATCAGATGTTGAAATAGAAACAGCCATAAAGCAAATAGTGGATGAAGCATTAAGCAGTGACAAGGTAATAGACATTTTTGATGCTGCTGGCATGGATAAGCCCGAAATATCAGGCCTTGAGATTTTATCGGATGAGTTCCTATTAGAAGTAGAAGGAATGGCGCATAAGAACCTGGCTATTGAGTTATTGAAAAAGATACTTAACAATGAACTCAAAGCGAGGGCAAAGACTAATCTGGTAAAAAGCCGAAAGCTTTTAGAGATGCTTGAAACAGCAATAAAGAAGTACCAGAATAACTTACTATCGACAGCAGAAATAATTCAAGAACTTATCAATATTGCAAAGCAAATTAAGGAAGCCGATAAGGAAGGTGAGAAACTTGGTTTAACTATTGCAGAGGTAGCATTTTACAATGCCTTAGAAGTAAATGACAGTGCGGTCCAGGTATTGGGCGATTCTATATTAAAAGAGATTGCAAGGGAAATTGCTGATAAGGTAAGAGCAAATGCCACAATTGATTGGACGATCCGTGAAAGCACCAGGGCGAAGCTTATGGTCCTTGTTAAGCGTACTCTTACTAAATACGGTTACCCACCAGATAAACAACAAAAGGCTATTGATACTGTATTAAAGCAAGCTGAATTGCTGGCTGATAATGTGGTTAATGACTAGACACGAGCTTGGAATAATTGGTATAATAGTAGAATTATATTCGAAATAACTCCCCTTTTTGTGCAAATCCTGTGCAAATGGATAAAATAGAGTAGGGAGGGAGTTGTTTGCTTTCCAAGTAAATAGGCGCTCACAGGGCTTGTATGGCTTAATTTACCTACTGATTATAAATCAGAAGCCTACCTGACCAGGGTTACATTCCCCTTTTTAGTAAGGCTGCTGCCATCATACATAGTGGCGCTGAGCGAATAAACATAGCTACCAGTATTCATTACCTCACCTTTATACATGCCATTCCAGGGGATACTTTTATCGGTTGTTTCAAATACTTTGTTTCCCCAGCGGTCAAATACAATAAAATCAACATCTTTTATACAATCGCCTCGCACATACAGGTAATCATTTTGGCCATCACCATTAGGCGAGAAGGCATCGGGAACAAAAACTGTTCCGCAGCTAACTTCTATGGTAATAGTTGTTGATGCAGAACAGCCACTATCACTGCTTACCGTTAAAGTATAAGTTGTTGTAACAGCCGGTGAAGCCGATGGGTTAGAGCAATTGTCGCAGCTTAACCCAGATACAGGTAGCCAGTTATAGTTTGTTCCACCCGAAGAAGTTAATTGCACATTCTGTCCAAACAAAATGTTTGTATCGCAGCAAGCGTATATTAAAGGAAGTGAGTTAACTGTAATATTAGCAGAAGTAGAATCTTTGCATCCCTTTGAAATGACTGAAACTCTATATGTAGAATCTGAGTTGGGAGAAACAGTAATACTTGTTGTAGTTGCTCCATTACTCCAAATATAACTTGTTCCCCCTGAAGCAATAAGTGTAGTATTGTTGCCATAACATAATGATGTTTTGCCAGATATCGATGCAACTGGAATTGGATTAACAATAATTGTTATGTCCGTATCAGCATTGCAAATCCCATTACCAATTTCAAGCGAATATGTTGTCGTGTTTGTGGGATTGACCATTATATTACTTGTTGTAGCACCAGTATTCCAAAGATAAGAATTTGCGCCTGGTGCGATTATCTCTGAACTATCCCCATTACAAATCGGATTAAGAGTACTGCTGATATTTACTGTTGGCAAAGGATTAACCTTTACATGGATATTTGAGTCCACAATGCAAGAACCCCGATTAATTACTACCTGGTAATTTGTTGTGTTTGTAGGGTTAACCTTAATTGTAGAACTATTAGAGCCATTGCTCCAATCATAACTTGCGCTGCCCGATGCCGTTAGCGTTAAAAAATTACTATTACACATGGCTATGTTAATCGAATCGTTAGTGGTGCAACAAGCTTGCCAACGAGCAATTAGTGGAAGGTTGTCAGTGTAGTTGTTGCATATTACTGTATCTGGACCTAAAGCTACTGTATCTCCGACTAAAAAACTTGTTGCATCAATATAGTTACCCGTAGGATCACATGCTATATCAGAAGTCGCGTATTCTAGAATAGGAGCGTTAAACGTCATCCAATTGAAAGCTGAGCCGCAAATTGCATTCCCTGCGGTATCTAACTTAATTATATATATAGCAGTCCCATTAGCCGCATGTAGTTTATCTAAAACAAACCCGCCTATTTTAATGGAGTCGGCATGTTGCCCGCTACCCTGTAAATATATATTGTTATATGAGTCAGCTATAACTCGATTTCCGAATGCAATTAAGCCAGGTACAGATTGATCCTTCACCCAATCAAGGTCTCCATTTGCATTATATTTAGCTATAAATAAATTCCCATAATCACTGGTGTAAAAACTATTAGGTCCAAAGCTAATAGTGTCCTCAAAAAAACCTGTGATGTATGGGTTGCCTGCATTGTCAGTTGTAACTGAAGTTCCCTTACTACTCGCAAAAAGATGATTAATACTTTTATTTTGAGATTGCCTGGCCCATTGAACATTTCCATTGGTATCGTACTTTGTTAAATACACATTTGTACTATAGCCATTCTGGTAGTTATGACCATTTAACATATATGGGCCAAAAATTATTGTATCCCCATATTCACCGGAAATGTAAACACTTTTTTCAGCAGCATCTACAGCTACTCCGTTTCCGGTACCAGTATGATTGCTTATCGTTGAAAGAGATTGTTTAGCCCATAGAACATTACCACCCGCATCATATTTTACCAGGAATACATCATTGCCGTTGTAAGGCCCTCCCGATTCGATTAATACATGTGCCGCAAATGATACAGTATCTGAAAAATTTCCTGTAATGTAGCTGGCACCTGATTCAGATACAGCAATTGAGTTACCACCTGAACCGGAGGTAGTATGTTGAATAACAGACTGATGTGCCCATATAGCGTTTCCATTTGAATCGAATTTTGCAATGAAAGTACATTCACCTTCAGCTAAAGTTCTTAATTGATAAGCTCCAATATCAATAGTATCATTAAATCCACCTGTCACATAAACGTTTCCGGCCGTATCAACACATATACCACCTGCCCCGCTGCCTGTGTTTTTATATGTACCCATTTTTTTTGCCCATTGAATAACACCTGAAGAATTGTATTTTGCTAAAAAGAAATTCTCATATTTTGCAGTTGTATCAATTAAAGTAACTCCCCCTAATAGCAGTGTGTCTCCAAATTCTGAGGCTAGGTAAGCATTTCCATGTTTATCTACTGCCACAATACTATATGAATTTTGAGCATGTGTAGATTTACCCTGTTTGGCCCAAAGCCATTTTTGGGCAGTGGCATTGGTAAAAAAAACAAAAACAATTATTGTGAGAATAATTAACTTTGGCGGAGTATGGAATTTGGCTGGCCAATTCATTCAAACAAAGATAACCATTGCGGATTTAATGTATTATATTTACTATTAATTATAGAGTTTTTATTTTAAAACCTTAATATGCTTCAAGACACAAATTTTCAGGCTAAGCCAATGAAGATTAAACGGATTTGGGTTGTTTTGGCAGCCATTGTAATTGCAATCATATTTTATTTTGGTGATCAGTTTGATAGAAAAAGGATCAATTCACTGTATGTTCACAAGAAATTAACAACTGGTAGGGTTATAGACTATACACGTTCAGCCTATTATTATGTATATAATATAAATAATAAAACATACGAAAGAAGTTTTTATTGTTATTCTGGTTACTTACCAATAAATCTTTTAGGTCAACAATTGCCTGTTGTATATGATTCACTTAATCCAAGCTTCAGTGAGTTGATATTTTTGAGGAGTGATTTTAAAAAATACAATTTCCCTTTCCCTGACAGCTTAGCGAAATATCAACCATAGGCTATTTTATTTTTTTTTCTTTTCAATTCTGTCTGATACTTTCATTATAACTCACCTTGCACTTCCACCGCCAAACTGTCCATCGCCCCAGGGGTTTATATTAATTTCAGGGCCAAAAAGTGGTACAACAGTAGCCGGGGTACCTACCATATCGGAGAGCGTTAAACCTCCATCATCAGGAACATCTGAATTTGTTGGTATACTAAGTTCAGTTTCAGGTGTTTCAACCGTCCAACTCATATTCATACCACCTTGGTCATCCGTTATAGATCCGGTTTCCTGCGAAGTTGCGCTTGCAGTTGTTGTTTCACTTGTGTTATTATCACCTGTCGATGAACTGGAGTTAGTATTAAGAGAATTTGACGAAACACTAAAAGAGTTAATCATACCAACCCCAAACCCCGTTACGCTCTCTTCAACTGTTTTACTTGCCCAACTACTAAATGTAGGATAACTCATTTTTTCACCTCTTGTGTAATTATTAAGATTGGCTATACTCGGGTTCATACTACTAGATAAAGCTGAACCTGTTACACTAGCAAGCACTTGCGATTTTATGCTTGTGCCATTTATATATAATAAACTACTTGTCATTTTTCCACCTATATAATTTACAATAGAATTTTCAAGAGCAGGAACAAGAAATGGTTTATCAAAAGTTTTGAGTAGGTCGCCATCATTGTTATTTAGATTATGAATTAACTGATTACCAACTCCAAGTATCAAAGCCGTTGCTCCTGGCCCTCCATACAAAGTTGCTTCACCGGCTAAAGCTCCGTTTGCAAAATAACTTGCTGCGTTCCAGAATCCATTAACCTCACCCCAATTTGCATAAAGATTTCCTATACCCCCTATTAAACAAGCTCCAGCATCATCCCACCCAATATATTTACCAGTAGGATCTTTAAACTTTAATGGGTTATTAAAGCAATAGGAGTACCTGTTATAGTTTTGAGAGTATTCACTGCATTGCAATAAAGGGTCAGGGCTTAAAATACGTGCTATTAAAGGGTCGTACATACGCCCATTCATATTTATAAGCCCAAATTGTGGTAGTTGCTCATGCCCTGTAAAGCCCCTTATTAGCCAATCGGGTGCCGGGTTTGTTGCAATCCAATTGCTTGAACTTGTGTAGATCCAGCTAGCAGGTATTCGATAGTTACCCCATGCATCAAAACTTTGATAATAGGGTGCGCTATACACATTGGGAATAGCACTATAATTTTGTGCTGGAAATATACTTGTAATGGACCCCAGATGATCTCTGTTAACAAAATATAAATAATCGGCACCACCCTGTGTAACGTTCATTGCTATCAACCCTTCTCCATCAGCATGTATATAGCTAACTCCATAAGTAATACCTGAAATATCATTTGTTATAGATTCATATTCTCCGGCATAAACAATATCCTTTTGAGGTACGTTGTCAAATTGCACTTGCGATGTTTTTCTTTCATGATCGGGGCCGTAGGTATATGCCAGCTTATAGGCATCTCCATTCGCATCAGGCCCTTCCAGAATAGTTGATACCTTATCGAATGGAGTATAAGTAACGGTTTGAGGTACATTTGGTGCAATTGCAGAAGGATTTACAATGGCTGTTACTGCATGTGGCTGATTACTATATTGATACTCTCCGCCGCTTTCACAAACATCGCTCTTAAAAGTTATGTTCCCTCCTGTTGAGTAATTCATACTTAAAGGGCTTCCTGTGCCGGTAGGGCTGAAACTTACTGATAATAACCTATCTAAATTGTCGTAAGAAAATGATTCCGCAATCGGGTTAGGATTACTAATGTTGTTAGTTCTTTCATCTAAATTACCGTTACCATCGTTAAAGTTATAAGTTATATCTTCTGCAGTGATAGGATTATTATTATTAGTTTCAGTGATGGAATTCTCATGCAATAAGCCCATTGCATCATAAGATCGTGTAATTACTGCCTGATTAACTGAAGTAGGATTACTAGTATTACCTTGAAGTGCATCCTGCACCATATTACGATCGGTCATGTTGTTACATTGCCATATTGGGTTTGCCTGGGTTGAATTACTTGTTATAGAAGTAAGGTACCCCCAATTGTCATAATTCTTATTAATCGTGAAATTGGTAGAACTTGGGTAGGTCATTTGTGTTACCTGATTCAATGTATTATATTGGAATGTGGAAGTATAATTTATTCCGTTAATATTTTCTGTTCTGGACTGTAAGCGGCTCTGATTATCAAAATTATAATTACAGGTTACTGTATTACTATTAATAGTACTCGTTGCTGTTCCCAACTTTCCCTTTCCATTCAGCTGATTATCGTAAACATATGAAAGTGATTCTCCGCTAACTCCTTCGGTCACAGTTCCTAATCTGCCTAACTTATCATAATAGTAATAATATTGGCTGGTAACTGCATTTTGGTTGGCACTTTGCTGATAAAGTAATTCCCCAAGTTCGTCATAATAATAAGTTTTTAATCCGGCATCCTGATTGTTTATACTGGCACATCTTCCATAAGGATCGTATGTCTTGGTAGTAGTGCCGTTTCCTGTTACAGATATTGGTTTATCGCAACTTGCGTATGTATAGAACAAGTCAGCCCCATCTTCAATAACAGAAGTTACTAAACCTGAAGCATCATAGTTTTTAGTAACTGTTTTGGTTGAATTTGGAGATGTAAAGACAGAAGTATAGGAGTTGACCCCATAAGGTAGCGTATATGTAATAATATATGATGCCCCGGAGCTAATTGGAGGTCCAGTTATTGTATACGGTCTTTCGTAAGCATCGTAACTATACGTGGCTACAATTGGTGATTCAGAACCAGGGAAATAGGGGTTACTCTTTGTCGCTATCTGTCCATCTGCTAAATAAGTATTATCAACGTTAATATTATTTCCTCCAAAACCACTCGTTTGGGTTCTCAGGTTTTCCCCTAATTTATCTGAGTAAACTACATTGGTTGGGGCCCCAGATTCTGTAGTTGAAATATAAAAAAGGCTGTTAGAAAGGCCCGAGTTATCCCATGAACGGGACACAGAAATAGCTTGTCCGGTTGGTGTAATTGTTTTTGTAAGCCTACCTAAGCCATCGTATGTATAACTCGTAATCAGTCCATTAATATCTGTAGTGTTTGTAATATTACCGTATATATTATCGTAAGTACAATATTCTGTTTGATTAAGAGGATTTGTTTTACTAATAACAAAACGACCCAATGCATCATACCCAAGTGTACTTGTACGTGATGTTAGGCCACCACCAGAAATTGTTGTTGAAATTAAATTGCCCAGATTAGTAGTGTTATCATCATAGGTATAACTTTTAAATAATGGTAAGCTTGGTTCATCATTTTCAATTAGTTGCCCACTACTATTATAGCCATAAGTAAAATTTCTGGTATAATCTGATACACCACCAACGGTACGGTGTATATTAATAGTTCTTGAAAGTAAATTGGCCGGTATCCATTCATTAGCAGATGCTCCAAAAGTATTTGTTATGGTAGTTGTTTGTATCGAATTGCTTACAGATTCAGATAAATCATTGCCATATTGATCCTGCGAAATAGTTGTTGTGTTTTGTATACCTTGCAGCGCATTATTATCAGTAATGCCACTAGTGTAATTATAATGAATTAGACTTCCACTTGTAATTCCTGTAGGTGTATTTATTGTGGTATAGGAATATGTTTTATCGTCTACTAATGGATTTATTGCGGTTAAAAAACTTGTTTTTGTTTCATTCAAAAGCATGTCAAAATAATACCCATTAGGAGCGCCTGTTTCCGATAACGTATAATAATTTTCCGTTTGGTGCTGAGTTGTTACATCCAGTGAAGTCATTGAAGTATAGCCTAGAAAACCTTTACCCTGAAGGTGGAATTGTCCGCCCCCATAACTAAAGTCAGTTTCATTCTGAGAGCCAATACCGTTGTCTTGTTCAACGTGTTCTGTTACGTATAATGGCCACTGAATATTTTCTACAAATATAGGAGGGGTAATAGTTCCTTCAGTATATTTACTGGCTAAAGGATAGCTTGTAGCCATGTTTGGCAAAGCAGCGTAAAATATGTTTGTGGTTACATTAAGACCGTTTGAAATAGCAGTTACTTTATCAACGCCACCATCAGTTTGATTATTCAGATCAAAATTAATAAGCTTATTATAGTAGTTTCCTGGCGCCCACAAAATATTATATATTAGGTCGGCGTGCCCATCTCCATTAAAATCACCAACAAGTGTTCGATTCAGAGGCCCCATTGTTCCATCGGTATATGATACGTTATGATAAGTGAAACCTCCTCCAAGGGTACCATTACTTACTGCATTAACATTTCCTGTGCTGAAATATACACCTAAATCAAGTTTTGAATAATTTGGATATGGCTGTAAATTAATGGTTGTGGTTGAGCCGCCAGGGTCTATCACAAATTCTTCATCAACAATATCCGATTTACCATCGCCATTAAAATCAGCCACATAATATTCATGTGAGCTATATTGAAAATTGGGAGTAAATTGATAGCCATAAGCCGGACCATTATCAGGAAGTATATTCCCAGCTGAATAAAGATTGAACTCATTACTCCCGTTTGAGTAACCAATATACCAGTTATTACGACAAGTGGAACAACCATTAGTCCCATAATAGTAATTATGGTCGTAATTGCCAAAATTATTATATATTAAAATATCCGATTTACCATCACCATTAAAATCTCCTACATAGACACTTGAAGAACACGGGAAATTATTAATGGTTCCTCCATCTGCTCCCAAAGGATAAGTTGGTGAACTACCAAAATTTGCATTGTTAAAGTAATTGATTCGAGAAACATTAGTTCCGGTAATCGCGTTTAGACGCAAAATATATACACCATAAAAGCCAGGTATCATCAATTCACTTCTACCATCTCCATCAATATCAATTCCGTAAATATTATACATCATTTTTAAAGACTCCGGAACCTGAGTTTCATTTGCGTCCTGCCACGTCCCATCCATACTATACTCTTCTATCTGACTGGTTTGATTGTTGTATTTAAACAAAACAATTTGTTGGTATTGCTGATAATATACCACTAAATCCTGAAGGCCGTCTCCATCAAAATCTCCAACCGCCGTTACGAATGGGCTTCCCGTAACTGATAATGGCCCTTTTATATGAAATGGGGTAGTGTTGAAATCTCCATTGTTATTGATGTAAAAATCAAAATAATCAAATCCACCGCTTTGATTATAAAGTATCATATCTGACTTACCATCACCATTCATATCCATTAAAGGCATAGACGTTGTAAACCCATAGGTTGGATGAAACTGGTCATCAATATAGTCACTGTTCCAGTTATTATTATCTGCACCATTATAATAACCCCATGTGCCATACCAATTTGTAGAAATATCACCTGCAATTGCTGAATTAGAGTTTTTGTTGGGGTAAAAATCAATTGGAGCAGGTATTTCGTATGTACCACCATATTCATTTTCGCTTAAATAATTACTCCAGTTAACCTGCGAAGTTCCGTCATCTGGAGAAGGCATTATTTGTAACAGATCAGTTCTTCCATCACCATCAATATCTCCAGTCAAAAGTGAAAATGCATCTAATCCTTTATTATCGTGTCCTATAAAGCTTAGACCTGGAAAATGCAATATGCTGGAATTAGTTATTGGCTGTACAAGATTGTTATGCCAATTTATTTTTGTTGTGTTATAATTAGAATAATCATAACCATACTCAGCTATCTCTGAAAGATGAGAGTATAGTTCATCATTTGTATAGGTCAATGTATATTCATGCGTAAAAACTCCTCCCTGGGTATACATTTGTATGCTTGTTAATAGTAAAGTGAGGGGAATTGTTGAGCCTGCAATAAAGGATTCTTGTAAGTCAGCACGGGTGCTATATACAAATTGAATTTTATTATATGGTATTTGGCCGGTTACCGAGTTTCCTGTATATTCAATATAGTCTGGTCTAAACTCCCCAGTCCCGTCTTGTATATAATGAAAGTCAATATAATTGCCACGAGAATCACTTATTCTATTTAAACACCAATTAAGGATATTGCTTGATCCACTTGCTAAAATTTTTGAATCGGTTGTATTTCCAAATTCTAAAATATGTCCATCCTTAGTTTGAACAGTAAAATACGATGGCCCTCCATTTGCTTGTCCTACTGAAGTTATAAGCTGAAAGGATTCATTTTCAGTATGGTAAGTTGCTCCAGCTGTTCCATAGGAGGCGGAACCTGGTGTTAATAGCAAACGAGAACCGTTTAATGAGAATCTATCATTATTTGTCAAAGTAATAGGAGATATCTGCCCATCGTCATAAACATCCTGTGGGGCACGAGTTATTGTATATAATCCACCTACTGACCATCCGATACCCAGTAATCCATTTCCTCCATCGCTATTATAGTTTATTGATAATTGAGGTACCGCTCCCATTGTACCAGGTGGGACTGTTAAAGGTATGGTATAGGTAGCTTCACCGAGAGAGTTAACATCAAATGAGCCATTGGTTGTACCCACGGATTTGTTGTAATCTAATGCCGGTGGTATTTCTCCACCAGTTCCGGTAAATCCAGCTCCCCCTGAAGAATAGTTTACATCACAAATTGAACCAGGAGGATTTATATATGATTTCATTGAACTACCATAAGTTGCAGTGTAGTTATATCCTGGAAGTAGATTCACCACCTGGCAGGCATCATGTACCTGAGTACCAATCTCTGGCTGACTTTGGTTATCCACATTATATTGCCCATAGGAGAATTGTACACTCCCTATTGCTATGAACATGCTTAAATATTGAATGATCCTTTTAGTTGAAAACATCTCTATGTGGTTTTGTAAGTTCTATTGATGTATCGTATCATATTGTAAGGGTTAAAATCTAAAGTTTACTAATAAGGTAAGTAACCTTATTATTTCCATTAATGATTTTTACATAATACAGCCCCTCTGCTACGGAAGAAATATCTAAATGCGAATAATCTAAAGTAGTAGATGTAGAATAGACTATTCTACCAACCAAATCAACTAAATATATTTGTGAAACTGGTGAAGAGCTACTATCTTTAGTAATAGTAATAGTTACCGGGCCATTTGTTGGGTTTGGAAAAACATTCGCATTAATACTCGGATTTGATGCAGAATCTTTAGGCTTTACAGGTCTTTGATAAGGGTCACTACCACATCCTACAGTTCCAGTTGTTACGTTTGTTCTATTTCCATCAGCATCATAGGTGAATAATAATGCCGGACATGTAGATTGCGAATGTGCAGCTATCGAAATGAAAGTAAGTAGAGTTATATACCAATATTTTCTCATGTTGATATTTATTAAAAGGGTTAGCTTTAGTGAATATTCAACTATTATTATTTCTTCTTTTTAAGTTCTGCCAACTCAGTTTGTAGCTGCTTAATTTCATCAGCTTGTTGAGTTGTCTGTTGTTGCTGTTGAATCAAGTATAGAGTAAGTTCTTCTATTTTTTTCAAAAGTGTAGCATCCATTTGTACCATATCAATTCCGTCTTTATGAACATCGTCTGAGGAAGGAACTTCCGGTAAATGTTTATTCTTTTTAATGAATTCATTTACTTCATTCAAAGATTTAAGTTTATAGTCACTTGCAAAAACATAGTCAGACCAATTTATAAGATCGGTATGTAAGGCAACTTTTACATTTTCAGTAAGTATCCCTCCTGCAACATATAAACCGTAGTTAGTCGTAGTATTGATGTTTAAACTAGTTGGGGGAATTGACGCATTTCCAATAACAACTTTCCCTGTAATATATGTGCCATTATTCATAGTGACTAAGCCTGATATGTTAGTGTTTCCTGCGTTATCTATGGTAAATACATTATAGCTTGTATTTGGGTTTGTTATTGAAAATGTTCCGCTTAGATTAGTGTTACCGTTTAAGTCAATTGCAAACACATCATTGGTTGAGGTTGGATTGATTACAGAAAATTGATTTGTTGCCATGCTATTAGATATAGATAAGGCAGCATCGGGAGATTGTGTACCAACACCAACAAATTCACATGGAATTGTATATACCACGGCACCAAATGGTCCCGTTGGTGTTGTTATTTGCCATTTTGAGGGGATAGTTGTTCCTGAACATGGTCCTAAAAGCTTTATAGGAGGTTGAACAAGTTGCTGTAAAAGGCCGGAAGTCAATGGTTTTAAACTACCATGCTTATCAATACTCATTAAATGTACATTTGTATCTCCTATTGTATCCGTTGGGAGAGTCACTGTTCCGTTAAAGGTTACATTCCCAGCATTTAAAGCACCGGTTGTAGATAAATTATTATTTACGAAGCTTATACTACCTGAAGGGGCAGTAATATTCGCTCCCGAACCGATGATAAGGTTACCAGTAGCTACTTGTATGTCTCCAACAACATCTAATGCATGTGCCGGGCTGGTAGTACCAATACCGACATTCACAGCATAAGAACCTGTACCACCTAATACAACAGAGTTACTTGTACTTACTATGGCCTGGTATCCAATTGCAGTTGCATTAGTAAGATTTTCTGAGCCAACATCTGCACCGTAACCAATGGCTGTATTATTAGAGCCTTCAATATTACTAAACAAAGCATGACCGCCAAGAGCAGTATTATAAGCACCACTTGTGGTCTGATTACCCGCGTATGCACCCATTGCTGTATTGTAGTCATTATTCACTGATGATAATGCGCCATATCCCATTGCAGAATTTACCCTTCCTGTTGAATTAGCTTGTAAAGCAATATACCCGATCGCTACGTTACCGTCTGTATTGTTATATCTTAGTGCATTATAGCCAATAGAGACATTATAGCTACCGCTTGTATTACTGGTTAAAGCCCCATAGCCTGATGCGATATTACCGTAACCTGAAGCTATTGAACCTAATGCACTATAACCAATTGCTATGTTATTGCCGCCAGTTACTGATGGGTTACCCGCGTAATATCCTAAGAAAGTAGTGTTAAGTACAGGGTCTATTGTAGCCGATGGCTGATTATTTACGCGAAATACGAGTGGTATATTGTCAACGGTACCTATAAAATTACTACCATCTACTACAATGCTACCGTTAACTTCAAGGCTGGCCCGCAATGTTGAAGTTCCTATACCAATCCTACCTGACGGGTAGGCAATGTCCGAACCACTTTGCTGCCAATAGTTAACACTGTTGAGGCTACCCCATGTCATTGTACCTGTTCCATCGTTAACCAATATTGTGCTGCTACTACCTTGCGAAGTAGGCCATGTATAACTAACTCCATTTATTTTAATTAAGTTACCGCTGCTATTAACCTGAAACTGATTACTGCTACCAATATTTAAAGTAGATGGAAAAGTTGTACTACCAATACTTATTTTGTTGGCAATAACAGGCCCGGTTGTTGACAGAGTATCCGTTGAGAAACAAACCTTACCGGTAGAGGAACTGATAGTGCCTGCAGGATTATTTACTGTAATGCCTGTAGTTTGGGCATTTACAAACACGGCGCTAATAATTGAAAGCACCAAAAGTGTAATATGCTTTATTGATTTGTAGTTGAAGTGATTCATGGCTATTGGTTTATTTGTAAAAGATGTTCTCATTAATTTATATGATAAGTTGAGGTGTTAAGTGAGCCTGTGCTTACATTAAGGTTTTGTGAAATTTTTTGGTTGTTCCCAAGGTTTACTACTGTAGAAGAAGTACCATTAACAGTAAGATTGTAGAAGTTTGAAACTGCGCTACCACCAATGGTTTGTGTTCCACTACCATTCATTACTACTGTTCCGCTACTTGCAGTTAGTGAACTGTTATTCGTGAAATTACCCGCTACATTAAGATTGTAGCTGGCGCCAGCCAACGTAAATGTTCCTGAACTGATCAAGAAATTATGTGATACTGTTTCACTATTACCTAGGGTAATAGTTTCTGTTCCGCTTGAAGAGCCTGTGAGGTTATAGAATGCTGTTACAGCGCTACCTCCAATGGTTTGCCCTGCTGTTCCATTCAACGTTACAGTGCCTGTACCTGCCGTAAGCATACCATTATTAATAAAATTACCACTAATGTTTAAAGCGCCTGTTGTAAAAACAAGGCTATCTGCATTGGTAAGGTTGCCTGTCAGGTTAATTGTTCCGGTATTCTCAACTAAAGTTGTATTAGCAGCTATATTCAAATTCCCTGCTATTGCAAGCGGGCTGCTGGCTGGTGTTTTACGTGTCGTGCTGCTTCCTGAACCGAGAGTGAGGTTACCATATGTAGTTGGTGTACTTGAAATTGTCTGAGCAGTATTAGCTACATAACTCATTGTACTGGCTGAGTTCAGCGTAGTATGTGCTGTTGTAAACAATGTAGGGAATGCAACATTGGTACTTGAAGAAGCTGAACCCAACAACATGTTTGTACCTGATGCCATAGTAAATGTACCTGAATTATTACCAATTATCTGGTAGTTCTGGCAATCAAATACTCCTCCCGAATCAGCCAGATTATGACTCACTGTTATTCCTTCACCCAAAAATACTGTATCGGTAGCTGAGGCTTGTTTTTGTATGAGGTTGTAGAAAGTTAAGCTATGTGTTCCACCAATAATTTGGTTTGCATTCCCATTTAGTGTTGTTACAGATCCGGTAAGTGAAGCAAAGGAACCATTATTGGTAATATTACCGCCCACTGTAAGATTATAATTTTCATCAAAGTATACTGAATTAATTGAAAAGTTCCCTTTTATCGTCTGACTACTTGCCATAGAAACGGTACCACCACTACTGCTCTGACATACTACATTGTTAAAAGGATTGGTTGAACTACCGCCGATAGAATAGCTATAAACAGGTGTAAAATACACGGTTCCGTTATGCGCTAAAAAAGTACCATTATTCGTAAAACCTCTGACATCATTTATACTGTAATTATTCGATGTTACATCCAGCACTCCTCTTGTAATTGTAACACCATAAAAATTAACAGAATCCGCAAGTTTAACGGTATCAGTTGCCGATGCCTGGTTGATCCATATTGTCATGTTAGGAGCATATGTCCCCCCTATCGTCTGATTATGGTTTCCATTCATACAAACCATTCCACCGCTTACGGTACCAGTTGTATTATGTATAAAATTCCCAGCTAAAAATAAAGTGTCGCCTAAGGTCAGATTGCCTGAAAGGTGTGTATAATCTGAAGTAACAGTAGTATTGCATGAGAATTCTAAAGCCGTAGCGATAGTTAATTGATGAACAGTTACAGGGTTATATAAAATTTCATGGGCACCAGCGCCGTTATAAAAATAAGTAACTCCATTCAATGCTGTATACGTGCCATGATTTGTAAGATGTCCCCCTATTTCAACGCTATCATTATACGCCGCTGGAACTACAACCGTTCCGGTATTATTAATGCCTTGTGATACTTGTATATTCCCCTCTATAAATAAAGTATCTGTTGTTGCTTTTGGCTCCGGAATCATCTCTATGAAAAAATAATTTATTGGCTGACTAACGGAGCCTGTAATAGTTTGATTGGTATTACCATAAAAGTAGAAATAGCCTTCATTGGAGAATATTCCATTATTACTAATGTTACCCCAGAAATATGAATTTACTGCCATCGATTCATAGTATCCACTTGAAGCAATGGTAATGTTTCCTTTTATTGAATCTGTAGTTGAGTTCATTTTAAAGGTAACACCAGAGCCTATACTAATATTTGTTCTAACATAAAACAATGATGCCCCTGAAGTACCTGCCGACGATGTTGTAATAATCAGGTTACCATAATAAGGAACCGCTGAAACTGTTTGCCCTGTGGATGTATTATTAGCTTGGTATATAACGGTACTTGCAGGATCTAATGAAATATTGGCATTGGTGAAGGTACTTGGGAAAGCAGGTAGTGTAGATGATGATGGAAGCCCCAATACCAATGTAGTACCTGATGCCATACTCATGGTGCCAGTTGTATTACCTGTTATAGAAAAGGTGGAACATGCAAATACGCCTTGGGATATGGTAAGATTGTTATTTACATGAATTGCCTTACTTAAAGAAACGGTATCAGTTGAAGCAGAAGGGTTAGCAGTCAGATTATAAAATGTTGTTGTACTGCTTCCGCCAATGGTTTGATTTACTGAACCCACAAAGGTTACAGTTCCTGTAGTATAAGTAAAAGTTCCGTTATTGGTAAAGTTGCCATATACAGTTAGGGTATTCGAACTGCTAACAGTTAATGTTTTTGAACTGTTAATAGTAATGCTGTTAACATTTTCGTTTGCATCTAATGTTACAGTATTAGCAATGGTCACATTATCGCTTGAACCAGGCACACCGCTGGGGCTCCATGTTGAAGAACTTGACCAATTACCATTGGTGGTTGATGTATAATTGGTTGCCCATACCAAAAATGGTTGGATAATTAGAATTAAAAGAATGAGTTTTTTACGTATTGTAGTCATGGTTATTAATTCCAGTTTGTCCAATAGGATAATAAATATCTACCAAGGCTAATATGTATGGGTGTACTATATGTCATATCTATAGCATCGCCACAACAAATAGTTACTGTAAGTATGCCATTCGCCCCGGTTTTGCTATTCGATACCGCCGGGTCGGGATTATTACCTCCACTAGCAGATTGGTAGAAGTTATTCAGTAAAGTGACCTGGGCTGTGGTTAGTACAATAATAGTGTCGATAGTTGATTTACCAGAATCCGCTATATGTGCATGAACATTATACGTTATATTATTTGTATCAGCAGTATTTGCAGTTATCAAATCCACTTCATTTGTCCGATAAGTTCCGACTGAATAGTTTATATTAAAATATGCAACTCCAGCTCCACCATTTAGAACTGAAGTTACCAATTTACTTGTAATAGACTGTTGACCTATTGAGCAAATCGAAATAAAATAGAACAAAAGAAAAGGTAGTTTTTTCAAAATAAAAATTAAAGTTTTAAGTGGAAGAGAAAAAAATAATTTTAAGCGGTTTTAAATCTGAGCGCCGGACAAACATAATTAAGAAATTTAAATTTCAAAGTAATTTTATGTTAAATCAAAAAAAATACGTCTTTATACCTAGGTATAAAGACGTATTTTTTAGTCAATAATTTATTATAGCAGGAAAGAGTATTCTAATTATTACTCACTCAAAGTCCATAATCTTTTCTGAAATACTCCGCTTTACAGATTCTTCAAAGCCTCCCCAGTAATTCATTGTGGTCTTCATATCCTGATGGCCGAGGCTTTCCTGAATAAACTCCAAACTGGCACCATTGCGTATTGCGTTAGTAGTAAAACTATGTCTTGCCCAATATGTAGATATACTAGTTGTTACACCAACAGCTTCTGCAAGTTTCTTAATATGCTGATTTATAAACTTTGTGAAATTCTGGGTTCTTCTTAGTTTTTCAAGTTCCGTTATGTTATCTGTATATATTGGAAATATATAGTTGTTCTTATTTGAAGCACTATTACCATACTTTTCAATTATTTGCTTTACAAAGTCAGTAATAGGGACCATGATTGGTTTTGAGTCAGTCTTGGTTGTGTTTTTTGTTTTTGATCGGGTAAATACTATGATATCACCCTGGATATCTTTATACCGCAAGCCTAAAATATCTTTTATGTTCATTCCGTTGCATTGGTAGCTAAAGAACCAGAAGTCCCTTGCTTTAGCCTGAAAACTATCATTTGGTAAGTTGCAAGTAAATAAAGTTTTTAAATCTTCCTTACTAAGTGCTTTTTTAACACTGCGTCCCGCAGGGATTTGATATTTACGTTTACCAAATGGGTATATGTCTAACGTGATGTCTCTTTCCTGAAGGGCTATGTTAAAAATGGATCTTAAGGGGCGAAGATATATTCCAACAGTAGTTAGCCCTCGGCCTTTTTCTAGCATCCATTTCTCATATTGAGATAAAAAGTCTGGTGTAATTATAGTAAATGAAATTACCTTATCAAAAGAGTCATTTCTTTCCCCGGTCCAAAATTCATAAAGACTCTTAAAACTAAGTTCATAATTACTTGCTGTACCTTCACGGCCTTCTTTCTTTAGTTGAGCAATATAATTTGAGTAATAGGTATAAACATTCCTTGCATCACTTTTCTTACCATGAAGGTGTCTTTCAAATATTTCAAATGAAAACGGTTTTATTCCCTCTGCTATAGTAACGGCATTAGTTTCAATAGCCTGCAATTGAATTTTCAAGTCCCGATACTCCTTTCGTGTTTTTTTGTGATTGATAAGCGTTAAAAAACTCATCTTCCGTTACGTCGATACCAGTTCTGTAATGTTTTGCCAAGCCATTAAAGTAAATACGAAGCTTTATAGGGTATTTTTTGTCCGATTTTTCACGCCGTGTATCCAAGTAAAGAGTTACTGCAGCTTTCATAGGGTAGGGTAGTATCGTTTTTGAGGTGTTTATAGATTTGCACAAAATTTGCACAAAATTAAGCAAAATAAACGAATAATAACACAAGTCAAAAATGAATAAAATGCTCTATTAATCCAATTTTTTCAGGTGTTTGGACTAATAAATGCATATAAATCAAATAGCTATATTTCTGACTGTTAATCAGAGGGTCACTGGTTCAAGTCCAGTTCGGGGAGCCAATAAAGACAAGGCACTTAAGGGTAACAACCTTAAGTGTCTTTTTATTGAGTACAAACAATTCACAAGATATTTATTGATTTAGAGAAATCGATTGTCTTTTACTAACTAAACAGAAATCGTTAGTAATTCCCCTTTTTTGCCAATTTGGTGTAAAACACACATAATTTTTTTGACAAATCGGGATAAGTGTTCAGCATGTCTATTATTTTCTTTGAGAAGTTATTGTAAATACCTTGACCATAGATCATGGGTAACATTCCCGTGTGAAATATTAACCGACTCTTTCCATTCGTTCACTACTCAGTTTATTTGCCTCAACGATTATCCTTATAAAAGATATTTGTCTCACTGTAAATTGCACTAAAAATAATTCAGTAATAACAACCAGAGTTTCTTAACCTTAAAAAAAACAGGCCATGAAAGTGAAAGATGTAATGCGAGCCAGCCCACTGATGTATTGCAGCCCTCGCACAAATTTGCAGGAAGCCGCTCAATTAATGAAAACAGCAAACTGCGGAGTTTTACCCGTACTTAATGAAGAATACAGGCTTGTGGGAATAATTACTGACAGGGATATTTGCCTGTCAATGTCAAGAGATCATTCATGGTCACACTCAAGGCTTCCTGTAAACGAGGTTATGTCGAATGAAGTGTATTATGTACATGAAACAGATAATCTATCTGTAGCATTGGCAAAAATGCGGGTGAATTACGTAGGAAGGCTTCCTGTAACGGATGAGTATGGTAAACTGAAGGGCATTCTTTCCATTCACAGCTTGTTTTGCAAAGCATTAATAGAGCAGGAAGACCTGGGTCATCTTTCTTCTTCAGGCGAAAATATTGTTAAGACCGTTAAAGCCTTATCAGATAGGTATGCTTTACGCCGACACAAGGAAGAAATAGAAGAAATGAAAAAGATGGACCTGCATTTTGTTATATAATAAGTATTAACCAATAAATCCGATGATTATGAAAGCGAAAGGGTTATTTATTTGCTCGCTGATTTTTATTGTAGCGTGCAATACTTCCCAAAGGGAACAACAACTTAAGGAATTGAGTGTTCAGGACTCTACCTTACTGGAACAAGCCAGGCAGAAGGATTCAGCGATATCATCTTATATTCATTCTATGAATATGATTCAGGATAACCTGGATAGTATTAAACAAAAGGAAAAAGTCCTTTCTTTACGTTCTAAAGAAGGTGCGCCAGCTACTGATAAAGTTATAGCCGATATAAAGGCAATGGATGAGTTAATTTTAAAAGATAACAGAGACATTGCCCAATTACAAAGTAGGGTCAGAAAAATGAATAAAAAAGATGCTGACCTTGAGAAAATAGTTGCACATTTAAATAAAGAACTTACAGATAGGGATAGTGATATTGCTTCGCTTCAATACTTACTTTCTCAAAGCAATGCTTCCATGAAAAGCGTTGTTGAGCAATTTAATGATAGTATGGCAAGCCTTAATATGGAAAGAGCTCAAAATGGGTCTTTGACTTCGGAAGTAAATACAGTGTATTATGCAGTAGGCACTATTAAGGAATTGAAAGAGAAAGGTGTAATTACTAAGGAAGGCGGTGTTATTGGTATAGGTAGAACGCCAAAACTCAAACAGAACTTCAATAGTAAGTATTTTACGAAGGCTGATAAAACAATTTTAAATACTATTCCTTTGTATGCGCATTTTTCAAAAATAGTTACCGATCATCCTGAAAGCGCATTTAAAGTTCAGGGAACACAGAAAGCAGATTCATTATTTATTACTAACCCGGATACTTTTTGGAGCGAAAGTAAATATCTGGTTGTTGTTGTAAAATAATATTGTTGGTTTTGATTAAAAAAAGCGTTCTGTATATACAGAACGCTTTTTTTTATTATTCACTAATAAATAAGCCTGGCAAAATACAAGTGCTTACCCAATTATAGTAAAAACCATGAGGCAACGCCTGCTACCACAAGCAAAAACACTAAGAGCCCCAGAAAAATTATAGTGTACAAGAGAAGAAAATCACCAATAGTATGATCCTTTCTTGCATACATGAGATGGATTCTTTCTGCCAGTATTTTAAAGAGGTTATGTTTCTCAATTGCTTCCATAATTCAACGTTTTTTGCATATCTAATGCTCAATATTAAAGTTATACAGATAAAATGTATCGCCCCATGAGTATTAGATAAACGACGCTATAGCAGATGGGTATTAAAGGAAAACGTAGGTGAACCAAGCTCTTGGCCGGGCCGTGTTATTCATTCTATACCTTGCGGAATAGTAGTTTTATCGAAAAACCTCTGTTTTAGCAGTATGTGGCAATAACTTTGATGTAAAGAACTTAAAGTATAAACCGTTTAAACTTAGCAGTCATGAAAACCATACTTGTTCCTATTGATTTTTCAGATGCTTCTGAAAATGCTGCTCATTATGCAGCTGACATGGCAAAATATGCAAATGCCAGGCTTGTATTACTTAATACCTATTCTTTACCTATGCCGCTGGTTGAAACGCCTATGGCCGAAATGCAGTTTGATGAAATAGGCAAAATAAATAAAGAGCAATTGAAATCCTTCAGTGCAAAATTAAAAGCCGGTCATAGAAATATTGATATAGAATGTATAACTGCAGTGGGTTTTACTATTGAAGAAGTATTGCTTCACGCAGAAGAAAAAAATGCGGAGCTTATTGTTGTGGGAACCTCAGGTACAGATAAGTCATCCACAATTATAGGAAGTAGTGCCGGAACTATAATTAAAGAATCTGTACGCCCAGTTCTTACTATACCGGAAGGTGCCAGGTTCAAAAAACCGGAAAGAATAGCTCTGGCATGTGATTACAATTCAATAGTTCCTTCCGATGTTGTAAATAAATTTATTGGTATTGTTAAGTTATTCAATGCTAAAGTACTGGTGTTCGATGTATTAAAAAAAGCTGAGTTGGTTACTTATGAAAAAGCCCTTGCAGAAGAAAACCTTGAGGAGTCACTTTATGACATTGATCATACATTACATTTTCCGTCGGGAGATAACCTGGTAGAAGAAATAAATGCCTTTGTTGATAAACACATAGTGGATATGCTGGCCATGATACCGCATAAATATAATTTCTTTACAGGGTTATTCCATCGAAGCAATTCAAAACAAATGGCCATGAACACATCTGTTCCATTGCTTACAATTCATGAATAAAATATAGTTATACCAGGTAGAGAAGGCTTTTGCCTTCTCTATTATTATGCCCGGGCGCAGAATAAGCCTACCAGTCGAATTCCTTAATTTAAATATATATCATGGAATAACTTAGCAGGAGAAAGTTCATTTATTATTGGATTAACAGGAACTTAACCTATAAAATAAACGGCTATGAAAAAGATGATGATATTACTAGCAGTATTGTTTTTTGCGCCGACAATATGGGCACAGGAAACATTTTATAAAGGTGTATTTGTAGCCAGCGAAAACTTCGGGGCCGATTGGGATATGGTCAATATAGACTTCAGGGCATTGCCGGAAAATACTGCGCAACACCTATCAATCAAGTCCCTGGCTTCTGGCTTTAATTTACGAGCCGAATACGGATTGTCTGATTTCATTGGGGTAGGCATAGTTGGTGCAATTGATAATTATTATTTGAATGAAAATCAATATATACAAACTGTGCCATCCGTATCTGATGAAGGTATAAAAGCTACTTTAAACCTGCATTTTATTAATACAAGGCCTCTTGACTTATATGGAGGAATTGATTATGGGTTTTCTCAACTTGATTATTTAATGAACGATGCCTCGCATACTATAATAATGGGGTACGGAACTTGTGGCAATATTCATACAACCGGGTGCTGGCATTTCGGGCAGGTAGGGGTCAACTTATCAGTGTTCGCTTCCATGATAAATTATAATAATTTACAAAGCACCTTGACACCTTCAGGAGAATACATTGCTAACCAGCTTAAAACAATGGGCTATGGAGCAAGTATCGGAATTCAGTATAATGTATTTTAGCAAGCCCTCCGAAATTCTACGAGGTGTAATTATGACTTTAAAATTGGAGTATCCATGTTATCATGAGGATTCTGCCTTTGAGCATGCTCCATAAGAATATCCAATCTGCCATTTGTTTTTAATTGCCTTAATTCATAAACATCGGTGCGCCTGTCAACCAAGTTGTGCACACTACCGTATAAGCGCATTTTTCGTAATAGATCCAACTCAAGGTCAGCTATTAGAACAGCTTCAGCGTTAGGAGTTGCTTCTGCTTTTATTCCGTTTGTAGGAAATGCAAAATCGGCAGGGGTAAATACTGCCGACTGGGCATACTGTATATCCATATTATGTACTTTAGGAAGGTTTCCTACGCAGCCGGCAATAGCAACAAAACATTCGTTCTCAATAGCTCTTGCCTGACCGCAGCATTTAACACGTGTGAAGGCGTTTTGTGTATCAGTCAGGAAGGGTACAAATAGTATCTCCATTCCCTGTAATGCCAATAATCTTGCCAATTCCGGAAATTCCACATCATAACAAACCAATATGCCAATTTTACCTGCATCGGTGTCATATACTTTCAATTTGTTCCCGCCAACTATTCCCCATGCATTTACTTCATTGGGTGTAACATGAATCTTTGTATATCGTTCTATCGAACCATCTCGACGGCATAGATAACCTACATTATATAATTGTCCCCGGCGAACAAATGGCATACTTCCGGTAATTATATTAATATTATAAGTAATAGCGTAATTAATAAATTTGTCTCTTAATAACTCAGTATAGTACGTAAGACTTCTGATTGCTTCCGCCTGGTTCTGGTGGTTGAATTCAGCCATTAAAGGTGCATTAAACAATTCAGGGAATAATATAAAATCAGATTTATAACCTGCTATTGAGTCAACAAAGAATTCTATCTGTTCACATAACATATCGAAGGTTTTAAATGATCGCATTTGCCATTGCACAAGGCCTATGCGGGCATTACTTTTTCTGCGCGGAGAGTATTTTGTCTTCTTTTCATAAAGTACATTATTCCATTCCATCAGTGTAGCATATTCCTTTGACTCCTGATCACCCGGCATATAATTTACTAAAAGCTTTATTACATGAAATTCATTCGAAAGTTGGAATGAAAGTACCTGATCATATATTTCTTTGCTTTTTACTTTTTCAATATACTGCCTTGGGTTAAGCGTAGAGGAAACAGAATGGTAATTGGGTATTCTGCCGCCGAAAACAATACCTTTTAAGTTTAGCCTTTCACAAAGCTCTTTGCGCGCATCATATAAACGACGTGCTAACCGTAAGCCTCTGAAGTCAGGATGAATAAATACTTCTATACCATATAAAGTATCTCCTTCAGGATTGTGTGTATGAAACGTAAAATACCCGGTTATCTGCTCGTATGTATGATCGTCGCCAAAATCTTCATAATTAATAATAATTGAAAGAGCTACTCCTACAACTTTATCGTTTACCAATACAACCATTTGCCCTTCCGGAAAAGCACTTACTAAACGTTTTATTTGCTCTTCAGACCAGATACTACCATGCCAGTTTTTGTAAGCCTCTGCCATTGAACCACGTAAGCCAAAATAATCACTTACCTGCAGTTCGCGTATCTCTACTTTTTTTACATCAGGATTTACCTGATTGGTCTTTGTATTTATTTTTGTGCGAGGCATGACAGAGGTATTTAAAAATTAAATTAAAGCGGGTCCTTCCCGCTAATTATTCTTAGCAATATTGCTATAATTGCTATTACCAGAAGTATGTGTATGAGTCCACCTGCATGATAACCAACAAAGCCAATTACCCATCCAATTATAAGAAGTACAGCTATTAAGTAAAGAAACCGGCCCATTGTGTCCTGTTTATTGGTTAATTAAGTAATTACCTAAAGTTAGTAAAATCAGTTTTTTTACTGTGAAATTATTCGGTGAAAAGCCGATTTTAATAGCTGTATCTTAAAAGCCAGTATATACATAATACTGAAGGCAATTATTTAGCGTTTTATTAGCTGAAGAAGTTTATCGTTCAAAAAATAAGTGTTATCGAAAAAGCAATACTGCCCGGTAAGTCCTGGGTTAATTTTGAACTAGCAATTAATTAGAACCCTTTAGCAGAAATTGAATGAAGCAAAGATCACTGAACCAAAACAATAAAAGTCATGAAAAAGTTATGCGTTTTTATACTATCATTAACACTGATGCAGTTTGTACATGCTCAAAAATCTTTTTATAGCGGAGCGGTAGTATTCAGTGGTAATTTTGGTATTGATGGTAATACAGCCAACCAGCATTATTTTAATCAGCCTGAAAATTCGGGCCAGACACTAAACGGAAGTGCTCCTGCATCGAACTTTAATTTAACAGGTGAAGTGGGTGTTTTTAATTGGCTGGGACTTGGTTTAATAGGTAGGTTTGACAATTACTATATGCAGAATAACGAAATTACCCACACAAACACTACTGCGGGTGCAGTAGACCTTGGGGGTACTGTTAATATACATATAGTCAGGATCACACCTCTCGACTTGTTTGCTGGATATGATTGGGGATTTTCTCAGTTTACATATTATGTAAACGATGGACTTAACACCAAAGCATATGGCTCAGGGAACTGGTCTGATATACATATAACAGGCAGAGTGTATTTTGGCAATCATTTAGGAGTAAACCTTTCTTTATATGCACCAACCATGAGTTATTCGAGTCTGCATAATAATAATTCAACGGCAGGGGAATATATAGTTGACTACTGGAAGTCTACCGGCTACGGAGCCAGTGTGGGCATACAGTATAAGTTGTAAAACATAATTTATACATTGCTTTTAACCAAGGCGATCTAATTCGAATAAGGGGATCTATCAAGATTCCCTTATTTGTTTTTTACGAGTAGCGCAATTTTATTATACAAAACAGTAGTATCAAATGGTTTTGATATATAACTATTCATTCCTATTTTGTAGCATTTTTCCTCTTCACTTGGCATAACATGCGCTGTCATAGCCATTATAGGAACATTGCACTTAGGTGCAGGTAAATCGCTACGGATTTGGCGTGTCGCTTCATAACCGTCCATTTCGGGCATTTGAATATCCATCAGAACAATATCGAAATCCTTCACTTTTAACTTTTCAATTGCTTCAATTCCATTTTCCACAGTGTCAACTTTCCATCCCCAATCTCCCAATATCTTTTGTGCCAGTAATTGATTCATAGCGTTGTCTTCAACCAACAGCACTTTTAGTTTCCCAAGCCCATTTTTCTGATCAATCTTATTGCTATTTATTTGTGTAATAGGCATATTATTTTTTCTGTACTTTATACGGAAATAAAAACATGAGCCTTTGCCTTCTTCGCTCGTAACAGAAACACTACCCTCCTGCAAGTCGGCAAGCTGCTTTACAATTGCAAGCCCGAGACCGGTGCCTCCATAACGGCGGGCCGTATTGTTATTGGCCTGGGTAAATGCCTCAAATATGGTTAAAAGTTTGTCCTGCGGTATTCCAATTCCGGTATCAGTTACTGCAAGTTCAATGCCAACAGATTCTGTTGTTTCTGACAATAACTTCAGCCTGACTGTAACTTCACCTTTCGAAGTGAATTTTATAGCATTTGCAATAAGGTTTATTAATACCTGGTTTAAACGGGTATCATCTCCTATCAGATTATCAGGTATATTCTTGTCTATATTCGCAGAAAGTTCTATCCCTTTTTCCACTGCCTTAGGTAACATAAGTTCAACACACGAGGAAATAATGCTTTTTAGCTTAAAACCTCTTTTCTCAATTGGTATCTTACCTGAGCGCATTCTTGAAAAATCAAGAATGTCATTTATTATTACCAGTAGGTTATCGCCCGAAGTTTTAATGGCCTCGAGGTACTGATGCTGATCTGGGCTTAAGGGGGTTTTTAAAATAACATCAGTAAAACCTACAATTGCATTCATCGGGGTGCGAATTTCATGGCTCATATTTGCCAGAAACTGCTCACCGACTCTTTTTGCAATTTCAGCGGTTTCGGCACGTTGTTTTTCCTTCCTCAATTGTTCTTCTGCTTGCTTCTTTTCTGTTACGTCACGTATTATCGAAAGCATTTGCATACTTCCGTCTATCGTAATATTTCTAACGGTGTATTCAATGTCAATTATTTTACCATCCTTACGCATTATTTTTGTTTCGCCTGCGCTTTGCTCTCTTTCTCCGGAAATTCTTTGCCTTAATCGCTCTGCTAATCCTTGCTTCTCTTCATCAGGTACTATATCTATAAATGATTTCAGTTGTAATATTTCTTCTTTGGTATATCCATATATATTACAAACTGCATCGTTTACATAAATAATTTTTTCATTTTCAGTAATTGATACACCTTCACCCATTTCGCTCTCTGTTTTGAGAAGGGTCTCATAAAGGTCCTTTTGGTCCCGCAAGGCATCTTCCGCCTTTTTTTCTTCTGCTATCTTTTTTTGCAGGTCATCTATCATCTGGTTAAAAGTAGTAGCCAACAATCCAATCTCATCTTTCGAAAACACTTTAGCCCTGTCACTAAAATCAGCCTTTGCAACGGTTCCTGCAATTCGTACAACTTCATTAATCCCTTTTGAAATTGCCCTGCTGACGGATATAGTAAGAAACAAGCCGGTAAATTCAACTGTTATAGCAATAGAGAAAAGTATTTTTAATACCAACCCTTCAATCCATCGTGAACCTTCTCCGAGAGTAGAAGAGAAGTTGTCTTCCAGCACTGTAAGTTTTTCATTAAGCTGGTAAATTTCATCTTGTGTAAGGTTTATTTTATCTGCAGGCGCTGCGCCTAGTGAAACTTGTGTGTGAAGTCGGTCGCCAAGGTATTGTAACATATCCAGAAAATAATCTCCTTGTGTCCATATTGTAATTGCACTATTTATATATGAAATACTATGGAAGCGTGTAAGCAGTTTTATACATCCGTCTATATCAGCCGGATTAACACGTCCTTCTTTAAATCCTTCACTTACAATGGCATAATTAAAGTTAGGTTTCAGAAGTTCCAGTCTTGCTTTCCTGTCACCCATTGGCACAGCTAATAGCTTCAAATATTGCTGATAGTCTTTCTCATCATGTGTATATCCGTATTTTGTCAGGCTATATACAGCATCTTTTTCCGCCTTCGACCATAGGCCCTCAGCTTCTACAAGTGCACGTGTAGAAGAAAGTGTATGTATCATAAACGATAAAGTGAATAATTCAATGGCTATTAGCAATGCCATTAAACTCACTACGAAATATAGTTTACGGGTTAGTGATACGTTCTTTAACCAACTGAAGAAAAAAAATCTTTTCATCTTGAATGCTTATGGGGGTTACACCAAGAAAATAAATTTGAAGCTGCTAACCTAAAAAAAATAGTAAGTGAAGAATATGTTTTGCCGTAATTTTTCTCATGATAATTAAACGATTAACTCCCAATTTCATTTTATGTATATCGGTTTAGCCATGGAAAGGTTACAGAATAATATGAAAATAATTGTTATTAATGCCACACTTAAGCTGTTAATTAAAAGACACTTTTCAGTATTTAACATTTAATTACGTAAAAATAAAACTGGCTTATTTCTGTAACTTTTTGTACTATTGACAGTACAAACATATATAAAACCCCAACTAATGAATTGTATTATTGTTGACGATGATGACGCTTCGCGAAGTGCACTTGCCCAACTGGCAAAGCAGGTAGATCATCTTGTAGTCGTTAAAACCTGTTCAACTTCGGTTGAAGCTATGAATGCACTGAAAAAGGAACCTGTTGACCTTTTGTTTTTAGATATTGAAATGCCCGAAATGAGTGGCATGGAACTATTGAAAGCACTTGATAACAGACCCCAGGTGATTTTTACCACAACACATAAAGAGTATGCAATAGATGCATTTGAAATGAATGTGGTTGATTACCTGATAAAACCTGTAACCCTGCCACGATTTCTTAAAGCAGTAGCAAAGGCAACAGATCTTTATGAAGTTAAAGATCAGGTAAGTACCGGGCAAGACTATTTTTTCATTAAAAAAGATTCGGTATTAACTAAGGTGCCCATTAAGGATATATTATGGATTGAGGCTTTAGGTGACTATATAACGGTACACACTAAAGACCAGCGATTTGTATTGCATGCTACACTTAAGTCTGTTGAAAACAAACTACCAAAAGATAAGTTTGTGAGGGTGCATCGTTCCTATATAGTGCAAATTGACAATGTGAAGAAAGTTGAGGATACTACTATATATATAAACGATACGTCTATTCCTGTAGGGGCTTTATATAAGGACAACTTTATTAAGCACCTAAATCCTTTGTAAAAAACTAAAAACTCAACTTCAGTTTTAAAGCGTTCACTTGTAATTTATCACGGTTCACCGAAAACTGAGCGTTTATTTGTTGGTACAGAGTAACTTAGGTATCGGCGATCTTATTGCTTAAACATAACAGCCATGAGAAATCCATTTACTAATCAAAGAGTTATATTTACCTATCAGCTTTTGCGGCAATGTGCAATTAGGGGAAGGTGTTAAAAAACAATAGTATGAGCAGTTACAAACGAATAAAGCCTATTAATATATTACTGGTTGAAGACAATCCTGCTGACATAAGGCTTACACAGGAAGTATTTAAAGATGGCAAAATAAGGAATAACATGAGTGTAGCTATGGATGGCGAAGAGGCTATGTTATACCTGCAAAAAAAAGGTAAATATGCAGAGGTTGAAACGCCCGATCTTGTATTGCTCGACCTGAACCTTCCTAAAAAGGATGGAAGAACAGTACTGGCTGAAATCAAATCAGACCATATACTTAAATTCATTCCGGTGATTATTCTTACTACTTCGGCAGCAGAACAGGATATTATGAACACCTATTCAAATCATGCCAATTGCTATATTATGAAACCGGTGGACCTTAGCCAGTTTATTACTGTGGTCCGTTCTATTGAAGATTTCTGGCTTAGTATTGTAAGACTGCCTAAAATAGAAGAATAATGACAACATCAGTTGTGGCCATGAGAACACTAAAAGATTTCATAAAACATTTGAGAGAGAATAAACTTAGGGAAGTTGTTGTATATTATCTCAACATAATTAAGGGGATGGATATTCCGGTTGTAAAACTTCTTCAGCAAAAAGGTGTATTTAAAAATATTGATGATGAAGCTACTATTAACATGACAGTGGAAAGCATGTCCAGATCGTTACTTGCTATAGAAGAAGGAACCGCTTTACGTAACGCTAAAATAAGCCTGCAGCAATGGAGGGAAGATAAAATACCCGGAATAGGAAAGAATGAGATTCAACCATCAGATCTTATTCTGATATATGCAGCGCAAAAGAAGACATACCAGCATTTTTTACCTGGCTTTGCTTCTGATACAACAGAAGCTATGGCTATTCTTGGAGAATTGGAAGACTTTCAAACAGAAGTACAGAACGATGCGCTGGAAATGTTATTTGCTATTCAAAAAGAAACTGAACTTAAGCTAAAAGAAACAGAAACAAAATTCAGGCTGATGGTTCAGAATGTGAAAGACTATTCCATTATTATGATCGATACAAATGGCAATATTCAAAGCTGGAATGAAGGTGCGCAATATATGAATGGGTATAGTGCTGAGGAGGTGATGGGAAAACATATTTCTCTTTTCTATACAAATGAAGACAAGGATAGTAATCTGGCCAATGAGAATTTGAATATTGTAAAAAAAACGGGGCACCTTGAAGCAGAAGGAAAAAGAGTGAAGAAAGATGGCACGACGTATTGGGCTGATATAACCATCACTGCTATACATGATGAGGCAGGAAAATTAGTCGGGTTCTCGAAACTTACAAGAGATATTACAAAGCAAAAACTGGCGGCGGAAGAGCTACGTTCGTTGAATAATTTCCTCGATTCTGTGCTGGAAAATATTCCTAATATGGTATTTGTAAAAGATGCACAGGATTTAAGATTTGTACGATTCAATAAAGCGGGTGAAAATTTACTTGGGTACCCTAAAAAGGATATGATAGGTAAGAACGATTATGATTTTTTTCCAAAAGAGCAGGCTGATTTTTTTACAAGCAAGGATCAGGCTGTTCTGAATCAACACGATATTATAAACATACCTGAAGAGCCCATTGACACAGCAAATGGATTAAGGTGGCTGCATACAAAAAAAATACCTATACTGAGCCCGGCAGGAAGGGCAATGTATCTGTTGGGAATATCAGAAGATATTACTGATATACGAAATGCAAAGCTTCAATTAGAACAAAAAACAAGAGAGTTGGAGCGTTCAAACTCTGAATTGGAGCAATTTGCTTATGTAGCATCGCATGATCTGCAGGAGCCATTACGTACAGTCAGCAGCTACGTACAGCTACTTGCTTCGCGCTATAAGGACAAACTTGACAAAGATGCCAATGAGTTTATTGACTTTGCTGTTGACGGCAGCAAAAGAATGAGGCAGCTGATCAACAGTCTTCTCGAATATTCACGCGTCAACAGGGTTAAGCCGTTTGAATGGATGGAATTAAAAGAAGTAATTAGTGATATAGAAAAAGATATGAAAGACCAAATAAAAGAGTCTGGTGCTGAAATTATATATAACGGGTTGCCAAAAATACATGGCGATGTGGTGTTAATAGGCCAGCTATTTCAAAATCTTATTGGCAATGCCATAAAATTCAGAGGGACTAAAAAGCCTGAAATTAAAATAACAAGCAAAAAAAAGAACGGGCAATACCTATTCTCCGTAAAAGATAATGGAATTGGTATTCAAAAAGAGTATTCGGAAAAAATATTCATAATATTTCAACGCCTGAATAGCAGGGAAAAATACCCGGGAACTGGTATAGGCCTGAGTATTTGTAAAAAAATTGTGGAACGGCATGGCGGTAAAATATGGGTGGAATCAGAAGCAGGAAAAGGTTCTTCTTTTAATTTCACAATTAATGCACAATGATGTTGTATGGAGAACAAGATTAATATATTACTTATTGAAGATAACCCGGCGGACAGTGAACTTGTCAGCATTTTTCTGAAAGGTATTTATGCCAGTAAATCTGAACTTGCCCGAACGGATTCCTTACGGACAGGGATTGAGTTATTAGCGAAAGAAGCTTACGATGTAATTATTCTTGATTTGTCATTACCCGATAGCTGGGGGCTTGACACATTCAATAAACTCCATAATAAAGCACCCGATACTCCCATAATTGTGCTAACAGGTTTTGAAGATGAAACCATTGGCATTGATGCGGTAAAAATGGGCGCCCAGGATTTTTTGCTGAAAGGGAAAATAAAGGGAAGCGACTTACAGAGGTCTATCAATTACAGTATAGAACGAAATAAACTCGTAAAGTCATTGGCGGAGAAAACCAATGCACTTTATTCAGAGAAACAAAAACTAGCCGAAGCACAAAAGCTGGCACACATAGGTAGCTGGGAGTGGGACTTAGTAAATGGCACAGTAAGCTGGTCTGATGAGTTTTACCGCATACATGGCATGCAACGGGGAGAAATTGAATTGTTGCCCGATACAATGATATCTAATACATACCCCGATGATGTGGAGTATGTAAAAGGAATATTTGAGAATATAGTAAAAACAGCCAGGCAAATAACCTTTACGTATAGAATTGTGCGCAAAGATGGTGCTGTTCGTACACTTTATTCAGGCGGTGAAGCTATTCAGAACGAAAAAGGTGAAATAATAAAACTGGCAGGAACGGGTCAGGATGTTACCGAACGAATACAGGAAGAGGAAATGGAAAAGCTGGCAATTGCCGCTACGAAATCATTTAACTCAGTTATCATTACTAATGAACATGGTAATGTAGAATGGGTTAATGAAGGATTTACATTGCTCACAGGCTTTACACTGAGCGAAATAAAAGGTACGCATGGCGAACTATTAAGAAGAGGTAAGGATACCGGCATTTCAGAAAACACCAACTATTATAACAGTGTTATTGAAGACAAAAAGCCTGTTACATATGAGAGTAAAAACTATACCAAGGACGGGAAAGAGTACTGGACAATTACCACGCTTACCCCCATGCTTGATAAGAATGGAAATGTAAAGCGCATAATAGCAATTGACTCAGATATTACAATTCGTAAGCAAATGGAGGAGGACCTTTTGCGCGCAAATCAGATTGCAGAGCACTCATTAATGAAGGGGAACAAGGCATTGAATGATTTAATGAAAGCAAAGAAACAGTTAGAAGAATCAGTGCATGTTAAAGAACAATTCCTTGCGAATATGAGCCATGAGATACGTACGCCCATGAACGCCATTGTAGGGTTTACTGACCTGATACTGAAAACAACACTTTCGCAAGAGCAAAAACAATACATTGATGCTATAAAAACATCCGGTGAGAATCTGATTGTTATTATTAATGATATTCTTGATTTCTCGAAAATTCAATCTGGGAAAATCCCGCTTGAATCAATTGAATTCAGTGTTTCGCAGGTAATTTCTACTTTAACCGAATTGATGTTGCCAAAATCGATAGAAAAGGAGATAAAACTTTCAAAATATATTGATAAAAAATTACCTGACAGGTTGGTAGGCGACCCTACCAGGCTTAACCAAATATTGCTTAACCTGGTTGGTAATGCAATTAAATTTACTCAAAAAGGTGAAATTAAAATAGGTGTTGAAATGCTTTCGGAAGACGAAAAGTCAGTTAGCCTTAAATTTTCGGTTTCTGATACAGGTATCGGCATTCCTCAGGATAAACTCCCCACAATTTTCGACTCATTTACACAAGCCACTTATGATACTACAAGAAAATATGGTGGAACAGGGCTTGGTTTAACAATAGTGAAGCAGCTCATAGAATTACATAAAGGCGAAATAAATGTGCAAAGCAAGGTGAACAATGGTACAATATTCACTTTTACCCTTGCGTACAAAAAAAGCACCGGCATGGTTATGTCAAAAGCACCTGCCGAAAATGGCCATGAATTGAAAAATATTAAGAAACTGCACATTTTATTGGTTGAAGATAATACACTGAACCAAGTGTTAGCTAAAAAAGTATTAAGTGACTGGGGATGGGATGTTGAAATTGCCGGAGACGGTATTATAGCGTTAGAGAAAATCAAAAAGGATAATTTTGACTTGGTATTGATGGATATTCAGTTACCAGAAATGGATGGATATGAGGCCACTACTGAAATAAGATCAAAATTGCCTCACCCTAAATCAGATATTCCTATAATTGCAATGACGGCTCATGCCATATCGGGTGAGGAAGAAAAGTGCTTTAAGGTGGGAATGAACGGATATATATCCAAGCCGTTCAACCCGCAAAAACTTTATCAAAAAATAGCATCAGTAATTAGTAATGCTGATAGGGCTAACCTTCAGTCTCCAGGAGAAAAAACATCTTTAATACATGACAATATTATGAATAAGCACACAGACCTTGAATATCTAAAGAAGCTTGCCAACGGAAGCAATGAATTTATGATACAAATGCTTACATTATTCATTGAACAAACACCTGAAGCTATCAATAAAATGGAAAAATACCAGATAGAGCAAAATTGGGATCTTTTAAGTAAGGTTGCCCATAAAATGAAACCCTCAATAATGTTTGTTGGAATTAAAGAATTGGAAAAGGATGTTAAAAATATTGAGGAATATTCATCAGAAGGTGTACATACAGAAAAACTAGGCGAAATGATATCTCATGTAAAAAGTATTTGTACCGAGGCTATAGTGGAGTTAGAGGAAGAAATGAAGCAATTAAAGGAAGTTCCGCACAACACAATATAGGCGCTTTAACTATGGTAATTGAAGGTTGGCCGAAAAGGGGTAACCTTAATCTGGGGGCTGCGTAAGTTTAGATAAAAAACAATAGCAGCCATGAAAACAAACAATTCATTTTCTGTTTTTTTAGTAGACGATGACAAGATGTTTCTTTCGTCTCTAAAAAACACACTTACTTCTGAGTTTAAAACGGGCATTGAAGTTTCAACGTTTACCAACGGAGAAGAATGCCTGAAACATATTAATGGAAAGCCCGATATTATAGTACTCGATTACCTGCTTAACAATGACGAAAAACCCCAGGCGATGGATGGAATGAAGGTATTGAAGGAAGTAAAGAAAATTGACGAACGAGATATTGTGGTGATTATGTTATCGGGACAGGATAAATTACAGGTAGCACTGGATGCAATTAAAAATGGGGCGTATGAATATGTAGCTAAAAGTGAAAGCGCTTTTGTTCGTATACGCAATATTATTAAAAACGCAACCGAATCAATAAAATCTAGTCGCGATAACAGAGCATATACGAAGTGGAATATAGTGCTGGGGATTACTATTGTAGCGATACTGTTTATTGACCTTATTTATTTCTTTTTAGGCAAGAACTAATGAATTCATTCATTATTCCATTGCTTCTAATTCAATATGTAATGAATAGCAAGGAGCACATAAAGAATATAAACGATAGCCATGTTTTTATTGTGGAAGATAACGACATGGACTCACTGATGATGGACTATCTGCTTTCAAAAGATACTACGGCGCATATTAAGAAATTCAGGTCGGGCGAGGAATGCATTAAGCACTTGGATATGAACCCGGATGTGGTAATACTAGATTATGGGTTGCCTGGTATAAATGGAATGCAAACACTGAAGGCAATACATGAACATGACCCCGGAATTCCCGTAATAGTAATTACTGGAAATATGGACAAACAAATTGCGCAAAGATTTTTGAACGCAGGTGTATATGATTATATACAGAAAGAAGACGATGCATTTGAGCAGGTAAGCAAAGTTACTGATAGTATATTAAGTATAATGTCGCACAAGGAGGCTGAGAAAGAACACAAGCAAAGCATTATCCTTGCTACCGGAGTATTGATATTTGCTACATTCATGGGTATTATTGCATATATAATATTGAAACATTAAACTACACTAAACTATTATTAATCGATGATGATTTGAGGCTCACCTAAAATCTTGAAAAAAAACAATAAGTGTTAGTAAATTTGATAAAGAAGGAAAAGGAATGAAAGCTCTTATAAAATATGGACACCAACATCTTGATAACCATATGGTTTATTGTCAGGGAAGCGATTGCAATGAGTTTATAGGTCAAGGTTCCGTTTATTCTTGCTTTATGTATGTGGTTACCAGGAATGATGATGGCATATCCCCGGTGGTGAAGGTTAAAGGTGATAGAACCAATGAGTCGGTTCTGAGTTTGGCAGCTATGCGTAAGCACCATCGGGGATTTAGCCTTTTTAATGCAATGGAAGAAATATCACATAAAGTTGAGATAGCAAAAAAACTTGGAAAATCGTACCATGATACTACGAAAGAAGATAAAGTAAATCAAATCTCTAAAAAAACTTATATTATGAAAACATTTGCGATAAAACGGATACTGGTCCCAACTGATTTTTCAGAAACCGGTTTGCTTGCCCTTGAACATGCTGCCTATATGGCAAAGCTTTGTAAGGCACATTTATACCTGCTTCATGTTGTGGAATCTTTTGAATATGCATATAGTGAATATGAACCTGAAGTTATGGTAAAAGATCTTGAAGGCGTGCAGCACGTAGCCACAGAAAAACTTGAAAAAGCAGCAGCTCGGTTGGAAACTCAATATGGCATACAGGTAAGTACGTTGTTAAATAATGGTAAACCCTCAACTGGTATCGCCGAATCAGTTAAGGATAATGATATAGATATAATAGTAATGGGTACCCACGGAGCCAAAGGCTTTGAAGAGTTCATTATTGGCAGCAATGCCCATAAGGTTGTAAATATATCATCTTGCCCGGTAATAACCATACAGGCAAGTGCCAGGGATATTCAGTTTACAAATATTGTAATGCCTATTGATAATTCACTTCATTCAAGGCAAAAGGTAAATTATGTTATTGAGCTTGCCTCTCATTACGGAGCAAAAATTCATATGCTGGGATTGCTTGACAGTAATGAGGAAATGAACGAAGCAGACGAAAAGAAATTCAATATAAAGCTTGACGCGGCAGAGAATGTTCTTAAAAAATCAGGCTTATCCTATACGCGCAAACTTGTTAAGGGGCATAATATTGCAATAGAAGCAATGAAATATTCTGAAGAAGTGTGTGCTGACTTATTAGTAATAATGACTGACCATGAATCAAGCCTATCGGGAATATTTATGGGGCCATTAGCAAAGCAAATAGTAAATCATTCTAAAGTACCTGTAATGAGCATAAAACCTATAGAGACCCCAATATCAGGAGTTAATATAGAGGCCGTGTCGCTTGTTTAAATTATTTATACTATGGAAGCTCAGGTAAGACATAAGAAGAAAGTATTTGTTACGCCCAAAAAACGGGCCATATCAATATTTCTGGTAGATGATGATCTTTCATACTTATATCCTCTGGGTTTCTATTTGCAAAAAAATACTGAGCACATGGTATATTGCTATACAAGTGGCAAGGAATGTATAGAGAACCTGCATAAAATACCCGATATTATAATACTTGATTATAACCTGAACCCGGAACCTCCCGATACAATGAACGGCCTTGATGTATTAAAAGAAGTGAAAGCGGCAATGCCTAAAACAAAGGTAGTAATGCTATCGGGGCGTGAGACTTTTTCGGGGGTTGTAGAATCATTAAAATTGGGCGCATTTACCTATGTTATAAAAGATATTGAGGCGCTGGCAACCTTGAAAAAAATAATAGAAACAATATCGGAAGAAAAGCCGAAGAAGGAATGACCGTTTTACCTAACAGAACTGAACATGAATGCTTCAGAGAAAATAAAAATATTTCTTGTTGATGATGATGATATGTTCGTTGATTCTTTAAAGCATACATTATCAGGGAAAAGAACAGAGGTGAGATCATTTTCAACCGGGGAAGAATGTATTGAGAACATGTTTGAACAGCCACATATTATAGTGCTCGATTATGCATTAAATAATTCATTGAACGGGGTACAGGTATTGAACCAAATTAAACAAGCGAGCCCCGAAACCCAGGTAATAATGCTTTCAGGAATCGATAATGTGGATATAATGAAAGATACTATGAAATATGGTGCGTATGATTTTATTGAAAAAGGTGAAAGCGCTATTTTTAAAGTAAAAAAAGAAATCAACGCAATTTGCGATGAAATTGAATCAAATACCGAGGTGGACAAAGAAGATAGTAAGATATTATGGATAAATGCAGGGATAATAGTGTTAATAGTTGTAGCATTTATTTTAACCCATGTTAAATAAAAGGAGTGTATTACATGAGAATATTGGTTGTAGATGATGATGCGATGATGTTAGCTGCCATTTCAAAGAAACTTGAAGAGAAGAAATATGACGTTTCAACGACTACCGATGCAGTTGAGGCTTTACAGATAATGTCAGAAGAAAAAATAGATCTTGTAATAAGCGATGTAATAATGCCCTGTATATCGGGCCTTACTTTTTTAACTATGTTGAAAAATTTCTATTACAGTAAAGTGCCGCTTATATTAATTTCGTCATATAATCAGGAAAGTATCGTTATGAAGGCTCATAGCCTGGGCGCGAATTATTTCATATCGAAACCAATTGATTATAACCAGTTAATATTAAAAATAGAAGAGTTTACAAGTGATATCAGTTAAATCTTTAAATGCTTAAAAAAGAAAACAGATTACCTTAATGCTACAGGAGAAAATCTACTCATTGCCAGTTGCATTGAAAATAGGTGCAATGGCAGTAATTTATTATTTTGCTGCACGACTGGGGCTTCTTATGGAGTTAGGTCATACAAATGCTTCTCCTGTATGGCCGCCTTCGGGTATTGCTTTTGCTGCTCTTATTCTATGTGGTTCTGAATTATGGCCTGGAATATGGTTTGGTGCATTTATTGCAAACGTGGTTGTATTCAATCTTAATCATGTAGCCGGCATGCCGGCCATTTTAATTACATCTGCAGGAATAGCTACAGGTAATACCTTGGAGGCTGTAACCGGGTACTATTTTATTAAAAAATTCAAGTGTAAACACATATTAGGGAGGTCACAGGATTTCGCTTTATTCTTTATTACTGTATTATTTATGTGTCTTGTAAGTAGCCTTACAGGCCCCTTTATGCTATCAGTAAGTAAAATAATTGATTGGCATCAGTATTACACTATATGGTTTACCTGGTGGACCGGAGATGTGTCAGGCATAATAGTACTCACTCCGGTTCTTTTAGCCTGGTGGAAGCCTAAAAGAAGAATGTGGAACACACAATCTATTATACAGGTTGTTCTTTTATTCATAGTACTTGGTATTTATCTTGAAGCTGTATTTGGAGATTGGCTTCCCCTTTGGCCAAATAAAGCTAAAATTTTCCTGATATTTTTTATTATAACATGGTGCGTATTCAGTATGAGTCAGCGCCAACTAGCTATTGCGTCATTAGCTATTTCTGTTTTCTCAATATGGAGTACGCTTAATCTTACAGGACCGTTTGGAGAAAGTTCTATAAATGAATCTTTAATTTCCTTACAGGTTTTTTTATGCGTTATTTCAATTACCATGATGTTTTTAAGTACAACTTTAAATGAAAGAAGACAGAAGGAAGATGACCTTAAAGAAGCCAATTCAAACCTGGAACTGAAAATTGCAGAGCGGACTTTATCATTGGAAAAACAGAAGGAAGAATTAAAACAAGCCAATGAAAGGTTAGTTGAGAAAGCCAAGGAGCTTGAAAATGTGAATAAGGAATCGCGGTCGTTTGCCCATGCGGTTTCGCACGACTTACGTGAACCGCTAAGAACCATAGCAAGCTACCTTCAGCTTATTGAAGAAAGGTATAAAAACAAACTGGATTCAGATGCTGACATATTTATAGATTTTGCTGTAGATGGTGCAAAAAGAATGAATATGCTTATTGACGATATGCTTACCTATTCACGTATTGAACACAGTCAGGGGAATTTTTCTGATGTTGATCTTAATGAAATACTTGCTATAGTAAAGAACAACCTGCACACCACTATTCAGGAGAATAGTGCCAGAATAACTTTAATTTCACCATTACCGGTTGTTACAGCCGACCATTCTGAAATGGTACAACTGTTCCAGAATATAATTGAGAACAGCATAAAATATAAAAGCGATAAACTGCCTGAAATTCACATTGATGCCAAAAGGCAAAATGGCCTTTGGCAGATTACAATTGCAGATAATGGAATTGGCATCCCTAAAGAGTACCATGAGCGCATTTTTATTATATTCCAACGGTTACATACCCGGGAGCAATATGATGGTACCGGCATAGGACTTTCTATTTGTAAACGAATAATAGAAAAGCATGGCGGAAAGATCTGGGTCGAATCTGAATTGAGTAAAGGAAGTACTTTCTACTTCACTCTTAAAGAGGCCGAGATTTAGCTTAAAATCAGAAATAAATAAAAAAGCCCCTCTGGTTTGCAGAGGGGCTTGGGGTTTTAAAGAAACCTCTTCCTGGTGCTCAGTCGCCAATGATTAGAGGAGGATTGTGTTTTGGCGCAGGAAGAGGTTGTATTAAACTATGATTCTCAAACCTGATGCAAGGTAGGTGTATAAAAAGTCGAATTATGAATTTTTCTATGAGATATTCTAAATAAACGGTAAACATGAAAAAACTATCGGTGGAAAAACCATGCTTTAATACGAATGCCTGAACAGAAAGGTAATTTATTCTTAATCGAATTTAAGTATGGAACAATATTATTTCAAGTAAAATGTTCTATAACCGCACCATAATGGAGGCACAGAATGAAAAAGCCGGCTTTTTCATTTGCAAAGGACTTAGCTACCTAAATAATTACAATATCTTTGCCCAAAATTTAACATATGAGTTTATTAATAGTAGGCACAGTAGCATTTGACAGTATTAAAACACCATTTGGAAAAATAGATAAAACAGTAGGAGGCGCAGCTACTTATATAGGTTTGAGTGCATCTTATTTTACAAAAAAATCGGGTATAGTATCAGTAGTAGGGGATGATTTTCCCGAAGAAACTATGAAGGAATTTAATCGCCGGGGTATTGATACTACAGGTATAGAAGTAGTTAAGGGTGGAAAGTCTTTCTATTGGTCTGGTTCTTATCATACCGATATGAATACTCGTGATACATTGGTGACCGATCTTAACGTATTGGCTGATTTTGACCCGGTAGTACCTGAAAACTATAAGAATGCAGATTTTTTAATGCTAGGTAATCTTACTCCTATCATCCAACAGAAGGTAATGAAGCAAATGGCTAAGAGGCCAAAGCTAATAGTTATGGATACTATGAACTTCTGGATGGAAATAATGCCAAAGGAATTGGCTGAAACCATATCAATGGTTGATGTACTTACCATAAATGATGCAGAAGCAAGGCAATTATCCGGTGAATATTCATTAGTAAAAGCGGCTCAGAAAATATTAAACATGGGACCTAAATTCCTTATCATCAAAAAAGGTGAACACGGGGCATTATTGTTTAATCGTGAACAGGTTTTCTTTGCACCTGCGCTTCCTTTGGAAGATGTTTTTGACCCTACCGGTGCTGGAGATAGTTTTGCAGGCGGATTTATTGGTTTCCTTGATAAGTCAAAAGATGTGTCATTTGACAATATGAAACGTGCCATTATTTTTGGCTCAGCAATTGCTTCCTTTTGTGTGGAAAAATTTGGAATTGAAAGATTGCTTGAATTATCAGATGAAGAGGTAGAAGAACGTGTTCAGGAATTTATTGATCTTGTTCAGTTCGATATATCGCTGGTATAATCAGAACCTTTATTCCATTTCAATAAGTACCTGATTCTTTTCAACAGCAGTTCCTTTAGTAACTACAATTTTTTTTACAACAGCTTGTGTCGGGGCTTTTATAATGTTTTCCATTTTCATAGCCTCAAGCACTAATAAGCCATCTCCTTTATTAACGGTATCACCCGGTTTTACTTTAATGTCTATTACCAAGCCCGGCATGGGTGCCTTTATATTTTGAATTTTGTTGCTTTTAGCGCCAATTCCTAATCTTTCCAAAAGCTCATCAGTTTCATCTTTAAGCTTTATTTCGTATTTTCTATTGTTTAGCTTTAAAACCATAAGTTTTTCGTCGCTGTTATAGCTTACCAATTCGGCAGTATATGAACAATCATTATATATAATATGGTATGACCCATTAGTTGGTTCAATAATGTTAAATATTACCGAACTGCCATTTAAATCTAATGTTAAAGGCTGTTTGCTTTTTTTAGTAATTGTATAATCTTTATTATTTACTGTTGCTTTCATGTCGCAAATGTATTTAAATTGCTAATTATAGGGCTTTTTTTAGCATATTTGATGTTCCAAAAATACTAACATGAGGAAAATATACGTACTTATCATTGCCTTAGCTTTAGGAATAGCATCTTGTGGCGGCGGTGATAAAATGACTTCAGATAAAGCAAACGGTAAGGTAAGTACAGCACCAGCTAAAAAGTTAAATCTTGATTCAATTGCTGCTGTTACTCCTCAAAAGGTTGCACCTGATACAGCAGTTAAGGTAGCTAATCAAAACTACCAGGCTGCTGCACCTATAATTAGCCAATTGGTTCATACTAAGCTTGAAGTTAGTTTTGACTGGAAAAAGAAATACTTATACGGCAAGGCAACTATAACACTTAAGCCTTATTACTATTCTGTCGATACAGTTGTACTTGACGCGAAGGGGTTGGAGTTTCACGAAGTTAGTATGATTAAAGGTAAAGATAAAACACCACTTCAATACACAAATACAGGTAAGCAAATTCACATAAAACTTGGTAGGGAATATAAAAGAAACGAAGAATATACCCTGTTTATCGACTATACATCAAAACCAGAAGAGCTGAAAGACGAGCAGGGAGGAAGTGCTGCAATTACATCACACAAAGGCTTGTTTTTTATTAACGCAAATGATTCAGATAAAACAAAACCACGTGAAGTGTGGACCCAAGGAGAAACAGAAGATAATTCATGCTGGTTTCCTACCATTGATAAGCCAGATCAGCGTATGACCGAAGAAATTTATATGACGATTGAGAATGATTTTAAAACGCTTTCAAATGGTGCACTTGTAAGTTCAGTAGTAAATAAAGATGGTACAAGAACCGATCATTGGTCAATGACGCTTCCGATTCCACCTTACCTTGTAATGATGGCTGCCGGACCATTTGCTGTTGTGCACGATACATGGCACGGAAAAGATGTAGACTATTTTGTGGATAAGAAATACGAACCGTATGCAAGAGACATTTTTGGAAATACACCGGAGATGATAGAGTTCTTTTCCCGGGTTTTAAAGTTCCCGTATCCATGGAACAAATACGATCAGGTTGTTGCGCATGATTATGTTTCAGGGGCTATGGAAAACACTACTGCTACCCTTTTAGGAGAGTTTTTACAGCATACCCGCCGCGAACTTATTGATAATAAGTTTGACAATGCAGAGGATGATATTTCACATGAATTATTTCACCATTGGTTTGGCGACCTTGTTACATGCGAATCATGGTCAAACCTAACCGTTAATGAGTCGTTTGCAAACTATAGCGAGTATTTGTGGAGGCAATACAAGTACGGGGCTGATGAAGCTGATGAATTATTACAGAAAAATGCAGGTGAGTACCTTAATAACACGCCGACACAACATAATCTTGTCGATTTCTATTACAAGGACAGGGAAGACATGTTTGACTTGATATCCTATAACAAAGGTGGCTGTATTTTGCACATGCTTCGCTCAGTAATTGGAGATAGTGCTTTTTTTGATGCATTACATTTGTATCTTGAAACGAATAAGTTTAGCCCTGCCGAGGCGCAGCAATTAAGATTGGCTTTTGAAAAAGTTACCGGACAAGACCTGAACTGGTTTTTTAACGAATGGTATTATAATAAGGGATATCCTCAATTTGACATAAAGCATTCATATGATGCAACTAAGCAACAAGTTACTATAGAGGTTAATCAAATGCAGGATCTGACTGATAATGCACTTTTTCAAATGCCGGTATATATTGATGTTTATTATAATGGAACTAAGGATAGCCATAGAGTGACATTATCAAAGAACAAGGATAAATTTACATTTTATGTGCCTGTAAAGCCTGATTGGGTTGATTTTGATTCCCAGAAGATGATGCTTTGTGTTAAAAACGAAGATGTGCATACCGATGAAAGGATTTTTGAATATAATCATGCTACAAAATACCTGGCCCGATATGAGGCATTGCGCTCTCTTTCATCAAAATTATCAAAGACAGGGGTAAGGGCAGTACTGATTAAAGCATTGCATGATAGGTATTGGTACCTGAGGCGCTATGCTATTAATAAATTATCTGACGATACATTGCCTGATTTTAAAGCTGAGTTAAAAAGCCTTGCAACTAGTGATAGTTCTTCTTTAGTAAGAGCAACAGCCATAAGCACCTTGGCGAAAAATTTCCCTTCAGATTTGTCGCTTATGAGTATTTTCAGAAAGGCACTTACTGACAGTTCATATACAGTGGAATCGGATGGGTTAAGCGCAATTGCAAAAATAAATAAGAGCGAAGCAATGCAAAATGCTCATCAAATGGAAAATTCTGATGAAACTGATCTTCTGCTAGGTATTGCTGATCTTTATTCACATTATGGAAGCGATTCAAATAGTGATTTCTTCGTTAACCTTTCAGGTAAGGTTACAGGTTTTGAACCGGAAATTTATTATGTGGCAATATATGGGCAGTTTTTAAAGCTATGTAAGAATGATGAGAACGTAAGTAAGGGTATTGATATATTAGCCAACATCTATTCTCACGGTACTAATAAAATAGCGAAGTTCTATGCCCGAAGCTCTTTACAGCAGATTGTTGCCTGGTATCAGGATCGTGAGGGCACTGTAAATGAAAAAATAACTGATCTTCAAAAAAATAGTCCTAATGACCCTTCAATAAGCAAGCTTCAGGACAAGTTAGGTAATTATAAAGCACAGGAGAAGAAAGTTGACTCAATAATCGGGCAATAATTAGTAAACAGAACCCAATAAGTTTATTGAATTACAGGTAACGCCGTCCATCCTTTGCGTTCATTTATTGACTTTTTTGTTTCTTTAGTCTTGGTAGACAATATGAACAACGCAGAGGCTAGAAAAGGGAGATAAGCAATTTTAAACCTTACAAGCGCCCCGAAGTTTGAAGTTGTTAAGCCCACCGCAAAAGCAAAGAAAATTGAAAAAGAAACCGCGAAAAAAAGTAAAGGCTCATTCAAAATTCTTTTTAGCAGTGAAAGAGGGCCTGTTCTTTTGAACATAAGTATAACGAGAAACAGCATAAATGTATTTTCTAACCCCGACAATACCATTACAGCGTTGCCAGCTTCCCATAAAAATGGCCTGAGCACACCAGCAGTCAAAGCCTTGGGAAATACTTTTAAATACCCCAATGGTGTATTTTCAAACGTACCTATATCAAATGTATGTCCGCCATAATAATCCTGTTTCAGGTCAGTTTCAGTTACTACTGCTGTTACAGCTACTTTGTCAATTGAAAATTTACCCATATACCCTTTAAGGCTATCAAGCAGAAAGTAACCTCCGGCAACGCACAACAGACAAATGAATGGTGCCACCAGTAACCTGAGAAAGGCACTACGTATTCTATATATTCTATGCGAAAATATCCAAATAAGGCTTCCCGGTAATAGAGCCATAAAGGTGTATGGTTTAATAGAAATAATTATATACAAGGCAATTATAAGAATGGTAATGAATTTAAGCCTTTGTTTTTTTAGTATAAAGGCATTGTAAATTGAAAATACGGCCCAGCCGGAAGCGGATAGCGTTATGGTATCTTTTAAAATACCCGAACCCCAGAAGATTACGGACGGGAAACATATGATTGCAATAAAGAAATACTTTTTCAAGTGAGGGTAATAGGAACTAAATACTATAAATAACCGCCATAAGCCTGCATAAGATATCCATGAAACGATAAGAGTAGTAAGAAGGTATCCGCCAAAGGAGAAAAGTAGTATGGGGGTTATGAGCTTTATTACCATAAAAGTTTGAGTATCGTAATACATATACCTTAATGGAAATCCTGTCTTCGATGTAAATAAGGCAAAGTTTTCAGGACTTGCACTGCCAAATTCATTACGCATAAAACCTGAAAATGAATGGAACATCAGGTTCTTCATGGTTAGTGCCGATTCGTAGTAAGAAGTTGTATCTCCACCCAGGTAGTAATAGAAATAGATCAAGGCAAACCCTATTCCGCCAATAAGTTTAATGAATAAGCCTTTCAGGTAGTACTCATAAATATCATTCTCTTTTATTTTCTTTCTTTGATAAATGCCACCTATAAAAATGATCGCAAATACATAAAATGGCAGGCCCAGCCATTCCCACAAATAAATATATAAATACCCGAAATTATCTGATGGAATCATTTAATATGCTAAAAGGTATTTTTTGTCTGTTACAATGCTGGTATTTACACGAGTAAGTTAAGTATCTATATCAAATACCCTTGTCTATTTCAGCACAAATATCCCTAAAAATATCATCTACTTCACCAATACCTTTAACTGACTTTAATTTACCCTGGCTCTTGTAATAATTCTTTAACGGAGATGTTTCGTTATTATAAACATTCATTCTTTTGTGAAAAGTTGCTTCATCCTGGTCATCAACACGGCCTGAAGATTTGCCTCTGAGAGATATTCTGTGAAACAACTCTGTTTCATTAACTTCCAGAGCTATAGTCATTGAAATAGAAGTACCGTGCTTTTTCAGAAGATCATCCAATGCACTAGCCTGTGGCAAGGTTCTAGGAAAACCATCAAATATGAAGCCTTTGCCAGCCATATTCTTGCTTATTTTGGTATCTATCATTCCTATAACTATATTGTCTGAAACAAGAATGCCTTTATCCATAAGCGTTTTTGCCTCTTTACCCAACTCTGTTTGGGCCGCTACCTCAGATCTGAGAATGTCACCGGTAGACAGATGAGTAAGATTGTATTTCTCTATAAGTTTTGCGGATTGAGTTCCTTTGCCAGCCCCTGGTGGGCCAAATAAAATAATGTTTAACATAACGTCCAAAATATGTAATGCAAGTATAAGTCTTTTATCCTAAATTTTCTCCATTAAACCATATATAATAGGGTTCCCTTTAAATGTTTTTACCTCAAAGTCATCCATGTAAAACTTACGTATCCCTTTATTCCATATATACACTTTAAGTAATGCATCAGAAATATTCCCTGTAATATCCTGTAATTTTATGGAATGATATACTTTAACCCAGCCCTTCCTTAAGGTGTCGGGTATAAATTTGCTGACTTCTGTTTCGCTCCATTCTAAAGTTACCCCATTCAACTCAAGTGAAGATACGATAGATACATCTTTTATGGTGTCCAGCGGGAATAATTCAAGAGAAATCGTAATAATATCATTCTTACCCCAGCTCATGTCGCCCAGCTTGCAACTGAAAACTGGCCCCCATTCATGCTTATTGTCCATTTTATATGCATGTTTCCCTGAAAAATGAATAGTATCGTGAGTGAAATTTGTATCAGGCAATGACCAATACTTTATAGGTTTTTCGAAATTATTTTTCGATTCGAAACTATGCATGTCTATCTTATTGCTTTGAAGCGTATTTGAAAACAGGAAAAATGATGCATCGAAGAAATCCCATTTTTTTATCATATATGGGTATTGGGTCGATATAATCTGTAATAATGCCGGGTCAAACTGAGAGGTGCACCCAAAACCCATGTAAGGCTTGTTTTGCTGTTTTATGAAATTGATGAATTGTACATAACTGTCAACGTGTGTAATATAGCACCCAAAAGCTGATGCCTTGTAAAACAAGGAGTCTGCATGATCTTTGTGTATATAATAATCAGTCACATATTTATCTGAATCTTCGGTTTGTAAAATGCATGAATAGTTAGTGGCGCCCAGCACTTTTTTTAATGAATCGTTAACCAATATTGGCTGTTCGTAAGGTGCTTTGTAGGAAAGTTGGTAATACTTACGTGTATGCGTTAATGAGTAAATATTAACAAGTGATATTATAACAAGTAACGGTATAACAAATTTGCTATTTAATTCTGGCAGTAACCCGAAAAGAAAGAACAGGAGAAATGGAAAACTGAACAGGAGCATTGAATATTGCAAAACTGGATTTATATATACAGAGTATAGAAACCCAATGACCATAGGAAGTAAAAACCAGGAAAGAGAAATGAAAAGATATTTTTTATTGAAATATGCCTTACTGAAAGAATTGTAAACTCCAAATGCAAAAAGAATAATGGCTAAACCGGAAACTGTTTTAGAAAACTGAAATACATAATGAATATAATCATAAGCAAATTTATAAGTAGGTGCGGACAGCCATCCGTTTGAACCTCCTATACCACCATGGTTCAGTTGGTAAAAGAAAATGTGAAGATGTGGAATGTACAAGATGAATATAATAATGCCGGCAAGCATGTATTTAATCACATGCTTTTTTTGAACAAAGAATAAGCCTGTTAAGCCTACAGTAACTGCAAACAATAAACTGAAGTGATGCGTATAGGCACATAAACTACTGAATAGTATGTAAAGAACCAAATGCTTAATGGGCTTTTCATTTGGTGTAAATATCGTTTTGTGCCAATAATAAACCATAGCAAGTGAAAAGAACAATCCGGCTGAATAAGGCCGTATTAGTTGGCTATACATAATTGGGTACTCCAAGGTGGCCAAATAGGCTGCACATACCAGTCCCACTGTTGAGTTAAACCATGTTTGTCCGATTCTAAACATGTAATATACCGATGCAATACCCATTAAAATAAAAGGTAGCTTAACAACTATTTCTGTATAACCGAACAGCTTGGTCCAGTAATAAAGAAACACCTGAACTCCGGCAGGGTGGCCATCAATAATAATCCCTTTGTCGATAAGTTCAGAAAATGAATTGAAGTGAGTACGTGATAGGGCACTCAGTTCATCATATGTATATGGAATATTGAATGGATGAATTAGCCTCAATATTGCTGCAATTGCAATAATGCACAACAATAATATGTTTGTGGTTTTAGTATTCATAGCTATATGGCATCAAAAACATTGATTTGTTACAATTATAAGGTTTTTACGCTTTCATGCTCTTCCTTTATCGGTATGTAATGATTGCCAGGTCAATGACTAAGATACTAAATAATGTTATTTCATTAGTATGAAATAATTTCTGACTTTTGTTGTAATTGTAAAATAGTATGGCAGCAATTAACTCTATAGTTTCCTGGTTCATGAAAAAACGTATGCATCAGATCGATCTGTTCATTCGCTACCCTCATGAAGTACAACAGGAATGGTTACATAGGTTAATAGAATCAGCCAGAGGAACAGAATGGGGGAAGAAATATGATTATTCCTCTATACGCTCAGAAACAGAATTTAAAAAGCGTGTTCCCATAAGCGAATATGATAACATGAAGCCTTATATAGATAGGCTTCGAAAAGGAGAACAAAATGTTTTATGGAATACAGATGTGCGTTGGTTTGCTAAGTCCTCGGGTACAACAAGTGATAAAAGTAAGTTCATTCCGGTTAGCCAGGAGTCATTGGAAGAATGTCATTTTAAAGCCGGAAAAGATGTGCTGACTTTATACTGTAATAATTATCCTGACACGCATTTGTTTGATGGTAAAACCCTTATGTTAGGGGGCAGTTACAAGGAGGAAGAAGGAAATATTTATGCCAGGAATGGTGACCTTTCAGCCATATTAATGGAGAATCTGCCCTTATGGGCGGAGTTTTTCCGTGCACCTGAAATTTCAATTGCGCTAATGAGCGAATGGGAAGAAAAAATGGATAAGATAGCCGATGCTGTAATAAATGAGAATATTACTTGCCTGAGTGGAGTCCCTTCCTGGATGATAGTATTGTTAAGACATACGCTCAAGCGTGGTGGAAAAAAGAGCCTGGCTGAAATATGGCCCGGACTGGAAGTTTTTATACATGGTGGGGTTAATTTTACTCCTTACCGGGAGCAGTATAAGGAGTTGTTCAAACCGTTGAACATTAATTTCTGGGAGGTATACAATGCTTCTGAGGGCTTTTTTGGTATTCAAGATAGCATAGGACGAGAAGATATGTTGCTAATGCTTGATTATGGTATTTATTATGAATTTATACCTTTAAACAGTGTAGGAAAGAACGATAAAACACTTGCGTTGAGTGAAGTTAAAGCTGGTGAGAACTATGCTTTAGTTATTTCTACTAATGGGGGGTTATGGCGATATATGTTGGGAGATACAATCCAATTTACGTCAATGAACCCATACAGATTCATTATTACTGGTAGGGTCAAGCAATTCATTAATGCTTTTGGTGAGGAGCTTATAATGGATAATGCTGAGAAGGGTCTGCAGGCAGCCTGTGAAAGAACTGGTGCTATAGTTACTGAATATACTGTGGCGCCTGTATATATGAAAGGAGATGCAAAAGGGGCTCACGAATGGCTTATTGAGTTTGAAAGCCCACCTGAAAATATTAACTACTTTACAGAAGTATTAGATAATGCATTGAAGGCGCTTAATTCTGATTATGAAGCGAAGCGATATAAGGATATGACACTAACTATACCACTTGTACGTTCTTTACCTCGCAATACTTTTTTTGAATGGATGAAGAAACGAGGTAAGCTTGGCGGACAGAATAAAGTTCCTCGTCTTGCAAACGACCGAAAATATGTTGATGATATTTTAAGTCAAAAGACCCAGCGAAATGAAATATAAGTATCTGACGATTTTTTTATTGGGTGTAATTATTATTGCAGGAATAAGTGCTTTCAGGGCTCCTGTAACATATCGTTTAATAAGTAAAATACCACTCGAGAATGGCTCATTTACTACCGATAATCTTCAGAATATATACACCCTAAATGGAAACGTGCTTAAGAAATATAATGCTGCTGGGGTATTATTATGTTCGCATAGCGATAAAGAATTTGGTGACATAACAAGTATGGATGTTTATGACCCTATGAAAATTCTTGTGTACTACAAGGCATTCCCTCAATTGGTATTTTTAGATAATACCTTAAGTCAGAATGGTAATGGAATCAATCCGGCTGATATCGGCTATCCATTAGCTTCTATGGCATGTATTTCGCATGATAATGGTTTGTGGTTATACGATGACCAAACCGCTCAACTTATCAGGTTAGATGTAAACCTGACTACATTACAAAAAACCGGTAATCTTAATCAACTACTAGGTATATCAGTTAACCCGGTTTCACTTTTTGAGTATAATAATTATGTTTACCTGAATGATACAACTCAGGGTATATTGGTTTTTGACTCTTTTGGAACCTATTATAAAACACTACCATTTACAGGCATAGTTCATTTTGAAGTTAGGGGTGATGATGTGTTTTATATGCATCACCATAAATTACATGCATTTCATATGAAAACAATTACTGAGGATATAATTGCGCAGCCCGATAGCCTTGCCACACAGGCCAGGGTAGAGAAAAACCTATTGTACGAAAAATACAGGGATACGATAAGGGTTTATGAAATCGAGTAATTAGCGTTTGATCTCATTTTCAATATAGTCTTCAATTTTAAATTGAGGCTCCCATTTAAGTATTGTTCTTGCTTTTGAAATGTCAGCAAAGGTTATATCAGCCTCGCCTTCTCTTTTCTCAATAAAACTGTACTTATCTGATATTTTTTTAGCCAGATCGAGTATGCTTAATGTTGAGCCATTACCAATATTGAAGGCAGTATTTAATTTTTCTGGATATACCGAGGCAAGGTAATTAGCCTTGGCAAGGTCACTTACATGAATAAAATCGCGTTTTTGTTTTCCATCACCGGTTATAAGAAGCTCTTTATCGTTTTTTTTGCAGTTCAGGAATATTCCTACCACACTGCTATAGGCATTAAATTTATTGGCCGGATTAAAACTTCTGGGGCCATACGGATTAAAATAGCGGAGTGTTACGTAATTTATGGGGTAGCGTGTTGCAATAAGTTCAAGATACTTCTCAATTTCATATTTCTGAAACGCATAAGGGCTAAGGCAGCTCACACTTTCATCCTCATTGGTAGGTATATGTTCAGGTGTACCATATATAGCACTTGAGCCACTGTAAATAAACCGAGGGTAATGATTTTCTTTGATCATTATCTCAATAAGGTGAACACCACTAACCAGGTTAGCAGTAATATGTTCCGTTATATATTGAAAACTGGGTTGTATGCGAGGTAACGCTGCTAAATGAAATACTTTATCGTATTCTTTTAAAGAATCTATTTCAATACAATCTTTTTTAATGAATGTAAAACGACTATTCGTTTTATGGTCTGCTATGTTATCTTTAGAACCTGTACTCAGGTTATCAATCCCGGTAATTTGCCAGTCAGTATTCTTAACTAAATAGTCAAGCAAATTCGAACCAATAAACCCTGCTACACCTGTAATAAGTACTTTCATATTCGCTAATTCTGCTTAAAGGTAAAGTTTTTAACATATTCCGCTATTTCCTGAATGCTAAAAGCATAGTTGAGGTCGTGTTTTGTGCCAATATAGGGCCTGAAACGCAAGGTATTCTGAAGGCTTCCGATAGGTGGTTCACCATTATATATTATTAATACCTGGTTGTTTGTGTACTCCCCAATATTATTAACGCCTGAATGCTGCGTTATTATCAGTTGACTTTTAGTGCATTTTTCAAGAATAACAGTATTGTCCTTTGACAAGCATACCTCTATATTACCTTCTGATTGTAGTTCAGTACTTAATGAAGGGTGTCCGGTAACATATACATGGTCAAAGCATGGGCTTATTAGCCTGGCAATTTCCATATAGTCCCATGGTCCTCCGTTAGTGTCAGTATAGTCGTTGCCTTTTTTTCGTGGAAAGATGGTTGCGCTCTTTTCTTTGCCGGTGCTATAGGCCTTCTCCAAGTTATAAGTTTTCATAAATGGGCCTTTTAATAACCAGTTTCTATGAATAAACCAGTAATAAAATGTGTCGCCAATATTCCAGAATGGTACAAAGGTGTCTTTTTTTGCTATTTCCATAAAGCTATCAATTTCCTTTTGTACATCCGCAGGCGGAATCGTTTCATTATTCAGTATACGAACCTCTCCGAAGAAATCCCGCAAAGGAAAAAAAGTCGTTATAATACTTTCTTTGTTTTCATTAACCAGAAATGGTCTGTGTAGGTCCATACCGCAGTAGTATATTTTTACTCCTTTTGATTGAAGATACATGAGAAAGGGTAAATTATGGGCTAGAAAATGCCCGAATTCTCCTTTAAATGGCCCGTAATAACATTTTTTTATAAGCAGGGTCCACCATAACTTAAGGTATGCGATAAAATATCCTCTGCAGATCTTAAGCCAGAAACGAACTAAGGCAAGGCCCGAGTATTGCCTGGCAAAATGCACATTATCAGAAAAATCGCCTTTCGGAGCGTATTTATAATCTGGCTGTTTCATAATGCAAAAGTAAATTATAATCAGAACTTACCCATTTTTGTTGAATAGTACATTCATATTGAAGATAAAGCACTAAATGCACTATATTTGAGTGCAATTCAAGTATGAAACACGAGTTTTCCTTTATTATTCAAGCCCGTAGTGCATCAACAAGGCTTCCCGGTAAAATTCTTATTCCATTTTACAATGATGAAACTATACTTGATATTCAACTTAAAAATATAAGCAAATCGTTCCCCAGTGCTTTAGTGATAATTGCAACATCCATAAATAAAGCTGATGATGTTATCGTAGCTAAGTACAAGGATGATAAGAGGGTTAAGATATTCAGAGGAGATGAGAATAATGTGCTTAAAAGGTTTATTGATGCGGCTAAGCAGTTTGAAATTGAGCATATTGTAAGGGTTTGTTCTGATAATCCTTTTTTATCAATGCCGCACATAAAGGAATTGATCGATTTTTATTTCAGTGAAATAACTGATTACGCTTCATTTAGATTCATGAACGGTACTCCGGCAATAAAATCGCACTCAGGGCTATTTGCTGAAGTTGTTAGTCTGAAAACTCTTGAAAAGGTACAGAAGCAGACCCAGGAACAGCTGTTTTTAGAGCATGTCACTAATTATGTTTACACTCATCCGGAGCAATTCAAAGCGACGTTTTTGCCTGTACCAACCATTTTGGATGCTTATATTGAAAAACTGAGGTTAACAATTGATACACAACTTGATTTCGGAAACCTTCAAAAATTGTATCTTGCAGTCTTGAGTAAATATAATGCGGGCTTTACAATAGAACAGCTTTTAACTGAGGTTAATGCGGACAAGGACTTATTATTATTTATGAAGGAACAGATAAAGAATTATGCAAAGTAATCATACATATATCATTGGCGAAATAGGGCAGAACCACAATGGATCTGTAAATATTGCTAAACAAATTATAGATACTGCTGCGAGGGAAATTCATGAGGACTTGTTCGGAATGAAGCTTCGGAAGATGGATGCTATTAAGTTCACTAAAAGAGATCTTAAAGAAGAATTGTCGCAATCTCAAATGGATAAGCCATATAATTCACCTCATTCATTTGGTAAAACCTATGGTGAACACAGGGCATTTTTAGAGTTATCGGATGAACAACATTTTGAACTCTACAAATATGCCAAAGCTGCGGGATTCGATTTTGTTGAAACTCTTTGTGCTATAGGTTGTTTATCAATGCTGAAGTTGTTTACACCCGATAAATTGAAAGTGGCCAGCCGCGACCTTACTAATTTGCCTTTACTTAATGCCCTGGCCGAAACCAAAATACCCATTATATTATCTACAGGTATGGCGGGTAAAAAGGAATTAGATGAAGCCCTTGATATTATTTATAAGCACCATAATTATATAACCATATTGCATTGTGTTTCTCAATACCCTACACATCCGCAAAATGTTAATTTAAATACTATAAAGTATTTGCAGGAGAATTACCCAGAACATACAATAGGATATTCTGATCATACTATTGGTATTTCTGCCCCTATAGCAGCTGTAGCAATAGGTGCCAGGGTTATTGAAAAACATATTACACTTGATAGGAATATGAAGGGTACCGATCAGGCAGGCTCACTTGGTCCGGAAGGTGTTCAGCGTATGATGAGGGATATTAGATTACTTGAATTATCATTTGGTAAAAAAGAAATTTTTATTGATTCAAGTGTGGAACAGGCTAAAGTAAAGCTGGAACGATCAATTGCCACTAAGCATAGCATTAAAAAAGGGGATGTAATAAAGGCAGAAGATATCCATTTGCTTTCCCCAGGCGATGGATTTAAGTGGTCAGAGAAACAAATGGTTGTTGGTAAGAAAGCGCTTAAAGATATTCCAAGTGATGAAGTGATTTATAAAAATGACATTGAATAGCTAATTATTTAAATAAGAAGTATGTTGCCGAAGCTTGTGTTTACAGATGTTGATGGGGTTCTTACCGATGGTGGTATGTATTATGATCAGAAAGGTAATGAATGGAAAAAGTTTAATACTTCAGATAGCTTAGGTGTGCTTTTGTGTTCGGTATTAAAAATAGATATTGTTTTCATAACAGGTGAGGATACAAAAATTGTAGAACGACGTGCAAAGAAACTTAATATAAAATACCTTATTCAAGGTAGCAGGAACAAATTACTGGATGCTCAATTGTTATGTAAGAAGCTTAAAGTAAAATTAAGCAACGTAGCTTATATAGGGGATGATCTGATCGATATTCCATTGCTTACGAGGGTTGGATTTTCGGCTGCACCAACGAATGCTTCCGGTTATATAAAAGATAAGGTTGATTTTGTAACCGCCAAGCCAGGTGGTGATGGTGCTTTTCGCGAGTTTATTGAAGAAATACTTCGCAGAGAAGGCATATTGGAATCAACCATTCAAAAGGTATTACTGGAAAAGTATAACAAGAATTAATCAATCAAGCTGTGGAGTACTTCAAGGTATGGCTGTTATTTGTCCGTTGTATAGTTTCTTATTGTTTTTTACCGCCCAAAACTAAGTATGCACTGGCAGGAAGAAAGTTATTTACGAAGAGTTTCAGGTATAAAAATGATGCCGGTGATAATGTGTTTTTTTTTCTGAAATATTTCCTTAAAGCGCTTTTACTTAGGCAAATTAAAGTTGGTGAATCAGTTACTATATATAATAAGGGAGGCGGAGTTTTTTTCTATGATCTGGAACCATACACATTTGTTGGTGGGCAGAAGCAGGATAATGAGAAATTCAGATTAACCCATATTAATTACTTCTCTAAAGAAAAAGTAAACGGAGCCATTTGGAAAACCAGATTATTGGGGTATTATTCTGTAGCCGATAAGTGCATGCAGTTTATTATGCTCACCCTTTTGTTTCCTTTTCTAATTCCATTTGCATGCTTTAAAAAGTATAGGGCATCGGCTTCCTTACTGTTTTTTGAATATGTTGAATTGGTAAATCTTTTGAAAATAGCCAAACGAAATAGTGTGAAATCTCTTTTTTATTATTCTATTTATGAAAAAGACTCTAATATCAGTGCAATAGCTTTGCAAAGCGTAAACATATATGTAGTAAAGGTGGCGTCGCTAACACCTTTAAAGTTTTGGAATAACATAGTAATTGCAGACAAATTAGTTGTGAATACGTTTCAGCAATTGGAAGAAACTAAAATTTTCAAAGACACCATACTGGCAAAAGAAATTGAGCTATGGGGACCTGATGAGAACGTTAAAGTATTTGACCGTTACACCCTGGGAATGTATGAATTGAACAAGAACGTAATAGGATATTATTCTACGGCATCGTATATAAGGGCATTGGAAAACGATCTTGACATATATAATACATCTGCCGGTGAATCAATTACAATGACATATATTGCTGAATATATCCAAAAACATCCTGGTATCAGGCTTGTGGTCTTTCCTCATCCCCGCGAAAAAAATGAAAAGTATAAGAAAAGTATGGAGGAGTATTATGCCCGGTATTTTAAGGGTATAGAGTATAAAATAATGCTGGATACTCAACCATCTGCCTATTATTTCGAGGAGGCAAATGTGGGTATTGCCTTTTATTCATCTGTTATTTTCGAGCGATTGTATTTCGGTTTCAAGTCTATGCTTTTTACGCCACCTGATAGTAAGGTGAACGTGCTGGAATTACGGGGTAATAAAATGTATGCCACAACTAAGGAGGAATTATTTTCCAGATTAGACATGTTCTTACCTATGAGCAATCATGAATATTTTAAATTTGTTGAAACAGTTTCCCCTATTTTAAATAAGCTCACAGCTTCAGAAATAAGCGCTTCTAAATAATATGAATCAGCTGATCAGCGATATAAAAAATAATCATTTATATGAGCTGCCTTTTTGTAAAAGGGTAATGCTAGATGTCTTTGATAAAAGTAGACCAGTACCAACATTCGAGAATAGCTTAAAGAATACGTTTGGTTGGATAAAGCAATCATTTGAAGCTACAGGCGATGGTGGATCGTCAGCCTATTATCATTTAGGATATGGTTGGAAATCATCTTATCCGGAAACCACCGGTTATCTTATCCCAACACTTTACGAATATGCAGAACACTCTAATGATAAAAGTTGGAGTGCACTTGCCAGGAAAGCATCTGAATGGTTGTTAGAAATTCAGGATAAAGAAGGCGGTTGGCAAGGGCTGCAAATAGGGGTTCCATGCGAACCAAGAATATTTAATACTGGAATGATACTTGACGGTATGATTGCCGCTTTTCTTAAGGAAAAAGATGAAAGGTATCTTGTAGCGGCAATTAAAGCTATGGATTGGATACTTAGTAAGATCGGCGAAAATGGTTTGTTTACCAGTAATAATCCGGTAAAAGGCGGATGGAGTGCTGACATATTAGTACTTGCGTATATGTCAGTTGTAGTACAATATACAACAAAGGATAAACAAGCGGAATATCTTAAGTTGATTCATAAGGCCATGGATGCGCATCTTAAATTCCAACAACCCAATGGCTGGATGGCCGCATCCAATTTTGAAGATTCTTTTCGTGGTACTGCTGTTTTGCATATACTGGGTTATGCATTTGATGGGTTACTCGTTTTGTTTGAAACAACTAAGGAAGAAAGATATCTTAATTCTGCAATGAAGATAGCTGTCGAATTACTATCGCTAAATAACGCTACAGGTCAAATACCGTCCTATATAAGTTCTGATTGGTCAACCTATTTTGATATGGGCAAAACGAGCGCATCTTTGTGTCTTACCGGTTTGAGCCAGGTAGCTATTTGTTTTCATAAAGTTGCCCTTATTAAAAACAAACCTGAATATACTACTGCTGCAAATAAATTAATTGAAAGGGTGGCATCAATCAGTAATTGGCAAAGCAGCTGTTCAGGATTAGCATATGGAGTTGCAGGTTCATATCCAATTTCAGGGCATTATCAGAAATATAAGATGCTTAACTGGGCTGCAAAATTTCATGCTGAATCTATATTAATGTCATTTGGCAAGTGCGCGCCAAGACAAAAAGATGAAAAGCGATAAATGAGACTAATAGCCCCGATATATAATAATAGCCTTCCTTTCGTTTTTTTGCCAGCGTATGCTGATTTTATTTGTTCTTCTAAAAACGAATGGGTTGAAATAATTGAGGGCGAGGATTTTATTGTCCCTATTCGGCTTACTAAAATCGGCCCATATGTATCCGGGCAATTATTATTTTATCCGGTTCGAAAAAATGGGGAAAATATAACTGCTGAAGAAGAAAAGGTGTTTTGGGAAGAAGTGCTCTTGTTTCTGGATAAGGAAAAAGTATGTATAAGGCTTACAGCACCATCTACATACTTTTGCTGCAAAGCTTATCCCAGTAAATCTAAATACTGTGCTTTTGGTGACTATGAAATATATATGGCTGATATGGATATTGCTGACTTATTTAAAGCAATTCATCCTAAGCATAGAAATGTGATACGTAATGCTGAAAAAAATGGAGTTGTAATAAAATACGGTAAGGATATTTTAAAAGACTTCTACGCTATATATGAAAGCACAATGCATAGAGAAAAAAAGTTTTGTGATACCTACGATTTTTTTAATGGAATGTTTGATAGTTTAGGCGAAAATAACATTGTTTGTGGAGTTGCATATTATATGGATAAACCACTCGGCGGGTTATTTATGCCCTATACTTTATATGGAGGGCATTACTTGTATGGGGCTTCCGCAGAAAGGGTTGAGGTTACCGGGGCAATTAATTTTTTACATTGGACAACGATTCAATTGCTTAAAAAAAAGATGGTGAAGCGGTATAGTTTTTCGGGTGCCAGATTAAGTAATATTGCGGGAACTAAGTATGAAGGAATACAAAAATTTAAAATGAGATTTGGAGGTAATTTAAATGAAGGGTATCTGTGGAAGACAGATGTAAATCCTTTAAAATGCATATTGTTAAATAATATGTTAAATGTGAAATTTGCTTTGCGCAATCACAAGCCGGCCCTGGATATTATTGATAGAGAAAATGATAAAATCCAGTAGGATGAATTGTTGGTTAATATGAGTAAAAAACTACTTGTTATATTATATACTTTTCCCCCCTTCCCAGGGGTAGGCGGCAGGCGATGGGCAAAATTCTCTAAATACCTGGCACAAAGAGATTATAATATACATGTTTTATGCTCAGAAAATCCATATAAAGAACAATCGCTTTGGGTTAATGATGTTAAGCATTCACAAATTAAAACACATATACTTCCTGTTAATTATCCGGGCGTAATGTTGCATGGCGCAAAGAGCATGTTTGATAAAATCAGTTACAGGCTGTGGAAAATCTATTTTTCAATGTATTCTAAAGGGGTTGTATTTGAAAGAACCATGTTTTGGGAAAAACAATTACTTCAAAAGGCATCCTCTTTAATTGAGCAGGAAGGAATAACCAACCTGATTGTATCAATTCCTCCCTATAGGCTTGGGAGCTATTCAATTAAATTGAAACAAAAGTATCCACATATTAATTTCATTGTCGATTATAGGGATCCATGGACGGATAATAAGTCATTTCATGGCTTTAAAGATATTAGCACATCAAGGTTAACTTATGAAAAGGAAATAGAGAATAATTTGATTGCATCTGCAGATTCAATTGTTTCTGTTTCAAACGATATGACGAAAGATTTAAAAACTAGGAGTATAAAACCTGAAAAAGTAATTACAATTCCAAATGGATATGACCCTGATGATATTATGCCCGACAAAAAAGTAACTAAAACCGATGTAATAAAGTTTGTTTATGCCGGCACTTTATATAATGACCTTGAATATATTATTACTCCACTGATCAATTATTTAAAGAAACTTAAGGCCGAAGGGAATGAAATTTTTACACGCCTTCAATTTGAATTTTATGGGAGTATAAATGCAGAATTAAAAGAGAAATTGATCACAGCCAATTTAGGGTGCGTATTAATCAATGCTGCTGTTCCTTTAAATGAAATGCAAAAAATATTAAATGATTCTTCTTTCTGTATTTTAATTACACCGCCTGATTATTCTGTCGTGTTTAATACTAAATTCTGTGAGTACCTGGCAAACAGAAAACCTATCATCCTATTTACATATCCATGTGAGTCATCTGACTTTTTGGTGGCCAATAAATTAGGATTTCACATAAACCCGGCCAATATTGAAAGCGACCTAAATAAGTTTTTTAGTGAAATGGATAATGTTATTGCAAACTTTAATTATGCATTTGATCTTACGCCATTTAGTGTGCCATATTTGACGAGCCAAATCGAAAAACTATTGAAATGATAAAACGGCTTGTTGTATATCTTCGTCGTTTCTCATATCCTCAATATGTATTTGCTGCTTCAATTAAGCGTTTTATTAAGCCTGATGCGAAGGGTGTGCTACTTGATGTGCCTTGTGGTAATGGAGTAACATCATGGGCTTTGTCTTCAATAAAAGAATTAAACGTATTTGGATACGATATAAGTAGTAATGCAATACATATTGCTAAAGAAAGTTTCGAGAGGAAGAACCTGAATTTTGAAGTTTCGGATATACGAAATGCATTGTCAAAACATCCAGTGATAGACTATTTCTGCATAATTAATTCTCTGTTTCTTTTGCCCGAACCAGATAGTATTCTTGAAGATGTAAAAGGTGTCTTAAAGAAAGAGGGAGCTTTATTTGTTATATTACCCAATGCCGATTCGCGGGCTTTTAAATGGTTTCAGAAAGATAATCCTGGTGTTAATAAACTAATTCTGCGAGAATCAGAGTTAGAAGAGCACTTCTCATCTTGTGGTTGGCGTATGTTTGACAAAGTACCAATTGTGTATGCTCGCTCGTATAAGCGCAAGGATGTGTTTTTTTTTAGCATTTTAGCCCCTGTTTACTTAGGTATCCTGAATCGTATTCAAACTTTGCTGAAACTTAAAGAGCCTAATTATTTTTTATTGGTACTTCGAAAGAAAATGTAATGAAAAAAAAGAATATCCTATTCACTTTTGATTACGAGTTGTTTTTAGGTAAAAAAAGCGGGAGTGTAAGTCGTTGTGTATTAGAGCCGACACAGAAGCTTTTGGCTATGTTTTCTGAATATAAAATTTCATCAGCTATATTTTTTGTTGATACAACATGGCTTATCAGATTAAAGGAAGTAGCATATAATAACCCTGCAGCTAAAAAAGATTACGAAAAGGTTGTTGAGCAGCTCCAGGAAATTGTAAACAGAGGACATTATGTTTTCCCCCATCTGCACCCACATTGGATTAACGCCAGCTACTTGTCTGAAATTAATCAATGGCAATTAATTAACTATTCTCGTTATCGCTTTCATAGTCTTGATAATACTGAACGTGAGGAATTATTTGATAAATCAATTGGCATTTTAAGGGAGATTTTCGGGTATTCATACTTACCATCGGCATATAGAGCTGGTGGTTGGTCAATTCAACCTTTTGAAGATTTTGAGCCATTTTTTCAGCGGTATGGAATTAAATATGATTTTAGTGTGTTGCCCGGTAGTAAATGGATATCTTCAGGACAGCACTATGATTTTTCTGATATAGAAACTACTACTCCGTATTCATTTTCTACTGATGTTACAGTACAAGGTAAGGGAAGCTATGTTGAGTTCCCGATTAGCATGCTTAAGTTTTCGGCGGTACTGTTATTATTGAATAGAGTATTGCTAAAGTATTTGTATTTAACAGGTAATCATTCCTATGGCGATGGCAATGGAATAGCAGCTGAAATAATAGAGCATATTGATGTAAAAGGAGAAATGGTGGCAATAGAGTTAATGAGCAAAATTAAGTTAAAGGGGTACTTAAATTTTCTTAGAAAGAATAATTATATGCAATTTATTGCTCACCCTAAAATGCTATCAAGCCATAATTTGAAAACCTTTAGCAGGTTTCTGGAAAAGGGACTCAAAAAATACAAACTAGAGACTGATTTTAAGCGAATGCTTTAATAGGAAAACTCTGCTATTTTTGCATACGTGAAAAAGAGAATACTTATAGTTGTTGGAACCCGGCCAAACTTTATCAAAGTTACCCGTTTCAGTTTCATGTTAAAGCATTATCCTGAAATGGAATGCAAGATTGTTCATACCGGACAGCATTTTGACGATAAAATGTCATCGGTATTTTTTGAGCAGTTTAACCTAACGCCTGATGTGTTTTTAAATATAGCACACGGCACCCCGATTGCTCAGATTGCTGAAATAATGGAGCGACTTGAGAAAATTATTGATGAGTATAAGCCAGATGTTGTTATTGTGCCTGGTGATGTTAATTCAACCTTGGCAACAGCTATTACGGCAAATAAGATGAATGTTCGCCTGGCTCACCTTGAAAGCGGATTAAGAAGTTATGACAATACTATGCCCGAAGAGCATAACAGGGTTTTAACTGATGCTGTGGCAGACTATTTCTTTGTTACTGAACAAAGTGGATATGATAATTTAATAAGAGAGGGCAGGAGCAAGGAGAAGATTTTCTTTGTTGGTAATACCATGATAGATACCATGGTTGCCTATGAAAGGCAAATCGATAGTTCCGATATATTGAATAAGCTGAATATTGCATCAGAAAAGTTTGTTCTTATGACGATTCACAGACCGGCGAATGTTGATACACTTGAAGGCTTGAAAAAACTTTGTGATCTGATAGTGCATATTACTAAAAAGTATAAGCTTGTATTCCCTGTGCACCCTCGTACATTAAAGAACATGGAGAAGCACGGCTTGTATGATGCCATAAAAGGGAACAGCAACCTGATTTTTACTGAGCCTTTGGATTATTTTTCTTTTCAAAAGCTTACTAAATCGTGCTCGTTCATACTTACCGATAGTGGTGGAATACAAGAAGAGTCTACTTTTTTAAAGGTTCCTTGTTTAACATTGCGACCTAATACTGAGAGACCTGTTACGGTTGATATAGGCACTAATGAGCTTATACCCTTTGATATAGATATTATACAAAAAAAGATAGAGAGTATTGAAATGGGTACCTACAAAAAAGGAGCTATACCACCAATGTGGGATGGAAAAGCGACAGAACGGATAGTAAAAATACTTTCTGAAATTCTTTAGAATAAACCTCCAAAAAGGTTCTTATCTATCACGCTGATTACCTTATCCAGATCAGCATTGTTCTCTGAGAAGTTATTGTCGTCAACATCTATAATAATGAGTTTCCCCTTAGTTGTACTTTCATAGGTATCGATCCATGCTTCATATCTTTCATTAAGCCTTCTCAGGTAGTCAAGTCTGATTGATTCTTCATAAGGCCTGCCACGTTTTTGTATTTGCTTAACCAAGGTAGGTACCGATGCACGCAGGTAAATTAATAAGTCGGGTGGCAAAACAAATTCCAGAACAGTATTGAATAACGACATGTAGTTCTCATAATCACGGGTAGTCATTAAGCCCATTGAGTGAAGGTTGGATGCAAATATGTAGCCATCTTCATAAATGGTCCTGTCCTGTATAACTGTTTTATTGTTTTTGCGTATCTCCTGAATGTTTTGAAGGCGGCTGTTTAAAAATGAAACCTGTAGGTTAAACGACCAGCGTTGCATGTCCTCATAAAAATCGTTCATATAAGGGTTTTCATCAGCATCTTCAAAATGCGATTTCCACTTGTAGTGTTTTGCAAGCAACCTGGTAAGGGTTGTTTTGCCTGAACCTATATTCCCTGCTACTGCTATAAGTTTACCTTGCATGTTTCTGTATGATTTCTATGTTGCTTTTCAATTAAGCAAAAATAACTATTTAAATATTCTATGCAAGAAATAAATACGAAAATGCAACTTGATTAAACGTGGTGTAAAAAATACAGCCTGAACATATACCAGAAAGGCTTGTTTTTATTAGTGTTTATACAGGAAACATAGAATTAATATTAACGTAAGGAAATTTGTATAAATTAGGCATATCAAATCAATCAGGAATGCTTCTGATCATCCTGAAATAAAATAACAAATTAAAAAAACTTTAAAATGGAAAAGACAGCAAATGCGTTGAACTGGTTCGAAATTCCTGCAACGGATATTTCAAGAGCTAAGAAATTCTATGAATCAATTTTTAATGTAAAAATGGAAGACATGCCTGAAATGATGGGTATGAAGATGACCAGTTTCCCGGCTGAAATGGGTAATGGTAAGGTTTCCGGAGCTATTGCTCAGAGCCAGATGCACAAGCCATCAGCAGATGGAGCAGTTGTTTACCTTAATGCTAACCCTTCTATTCAAAATGTTATTGAACGTATTGAAGGTAATGGTGGAAAAGTAGTTATGCCTAAAACACAGATATCTCCTGAGATTGGCTATATGGCTTTCTTTGTAGATACCGAGGGTAACAAAGTTGGCCTACACGCTCAAAATTAAGCTTGCAATTGATAAAGGAAGCTCCGGCATTGTTTGCCGGAGTTTTTTTTCGTCGTTATAATATTTAACAAAACCTGAATTAGTATGACTAAGACGATCACAAAGAATGTAGTGTTTAAGAACACTAAAACGAGCACATTGTATTCAATGTACCTCGATTCAAAACAACATACTGCTATAACCGGTGGTGTTCCTGCAAAAATAACAGCAAAAGAAGGCGCTAAGTTCTCTGCGCATGGTGGCTATATAATAGGTAAGAATCTTCAACTTGTAAAAGATAAGCTGATAGTACAGTCGTGGTATGGAACGGATTGGGCAAAGGGTTCAGATGACTCAACATTTATTATGTTGTTTGAACAAAAAGGTAAGGATGCTGTTATACATATGACACATGCCAATATTCCTGATAAGCAGGTGGCCGGTATTAAATCGGGTTGGAATGATTATTACTGGAAGCCGTGGAAAGAATGCCTTGCTTCTAGTAAGTAAGTGGCAATATAATTTATAAAGCCTCAAGGAAGAGCTCCTTGGGGCTTTTTGTATATTTGCAGGCATGAAAAAAATAGAAATAGTGTTTATAGCATATGTAGTGATGTTTACGTTGTATTCGTGTAATAATCATACAGAATATTTTGACCCGAAACAGTCAATTGAAGTGCGTGATAGTGTTACCCGGATGATGGCATCTATTTCAAATGACGTTACCTTAAAAGGCCCTGCTGCCTGGGCTCAATACTTTGAAGATGTGCCTGAGTTTTATATGGCGAATGATGGTCGGTTACAACTATCTGATGGCGATTCAGCTCAAAACTTTGTTAAGAATATCCTCATTACAAAGATCAATAAAATAGAACTGCAATGGAGTAACATCCGCATTGATGCGTACATTAAAACATTGGCTGATGTTGCTGCGAACTACAGAGAGTACATTATCAATAGTGACGGCAAAATGATATCTGTTTTTGGTTACTTTACCGGAGTAGCTCAAAAAACCAGTAAAAGGTGGCAATTACGTAACGCCCACTGGTCTTCCATAAAATAAGTTTACTTATTAAAAGGGTACTCCAATATTAAGGCCGGCACTAAACGCCAGCGGTAATGTGCTTCCTGTGCTTAGGTAGCTATAGTAATTACTTATATAATCGCTATTGCTTTGTGCATTTATGCTATAGCCAACACCAACATACATATCAAGCGTTACACTACCTGCAAACATCCATTGCTTACCGAAGTTTAACATAAATGCAGCACCGGTATAATTTACTCTTGTGCCATTAGGTGTGAGGTTATATGAATAATTGTTGTAATTAGTAAGGTCAAAAGAAGAAACTATAATTTGTGGTTTAAAGTAACCACCTTGCATTTTGTTGTATCTGTGTGTTCCATCGGTAACAAAATCTGGTGAAAAAAAGAGTTTAACGCCCGCTTCAACGAACGCTCCGCCGGGTTGTGGGCTATAAGCAGAGATATTATTGTTAGTAATTCCGGGGCCAATAATACCAATCTGGCTGGTAAATACTAAATCGTCGCCAAGTAACTGATCATAGCCAAATGATATGTGACTGTTCAAAGGCGAGAAGAAGCCAAAACTGATAACTCTTTTTTTTATCTTTTGAGTGGAGACATCTTTACCATAATCATGCAAACTCGGAGGGCTTGCATAGGGTTGAGGTGTATTGACTTGAGCCGAGAGGCTTAAACAAAATGCTGAAAGCAATACACTTAATAAATATTTCCCGGATTGTTGGATGTGTCGATGTGTTTTCATCTTGGATTTCGTTGTGGTTAACTATTCAAATATAAGTAATTAGTAATGAATAAGCAAACGGTTAAGCTTTTTCATTATTGCAAAGTATTTAAGGTTAAATACTAATTTTACATCTATGAATATTTCAAGGCTATTTTTAATTGTATCTATTATTTTAATTTTAGTATTCAGTTCATGTGCTCCATCACGCCTTGTGCGGCCACTTGAAAAGCGCCAGCATGTGGTTAATGCAGAAGCAGGAGGACCATTATTTGCATATGCCGGTACAACTATTCCTGTGCCCTTAACATCGTTTATGTACGGGTACGGAATAACAGATAATACTTCAGTGTTTGGTTCTATTCATACAACCTCTTTATTATTTGGTATACTGCAAACTGATATCGGGGCCTGCCAGCGCCTTTACTATAACGATAGCCTTAGGTTAGGTATAAGTGCAACACCGGCGCTGAACCTGGCTCAGCAAATAGTGTTTGGTAATAGTTTTAAGTGCTGGCCACAGGTAGATGTGAATATTTACTGGGATATTAAACCTAAAAAAAGCTTTGTGTACGCGGGTGTTGAGAATTGGTTTGAACTGGCAGGACAGAGAGCAGAGGAGCAACCCCAAACAACGCACTGGATATATTGCCCACAGGTAGGGTATACCTATGTAAGGGCAAAATGGAATTATAACCTCGAGATAAAATACATTGCGCCCAATATTCCAAACCTGCCCAATGTAGTCAGTTACCTTGGTATTGGTGGTAATGGAGCACTGGCCGTTTATTTTAGTGTAACCCGAAAATTTTAACATGAAACGCATATTAATAGTTTTGGTTTTATTCTTTGGATTGTCTTCCTGCTTTCGTTTGGATAATCAACTGTACAATCCTTCCAAGGAGACGACATACATGCTCGATAACTATACAGGTACCGTTGATTTTGTTCTGGATAATTCATATAAAATACCTGATTCCCTTATTCACATATTCTCTTTGCAATCGCAAGCTCCCGGCGAATCTTCGTCGACCAAAATATATGCTATCTATATAGGTGATATTACACTAATTGCAACCGATACCGTTATTATGTATTGCCATGGAAACCGGTGTTGTATGGACTTTTACTGGCAGCGGGCCAAGCTTTTGGCAAATGTAGGAGGGAAGGATCATTATGGAGTGTTAATGCTTGATTACAGAGGTTACGGTATGTCAGAAGGTACACCAAGTGAAGATGGTTTGTATGCCGATGTTGATGCTTGCCTGCAATGGCTTAAAGGATACGGTTTAACTAACAGCAGGCTTATGATGTATGGCTTCAGTATGGGAACAGCGCCTGCAACTATGCTCACTGCAAACCCACGCAGCATGACCCCGGCTAAACTTATACTTGAAGCGCCTTTTGCCTCAGCTGCAACCATGGCCGACGATGCTTCGCAGCTGGCTATGCCCGGCTCATTTGTTACAAGTTTGAAAATTGATAATGCACAGGAAATTAAGAGTGTGCAACAACCTTTTATGTGGATACATGGCATGAATGATACATTTTTAAACTACAAGACCAATGGGCTGGTGGTATACAATAATTACCAGGGCACCTATAAAGAGGCCCACATTATTCCGGGGGCAAACCATAGCACCATTGAAATATACTACGGGTTTACCCAGTATTGTAATGACCTCAATACCTTCATCAAGCGATAATTTAATTTCTGCCTTAGACGATATTTAAGTAATTACTTGCGCAACCCGGCAAGGAAAAATAAAAATATGCTATACCGCTAAAGTGTATTTTTACACGCTATTGTTATACCCTGTTATGCGCTTGCCAAAGCTCCTCATTATTTTTCTGTTTGTTTCAACAAGCGCTTTTTCTCAGCTTAATGCCAATACCTATCTGAATGATGCTAAGAATGACCTGAACAATAACAGGTATTTCGACGCCATTCAAAAGCTTGATATATGCATAAAGTTAAAGCCCGGTGAATATGACGCCTATTTCTTTCGTGGTGTTTGCAAGTACTTTTTAAACGATAACATTGGTGCATTATCAGACCTCAATATTGCTGTTTCTATTTATGACCCTTTTCTTTCCGATGCATTGCACTACAGAAGCTATGTGAAGTATTGCCTGGGTGATTATGATGGCTCTATGCGCGATATAAACCAGGTTATTCAACAACAGCCAACTAATGGCAGGTTGTATGTAGAAAGAGCATTCTCTAAGTTATCAAGCCAGGATTACAACGGTGCACTTGCCGATTGTGACAAGGCACAGCATCTGCTGTTGTCAATTGCCAATATTTACCTCTGTAAAGGCATGGCATATAATGCGCTTAACAAGTTCGATAGTGCACTGGCAAATTACAATACTGCTCTTACAATGAGCCCGAAGAATGTAGATGTGCATGTGCGCATTGGCATGACCGAAGCGGCTATGGCAAACTATGCTGATGCGATTGAACAATATAATACAGCATTGAAATTAGATAGCGGGTACACACTTGCCTACTACAGCCGGGCTGAAGCCTATTTGAAAACCAACAGGAACGATGAAGCAATGGCTGACCTGAATACCGTTATAAAATACGATCCTACTAATGCACTGGCTTATTTCAACCGGGCAATTATTGAGTGTGGTAAAAACAACTTTACAGATGCTCTTACCGATTTCAATAAGGTATTGCAGTTAAACCCCAAGAACATACAAGCCCTTGCCGATCGTGCCAAACTTAAATGCCAGGTAAATGACCTGAATGGTGCACTTGATGATTATGATCGTGTGCTTGAGCTGTTCCCTTATTATATTGAAGCCTATTACGAAAGAGCCAAGCTAAAAGAAGCAATGCATAATGATGCAGGTGCACAGGCCGATTATAACTTAGCTAAGGTTATGAGCAGCGTAAGCCATTATTCCGATAATAACCAAAGACAAAACGATTCGGTTAAGCTCAGCCACCTTACCGCATTTAACTCAGACTTTACGAATGCCAGTCAAAAAATTAATGATACCATTGGCGTTGATCTGTTACCCATATTCTATATTTCTCAGAAAGATAAGGGCACAGGGTATTTCCCTTTATTGCTGAAGAAGAATAAGCTCAACTATGGCAACTTTTGGATAACAGATAAGAAAGCGCAAATGCAAAACTCCGGAGATAGCTCATTAGCTCTACTGAACGATCGCACTACTGATACTGCTGTAAACCTGAAATTACTACTACAAAAAGCTATTCAGAAAACAGATATGAAACTGTTTGATAATGCCAAGAAAGATTACAGCAGAATTGTAGCGTTATACCCTGACTGTGCCCTGGTTTACTTTGCAATGGGTGTAGACCTTTGCGAAGAAATGGATATGCTCAGCCGCTTTAACGAAACGGAGCAATACACAACGGTAAGTAATACATATAAGGTAGTGCAAACTACACGCAACGAAAAGTACCAGGCTGCACTTGCCGCGTTTACCAAAATAATACAAATGGAACCCGATTTTGCCCTGGCTTATTACAACAGGGCATTTGTAAAATATAAGTTACAGGATTTTAGCGGCGCCGTTGATGATTACAATATGGCCATACAACTCGACCCAGATATGCCCGATTTTTATTACAACCGCGGCCTATTGCTTTTTTGCCTTAGCAATAAGGTAAATGCCTGCCAGGATTTCAGCAAGGCCGGTGAAATGGGTATTACAGATGCGTATACTCTTATTAAGCTTTATTGCTCGCAGGCGCTGAAATAGTTTATTTTAAAGAACGTTTCTACAAATTTCGGTATTGTAAGTATTCTTTAATTCAATTATGGCTTTAGGTTTTCAACAACCCGATCCCGATAGCTATCGGGAAGGAGCAAGGGATAAGGAGTAAGTGGTAAGCAAGAACAGTGGGGCTTAAATCCCCTCTTGGGAGGGGCAGGGGTGGGTTTCCAAACTTTAACCACTAAGTCACAAAGAACACAAAGGTTCACAAAGCATTTTAACTTTATCAACGTTTTAACTCTTTTGTCATACTTACTCCTTATCCCTTACTCCTTATTCCTGATTTCTATTGATAATAACAATAAATAACAATAGCCCCAATTGCTACAATTTTTAGCCAATAATTTCACGAAGCATTGAACATCAATAATTTAACTATGTAAAATATTGCTAAAATTTGTTGGTGACAAAAAGGCAGGAAATGCCCGCGTTTTGACAAACCTTTGATCGTAGAGTAAAATGTTCGCAATACTTTTGTAACTAATTGAACGTTTATGCATTATAGGTGTAATAACATATACTTTTGACCATTATATAACTGATGCAGCGCAAATCACTCTTATTGTTGTTTATTTGTTTGTATTCATTTATCGGTCATTCCCAAATAACAGGCCGTATTACAGATAGTGTTATGCATAGCGTTCCTTTTTGCAATGTGTTATTAATTAAGGCTGCCGATAGTGCTATAGTTAATGGTACTACCTCCGATTCAGCAGGATCCTTTACACTTAAAGCTACTGAAACAGGCGATTTTAAACTATTATCATATTCCATAGGCTTTCAAAAGCAATATTCAAAGTCGTTCAACCTTGGAACTGCTGGGCAGGCGTACAATGTAGGCACAATAGTTCTGAAAAGCGATGCACATCAATTGAGTACGGTGAAAATAAGCGCCGATAAGCCTTTTATGGAACAACAGATCGATCGTACTATATATAATGTTGGCAGCAGTATTGTTTTTGCCGGTAATAATGCCTTTGATGTACTCAGGAAACTACCGAGCGTATCGGTTGATAATAACGATAATATTAAAATAATAGGTAAGCCCGGAATAGTGGTAATGATAGATGGAAAGAAGACCTATATGTCAGCATCTGAACTAGCACAATATTTAAAAAGCCTTGATGCAAGCCAATTAGAGAAAATTGAAGTTATTACTAACCCTTCTTCAAAATACGATGCTGCCGGAAGTGCCATTATAAATATAGTACTGAAAAAGGATAAGAATTTAGGGTTCAATGGCCATGTGTTTATTGGTACTAACCAGGGTATATATAATTCATCAGCTATAGGTATTGGAGGTAATTACCGGACTAAAAAATGGAATTTTTTTGCAGGAACCTGGGGCGGTTTTGATGTAATGAGCGTTTACGAAAATCTCACCAAAACATTCGAACCTACTTTAACTACACCACAGGAAGTGTTTGCTGCAAATTCAATTACTATAAACCATGGCCACAATGAAGGTGGCAGAGCGGGTATTGACTTTACGCCTGACGATAAACAAACATTGAGCTTTGTTGCAATGGGCAATCTTGGCTCATATACCGGCACATATATTGACAATACCAATATTTATCATTCAGGTGCTATTCTCGATTCAAGTCTTAGCACTACCGGCCCCAGGAACGGTGGGTTTCAGTATTTCAGCTATGCCCTTAATTACGATTTTAAAATTGATACGAATGGGAAAGAACTTTCTGCAAGTATTGATTATTCGCCTTATTCAAACACTAATAACGAGAACGACCTGAGTAGTTATTATACGGCTGATGGTGGATACTCAAGAGCTTCAACATTACTGACTGCATCAATACCTTCAAGCGCAGGAATATGGGCAGGGCAGGTAGATTACAGTAACCCATTAGGTAAAAACAACAGGATAGATTTAGGTTTTAAAAGCAGTTTTGTGACCACTGACAATAATGCTGAATATTGGAATGTAATGAATGGTGTTCCCATTGTTGATACAACTAAAACCAACCATTTTATTTATAACGAAAACATATACGCATGCTATATTAATTATTTCAGGAAGATGGGTAAGAAGCTTGACTTGCAGCTTGGATTAAGGGGAGAAGAATCGCAGATAAAAGGCAAGCAAACAATACATGATACTACATTTATACGAAGCTATTTCAATCTGTTTCCCGGTGCATTCTTTACGTATCATTTGAATGATGACAATGTGTTTAATATTTCGTATACCCGAAGGATAGATAGGCCCGACTATGGCTCTCTGAATCCGTTCGTCCATTTTATTGATCCATATACCTATGGTATTGGTAATGTAAACCTGTTGCCGCAATACACCAATAATTTAGAGCTGAAATATTTATACCAGCAATGGTTCAGCACAGGCCTGCGATATTCATATTACACAGGTGTTATGGTTCCTGCCTTTAGTCAGAACGATTCAACACATATAACATACGAAACAATGTCAAACCTAGGGTACTTTGATGAAGTTGATCTTTCACTGGCAACTACTATTCCAATAAGCACCTGGTTTACTTCAATTACATCTGTAGACGGGTATTATAATAAATATGGAGGTGCTACCATTGGGACTTCATATGTGAATATCGGTTACATTTTAATAGCGAGTTCAAATAATAGCTTCAACTTAAAAAAAGGGTGGGGCGGGCAGTTCTCAGTTGTATATAATTCACGCAACATTAATGGAATAATAGTTACCTATCCTTTTTACCAGGTTGACGCTGGCATTCGGAAAACTATTGCCGATGGCAGAGGTACTATTTCGCTTAATTGTTCTGATATTTTCTGGAGCAGTAAAATCAAGACCTCATATATTAACGATGGTATAAACATACAAGACCTCGATTATTTTGATAACCGCCGCATTCACCTGAGTATTTTCTGGAAACTTGGCCAATCGCAATACCAGCGGGAAAACAAAAAGAAAGCTGCCGCTGAAGAAGAAAGCCGGATGCAGAAATCGGGAGGGAAATAAAAAAGCCCCGTATCTCTACAGGGCTTTTCTCAGTCTCAACCTAAATCTCAATCTTACTTGGTCTCTTCTTCGTTCTTATTCTTTTTAGGCGCTTTAGCTTTAGTAACCTTTATCTTAATGTCATCCTTAGCCTTATCGTAATCAACGTTTACGGTATCGCCTTCGGTAACACCGGCTTTAATTATCTCTTCAGCCAGCGGGTCTTCAAGGTACTTCTGTATAGCCCTCTTCAGCGGACGAGCGCCATACTGTGCATCAAAGCCTTTGGTTACAATAAACTCCTTAGCTTCCTTGCTTATCTTAACTGTATAGCCAAGCTTCTCAATTCTGCCATATATGCCTTCCAGTTCTATATCAATAATAGAGGTCATATTAGCCTTATCGAGCGAGTTGAATATTACAACATCGTCAACACGGTTCAGGAATTCAGGAGCAAAGGTTTTCTTCAACGAATTTTCAATTACACCTTTATCATGCAGTTCGCCTTGTTGGGCTTTAGCATCAGTATTGAAACCAACACCACGTCCGAAATCTTTCAGTTGGCGTGAACCAATGTTCGATGTCATGATGATGATGGTATTCTTAAAGTCGATTTTCCTGCCAAGGCTATCTGTTAAATGGCCATCGTCAAGCACCTGTAATAGTAAGTTGAACACATCCGGGTGAGCTTTTTCAATTTCATCTAAAAGCACAACAGAGTAGGGGTGATTACGTACTTTTTCAGTAAGCTGTCCACCTTCTTCATAACCTACGTAGCCCGGAGGCGCACCTACTAAACGCGATACAGCGAATTTTTCCATGTATTCACTCATATCAATACGAATCAGTGCATCGTCCTTATCGAACAGGTAACGTGATATTACTTTAGCTAATTGTGTTTTACCTACACCGGTAGGGCCAAGGAATATAAACGAGCCAATTGGCTTGTTCGGATCCTTTAAACCTGCACGGTTACGTTGTATAGCACGAACCACTTTCTTAACTGCATCGTCCTGGCCAATAACCTTGCCTCGCAGTTCTTCTTCCATTTTTGATAAACGAGCGCTTTCCTGTTCAGCAATACGTTGTGTAGGTACGCCTGTCATCATAGCAACTACTTCGGCAACATTATTTTCCGAAACAGTTTCTCTGTGGCTCTTGGTTTCTTCTTCCCATTCTTTCTTGGCTGCATCCAGTTGTTCGTTCAGCTGGCGCTCGGTATCACGCAGGCGGGCAGCTTCTTCATACTTCTGGCTGTGTACAGCCTTGTTCTTTTCTTCTTTCAGTTCTTCCAGCTTCTTTTCAAGGTCGAGTATATGCTGAGGAACATTAATATTTATGATATGCACACGTGCACCTGCTTCATCCAGCGCATCAATAGCCTTGTCGGGCAAGTGACGGTCGTTGATATAACGGGTAGTAAGGTATACGCAGGCCTTTATAGCATCGTCGGTATAGGTTACGTTGTGGTGTTCTTCGTATTTACCTTTAATGTTATTCAATATCTGAATAGTTTCATCAATTGAAGTAGGCTCTACAAGCACCTTCTGGAACCTTCTTTCAAGGGCACCATCCTTTTCAATGTACTGGCGGTACTCATCGAGAGTAGTTGCGCCAATACATTGAATTTCGCCGCGCGCAAGCGCAGGCTTGAACATGTTTGATGCATCCAACGATCCGGAAGCGCCACCTGCACCAATGAGGGTATGAATCTCATCGATGAAGAGGATGATATCCGGAGTTTTTTCAAGTTCGTTAAGCACAGCTTTGATACGTTCTTCAAACTGGCCACGATACTTTGTCCCCGCTACCAGCGCAGCTAAGTCGAGTGTTACCACTCTTTTATTGAATAGCACGCGCGAAACTTTCTTTTGTACTATGCGAATGGCAAGGCCTTCAGCAATGGCTGATTTACCCACACCAGGTTCACCTATTAAAATAGGGTTGTTCTTTTTTCTACGGCTTAAGATCTGCGATACACGCTCAATTTCTTTCTCACGGCCTACTATAGGGTCAAGCTTGCCATCCTCAGCCATTTTGGTAAGGTCGCGGCCAAAGTTATCGAGTACCGGAGTTTTAGATTTTGCATCACCCGAGCGTTTTCCGCTGCCAACTGATCCTCCTCCTGTTTCTTCTTCTTCCTCGTCGTCGTCAGCAGGTGTGTTTGGCATTTCGGCTGTAGGGTTTATTTTGTATACTTCCAGCTCGTGGCGGATAGTATCGTAGTTAACGTTAAAACTATTCAGTGCTTTTGAAGCAACGCTGTCCTCATCTTTAAGTATAGCAAGCAGTAAATGCTCGGTGCCTATTACGGCGCTTTTAAAGAACTTAGCTTCAAGATAGGTTATCTTCAATGCTTTCTCTGCTTGTTTTACAAGCGGTATATTGGCAAGATGATTTATCTTCTTGGATGTAGGAGGAGCATAATTTTCCACTGACTTGCGTAATTCGCCTGTGTCAACGTTAAGCGATTTAAGCAGTTGTACTGCTACACCTTCTCCTTCGCGAATAATGCCAAGCAGCAAATGTTCTGTACCTATGTAGTCGTGGCCAAGCCTGAGTGCTTCTTCCCGGCTGTATGAAATCACGTCTTTTACTCGTGGCGAAAACTTGGCTTCCATGTTGTGTATTTTAAATTGTTTTAAATGTCGTGTCAAATGTACGTATTTAGTTATACGTAAAAATAGCTAATTGGGTTGAAATTTTTAACTAAAAAATGTTAATAATTTATAATAAGTTTAAAGTAAAATAATATTCCCTCTATTGTGTTTTATATACTTTCGGCACTCTTTTCAATAGGACGAATAACATTTTGATTAACTTTACTAACTTAGTAAATATATAAAAAGTATGGCAACCGGAGAAACAATTATTCCAGTAAATATTGAGGAACAGATGAAAAGCGCCTACATCGATTATTCGATGTCGGTTATCGTGTCGCGTGCGCTACCCGACGTGCGCGACGGCTTAAAGCCTGTTCACCGCCGTGTGTTATTTGGCATGTACGAGCTAGGCCTTATGCCTAATCGTGCGTACAAGAAGAGTGCAAAGATAGTTGGTGAGGTAATGGGTAAGTATCACCCACATGGTGATGCATCTATATATGATACCATGGTGCGTATGGCGCAGGATTGGTCATTGCGTTACCCTTTGGTTGACGGACAAGGTAATTTTGGTTCGGTAGATGGTGATAGCCCAGCTGCTATGCGTTATACCGAGGCCCGTTTGCGTAAGATAGCGGAAGAAATGCTTGCCGATATTGACAAGGAAACAGTTGATTTCGCTCCGAACTATGATGATTCTGAAGTAGAGCCTACAGTATTGCCTACCCGTATTCCTAATCTGTTACTGAATGGCGCTTCGGGTATTGCGGTGGGTTTGGCTACAAACATGGCGCCACATAACCTTACCGAAGTTGTTGATGCTACCGTGGCGTATATCGATAACCCTGCCATAACCATTGAAGAACTTATACATCCTGATGCACAGGGTAAGCGCATTATCTGTGCGCCGGATTTCCCTACCGGCGGTACCATTTATGGTTATGATGGTGTGAGAGATGCATTTATGACCGGTCGTGGCCGTATTGTAGTGCGTTGCAAGCACATGGAAGAAATTGTTGGCACCCGCGAGCAGATAGTTATTACCGAAATACCTTACATGCTCAACAAGGCCGAGCTAATAAAGAAGATAGCTGACCTGGTGAATGACAAGAAGATAGAAGATATTCACGACATACGTGATGAGTCGGACAGGGATGGTATGCGCATAGTGATAGAATTAAAGAAAGATGCTATACCAAACATAGTTATTAACACTCTTTACAGGCAGACCGAGCTGCAGTCGGCATTCAATGTTAATAACGTGGCTTTGGTTGATATTGAGCGCCATGAAAAGCTGAAAAGCAATAAGGATGAGGATATATATGTGATTGAGCCTGAAGGTAAAACGATGCAAAAAGGCAGTTTAAGGCCTGTCATGCTCAATCTGAAGGACATTATTGCGCATTTCGTATATCACCGTAACCAGGTAATTGTTCGCCGTACCCAGTTCGACCTTAGGGAAGCTGAAAAAAGAGCACACATATTAGAGGGCTTGATAATTGCCCTTAATAACCTCGATGCGGTTATTAAAATTATCCGTGAATCTGAGTCACCGGACGTAGCACAAAACCAACTGATGGGTAACTTTAAACTGAGCGAAATTCAGGCTAAAGCAATACTTGACATGAGGTTACGTACACTCACTGGTTTAGAGATGGATAAGATCATTGCCGAGTACGAAGAAATTAAAGCAAAAATAGCAGATTACAGAGATATTTTAGGAAGGTATGAAAGACGTAAGCAGATAATCAAAACCGAGCTTGCTGAAGTAAAACAAAAGTACGGCGATAAGAGAAAGACTGAAATTATTTATGCCGGCGCTGATTTTAAAATGGAAGACGTTATTGCCGATGAGGATGTGGTTATAACCATATCGCACCTGGGTTATATTAAACGTACCCAATTAGCGGAGTACAGATTACAGAGCCGCGGGGGTAGGGGAGCTAAAGCTGCCGAAGCACGTGATGAGGATTTCCTCGAGCATATGTTTGCCGCTACTAACCACAACTACTTACTGTTCTTTACCAAGTTAGGTAAGTGTTTCTGGATGAGGGCGTTTGAAGTTCCGGAAGGAGCAAAGGCATCAAAGGGTAGGGCCATACAAAACCTGCTTAGCCTTACGCCAGATGACAAGATAATGGCTTATATAAATGTTAAGAACCTGAACGACCAGGAATACATCAATAACAATTGCATTATTCTGTGTACCAAGAAGGGTATTATTAAAAAGACCTCATTGGAAGCGTATTCAAGGCCAAGACAGAACGGTATAAATGCAGTAACTATACGCGAAGGTGATGAGTTATTGGAAGCACGCCTTACAAACGGAACCAGTGAAATGATACTCGCCCTTAAATCGGGTAAGGCAATTCGCTTTAATGAAAGCAAAGTACGCCCAATGGGCAGAAATGCATCGGGTGTTAAGGCAATTACCCTGGGCAGCGATAAAGATGAGGTTATTGGTATGATATGTATATCAGATCCTAAAGCATCGAACGTACTTGTTGTATCGGAACATGGATATGGCAAACGCTCGGAGGTTGAAGAATACCGTATAACCAACCGCGGCGGAAAGGGTGTTAAAACCATAAGCATTACCGATAAAACCGGCGACCTGATAGCTATTAAGGATGTTACCGATAAAGACCACCTGATGATCATTAACCGTTCCGGTGTGGCTATTCGTTTGGCTATTTCATCGTTACGTGTTATGGGCCGTGCTACACAAGGTGTAAGGCTTATTAACCTGAAGGATGATGATACCATTGCTGCAGTTGCTAAAATTGACGTAGCTGAAGACGAGCTGGCAGAAGGAATGGAAGGTGCTGCTGAACCGAACGGAGTAGACCTGACCGGCAACGGACAAATGCCCGAAGGTGAAGCTACAACCGATACAACCGGCGAAACACAGGAATAATAAAATTAAAGGCTGAGATTCAGATTGAGGCTAAGTCCTGATCTGAATCTTAACCTTAATCTTAATCTTAATCTTAATCTCAACCTTAATCTCACTTAATCTCAATCTAAACCTTAATCTTATTACATTTGCTTTTATAAACTAATCGTATGAAAAAAATAGCAGTAGTTCTGGCTCTTATCACATCAGTAACAATGGTTAATGCGCAAAACAGTGCGGTTACAAGCGCATCGCGCCATATGGATGACTTTAATAAGGATCACGATACCAATGACCTTATTGCGGCTAAAACCTTTATTGACCAGGCTACGGTTAACGAAAAGACCATGAACGAAGCTAAAACCTACTTGTACAGGGGTGTGGTTTACCAGGCTATTTTTGAGAACGAAGTGAATACGGTGCAGGTAAAAATGCTTAAGGCTAATCCTAAAACCCCTGTTCAGGATGCGCACATTGCAGGTTTTGCACAGGCCGATACAACCCCATTGGGTATTGCAATTATGGCTTATCTGAAAGTGTTTCAACTTGACCCTAAAAGCGACTATGCTGATGAGGCTAAGCCAATGTTAATGGCTTGTGGTGGCGATATGTTAAACAAAGCTATTGTAGATAAGAATAATGAGAAATATGGTTCAGCATTGGTGTTGTTTGGCCGTGTAATAATGGGCGAAAGAGCACAGGGATTACCTGATACCTCAAAGCATTTTAAACAATTGCTGCAAAGCGCTGCATTTTGTGCGGAGAAAACAAAGAATTACCCACAGGCAATTAATTATTACAACCAAATGGCTGCTATTAAGGGTGGTTCGTATTCATACAACGACATTCCGTATAGCGCAATGTACAGGATATACCTGAACCAGAACGATACCAATGACGCATTGGCTGCCGTGGCAAAAGGCCGTGCTGCCTGCCCCGATAATCTTGACCTGCTGAACGATGAAACCAATGGCTACCTGTGGAGGAACCAGAGCGACAAGGCGGAAGGTAACCTGCAGCTTGCCATTGATAAACTGAACAAGAAAGGCAAACTGGATGCCGATGAAACCAACCTTTTATCGCGCCTGTACTTTATTCTGGGTACCATTTACGATAACCTCGGTAACCCGCGCGATGCCAAGCACAATTTAATTGCCAAGCCGGCTAACTACGACGATCTTTTCAATAAGGCTGATACCAATTACAAAATGGCGCTTAAAGTGTCGCCCGATTTTTATGAGCCTCACCTGAACATTGGCGCTATGTACCTGAACCGCATACAGGTTATCTACGATAAGATGAATGCCATGACAGCCAAGAACGCTAAGGCCGATACAAAAGCATTAGATGCAGAAGCAAAATCGTGGTTATTAAAGGCAGAACCTTACTTGGAACAGGCCCACACCATGAAGCCTGATGACAAGGAAGTAAGAAGCGCTTTGCTGAAGCTATATGCCAACACAGGGCAGGATGACAAATCCAAGGCCTTGCTCGAACAGAAGTAACATTTGAAAATACCACCACTACATATTGTACGGCTTTTAAGCACAGTGCTTTGCATCACTATGCTTGCTGCTTGCAGTTCAAACAGTAATCTTAAATCTTCTTTCAACCAGCGGAAATATACCAAAGGGTATTTTGCAGATGGAATAGGCGAGAAGCCAACAGTTACAGGTATTAAAGCCACTAAAGCAGAAGACAAGAAAGCTCTGGTTTCAGTAATTGAAAAGTACAATACGGTTGAAAATATTGCAACACTAACGGATAGCGTAAATGCAACGCAAAATAAGCTGGCGAAAGCTTCTATTTTAATATATGTAAAACAAAAGCAAAAGGAAGCCAATAAAGGGGTATCAGTTATTGAACAAACAAAAGGCGCACCTGCGGAACCAAGCACCTCAGGTACCAATGACGATGCTAAGCAACGTAGAATAAACGGCATTGTTTTACTTATTTTGGCCGCAATTGTTTTTACATTAGGTTTTTTACTTAGCTCTTTTGGGGGCGCCGCAATTATATTCATAGTTGGGGCAATTTTTCTGGCTATTCTTGGTATAGGGAAATTTCTTACCCATCCACCTCCTAACGCAGATAATAATAAAAGCTATGATTCAGCTATCGGCGGTAGCGGTTTGTTGCTGGTGTTAGGAGGTTTAGTATTAGGGCTTATTGCAGGCTTTTTCCTTGGAGGTTTATTGGTTGGAAGCTATACAGGACCACTTATTGTAATAGCTTTTGCAGGTTTAGTGGCTGCATTGGGTTTATTAATAGCCGGAATAGTTGTTTGTATTAATGCTCTTAATCATAATGATAAATACCGTGATTGTGCAATTGCAGGTTTAGTTATTGCAGGTATTGTTATAATATTAAGTATTTCAGGTATAGTTCTTGCATTCTTTGGATTGTAATTTTGAAAACACCACCACAAAATACCCTTAAGCTTTTTAGCATAGTGCTTTGCCTCACTATGCTTGCCGCTTGCAGTTCCAATAGCAGCCTTGTATCGTCATTCAGCCAACGTAAATACACAAAAGGGTATTTTAATGATGCCATAGGTGAGAAGCCTGCCGTAACAGGTATTAAAACAAACAAAGCGGAAGAGAAGAACGCCATACAGATAAGTAAACAAATCCCCTCCCTGGAGGGGCTAAGGGGTGGGTATTATATTCCTACAAGGCAAGCCAGTAAAAAATTGTCTAATGTTTTAAGTATTGAACCCCAAAAACCTGTACAGAAAATCTCTGATTTAAGCGTTCCTTATAAAACCATACCTGCGGTTAACGACAGCACAAAAACCAGAGATAATACAAGTCCTAGAAAACTTACAGGTTTTCAAAATTTTTTGATAATGCACTGGGCTACAACGTACGTAATAATACTACTGATACTCGGATTACTGACTAAACTCACAACCGGCCTGGCATACACAATAATTAATATTGCATTTTTCACCCTTTTAACTCCCTGGTTACTGGCTTTTGCGTTTCTGATGTTCTACCTTATCTATTGCCTGATGACAAAGCAGCAGGGTTGGTAGGGCTAAACCGCTTCGAAAAAAATGCATTATTACTATATTTGACTGAGTAATTTTCACAATCCCTGATGATATCATACAGACAGGCACACGAGAATGACATTGATCTGGCGTTCAGAATTAAAGAAAATTCGTTGCGGCCATATATAGAACAGATATGGGGATGGGATGCTGCAGTACAATCAGCGTTTCACAAAAAGCAATTCAAACCGAAACAGATTAAGATAATACTCAACAATAATAAGGAAGTTGGCCTTATTGATGTGGAGGAAAGTATCGATACTTGTTACATTGCCAATGTGCTTATAGAGCAGGCATTTCAGGGCCAGGGTATTGGCCGGAAAGTAATAGTGGATATTATTGAAAAAGCCCGGAAAGAGAATAAGAAAATTGAACTACAGGTATTTAAAATAAATACAGGGGCAAAGAAACTATACGAAGCACTTGGGTTTTTGGTAACAGGAGAAACCGAGCTGCATTACCAAATGAGATATAGCCGCTGATCAGAGGCTGGCTTTGCAATAAATGATCAAATACAAGGGCTCAGATGTAATATTGGCAACAAAGCGCGCAATATCGGCTTTGCCGTAACCATATTCCTTGCCCGATAACAATTCGGTGGCTATTTCATGGGCTTTGGCCATGGTCTCTATATGGTAAGGGAATTTCTTCAGGGTCTTGGGGCCACGGGCTTCAAAGACCTCAAGGCTTGGCACGGCTGCAACTGTCCAGTTGCGTTGCACCTGCATAAGGCCCGATTCGGTCTTTTCTAAATTCGGATAAGCCAGATCGAACTCATGCGTTTTTAGCTGAATATCCTGGATGATTTCTTTGGAGGTCATTTCGAAAGTTCCTCAGTTTTGAAAGTAAAACTTGTATAATTATTTGTTGTAACTACACCATTACTTTGGTTTGTCACAAAAACGACATTGAAAGTCTTGAAATCAGTAGTATCTGATAGTTCCTGTTTAAATTGGGAGGCAATTGATTTTGCCAACGATTTTATCTTAACATCGTCAGATGGAATATTTGATCCGTTAATTATACTGATTTCGAGATTGGTGCTGACTTGTTCCTTTTCCTGTGCTTTAGTTTTTGTTTCTGTGCCATTTACATTAACCTTTTCAAAGGTGACTAAGGTCTTTAAGTTTTCTACGATTTTAGCATTTTCAACTTTGAAGTTTGTCGGCTTAGTTTTTGTTGAAGTATACGTGCAGGAATAAGCTGAACACATTAATACTAAAACAATAGTGGTTTTTGTGAAGAGTGATTTTATCATGTTTTTTTGTCGTTATATCTTATATGATTTTTTTGGAGGTCAAGGAGTAAAAATAGGGAAACTTAGGTAAGATGAAGGTAAATAGGTAGGATACATATAACTATTCTAATTCTCACTATTGTTGCCTATAAACATACAATTGCCATCTTTGGCAAGAACATTAATATTGTAAATAACGGAAAACCGAGAAGAATGATGTCGGTGGAAAATGTCATCGTAAATCATCATACCATAAACGTACAAATGTCTTTTACCGGATTGTATCAATTTAATACGTTTACTTCCTATTGAGAAAGAAGTATTACTATGAACCGTTTGATATTGTGCAACAGTGAATGTTGCAACTGTATCGAAATTGAATATCGGTTCACTTTTCATGGAATCATAAGTAATAGAAATTCGTGCGTTATAAGCGGGGGTTTTTCCAACATTCATAAAATCCGTATAAAAAACAGCATTATTATCATCCCCTTTTAGGAAAACAACACTGCCAGTAGAACACATAACATACGCCCTGTTTTCAGCTTGAAAAACACTATCTTCTTCCTTGATAGAGTTAGCCATATATGCATTTTTAATAGCATTATCCCTGTTTTGCATTCTTGTAACGGAATCTTCTCTTGCGAACAATGCTGTACGAAGGGTATCTGAATCTTTACTTTGTTTGCAAGTAGAATAGTTTGTTATCACAGCAGTTATGGCAATAACGAGTGTGCACCAAGCAATGGTTTTTTCAGTATTCTTAATATAAAGTCTGCTTTTTATAAACTCTATACTTTTATGAATTACTGGCTTGATTTCTTTGGAGGGCATAACTCAAATATATCTAATGATTAGTTGATTTTAGTATTAGTAATTGCTATCAACTACAAATGTATAAAATATTTAGTAATTAATTGCTAAATAAAACATCAATTTTAAAGGGAGATATAACGGATTATTTAGAAACCATTTATTATAGGGTGATATGCGCCTATTAAGTAAATATTTATTGGTCCTATAATATATATTATGTTAAATATAAATTAACTGCTTACTAAACATTTTAAGCCGATTATTGAATTTATTCTCCTATCTTCGCCCAATATCATTCACCAAAGTTCAGCATGACAAAACCCGTATTTCAGGATCTGGTAGATCAGCAAATTGCAGTGTTAAGGGCAACCAGTATTCTGGTAATATGCTTTATGCCCTCCTTCCTTTTAGCCATGTATTATGGTTTTGGTATTACCGAAAAAGTTCCTGCTATAATTCTAAGTTATGTTGCTATTGTATTGGTCAATATTCTTTTGCTTTATCTGCATAAAAATGCCGTTATAACCTACCTTGTTTTAATAACCAGCACCTATGCCGAGGTTGTCGGCTTAACCCTGGTTACCGGTGGCATTTTAAGCCCCATGGTGTTTATACTGGTCATTCTGCCTGTTTTTGCCTTTTATACCAGCCGCAAACAAGGCCGTTTCTGGTTCGTGGTCTGTCTGGTATCGGTGGTTTTGCTTTACAATACCAATTACTTTCATATTCCTGTAAGCAATGTGGTGCCCGATAAATACCATACCCAGCTCCTGTTCATTGTGGTGTTGTTTGTAACGGTACTCACCTCGTTGTACCTGAACCTGGTAAAGCAGGATGTTTCAAGGGCGCATAAATCGTTCAGCATAGCCAATAAATCGCTTGAAGAAAAAAGCAAGCGTATGGAAAACCTTATTCTGTTGGTTAACTACTGCACCGAACTTATGTGCGTTATAGATATTAAAACCCTGACCTTCGATGAAGTGAATCCTGTTTTTAAGCTATTACTGGGTTACGAGCTTTCCTTACTGCGTGGCGAGCCTGTAGGTAAAATACTGAAAGATGAAGTATTGCCTTTGCTTTCCGCCGCTACCGAAGACGAAGTTATATCGTTTAGCAGCGGTGTGCTTTGCCGCAATGGCCAGGAAAAGTTTTTCAGCTGGTCGGCCGTAGCAAAAAATGGCAAGCTGTATGCCTATGCAGTTGGTGAAACATCTAAATAATAGATAAGGTTAAGATTGAGGTTTAGGTTCAGGCTCAGTAAGAAGGCCTTCGACAGGCTCAGGCTGACAATTAAATCTTAATCAATCTGCGTCATCTGCGTTCCATTCCCCTCAATCTTAATCTCAACCTTAATCTAAATCTCAGCCAGTTTTACCGATTAATTGTATTTGCTGGCTTACTTAAGTGTATATTGGGTACAATTATTTAGTGAATGAAAATTATAGGATTAATATTGAGTATCTTTTTACTAAATGTGGCCAGTGTTGCACAACGCCCTATTGTTAACCATGCCAATACCCAGCTTGGCGAGTTAATGGAAATTAACGACAGTACTGTACTTGTAAAGAACACTACGTTTGATGAGGTTGGCCGCTATTGCAAACATAAGCAGGGCTTTTACACTATTTTCGATATTAATAATAACCTGTTGGGTTCATTAAGCCTGCAAAAAGATGGCAGCTATATTGCCTACGATCCTAAAAATGTACAGATTGGCACCGTAAAAACCATTTACGATTCTGTGCTTTTGTATTTCTTTCTCGGCCGGCTCGAATACTAGGGATTGAGTATGGGCACATGAATGCCCAGCATTTTAAACACAAATATTATGGCAAGTATCAGCATAATAATGCAGTAAAAAAGCAGCCTGCCCCTGCTGTGCCTTACGCTTTCCGGTGCTCTGTACCATATACTGAACATCCATACTGCCCCAATTAAAAGCAAAGCGAGTATTACAATTGATTTTATATCGGTGTTCATAATTAACGTAAAGGCTAAGATTGAGATTAAGGCTGAGCAATTTTAAACTGGTTGAGCTTATCGAAACAAATTCCTGAAAGTATAACAAAAGAATAAAGAGCCTCTGGCTCCTCTGGCTATTTGTCCCATGCAGAAATATCGCGGTTTATCATGCCGGCCAGTTCTTTGTTATACGGCTTAAAAAACTCGAGCAGAAAAGCTTTTGTTTCAGGGTCCATTTCATCGTATGTTGCATCCTTGTTATTCAGATTGCGTAACAGGTTTCCAACCTTGTGATTATGGTATTCCGGCACAACAGAATTAAACACCTTTCGTGCTATAGAGTTTGGCTTGAGTAGCTTGCGAATGGTGCGTGTGTAGAAATGCGATTTTCTTCGCTGTGTTGTGTTGTATTTTTTGTTTACATCAGGGGCAAATGATGCATCAATACCCAGCCACTTATATATTTTACGACAGGTTTCAACACCGTTCGTTTCAATATCCTCATATAAAACCACCATCACCTGTTCTTTCGGAAAGTATTTATAAATGTTCTTCAGGTGCTTTACATATATACCCGAATCAATGAACAGTTTATGCCGCAGGTCATGCGGGTCGTTTGCAATATTTTTAATTTCGGGGAAGGTATAGTTAAAGTTAACAATATCCATCAGGTAGCTCGAATATGTTCTTTCAACCGGGTTACGCAGTATTAATACAATTTTACATTGCGGGTTATAGTCATGAAGCCTTTTCAGGCCAATATCAGAGGCATATAATAAGGCGCTTTTTGCAGCTAATAGTGAGTTCGGGTGCCCTTCTTTGTGTTTGTAATATTTATTGAGCATACCTGAAACCCCGTGCGAAAACTCCTTATCGTCGATAAAATAACCAAGCTCAATTTGCGGATGCACAAAAACCGAAGGGTGTTCACCTACATAATGTTTTAACGATGTAGTTGCAGATTTCTGCGCGCCAATAATGATCAATTCAATCTTGGCTTCTTGGGGTTTGCTCAAAATAAAAAAATGTAAATATTCTCCACCGGCAAATATAACAGATATATATCTTTCCCGTTCAATTCTTTTAGGTTTCTTTTGTGCATATTAAAAAAGTATAATCCTGTTGTATGAAAATATTCTGTAATTCTCTTTTAATCAGCCTTTTGATGTTTGTATAAGCCTGCCACGTTTACAAAAAACAGCCGTGCAAAAACTATTTCAACGTAGCAAATGACCCTTATTGATGGTTGTTTAAGCATGGAATATAAATACCTTGCCATTGGAATTAATTAAATAAAGCTTATTGCCGTATTTAGTTAATTTCGCGTGAGTTTTATAATGAACTATACGGTGAGCTGGAAGTATATTATTCTGCCTTTTTTGGTATTTGTAAGCTTGGTTCAGGCTCAAACAAACATTGTAATAAAAGGTACTGTAACCGATGTTGCAACGGGTAAAAGTTTGGCGGGTGCCATAGTAACCCTGCAGAGTAACGATACCCTGGTAAATACAGTAGCTGATGATAAAGGAAATTATTTGTTCTCTTCGCCGCTTGTAAAGCCTGATAAGGTGTATGTATTATATGCCCGGAACAATTCGCCATTGTATGGCTATTACGACACTAATGAATGCTTTGCCTCTACTTATGGTTTAGGAAATAACCCACGTGTATACGTCAGGAATATTGTATTGAAACAAAATGGCAATGGTACCTACGCCATGCCTCCGCAGGCTTCGGTACATTTTAATTTTGATGATAATACCGTTATGAACCCGCAAAGAGATTCAGCTTTAAATGCCTGGGCGAAATACCTTATTGATAACCCTACTGCTATTGTTGAGATTGAAGGCTACACCGATTCAAAGGAAAGGGACAGTAAATTTCAGCTTATGTTATCAATGGCCCGTGCCAGGGACTGCATAAATTATTTGATGAGTAAAGATATTCAGAGCTCAAGGCTCAGGTTAGCGGGCAATGGAAAAGCTAACCCGGTAATGACACGTAAGGCCATTCGTAAACTAAAAGGGAAGGCAGCAAAACAGGCAGCCCGATTGCAAAACTGCCGTGCCGAAATAAGTTTAAAAAATATGTTCTTTGTTCCACCTGCTGTAATAACTATGAAGGGCCTGGTTACCGATATAAATACTTCTGCACCGGTTGCCAATGCCCTGGTCTTTTTTTCCGGTTCTGACGGAGCACGTGTTTCTGCGAATACGGATAGTTCCGGTAGGTTTGTTTGTACAGTTAAAAATTTTAACCCGCTTGCGTTTTACACTGTAGTTGTTGATGCAACAGGCTATAATCCGAGCGATTTGGATGATGTTTTTAAAATAAACCCCCAAAGTAACGATGTGCCTGTATATTCTCATCATTTCCGTATTGAAAAGAACGGGTATGAAAAGCCCTTTGTGTTCGCCCCTATTTTGTTCGACTCGGGCAGTGCTACACTTAACCAGCCCGCTATTGATACATTGAACAAGGTAAAAAAAATAATGACCGAACGGCCTAAACTTGTATTGGAGTTTATGGGCGATGCCGATTGGCATGAGCAAAATTATATAGGTCTGGCGTCGGAAAGAGCTTGGGCGTGTATTAAATATCTTACATCACAGGGTATAGACGCAGAAAGGTTTATTGCTGCAAGCCGGCTGAATGAAACTGCCATTGAAGATGAAGAAAAGACCACTAATAATATTGTTAAACATAAAGAAAAACAAAGGCATTTTAATCCAAAAAAATGTACCGCTTCTTTTTGGATAATGCGATGGAATTATGAAAAAACTCCATCACAATAGTATATATTCACAGTAAATGAGAAAGCACTTTTGCTTACCGGTTATATTATTTTCGCTGCTTATCTCTTCGTGTTTAAAAGCGCAAAATATATTACCTGACCCTTATTCAGTAAGAAAAAGCGGAATGCATCCTGCTGATTGTAGCCGCGCAACGCCTGATAACATTATTGATTATTCTGTGTTTCCTGGCGCTAAGTTTTTGCTTACCGACGATAGCCTGAATGGATATAACTGGGTTAATTTTAATAATGGCGATAAGTTACTGGTGATTAATTGCGGTTGTACTGATTTTACACTTGTGTTTCAATTTAAAACCACTCGTTACAGTGCCGATACAAGTAATTATACATATTGGTATCCTAAAGCAGCCGAACTATTGGCTGAAGTTGCTAAAGGGGTTTATGACGGAGCGCCTTTCAGAATAAAAAAAGGAGCTGATACCTTAGCAAGCTTTACGCAACATTATCCCGATAGCCTTCAGTTGAACAGGTCGATATTTTTTTACGCAGCTCCACCAATGGATAAAACAGCCGATGGTGCTGATTCATCGGATATTTCGGCCATGCTTCCCCATTTTTTTATCAGTCGTATTACTAAGTTATCTGATAAGGAATACATGGTTGAAATTACCTTTACGGTAAGCTTATAATAATTAAGAAAAAGTTCCGTTAGGTATAAGTTAATTATTTAGTTTTGTTTCAGAAATAGTATGTTAAACGTTCAAATATTACCCCACATTACCTTATTAATATGAAAATCGCAAAATTGTTATTGGCTGCTGTAATTGTAAGTTCAGTGTTATATTCCTGCACCCAGGAAGGGCCTGTAGGCCCAACCGGCCCAACAGGTACTACCGGACCCGTTGCCAGTACCCTTTATACACCTGGTACCCTCTATTCAACAAGTTGGTTGCTCGACACTGTAAGCCATAACATTGCAGACAGCAATGTGTATTACCAGGTATTTTCAGAGCCTAACATTATGCATTATGCAACCGACAATGTGGCTATATATGTGCAGGATACAGCTGCAACCGATAAGGTTGATTATTTTGCATTACCGACCAGTAACAACGTACCTATACCTAATGCAACCTTATCATATAGTTACCGGAACGATACTGTTATGTTTTATTATCAAAATGTAACAGGTATAACCATCCCTCCTATTTACAACTTAAACGTAAAAGTTATTGTAATACCTGATGGTATAATGAAACAGCATCCGGGTTTGAACCTGGCCGACTATAAAGCTGTAATGGCTCTTGTTAAGCCTGGTTCCAACAAATAAGGCTGTGCTTATAAGTGTCTGATTTTTAGAGTGTATTGCAATAGTAAAGAGGGCCTCTGATGGCACCTGTTTATTGTTGATAAAATCTAAAAACTTTTGTCTACTGAATGCCGTTTCTCTTTCCTAAATTTGCGCACATTAAATTAAACCCGTTTACCTATGAGTTCCCTCCGTTTTAAAGCTCTTGAAGAAGCCTTTTCAAGACAACCTGTTAATGTAGAGCTGCCTTCGAACAAAGTGTCAGACTACTTCGGTCAAAACGTTTTTGATCTGGAAACAATGAAAAAATACCTTCCTGAAGGTGCTTTTAAGTTGTTACAGCAAACCATAAGCAATGGAACCGCAATTGATCGTAATACAGCCGATGAGGTTGCAGTAGCCATGAAAACATGGGCTATGGAAAAGAATGTAACTCACTATACTCACTGGTTTCAGCCACTAACGGGTGCTACAGCTGAAAAGCACGATGTGTTTTTAGATAACATGGATGGTGGTAAAGCAATTGAAAAATTCAGTGGCGGCCAGCTTGCCCAACAAGAACCTGATGCTTCCAGTTTTCCAAGCGGTGGAATACGCAACACCTTTGAAGCAAGAGGCTACACAGCATGGGATTCTTCTTCACCTGCTTTTATTTTAGGTAAAACATTATGCATTCCAACCATATATTTATCATACACCGGTGAAGCATTAGATTATAAAACACCTTTACTGAAATCGATCAATACGCTTGATAAGGCAGCTGTTCCGGTTTGCCAGTATTTCGATAAAAATGTAACCAAGGTAAATGCAACCTTGGGTTGGGAACAGGAATATTTCCTTGTTGATAATGCTTTGTTCAACGTTCGCCCTGACCTGGTTCATTCAGGCCGTGCGCTTTTTGGCGCTAATCCTGCAAAGGGGCAGCAATTAGAAGATCATTATTTCGGTTCCATACCTGAGCGGGTAAATGCTTTTATGCGCGATTTTGAAACAGAAGCCTACTTACTTGGAATACCTTTAAAGACAAGGCATAATGAAGTAGCTCCGAACCAATATGAGGTAGCGCCAATATTTGAAGAGGTGAACATTGCGGTTGACCATAACCAATTACTAATGGACTTGATGGACAAGGTATCGCGCCGCCATCAACTTCGTGTGTTGTTCCATGAAAAGCCTTTTGCAGGTGTTAATGGTTCAGGTAAACATAATAACTGGTCAATGGCCACCAATACAGGTAAAAACCTGTTAGGTCCCGGTAAAACACCCGAAACCAACCTGATGTTCCTTACTTTTTTTGTGAACGTTATTAAGGCCGTGCACGATTATTCAGACCTGTTAAGGGCTGCCATTGCCTCAGCCGGAAATGATCATCGCTTAGGCGCCAATGAAGCTCCTCCTGCTATTATATCGGTTTTTATAGGTACACAGCTCACCAAAATGCTTGATGAGATCGAAACTAAAATGAAACCGGGTAAAATAACCGCTGCTGAAAAGAAATCGCTGAAGCTTGATATTGGCAGTATTCCTGAACTATTGCTCGATAACACTGACCGTAACCGCACTTCTCCGTTTGCATTTACCGGAAATAAGTTCGAATTCAGGGCTGTAGGCTCGTCAGCTAACTGTGCACAGGCTATGATAACCCTGAACACAATAATGGCTGAACAGCTAACCAAATTCAAGAAAGCTGTTGATGCACTGGTTAAGAAATCAGTAGCTACAGAAGATGCTATTTTGCAGGTATTGCATGACTATATTGTAAGTTCGAAGAACATACGTTTTGAAGGTAATAATTATAGTGAAGAATGGGTAAAGGAAGCCAGAAAAAGAGGTTTGTCGAATATTCAAACCACACCTGCTGCACTTGACCTGTTGTTGAATCCAAAAGCACTTGAGCTGTTCGAATCGCATAACATATTCAGCAAGCGTGAACAGGAAGCCAGGCACGAGATACAGGCTGAAATGTATACAAAAAAAATACAGATAGAATCGCGTATTATTGCTGATATGGCTAATACGTTCATTATCCCGACAGCTATTAAATACCAGAATACCTTAATTGAGAACGTAAAAGGTATAAAGGAAATATTTGCTTCGCGAAATGAACTTGCCCATGTTGGAATTAAAGATAAGGGCTTATCAGATGCATTCAGTGATGGAGGCAGTAATGATAGCCTGTTCGATTCTCAGTTGGGAATGATAAAAGAAATAAGCGAAAGGGTTACCATTATAAAGAATAATGTTGAGTTAATGGTCGAGGAGCGTAAAAAAGCAAACCAGATAGAACATGCTACTGAAAAAGCGTTCGCATACTGTGAGAAGGTGAAGCCTTATTTCGACGAAATAAGGTATCATTCCGATAAACTGGAAATACTTATAGATGACTCTATTTGGCCATTTCCTAAATACCGCGAATTACTTTTTGTGAAATAAATAAGAGTTTGACCGTTTCAGATAAGAAAATGTTCCTATATTAGCACCCGAAAAAAACAAACCGATACTACCTATGAGAAAAAAAACTAATTTTTTCTATTTCCTGTGTATTAGCTTCCTGTTACTCTCAACTACCTCATTTGCACAGAAAAATGCACTGAAAGATGCGGACAACGGGTTTAAGAATTTACGTTATTTCGATGCCATAGAGTTATATAAAAAAGCATATACCGACTTAGGTGATAAGACAGGTAAGGGCGATAAGGCTGCCAAAGCAAGGATTCTCTTCCAGGTTGCTGAATGTTACAGGATGCTAGGTGATGCAAAGCAAGAAGTTCAATGGTACAATAAGGCAATTAAGGCAAATTACCCTGATGACAGGGATCTTTTGTATTTAGCTGATGCACAAAGGCAATTGGGTAATTACGATGATGCCTTAACCTCATATAAAGCTTATAAAGAAAAGGTTCCTTCTGATAAAGCAGCTGATGCCGGTATAGAATCTTGTAAAAGTGCTTCTGAGTGGAAGAACAACCCTACCCGTTATGTTGTTACAAACATGGCGCAGATCAATACAAAGAACCGTGACTATTCACCGGCATATGCTGACAGAAGGTACGATGAAATTTATTTCGTATCAACCCGCCCGGGTGGAACAGGCGACAAGATCGACGTGAACATTGGTGAATCATTTGCCGATATTTATGATACTAAAATGGACAAGAATGGAAAATGGAGCGCACCTGTTCCTCTTCCTGCACCAATTAATACAGCCGATAACGAAGGCCCTATGTGTTTTGACCATGGTTTCAAAACCTTATATTTTACACGTTGCGGAGTAACAAAAAATAAAGGTGTGCATTGCCAGATATGGTTTGCCGAAAGAAAGGGTAATACATGGGGCGATCCTGTGATGATCCCTTTCCAGAACGATACTACTACTTATGGCTACCCTACCCTATCAGCCGATGACCAGGAATTATTCTTCTCATCAGATATGCCAGGTGGTTATGGTAAAGAAGATATTTATGTAAGCCATTACGATAAAAAAGCTAAAACATGGGGTACACCGGTTAACCTTGGCCCGGACATTAATACCGCAGGGAACGAGGTGTTCCCTTTCATGCATACCGATGGTACACTTTATTTCTCATCTGACGGATGGCCAGGCATGGGTGGCTTAGATATTTTTAAAGCTGCTAAGCTTGGTCCTGATAAATGGGGTAAGGTAGAAAACATGAAATACCCTATTAACTCAGAAGCAGATGATTTTGGTATTATTTATGAAGGTACAAAGGAAAGAGGGTATTTTGCCTCTAATCGTGCATTGGGTAAAGGAAGTGATGATATTTATTCATTCAACTTACCTCCACTGCTGTTTGCAATAACCGGTACCGTGCGTGATGATAAGACATTAAAACCAATTAAAGGCGCTGCTGTACATATGGTTGGTTCAGATGGTTCAGACAACTATATTAAAACAGATACCGGTGGGCATTACTTCTATGCTGCTAAATCAGCTTCAGAGCGTTATGTAAAACAAGGTAACTCATATATACTTTCTGCCGATGCAAGTGACCTCGAATATTTGGCAAGTAGTGTTAAGGCAACAGTTTCAACTGTTGGTGTGCCTGACTCTAAAACGTGGATTGAAGATTTTGTGTTAAAGAAGGCTGATATGACAGTGAGACTTAAATTCCCTCGTGTTGAGTACGCATTGGATAAGGCTATCTTAACGGAAAATTCCAAGGATTCACTTAACTACCTGGTTAAGCTTTTAAAGGATAACCCTACTATTAAGATACAGTTAGATGCTCACACCGATCCTCAAGGTAGCGATAAGCATAACATGGTATTATCACAGGCTCGTGCACAATCTTGCGTTGATTACCTGATCTCTCAAGGTATCGATTCAGCCCGATTGAAAGCTAAAGGATGGGGTTTCCACCAAACCTTACCTGGTTGCAGTGCTGCGGATATAGCAAAAATGAAAACCAATGAAGAAAAACAAGCTGCTTACCAGGCTGACCGTCGTACTGAGTTCAGGGTATTAAGCTTTAGTTATATGCCTAAAGGTGGTATGAGCCATGCCGATAGCGTGAGAATGGAAAGACTTAAGCATGCTGAAGTATCAGGTCAGGGTGCTGAACATAAAGACTCTACTGATGTTAACCCTCCGCAACAAGGCCCGACACCAGGCAATAAACCTACTCCAGCCCCTGGTGGACCAATGAAACCAAATGGGTATGAAGGTATGTTTTATAAAAAGAATTAATTGGTACTTGAAGAATAGAAAAAAATCCCGGCAAGTTGTCGGGATTTTTTTTGTGCAGAAATACTGAATAGTAATACTTTTGCAGCAACAATGAGCGACAAGACTATATACGGCCAACGTGGTGTTTCATCTTCAAAAGAAGATGTGCATAAGGCTATATCAAAGATCGATAAAGGGCTTTACCCGAAAGCATTTTGCAAAGTTGTGCCCGATTATTTAGCTAACGACCCTGAATATTGTGTTATAATGCATGCTGATGGTGCCGGTACTAAGTCATCACTTGCTTACCTGTATTGGAAAGAAACTGGAGATATTTCGGTATGGAAAGGTATTTCGCAAGATGCTATTGTGATGAATACCGACGACCTACTTTGTGCCGGTGCTACGGATAATATGTTGCTTTCTTCTACCATTGGCAGAAACAAAAACCTTATACCAGCTGAAGTTATTGCTGCACTTATAAATGGAACAGAAAGTTTTTTAGATGTGTTACGTAAATACAATGTTAACATTACATCAACCGGTGGAGAAACTGCTGATGTAGGTGACCTTGTACGTACAGTAATTGTCGATTCAACATTGATATGCCGCATGAGGCGAAACAATGTTATATCGGCCGATAAGATACGCGATGGTGATGTTATAGTGGGCCTTGCTTCATTTGGCCAGGCCAGTTACGAAGAAACATATAACAGCGGCATGGGCAGTAATGGGCTTACTTCTGCAAGACACGACACACTCGATCATTCGTATGCATCACAATATAAAGAGTCTTACGATCCGGCCATCCCGGGATATTTAGTGTATTGCGGTAAAAAGAAACTTACTGAAAAAATTATGGTAGAGTGGCATGATAAAAAATATAATACTGATATTGGTAAATTGTTACTCTCCCCTACCCGTACCTACTTTCCGGTAATGCAGGAAATATTACGCAGTTACCGTCCGCATGTGCATGCTGCTATACACTGCTCTGGTGGCGGGCAAACCAAGGTTATGCACTTTGTTGATGACATTCATATTATAAAAGACAATCTTTTCGATACTCCTGCCGTATTCAATATCATCCAGGAAAACTCAGGCGCCAAGTGGGATGAAATGTATAAGGTGTTTAACATGGGCCACCGGCTTGAGTTATATGTGCCTGCTGAAGCAGCGCAACATATTATTGCGGTAGCAAATAAATACCACATTGATGCGCAGGTTATTGGCCGCGTAGAAAAAGGGCCAAAGAAGCTTACCATTAAAAGTAAGCATGGGGTGTTTGAGTATTAGTTTCAATTAGTTTCCTGCACAATAACCTGCTCGCCCTATTCGATCAATTGTATGTTAATGTTATTTTGGAATAGAGGATATTTGTTTATATTAGAGCATTGAAATCCACTAGCCATGAAAAAAAATATTATTCTTTGTTTCTTGTTTATTACCTCAGTTCTTTATGTGTTTGCACAAAAAGGCAGGCAATGGGCTGTAGAAAGAACATTTGAACATAACGTATTTATTGAGAATAAAGGGCAATGCAATAGTTCTGTATTGTACTATTCAACTAAAGGAAGTGATAAGATCTATTTTTCTTCTTCTTCAATTACGTTTGAGTATGATAGTATCAGTAAGGATGAAGAAAGTACTGATGAAAGAGAAGATAGGGATAAGCTAAAGAAGTCTCCACTATACCTTTCAATTATTTGGGAAGGCGCTAATGGGAACATAATTCCTGAAGTACAAAATGAAGTAAGTGAATACTTTACCTACCCCAATCCCGTATCTGGAATGCCATCAATAGTGGCACATGGATGGAGCAAGCTCATATATCGTAATCTTTACAATAATATTGATATTGAATTTTACTATCCTGAGAAAGGAGGAATTGAGTATGATATTATTGCACATCCGGGCGCTGACCTTTCAGTGATAAAAATGAATTATAAGGGTGGCCAGGTTAGTTTAATTAATGGAAATGTTTCTATAACATCTCCCTTTGGCGTATTCACCGACCATGCTCCTGTTTCCAGAGATGAAAAAGGCAGTGTAATTTCGTCTTCATTCCAGGTGAATAACAATACCGTTTCTTTTAAAACCAGCAGTTATGATAAAAATAAGGCATTAACCATTGACCCATGGGTTAGTACACCTAGTTTCACAACCACTAATTCTGCTTATGATATTGGATATGATTTTAATGGTAATGTATATATCTATGGCGGCGGGGCAACAACGGAATACCAATTAGAAAAATACAGCAACAGTGGTGTTCTGCAGTGGACGTTTAATCCTACTTTTTCTGAGGCAGGGGGCAGTTATTATTTTTATGGCGATTTGGTTACAGATACGCGAAATGGTGATTGTTATATTAATACCGGAGCGAGTATTTCCGGAGCAGAAATTGACAAGGTAGGCACTGCAGGGAATATTATAAGGAGCTTTACAGATAATGCGAATATTTCTGAAATGTGGCGTATTGACCTTGATTATTGTCACAATATGCTGGTAATCGGTACTGGGTCTAACGGAAATACAACACAAGCCTATATAATAGATACTGCTTTTGTATCCGGTACCGCAGTTAATGTTTTGAGTACCGATTCTATATTTCATGATATAGCTTTACTTGCACTTGACCAGCAAGGTAACGCTTATATGGCTTCAGCACAAACTGCTACCGGGGGAAGTGCAGCGAACCTTGCAATAGCAAATAATGTTTTAATACGCTTACCTATTCCTTCATTGATGCCTACAACCTATATGGTGAGCGATCATTATACATTCCAGGAGATAAGTTCAATAAAATATTATCCTATTGTAGGATTAGGACCTGTTGTTGGTAATGGTATGAATGGTATGGCTGCTAATAAAAATATGGTTGTTACTTACGATGGTGCAAGTTTAAAAAAATGGATGCCTTCAAATGGCCAGTTAGAAGATAGTATAAAGGTGAGTAGTACTTCATTTACCTGGGGAGGTATTGATATAGATTGTAATAACAATATATATATAGGTAACGATTCTACTGTAAATGTTTATGATTCTTCACTTAATGTCCTGTCTCATATAAAATTATCTAGTGTAATTTACGACTTAAAGGTGACAAATCAGGGTTTATTATATGCTTGTGGAAAGGGATTTGTATCTGCAGTCAGTATTCCATTTACAGGATGCGCTGATAGTGTCTGCGGAGTTCCAATCCTTACTTCAATTAATAACTTATCTGCAAGCAAGTTAGTTGATATTTACCCTAACCCTAACGATGGTTCATTCACAGTTAGCTTGCACGATATAACTGATAAGCTTAGTATAGAAATCTATAATGTATTAGGCCAATCAATATATACAGCTAATTTAATTAAACCGGAAACCAATATTGATTTGAAAGCCCAGCCGAAAGGAGTGTATTTCTATAATATATTAGATGCCAAAGGAAACAAAGTTTCCTCTGGCAAGCTAATATTGCAATAAACCCCAAACTTTTGGTCAGGGGTTTATTGTCTTAGGCCTTGAGGGTGAATCAACGACTATTATGTTAGCAAAATAGGTAAAGCCTTGAATTCAGGCAAGTGAGAATGAGTAGTTAACATGATCTGTTGAGTAGTTCGCTGTTTTCACTGAGTATCTCCCATTATCGCCCCTATTGAGTTATTTTTCAGGCTTTTCCGCTAAAAAAAGCGTATCTTTGCAAGAATTTCCAGAGAAATTATGCTAGATAAGTTAGAAGCCATAGAACAACATTATAAAGAGATAGAAGCCAAGCTATCTGAACCGGACGCCATATCCGATATTAAGAAATTCGCGAAGCTGAATAAGGAATATAAGGAATTGGGAAAGATCCACGTAGCTTATATTAAATATCGCGACCTGACCTCTAATATACAGTCGGCCAAAGACATGCTTTATAACGAGAAGGATGAGGAAATGAAAGATATGGCTAAAGCCGAACTGGAGACCATGCAAACTGAATTGGTGAAGCTGGAGAGCGAGATACGCCTAATGCTTATTCCGAAGGATCCGGAAGACACAAAAGACGCTATTGTTGAAATACGTGCTGGTACGGGAGGTGATGAGGCCTCGCTTTTTGCAGGGGAAATGTTTGAAATGTACATGCGCTATTTTGAAAAAAAAGGGTGGAAGGCTGAATTGCTTGATCATTCGGAAGGTACTATGGGTGGTTATAAAGAGGTAATATTTGAAGTGCATGGCGAAAACGTATACGGCACTATGAAATACGAATCCGGTGTGCATCGCGTACAACGGGTTCCGGCTACTGAAACACAAGGCCGTGTGCATACATCGGCAGCTACAGTAATAGTAATGCCCGAGGCCGACGAGGTTGATGTGGAAGTTAAAGAATCGGACCTTAAGAAAGATACCTTCTGTTCGGGTGGTAAAGGTGGACAGTCAGTTAATACCACCAAATCGGCAGTAAGGATAACTCACATACCTACAGGCCTTGTAGTGCAGTGCCAGGACGAACGTTCGCAGATAAAGAATTATGCCAAAGCCTTGAACGTATTACGTACGCGCTTATATGAGGCCGAATTGAATAAGAAGAACAGCGCTGATGCTGCCAAGCGTAAAAGCCTTGTTGCTGGTGGTGATCGTTCAGAAAAAATACGTACTTATAACTTCCCTCAAAGCCGCGTTACAGACCACCGTATTGGGTTTACATCGCACAATTTGCTTGTGTTCCTCGATGGTGAAATACAGGAATTGATTGATGCGTTACAATTGGCTGAAAACGCAGAACGCTTAAAAGAAGGGTTTACCGCAACAACTGTTTAATGAAAGGATTTTTATCGCGTAAAGAGCTTGCTACTCTTATCAAACAAAAGAAGACCTTCCTTTGTGTAGGGCTCGACACTGACATTAATAAGCTACCCTCCCACTTTCCTAAAACAATGGAATCGGTGGTGGAATTCAATGAAAGTATCATTGAAGAAACTCATGATCTATGTGTGGCGTATAAGTTGAATCTGGCTTTTTATGAGGCATTGGGTTCAGAAGGCTGGGAAGTGTTTAAAGAAACATTACGCCGCTTACCCGATAACACATTTATAATTGCTGATGCTAAGCGTGGCGATATAGGTAATACTGCGGCTATGTATGCCGATGCGTTCTTCAAAGATCTCGATGTAAATGCCGTGACTCTTTCTCCATATATGGGCAAAGATTCCATTACTCCCTTCCTTGAACACAAGGGTAAATGGAGCATTTTACTGGGGCTTACATCAAATGAAGGCTCAAAAGATTTTCAGATGCAGAAATTGCAAAACGGCAATTATGTATATGAAGAAGTAATTAAAACCTCATGCCAATGGGGTACTGCTGATAATACAATGTATGTTGTAGGCGCCACACAAGCAGAATCGTTTAAAAGTATCCGTAAAATAATTCCTGAGCATTTTTTGCTTGTACCTGGTGTTGGCTCACAGGCCGGCGATATGGAACAGGTTATTCGTAATGGTATGAATGATGACGGTGGTTTGCTTATAAACGCATCGCGCAGTATACTTTATGCAAGCAATGGTAAAGATTTTGCAGCTAAGGCAAGAGAAGAAGCCATGAAGCTTAAAAAGCAAATGGAGATAGGTTTCTAGTACACCTTTACCGATGGCTAATCACAACCACAGGCATTTACACATTTTATCGAAAGAGAATAAGGATACCGGCTTTGGTACCAACGCTGCGGATAGCTATGGTGGACGCTTTTTAAATAAAGACGGTACTATGAATATGCGCCGTGATGGCATCAGCATATTCAAAAAAATAAGCATTTTTCACAGAATGCTTACTATGCCATTATGGAGGTTTATTACTGTCATTCTGCTCTTCTATTTCGCCATTAACCTGGCATTTGCAATCATTTACATAATCATTGGTGTCGAACAGTTAGAGGGCATTAGATCGGCAGGTATATGGCAGAACTTTAAACAGGTATTTTATTTCAGTACTCAAACATTTACTACGGTCGGTTATGGCAGGGTAAGCCCTGTGGGAGATGCAGCAAACGTTATTTCATCCATTGAAGCCCTTACTGGTTTCTTGTCATTTGCTATTGCCACCGGTCTTATTTATGGCCGTTTTGCAAGGCCCAAACCTTATCTTAAGTTTAGTGAGAATGCACTTATCAGCCCATTTGGAGATAAAACAGCGCTTATGTTCCGTCTGGCTTCATATAAGGATAACCATAACCTAACTGATGTGGATGTGCTTATAAACCTTGGTATGCTTGTTGCTGAAAACGGGAATAAACCTGAATATAAGTTTTACCGTATAGAACTGGAGCGAAGCAAAATAGAAAGCCTGGTAATGAACTGGACAATAGTGCACCCCATTGATGAAAAAAGCCCTTTATATGGTCTTACTGCAGAGGATATGAAGATGGCAGATGTTGAGTTATATGTGCTTATAAGAGGCTTTGATGAAGTTTTTTCAAGTGTTGTTCAACAACGTACCTCTTATATTTATTCCGAAATATTGCATAACAGAAAGTTTACACCCATGTATAGGGAAAGCGAAGATGGCAAGACCAGCATACTTGAAATGGACAAGTTAGATGACCATGTTGAAGTGAAGAAATAATGTGATCGTATTATTAAAAAAGCCCCACCAGGTTTACCTGGTGGGGCTTTTTATATTGACAAAACGTTTCTATACTTTCTTTAGCAAAACCTTTTGCTGTGAAAAGTCATACGCAGCCCTCATAAATTTAACCATATCCAACCAGCTGCTTTTTGGCAGATAATTGCTGGTGTAGTATTTTTTAGTTGTAATAGTGAGCTTACTGCCATTTACACTTGCTGTGCTGATAAACCCGCCTGTAGCATTTGTAACATTTACGTTCAGTTTGTCAAGTCCATCTACTTTATAACCGGCAGGTATATTTACTGTTATCTGGTAGTTTGAACTCAACGGATAGTTATAATAGATATCAGACGAGCGGTTAAGTTCGGTATCTTTTATATTGGTTTGCTTTTCAATAAGCATACCAACATTGGCAATATAATTAGGCCCTACTTTTTTAACAAGGTCCTTAATTTTAAAGCTTTCATTGAACACAAGGTCAGTTGAATCCTTTTCTCTTCCGTCAGAGATCAGGTTAAAGCTATCGTACGTATCTATTGTAAAGTTTTCTGCCGCCTTTTCTTTCATAAGGTCCAAACGTTTTTGCACCTGCTCAGCCATTGAAGCCTGGGTTTTACGTACCGCCTCGTCATGATCTTTTTTATTACGGATCTTAGCAATAACCTCATCATCGGTCATATCATCATGTTCATACCTGTATCTCTTTCTTTCAAGATTCTCATACACATCCGGAACAAGAACCTCAGGCAGGTAGTAATGCTTTGCCTCACCCTGAGCTGTTATGGTTCTTTTCAAGGTTGCACCTCCATCCATTGAAGGATTAAATGTTACATCAACACTGGTTGAATAAACATTATCGGTATATTTTGATACCGGAAGGGTTTGCCTGTCAAGTTTTGCCACACGGCTGTTCCGGCTTGGTACAACAACATACGCATCAGCTCCCTCAATCAGCCCATTACCCTCATTCGGGTTCGTATTTCTGTCAAACGGGTATAAATACGTTTCGGGAATACCTTTAACACGCAATACCCATGTCATTTCACTTGTAAGCAAAAGGTTGTCAAGGGTACCTATATTTCTGGGTACAGTAAGCAAATAGTCATAATCAATTTTCCGGTCGTGTGCCACAAGTCCCATTGTTTTCACAAAGTATATGTCGTTTATCTTGCCATGTATATCTCTTTCTCTTTCATTCTGGCCATAGCCCTGGTTACCATTTGCTGCGGTTTGCTGATTCATCTGGAATTCTGTTTTTGAATCCTGAAAGAGTTTTGAATATCTGAAATAATAATACGCATCCTGCATGTATTCATTATTGTCTTTCACGTTCGGGTGCTTTTCTCTCATATATCTTATTATTTCCTTTGCATCGGTTTCAGCTGCATCACTGCTTTCATTTGCTATGCGGCACACTACCTTTTGAACCATTTCCGGGGTAGCCTGGTTAAGCGGGGTGAATGATTTTGGGCTAAGGAAATAAGGAATTTCGTCTTGCTCAGAAGAAGATGTGTATACTACCTGGAATTTAATTACTGGGTCTATACGGTATGGGTATACAAAACGTTCGTCTTTTTCTTTTTCCCTGTTATTGTCTTCAAATGAGTAGGCAATATTTCTATGATCCACAATAGTCGTTTGTTTCAGTTCAGGCGCACCGTTGTACGATGCAAAATCAATATAATAACCTTTTTCAATAAGGAAATCTACTTTTTGAGCTACAACCGGATAATACTGAGACATTTTAAGAATCAAAGGAGGAAAAGCAACACCTTTTGAAGCTCCCTTATAATCACTAAACGTATTTGTATAGTAGTAATCAATTATATCACCGGGCTCTAAATTACCAATGGCTATTTTTTTATAGGCGAGTACTTTATATGAGCCGCCACCATATAGTGCTTCGTATTCCGGTACGTCATCTGTGCTTTCAACAGGTTCTGCTTTTGAAAGATCTACATCAATAACGGTACCATCTTTCTTTATAATTCTGAATCCTGCGTTATCGGTAGAACCACTGGTGCTTCTAGCGCCGTATAAAGATGCATAAGGGTTATATGTTGTGGTAAAATAGAATTTAGAATAATCGTCAACGGCAGCTTTATCTAAAAGCTTTATACGCTCTCTTTCAACTTCTACTGAATTACATGCTTGGCTGGCGCCCCCACCTGAAGTTGTGTATACATAACTAACCTTCATTCCTAACACTACAGCCGACTCATTTTTCCATTTATCAGGAACAGTGGTTGCCTTAAACATATCATCATCATCTCCGAATATTTTCTGATCCTTGTCTTTTTTCATTCTCGCACTCCTTCTATCGCTTGCTGACTGTGGCTTACTGCTGTTGCTGTTTGAACTTGAATCGGCAGCTTGTTGCTGGTGCATACGCCTTAATTCAGATGGTGTTTGACCAATAGCGGATATTACTACAAATAAAAGGAATGAAAGTGTTGCAGTTAATGAGTGACGTAGTTTTTTCATAAGTGGCAAGTTTTGGTTGTTATATTTATTTAGAGTAGTTATTATTATTTCTTTGCTAATACAAGCTGGTCATCGTATATTTTTTTTACCTGTGCCAGGTCATCGTTCCAGGTCTTGAAATCAGCTTTTTTAATGATAGGGTCGAGAATTGTAAACTCTTTTTTGTAAATTACTTTGTTGTCCTTTTGCGTTACCGATATCTTAAAAGTATAACCCGGTTTCTTTATATCTATTGCATCAGGTAAGTGTTTTACGGTATAGCCAGCCGGAACAGAGAAATTAATTGTCTGCACAAAATTTTTCCTGAACCTGAAGCTGTAATCCTGATGCCTCAAACTGTCAAATATCAAATTCTCAAACCATTTCTGGTCGTCAATACTTACGTACATTTCATTATCAAATACACTTACCTGATTTTTAACGGTGAAATTATACGATAAGGTTACAGGTATCTCCCTGTTTTGCAGATCTGAAGGAGCTACACCGGTTACTTCCATGTTCTTATCGTCAGATACTGCCATTTCTTTTAAAACAGTACTTTTTTCATTGGTAGGCGCATCATTATACTCAGTAAGTATCTTTACCTTCTCCTCTCCATTATAAACATCTGTTTCTTTACCTGCTAACAGATCAGTACCACTAACTGTCACATCCTGGGTAAATTCCTCTTTACTCCTATCTATGGTTTCCACCGGTATCCTTTCTTCAATATGTTTATCACCATCTTCGGTCAACACAAGTTTGCCTTGAATCCAGTCGCTGTTATCGCCGAACGAGGTATATTTTTCAACACCGTCTAAATAATAATGCTTGCCGTTATAAACAAGTGTACAAATGCAGTGGTTAAAAAGGCCAAAAAATGGAGTTGAAAAATCATATGGTATACCTTCTACTCCAATCCAGGTTCTTCTGGCATCAAATCCTGCATCTTTAAGCATTACGGTCATAAGATTCGCCATACCTTTACAATCGCCATACCTTTCGCTATAAACATCCTGGCATGGGGCAGGCTTTTGGCCTGATATACCGTTTTCGAATGCTATATACCTAATATTATCCTGAACCCAATAGTAAATAGCCTTTATTTTATCAATATCCGTCTTCTTGTCCTGAGTAAGTTTCGTAACCAAAGGCTTAATTACATCATCTTTATTTCCAGCCTCCTTAACCAACCCATCAACATACTTATACAGGTCATCCATTGAACTGATCATGTTAACTGTTTCGCCTGCAGGTGTTGTGTAACTCTTTACAAGTATTAATACATGTGGGAACATAGACCACATATTGGGCATGCTAGGTTCATGATGCATTTCAGGGATATTTTTTGCTGTGAAAGTATAAATAGCATCATGCGTTTTTGGATCTTCTGTTACCGTTTTTGTAATATCATACCCTGACAGGTTTTCTTCTTTAAATTCAACATTCAACCATTTAGGAACATCAAAAACAACTGTTCTCTCGAGGTATGGATAATCATCGGAGAATTGAATTCTGTTGTACCGCTTCATGTCAGTAAAAAATTGTTCCGAGGTATAACGTTGCTTTTCACCTAGTGATGTAAATGACAGTGCAAACCTTCTGCAATGCGCTCCTACATAAAAATCATTATTACTTCCGGCGGCATAATCTGATGCATAAATGTCGGTTGGCCTGTTGTTCTTCCCATATCCTTTTATTTCTCCGACATCAGAAAAATCATTATAGAACAGGTATTTATAAAAATCGTAATTATCCTTTAAGGCTATTAATTTTTCATCATTGCTTTCAGTTGCCGAAACAGGAGATAGTACTGCCTTTGAAGTAGTATACTTAAATGTAACAGTTGTTTTACTGGTTAAACATACAAAGTCAACATCCTTACCATATTTAGCCTTCAGGCTATTGGCAAGTGGAATATCCTGATCGATAACATTGTGCTGCGCAAACGCAACAGTGCTGAGCAGGCAAATTGAAATCAGCGGTAACCTCATCTTAGAGTAGTACATGTATTAGTGATTGAGTATTGGAAAAACAAATATAATGAAATAATAATGCCATCACACAATAAGTTTTTACTTGATGCATCCTTTATGTATAGCCATTGAAAGCCCTTGCAGGAATAAAATAAAAAAGCCATAACTGCATTTCGTAATTTTTTTTTGTATATTTACCAACCATTTAACACAATATCACTCTAAAATCAATATTTATGGCTGTAAATTACGTAAAGGGTAATTATACATATGTTAATAAAGTATGTTTATTTCTATGTATTATTTTTTTCAGTACCTCAATTAATAGTTTCGCTTCAGACGGGCAAACATCAAATGGCCGTTTATTTACTGCTTTTGGCATTAGCATGTTTACCCAATACGAATCGAGTCCGGTTAGTATTACAACAAATGCAGTTGCAACCACTAATAATTACACGGGGTACACTACCTATAGTAATGTAAATAGTTATATCTATTTCAATACGCTTACAATTGAGTCGTGTACGTACTCAGTGCGTTATAATGTTGTTGAAATGAACAATAATATGTCAATTTCAGTAGCCGCAGCACCGTGTATTGGCCTTAGTGTAGGCTGGGCAACTGATGGCCTTAGCCCTGCATATTCTACTAATACAGATGAGATGACGCCCGGTTTTATAAGCCTTAGCCTTCCGTTTTTTGCTGAGTTTAATTATGGTAATGTATCTACATTCAATGCCGATAAAGAATCGGGCTTTGTATTTGGTGTAGGATATGAAATAGTAAAATCTCCTTTGATTTTGCCTTCTTTACCTGTTTCTTCTGAGTATCAAACAAATGGCTATGCTAATCCTTCCCAGCCAGCCATGAATACCAATTCGTTTTGGACAGAACCCGCTTTTGAATTAGGTTACAGGTACTGGAATAAAAACAACCACGCCAGGGAAATTAACCTGAAATACGGCACAGGAGCCAGTACAACATTCATTAATGAGAATGGGGTTTCTCAAACCATTCACCCTTGGACTATAAAGCTTACTTTTTTAATCTATCTTAATTATTAATTTAAACAACCCTCGTATGAATAAAACTATTAAAACAATTATTGCAGTATTAGCTGTAAGCAGCTCAATTACCTTTTGCCAGGCACAAAGTTCTGCTAATTCGAACACTACAAATAAGTTTTTTACTGAATGGGGCTATAGCCCTTTTCTTGGGTTTGAAAAAAGCCCTGTTGTAACTTATACATATGTACAAACCCAGGCAAATTATAATTCTGTTACCGGTAACACTACCTACAGTAATGTGAATGTATCGAATACAGCTAATTTTGACGAATACGATTATTGGACATTTATTTTCAGGGCAAGGTATAATCTTACTGAGTTTAATAACAACGCCTCGTTATCAATTTCTGTACTGCCTGCTATTGGCATTGGTGGCCCTCTTGTTGATAATGGTGTTACTGGTGCACTTAGTTTGAATATACCGTTGATAGTTGACTATAATATAGGTAACGTTGCTACCTATACATCAGACCAGGATAAAGGCTTTGTAATTGGTGTGGGTATAGAGTATACAAAGGCTCCACTGATAGGTGGTAGTGTAACAGTCGAAAACAATTATGGTGGTCCAACCAGTGTGGCAATTTCAACAGGATGGGTTGAGCCCGTTTTGGAACTTGGATACAGGTATTGGAATAAGAGAAATAAAGCTAAGGAGTTTAATTTAAAACTTGGTTATGGTAGCAATGGTGCTTTTACGGCAAGACTTAGCTGGTTAAAATGCATTGGATACTAATTGAATTGTTTAGGCCCTATAAATGGAGATGGTAAACTCGAAATTGCTAGTTTCTTTAATTGCGTTGAATAGTATAAGTTTATGTGGTGCTGGCCAAAACTCTGGGGCTTCAAGCTCAAGTGAAAGCAAATTTTTTACAGAATTTGGATTCAGCCCTTTTCTTGGCTATGAAAGAAGCCCTACTTCAACGTATACATATACTGAACAGACTAATGTATATAATTCCAGTACTGGTGTATATGACTATACTACTATTAATCAATCTGGTACAGTTAGGTTTGACGAATTTGACTATTTGACCTTTGTTTTTAGAGCAAGATATAACATAATAGAGTTTAGTAAAAATGTTTCGTTATCAGTTTCTGTACTCCCTGCCATTGGTTTAGGTGTTCCTGCTAATGGTGATGGAGCACTTAGTTTGAATATACCATTGATAATAGGCTGTAATATTGGTAATGTAGCTACGTACACTGCAGATATGGAGAAAGGGCTTGTTGTTGGCGTGGGAGTCGAGTATACAAAAGCTCCATTAATAGGTGGTAAGATTATAATAAGCAATTCAAATGGTAATGAAACTACTGTAACAGTTCCAACCGGATGGGTTGAACCTGTTGTAGAACTCGGGCGCAGGTTTTGGAATAAGAATAATAAAGCTAATGAGCTAGGTGTAAAATTCGGTTATTTAGCTAATGGTGCTTATACGGCAAGGTTAAGTTGGTTAATCTGCATAGGATATTAACAAAACAAAATAAATAAAATATGATGAAAGTATATGTAAAACCCTTATCAACACTGCTTATTGCAAGCACAATAAGTATTTGTTCCTTTGCACAAAACTCAAATTCCTCGGCGAGCTCTTCAGGTTCAGATAAGAAGTTGTTCTTTGGATTTGGCTACAGCCCTTTTCTTTCCGTTGCAGGCGGGCCTGTAACTAATTATGTTGATTATAGTACTGTATATGCCCCATATAGTGGCGGCGGTCAACCGGTTTCAGTTGCAGCCAATTACTTTAACTATGACTTTGTAGCCTTTGTATTTGATGTGCGCTACAATTTAACCGAATTCAATAATAATTCTTCGTTATCGGCCGCTGCTGTGCCTGATATTGGCCTGGGTATTGGAGGTGGTACATCTGGAGAGTTTGCAAACGCTTTAGGCATACTTAGTTTTAATTTGCCGGTTATGGTTGAATATAATATTGGTAATGTGTCGACTTACACTGCTGACCAGGACAAAGGGTTTGTGATAGGTGTTGGTTTTGAAGTTACAGCAGCACCATTGATACCTATTGTACATGTTGCGTATACCGATGTTGATAATAATACACAAACTATGGCGCCTGCTAATGTATGGGCTGAACCATGTTTTGAATTAGGTTACAGGCATTGGAATAAGAACAATAAGGCAAAAGAAATAAACCTGAAAGTTGGTGTTGGTGGTAAAGGTGCATTTACAGCAAGGCTAAGCTGGATCAAGTACATCGGATATTAATATTTTTCTGTTTCCTGTGAATAGTAGATCACTCAAAAAGCTGTTTTTTTGTTGCACCATGCTTTGTTTGTTGGCCTTTACAGCCAATGCAAAAAATGCGGGGGCAGATTCAAGTAAAGTATCAAACAAGAAGTTTTTTACTGAATGGGGTTATTCTGCCTTATTAGGGTTTTCAAACTCCCCTACTTCAACGTTTACCACTTATGTATCTGGTAGCCCTTATGCAACCTATAGCACCAACTTTTTTACACTTGACATGTGTTCGCTACTATTCAGGTTCAGGTATAATATTGTTGAGTTAAGTAAGGATCAGGCATTGTCTCTTTCTGGCCTTCCGGCATTTGGGCTGGGTATTTCATTTGGTACTACTGTAAATAGCGATGAAGTAGCTTTCTGTAGTTTCGACCTGCCTCTTATTCTTGACTATAATATCGGGAATGTATCTACCTATAATACCGAAAAGGAAAACGGATTTGTAATTGGCGCCGGTGTTGAATATACCAAGGCACCTTTTTTTGGTGGCGCTATTCCCGGCCCTTGGTACGATAAAAATGGCAACGAATTCATGGTTACCCCTGTTACCAGTTGGATAGAGCCTGTAGTGGAATTAGAATATCGTTATTGGAATAAGAACAATAAGGCGGTTGGCTTTAACCTTAAGATGGGTTTTGGCAATAGCGGCGCATTTACAGCCAGGCTTAGCGTGGTAAAATGCATTGGTTATTAATATAGCCCGCTCTGTTTTATTGTAAGAGTCCTTTATCAGCCCTATGTGGGGTGGAAAACCAACTGTTTTCAGTACTTACAAAAGAAAAACAATAAAATATTTCGTGTGTAAACAGAAATGCTATATTTGCACTCTCATTTTTGGGAGCTTAGCTCAGCTGGTTCAGAGCATCTGCCTTACAAGCAGAGGGTCATCGGTTCGAACCCGGTAGCTCCCACAGAATAAAGGAAAGGGTTTTAGCATAATAGCTGAAACCCTTTCTTGTTTAATTTGTATAAGCTTATTACTAATGTACAGTGTTAGTAGTTGAAGGTAAAGCTTCTGTTAGCCCTTTTATATATTCATCCGGCACATTGTACCCTGCGTTTTTAGCCTTTATAGCATATGCTAAAGCACTTGTATAATCCATGCTCTTTTTGTAAGCAATCGATATTACATACATACACGTTAAATTATTCGGGTCAATAGTCAGCGTTTTATTAAAATCAATCAGCGCTGCTTTAATATCACCCATATTCATTTCAACAGTGCCTTTTTTCAATAATACTTTTTCATCGGTCGGATTAATTCTGCAGGCATGGCTATAGTCAGCTAATGCAAGGGTGAATTTGGTCATTCTTGCATACACATTTGCCCTGTCGACAATACTGAAATAATAGTTGCTATCGATCGCTAATGATTTATTGAATGATATCAAGGCCTGCTCGAAGTCTTGCTTTTGAAGGCATATATTACCAAGCCTGTCAAATACATAAGGATCTCTAAAGTAAATTGTACTTAATACTTTATAGTTAGTATACGCACTATCTAAATTTCCGGTGGCGGCATAATAATTACCCAGGCTTTCATATGCCTCACCTACTTTCATCGGGTATTTAGTTGCAACATCTCTCCACAACGTTTCTGTACTATGCCAAACCTTTGTTCTTGCATAGCATGTAATTGAGAACAGAAGTGTGACTCCAAGCAGCGCTATTTGAATCGGCATTGAAAATGCGTTTCGCTTTTCAATCAGCGTAAAGGCTAAGTATAATAGAGTAAAGAAGAGTCCGAAATACGATACATAGCTATACCGGTCGGCCATGATTGTTTTACCAACCGAAATGAACTGCAATACAAATACAAGATTAGCCAGGTAAAAGCCTATACCGAAAACTGTTAACCTGAAGTTATTGTTACCTTTTTTATATGCTATATATAGTGGAATTGAAATAAGAGCAATTGCAATAAATGGGGCAATAAAGAAAATGGCTGGTAGTGGCGGACCCGTTAGATCAGGATAAGGATAATATGAAGAAAGATTAATCGGGAGAACAAATTTCAGGCAATACATTATAAATCCATATGCCGGGAACATAATACGTTCACCAAAGGTTAAAGCCTGAAATGAAGTAACTGCCCCACCATGTTGCTGCTCATAGAAGGCAAGTCCGCCCATTATTAGTGAAAGCATAAACAATGGAAGTTTTTCAGTAAACAATTTGACCTCAATTTTTCTTTTCAGCAATATATCAATTGCAAGTAGCGACAATGGCAACACAACAGCCATAGGCTTAGAAAGGCATGAGAGGAAGAAAAAAACAAAAACATACAGCATCCACTTTAGTTTCTTCTCCTTAATATACCTCATATAGAACAATAGACTTACTAAATAGAAGAAAGTATACAATACGTCTTTACGTTCCGATGCCCAGGCAATAGATTCTACATGCATGGGGTGTATACCGAACCACAATGCACATAACCCTGCAAATAAGTAATTGCCTTTAATTCCTGCATAGCCTTTCTTGACCATGTTTTCCAATAACGACAAGGCAAGCAAAAAGACGAGGCAAACGTTCAATAAATGCAGAATGAGGTTTGTCAAAAAATAAGCACCGGGGTTAAGTTTCGATGTACTATAATTCCATGCATAGGTAAGCATAGTTAAAGGCTGCCAGTTACCAACAAATTCCTTCGTGCAAAGCGCTTTTATATTGGGCGTGGAAAAGCTCGTTATATACGGGTTTTGAGTTATATAGGAATCGTCGTCCCAGGTAGTAAACTGGTTATTTAATGAAGGGATGAAACAAATGAAGGTAATAAGAACTACAACAATTAAAATGAACCATTTCAATTTGTCTGAATCCTTATTCATCTTAAATTAAGATAGTTTCTGTACAGCCAGTATAGGTATGAATGTAGCTAATAAGCCAACCAAAACACTTACTGATATGTAAATGAAGGCTTGCGATAAATGGCCTTCTTCCATAAGCTTAACATTTTGATATGAGAATGCCGAAAACGTGGTGTAGCCACCACAAATACCCGTTGCCAGGAAACCTCGCCACTCAGGCGCTATATTTACTTTGGTACTTAAGGCATAAATAAGCCCAATGGCAAAACAGCCGGTTATATTTATAAATAAGGTTCCGTAGGGGAATGAGGTAGGCTGGAATCGCCCTTCTATTTTTGTTGTTAATACAAACCTCAGGATGCTTCCTATAGCTCCTCCTAACCCTATTAATGTAATAGATTTTAACATGCTTCTATATTTTTAAGGTAGGAGTTATCAGCTTTTCAGGGCGGTTTAGGGCAAACTCCATTGCCACTGTATACAAATATACAAAATTTATTTCTGTATCCTTACCAGCCACTCGTCAATGGTGCTTTGAAATGCTTCAGGATAAAGGTTGTTGTTAAAGCCTTTGCTTAGAAACACTTTTGTAAGGGAATCTTTGAGCACAAGTTTCTTTTGTTGTTCCCATACAGCTATTTCCAGCGCTTCAAAACGCATGGCCAGGTATTCCTGTTCAGTTTGCCCGGGTGTGGGTATAAATAATGCCCTCTTCCCTCCTATCATTGCCAGATCCATTATGGTTGAGTAGCCTGGCCTGCTTATAATGGCTTTACTGCTTAATATCTTTTCCAGTAATGATGTGTCGTTTAAGTGCGGAACAACATCAACATTAGGGTAAGGGCTATTTACCCCTTTATTGCCTGGTAATCCCTGTACAATAAGCCCTTTTATATAAGGCAATGCACCCAATTGCTTCAGCACTTTCTTTTCTAAAATGGTTCGTTGTGGTTCAGGGCCGGAAAGCAAAACAAGCAGGTCGTATTTCATTTCTTTACTCAAAGCTGCTGCTTTGAATCTTGAAAGAGGCCCGATATATTTTGCATTTATATCTGCAGGTAATGGATGTGATAGATTACCGGACAAATTATCTTCACCACTATTATCTGGTATCCAGCACTCATTGAATTTTTTCACAAAGTCACCTACTTTTTCACTGAATCTTCTGCTGCCTGCACTGGCTTGTATGTTTAACTGGTGTGTTATCATTACACAAGGGATCGCATTGGTATATAAGCCATATCTGTTATCAGATATAACTGCATCAATTCTTTTCTCTTTAATAATTTTCTGTAATTCCTTTTGTTCGCGCTTTATGGCTCCCATAAGCTTCGGTACCTGCAACAGTACTTTCATACTTGCGGGAAGAAAATACGAATACCGAACATTATAACCCTTTAACAGTACATGCTCAATACCCGGGAATTGTTCCTGCAAAAGCTTTAACTGTGCTCCATCTGAAGCCAATACAACTTCAATGTTTTTCTCTCGTAAATACTTTATAATGGGTATGCACCTTGTGGCATGGCCCAATCCCCAATCAAGCGGACTAACTAATATTCGCACGTTTTTCTGTTTTCAATTACAGATGCGATATTACAGAAATATGTCCGAGGAAAATGGAAACGAACAGCTAAGAAATCAACAAGAAACTGACATTGTTGTTTATTTATAGAACAGCCATTTGCCAAGCTCCTTATAGGTAACCTTTTTACCATACATAAGCAACCCAACCCTGTAAATGCGGCCGGCTAACCATATTGTTCCGAATATTGTGGCTATCAGTAACCCCATCGAAAGCACCAATTCCCATGGATTTATTCCAAATGGTATACGAGCCATCATGGCTATTGGTGATGTAAATGGAATTATAGAGAACCAGAATGCAAGGCTACTATGCGGGTCGCGGATAATGTTTTGCATGATTACAATAGACAGAATTAAGGGCGCTGTAACAGGCAGCATGAACTGTTGCGTGTCAGTCTCCTGGTCAACAGCAGAGCCTATGGCAGCGAATAAAGAGCTATATAATAAATACCCGGCCAGGAAGTAGAAAATAAACATACCAACCACAAGCGGCCAATTGATTGAACGAAGGTCGTCATCTATTTCATTAAGCTTATTTGCGGCTTTACTTTGTGTTGTACTAACATGTGTCATTATCTGGACTGCTTGTTGCTGAGGCATACCTTTTTTCATGGTCTGCTCTATTGAGCTATTAGAACTGTCGGGTGTTGCTAACTGGCCTTGCAGGTAATTAGAACCGATTGTAAACACGGTAAATGACATGACAATCCAAATAATGAACTGGGTAAAACCTATTAAGCCGACACCAATTACTTTACCCATCATAAGCTGAAATGGCTTAACCGACGATATTATTACCTCCACTATACGGCTTGTTTTCTCTTCCATTACTCCGCGCATTACCTGTACAGAATACAGGAAAATAAACATGTAAATGAGGAATGACGCCATATAACCGAGCACCATATTGAAGTCAGTGTTTGAATGAGCATTATTCACAGAATTGCTAACCTTTATAACGGTTTTCACCTGGTCTATCAAAGTTGGTGAGAGGTTTTGAAGGCGAAGTTTCGACCTCTCTAACATTGAACCCATTTGGCTTTCGATATCTGAAATAACATCGTCGCCCGGGTCAACTTTCGAATGGAGGAATGTTTGATTGCCCCTGATAATATTTGAAGGAATTACAAGTACTGAAACATGCTCTGAATCTTTATAGGTATTTTTTACTGCTATAGAATCAGCACCGCAATAGCTAAAATCGTACTTAATATTCTTAGTACTCTTGAAAGAATCATCGCCGCAAAAAAGCTGACTGCCATCAACAACAACAACTTTATGTATTTCAGTTTTTGTATTCGCCAAAATAATGGGAGCAAATATCAGTGCAGAGAACAATAACGGCCCAAGTATGGTCATTACAAGGAATGATTTCTTCCTGACACGTGTAGTATATTCTCTTTTTATTATTAATCCTATTTTGCTCATAGTGCCGATGGTGTTACGTTGCTGCCCTGAACGGCTGATATAAATACTTCACTCATTGATGGTAATACTTCTGAAAAACCAGTTATGGTACTTGCAGGAATAACTGTTTTCAGCAGGTCGTTCGATAATGAACCTTCAGCTATTTTAACCCTTGCCACATTGGTGTTTGCTTCTTCATTAAGGCTAACTAATTCATACTTACCGGTAACAGCTGCCTTAAATGCTTCAGTACTTCCACTGAACTGAATTTCCCAGATATTTGCTTTATACTTATGCCTTATCTCACTCACAGCACCTTCCAATACAGCTTTTGAATTATTGATAAGCGTAATGAAATTGCAAATTTCTTCAACTGAACCCATATTGTGGGTTGACAAAATTATGGTTGTGCCTTGTTTGCGCATACTCAATAATTCTGTTTTAATAAGCTCTGTATTTATCGGGTCGAAACCGCTGAAAGGCTCATCGAGTATAAGTAAACGTGGCTGGTGCAACACAGTAACAATAAACTGTACTTTTTGCGCCATACCTTTTGAAAGCTCTTCTACTTTTTTATCCCACCAGGCATTTATCTCAAACTTTTTAAACCATTCTCTCAGTTTCAGCTTCGCCTCTGACTCTTTCATTCCCTTTAACTGAGCGAGGTATAAAGCCTGTTCACCCACTTTCATCTTTTTATATAAACCGCGTTCTTCAGGCAAATAACCAATTTGTTCAACGTGATGCGGAGCTAACTTTTCCCCATTAAATAAGACCTCGCCACTATCGGGCCCGGTTATCTGGTTAATGATACGTATCATAGATGTTTTACCGGCGCCATTCGGGCCAAGTAAGCCATAAATGCAGCCTTCAGGCACATTTATACTAACATCGTTAAGGGCAGTATGTTTGTCATACCGCTTTACAATGTTTTTAGCAACTAAAAGATCGGACATATATACAATGTTGAATGTTTAAGGCTTAATTATTAATGCAAAGAAATATTATCCATTAAGCATTCAAAATTAAGCATTAAACATTATTCGAAGATTTCTTTTATACGCTCGAAAAAGCTTTTGTCCTTTTTACCTGGTTTCGGATTAAAATTGTGAGATTTTCTCATGTTCTCCAATACCTTCTTTTCCTCAGAGGTCAGGCTTTGTGGTGTCCACACATTTATATTCACTAATATATCTCCCCTGCCATATTGGTTAACCCTTGGCAGCCCTTTACCCTTCAAACGAAGAATACTTCCGGCTTGCGTTCCTGCATCAATCTTAACCTTGGCTTTACCATCCAGTGTAGGTACTTCAATACTGGTACCAAGTGCTGCGTCAGGAATACTCAGGTAATGATCGTAATAAAGATTTATTCCATTACGCTTGAGGTGTTCGTCCTCTTGTTCCTCTATCAGAATTATAAGATCTCCGGGTATTCCTCCATGCGGAGCAGCATTGCCTTGTCCGCTAACAGAAAGCTGCATACCATCTTCAACACCAGCAGGTATTTTAACTGATATTACATCTTCACCATTTGTAATTCCTTGTCCATGGCAGTGCTTGCATTTGTTTATAATGATCTTTCCATCGCCATGGCATGTAGGGCAAGGCGTTGTAGTTTGCATTTGCCCGATGAAAGTACGTTGTACACGGGTAACATAACCTGAACCATGACATGTATTACATGTATTAAAACCTGAGCCTTTTTCTGCGCCTGTACCTTTACATTCCTTACAAGAAAGCTGTTTGTTGACTTTTACTTTTTTATCAGCACCAAAAGCAATTTCGTGCAGACTAAGCTTAAGTTTTATGCGCAGGTTGCTACCACGATTTACTTGTCGGCCACCACCTCCGCCCCCGCCAAAGCCAAAATCGCCAAATACATCTCCAAAGCGGCTGAATATATCCTCCATATTCATACCATGGAAACCCTGTCCGCCAAAACCGCCATCACTGGCATGGCTGCTACCTACTCCGGCATGGCCAAACTGATCGTAGCGTTGTTTTTTCTGAGGGTCACTCAATATCTCATATGCTTCAGCAGCATCCTTAAAATTATCTTCAGCAGCCTTATCTCCCGGGTTACGGTCTGGGTGGTATTGCAATGCCTTCTGGCGATATGCTTTTTTTATTTCATCTGCCGATGCGCCTTTGTTTAGGCCCAGTATTTCGTAAAAGTCTCTTTTAGCCATAATTTAAATCAACTACCAACCACAACCTTTGCGTGGCGTATTACTTTATCGTTCAGTTTATAACCTTTTTCAACTACATCAACTATCTTACCTTTCAATTCCTCTGAAGGCATGCTGGTAATAGCTTCGTGTATATCGGCATCAAAGGTTTCTCCTTTTGCACCGAAAGCAACCACATTCTTGGCAGTAAGTATCTTAACCATTTTCTGGTATATAAGCTCAAGGCCTTCTTTTGCCTCACCTTCCTTATGGTGTGCCAATGCCCTTTCCAGGTCATCCGCAACAGCTAAAAAACTTAAAATGGTTTCTTCTCCACCGAACTTTATAAGGTCTATTTTTTCCTTGGCAGTACGCCTTCTGAAATTGTCATATTCGGCATACAGGCGGGTATATTTATCCGTTGCCTCTTTTAGCTTTTCGGCATCGGTAAGTGGCTGAGCCTCTTCTTTTACCTCAGCCGTTGCTTGTGCATTGGCTTCGTTTATGTCCTTTTCTTCCGGTGTTTCTGTTTTCTTATCTTTCATACAGTCAGTATATAATTTTCTGGGGCTGCAAATATACCTTCAAAAACTATGCCAGAAACGTTTGGCAGGTCAAGGTGGCAGAATGGCAAGTGTCGGGTTACACTTTTTGTGTTTGTAACCCGTCAATATATTGATTATCAATAAAATATCATCATGAAAAAACTACATTTTGTAACCCGTCTTTTCTTTTTTATTTTCTCTAAGGTGCTTTATTCTTATTTTGCGAACCTGTAGTAAAAACTTTACCACAAAGTACACAAAGAAAATACAGCACAAAATTCACAAAGAATTCACCACCTTTTTGTATAAATCAATAGCAAAACATTCACCACAGATAACACAAATAAAATACAGGATTGAAATTCAAAATCTGTGGTGAAAAATTGTAAGCAACTTTATGTAACTACAAATTTAACTCTACGGCTTAGTGAATAAAAGAAAAATCAGTTCCTGTTATCAACAACCCTGAAATTCTATTGATAATAACAATAAAATACAATAGAAATATTCCTATTTAGCATCATTATAGATCCCAACTGGACTAAATACTCCCGTTTTTGTATTGACTTTTCCGAAGAAATGGGTAAAATGTTTATCCCCAAAACAATCATTGTAAAGTACACAACCATAAACATACAAATGACACCCATTCGTATAATTATCGCTACGTGTTATTAGTTCGAACAAAATCGTATCATTAAATATTCTGGGAAACCCGCCAGCATTATCGAAGTAAGTCATAATATTACCACCGACTATACCTGGGGACATTTTTTTAATAATAAAATCATCAATTTCACCATCTCTAAGAGTTTTAATAATACTATCAACTTTCCCCGAGTATCCAGGCCAGACCCCGACTACTCCTTTGACTTCATAGGCAGGTGTACGGCCCAAATTTTCAAAATTTGCACTTGCATAAATGACATCTCCCAATTCAAATTTGAATTTCCCAATTCCTTGAAAGACAAAGCAAGCTCTATTCTCAATTTTAGACATATTCTTATAAAGCCCCATATTCATTCTACTAACTATAAGGGAGCTATCTGAAATATCAACAGATTTAACATTAGCATCTGCCAATTTATTGTAAACCTTAAGAGTATTGTCCATTCTTTCGAATGTCCCCTTAGTAGTTTCGTCAGAACTTTTTAATGTTTTTTCTATTTCTTTATATTGGTAATAATTGAAAATAGAAGTTCCTATTAATCCAAGGACTGTAGTTATTGCAATTACTATAGTGAATCTTGCCATAGTGATAGTAGCCTTTTCCATAGCATTTACTTCCTTGTCAATTCTGTCTTCTTGTTCTGTACTCATTTGTTCAATATTATGTTTTCAACGGGTGATGTTATATTTTACGTATTTTTTCTTGCATTATGCTCAAATATAATCAACTAAATCACTACTAAATAATGAAGATACTTCGACAAGCTCAGTATGGCTTTCTCTTCGAAATAGACAAAAGGTGGGCGCGGGTTAGCTGCAAATGATTCGAGTATAGGTAATTCAGGCAAGCAGGGAGCAAAAGTCGCCCCAAATAAAAGCTAACATATTATTTCTTCCCCTTTTTCACAGCAGGCATAGAACCCATATTAGCAGGTGGCTTTGGCGCCTCAGGATGATGAAAGAACGCACCCTTGCTTAAAAAAATAGAATTAAATAAGCCATCCTTTTTACCACTCATATAAGCCCCGGGATTGATACTTGAGGTAACAATATATCGGTTAACAGTATCTGCTGATGGATAAGCCTTCAGGATAATAACACCCTGCTTATTGTTTTCTATTTTAAGCTGATATAATGGTTGAAAAGCATTGGTATCGAATTTATCTACAAAACCACCATAATTCTGTTCTGATAGTTTTTTCAGCAATGCTGTAGCACCTGCTGAATCGGCATTAGTTACAGCATTTTGTGTTGTTCCATTCACCATCCAGTTACCTGCGCCACCCTTAGTTACAGTAAAGCCGCTATCTGCCGGATAGGTATATGTAAGTTTTGTCCACGATGAAGCATCTCCTGTAACCAGTGATCTGTCCCTCCATGAGGCAAACTCATTTGCAATATTCATGGTAAGGAAGCCATCAACGCTATACACTTCGTTCTGGCCATGAAGGCGTACACAACTCATTGCTTTGCGCAATTGGTTGTTATAACTGAATCGGCCAACAATAATATCTATAAGTGTATCCTTATCGCTTAATAATACAACACGTGTACCTGCCGTATCGGTAACATCATAATCCTTCCATTGAGCAGGGTCATTGGTCGCCAGATGGTCAGGAGAAATGGCCTCGATCAATTGCATTACATAACGCTCAGACCTTTCTTCAGCCCTCGATGTAATTCCATTTTGCGATACCATCCATGTTTTGCCTTTCAGGTTAAACTGAATAGGCTTTTCCTTAGCAATAGCCTTAGGATAAATATACATAGTGTTTACCTTATTGCTATCTATTTTTGGAATTATATGGGTATGGAAAGTGTTCTCTCCTTTTTTATAGCTGATGTATTTTGCAAGGCCATATATGCCCAGCAACACGACCAGGATAAGTAAAAGCGTTGTATTGTTAAGCTTCTTTATCATAAACTTCTTCCATACGTTTTACACGTTTCCTTCTCTTCATTTGCATGCGGATTGCACCATAAATTATTACCAATATAATTGGCAACAGGAAGTTGAGGTATTTTAATATTACCCTGGTGGAATCGCTTACATCTTTTAGTGGTGTAGGTTTTACTGTTTTACTGCGCAGTTCAATAAGACCCATTTCATCACTTAGCCAATCAACTGAATTAACTACAATATTGATATTATCTTCTTCTTGCTGCATTGGTCTTTGTCCGGTGCCATTCACAGCAAAGCCGCCACAACAAACCAATACGATTTTTGCATCTTTATTCCCTCCTACTCCTGAAACAGCAGCTGCAACCGGTACATTAACCAATGGAAATTCAGATGGCGCCCACTGATGTTGTATATCAAATTGCACCGGTGCAGGCATTAATCCTGTTTTGTCAGATGTATGCATCAGCTCCACATACTTTACTTTGTTAGTGTCACCGGTAAATTTTACATCGGAACAGAAAGGAAGCATAACTGAACTCAAGCCCTGTGTAATAGGATGGCTCGACATATTGGTTATAATTGGTAAATATGGGAATGCCATTTGCTGGTATACCTGCATGCCACCTACATTCTGCGGTACATTAATACTTCCGCAACGTGCATCAATTACATATTTAGGTTCCAATACAATGTTCTTGCTGGTAAGCCATTGTGCAAGACCTATATTCAATACTTTGCCGGAGAGCGTTTGTAGTTGTGCATCTAAGCCGCTATATGCAATAAACAAATGACCTCCACGTGCCATAAAATCATCAAGGTGTTTTAATTGAGCCGTTCTGAATGTATCCTTAGGATCGATCATAACCAAGGTGCCACAACCTGAAGGTATCGAAGCTGTATCAGTTAATTGTAATTCCTGGAAGTCGTATAATGCCCTAAGCGATGCATTTAACTGCTGCACGGCTTCCATTTTAGGTTCACCATTACCTTGCAAATAGCCAACGAAAGGCTTTTTTGTAATAGTCAGTTTTTTGATGCTGGTAGATAAAGCATTTTCCATAGGCCCACCTGCAGACATTACCGTACCACCCGGCATAACAAAAGAAATAGCATCCTGTTTGTCGCCATATTTAACAACAGCGCCCAAATAGGTCTTTTGCTTTTTCATTTCATCCTTATCCCGAATGTTTACCATAGTTGGTTGAATGCCATTCTTTTGAGCATCCTTTTCGAGGGTATCGTTCTTATTCGGGTTAACAAAATTGAACACTACCTTATTGCCCGAACGCATAGCATATTCAACTAATAAGTCCTTAAAGTCGGCACGGACCTGGGCAATTTGTGGGGGCAGGTTATCTGAGAAATATGCTGTAACCGTTATGGGTTGCTTAAGATCGCTCAGTAATGTGAGTGTTGGCTTGCTAAGGGTGTATCGTTTATCTCTTGTAAAGTCTAACCGGAAAAAATAGGAATAGGAAAGAATATTTACAATTACAATTATTGCTGTAATTAAAAGTACGCCTGTATATAAACTCTGTCTCTTCTTCATATTGCTATTCTGAAATGGTACGTTTAGCAAGTGATAACTCAGAAAGGATCATGCCCAGGAAAATAATACTTCCGAAATAGATCAGGTCTCTGCTATCTATTACTCCGCGCGAAATAGAATCGTAATGCGACATGAACCCAAGATAATTGAGCGTGTCACCAACAGGGCCTGTAAATATGGCTGACACCAGGCTGAAAATGAATTGAAAAAATATTCCAATAACAATTGCAATAAGGAATGAAATGATCTGGTTACTGGTAATACTACTTGCGAATATGCCGATACTGATATAGGCCGCGCTAACCAATAGTAGTGCAAAGTATCCGCAGAAAATAACGCCGTGGTCAATCTTATGACCATCCGCAACGAGGTTAGCTACTGTAATGTAATATGGCAAAGTACATAGCAGGGCAAAAACAATAAGTGCAAAGCAGGCTAGAAATTTCCCCCATAATATCTGCCAGTTTGTTACAGGCTTTGTAAGCAATAATTCTATAGTGCCCGATTTGTTTTCTTCTGCCAGCATTTTCATAGTTATGGCTGGAATAAATATCAGGAATGCCCAATTGGCATAGAAGAAGAATGCTGCAAGGGTAGCCTGTTTAATAAGGAAAATATCAGATTCTAATAACCATGTAAAGAAACCTGTGAACCCAAGGAACGCAACCAACAGCACATATGCTATCAGCGAATCGAAGAACGACTGTAACTCTTTTCGGGCAATGATCAAGATCTGTTTCATACGTTTAATTGGTAGTTAAATCGTGGAATATATCTTCAAGCCTTGTTTCAAAAGGAGTCATTTCAGTCAGTACCCATCCTTTGTCTACGCACATTTTAAAAATATCACGCTTAGGGGTACCCATTTTTTCGGTGTGTATTTCATAGCCGTTTTCTTTGCCCATTACCTCATCAACCTTTATCACAAATGGAATTGTTTTCAAGCCTTCTATAATATCATGCTTTACTCCATCCTCTATCTTTACTTGTATTACCTCCTGCCCTTTCGATTGATTACGCAGGTTCCTGGCTGTACCATCAGCAACTATCTTACCATTATTAATAATAAGGATACGGTCGCAGGTGGCCTCAACTTCGGGTAATATGTGCGTACTTAAAATAACTGTCTTTTCTTTTCCTATTTCCTTTATAAGCTTACGTATCTCAATTATCTGGTTCGGATCAAGTCCTGTTGTAGGTTCATCCAAAATAAGTACTTGAGGGTCATGTATCATTGCCTGGGCAAGCCCAACACGTTGGCGGTAGCCTTTAGATAGTTCTCCTATCAGTTTATGTTTCTCACCCATTAAACCACACACACGTATCATTTCACGTATGCGGCCTTGCACCTTATCTTTAGTAACGCCTTGTAGTAATGCAGAAAACTCTAAATATTCAATAACAGGCATATCAAGGTAAAGCGGGTTATTCTCCGGTAAGTACCCTATCAATTGCTTTACTTTTTCCGGTTCCTTTAAAATAGAAAAGCCACCTACCTCTACATCGCCTTCTGTTGGTGCAAGGTAGCAAGTGATTATTTTCATGGTGGTACTTTTACCTGCACCATTGGGGCCTAAAAAGCCAAGTACCTCTCCTTTATTAACCTGGAAACTTATTCCATCAACAGCTTTGCGGCCGTCGTATTTTTTTACCAGGTTTTTAATAATTACTTCCATAGGAATTTGAAATGCAACCCAAAATTAAAAGCTACAGGAATTAGTGTGTGTTAAAAATTGTTAATTAAAGCTATTGCTTTTACTTTCTCCTCTTTATTTCTGCACAAAGCACGGCAGTCGCTACGGCAGCATTTAGCGATTCAGGCCCGCTGTTTTTTGCATACGATGGAATACTGATCGAATGTGTAATACAACGTGCAACATTTTCTGAAATACCATTTGCTTCATTACCTATTACCAATATCCCGTTTTGTGTGAGCGCTTCTTCATACACACTCTTAGCGTGCAGCATAGCGCCATACACTGGAATACCTTCGCTTTTGTATTTTGCAAGCACATCGCTTAGGTGCACATAATGTACCATAACCCTCGCTATGGAACCCATAGTAGCCTGAACGGTTTTGGGGTTAAATACCTCCACGCTTTCGTCTGAGCAGAATATGTGATTAATACCGAACCAGTCAGCAATACGTATTATTGTCCCCAGGTTACCGGGGTCACGCATATCATCCAGTGCAATTGCAAAATCATTTGTTAAAACAGGTAAAGCTCCAACAGATTCAGGTATACGACAAAGAGCCAGTATAGCCTGTGGTGTAGTTAAGGTACTTATTTGAGAAAGCTCATCTTCTGTTATAAGTGTATGCTGTAAAGTACCGGTATACCGGCTTGTAGCGTAAACGTGCTCAATCTTAAATGAGGAAGTTGAAATATCTTCAACCAGTTTCTTCCCTTCTGCAACAAACAATCCGGTTTCTTTTCGGAACTTTTTGTTCTGTAAAGAGCGTATAAGCTTTATTTGTGCTTTCGATAGCATTACTCAGAGTCGTCAACAGTAAAGTCTCCGACAGAAATGAAAAAATCAAATGCCCCTATATAGCTACCTTCCATCGGCACATTATAATCCTTGATCTTGAAGCTGTATTGTGAGAATAATATGTAATCCTTGACTTTTGTATTTGTGATGCTTTCTTCAATATCTTTTTCAGGAAAATTGCGTTTTACCAGTTGCTTCTTCAAGTATGACTTAAAATGTTTCTCGCCCGGATTTGTAATGAACATAAGTACAGTAACCCCCATAATTACTAATATCGGTATATGTTTTTTTCGTATCCGCATCCTTCTTCTTCTTGTGTTACTCATGCCAGTTTTGTATTGCGGTTCTAACGTTTCCATGTTTTAGTAAAAGCGCATGCGCCTTTTTCGTGCCAATGTGCAACTCTTTTTCCAACATCCGAACACCTCGCTTAACCAGCTTGTTATTTGTAAGCTGCATATCAACCATTTTATTGCCCTTTACCTTACCAAGACTTATCATGACAGAAGTTGATATCATATTCAGTACAAGCTTTTGTGCTGTGCCTGCTTTCATGCGTGTGCTACCGGTAACAAACTCAGGCCCAACTTCAATTACTACCGGGTATTTAGCTATTTCAGCAACAGGCGAATTTGGGTTGCATGTTATACATCCGGTAACAATACCATGTTTATTGCATTGCTCCAGCGCTCCTATAACATAAGGTGTGGTACCCGATGCGGCTATACCAATAACAACATCTTTTGCTGTAATTTTATATTTACCCAGATCCTTCCAGCCCTGCTTGGTATCATCTTCAGCAAACTCAACTGCTTTACGAATGGCTGTATCTCCACCAGCTATCAGCCCAATGACCATATTCTGAGGCACACCAAATGTTGGCGGGCATTCAGATGCATCTACTATACCCAGGCGGCCACTTGTACCAGCACCTATATAAAAAAGCCTGCCGCCATTCTTCATTTTTGGAATAGTAGCCTTTACAAGCTTTTCAATAGAAGGAATGGCGTTACGTACAGCAACAGGAACAGTATTATCTTCTCTGTTTATATTCTTAAGCAGATTCTTAACAGGCATTTTTTCTAAATGACTATAACGGGAAGATGCTTCAGTAACAGGTATGTTTTCCTTCTTCATATTAATGTAAAGGCGGAGGATTGATCTTATCTCTCATAACAAATGCACCCGGATAATCTCTTTTTATTTTATTTAATGCGCTTACAGCCTCAAGCTTGTTCCTGAAATCGCCTACGCATACCTTGAAATAAGGCTGCTGATATGTAAGATATGTAGGATATGATGGATATTTAAGTGAAAAATCAGTTTTTGCAGAACTGGCGCCATTCCTGTCCGATCCGAAATGTACCTGTATGCGGTAACCCGGAAAAGTACCTTTTGATAATTGTTCGTACTGCTGAACTTTTTGAAGTGTGGACTTTACAGAAGAATTAGCTATAACACGAATATTGGTATCTGTATTTTGAACCGGCATTGTTTTTATACTATCTGTGGCTGTTTGTCCATTAGCCAACGACACAATAATTAATAACAACAATATCAAGGCACTATTTAACTTCATCGTCGTTTGTTTTTCCGTCAATACTTGAGCCTAAAAGCCATACCATTATCCATACTATTAAGAAGGGTAAACTTAAATATACCGGCACCCCGAAATAACACAAAATAAAAGCCAGGGCAATATTAGCTATTGCTCCTATTACTGCCACTTTTTGTGCTGTATTTTGTATTAATCTAAATGCCATGGGTTCGGTATGCAAATATAATAGATTAAAAGAAGATAATTTATATAAAGCCTGCCCGAAGCTTTTATCACACTCAAGTACTTCCATTTTTCCTATGTTTGCAACTGTCATACAATAAAACTATGAGTTCTGTTAAAGAACATATTACAATTATAGGTGGAGGTTTTTGCGGGGTAATAACAGCCGTGCAGCTGATAAAAAATGCCAGACAGCCAATTAAAATAAGCCTTATTAACAGCGGTTATCCGCTTGGCAGGGGTATTGCGTATAGCACTTACTCATCAACACATGCATTAAATGTTATCGCAGGTAACATGAGTGCTTTCCCGGATAAACCAGACGATTTTATTGACTGGGTGCACGAAAGAGAGGAATATAAAAATATAGATAAAGCGCTACTTTACCGCACTTTTTTGCCCAGAGTCATTTATGGGGAATACCTTGATACGGTATGGAAGAGTGCCTTGGCGAATAAGCCTGCTGAGGTAGAAGTTAATATAGTAGAAGATACAGCCATGGACGTAGAAGTTGGAGAAGATTCTGTTTCTGTTCTACTAAAGAGTGGCAAACAAATTGCTGCGACAAGGCTGGTTATTGCTACCGGAAATTCAGAACCAAGAGACCCGCTTATTCCTAATACCGGTTTTTATTCCAGCGAAGCATATTTCCGTAACTCATGGAAAGGTGAATCAGTGTTAAATAGTAAAAAAGGTGAAGATATATTGATAATTGGTAGTGGCTTGACTATGGTGGACACCGTACTTGGTTTGCTGGAAAAAGGGTTCAGTGGTAAAATATATTCACTTTCTCCACATGGCTTCGGCATATTGCCGCACAGACATGGGGGGATGAAATACACCGGCCTTGAAAAAGAATTAAAGGAACCATACAGGTTAAATGAGCTTGTGCGACTGGTACATAAACATATCCGTATTGTAAGAGAATTGGGTCTCTCCGCAGAGCCTATTATTGATTCACTCAGGCCCTATACCCAGAAGATATGGCAGGCCCTTTCGGTAAAAGAACGCAAGTATTTTATGAGCAGCCGCCTACGTCATTTATGGGGAGTTGCCCGCCACAGACTGCCGTTACATACGCACGACCTTATGCAAAACCTGCGTATTCAAAATAAACTGGTTGTACTTGCGGGAAATGTAAGAGATATGCGGGAAGTAAATAAAGTAATAGAAGTAAGTTATTATAACCGCAGAACTCGCAAAGATGAATCACTTACTGTACAACGGGTTATTAACTGCACCGGCCCGGAAAGCAGTATAAAGAGAACAGCTAATACTGTATTGGTGAATATGTCGAAACGAGGTGTGCTTACAACTGACCCGCTTGAACTGGGTATTAATGCAGACCCGCACGATTTTAAAGTGATTGACAAATATGGTGAAAAACTGAACAATCTTTACACCATCGGCACTAACTTAAGAGGAGTGCTTTGGGAAAGCACGGCTGTTCCCGAGCTTAGGGTGCAAGCTGAAAAGTTAGCAAAACAAATCCTTGAAAACATTTCCTGATAGAACTACTGTTTTATTTTATTACAGTTACTTTACCAAGAAATGAATGCTTTTGGTATTGAACGCAGTCGACTACGTTTATTACATAAATGTAAGTATCTTCCTGAACCATAATACCGCTTCCGTTAACTGAACCATCCCAGCCCTGGTTCACGTCCTCAGTGTAGAACAGTTGCATACCCCAGCGATCGAAAATATACATCTGAAACTTACACACAAATCTTCCTTTGGGTAAGAATATATCATTTTTACCATCGCCATTTGGTGAAAATGCATTAGGAATATAGAAGGTATAATACGGTGTTATTTGAACACAATGTTGCACTGAATCCTTACAGCCATGCTTATTGATTACATATAACATCGGGCAATAGGTGCCTGAATCGTGGTATGCATAACTTGTATCTTTAACCGTTGCGGTAGCGTCATAAGGTGGCTCATTAAACTCCCATAAATAATGCGATATACCATATGCATCAGTACTTGAATCTGTAAATGTTATTAAAGGGCTTACCGTACTTGTTATTTGAGGTGAAAGGGTAAATTTCGCCACAGGTGCGCTGAAAATAGTTATAAGATTTGGCTTGGTAAGGCTGGATGAACATCCACTGTCTGATATTACTTTTAAGCTTACATTAAAAATACCGGAGCTATCAAAACAATACGTCGGGCTTTCACTGGTAGACGTATCACTGTTTCCATTTCCAAATGTCCATGCCCATGATTTTATTCCGCCAACAGGTGTGCTTTGATCGGTGAATTTTATGCATTGTTTAGGGCAACCCTGCAATGTATCGGCACTAAACTTAACAACAGGTAATGGGTTTATAAGCACCTGAACGCTATCCGTTACAGCAAGTGTCCCGCAATTATCTGATAATGTTACGGTATAAACTGTATTAAATAAAGGAGTCACTTGTATACTTGAACCACTATCTTTTCCGGGCTGCCAAACATATGTATACATTCCGTTTCCGCCAAATCCCATAGCATTTAGCGTAGCGGTTCCACCGGGGCATACAGCTACAGGGCTTACCGTTTTCAATGTTAAGGGCAGATCAACTGTAACCACAACATTAGAATCGGGTGTACCTAAACAGCCATATTTATCTGTAGATACAACAGTATAAGTAGTGGTAGTTGTAGGCGTTACGGTAATACTTGAAGTTACCGCACCTGTGTTCCATGAGTATGTATAAGGAGCCGTTCCACCGCTTGAAGTAGCATTGACGGTCGCAGACTGCCCAATACAGATCGGAGGCAAAGGATTTGTAGTTGTTGTAACTGCTTGCGGCTGCGTAATGGTGTCAACTGCTTTAGCCACGCAACCTACTGAATCAAGTATGGTAACAGTATATATGCCGGCTGCCAGATTAGTTGCCATAGCAGTATTTTGTCCACTTGGAGTCCATGTATAGGTAAATGGCCCCACATTACCTGTTACCGTGGCAGTAGCAGTACCATCAGAACCACCATGGCAGGTATCATTAGTGCTTGATGTGATACTGACAGTTTCACCAGGTACATTTGCTATAACAATGCAGGCCGTATCGGTACATGCATTTGCATCGGTAACAGTTACGCAATATGAACCCGCTTTAACATTGGTTAATGAGTCTTTTGTTCCGGGAGGTGTATTACTCCATGCATATTTATACGGTGGGCTTCCACCTGCTACCGAAATACCTCCGCTACCATCAGCCTGGCCGCAATGCGCAGAAACAGTACCTGTTTTGGTAATAACCATTCCCGGAGGAGATGTTACCGTTATTGGGGTGGAATCTACAACACAACCATTATGATCGGTAACCTGAACCGAATAATTACCAGCGCACAGGTTTACAATATTCGGAGTTGTTTGTCCTCCGGGGCTCCATAAGTAACTATATGGTGTGGTTCCACCTTTGGGCAGTGCAGTTGCACTACCATCGCATGATCCATTACATTTTGTTTGAAATGCAGCGGCTTGTAAAGTTAAAGGCTTTGGTTGAACAATAATTACACTTACTACACTGATACAATTATTAGCATCTGTTACCGTGCAATTGTACGAACCTATCGGCAAGCCTGTTGCTGTTGAGTCAGTCTGTGCCGGAGTCGTATTCCATGAATATGTATACGTTGGTGTTCCGCCCTTTACACCTACTGTTGCAGTGCCTGTGCTTCCACCAAAACAAAGCACATTGTTTGAGGTGCTAATTGAATCACGAACCTTTGTAGGCTGGGTGATTGTACCTACAGCTGTAACAATACAGCCATTAGCATCGGTAACTGTAAGCGTATACGAACCGGCAGCCAGGCCATTTGCTGTTAGTGTTGTTTGCCCGCTTGGGTTCCATGAATATGTATAGCCTGGTGTTCCACCTTTTACACCACCGGTTAAACTACCAGTAGTGCCACCAAAACATGCTTCATTTACCGTTTTTGCAGTTACAATAGAATCACGCATGGACGAAAGAGAAGTAATAGTTACTACTACTTGTGTACCCGGGCAGCCATTAGCATCTGTAATAGTGCAGGTATATGTGCCTGCCGATAAGCTATTAGCAGTTGGTGTTGTTTGTGCGCTCGGGTTCCAGGAATAAGTATAACCAGGTGTTCCGTTCTTAACCCCTACGGTAGCAGTTCCATTTGTCGATCCCGGGCAGGTTACGGGAGTTGTTGAAACCAGCGAATCCCTGATCTGGCTTGGCTGTTTAATAGTTGTATCAGTTTTAACTGTACACCCATTTGCGTCTGTTACTATAACTGTATAGGTACCAATTGGCAAACCTGTTGCCTTAACTGTATTTTGTGTCGGGGTTGAATTCCATGAATACGTATAAGGAGTAGTTCCACCTTTCACCCCTACTGTGGCTGTTCCATCAGTTCCTCCAAAGCATTTAACATTGGTTATAGATGCCATTGAATCTCTTAATTGTGTCGGCGAAGTAATTGTAAAGATGGATGAGTCCTTCTCGCAACCGGCATCTACCACCCTAACGGTATATGTTCCTACCGGCAAGTTTGAAGCTGTTGCATTTGTTCCTCCAGCCGGCACCCATGTATAGGTATAGCCCGGTGTTCCACCGCTAACACTAACCGATGCAGTTCCTGTTGAGCCGCCAAAACATTTTACATTCGTTTGGCTAGGAGTTAATACCAATGGCGGTGGAACAGTTGATGTAATGGTAACCGTGTCAAGGTATACCTGTCCGCAACCCAGGTTGATGGCAACAGAGTATGTACCCGCACATAAATTGGTAACACTTTGAGTTGTTTGCCCGCCGGGGCTCCAGGCGTAAGTTGGTGTTATTACGGGTGCAGAACCACACAACAACAAAGTAGCCTTGGCGGTACCATTGCATTTGCCGCATGTAGCCTGTGTTTCGGTATTGGTAATTGACACTGTAGGTGGTAAGTTAAGGTCAATGGCTTCAACAAAACCATTTTCAGCAGTGTAAACAATATTATCGTTAGCACCTAATACAACATCGTACACAACAGCTTTTAAAGGAATGGTAGATGTTACGGCAAGCGCCGAACTGTAAACTTTAATATTATTGGCAACACCAACAAAGGCATTGTCGCATGCATCAGCATCAAGCCCGCCAAACTGGAATGGTCCGATATTCGATACTTGTTTTGTAGCAATGATTGCACCGTTGGCTTTGTTTACTTTTTTTAGTGTATCGCCATCGCACATATATAAAAAGCTGGGGCTGGCTGCCATACCATTCATACCATTGGGTATGGTTGCTCCCTGAAAATAAGCCACGGAGTGAACTTCCTGAAAAGTGTAATTATCATGCACAATATAATGAGCGGGTGCAAGTGCCGGTATGGGCAATGATATTAATACATTATTAAACGTATTGGGTGTAAGTGGTTGCTCTGCAATTGCCATAAATGCAGTATTTCCGGTAGGGTCTGTGGCAATCAAACATACGTCATGTTTATCGTCTGTAGCAGCAAGGGAATTTACAGGTGTTAATGTTGTAAGGTCAGTATCAAGTAAACATGCTTGTGTATTCGGAGTGTTAGCCCCACCACCACCAATCAGTATCTGGTGATTGCATGAGTTATACACTGTTCTCCACATTTCATACATACTGGCAGTACCGGGGAAAGTTGCCTGCAATACTTCCAGGGTGTTTAGTTTCAGCACTTTTGCACCGGTAGCATTATCTGCTCCTTCTGTAATGTAACAAGTGCCTGTTGTTTTATCTACTGAAAAATCTCCGTATGTAGTGTTAAGCGTAGCAGCACTATATACCCATTGTTCTATCCCTGCTGCATTAAATTTTGCCAGCTGAAAAGGGTTATAGCTTCCATATGCATACACATTACCTGCATTATCATAGTCCACATCATAGGCTGCATCATATGCCGGCGTAAAGTTAGGGTTCCAGCTCCATGGGTCAATAACTATATTATCCGTTGAGTCAGCTGTGGCATTTACAGCAAATGATTCTTCATTGCCCGATGTGATCAGGTAATTGCTTTTAATTTTCTTTCCGGTTTTTTGAAAATAACTTACAGGTGCATGATCTGTTATTTCACCTATATCACTTTGTACTGAAATGTCACCGGAAGGTTTTAAGCTCAAACCCGAAACGCCATTGTATTTTAGTTTTACTTTTGAAAGATCTGCACCCGGGTGAATTATCAGTGAATACTTCAACCCGGCTTGCCCTTTAATAAATGAGTATTCGCAATCTATTCCGGGGTATAAATTACGATATACAATTTTCTTGAAAACACTAACCTTAACAGAACCGACTTTACCTGTAGGGTATCCGTACGTGTAGCTTTGCTCTTCCTTTGCCTCTATGGTAACATTCGGATTACTACCTTGCCATGTATATGATGAATAAGATATTTTTTCATCGGGATCTATTTCATGGATGTCGTCCTCGTCCTCACCATCATTCTTGCTGAACTTTTCAAGTTTGTAGACTACACCTGTAGGGGTAAAATAACTTTTAACATCTCCTAATTGTGCCTGGTACAATATTTTAGCAGGAGTATGTATGTCAGTATCAAATTGCCCCTTGTTCTCAATAAAAAGCTGATGATCAAACGGAGCCTTCGACCATTTTACCTTGCTTACACCATCTCTTTTGTCCGACGTGTTTGTGTTCGATGTATTATCTGAAGATGATGAGGGTCCATGACCGCCCGAAAAACCAGCCTGCGCTTCAATTCCACCCGAGATGGATATAAAAAGAAGTACGTAAAGAAGTATTTTTTTTATTCCTGCAGTTTTCACAAACGGTTCATCACCTTTATAACTAACAAAGTTAGTAAATTTCAGGTGTTTTACAAAATTTCAGGTGCCGGATTGAAAAAGATATAAACACCTGAGCATTAAATGAAAAGCAAATTACTTTGCTCAGCCTTATATAATACAGTTTGAATTACTTAATAATTGAAACCCTGCCAATATATTGGTGTTTCTGATGGGCAACACAATCAGTAGCTTCGATCAGATAAACGTATGTATCCTCCTGTGCCATACTTGTACCGCCATTTACCCTGCCGTCCCATCCTTTATTAAGATCTGTAGTGTAATATAACTGCATACCCCATCTGTCGAAAATATACATACTAAAGCCACATATATAGGTGCCTTTTACGTTAAACACATCATTCTCTCCATCATTATTAGGAGTAAACGCATTGGGTATATAAAGAGTAAAAAATGGGTCGATAACTATACAATGCTGCACTGAATCAACACAACCATGTTTGTTGGTTACTGTTAATTTTGGGCAGTATGTACCTGTATCAGCATAGGTATACTTAGGGTTTTGTATTGTCGATGTTCCGTCTAAAGGATCTTCAAACTGCCAGAACCAGTTTGTTATTCCATAAATGTCAGTGCTCTGATCGGTGAAAGTTATTTGTGGTGAAATAATGGTTGCAGGTTGAGGCGATGCTGTAAATGCAGCTATAGGATGGCTATATACCGTTATCATATTGGGTATAGTAAGGCTATCAACACAACCACTATCTGATTTCACAATTAGACCGACTGTATAAACACCCGGGTTATTATAACAATGTAAAGGAGGGTTTTCTATGTTAGAAACTGAATCGTCTCCAAATGACCAGGCCCAGCTAAACAAACCACCTGATGCAATAGTTGTTTTATCTGTAAATATTACACATAACGGAGAACAGCCTTCCATTGTATCGGCTGTAAACAGTACATTAGGTAATGGATCAACCGTAACAATAACACTATCTTTAACAGCAGGTGTTCCGCAGTTATCATTTACCGTTACTGTGTATTGTGTTGTAACTGTTGGGGTAACTACAGGGTTCTGGCATACAGTACAACTCAGGCCTGTTGGCGGAGACCATGTATAGGTATATATTCCATCTCCCCCACCGGCAGTTGCTCCAATCGTTACATTTCCGCCCGGGCAGGTAGCTTTATTAGGTGTTACTTTCACAGTCAATGGAGGGTTAAGTGATACAACTACCTGCACGGGTGCGCCAGGACAGCCGTTAGCATCAGTTGGGGTTATTGTATATGTGGTATTATTAGCAGGCTTTACAGTCACCGTGGCTCCGGTTAATCCGCCAGGTGCCCAGCTATATGTATAAGGGCCTGTTCCGCCGGTAGCACTAACGGTAAGCTTAGTGGAATCGCCAATGCAAATAGTTACAGGAGCAGGAGGTGTTGCTACTACCAACGTGGGTTGTGTTATTGTTGCAACTGCGGTAACGGGGCATCCACCCGGTGAAGCATCCTGCACGGTAACAGTATACGTACCGGCCATAAGATTAGAAGCGGTAGCATTAGTTTGAACCGGATTTGTATTCCATGAATATGTATAAGGAGCTACTCCCCCACTTGCCTGTGACGTGATGCTTCCATTATTACCACCAAAACAAGTAACATTATTTGTGGCTGTAATTACAACAGAATCAGCCGCTAAATTAGGTACAGTAACTTTAACTGTGTCTTTACAATTATTCGCATCCGTAATTATCACTGAATAAGGTCCGCCAAGTACATTACTTATACATGTGGTTGTAATACCTGTGTTCCATGAATACGTATACGCACCCGTTCCGCCGGAAGCAGTTAAGCAAGCGCCACCATCGGCCTGGTTACATTGTGCCGGAGTTGTAGTTGTTGTTCCTGTTATAGCAGTAGGCTGGCCCACGACCAGCCCGGTACTATCAACTGTGCAGCCATTTGCATCTTTAACAACAATTGAGTAGGTAGCAGGGCAAACGTTTGATTCGCTGGCTGAGGTCGCTCCATTACTCCATGCATACGTATAGGGGCTGGTTCCGCCAGATGGCAGAGACAGTAATTGACCATTGCACTCCCCATGACAACTTGCATTTACAGCAGATGAACTTAACTGCAGCGGTGTTGGTTGAGTTATTGTTACGGTAGTTTGTCCTACGCAACCTGTATTGTCTTTTGATGTTACAGTATATGTTCCGGCAGGCAAACCGTTAACAGTGGTGGTTGTCTGTCCGCTACTCCATGTATATGTATAAGGGGCCGTACCACCTGTTGAACCGCTAACAGTGGCAGTACCCGTGCTTTGTCCATTACAAAGTACATTCGTTTCAGTTGCTGTTGGTATTATAGTTGCACCTGTTGAGCCCACAACTATTGTTTCTGGTTGTGTGCAACTGTTGGCGTCTTTTACTGTAACTGTATAACTTCCAGCAGCAAGGTTACTGATAGTGGATGTTGTTTGTCCACCAGCCCATGAATATGTATAAGGACTAACACCTCCCGTTACACTGGTAACACCTGCTGAACCTGTGGACCCGGTACATGTTGTGGGGCTTGAAGTTGTATTTACAACTATAAGTGGCGGTTGGTTTATAGTTATTGTAGTTTGGCCTGTACAACCATTGTTATCTTTTGCCGTAACAGTATACGTTCCAATAGCTAAGCCGGTAACTGTGGTAGTTGTTTGCCCGCCACTCCATGTATAGGTATATGGTGCGGCTCCGCCTGTTGCTCCTGTAACTGAAACACTGCCATTACTCTGACCATTGCAAAGCACATCTGTTTCTGTTGCCGTTGGTATAATAGTAGCTCCTGTTGTTCCTACCACTACAGTTTCGGGTTGTGTACAATTGTTTGCATCCTTTACTGTAACAGTATAACTTCCTGCTGCAAGGTTACTTATTGTAGATGTTGTTTGCCCTCCGTTCCATGAATACGTATATGGTGACGTTCCGCCGGTTACGCTTGTTACACCTGCCGTACCTGTAGTACCCGTACAAGTAGTAGGGCTGGAAGTTGTATTTACAACTATTGGTGAACTGGTAATTGTTGCTGTAGCTGTTTGCACGCAGTTTTTACTATCTGTAACCGTTACGGTATATGTGCCGGCTCCAACACCTGTAATACTTGATGTTGTTGCACCATTGCTCCAGGAATATGTAAAAGGTGCAACGCCGGTAGTTACAGAAGTTGTTATACTACCTGCACACGCTCCCGATGTTGGCGTAGCAGTTACCGTAACACCATTCGAAGGGCCTATTATTACAGTATCTGCTTCTGTAACACATCCACCCTGGGTGCCAACATTAACAGTATATGTACCAGCTGCTAAACCTGTAACATTCTGGGTTGTGGCACCATTGCTCCATGTGTAATTATAGGGTGCAGCACAAAAAGTAGGTGTTGCTAAATTGGCCGTTCCATTAGGTAAACCACAGGTTGTACTAACATGTGTAATAGTTAAGGCAGGGCATGTTTGCGCAGCAAATTCAACTACAAAACCATTTCCACCGGCAGTAGCACCGCATGCTGATACAAGGCCATTATTAAATGTCACATCATATACTATTCCGCCTGCAGGTACTGCCTGGGTTGTAACTAAATTCAAATTGGCATCATAAATTTGAACACTTCCTTTTGTTCCAATATAAACGTAACCACAAGCCAAGTCAATAGCAATACCAGAATTGTCATTACCGGGAGCACTAAAATCTTCACCTTGGGTACTGCCGTTATTTCCATTTGGAATGGTTACAGTTTTAATGATAGCACCAGTAGTTAAGCTTCTTTGATCCAGGCTTAATCCATTTGTAGTATATAAGTACGCACAGCTGGCGGCTATGCCATTAGATGCGACACTATAAGGTGTTTTAGTTTCATAATCATCATAATTATAACCAGTGTTAGCTGTCCATAGAACTGCAGGCGTAGCGCCTGATATATTCCAACAAGTAACAGTGTTGTCACTTGGATTATTAAAAAAACCAAGGTTAGAGGCAAGTCCATAATAAAACCCATTAGGAGCTATGCAACCGGCATAAATTTCGGCAGGGTTATTTGTTGGACTTCCGGGGTATGGTGTGTTATATGTTCCACCTAAATTTCCATTTGATGGAGTTATTAATGCTAATTCTCCCTCAGTATATTGTGGGCCAACACCAGCTTGTGCTAAAGCATCATATGTGCATGAATAAGCAATATTCCATACTTCGGCTACAGCATTTGAATTATAAGTATTATAAAAATAGTTTAAGACGTCATTGGTACTATAAGATACCATTGCATATACCCGACCATTTGAGTTGGAATATAAATAAGGAGCAGGAACGTATGAATTTCCTGCAGGGTCTACCGTAAAGTCAGACTCATCATCTACCCCACCAACATATTGAGAATAGCTTTGTGTCCATGCCAATGCTCCGGCAGTAGTATATTTTTGTTCGTACATTGTAATAGACGACCCAAAGCCACCAGCTGCATACGATCCGAAAATGTATACATTGTTTGCGGCATCCATGTGAATGTTATCGGGTATGAATGTGGTAATAGTTGGTGGATTAACCCATGGATCTATAACCAGGTCAGAGTTGGAATTTCTTTTTGCTATTTCAAACGCAATTTCATTATCACTTGTTTTTGTAAATGATGATGCTACTTTTTCTTCTTTTTGAAAACTAATGGGGGCATGGTCAATTATATCCCCTGCAGGAGTAGTTATGTGAATATTACCCGTTTCATCAAGCGAAATACTTTGCTGACCACTATACAACATTTTTAACTTATCTGCCGAATATCCCGCCTTTACTGTTATTGTATATTTTATTCCGCTCTTTTCATGAAATGAATATTCAATGTCGATTCCGGGATATACATTATGGTAAATAAGTTTTTGATATCCTTTTATATGATCAATGCCTTTGCCGAAATTTACGGGATCCATATACCCGAAATAATCAGGTCGCTCTCCAATATTCTCTATTGTTAAATCAGGACTTGAATTTTCCCATGCAACAGAAACAGTATGGTATACTGTCTTGTTTTTATTTTCTTCCTCCGGTTCTTCGGCTTGTGTTTTCGGGTCAGGATGTTTTGCGTCACCATCATCAAGTTTTATTAACTGAGGAACTGTATATATAACGCCTTTATCAGTAAACAAAATCCTTGTACCCTGATAATCGCACCCATAAATAACCTTCCAATCATTATATGTGTTTTGAAACTGTCCTTTGTTTTCCAGAAATGCCTTAATGTTTCCGGGAAAGTTAGAAGGATCTGCACTCCAGGTTGGAGCAGCTTGGCCTGAGTTATGTAATATATTATTATTGACACTCTTTGTTTGTGCATAAATTATACCACAGTTAAAAAGTGAGATTAAGAGTATCGTCAGATATCTCTTCATAGCAGGGGGATTTAGCTATCAAATATAGTCTATTCCTATCATTTTAAGAAGATTTTTACACAATAATTTGAAATACCAGGAATATACAGCCGTCTTTCAAGCTTAGATGTTTATAGTATTACCCAATCTATGATTACTTAATAAGGGTAACCTTGCCGATGTATTGGTGTTTCTGATGGTTAACACAATCGGTAGCTTCTATAAGATACACATACGTGTCTTCCTGCGATATACTTGTACCGCTACCTACCTTGCCATCCCATCCTTTGTTGATATCCGAGCTGTGGTAAAGCTGCATACCCCATCTGTCAAAAATATACATATCAAAGCCACATATGTAGGTACCTTTAACCATAAACACATCATTGTCTCCATCGTGGTTCGGTGAAAATGCATTAGGTATGTATAAGGTAAATAAGGGGCTTATAACAATGCATTGCTGGGTTGTATCTACACAGCCATGTATGTTAACTACAGCCAGCTTAGGACAATAAATACCAGTATCAGCATATGTAAATTGTGTGTTCTGTGTTGCACTTGTTGCATCAGTAGGATCTTCAAATTGCCAGAACCAGTTTGTTATTCCGTAAGCATCTTGTGACTTATCTGTAAAAATAATGGTCGGGTCTAATATGGTTGTCGGTTGAGGTGATGCTGTAAATGCAGCTATAGGATGGCTATACACCGTTATCATATTGCGTATAGTAAGGCTATCAACACAACCACTGTCTGATTTCACTATTAAGCTAACTGTATAAACACCTGAGTTACCATAAGTATGTAAAGGTGGTGTTTGCTGGTTATAGGTTGAACCATCTCCAAACGACCATGCCCAGGTAAACAAGCCACCCGATGCAATAGTTGTTTTATCTGTAAAGGTTACATATAATGGGGAGCAGCCTTGTATTGTATCGGCTGTAAACAGTACATTAGGTAATGGGTCAACTGTAACAATTACACTGTCTTTAACAGCGGGTGTTCCGCAATTATCATTTACTGTAACCGTGTACTGTGTTGTTGCTGTTGGAGTAACCACAGGATTTTGGCATACAGTACAACTCAGGCCTGTTGGCGGAGACCATGTATAAGTATAGGTTCCATCTCCCCCACCTGCTGTTGCCCCAATAGTTACATTTCCACCCGGGCAGGTAGCTTTATTAGGTGTTACTTTTACAGTCAACTTAGGGTTAAGCGATACCATTACTTGCACAGGTACACCCGGACAGCCGTTGGCATCAGTTGGGGTTATTGTATAGGTGGTATTATTAGCAGGCTTTACAGTCACCGTGGCCCCTGTTAATCCGCCAGGTGCCCAGCTATATGTATAAGGGCCCGTTCCGCCAGTAGCACTAACGGTAAGCATAGTTGAATCACCAATACAAATAGTTACAGGAGCAGGCGGTGTTGCTACTACCAAGGTGGGTTGCGTTATTGTTATTGTATCTGTTGCAGGGCATTTTGCTGCAGATCCATCCAGCATAGTTACTGTATAGGTTCCTGCTGTCAGGCTTGTTGCTGTAGCAGTGGTCTGTCCTCCGGGTGACCATGTATATGTATAAGGCAAGGTTCCACCGCTACCTGTGGCTGTGGCTGTTCCATTACCACCTCCATTACAGGTTACATTTGTATGTGCTGTTATTTTTACCGTATCTCCTGATGTACTTGGCACTGTGGTTTTAGTTGTGTCGGTACATTTATTAGCATCGGTTATAATAACTGTATAAGTAGCAGATACTACATTCGTGATACAGGTAGTCGTTACTCCATTACTCCATGCATAGGTATAAGGTGCTGTACCTCCCGAAGAAACCGAAATACAATCACTACCATCGGCCTGGTTACATTGTGCAGAAACAGGGGTGGCTGATGCCACTATGGCTGCAGGTTGTCCTACTATAAGGCCAGTTGTGTCTTTCTTACATCCATTAGCATCGGTTACTATAAGGGAATATGTTGCTGCGCAGGCATTTAACTGACTTGCCGATGTTACAGCATTGCTCCATAAGTAAGTATATGGGCTGGTTCCACCAGATGGAATACTGATTAGCTGACCATTGCATAATCCATTGCAAGTTGCTGCTAAAGCAGTTGTTTTTACCTGCAATGCAGTAGGTTGGGTTATAGTAATATTGCTGGTAGATATGCACCCATTTGCATCCTTTACGGTTACAGTATAACTACCGGCTTTAAGACCTGTGGCTACTGCTGTTGTTTGTCCGTTATTCCAGGTATATGTATATGGAGTAGCCCCATTTGCGCCTGAAGCAGTTGCTGTTCCATTACTATCACCAAAGCAGCTGTCATTGCTTGATGGTTTTATGGTTGAAGTTATGGCTCCGGTACTCGGAACCGTAATACATACACTGTCCTTACAACCACCCGCATCAACTATTGTAACACAATATGAACCTGCACCAACATTGATAATGTTAGATGTGGTTACACCGTTGCTCCATTTATAAGTATATGGTGCAGTACCCGATGTCATTACTACGCCAGCACTGCCATTATTTGCGGTACATGCCGAAGCTGTTGAGTCACGGGTTAGGGTAAGTGAACCACCACCATTAACTATAACGGCAGTGGCCGTATCAGAATATCCAGGACAGGTACCCGTTGCAATAACAGTATAAGTACCTGCCGTTAGGTTTGTAGCAGTTTGAGTTGTTTGCCCGCCAGGAGACCATGAATAAGTATATGGTGCTGAACAAAATGTCGGTAATGCTGTAGCCGAACCTCCCGTTCCACACCCACCGGGTGTTACGGTAGTTGTTATGGCAACACATTTTGGCAAAGGAACTTCTGCAACAAAAGATGTTGAACCCGTAGCGCCCTTAGCTCCACAAGCATATATTTCGTTATTTGAGCCCAGAGCGAGATCAAATACGGTTCCGGGTATCCCTGAACCGGTAAGTGTTGCCAGTTGGTTTAAATTCTCATCGTATTCAACAATTTCATTTTTTGTACCCACATATACGTTACCACATTTATCTGTTACTATACCACCGTTAACTAGTGCTGTACCACTCATCAATACTGACGATTGAGGTGAATTACTTCCTCCGGGAATGGTAACTCTTTTCACTAAAGCACCTGTTGTCAAACTTCTTTGATCAAGATTTAATCCATCTGTAGTATATAAATATTTACAAGAAGCACCCAACCCATTGTTTCCTATAGATCCCGGTTCTTTAAAATCTGCATCAATATATGAGTAGCCTGTTTTTGCAATAAAAACCGTGGAAAACCCAGCCGGATTTATACATATTACGTAATTATTAGGGCCTTGAGATGGCCCATTCTGAGAATTAGTCACATCAATATTACTATCTGATACAAGGTGATATAACATTCCATTAGGTGCAATTATTGATGAAGTAATTTCACCATAATTTATATTGTTGTTTAATGTGCCTTCTGCTCCAGTGGCTATATTAACAGTTTCATAAACTGCAGAATTAAAATCTATCGACGAACTTGAAGTATTTCCCGGAGGGTTGGTTCCCCCTCCTGATTGGATAAGCAATGTTTCATCACAATTAAACGCTAAGGTCCATGTTTCCCACATATTGGTACTACTCACACCACCTGCCGCTGTTCCCCATAACAATGTAGTTCCCGCCGGGTTTATTTTTATTGTATTGTAACTATTAGTATATGATGGGCCTAATCCAATAGTAGTATAAATATTGCCCGCTGCATCGGCCTGAACATCACCCTGCGATCCTTGGTAAGATGCTTTGGTGGAAAGGTTAAATTGCCATTGCAATACACCTGCCGCATTATATTTATTCAGCAAATCTGTTCCCGTGCCGGAATTGCATCCATATATGAGTACATTGTTTGTGCCATCTACCGCTATGTCGTCAGGGGATGCGGCAAAACCGGCTATAGGAGAACCATTGGTCCATGGGTCAATTATAGTAGTCTGGGTTACCTTGTTTTGTCCCTTGCCAAGTGAAAAACCAACTGTGTTTTCATTAAGGCTGAATGATGAAGCAATTGTTGATGTCATAGCTCCCTTGTATGAATCAGGTGCGTGGTCAGTTAAAACACCAAACTTGCCTGATAATAAAATATTGCCTGAATTATCTTTACTGACTGTTGCACCCGAATAGTTCATTTTAATCAAGGATGCATCTGCTCCCGGATGTAGAATGCAGGAATATTTTATTCCATCGGTAGGGTGAATAGTATATTCAATATCAATATTTGGGTACACATTTTTATAGATAACTTTCTTATACCCTTTAACATTTCCGAATATTTTATCCTTGTCAATATCAGGTCTGTAAAAATTAAAGTAGAAATCAGTTGGCTCTTCCGCAATCAACTCAGGGTTTGCATTCGCTCCATCCCAATTCATTTTCACATAACTTGTCTTTGTTATATACTTTGGTTCATCGTCATCGCCTTCTGAAGGAAGTTTATGCTCCTTTGCATATTTTTTCCATTCTTCTTCCGATACTTTTACCCTTTTGAAAACCTTATATATAATTCCAGTGGGAGTGAAATAAATATACATACCAGGTTCATCTTCCCTGAATAGAATATCCTTCCCCTCTACTCCATCAACATTATCGTCAAATTGACCGATATTCTGAACAAAGGCATTACTTCTTGCCAGGTTTATATTGTTTGTCCAGTTTGTACCACCAACAGATTTGCTACTAGTTGTAACTGTTCCGGATAAAGAACCTGATTTCTTTTGTGTTGAATTTCTGGGTTTTGCGTAAAGAAAACCAGACAGAAAGAATATGGAGAATATAAAGGGTAAATACCTTCTCATACTTTTAATATATAGTTACCAAATTTAAGCATTTTTTGCAATTAATTAACACGTTTTAATGGTTATTTTAAGCAAATATTAACAAATTCCACTCATATAAGACTATCTGGCCTAATAGAGCGGTTTGCAGAGAGGCTATAAAAGAGATAAAAAGCTAGTTATGTAAGTAATAATATTGTTCCCATGTTTTTACGATATTTGCAGCCCTAATAAAACTAACAATGACAGAGAACAGGCAGATAATATTTTCGATGGTGAACGTGAGCAAGATCTTACCCACCGGAAAGCAGATATTAAAGAACATATACTTATCGTTTTACTATGGCGCTAAAATTGGTGTTATAGGTTTAAACGGCTCGGGTAAGTCAACCCTGATGAAGATCATAGCGGGCTTAGAACAATCGTATGATGGAAAGGTTCACTTCTCACCCGGTTATAAAATAGGGTATTTGGAACAGGAACCAACCCTCGATAAAACCAAGACCGTTATTGAAGTTATCCGCGAAGGAGCAGCTGAAGTAACCGCTATATTAAAGGAGTATGAAGAGGTGAACAATAAGTTCAGTGAGCCGATGAGCGACGACGAAATGACCAAACTTATTGAAAGACAATCGAGGTTGAATGACCTTATAGAGCAACACGACGCATGGAATCTGGATAGCAAACTACAAGTGGCCATGGATGCACTCCGCTGTCCTCCCGGCGATGCTGTTATTGAACACCTATCGGGTGGTGAAAAGAGACGTGTTGCCTTATGCAGACTGTTATTACAAAAGCCTGAAATATTACTGCTCGATGAGCCTACCAACCACCTTGATGCGGAATCGGTTGACTGGTTGGAGCAACACTTACAGGAATACGAAGGAACTGTTATTGCCGTAACGCACGACAGGTATTTCCTTGATAATGCTGCCGGCTGGATATTGGAACTTGACCGTGGTGAAGGTATACCTTATAAAGGAAACTACTCTGCTTGGTTAGAACAAAAGAGCAAGCGTTTGGCACAGGAAGAAAAGTCAGAATCGAAGCGCCAGAAGATGCTCAATAAAGAGTTGGAGTGGATACGTATGGGTACCAAAGGCCGCCATGCTAAAGGTAAAGCCCGTTTGGCCAACTACGACAAGATGATGGGCGAAGACGTTAAAACAAAAGAAGACAAGCTCGAAATATTTATACCTAACGGCCCACGCCTGGGTAACGAGGTTATTGAAGCTATTGATGTATCGAAGGTGTATGGCGACAGAACCTTATACCAGCACCTTAACTTTAAACTGCCTCCTGCAGGTATAGTTGGTATTATTGGGCCTAACGGCGCCGGTAAAACCACCTTGTTCCGTATGATCATGAACCAGGAAAAGCCTACAACAGGCGAATTTAAGGTTGGGCAAACAGTTAAGATTGGCTACATTGACCAGGAGCATGCTGCTATTGACCCGAACAAAACAGTGTATGATGTGCTGTCCGACGGTAACGATAACATTGTGCTAGGCGGACAGACCATAAACTCACGGGCCTATATCGGCAGGTTTAACTTTACCGGTAACGACCAGGGCAAAAAGTGCGGCATACTTTCGGGTGGAGAACGCAACAGGCTGCAACTGGCGCTTACATTAAAGACAGAAGCCAACGTATTGCTACTCGATGAGCCTACCAACGATATTGACGTGAATACCTTACGTGCATTGGAAGATGCACTTGAAGACTTTGCCGGTTGCGTAGTTGTAATATCGCACGATCGCTGGTTTCTTGACAGGGTTTGTACACACATACTTGCTTTTGAAGGTAATGAACAGGTCTATTATTTTGAGGGTGGTTATACCGAGTATGAAGAGAACAAGCGCAAGCGTCTTGGTGATGATGCCAACAAGCCTTACCGACATAAGAAGCTCGTGATTTAATTTGATAATATGATGATTTGGTAATTTGATAATTCATCCGAGTTTATCTTAAGCAATCCGTGTCATCCGTGTTCTATTTAATTAGTAATTGATTTGGGCGTTCCCCTTCGGGTCGGGCTATACGCTGTAAGTCCTCGTTCCTGCGGGCTTTACGCTGCTATCCCTAACGCATCTATATCGGTTCGTCATTGCGAGGTACGAAGCAATCCTACCAACTTGATTTTGCCTTTCCCAAATCCAGTGAGATTACGTTTTACTTCTCCCAGAAGGAGAAGAACTGACAGGCGTCAGTGAAGAATCAGGAAGCAGCGGCGAAATATCCAGCGCTTTGGCTGGGCTGCTGTTCATGATTCGGTCCTGACCTTAAAGGCAGGATCACCTTCGGCTGTCTTGACTTTTTAGTTCTTTTGTGTCAAGACAAAAGAACATATAATGGATTGAATAATTCATAACGCAAAAAAATGTCATCTTTGAATATCCTAAACAATCCGCGTCATCAGCGTTCTATTTATGAAGCAATTTAAATTCAAAGCCCGAATAAACAAGCCCGAAGGCATTGGTACCTGGTATTATGCCAATGTACCTATTGACGTGGAAAAGGAGTTCGGTACAAAAGGACAGGTAAAAGTAAAAGCTACCCTTAACGGAAAAGTGTTCTATAATTCGCTTATGCCTCATGCTAACGGAAAGCATTTTATTGTATTGAAAGACCAGATCCGTAACCAGGCAGGAGTGCGGATTGGCGACACCGTAAACATTACCATTGAAGCTGATGTACGTGCCAGATCTGTTGAGTTACCCGAAGACTTTGAAATGGCCCTGATAAATAACAAGATCGCCCGCGAGTTCTTTAGCTCCCTGGCAAACACATACCAGCAAAAGTACGTGGACTGGCTGGCCACTGCCCAAAAAGAGGGTCCCCGCATAGAGCGAATTGCCAAGGCAATCGCGAAACTTGAGCTGCGCGAGAAGTTAGATTAGTCCTAAATCCCCTACTCGGAGGGGTGAAGGGGTGGGTTTCCTTATCTTTTGCCACAAAGACACGAAGACACAAAGGTTCACTAAGCATTTGTTATGATCAAGGTTCGCAATTTTAATTCTTAATTAATTGGGTAGATTTGACTAATCTTTTAAAAGATCTATAATTCATTGCCGATTTATGAAGAACAGAACCCCATTGCCAATAGTAACACCTGAAAAAAAGACTTTTCAACCAAAAAAAACTTTACAACCAAAACCTGATAATACTATTAAGAACGTTTTATTTAAAGGAAAAGCTTTTGACTTTAGGGCAAGTACCCTGGAAAGCAAAGAGGAAACTTTCAACAAACAGATTTCATTTTCAAATCCGGATAAAAAGGAAGCGTATCTCTATATCCATAGGTTTCTCTGGAGGGCAGATACATCTTTGATCAACGCAGCAGTTTCCATATCAGTATCTTCTAAAGAAGCTAAGGCTAAAACAATCTATCAGTCAAATAACATTTCACAATCAACCAGCAAGGGAGTACGTAAAGTAAATATGTCGTATGTAATACCTGAGGGTGCTGAGATTAAAGTAGCCTTTGAATGTATGGGATACGATGCCCGGCACCCAAAGTATTCTCTTGAATATAAGTGGCTCGATCCTTCGTCTGGAAAGAGACCCAAAGTGGAGAAAAAATAACGTCATACTGAGCTTGTCGAAGTATATTCCTTTATAATCCCCTACTTGGAGGGGTGAAGGGGTGGGTTTCCTTATCTTTTGCCACAAAGTCACAAAGGTTCACTAAGTTTTTGCCCCATTCCTTACTTTCCCCAAGCGGGGAAAGCGTTACAGTACCTATGTATTTAAGCCTCCCCGCATTGGGGAGGTTGGCGGGGTACGTAATTTTGCCACAAATACACAAAGGTTCACAAGCATTCTTTACTGTCATGATTCTTAAGTATCAAGATAAAAGAACATTAGCGTTGAAAGAAAACTTAGATTAACTTTGACTTTTACATGTACCACTAAAAATGAATTCAATAAGTAACGACCAAAATAAAAAATTAAAACGCCTGTACTGGTGGGGGCTTCTTGGAATTATTCCAAACTTTGGGTTTGTAGGAGGAGTGGTTTTGTTGTATAAAGGCCTTATTACGTATAAAGACAAGAAGCTAATTTTAATAGCACTCGGATGCGTGTCATTCACACCCCTCTTTTGGTATGGAATCTTGCATAGTTCTTTGTTCAAGGACGCTCAGGTAATCATGGCTCAAAATATGGTAAACTCTATTGTACCGGATATTGAATTCTATAAAACTCAAAACAATGTTTATCCTGATAGCTTATTACAAACTGCAGCAAAGAATAAGATGATTATATACTTTGACCCTCTTCTTCCGGATAGCATAGGAAGCGCCAAACAAGGAATGCTACATTATAAAAGAATCCGCGATAAATACACATTGTTTTCTGTCGGGAAAGATGGAATTGCCGGCACAAGCGATGATATATATCCTACAATTACCAAAGGAGATACGATTAAATTCGGCTTTGTAAAAAAGTAAACCACCATCTGATTCTTAATTCGTAATTCCTAATTCGTAATTGAATGACGGGTTACACTTTTTCATTTTGTTACCCGTCAACATCTTGATTTTCAGATGTAATATTCAAGATATTTTTGTCATTTTGTAACCCGTCCTTAGGTTCACTCTGCGCTGCTGCACGTACGAAATTCTCTAACTGCAACAGATTCTCAGCCGACAGGTTTTGTACCATTTCATTGGTAAAGGCAAGCCCGTTTACCATTACAGCATTTGTATTGGTAACAAGGTTAGTGTTCATGGTGTTGGTGTTACCCCACCCACCCCGCTTTATAATACCCAAAGCCTCTAAATACAGTTTGGCAGCTTTCACATCGCCATAGCAACCACTGCGGCACAGGTTATACATCAGTTCTTCAAGCATCAGCTTGTTTACTTTAGCCTTGGTGGCAAATTTAATATCTACCCCTTTTTCGTTTATGTGCTTATATACCGTTTTGCGGCTAAGCTGGGCTGCTATGGCAATATTGCTTACGGTGGCCTTTATTTGCTTGCGCTGCAAATAGCGCAATGCCTCTATTATCTTTTCATTGTTCTCTTCCCAGGTAATTTCTTTTTTCTCCTGCTCGGTTAATTCTTCCGGCAACTCGTTTGTGTTTGTTTCTTCCATTGTGTTGTTAATTGTGGTAAGTACTTAGCTTATATTGGTAACACAAATTTAAACACAATGTTTACTATAGTAAAAATAAAGGAGAAGGAGTTTTAAACAACCCAAAAATAGTTGTCAGCAGTTAGTTGGTAGTTAATCCTATCTATAGAACTGACAGGAGAAACGGAACATAGCATCTACCACTTAAATAGATACTTAATGTGGTGGATGGCAATTACCACTGCCATCGTTGCAATATTTACTTATTACCAAGCACTTTGTACAAGCCCCATCCCTACACTGAAGTTCCATACAATTATGGCAACCATTAGCACAAGATGATGTGAATTCTTTTGCATCTAAAACAATCTTCTCGCTATTGTGAAAAACAACTGCACCGGGTTTTACATAGAAAATGTATGCAGCACTTCTTATATTCAATTTTCTCGCAATAGCTGTATCTTTGAAAGGCTCCTTCTTAAATATATCTTGCCTTTCGATATAAAGCGTATCATTAGCTATTATATATGATTTAATCCTTTTGTCGTCTGGTTTGTCAACCATATAACCAACTACCATCACATATTCACTTCCTTGTTGGCTTGTTCTTTTTTGTCCGAAACACCTACCGTACAATAAAACTGAAAAAAAAATGAAGCAAAAAGATTTCATTGAAAGAAACCTGAATGATTGGTAATTCATAAATTTGTTTTTTATGCCTTGTGTCAGCTTAATGGTAATGATTTGTCTATGCAAGCGTTTGATGATGTATGTAATACTAATCTACAATAAACTTACCGCTTGAAATAAGCGTGCCATTTTCTGTAAGTACCCTGTACAAATAAACACCTGCCGCTTCCGTGTTCATATTTATTTGAGTAGTATTTGTGTTTACATCTGAATTACAAACCTTTTCACCCAATACATTGTATATTTCCATTTGTGCTTTTTCGTTTATATTTTTTATGGACACTGTAAATGTTCCATGATTTGGATTAGGATATATGCTTACTACTCCAAAGTTCGGGGTTAAATTCTTAATTGAAGTTGAAATGTTTGTATCTAAACTAAAAATAACCCCTTCACTGTTTGCTCCGCCGCCGTATGTCATCCCATACAAGGTGTTTCCCGAAAGCGTCAAGGAACCGCGGGGCAATTCACCGTTAGTACTATTGAAATCATACATGTCTGTATAAAGATTGCCAGTGGTATTTAAGGAGAAAACACAACCATCACTGTGTGCCCCACCTTCAAGTGTCATTCCATACAAGGTGGTTCCCGAAAGGATTAGGGAGCCTTGGGGGCCATAACCACTTGCACTGCTAAAATCATGTAGGTCAGTATATAAATTGCCGCTGGTATTGAAGGAGAAAACACAACCTTGACTATGTGCCCCTCCCCCTTCTGTCATCCCATACAAGGTTGTACTCGAAAGAATTAAAGAGCCGTATGGTTCGTCACCATTAGATCCGCTGAAGTCAAGAAGGTCAGTATATACATTACCTGTGGTATTGAAAGAGAAAACACAACCATCACTGTGTGCTCCTCCAGCTTCTGTCATCCCATACAAGGTTGTACCCGAAAGAATTAAATCTCCATAGGGCTGATAACCATTTGTGTCGTTGAAATTGAGTAATTCGGTATATACATTACCTGTGGTGTTAAAGGAGAAAACACAACCATCATTGTATTTCCCTCCCTGATGTGTCATCCCATACAAAGTTGTACCCGAAAGGATAAGTGAACCAGTGGGATATCCACCGTAGGTGCTACCCTTGAAATCATACAAATCGGTATATACATTCCCATTGGTATTGAAGGAGAAAATACAACCAGCACTATTTGCTCCTCCATTTCCTGTCATCCCATACAAGGTTGTACCCGAAAGGATTAAAGAGCCATAAGGCCATTTCCCATTTGTAATGTTGAAATCAAGCAAGTCGGTATATACATTACCTGTGGTATTGAAGGAGAAAATACAACCATCACTGTTTGCCCCTCCATATTCTGTCATCCCATACAAGGTTGTACCCGAAAGGGTTAAGGAGCCTTCTGGGTATTCACCGTTAGTGCCATTGAAATTGAGAAGGTCGGTGTATTGTGCCTTAGTGACTATTATTCCTAAAAAAAATAACGCATAAGTGAGTAGAGCAAATTTTTTCATGGTTTTTATTTTTTTACAAAAATATAGATTTTTCTTATTCTGAAATTATTTTGTGGTTACCAGCTAATTATGTATTACTCTGCAATAAACTTACTTCTTGAAATAAGCGTGCCAGTTTCTGTAGGTACCCTGTACAAATAAGTCCTGTATGCTCCTTTACCCCCTTTTTTAAGATTTGGGGTAAATTATTATCTTATTATTTTTTTTTGAAATTCTTACTTGAATTAATTACATCCTTTCCGGTACATCAATCCCCAAGAGCCACATTCCATTGTGCAACACCCTACCCACCTGTGCCGATAGTGCTATACGGAAACTACGTATGGCTTCGTCCTCTTCCTTCAGTACTGAATAGTCGTGGTAAAATTGGTTGAACTCCTTAACCAACTCGTATACATAATTGGCAATTAAGGCAGGGTTATGGTTAGCTGCCGCCTCCCCTATTACCTTGCTAAATTCGTGTGTGCGTATTATAAGGTCTTTTTCTTTCTGAACTATATCGCTTACATTAACCGCAGATGCATAACCTGAGTCATGTGCTTTGCGGAGCAGTGAGCATATACGTGCATAGGTATATTGTATAAAGGGCCCTGTGTTACCTTCAAAGTCTATCGATTCACGTGGGTTGAACAGCATCTTTTTCTTAGGGTCAACCTTCAGTATAAAATACTTCAATGCGCCTAAGCCAATGGTTTTATATAGCGCTTTAGCTTCCTCCGATTCAAAGTTCTCTATCTTACCCAGCTCTTTGGTTATTTCTTCGGCTGTCTTTACCATTTCGCCCATCAGGTCGTCGGCATCAACCACCGTTCCCTCACGCGATTTCATTTTACCGTCAGGCAACTCCACCATGCCGTATGCCAGGTGATAACAACCGCTTGCCCATGCATAGCCCAGTTTTTTCAATATCAGGAACAATACTTTAAAATGGTATTCCTGTTCGTTACCTACTATATATACAAGTCCGTTGAACTTAAACTCATCAGCACGAGATATGGCCGTGCCTAAGTCCTGCGTCATATACACCGATGTACCATCGGAACGCAGTACCAGCTTTTCATCGAGCCCGTCTGCGGTAAGGTCTATCCATACCGAGCCATCGGGCTTTTTAAAGAATACGCCTTTCTGCAAGCCCTCGTTCACAATTTCCTTACCCAATAAATAGGTCTGCGATTCGTAATAGGTTTTATCGAAACCAACACCCATTATTTTATAGGTAACATCGAAGCCGGCATATACCCAGTCGTTCATTTTCTTCCAGAGCTCAATGGTGGCCTTATCGCCTGCCTCCCATTTGCGCAACATTTCACGCGCTTCGCCCATCAATTCCGATTTCATTTCAGCATCTTCCTCGCTCATGCCTTTGGCCAACAGCTGCTTCAGTTCCTCTTTATACTGCTTATCGAATATTACGTAATACTTACCTACCAAATGGTCGCCCTTCATGCCGCTGCTTTCAGGAGTTTCTCCATTACCCCACTTCATCCATGCCAGCATGCTCTTGCATATATGTATGCCCCTGTCGTTAACCAGGTTAACCTTTATAACCTTATTACCTGCAGCTTCCAATACCCTCGATATAGAAAACCCTAACAGGTTATTACGAACGTGGCCAAGGTGCAAAGGCTTATTGGTATTCGGGCTCGAATATTCAACCATTACCGTGTTGGCATCGGCAGCGGGTTTAGTTAGTCCAAAGTCTTTATTAGCAAGGTTGTTTTTAAGGAAGTTTATCCAGTAGTCCTTACGCACTACCAGGTTTAAAAAGCCTTTAATTACATTGTAATCTTCTATCTCGGCAACTTCACTCTTCAGGTATTCACCTATGTCCTTCGCCGTTTGCTCCGGGTTCTTTTTCGATAGCGTAAGGAACGGGAATACCACAATGGTAAAATCGCCGGTAAACTCCTTGCGTGTGCCCTGTATAATAACGTTCAGCCCTTCAACAGGTGCATCATATAATTTGGCAATTGCCTGTTTTGTTGCTTCCGAAATAATGTGTTCAATACCCTTCATAAACTAGTCTATAGTTATAAGCCCGTTTGTTTTTGTTAACTGTACATACGAAAAATAATAACGCTCTAAAAGTGCATCCTCCAGCTTATCGGCGGTTTTAAGCTTTTCTGCATCAAAAGTAAAAAGCATGAGCATATTGTGTTTTATGGTTTTATCCCACACTTCTTTATCGCACAAACCTATGGTACCTATTATCCTGGTTTGACCCTTAGTCACCTGAAACCTGCCCATATCGCCCACTATCACTTGTTTATTTATAAATGCCAGATTAAGATCTGGGTAATTATACCCTAGCACACATACAATATTCTTATTCAGTTTGTTCTCGATCCTAACCTTATTGTCGCCTGAGTTGCTGTTACAGCCTGCAATGAAAATTGAAACAAGAAGAATGGAGAAAGCAATTTTTCGCCACAAAGACGCTAAGTCACGAAGGTTCACAAAGTTTATTCTTTCCATTTTTGATTCTTAATTCCTAATTCGTAATTGATTTTGGCGTTCCCCTGCGGGTCGGGCTATACGCTGCAATCCCGATACCTATCGGGACGCGCTGCGCTTGCGGGGTTTCCACTTCTATCCCTAACGCAAAGCTCCGCTCGTAATTTATTCTAAATAATACCCTTTCCAATGCCATTCGTAAATCTTATATCCTAATTCTTAAATCTTAAATTGATCTAGTTATTTGATTCGCCGCTTTCTGCAATATTTCAAAAGCATTTTCAGCCATTACATTTTCTCTGTCAAGCGTTGGGTTTATTTCCGCTATTTCAAGCGACACAATTTTTTTACTGTAAAGCAAACGCGAAATAAAGTTACCTGCTTCCCTTTCGGTAAGTCCGTTTTTAGCAGGCGTACCTGTACCACGCGATATAACCGGATCCATACTATCCACATCAAACGAAATATGAATAATGTCGCATTTATCGAGGTAGTTCAATAACTCAAAGCCCGTACGTTCAAATCCTTTCTGGCGGAACTCAGCAACGGTAATTACTTTCATTCCGTGCTTTTTTATCAGCGCCATTTCCTGTGCTTCGTAGTCGCGTAAGCCAACAAATACAATATCGCTGCCAAGTACCTTAGGTTTTATCCCACCCATGTTCTTAAGCTTTTCCCACATCTCTATGGTATCCTCTTCAGGATTGTTTACCCGGCTCTCCAGGTTATCGTCGTCTATAACAGCAGATAGCGGCATACCGTGCATATTACCCGAAGGTGTTGTGTATGGCGAATGCAGGTCAGCGTGTGCATCAATCCATATAATGCCAAGGCGTTTGTCGGGACAGGCCATTTTAATACCGGCAATGGTTCCGTATGCATTGCTGTGGTCTCCTTCCAATACAATAGGAAATGTGTTTGGTGCCTCAACCGCTTTTTTAACCTCGTTGGCAATCCGCTCGGTAACATTATAAACTCCTTTTATGCGCTTGGCATATTCGTTGTGTATAGGTTCAAGCAAAAGCAAATTCTCCACCGGCACTTTTACCGACTTGTTCTTTTTGAAGAAGTAACTCCCGAAGTCGAGGGCAGCTATTTTAATAGCATCAATACCCATGCTGGCGCCGCGGGTACCTGCTCCTATCTCCGATTTTACTTCTATAATTTTTATCGCTTTCATAAATTGTAACTCGTTTACATTGTCTTTATTTTATTAAAGTAGAATACTTACATTTGCACAAAATTTATAACCTGAGTTAACTGAAATGGAAAATACCTACGGTGACCTTATCAAACAAACCTTCAATTTCCCGCAAGAAGGCTTTCATGTAGAAGACAATGAATTGTACTTCCACGATATCAACCTTATGTCCATTATTAAGCAGTATAAAACCCCGCTTAAGTTAACTTATCTTCCAAAAATCAGTTCTCAAATACAAAAAGCAAAGAAACTCTTTAACGTAGCAATGGCTAAAGCCGACTACAAAGGTAAATATAAGTATTGTTATTGTACCAAAAGTTCACACTTCTCTTTCGTAACCGACGAGGTGCTTAAAAACGACGATGTGCATATTGAAACATCTTCGGCCTTCGATATACCTATTGTTAAGGAGCTTTACAAGCAAGGCAAAATAACCAAGGAGAACTTTATTATCTGTAATGGATACAAGCGCCCGGTTTACAAGCAATATGTAACCGAAATGATAAACCAGGGTTTTAATATTATCCCGGTACTCGATAACAAAGAAGAGCTTGACCACTATACCCGTTCGGCCCGCAAAAAATTCAATATCGGTATTCGTATTGCCGCCGAGGAAGAACCTACGTTTGAGTTTTACACCTCGCGCCTGGGTATACGATACAGAGATATAGTAGATTTCTATAAAGAAAAGATCCAGAAGAACCCGAAGGTGCAGCTGAAGATGCTTCACTTTTTTATCAATACCGGTATACGCGATGCTATTTACTACTGGACTGAATTAGCAAAGTGTTTAAAGGTGTACTACCAGTTAAAAAAGATATGCCCTTCGCTCGATTCATTGAACATTGGTGGTGGTTTACCCATCCGTAACTCATTAGGTTTCGAGTTCGATTATGAATACCTTATCGAAGAAATTATATCGCAGATAAAGAGCTTCTGCGTACAGAACGAAATACCTGAACCAAACATATTTACCGAATTCGGTTCGTTTACTGTAGGTGAAAGCGGTGCAGCTATCTATTCTGTATTAGACAGAAAATGGCAGAACGATCGTGAGCTTTGGTATATGATCGATAGTTCTTTCATTACTACCCTACCCGATACATGGGGAATTAACCAGCGTTTTATTATGTTGGGCATTAACCATTGGGATAAGGAATACCAGCGTGTCAGCCTTGGTGGTTTAACCTGCGATAGTTTAGATTATTATAACTCTGAGCTTCACAGTAACGAAGTGTACCTGCCTAAGTTCAACTATAAGGAAGATGAGCCTTTGTATATCGGTTTCTTCCATACCGGTGCTTACCAGGAATCGTTGGGTGGCTATGGCGGAATACAGCATTGCCTTATACCTGCTCCTAAGCATGTTATTATTGACAAAACCGAAGATGGGGAGATCGTTACCCGCCTTTTTGCCAAGGAACAGAGCTACAAGAGCATGTTAAAGGTTTTGGGGTATTAATTACAATTAGTATTAAACATTCTTACCACTTGCAATGAGGAAGCTCATTTTCATATGCTTGATTGTTAGCTTTCATTTTACTTTCGGGCAAAATGTATCCGTTACTTTATATAACACCACCGGTTACGATATGGACTCAGTTTACTTTGCAGGCATACGTATCGGAAAAATGGCAAAAGATGATAGTGCTACCCTAACAGGCTTGAAAGAAATAACGATGATTGGAATTGGAAACTCTACTTTAGAGTCAGCCACAGGAATTATTAAAGGGAAAAATATGGCTCTACCTGAACTAGGCTGTGGAACAGGTTCCTATACGGTAAATTCAGGTAGTTATAAATTCTACCTGGTTTTACAAGAAAGGCTGTACAAAAAAAATGTTTACACCATCATTAAGGTTATGCCGAATGCCTTGGAGATGATAATCTTCAACAAAACACCATACGATTTAGATTCAACTTTTATTGGGGGCATTTACGTAGGGCGAATTAAAAGAGATAGTTCTATAACTGTATATACCAACAGGGAACTGGAAATAGAATACTTAAAAACTGGTGGACTGATACCTGCTAATCCACCCAGCACAGTAATTGCCGGCAAGAGCCGTGAAGGGAAAGAGGTAAAGGGCAAAAATGTAAAGACCTTTACAACAGGTCATTATAAGTTTGATATTTGCGTGCCTGATAAGGGAAATGAAAACTCCCTTATATGGAAAAGCCATTACTAAGAAGCACCTACCGATGCGGGGCGGCTTATGCTCCCTGCTTGCTACCGAGCACTCGGGACTAACCCGCGCTCACCTTTTCCCTAGTTCATGAATTTGCGTTAGGCATTGCAGTGGAAACCCCACAGCCGACCTTAGGAGGCGAGGAGTTGTAACGTAAAGCCCGACCCGTTAGGGGAACGCCCAATAATTAATTAAGAATTAATGCCACTTCAAGGATTTGGGACTAACGGCTAACGACTTCGCACTAACGACTAATAACTACTGCTCCTTTTTGCACCTCAAGTACTTCTTAGGATCTTCCTTTTCTTTGCCCGTCCATATTGCAAAGGTAAGTGTATAAGGATTTTTACTCTTTTTAAAATATCCAACAACATCACCTTCCTTAACCTCATCACCGGGCATAAGGTGGCTGCCCGCAAGGTTTGAATAGGTAGCAATGTACTTACCATGTTTTATTAATACAATTGTATGAAAACCCGTATCGGTACTAACCGATGATACCTTACCCGGAAACACCGAATACACCGCCGTATCGGTTGAAACAATGTTTACAGTTGTAACAGGGTCAGTGCTTTTGGCTGTAGTTGATTTTGGGATTTTTCCACCACCACAAGGGCAATTCAACTCGGTACTCATCCAACTGTCACTACTCATCTTTCCATCGCACTTGGCAATCTGGTCTTTCGGGTAAGCTTCTGCAGGCTTGGCTGTGGCGGCATCTTTATAAAATAGTTTTGCAAGCAAATAATCTTTGCCTGAAAATGCAAGATCACCTTTTTGAATGCTTGCGTTGTAATCGATAGGCTTTGGTTTATAGCCACCGTTAGCGCCGGTATCTTTTTGCCCGAAACAAAAAACGCTGCAACAAATAAATGTAGTAAGTATATATATCCGCCTCATGTATGCAATATACAAAAAAAGAAAACAGAAAATGCATTAAATGTATTAGCCTGTCTACAAAGCAATTTTTTTTATCTTTGACCTACTTAAAAATAAAATATTATTATGGGAAAAGGAGACAGAAGATCCCGCAAAGGGAAAATATGGAGAGGCAGCCACGGTAAAACCCGTCCTAGGAAGCCAAGTGCAGCTGCATTTGTGCCAAAGGTAAAAAAGGCTGCATCTAAAAAAGAAGAAGTTAGCGAAGAAACAGCTGCACCTAAGGAAGCAAAGCCTAAGAAAGCGCCTGCTGCTAAAAAAGCTGCAGCACCTAAAAAAGCAAAGAAAAGCGAAGAGTAATATATCTTTTAGCTTACCCTTAACAGATTAAGCAAGCACCTTTCCCTTAACAGGGGTTTGGTGCTTTTTTATTAGACTTACAAAGTCATCGAACAGGTAACGTGCATCGTGCGGGCCCGGTGATGCTTCTGGGTGATACTGCACTGCAAATACAGGCAGGTCGGTACGGCGGATACCTTCTATAGTGCCATCGTTCAGGTTAATATGAGTAACCTCAACATTCGGATTCTTTTTAATTTCCTCTTCATTAACTGCAAAGCCATGGTTTTGCGAAGTAACCTCGGCCTTACCTGTCATCAGGTTTTTAACAGGGTGGTTAATTCCTCTGTGCCCAGCATGCATTTTATAGGTAGAAATACCACTTGCCAATGCTAGCAGCTGATGCCCCAGGCAAATACCCATTACAGGTATACCCGATTTCATAACCTCGGTAATGTTCTTAATTTCATCTTTCATTACAGATGGATCACCAGGGCCATTACTTATCATAAAGCCGCTTGGTTTCCATTTCATCATTTCATCTAGCGAAGTATTCATCGGGAACACCTTCACAAAGCAATCACGCTCGGTAAGGCATTTTACAATATTACCCTTCACACCCATATCGAGCAATGCAACACGGTTCTTTGAATCTTTATTGCCTTCTTCGTAAGCTGTTTTAGTGCTAACCTTCGATGAAAGCTCAAGGCCCTGCATCGATGGAACCTTAGCCAATAGTTTCTTTAATTCAGCAATATCTGTTATTTCAGATGAAATAATACCATTCATGGCCCCTTTATCTCTTAAATAGCGCACAAGGGCACGGGTATCAACATCTGATATAGCTACAATATTGTTCTTTAAAAAGTATTCTTTCAGCGATTGTTGCGCCCTTTTACGTGAAGGTATTTCATTAAATGTACGGCAAACCAAGCCTGAAATTTTGATGCCATTCGATTCGCTTTCGTGATCCTCTACCCCATAATTACCAATATGTACATGGGTAGCCACAAGTATTTGTCCGTAGTAAGATGGGTCTGTAAAAATCTCCTGGTAGCCGGTCATTCCTGTATTAAAACAAAGCTCTCCGGTTGTGGTTCCGGTTTTTCCGGCGGCACGGCCATAAAAAACCTTTCCATCCTCTAGTAAAAGTACGGCTGGTTGAAATAGGCTGTCTGACATTATTTTAGGCTAAGTTCTGTGTTTTTACGCTTGCAAATTTACACCTTATATTTTTCTTATAAAAATAGTTTTTCAGAAGTTATTAACGACTTGTAGCTATTGGGCTAGTTTCTAATACAGTTTTGGGCGTTCCCCTACGGGTCGGGCTATACGCTGCAACTCCGCGCTGCGCTTGCGGGGTTTTCACTTCAACGCGAAGCCTCACGAGTTCAATACTAATAGACAATCTACGAGTAATCCCTAACGCAATCTAAATGGCATATCTGCCAAACTTACCACTTATCTCTTAGTCCTTACCCCTAAATCTCATTGATAATAACAATAAAAATACAATGAACCCAATTGCTAAAATTCATAGCCAATATTTTACTAATTATTTGGAAGTCAAATAATAATAAGTGTTTTTACTTGCTAAAATTTATTGGTGACAAAAAGGCAGAGGAGTGACGAGCTTAGTATATAGTAATATTTTACTTACTAATACTATAAGCTATCCCACCTGTTATGTTAATTACAGTATAGTTTTGAGTAAATGAATCTTGATAGCTGTATTCTGTACTGCCATTATTTATTATTGTTAATGTTTCACTATAAGCATGCCCACTTACTAAATAATTGAACCTGATAAGCGCGTTTAACTTTGGTGCAATTCTATAGCTAACATTTATCCCCAAATCTGCACCTATTGTTGTTGTTGTTGTTGAGGCACTGGCATTCCATGTTCCTGAATAATATTCAGATGGCAAGGTATGTAGGGCAGAATATGTTCCACTTCCTGTATATGTAATATCAGGAATTGAACCCCAAAAAGCACCAATTAGTATATTGGCTTCAACTGAGATTTTTTTTAATTGTATAATTAAACTATAGCCTGCCATGAAATTTATGGACGTATAATTAGAAAAGCAAGAAGGAGCAAATTGCCCGCTTCCATTATTACTCGTTTTTGCATTGTTCATATAGGAATTCATGTCAAATCCATTCTCAGTATAGTTAACATCAATAATAAATCCATTTGGGGAATGATTTGGATGAATATCAAAACAAACATCTGATGCAAACCCAGTTTGTGCAAACCCTTCATATCCATTTCCTAGTGCGAAACCATAAACAAACTCATCATTAAACGGTATAGATTTTGAAGAACCAAATTGGCCTAAGGGTATTCCAATACCTGCATCTGCAGAAATATAAGAGCTGGGCTTATAATTAATACTGTCGTTGTTCTGACATATCCCATCAATTACTAACAATACAATAAAAAAACAAGTTACAAGTGATTTGAGTCTATTTTGAAAATAATGCATATCAGGTACTATAACTTAAGGTTTGCAAAAACTCCATTGGTTGCGTTAATGGTATATTTTCCTGAATCTGGTATGGGGTAATTTTGACCAGCGGTAAAATTGAAAGAACCGGATATTGTATTATATTGAGAATTGTAATTGGTAATTACTAGAACGCCCGTATCATTAGGTGTTGTACAGTATGAATATTGTTCAGTTGCAACGCTTCCAAAGTTAGCTTCATAAACAGCACCAGTGTTAGATGAAAGCTTATAAGTACCAACATAAGCTGGTAAAGGATTAATTGCAAAAACTGCAGATGGTATTGTAGATTGACGGGAGTATAAACCCCTAAAATATTCAAACCGGCAGCATTGAAAATAATATTGGCATTAAAATTCATTTGAGTTCCTCCTATATTGGCAGACATACTTGGTATAGGACCCGTGGGGCCGGAGCATTCCATTTTTTTGCAGGCACAGAAGATGTTAATGAATAGCAGAAATAATACCATTGATTTTCTGTGTTTTGTCATTACTTATAAGAATCTACTACCAATATATACAATACATTACACAATTATTATTGTAAAACTACTTTTTTATGTAAAACTTCATCATTTGTTCTTATAATTATTAAATACACGCCTTTAGCTTCCCCCCCCCGTACCCGCTAAGCTGTGCTTAGTGGGACAATAATCTGTTAAGTTACACTTAAATCCTTTCATCTATTTTTATTGGGCTTTGTTCATTAGCACTACTTAACCTCCATTCGTGAGGCTGATTGACAAAACCCGCTTCAACCGGGTTATTTAATATGTAATTTACCTTTTGTTGAATTAACTTATTACTATATAAAAAGAA